>Ga0172382_10000032_pt1 | contig 212381 bp, 211 predicted proteins | sample Leawel138RmetaG_FD_122245 | JGI IMG/M metagenome (GOLD analysis project Ga0172382, IMG submission 122245) | Leachate microbial communities from a municipal landfill in Southern Ontario, Canada - Leachate well 138R metaG | ecosystem: Engineered > Solid waste > Landfill > Unclassified | place... | reverse complement strand
GCCCGAGCGTGAAAGGTGATCGTCATGACTGCAAATTTTGCATGGGACTCGTTTCACAAGGAACAGATCCAGGATACGCAACGCCGCCTGATCCGGCATATTCTGGACGGAAATACCACCGACCATGCCCCCGGCCCCTTTGTCGCCGGGGCCGATCTTTATACCAGCCCCGGGCAGTACGAAGCGGAAAAACGGGAGATATTCCTGAAACAGCCGCTTCTGGCCTGTCTTTCCAGCGATATGCCCAACCCGGGCGATGTGATGCTGTTCAACGAGGCCGGACCTTCAATCGTTCTCACCCGCGACAAGGAAGGCGAGGTCCATGCATTTCTCAACATGTGCATGCACCGTGGCGCGTCGGTCGCCACTTCCTGTGGCCGGGCGAGCCGGCTCGTCTGTCGCTTCCACGGGTGGAGCTATGATCTGAAAGGCAATCTGGTGGCCATCCCGGGGAAAGAAGGTTTTGCGGGCGTGGACCCGGCGGCGCGGAATCTGGTGCGCGTGCCGGTCGGCGAATGGAAGGGCATGATCTTCGTCCGGGCCACGCCCGGCGATGAACGCATGGATGTCGAGGCATATCTGGGCGATTTCGGGCCGCAACTCGCCATGCTGGAACTGGAGAATGTCGTCCCCGTTCACAAGAGCCGGCTGGAAACGCGGGCCAACTGGAAGCTGATGCTCGACACCCATGGCGAAGGTTATCATTTCGCGTCCCTGCACCCGAAGACCATTGGACCGAATGTCATTTCGAATGTGTCGGTCTATGATTGTTACGGACCACACTACAAGGTGTCCTTCGCCCAGAAAACACATGGCGTGCTGGCAGAAAAAGGCGACTATGACGGCGATATGACGAACTACAGCAGCAGTATGCTGCTGTTTCCGAACACGATCGTCTTCATCAGTACACAAAATCTTGGGAAAGCGCCCGAAACCACAGCGGTGAGCCGGCTCGACAGGTCCAGCTTTTACTATGGAATTTATCGCCTGTTTCCCACCGGCCCATCCCATACGGTCACCACCATGGCAACGTACCGACCGAAAGCGCCTTCTGCGGATGTGCCGGGAGAGGCCTGGAAAGGGCTTCACGAGTTCGTGGAAAAAGTGCTCATCGACGAGGATTATCACATGGCCGCCGAACAGCATCGAAATTTGCTGGGCGCACCGTCTGGCCACAAGGTCATTTATGGCAGCAACGAGATCGGCATCCAGCATTTCAACCAGCATCTCGTCGCACTGACCGGCGCCTGACAGGCACAACGGGATACAGTCATTCAATGGTTTGGATGGAGGAAGGTGCATTCACCGAAGTCTATCCCGGGTCTGTCATCCCGATCATGTCGTGGATCTTTCCGGAACAACAGGCAAAAGGCAGCCGACGTTAACGGGCTGCCTTTTGCTTTACTGTTATGCCGCGTCGCGGCGTTTCTTTACCGGCGCTCCTGTTGCGGCTCTGCCAGACAGCGGTCTGGAATTCATCCGAATGGATGCTTTCGGTTTCAGATAGGTTTCAAGCGAATCGTCCATCGCATCCATCCAGCGCGTATGGTGGGACGTCGCCACCCTCCCGGTCAGGACGGATCGGTAAGTTTTGTCACGGAACCCCATGATATCGGTTTTTTTGTCCTGCTTCCACTGCAGGAAGATATTGTTGACCGCGTTGATATCGAAATAAGGATAATCCGTTTGCTTGATCAGCCGTTTTATATAAGCGCCCTGATAGGAAAAAGCGTCGGCGTCCGTTTTTATCTCTTCTTCCTTCTGGCGCCAATGACGGTTTACCCGGTCCATTTCTTCCTTGCCGGGGAGGGTAATGCGATCCAGGATGATGTCCCGCACCAACCAGGCTTGCGCATCGAACATATTGAAACTGTACCAGAGATCCTGCATGCCCAGATACATGAGGCGCGGATTGGCAGTGAACACCACGCCCTCATACAAGCCCAGCGGCCACAGGCGGTTGTTTGTTTTCAGGCGTAGTTCGCCAGGCAGGAACGGGAACTCGTGCCGGTAGCCTGTACAAAGGATGATGGCGTCCACATGGCGGCTGCTGCCATCCCGGAAGTGGGCAATATTGCCTTCAACGCCCGCCAGGAGTGGTTTTTCTGTCCATCGGTCCGGCCAAGTATAGCCCATAGGCTTGCTGCGGTAACATGTGGTGATCGAGCGCGCGCCATATTTGTAACATTGTGACCCGATATCTTCGGCAGAATAGCTGGATCCGACCAGTAAAACATCCTTGCCCCTGAATTCGGCGGCATCCCGAAAATCATGCGCGTGAAGGATGCGGCCGGGAAAACGATCAAATCCCGCAAATTCCGGCATATTCGGAGTAGAGAAATGTCCGGTCGCTACAATCACATAGTCAAACTCATCTGTGGTCATTTTGTCGACATTATAGTCCATTGCCGACAGGGTAAATTTACGACTCTTTTCGTCAAACTCCACGGACTTTACTGCCGTATTGAAACGGATATAATGGCGCACGCCGGCCTTGCGGACGCGACCCTGAATATAATCCCAAAGAACTTCGCGCGGTGGATAAGAGGATATTGGGCGACCGAAATGCTCGTCGAAGCTGTAATCCGCAAATTCCAGACATTCCTTGGGGCCGTTGGACCATAAATAGCGATACATGCTGCCATGTACCGGCTCGCCATTTTCATCGAGCCCGGTGCGCCATGTGTAGTTCCACATGCCACCCCAGTCTTTCTGCTTTTCGAAGCAGACAATTTCAGGAATTTCAGCGCCCTTCGATTTGGCGGACTGGAATGCGCGGAGTTGCGCGAGACCCGAAGGCCCGGCGCCAATGATTGCGATACGTTTCTTTTGATTGTTCATGAGTCACCTGCACGGATTGGTCTGGAAGCCCGGCCGCAGTCCGGCGTGCCCGGCGTCGGATTTTCTGACCTCAGAGGGCAGCCGGGGGAACACAGCGCTGACGGCTGGTCGCGACCCGTATGTTTCCCGCTGTAATAGCCAAAAGTGCAGGAGAGATATTGTCCAAATATTTTGTGGACCTGGATAAATTATCCGACCTTAATTTATCAGAAGTATAATAAAAATAAAGACTTGGCCGGAAGGAGTATTCTTGTACTTTTTCTAAAGGCATAACTGAATTTTGTTCAACCCCATTCTGTTGATGTGCGCGGTTTCTTACCACGGCAATGGCGAACCTTCAAGGTTTGTACGAATTTTCATCCGCCCCGACATGACCGCATGTCAGCCCGACGCGCCAGAGGTGGGCGCAGATTGAATGTCCGGCGACGTGTGCGTTCCGAATCAGGCCGGGCGCATCTGCGCTCCCGGAAAGTCGCGGCTATCGCCCGACGGCTCGTCTGCTGACAGATGCCCGGTGCTCACCAACAGAATAATTCAAGCCATTCAGCTTCAGTCAGGAATTCAGATGAACGTAGAGGCGTGTCAGACGCGAATGGCTGATCTGCCAGCGCCCGTCAGTCTTGCGATAGTTTTCGTGATAATGACCGCAGCCATGGAGTTTCAGCACCGGGGCCCCATCGACGGTGTCGAAAATTTGATCCTCCATGGCGATGACGCCACGCGCCTCGGTTGGCGACAACAGCTCGATCTCGTGACAATGGCCATGGTGGCAAGTAGTGCTTTCCCCGATAGCACCCTGAATGAAATGGATAATCCGGGTTCCACCGTGAGTAATCCAGTTGTTGCTTTCGCTTGCCGGGCCGCCCGTGGCCTTTCCGTCGACGCTCAGGGATGCGCGGGCGTCGAAGGTTGCGTCGTCCGTAAAAATCGTCGCGAGGCCGTTCCAGTCCTTTGTATCCATAAAGCGAAAATATCGGGCCTTGAGTTTTTTGATCTCTTCAATCGCCAGTAATATTTCTGCGGTGTCCATTCTTCATCCCCCCTCTTTCAGATGCCGCCTCATAAAAGAATTGTTTGCTACGGTGATTATCCGCCGCATAATATGTGGTAATTGCTCAATCGTGCAATGTCGGAGGCCGGGGCTTGTGCTGGCCGCGTCGCAGGATTAACGGCTCATCCTGACCCAGGCGCAAATAGCGCGCCCATCCTGATTGAGGTCTGGTGCTTCACTATCTGCCCGAAAGTCTGCGACCATGGTGTGAGAGGCTCGGCCCGCGCGCGGCGGGCCTCCTCCTCACCGTCCTCGTGCAATGCCTGCTGGGGTGGATGCTGCTGACCATGGGAGCAACCGTGGTGCGCGAGAAGATGCGCGAAGTGGCGATGATGGTGGTCCATATCCCGGCCCCGAAACAGGACAGGGAGGAGCGGGCCGCCGAAAGCCCGAAGCCCGCGAGCGTTCCGGCGCCGAAGCCCAGGTCCCGGCCTGCCGAGGCGCCGCCTGAAGCAGTGGTTCCTGTCGTGCCGCCGGTCGTCGTACCGCTACCGTCGGATATCCCGATCATCGACATCAGCCCGGCTCCGCCCGCGAAGGTTCCGGCAAAGCCCGCCGGGCCGGTCTACGGACCACCCGCGCCGCCCTCTGCCGCTGCCAGCGACACGCCGCTCGTCGAAGGCGCTGGTCCCAATGGTGAGGCGCTTTATGCTGCCTCTTGGTATCGCGAACCCTACCCCAACGAACTGAGAGGCTATCTGTCGACGGCACGCGGGCCGGGGTGGGCGTTGATCGCCTGCCGCACGGTGCGGGACTTCCGGGTGGAAGGTTGCGTGCAGGTCGCGGAATATCCCGAGGGTTCCGGCATCGTCAACGCCGTGCTGGCGGCGGCATGGCAATTCCGCGTGCGGCCGCCGCAGAAAGGCGGCATGCCGATGGTCGGTGAATGGGTGCGGATACGTATAGACTATGAGATGCGCCCGCAACGCCGGGAATATTGACGACGCCGGAGACATTATACCTGATCCCGTGCCCCGCTTGTTTGCCCCTCATTTAGGGTTCGCCGTCACTACGCTTCGCAACGCAATGCTGGAATGAATGCGGCTGACGCCGGGAAGTTTGGACAGAATCTCCTTGTGGATCTGTTCGTAGGCGGCGGCATCGGACGCATGCGCCCGGAGAATATAGTCCGCATCGCCGGTCATCAGGAAACATTCGTCTATTTCGGGATGGCGCCGGACGGCGGCCTCGAAGCGGTTGAGATAATCCTCGGTCTGCCGTTCCAGCGTAATCCGGACGATCGCAATGATTCCTCCTTCACCGCCGCCGCCGATGATGGCGGTATAGCCCCGGATTACGCCGGTACGCTCCAGAATCTCCACGCGGCGCAAACATGCAGAGGGCGACAGGCCCACCGCTGCGGCGAGCGCGTTGTTTGGAATGCGGCCATTAAGCCGAAGCTGCCGGATAATCGCGCGGTCTATGGAGTCGAGTGACACAATTATCCTCTGAAGCTGCAAAATTTATCGATGATTTTTCGCCAGCTGCCATATATAATTGCGCATAAAGGCACAATATTCGAACGTAATTCGACTATGTTCCGCCAGCCTGAGTCCATGCGATTTTGATGGCAGCAGTAGCAATCCGGGCGGAGAGAATCCATGCGAATTCTGATTTTGGGGGCGGGCGTGATTGGCGTTACCTCCGCCTGGTATCTTGCGAAGGCAGGCCATGAGGTGACGGTTGTGGAGCGTCAACCCGGTCCGGCGCTGGAAACCAGCTTTGCGAACGCCGGGGAAATCTCGCCGGGCTACGCTTCGCCCTGGGCTGCGCCCGGCATTCCGCTCAAGGCGATCAAATGGCTGATGATGAAGCATGCGCCGCTTATCCTGCGACCGAAGGTCGATGCAGAGATGACGGCCTGGCTGATTGCCATGCTGCGCAATTGCACATCCGCGCACTATGCCCGAAACAAGGAACGTATGGTGCGCATTGCGGAATTCAGCCGCGACCGGCTCATCGAATTGCGTGAGGAAACTGGCATCCGATATGACGAACGGTCACAGGGGACGTTGCAGCTTTTTCGCACCAAAAAGCAACTGGAGGGCAGCGCGCGCGACGTGGCAGTATTGCGGGAGAGCGGCGTGCCGTTCGAGGTGCTGGATCGGGCCGGTTGCATTGCCGCCGAACCCGGGCTGGACGCCGTCGCGGAAAAATTTGTCGGCGGCCTGCGTCTTCCCGGCGACGAAACCGGCGATTGCTTCAAATTTACAACGGCTCTCGCGGAATTGGCTGCTGCTGCCGGCGTCACGTTCCAGTACGGAACGCAAATCCGGCATCTGGAACGATCCGGAAACCGGATTGACGCGGTTCTGACGAATAAGGGCCGTATGCAGGCCGACCGTTATCTGGTTGCCTTGGGCAGCTACTCCGCCGGATTGCTGCGCCCCGTGGGCATCCGGCTTCCGGTGTATCCTGTGAAAGGCTACTCGCTTTCCATACCGATCACCGATTTCGAGCGGGCGCCGGTTTCCACGCTGATGGACGAAACCTATAAAATCGCCATCACCCGGCTTGGCGACCAGATCCGGGTGGGGGGTATGGCTGAAATCTCCGGTTATAATCTTGCCCTCGACCCGCGCCGCCGGGAGACATTGATCCATTCCGTGAGCGATCTGTTTCCGGGTGCGGGGGAATATGGCAGCGCAAGTTTCTGGGCAGGGCTGCGGCCGATGACACCGGACAGCACGCCCGTGATCGGAGCAACCTCTCTGGATAATTTGTTCCTGAATACTGGCCACGGAACCCTGGGATGGACCATGGCCTGCGGTTCCGCCCATGTTATTGCCGATCTGATGAGCGGCAAGCAGGCTGCTATCGAAACCACCGATCTGGGGCTATCCCGGTACGGGTGAAACCCGTACCGGGTACGCGCACTAAAAATCTCTGGTGATGCTCACGCCAAAAGTGCGCGGATCGCCGATATGGTTATAGACAAAGCCCAAGCCTGTCGCATCCAGCCGGGAATTGAAATAATATTCGTTGGTGATGTTCTTCATCCAGAAAGCAATCGATGTTTTGGTATCGATTGTCCGCGCTGTAATCCGGCCGTTAAGCAACGTCAGCGCGCGTCGCTTTACCAACGGGCTGTTCAACAGTTCGGAATATTGCGACGAAGTGTGATTGCCATCAAGGTGCAGCAGCAGTTCAAATGCATCCCCGACAGGGATCGTCCAGTCGGCTGCAGCTGACAGGCTCACGGCGGGGGCAGTAGGCAGTTTGTTGCCCTTCAGGTTAACCCCCTGCAGCGTTCCCCGGCGCACGCTCGTGTGCAGCAGGCCCACGCCGCCGGTAAGCCGCAAATTGTCGACGGGGCGCGCCGCTATCTCCAGTTCGGCGCCATAAAGGCGGGATTTCGGCACATTCACCAGACGCTGCACCGATGTCAGCGGCTCAATCTCCAGCGATTGCTGGTTTTTGTAATTGTAGAGAAAAGCCGCGCCATTCACTTGCAAAAGACCATTGAACCACTGGGTCTTTGCCCCCGCTTCCAGCGCATCGAGCGTTTCGGGTTCCGTAACGTTCAATTCTTCCGGTGCGAAAAATGCCTGGGCATTGAAGGAGTTGCCACGATAGCCCCGGCTGGCGGTAAGATAGATCAGCGTATCCCCGTCGGGCTTGTAGTCGACGCCGACCTTGCCGGAAACATTGGACTCGCGAAAACGCGCATCGGTCGTTGCGAACAGGTCGGTAGTGCTGCCAGGAATAACATTCATAATCGGGATGCCATCGACGCCGATTATCTGCCCGATGAATTTCGTGATATCGCCGGTATCCCGCGTAAAGCGAATACCGCCCCGCAGACTTAGCTGATCGGTCAGATCATAGGAAAGATCGGCGTAGGCCGCATAGCTTTTCTTCAACTGATCGAAGCTGTTGGTGAAATTACAGGCAATGAAGCCGCCCCCGTCGATGCAGTCTTGGGAGTCAACCGTACCGTCGCCGTTGACGTCCACATCGGTATAAAAGGCAACCGTCGTGGTATTGAAAATCTTTTCACGGCTGTAATAGGCGCCGACCAGAAACTGCAACGGGCTGTCCCAGGTGCTGGACAGCCGTAAATCCTGGGTGAACTGCTTCGTCGTGCCTTCATAAATATTGGTGCTGACCGCCAGCGGAGAGCCATCACCATCCTCGCCGAACCGCAGCTCGCCATCATCATAGGAAGTGACAGAAGTCAGCGCCAGATTATCGTTCAACGCCCACTCTGCCGTGCCCGCAATCGCATAGGTGCGCGCGCGCCGGCGCGGCGTGAAGCTCACCTCCAGTTCGCGACGTCCCAGTCCTTCGCGGAAATAATCCTGCCCGCCGAACATCGCATAAACACCGCCGCCGACTCCATTCTCCAGCGGTGTGCCAAGAATGCCGTAGAGATGCGGATTCTGCAGGCTGGTGGACGCACGCAGGGTGAACTCGAAATTATCGCTGGGCCGTGTGACGATGGTGGCGCGGATTGCGTATTGTCGCTTGTCGTTCAGATCCGGCTGGCCGGGTGCGCGATTGCGAAACCAGCCGTCGGCGCGCTCGAAGGTGAAGGCCAGCCGCGCCGCCACCACATCGCCAATAGCGGTCTGCACCGCGCCATTGGCCTCGATATGATCATATTTTCCATATCCCAGCGTCAGCGTGCCGCCTGTGGTGAAATCCGGCTTGCGGCTGATCAGATTGATCGCGCCGCCGGTGGTGTTTTTACCGTACAGCGTGCCTTGCGGACCGCGCAGCACTTCCACCCGCTCCAGGTCATACATGGCGACGCCAAAGATCGCGAAATTGCCCTTGTACACCTCGTCATAATAGGTCGCGACCGGGCCGCTCTGACTCAGACTGAAGTCCGTCATCGTGATGCCGCGCAGCGAGAACACCGGGGCGCCGTCGCCTACGGTCGGATTGAGCTGCAGATTGGGAACAGTCGTCGCAAGGTCTTCAGCGCGGGTGATGCCCTGCTGGCGCAAATCCGCCCCGGACAATGCTGTCACGGAAACCGGCACATCCTGCAAGCGCTCCGCCCGTTTCTGCGCTGTAACGACAATTTCGAAACTGCTGGCCGGGCCGTTGCCCGGTTGTGCGGGCGGAATGTCCGCGTCCTGGGCCTGCGCCATGGAGGCAAACCCCGCGACCGTGGCCGTCCCGATCAAAAGGGCGGTTCGAAAATCAATTTTCATAATAATTCCCCTTCGTTGTCACTTTCCCGCCTGGGTCATCACTTATTGTTATTTCAGCTCGTCGACACCGGCGTGATCCATTCACGTACTCTGTACGCCATCATCGACGATCCGGACATAAAATCGCAATACGTCTTTGGTGGTACAAACGGGGGCGGCGCACCGGCGCACCGCCCCCGATCAGGAATGGCTCACCGGACTTTGCCGGCGACAATCAGGTCAGCGCGGGGTCTGCGTGTACGCCGCATCCAGAACTTCGATGACCTCGTCCACATGCGCCTTGGTAAAGGTCAGCGGCGGCGAAATAATGAATTTATGGTCCACCTGCCGCAACCACACGCCGTTCCGGCGGCAGAAGCGGGAGATTTCGACGGGGAAGGGATGTCCGTGCTCGAACGGCTCCTTGGTCTTTTTGTCCTTGACCATTTCCAGGCAGGCCATCAGCCCGCGTCCCCGCACATCGCCCACGGCCTCGTGCCGGTCGACCAGTCCACGGAGTTTTTCGTGGAAATAAGCCCCGACTTCGCCGGCATTCTGGTCCAGCTTTTCGTCGACCACGATCTGCAGGGCAGCCAGTCCGGCCGCGCAGGAGACAGGGTTCCCGCTATGCGTATAGCCGGCAGCGACGAAGCTGTGTTCGCTTTCCTTGCCCCAGGCGCTCGCAACCCGCTCGCTGACCAGAGTGGCGCTCAGCGGGGTATATCCGCCGGAGATGCCCTTGCCGCAGCACATGATGTCCGGCTTGATGTTCCAGCCGCGTGCGCCAAACATGAATCCGGTGCGCCCAAAACCCGTCACCACTTCATCCGAGATCAGCAATATTTCATGCCGGTCGCAGAATTCCCGCAACCGTTGCCAATAGCTTTGGGGCGCCATGTGCATGCCGCCACCGCCCTGTACGGGCTCGGCGATCAGGCCGGCGATGGTTTCGGCGGATTGATAGGCGACTTCCCGTTCCATCAGTTTGAACAGGAGATCGACCTGATCGTCCGGCGCCATGCCCTCGACAAGCGGGCGATAGGAATCGAACGTCTCGACCGAAATAAAACCGGGCACGAGCGGCTCATAGCTGCGGCGGAAAGCGCTATCCATGCCATTTGCGGCCATGCCCCCGAAGTGGGTGCCATGGTAGCCGCCGCGCAGGCTGATGAATTTATACTTCTCTGCCTTGCCCTGAATTTTCCAGTATTGCCGCGCCAGCTTGAAGGCATTTTCCACGGCGTCCGAACCATTGGACCCGTAAAATACCTTGGTGATATTTTCTTCCCTGGCCAGCTCGCAGATCATCTCGGACAAGGCAATGGACGGCGGATTGGCGCTGCCGGGGAAGATGGAGTTATAGGACAGCTTCTGAAGCTGCTCTTCCATCGCGCGGATAATTTCCTGCCGCCCATAGCCGGCGTTGACGCACCAAAGCCCGCCCACGCAATCGATCATCCGGCTTCCATCAAGATCGGTGATATAAACCCCGTTCCCACGGGTAATGATGGACGGCATATCGCCCTTGTTTTCATCCTGCGCCGACATCGGCCGGAAGGTGCGCCCGATTACATGGGCCTTCAGCCAGTTTATTTGCGCCTCATTTTCCGTAAGATCGATCTTGTTCATATGGTACCTCCGATTTTTCCCAACAACGGAATCGGAGCTACAGTCTATCGGGTCCCGCCGCCGATCAATGCGCCTTTGGATGTACTGACATGAGCCTGTCCCAATATTGTTACGAGGCGGGCTGAACATCAGGCTGGCCGTGCAGGGCATAGCGCTTGACCATCGACGCGCTTGCCGGGTTCAGACCGACCACCTCGACACATGTGCCTTCGCGACGGAACCTGAGACTCAACCTGTCGAGCGTGCCGACGCCGGTAATATCCCAGAAATGCGCGTCACTGACGTCGAGAATGACCCGGTCGATGTCCTCGCGGAAATCGAAGGCACCGACAAGGCGATCCGCCGAGGCGAAGAAAATCTGCCCCGAAACGCGATAGGTGCGTGTGCGGCCATCCGCCGAGAGGCTGGACGCGACGGTGAACATGCCACGCACCTTGCTGGCGAAGAACAGGCCCGAAAGCACGACGCCCGCGATCACGCCGGCGGCGAGATTATGCGTCCACACCACAATCACGACGGTCGTCAGCATGACCAGCGAAGATTGCCAGGGATGATGGCGAATGTCGCGGATTGACCTCCATGAAAAAGTGCCGATCGACACCATGATCATCACCGCAACCAGGCTCGGCATGGGTATGCGCGCCACGAGCGGGCTGAGGACGACGAGCAGGAACAGCAGGAAGACACCGGCGACGAATGTCGAAAGCCGGGTGGAACCGCCCGATCTCACATTGATGACCGACTGGCCGATCATCGCGCATCCGCCCATGCCACCGAAGAAGCCGGTAACGAAATTGGCGATGCCCTGGCCTTTCGATTCCCGGCGCTTGTCCGAAGGCGTGTCGGTCAGATCATCGACAATCTGCGTCGTTAACAGCGATTCCAGCAAGCCAACCGCGGCCATCGTGAGGGAATATGGGAAGATGATTTGCAGGGTTTCGAATGTGAACGGCACGGCGGGAATGAGGAAGGCCGGTAATGATGTGGGCAGTTCGCCCATATCGCCGACGGTATTGACTTCGATGTCGAGCCACAGGGTCAAGGCCGTTAACAGGACGATGGCGACCAGCGGCGACGGCACGGCTTTTGTCAGCCGCGGGAACAGATAAATGATCGCAAGCCCCGCCAGGACCAGCGCATAGGTTACCCAGGTGACGCCAATCAGTTGCGGCAATTGTGCGATAAAGATCAGGATCGCCAGCGCGTTGACGAAACCGGTAATCACAGAACGGGAAACATATTGCATCAGCAGATCGAGCCGCAGAAAACCGGCAACGATCTGCAAGACGCCCATCAGGATGGTTGCGGCAAACAGATATTCGACGCCATGGTTGCGCACCAGGGGCACCACCAGCACGGCAACGGCGGCGGTCGCCGCGGAAATCATGCCGGGCCGCCCGCCGACGAACGCGGTGATGACGGCGATGGAGAAGGAAGCGTAAAGCCCCACGCGCGGATCGACGCCGGCGATAATGGAAAAGCCGATCGCCTCCGGGATCAGGGCGAGGGCAACGACGATGCCGGCAAGAATATCAGCGCGCGGATTGGCGAACCATTCACGGCGGACGGCAGCAGAAACAGACATTCGTAAATCCAGATCACACGGCATCCGGATTCACGGGGAAGCGACGGACGCATGGTTGGGCCGGTTCAGGAACGGTATCCGGCAGAGTGCTGCGGAGATAGCCGCGCACGAGCGTGGGTGCAAGCGCCTTCAGTTTTGAACAGCCTGTTCAGAGACGAAGCACAGGGAACGGTTGACGCGCACCTTGGCGGCGGAGACCAGCGTGCATGCAGCCGCCGTCATGCGACCGTCCGCCCCGTTTGCTGCCCTGCCAAACCAGGCGCTAGAATTTAACATCCACGGTCACGCCATATGTCCTTGGATCGTTTACATGCGTGTAAATATAATCAAACCCTGCGAGCACATCGGTGCGGTTTGTCCTGTAATAGGTGTTTGTCAGGTTCTTAACCCACAATGCCACACCGAACCGGTCCGATTCCGGATGCACGCGCACACGCGCGTTGACCAGAGTGAAGTCATCTTCAAACGCGCCGCGATTATTGAGCAGATCGTAATATTGCCCGGAAGTATGGGACAGGTCCACGCGAAAACCCGCAGCACCCCATGATCCGATCGGCGCGTTCCAGTCTGCTGAAGTGGAAAGTGTGATTTTCGGCGCGCTGATCAGTTTGTTTCCGCGAATATCGATCCCCTGGATCGTTCCCCTTATGACCTTGGTGTCCAGCAGCCCGAGGCCGGCCGATAATGTCAGCCTGGATACTGGTCTTACTTGCAGATCGAGTTCCGCGCCGAGTATCCGTGCCTTTGGAAGATTGACAAGCTGCTGGATAGATGTGGTCGGGTCAACGTCCAGGGTTTGCTGGTTAATATAGCTGTACCGGAATATGGCCCCGTTCAGCCGGACCATATGATCGAACATTTCGGTTTTGAATCCCGCCTCCAGCGCGCGCAACTTCTCCGGCTCCACGGTAGTGAGTTCATCAGGTGCAAAGAATGCTTGCGCATTGAAGGATGAACCCCGGTAGCCGACGCTGTAGCTGGCGTAGAGTAAAACATCGTCTGCCGGTCGATAATCGATCCCGGCCTTGCCCGAGACATTGTTGATCTTGAAGTCACGCGATGTTGTGGCAAACAAATCCGACGGGCTGCCAGGAATCAGGTTTGCAATCAGGGAGCCATCCGGCCCAAGCATTTGTGCGAGGAACCCGCTCAGGTTTCCCTTGTCATGCGTGTAACGAAGGCCGCCCCGCAACGTGATCTGGTCCGTGATATCGTAAGTGGCATCCGAATAAACCGCAACACTCGTCTTCTTCTGGTTGAACTTGTTATAATAGGAGCAGGCTACGAGCCCGCCACCGTCAAGACAGTCCTGGGCATTCAGCGATCCATCGCCATTGACATCCATATCATGGAAGAACCGCAAAAGCGTATCATTCTTGATTTTTTCTACGGAATAATACCCCCCGAGGATAAAGTTCAGCGGCCCGTCGAAATCACTGGTCAGACGGAGGTCCTGGGTGAACTGCCGGGTCTTGCCCCTGTATGTCACCAGATTCAGTTCGACCTCCATTCCCTCGGAGTCCTCGTCAAACGCAATCCTGCCCTGATCATAGGAGGTGATGGACGTCAGAAGCAGATCGTCGTTGATACGGATATCTGCATTGGCGGCCAATGCATAGGTCCGGAGGCGGCGTCGGGTAATGTCGGGGCTGCGAATCTCGCGTTTGCCCAAACCGGCGCGCGTGTCCCCCGGCAGACCAAACATATTTCTGATCGACCCGCCAATCCCGTTTTCGTTTTCGACCGCAATCACCCCATAGTTATATGGGTTTTGCAATGTTGTGGATGCACGGATGGTAAGGTCGAAGTCCTCATTCGGACGATAGCGCAGGCTGCCACGAATACCATATTGGCGGGTTGAACTTGCGTCAGGGGCATCAGGATACAGATTCCGGATCGTACCATCCGCCCGCTCGAACGTGTAAGCGATGCGCACGCCAAGGGTTTCGTCCGCTGCGACTTCGATCGCGCCGTCCGATGTCACGCGATTAAAGTTACCGTATCCCGCCGACAGATAGCCGCCGGTGGTGAAGCCGGGTTTGCGGCTGATCAGGTTTATGGCGCCGCCGGTCGTATTCTTGCCATAGAGGGTGCCTTGTGGACCTTTCAGAACCTCAACGCGCTCAAGGTCGAAAAGCCCCAGCCCCATGATCGCAAAATTGCCTTTATAAACTTCATCATAGTAGACGGCGATCGGCCCGTTCTGCGAAAGGCCGAGGTCAGACATCGTCACCCCCCGCAGGGAGAAAACAGGAATTCCGTTACCAAGGGGCGAATTGACCTGCAGGTTGGGAACACTCGAGACAAGATCCTCGGCTATCCGGATCTGCCGCTGGGCCAGTTGATCGCCGGAGAGGGCGGTAACGGAAATCGGCACATCCTGAAGACTTTCCTGCCGCTTCTGTGCCGTCACGATGATATCGCCGACCCCTGACCGGAACGGAGCAGCCGGGCTTTCCACGCCCTGCGCTGCGAGAGTTCCCCCACATACGAGGGTTGATGCGGTCACCAATAAACGGAACACAGCGATCTTGTTGGCCACCCGATTTTTCCTCCGATCCCCGTGGTGCAATTCACACCTTATTGTTTGAAAGTCCGTTTCTGGCCGAAGGCGGATGGGATGTCGTCAACCTTTGGGTGGAAAACCGGAGGAACTACGTGGGTAACGCCGACCTTCCCGACCGGTCACGCGGCACGCTTGCCGCGACCGCTATCCGGGCTGCTATTCACAGTTCATTTACAAACGCAACCAGGGCGCACCGACTATCGACGCTCAGCTTGTCCAGCACCCGGATGACATGGGTCTTCACAGTCGCAAGACCGATGCCCGGATTTTTCCCGATGTCCGCATTTGAAGCGCCTGAACGGATCAAATCCACGACCTGTATCTCACGGTGCGTAAGCGCGAAACGATCGCGCAACAGCGCCGCCTGTGTCTGTTTTCGGATATAGGGGTGTCCGCTGATCGTATGCTGGAGAAACCTGTGAAGCGCTTCTATTTCCGGACGCGGATACGCGAAGCCGGTGTCGCTCAGGGCCACCAGGTGTGCGGACGGCGCTGCACCATTGCTGAACACCAGATCGATCTCATCCCGGTAACCATAGCGTGTCAGAAACATGGTGTAGTCTTGCGCCGCAGTACGGGTGGTTCCGTGCGAGGCCAGCGAAGACAGACAGTGAATTTTTTCCGGCTTTGAAACCAGAACACCGGGGAAAAGCGGGTCATGATGATATACGCCTGCGCTGAAATAGTCCTCAAGAAGGGCTTCGCGTAACCCGATATTTCCAGCGTCGCTGGGATCCCCGTCTTCGTTCAGCCAGGCCAGCACCACTGCCGAAGCGCTGAGCGCGCTGCGACTGAACCGAAGCAACTCGTCGATAATAAGGTCGCCGCGAGTCGGGGGCAGACCCGATGAATGATTGGTCAACCACTCCTCTCCTCTCTTGTTGCAGACCCACCCCTGGACGCCATTCTTCGTTTGAGAATTTTACGTCAGGGGGCGAAGCTAGCATGTGGCGCGCAATCGCGCCACATGGATCCGTAAGAGTTGGAAGTGGGTGCCAGCGGAAATCCGACATGCGTCGCAGACGTAGTCCGATCTGTGCTGACGGTTGTCAGGCGTTTTCTTCCAGAGCCTTTTGATAAACTTCAGCCAGCACATCGGTCACGGCAACTGGCTGCGGATAGCCACGCAAGTGGCTCAGTGGGTCGATCCAGTCGCCGACGCGTCCCCAGCCTTCAAATGCGCGGTATCCCATCAGCTTCAGAAAGTCGTCCGGCAGCGTCCGCGCCACTTCCGGCGGACAGGAGAGATACTGGTTTTCCTCCTGACGGGTCCATGCAGCGCCATAATCGACATTCATCGCCTGCCGCACCCTGTCCGAGCGATTCTCGCCGCCGCCATGATAGAGCTTGCCGCTGTAGATCATCACCGATCCGCGCTCCATAACAGCCGGAACTGTATCCGCCTGGGTAAACTTGACGTCGGAGGGCAGGCGGTGGCTGCCGGGCACTACCCGGGTGGCCCCCATTTCCTCGGTGTAGTCGCTCATTGCCCAAAGCGTACTGATCTGGACTTCGTAATCGACCGGGAAAGGAAATGCCCCGTATCCGAGTTCATCGCGGTGGATGAATTGCGCTTCCGCTCCGGGCCAGAGGGAAATTACTTCAGTCAGAGACAGATGATAGCCCGTATTGGCAGGCAGGCAGGCGTCGCAGACGGCCAGCACGATCGGATGCGCGATCAGGGAGCGGGCGGTTTCAGACCGCGCGACCAGCGATCCTGTGCGCCGCGTCCGTCGGCCAGTCTCTTCCGACGACCCGAACGATGTATTCTCGATGTAGGGCGAGAGCTCTGCCTGCAACTGGTCCATCACCGTTTTCGACGCCAGCGAATCGATAATGACATAACCATTCGACTTGACCGAAGCGATCGCCTCAGCGGCTGTGGCGTTACCGGGCAGATGAACTAACGACATATCGAAGCTCCGTTGTGCTGATTGATCGACACAGGCTATCCCGATCCTCTCTCCCGCAAGTCCACCTCAAGGTGGATTTCTGCGGCTCGCGGCATGAGGCGCGCATTGCGCAATGAATATACTCCTGGCGCCGATCCGCCAGGTGCTCCCGGCTCTGTGTCTGACGCATCGCGGCGCAAATACGGGCAACGGCCAGCGGTTGCCACCCATGCAAGGAATATTTTCGGGCAACGCTTTTGTAGACTGGGAGGCGCGAAAATGCCTGTACCCCTGATAGGTTGTGATGGTGCGTCCGGGCAACATGGACGCCGGCCGTGCTCCACAACGAAAAACAGAAGGGGAGAAATAATGAAGGAATTGTTCATCCAGAAGGCAGGGCGGGCATCCATTTTCCGCCAATATCTGGGGCAGCTTCCCGGCGTTGCGCTGGCGGCGCCCGCCGCGTTCATGTTTGTTGCAGCGTCGCCCGTGTGGGCGGTGTCCAATCCGGGCGCGACGGTCGCGGACGGGTTCGGAGATGTCGTGGTTACAGCTCGAAAAAGAAGCGAAACCGCCCTGGACGTACCGGCATCCGTAACGGCCATTGGCGCGGATTCTCTCGCACGGTATGGCGTGGCTGATCTGACCAAGGCCGGGCAACTCGTCCCCCAGGTAAATCTGGGCACTTCCGGCGGCAGCGGGGGCGGGTTTCTCAGCATTCGCGGTATCGGCACGTCCCCGAACAATTCCGGGTTCGATCAGGCGGTGTCGATCAACATCGACGGTGTCCAGGTCAGCCGCGGTCGCCTGATCACAGCCGGGTTTTTTGACTTGCAGCAGGTGGAAGTGCTCAAAGGGCCGCAAGCCCTGTTCTTTGGCAAAAACAGTCCCGCCGGGGTGGTTTCCGTCATCAGCAAGGGGCCAGGGGACCGGATCGAGGGCTATGCCCGGGTTGCTTATGAATTCGGGGCCGACGAGGTGATCGGAGAGGGGGCGATTTCCGGGCCTCTGACGGATACACTGGGCGCCCGTGTTGCTGTTCGCGCCCGTAAAATGCAGGGCTTTATCCGGAACCTTGCGCAGCCCGTCGCCAATCCGTTCGGACCCGCAGGCGGGCCCGGGATGCTTCCGGGCGCTTCGGACAAACGGCTTGATGAGCGTGCATTCGATGGCCGCCTGACACTCGACTTTCATCCGACCGATCAATTCTCGTCCGTGCTAAAGGTTCATTATTCAACTTTCGAGGATGATGGCTTCGCATCCAACTGGCAGGGCTTCGGCTGTGCACCCGGCGAGCCTCTTGTCACGGTCGGCGGTATCGCCGATCCGTTCGACGATTGCAAAATCGACAAGAAGCTCTCACGCGGCGATATGGCTCCCGAGGTGGCAGAAAACTGGCCACTCGCGAATGGCGGGATACCATATCGCAAGTTTGATGCGGTGATGGCCTCCTGGAACAACAGTCTGGAGATGGATAATTTTTCGCTGACGTCGGTCACCGGATATATGGATTACACGTCCAAATATTTTGACACCTCGGACGCAACCGTATTCGGATACTACGCCGCCGCCGAGCGCGACAAGAGTTGGGCCTTTAGCCAGGAAGTGCGTTTGCTGAGTTCTTTCGACGGGCCGGTCAATGCGATGATTGGCGGATTTTACCAGAAAGCCAGCACCAACTTCGATACCACTATCCGCATCGCCACCGTGGGCATCGACCCCGCGACGGGAAAATATCAATCATTTGAACGGGATGGAGGAACCAAAGGTGAAACCTGGTCCTTCTTCGGGCAACTTATGGTCGACATCACCGACGATCTTGAGCTCGCTGGCGGAGCGCGGTGGACGCGGGAAACAAAAAATTCCAATATGCAAAATACCTACGTACACCCCGCGCTGGAAGGCGTCCTTTCGCGCGATGCATTCCCCGACCGGTTCCGGGATAACAACGTTTCACCCGAGGTGACTCTTCGCTGGCGGCCAACGCGCGAACTGATGTTTTACGGCGCTTATCGGACAGGCTACAAATCCGGTGGGTATTCGCTTGCGTCCATTTTGCTCGGACAGGGTCTGACAACCGTGGAGGGCATCACTTTCCAGCCCGAGAAGGCGGAAGGGTTTGAACTGGGGTTCCGGAGCGAGTGGCTGGATCGACGTCTGCGACTGGAGGGCTCGGTCTATCGGTATACTTACAAAAACCTTCAGGTTACGTCATTTGATCCTGCGTCGGTATCGTTCATCATTGCAAACGCCGCGTCCGCGCGTCAGCAGGGAGCGGAACTCAGCGCGACATTCCACGCCACGCCGGAACTGACACTTCGCACGGCCGGAGCATATAACCGCTCGCGCTACCGGAATTTTCCGAATGCGAGTTGCTATGCCGGACAGAGTGCCGCCACCGGCTGCGATCCCTTGACCGGGAGCCAGGATTTGAGCGGGAGGCCGACAACGCGCGCGCCGGACTGGTCAGCCAACGCAGGTTTTACCTATGAGTTTCCGATCAGCCGTGACTGGCAACTGGGGCTGTCGAGCGACGCATTTTACACCAGCGGTCACTATGTTTCGGACGTCATCTCGCCGGCTGCCTACCAGGACAAGTTCATCCGCTGGGATGCGGCGGTCACAGTGTCTTCGGTTGAGCGGTGGCAGTTCGCTCTCATAGGCCGGAACCTTACGAACAAGATTTATCTCGTAGATTCAAATGACAAGCCGGGTGGCATGGGAACCCAGCAATATGGATCGATCGGAAGACCGAGAGAGATATTATTGCAGGCAACGGTGAATTTCTAAACATTTGGGAAATTATCAGGTCCTGATATTACTGGACGGGAGAGTAAAATGAACGATTTTGATATTATCATCAAGAATGGCACCATTATCGATGGTCTTCGCACGCCTCGTTTTGTGGGCGACGTGGGGATCAAGGATGGAAAGGTCGCGCGGATCACCGGGGCCGGAGGACTGTCCCTGAAGACCGCAGACGAAGTGATTGATGCGGATGGGCTGGTAGTTGCTCCGGGCTATGTGGATCTCCACACGCACTTCGATGCCCAGATTTTCTGGGATCCCTATTGTTCCATCGGAGGATGGCATGGGGTGACGTCGGTTGTGATCGGCAACTGCGGCTTTGGACTGGCGCCATGCGCACCCGAAAATCGGGAGCGCGCGATGCTGGCTCTTACCCGAAATGAAGCAATCTCCCTTGCGGCGATGAAAGAGGGCTTGCCGTGGGACTGGGAGACATTCCCGGAATATATGGACAGCGTGGAACGGACGCCGAAGGGCGTGAACGTCATTTCCTATGTCGGGCTGGCGCCTCTTTTCGCTCAGGCGATGGGCGGCTTCGACAAGGCCAAGGGGCGTCGTCCCAACAAGGCCGAGCTTGACGAGATGAAGGAAATGATCTCGGCTTCCATGGACGCGGGCGCCTGTGGTATTTCCGCGCAACGCCTCGGCGAAAACACACTCCAGCGCGACCATGACGGTACGCCGATGATTACAGATTTCATGCACATTGACGATTTCTGTGAACTGGCCAGTGTTCTCAAGGAGAAGGGCTTCGGGGCCATCCAGACCAACGGCCTGAACATTGAGGAATGCGAAAAGCTCTGTGAAACAAGTGGTGCAACGCTCATCTACAACGCGATCGCTCTGGAGTGTGACCAGCACGGGATGAAAACCGAAGGCTGGCGCGACTGGATCAAATGGGCGGACGATGCAAACCAGCGCGGCCTTCGCGTTACGCCGCAGACCATCATCACGGGCATCGATTACCAGTTCACGTTCGAAGACTGGAACATGTACGATTACAGCCCCCTGTGGCGGGACATCTGCATGGGCACCACGGCGGAACGCAAGGCCAAGATGCTTGATCCGGCCCGGCGGCAGGCGCTTCGGGAAGAATTTGACGCTGTCAAGGAAATCGACGCCAATACAATGGCGGCAGCAACGTCCGCCATCCAGTTCAATACGCTGGATTCGACCAGTGTTATCATGGTCGAGAATGAAGACCTTGGCGAATATGAAGGCATGACGATCGCGGAGATCGCAGCGAAAGAAAACAGGCACCCGGTCGATGTGATGCTGGACATTGCCGTCGCGGATGATCTTTTGACGACCTTCGCCACGCCGCCCAACCACTATAACCTTGAAGACATGCAGGAACTTCTTCGTGCCCGGCATACGCTTCCGGGTCTGTCGGACGGTGGCGCCCATATGAAATTTTCCTGGCTCGGCCGTTATGGAACGGAATATATTGCCAATTGGGTACGCGAACATAAGCTTGTCGATCTGGAATATGCCCATTGGCACCTCAGCGCCGCACCTGCCGCCGCCGCCGGTTTCCAGAACCGGGGAATGATCAAGGTTGGCGCGCCCGCGGACATCATCGTTTACGATTACGAGAATCTGGGCTGGACCCCGGTCACGAAGGTTTATGACCAGCCCGCCAACGACTGGCGGCGGGTAAGCCGTGGTGTCGGCTACAAGTACATTATCGTCAACGGTGAAACCACTTTTATCAACGGTGAGTGCACGAACAAAACGCCGGGGAAATTGCTGCGCAACGGGCAGGCGCTGGGATAATGCCGGATAACGCAATGTCGCGAAAGGGCCTGCGTCTTGCGCCCATAGCGGAAGTAACCCCTGGATTTGCGAAAGTCTTTGACGTGGAGGGCCAAACGGTCCTCCTCGTTTGCGGGGAAAAGGGGGCGCGGGCGATTCGAAACCTGTGCCCCCATGCCGGCGCGCCACTCGAAGGAGGGCGGGTTTCCGGCAACCGGTTCCGTTGTCCACGGCACGGGTATATTTTTGACCTCGATTCCGGCGTCAGCAAGCGCGGGCCGGAAGAGGGGTTCGGCCCGCTCCAGTTTCTGCATCTCTGGGAGGCCGATGGTTATTATGTAACCGACGGAGAATGGCGTGACACGCCACAGACATGATGATAGGGGTGCCCGCCCTGAACAGCTATAAAGTCGAACAATTTCAGGCTGTGAGGGGCATTGCTGGAAGGAGGTAAACCAGTGTCGGAGGGCGCTTTGTTTGCGAGGGAAGGATTTGATCAGACAATGGCGCGCCTGTCGCTTGCCGAGTACGAGGCAGCGATTTCGGAGGAATATGCGCCGCTTTGCCTTGAGTCCGGAGATGCGGTGTTGCCCTTCCATTCGGCAGTCAGTTCACGGCCTCTCGGCTGGATGCAACTGTCGAAAGCCTATGCCAGTTCGAGCTTTGCCGGTCACCGCAAGTCGCGGAGCCGTTCCGAACGAAGCGACGATCTCGTCCTGACCCTTGTCGAAGAAGGACGTGTCACCGTAACCCAGCATGGGAGAAGCACAGAATGTGTCGCTGATACGCTCTTTCTGCAGGACTGTGACAGCGCCATGGAGGCAGTTCAGGATGGCGCGACGGGGGTGCTCGCGTTCAAGATGCCAAAGAGCATATTGCGGACGCAATTCAAGAATGTGGACATCGGCTTCGGCCGGGCAGTGAAAGCCTCGGATGGCTGCGCAGGTATTCTGCGCGATTTGATGGTGAGTATCTGGAGAAATTGCAGCTCCCTTCAGGCTGACGAGATTCGTCGATTACCCAGTTCGGTTCTCAACCTGGTTGGCCTCGTCTTTCTTTCCGAAGGATCAGTGTCGTCGCATTCCTCGGCGATGGCCGTTCATTTTGAGCGGATTGAGCAGGCTATTCTGCTTCGCATTGCCGATCCGGAACTGTCTCCGGCCAAAATTGCTTCCGAACTCGGTATTTCCAAAAGCTATCTTTTTGCGGTTGCCAACTGGGGCGGCAGAACATTTCGCCGCATGGTCATGGAGCACCGCCTCGATCGCTGCCAGCAGGCTCTGTGCGACCCCGGAGAAGCGGACCGGTCTATCACCGACATCGCACTGGGATGGGGCTTCCAGAACGTGTCGCACTTCAGTCGTTGCTTCGTTGACCGGTTTGGCATTTCCCCAAGTGCGTTCCGGAAACAGGAACTGCAGCCTTTGATCCAGAAACAACTGCTCGATTTCCAGGGTTATAAATTCACTACACATCAGGAGGTACATTCATGTCAGTGATCGTAGTCGGACAAATTAATGTCGACCCTTCCAGGCTGGAATTATTTCTCAGCGAGGTTGAGGCGATCGAGAAACGCACGCGCGAAGAGGATGGCTGCCTGCTCTATGCAATGGGTCTCGATGACCCTGCCACGGGCCAATTTGCTGTGGTGGAACATTGGCGGGATGAAGCGGCGCTGCGCACGCATCTTGAAATGGATCATGTCAAATCCTTTATCGAGCGCTGCGGTCCAATGATAACGGGAATGACCGCCAGCCTGTTTGATGCTTCCAATCAAAGGAGCGTCATGTAGTCTATCTCGTGGCGTCCGGATCCTCTGGCACTGCAGATGCGCGGATCTGACAGGCGTGCACACATAGCGGGGCGTGTCGGGGTGCGCGTCTGTGAATTGCGGGGAAAGTAACCATAAGAGGAAACTCGCGTGGGGGAGATTCCGGCGCGACAATCCCGGCGACAGATGCATTTCGCGCGGCGTCAACCAATCCGTATCGCCATGCGTGTTTCCCGCTCCCAATCAGCCAAACCGTAATCAAAAAGCTAATATCAGGTAATTCCTGAATTTATGCCTGAAAAATCAATAATCTGGTTCACATCGTTCGTGGAGAAAAACAAATGGTCATGGATTCACCGAAGACGGCGCAAATGGGTCGCCGGCAACTTCTCGCTGGTGCGGGCGTACTTGCGGGCGCATCTGCATTGGGAGGCATGGCGGCTCCGTCCCGTGCGGATACGCCGGACGTTGCCTCCTGGGATATGGAGGCTGATATTGTCTGCGTCGGAGGCGGTGCAGCAGGTTGTGTTGCGGCAGTGTCTGCGGCATCTCTGAAAAACCGGGTGATCCTTCTTGAGAAGCGGCCTGCAATTGGCGGGACAACGCAGATGTCCGGCGGCGTACTTTGGATTCCAAATAATTTCTTGCTTCGCAAGCAAGGGATAGATGACAAAAAGACCGATTGCCTTCGCTATCTTGCCCGATTTTCTTATCCGCAAACCTATAGATCAGATCATCCGACATTAGGATTGCGGGAATCCGAATATCGTCTTTTGGAAGCGTTCTACGACAACGGATCAGCCATGCTTGATCGCCTGAGAGAGTTGGGCGCTCTGGATTTCGCCCAGTTCAGCTTTCCCGGCGCTGACAAACTACCCCCCGATTATGCCGATCATCTTCCGGAGAACAAGGCTCCCCGAGGTCGCGCACTTGTACCCTACAATATGGACGGCAAGGCAAGTGTTGGCGAGATTGGTGACGGCGCAAATATCATCGGTCATTTGGAAAACTGGCTGGAACGCAACAGCGTTCCCATTCTTACCGAGCATCGTGCAAGCCGTCTGTTGATGCGCGAAGGTCGGGTTATTGGTCTCGAGGCAGAGCATCAAGGCAAAATTATCCGCATAAGTGCGCGTAAAGGTGTCATTTTCGGTACGGGAGGGTACGTCCATAATGTCGATCTGATCGCTACGCATCAGACAGCACTTTATGGATCCTGTGCGGGACCCTATGCCATGGGTGATTTCATAGAAATCGCCGGCGCGGCGGGGGCCGCGATGGGCGATCTTGGCACAGCCTGGCGAACGCAGGTTGTTCTGGAGGATGCTCTCGAAAACCGTCAGACTATCAGTGCATCTGCACTTCCTGGCGATTCAATGATTATGGTCAATAAATATGGCCGACGGGTGGTCAACGAGAAGCGGCCTTACAATAATCGTGCCGAGATCCACTTTGTATATGATCCGGTAAATATGGAGTTCCCCAACCATTTGCTGTTCATGATTTACGATGCCCGAACCGCTGATGCATTCGGAGGAAATCACCCCATACCGGTCGATCCTAAGAACGTATCTTCTGTCCTTACCGGTCAAACCCTGGAAGAATTAACCGTACAAATAAAGGCGCGGCTGAACCAGCTGGGCAACCGGGTTGAAAATGTTCATCTTTCGGGATCGTTCACCGAAAATCTTTCGGCGACAATCCGATCGTTCAATACCAGTGCGCAATCTGGAAGGGATGTCGATTTCGCGCGGGGTGATCAGGCGTATGACATTGACTGGCAGGCTTATTTTTCCCCGATGAGAGAAGGTACAAAGGAGCCGGTCGCGCCTTACCCCAATCCGACCATGCATCCCATACGGAGCGAAGGGCCTTATTATGCGATTATTCTGGCGGCCGGCGCTCTCGACACCAGCGGCGGTCCACAGATTAACCACAAGGCGCAGGTGATGGGCGCCAATGGCACTCCGATTGGCGGCTTGTATGGCGCCGGGAACTGCATTGCCGCACCGTCGCGGGAAACTTACTACGGGGCGGGTGGAACAATCGGGCCGGCCATGGCTTTTGGTTATATCGCGGCAGTTAATGCCGATTCGGACGGCGCCGAAACCGCAGGCACATAATAGATTGGCCGCTTTTGATGGATTGTCCGGATGGGCAATCCATCACCCCGTATTGCCCCGTCTGTGCCTTCAGATTGTGGGAATACTCTCATATATAAAGCGCGATTTTCCCCCAAAGCAAAAATCCAGTCGTTGTTTCGAAAGTTTGTGCTACCTTGGGTGGTATAACAGATGAGTAATCATCAATGCCGGAGCAAGAATTTCGGATGAGGGAGAATCAGGATATGCCAATCCCCGATCATGTCGATCCAGAACATGTGGTCGATATCGATGTATACGCACTGCCAGATACCGAGTCGGATTTTCACACAGCGTGGGCGCGACTGGTCGAATCCGTCCCGCCTGACGCCAATCTGGTTTGGACAACGCGCAATGGGGGGCATTGGATTGCGGTAGGGGGCCAGGCGCTCCAGGAGATATTTGCGGATCATGAACGCTTTTCGTCGCGGATTGCACAGGTGCCCCGCGAGCGGGGTATGGCATACCACACGCATCCGCAAACCATTGATCCTCCACATCATCGCGGATTTCGTAACCTGATCAATCCTGCAATGTCGCCGACAGCGGTGCGCGACATGGAGGGATTTATCCGGTCGACCTCGGTCGAGCTCATCGAGGCTGTACGAGAGCGCGGTCACTGCGAGTTTATGCAGGAATATTGCTTCCAGCTTCCTATACGCGTGTTCATGAGAATGGTGGACCTGCCCATGGCGGATGCTCCCATGCTTAAATCCTGGGCTGACGAAGTTGTGCGTCCCCAATCCATGACGCTGGAGGAAGTATATGCGTCATTCCACGATTATCTCACGCCCTATATCGATGCCCGCCGGTCAGACCCGGGGAAGGATCTTCTGAGTGCCATTGCGTCGGGGACAGTACAGGATCGGGCGGTAACCAATGCGGAAGCACTCGATCTCGCTACCCAAATGCTCTTTGGTGGTCTGGACACTGTGGCAGCCATGCTTGGTTTTGTTTTCCGATTCCTTGCAGAAAATGAATCGCATCGCCGGCAAATAGGCGCCGACCCATCCCTGATCCCCGGTGCGGTAGACGAACTTCTGCGATATTTTCCGATCGCAATCGCGGGCCGGCTTGTTAAAAACGACTGTAATTACGGAAATCAGTTGCTCCGAAAAGATGACATTATTTCCATGCCCACCATGGCATACAGATATGACCGGCGCGTGTTGCCCGATGCAGGAGAAATGGACTTTTCCCGGAAAGCCGGACAGATCGCAACATTCGGAAATGGCATTCATGGTTGCCCCGGTCGCCTACTGGCAAGAACCGAGCTTCGGATAGCATTAGAGACGTGGTTTTCACGCATTCCGGATTTTACGGTTGCGGAGGATGCGGTCATCCGCACATCGGGTGGCGCCGTTGGGCTGATCCAGAGCCTGCCACTCGTCTGGGACGCAATGCCAGACAAGTAAAAATCTGACCTGCACCGAGAATGCTGATCCGCGTGGTCCAGAATTCTCGGTGCAGGTCAGAAGTTTACGCCCTGCTTGGAATTCAGCTAAAACACAGATACATCAAGCGTATCAGGACAAGTTATTATAATCGATCTTCGTGCCGAGCCAGCCGTCCCAGCGCTTGTTCCAGTAGAGATTATGAAGTTTTACGCTGATCCGGTTATCGCTGCCCTTGGCCAGAGGCGCCCCGTCTACCGTTCGGATCGGCATGATTCCACCCGCCGTGGAAGTCAGGAAAGCTTCGTCGGCATTGCGCAGAAAATCCGCCGGAATATCGCGGCGGTGGACCGGAATCCGGAGTTCGGCGGCGAGGTCGAAGATCGTTTTACGGGTAATTCCCTCAAGGCAACCGGATGCGGGCGTATATAGTTCGCCGTCCTTGACCACGAAGATATTGGCCCCGGCCGCCTCGGTCAGATTGCCCTGCGCATCGCACAGAACACACCAGTCCGCGTTTTGGTCCGTGGCTTCGAACAGGGACAACCTCGTATCCATACCGTGAAAGTTCTTCGCGGTGGGATCAACAGCCCTGGGTGGAATGCGGATGTGCTTCCTGGATATCATCACGTCGAGCCCGCGGCGGCGCTGCTCGTCGTCTGCAATGAACACATAGGGCAGCGCGAATGCATAGAGACGGTTTTCGTAGGCGTCCGGTTTGCCGCGATCGCTGCCTTTCTCCGGCATGTCCCCACGCGTGACGAACCACCAGACGTAGGCCGACTGCGCTCCGATGAGTTGAACAAGCCTGGTCAGCATCCCGGCAGTTTCTGCTTTACTGTACGGATTGCGGAGCCGGAACTTCGCGCATGAACGCTCGAAGCGGTCGAGATGGTCATCCAGCCGGAAGAACTGCCCTTTGCTGACACTGACGACGTCATAGCAGGCGTCGGCCTGCAGCAGACCCATATCCGTGATCGGAATCGCTGCATGGTCCAGATCGATATAGGTGCCATTTATGAATGCCGAGCCATGAGCATATAACGGGTCGTGATGGAGACGCACATGGTCCGGATCGGTAGCCATGATCCTTTCCACCTCGATGAGGGCGGGAATCGGATTGGATATATTCATCTGGAACTCTCCCTGAAGGCCGCGACCTGACGCGGCATCAACGCCTTCACGACGAGGTCTGCGGGATCGTCCGGTCACCCTGTCTATGTGCGAAATCCTAAGCCACGAGCGTGGTGGCTGCCCATAGTTCTTGGGTCTTAGACCGGTCGTTCTTGCAGCCTGTCTGGTCCGGAACTACCTTGTCAGGGACAGGTCGTTCACGACGCAGGCGAGCGACAGGCGGCTGTCGACACCCGCCTTGCGCAGAATGTTGCCAACATGAACCTTGACCGTCGCCATGCTGATACCGAGAATCTCGGCGATATCCGCATTGGACTTCCCCTGTACAATCAACTCCACGACGTCGACTTCACGGGGATTGATCTGGAAGCGCCCCGTCAGGGAATGCTCGATCCGGGCGTAGCGGAAGCGAAAATGGTGCGAAAGAGAGGCCTCGATATATTTGTGGACCGCATGCCAGTTGTGGTCGGCCAGCGAAAATGGCGGATCGTTCAGGCCACGACACAGCGAGGCATAGCCAAAGGGATGATCCCGCAACCAAAGTATCAACGCCAGCTCATCGCCCAGCTCGCGCGACTCCAGAAATCGCCCGTAGGCCGGGGTCAGCGACTGTCCGCGTGTCTCGTCGGCACGCAAGCTGGCAATGATACACTTTTCCGATTTCATACGGCGGGCATGAAGTGGATCCAGCTCCCCAAGTTCGCTTTCATAGCGCGTGACCTGGTCTCCATCGACATTGCGCAACTGGGCCTCGATGAAGTTGCAATCCGAACTGATCCAAAAGAAACTGCTGGCTTTGGCCTGGGCCAATTCCTCCAGAAACACCATGGTTTCGGTCACCAGATCCCGCGAAGCCGCTTCCGCTGCAGAATCGCCGAAACGCCTCTCGCGGAACGGAAAGGGGGGGCGCCACAGGGTCGATCCCGAGAGAGATGTGCCGGAAACCATCTTCATGGCCGGTGCTTCAACGACGCCTCATACGGGTGCGCCCTGCGGAATCTGATCACGTTTGAACTATCTGCCCGCTTTTCAGCCAATATAAATCGCCCATCCCCCGTCTCCTCAGCCTGCATCAGACTGTCCATATCAAATTAACAGGTCCTGAGCGCGTTCTTCTGCCGAAGGTCCCGATGAACCAGTTTGATGATCGGACGGGGATTACACCCTGAGGAGGTACATTAATGGGGGCATGCGTTACCCGCGATCCTTGCAGAGAAAGCGGCCACCGCATTGCGTGCGGGTGTTCAAGGTGAAGGATGGCGCGGCCCGAATTTCTCATCCGGCCGGCCATCCGTGCACTCTTTTCTCAGGGCACGACGGCTCCGAGTGTCTCGAATGCGGCCGCATTGGAACGGTCCATCTGCTGCAGCTCTATGACGTTTCCGTCCGGGTCCCATCCATATACCGCCTGGATAGCGCCAAAATCTACCGGCCGCTCGTGGGCGAACCGCATGCCGCCTGCGGCGAGCCGATCATATTCGGCTTCGATATCGGTAACGTCGAGGGCAAAATGTGTATAGCCCCGGTCGCAAGGGCGAAGCGGTTCGGCTTCGCGGGCCGGAGGATTTGTGTATTGGAACAGTTCAATGAAACAATTGCCGGCGCGGATCCATATGTGGCTGGCCGCCGAGCCACGCAAGCCGATGGCGCGATCCGAAAGTCCGTCGTTTTCCCAGGAGTATGGTTCGGAGACTTGTTCGAAGCCTAACACCTGGGTGTAAAAAAGGCGCATTCGTTCCAGGTCAGGCGTATTGAGTGCGATGTGGTGTATTCCCCGAATCATGAACCAATCTCCCGATATTGTCTCTGCGTTGCTACAGGCGCGACGGCAATTTCCCATTTCCCTCCCGCCTGAGGATTCGATCCCTGTAGAAACCGGCAACCTGCAGTGCGTCCGTGGCTGGCCCTGGGCAAGGCCGTCTCCGCCGATACCGGAAATGGATAGCTTTCTGCTTCCGCTGTGTCACCAGGGACATCAGGCATAAAAAAAGGCGGCCCGAAGGCCGCCTTTTTCTGGTCTGGAAAGATAAGGCTTACTTCAGCTCGACGGTTGCGCCGGCAGCTTCGAGTTGGGTCTTGATCTTTTCGGCTTCTTCCTTGTTCACGCCTTCCTTCACGGCCTTCGGGGCCGATTCCACCAGCGTCTTGGCTTCGGTCAGGCCAAGGCCGGTAATGGCGCGGACTTCCTTGATGACGTTGATCTTCTTGCCACCGTCGCCGGTGAGGATCACGTCGAACTCGGTCTTTTCTTCTTCGGCGGCAGCGCCACCGGCTGCACCGGCGGGACCAGCGGCAACCGCAACAGCGGCGGCAGCGGACACGCCCCACTTTTCTTCCAGCAGCTTCGCAAGGTCTGCAGCTTCCAGCACCGTGAGCGAGGACAGTTCTTCTACGATCTTTTCGAGATCAGCCATGATAGTCTCCAGTTATTTCAAATAATAGGATGTCGTTTAGCCCTGGCTGTCGCCATAGGCCGCAAATACCCGCGCCAGTTTCGCCGCCGGCGCTGTCGCCAGTTGCGCAATCTTCGTCTGCGGCGCCTTGAGAAGGCCCACCAGCTTCGCCCGCAGTTCGTCGAGGGATGGCAGTTCGGCCAAAGCCTTCACGCCATTCAGATCGAGAACCGTGCCTGCCATCGCCCCGCCGACAATTTCGAACCTGTCGGTGGTTTTGGCGAATTCGACCGCAACCTTCGCAGGTGCGACCGGATCGGCAGAGGTGGCAAGACCCACAGGGCCGACCAGAAACTGGCCGATATCCTGATAGGGCGTGCCCTCCAGAGCAATGCGGGTGAGCCGGTTCTTCGTCACCTTGAACTGGGCGCCAGCGTTGCGCATCCGTACGCGCAGGTCCGTGACCTGCGCCACCGTAAGTCCATGGTTGCGCGTGATAATCACAACCTCGGTTTCGGTGAACGTCTTTGCAAGACTGGTGACCAGCTCTTTCTTCTGGTTCCGATCCATGCTCGTCTCCACACAAAGCCGCCCCGTCCATGAAAACGGTTTGGCGCTTCATGCCTTCCGAAGGGACACCCGAATAACCGGAGTTTTCTGTCCCCGTCTCATGCTGGCGGAATCGCTTCCTTTATGCCTCATGGCACCTGCAATCTCGGACGGCCTTCCGGGGCAGGCGAAACCCGCCCCGAAACACTTATGGCGTCACGCGGTAAGCGCGGTTGCCACGTCGATTTTCACACCCGGCCCTTGCGTTGAGCTGAGTGCGATTTTTTCCACATATTTGCCCTTCGCGCCCGACGGCTTGGCCTTCGTCAGCGCATCGAGCAAGGCGTCGAAATTGGCGCGCAGATCGGCTTCAGCGAAGCTCGCCTTACCCAGACCTGCATGAATGATACCGGCCTTTTCGACGCGAAACTCGATCTGGCCACCCTTGGCCGCCTGTACAGCTTCGGTCACGTTCATCGTGACGGTGCCGAGCTTCGGGTTCGGCATCATGCCCTTCGGGCCGAGAATCTTGCCGAGACGACCGACCAGGCCCATCATGTCCGGGGTGGCGATGCAGCGATCGAAATCGATCGTACCGCCCTGGACGATTTCCAGCAGATCTTCCGCGCCAACCACGTCCGCGCCGGCAGCCTGGGCTTCTTCCGCCTTCGCGCCGCGCGCGAACACGCCCACACGCACTGTCTTGCCCGTGCCTTTCGGCAGCGTGACGACGCCGCGCACCATCTGGTCCGCATGGCGGGGATCGACGTTCAGATTGACCGATACCTCGATGGTTTCATCGAATTTGGCGGTCGCGTTCTTCTTTACCAGCGCCAGCGCCTCGTCGACGCCATAGAGCCGTTCACGGTCGACGGTGCTGGTCAGCGCCTTTTGCTTTTTCGTCAGCTTTGCCATCGGGTCAGCCCTCCACCACTTCAATACCGATCGCGCGGGCCGAGCCTTCGATCGTCCGCATCGCCGCATCGATATCAACGGCGTTGAGATCCGCCATCTTGGTTTCCGCGATCGCGCGGATGTCGGACTTCTTCACCTTCGCCACGAAAGCGCCCTTGCCTGGCGTCTTGTGCCCGGATTTAATCCCTGCGGCCTTCTTCAGCAGAAAGGTCGCGGGCGGGGTCTTGGTTACGAAGGAAAAGCTGCGGTCGGCGTAAACGGTGATGATCGTCGGGATAGGCATGCCCTTTTCGAGGTTGCCCGTCGCTGCGTTGAACGCCTTGCAGAATTCCATGATGTTGACACCGCGCTGACCGAGCGCGGGGCCGATGGGCGGGCTGGGGTTGGCGGCGCCGGCCGCTACCTGCAGCTTGATATAGCCCGTAATCTTCTTTGCCATATCTCAACTCCATTCCGGGAGGGATTTCCCCTCCCCCGACTGTTGCGGCCGTGTGGTCCAGACGGCGTCGGGGCGTCATGCCCGTCGGCCTCCCACGGTTAAACCCGATGCCCGACCGCGGCGCATCGGGGGAAACTCATTTGGTCTTTTCGACCTGGTCGAAATCCAGTTCCACAGGCGTCGCCCGCCCGAAGATCGAAACCGACACCTTCACGCGGCTGCGGTCGAAGTCGATTTCCTCGACCAGGCCGCTGAACGACGCGAACGGGCCATCCAGCACCTTCACACTGTCGCCGATCTCGAAGCTGGCCTTGCGTCGCGCCTTCGGCTGGGCGGCGTCGGCATCGGCCTTCGTATTCAGAATGCGGGCGGCTTCCGCCTCGCTGATCGGCTGCGGTTTGCCGGACGAGCCGAGAAACCCGGTAACCTTCGGCGTATTGCGAACGAGGTGATAAACCTGATCGTTCATCTCCAGCTTCGCCAGCACATATCCGGGGAAAAATTTGCGTTCCGCCTGATATTTCTTGCCACGGCGCACTTCGGTGACGGTTTCGGTCGGCACCTCGATGGCCTCAACCTGCGATTCCAGGCCCAGACGCGCGGCGTCGGCCAGAATCTGCTCCCGCACCTTGTTTTCAAAGCCGGAATAGGCGTGAATGATGTACCAGCGCGCCATTCCGATCAGGCCCCCAGGCCCACGATGAAGCGCACCATTCGACCCAGGATCTGATCGACGCCGAGGAAGAACAGCGCGAGGATCGTGGTCATGATGAGGACCAGGATGGTCGTTTGCACAACCTCCTTGCGCGAGGGCCATGTGACCTTCGCCGTCTCTGTCCTCACTTGCCGGACGAATTCGCCCGGGGAAACCTTCGCCATAATCTGCTTCCACCAACGGCCCCGCCCCGGCAGACATCCGCAAATTACGGATATCAGCCAGGGTGCCTGGCCCAGAAAATTCCCGCCGCCCTGCAAAGACTCACCCGAATCACGGGCCAGGCTCTGGCAGGAGTGGAGGGGCTCGAACCCCCGGCCCTCGGTTTTGGAGACCGATGCTCTACCAGCTGAGCTACACTCCTGTGGGAGCGCGGGAGCCGAGGGCTATACGCAATGGCGGGATATGGCGCAAGAGGAGACCGCAGGCGCACGCAAAAAATACAAGGGTTCCAACAGGCCGGAAGCGCGAACTTCCATTGCCCTTTGGGCGGGCAATCGCTATCTCCGCAATCTTATCCAGTTTCCCCGAGGTAAATTCCATGTCGCGCCGCCGCCAAATCTATGAGGGCAAGGCCAAGATCCTGTATGAAGGACCGGAACCTGGCACGCTGATCCAGTATTTCAAGGATGACGCCACCGCATTCAATGCCCAGAAAAAGGGCACGATCAGCGGCAAGGGTGTGCTGAACAACCGCATTTCGGAACATCTGTTCACGCTGCTGGCGGGAATCGGCATTCCTACCCATTTCCTCCGCCGCCTGAACATGCGCGAACAGCTGGTGCGGCAGGTGGAAATCATCCCGCTGGAAGTGGTGGTGCGCAATGTCGCCGCCGGTTCGCTGGCGAAGCGGCTCGGGATCGAGGAAGGCACGGCGCTGCCGCGCACGATCGTGGAATATTATTACAAGGATGACGCGCTGGGCGATCCGCTCGTCACCGAAGAACATGTCGCCTGTTTCGGCTGGGCCGGGCAGGACGAACTGGCCGATATGGTCGATATGGCCATCCGCACCAATGATTTCCTCTGCGGCCTGTTCGCCGCCATCGGCATCAGGCTGGTGGATTTCAAGCTGGAGTTCGGCCGGCTGTGGGAAGATGATTTCAGCCGCGTCGTGCTGGCCGACGAGATCAGCCCCGACGGGTGCCGCCTGTGGGATATCAAGACCGGCGAAAAGCTCGACAAGGACCGTTTCCGCCGCGACCTCGGCGGCGAGGTGGAAGCCTATCAGGAAGTGGCCCGGCGTCTGGGACTGTTGCCCGAAGGGGCGGAGGGTTCGGTGGCCGATCTGGACGAGGCGCGCAAGGCCCGCGGCAAATGAAATGGGCGGCGGCGCTGGCGGTGCTGCTGCTGGCCCAGTTGCCGGCTATGCCGGCGCTGGCGCAATCCGGCCAGCCGCCATTGCCAACGCTGATGACCGCACGCGCAATCGCGGCCTTGCCGGCGGCGAAGCCCGACAAGATTTTGCGATATGGCGAATCGGCTGCGCAAAAGATCGAACTGTTCCTGCCGCGCAAACGCGAGGCGGATGCGAGACTGCCGGTGGTGGCCCTGCTCGGCGATAGCTGCTTCCGGCGGGAAAAGGCGCAGCCCGAACTGTTGCGGGCAGCGGCGGCAGCATTTATCGCCAAAGGTTTCGCTGTCTGGTCGGTCGATTACCGCCATATCGATGAGGAGGGCGGCGGTTTTCCCGGAACGCTCACCGATGTGGGCGCGGCGCTGAATCTGATCCGCGCGGAAGCGGAATCGCATCACCTTGATGCCGACCGCGTGGTGCTGTTCGGCCATGGGACCGGTGGCTGGCTGGCATTGTGGGCGGCGGGGCGGCATCAACTGGCGACGGAAAATCCGTCGCGCGGGGCAAACCCGTTGCGCCCGCAAGGCATGTTGCTGGCGGGCGGCTTCACCGATCTGGCCGCGCAAGGGCCGCTGATCGACCTGCATTGTGGAGACGGCACGGTGGCGGGTCTGTCGGCCGGGGGTGAAGAAGCCGCGCCGGAGATGGCGCTGCCGCCAACCCGCGTGCCGGCCATCCTGTTGCACGGTATTTATGATGATCGCGCCTTCCCGGCCATTGGCCTTGCCCATGCACGGAGAGCGCGCAAGACGGGCGATCTGGCCGAAATCCAGCTGGCTCCCAATGCGGGGCATTATGAGGTGATAGCGCCCGGCACACGCGCCTTTTCCCAGGCCCTGGCGGCGGTGGCGAGACTGGCGAACCGATAGTTTAACGGGGAATAAGGTTAATGAACTTCACTCTGCAAACAAGTCTTACAAACCCGGCGTTGCACACCGAGCATATAATATTGACTAAAAATATATTTCTGCCCCTGGCACGATAATTGCTGTGCTTCTGGTGCGCGGTTGTTGCGTACCCGTCGGTAAAACCGGCGATAATCTGATAGGGGCTCAAAATGCATAAACTTGTTCTTGGCCTGGGTGCCATGGTTGCAGCCATGGCGATCAACCCGGTGACGGCGGCGACGCTGACAGGATATTCCGTCGAAGGTGTCTATAAGTTTCCGGATCTCGCAACGGACTATCCCTTCGCCACCTTCGCCCCGGCCACATTTGTCGCCGGCGCCGGCGTGGATACCACGCTTAACGTCGAAGATGTGACGTTCATCGACTTTGATTTCGGTGGCGCCAGCCTCAACATGTCGTTTGACACTGTCCTCACGTCACCGCTGTGGACGAATACCGCTTTTAACGGTCCGGTATTCACCGGGGCCGCCATCGGCCGCATCACGGGCGTCTCGCTGGTCAGCACCAACCTGGTTGGCTTCGACGCTTCCCGTGTTTCCGTCGCGGGCAATGAGCTGCGCATCAACTGGGCCGGGCTGCAATATAATTCGGATACGGAAATCAGCCTCGCCTTCGGCATGGTCCCCGAACCGGCGACCTGGGCGATGATGATCTCCGGCTTCGGCCTGGTCGGCTTTGCCGCCCGCCGGCGTCGCGCGGCGCTCGCCGCCTGACTTTTCCATTACGGGGGGATGGGGCAGGAAGCGATTCCTGCCCCTTTCTTTTGGGCGCGCTCTGGCGCATAGGCGGATGATTATGAAAGCCCGTGTCACCGTCAATCTGAAGCCTGGCGTCCTCGATCCGCAGGGGCGCGCCATCCACCACGCTCTCGAATCGCTCGGGTTCGCCGATATATCCGACGTGCGCGTCGGGCGGGTCATCGAACTGGACGTGGCCGATGGCACCACCGCCGATCAGGTCGAGGATATGGCGCGCAAATTGCTGGCAAACACCGTCATCGAAAATTTCCGCGTCGAGCTGGAATAGAGGCGCGCAGATCATGAAAGCCGCAGTCATAGTCTTCCCCGGCTCCAACTGCGACCGGGATCTGATGGTCGCGCTGGAACAGGTGAGCGGACGCAAACCGCTGGCGCTGTGGCATGACGATCATGTCTTGCCGGCGGATATTGATTTCATCGGCATCCCGGGCGGTTTCAGCTTCGGCGATTATCTGCGATCGGGCGCAATCGCCGCCCGTTCCCCGATCATGCGCGAAGTCATCGCGGCTGCGGATCGCGGTGTGCCGGTGCTGGGCATTTGCAACGGTTTTCAGGTGCTGACCGAATCGGGCCTGCTGCCTGGCGCATTGATGCGCAACGCCGGTCTCGATTTCATCTGCCGCGATGTGACCCTGGAAGTCGTCAATGCGGATACCCCTTTCACCCGCGCCTACAGGCCGGGCGAGAAACTGATTCTGCCGGTCGCCCATCATGACGGCAATTATACCGCCGACGATGCGACGCTCGACCGGCTGGAGCAACAGGGCCAGGTGGCTTTCCGCTATGCTGAAACCGTCAACGGTTCTGTCCGGAACATCGCGGGCGTCATCAACGAACGCGGCAATGTGTTGGGCCTGATGCCGCACCCCGAGCGTATGGTAGAAGCTGCGCATGGCGGAACCGACGGGCGGCGGATGTTCGAAAGCCTGGTCGCGGCGATCGCGTAGGGAGGCTTTAAATCCGCGTCCGGAAGGGCGTGAAATCCGTGCCTTCGTCGAACACATCCAGCCCTTCGCGGCGTTTCATGAAGGCGACGACCTTGTAGGTAACCGGGGTAAGCATGGCTTCCCATGTAACCTTCAGCAGATAGTTGGTGATCATCACCACGAGTATCAGCTTCGTTTCCCATACGCCGAGGAAGGCGACGGGATAAAAGATCAGGCTGTCCACGCCCTGACCGGCAACTGTGGAGCCAATGGTGCGCGCCCACAAATGCTTGCCGCGTGTCAGAACTTTCATCCGCGCCATCACGAACGCGTTGACGAATTCGCCGGCCCAGAAGGCGAGGATGGAGGCAGCGAAGATTCGCGGGGCCTGGCCCATGACGCTGGCGAGCGCTTCCTGGCCCTCCCAGTCGGCGGCGGGTGGAATGGCGACGATAAACGCCGCCATGCCGGCGGCGAAAATGGAGGCGGCAAACCCGACCCATACGACGCGGCGGGCGCGGGCATAGCCATAGACTTCGGTGAGTACGTCGCCCAGCACATAGGATAGCGGGAAAAACAGGATCCCGGCACCAAAGGTCAGCGCGCCGATAACCGGCAATTCGATGGTCGCTACCTTCGCCGCGCCGATCAGATTGGCGCAGATCAGCAAGACGGCAAAGGCCGTCATGCAATAATCATAATAGCGCAGCCGTTCGCCGACGATGGCGGCGGCGGATACGGGTTTGACCGGCCCGGCGTAACTGTCCATGGTCGCGAACGCTATCCCGTATCCCGGGCGCGATGCAATGCGGCGTTATCGGCTGAGACGGAAAGGAATTTCGACCAGCCCGCGCACGCTGACCGGTTGGCCATCGCGCATTTGCGGACGCCAGCGCCAGCGGCGCACGGCTTGCAGCGCCGCATCGTCCAGCCGATCCCAGCCGCTGCTTTCACGGATGGCAATTTCCGCTACCTCGCCCTGCGGATTGAGGGTGACGGCCAGCGTTACGACGCCTTCTTCCTTGCGACGGCGTGATTCGAATGGATAGCGTGGCGGCTCGGCGCGGATCAGCCCGGCGGAGAGGTCCGCGCTTTCTGAAGTGGCAGGGGCGGCAACGGGTGCGGCGACAGTGAAAGCCGGTGTGGGCGTGACGGCGATAACCCGAGCCGGTGTGGGAGTGGGGGAGGGCGGTGTGGAGGAAACGACCGCTGTGATCGAGGGCGGCGGATTGGCGATGGTGAAAACCGGCGGCGGCACGACGACCGGCGGCGTGGTCATGGTGATTTCGGGCGGCGGCGGACTTGCCGCCGGGGGTGCGACCGGGGCCATAAGATTGACGAGAATCGGCGCTTCAAGGGGAATCTTCGCCTGTTGGTGTTTCTGCACAAGGATCGCACCGATGGCGAGAATATGCAGGACCAGGATGAGGAAGGCGGCCTTCCAGTTGAAACGGCGGGTGAAAAAATCCGGTTCGGGCTGCGCGGCGGGTTCGACTTCTGGTGGCCTGACCAGCACTGGCCCACGCCGCAAACGCCGTTCCACTGCGGCGGAATCGGGCGCGAACACCGTGCTGCAGGCGCTATCGAACGCGTGGCTGGCCATCAATCCTGACTCTCACCCCTGACTCCGGAACAAGTGAGCCTGACGAATCGTGGCGGAAAGTCCTTGCGCAAGATCAACTCCCGCCGGAATTCCACCCTGACATGTGCCAGGCCCGACTCCGGCGTAACGCTTTTTACATTGCGAGGCAATTGCAATAATGAGGTGAGCGGGGAGCTTCTGTTGCCCGGTGCCCCCCAAACCGCTGGATTCCGCTTCTGTTGCCCGGTGCGGCCCGAACCGCGCTTAAGCTTTATAACCTTTACCCGTTGGGGTTGGGGTTACGCAGCGATCGCGAATGCCTCGTTATCGTTGGCATTTGTGGATTTGGCCCAATACGGCGGAACCGTGCCGAACAGCAGTCAAAGCCTTTACCACGCTCGTCGATCCTGTTTCGCCCCCATAGATTTTGGTGGAGGCGCCGGAGTACTGCCCTCCGGGTCCGATACGCTTATTTTGCTTAACCATCTACTGTCATAGCTGCCGAGGCAGCCCGACGAACATAGGGGCAGGCGGGGCGGGCTTCAAGAGGTGAAATGCGTCGGCAGGCCAGGAAGCGCTTCGGCCACCGCACGGTGGGTGATGGCGCCGGCGTGGACGTTCAACCCGTTGGCCAGGCCTGGATCCGCCGCCATCGCCCGGTCCGCGCCGAGTCCGGCGAGGCGCAGCACATAAGGCAAGGTTGCGTGGACCAGCGCAAAGGTGGAGGTGCGCGCAACGCCACCCGGCATATTGCCGACACAATAATGCACCACGCCTTGCTCGACGAAAGTGGGGTTCTCGTGCGTGGTGGGCCGGGTGGATTCGAAACAACCGCCCTGATCGACCGCGATATCCACCAGAACCGCGCCGCGTTTCATCGTCGGCAGCATATCGCGGGTGACCAGACGCGGTGCTGCAGCCCCCGGCACCAGCACCGCGCCGATGACCAGATCCGCGTTCTTCACCGCGTCTGCAATCGCCGCGCGCGAAGCATAGGCGGTACGCACGCGGCCAAGGAAAATTTCGTCCAGTTCCGTCAGGCGCTGCACCGAAATATCAAGAATGACGACATCGGCGCGCATGCCGACAGCGATATGCGCGGCGTTCAGCCCGCTGACGCCGCCGCCGAGAATCACCACGCGCCCCGGTTCTACACCCGGCACGCCGCTTAGCAGGATGCCGCGCCCGCCGGGCTGTTTTTCCAGCAAATGCGCACCCACCTGGATCGCCATCCGCCCTGCCACTTCCGACATGGGGCGCAGCAATGGCAGCGCGCCCCGGCGGTCGGTGACAGTTTCATAGGCGAGGCAGGTCGCGCCGCTCTTCAGCAGCCCTTCCGCCTGGGCGCGATCGGCGGCAAGATGCAGATAGGCGAACAGTGTGTGGCGCGGCTCCAGCAGCGCGATTTCGGATGGCAGCGGCTCCTTCACCTTCACGATCAGATCGGATTCGCCGTAAAGCTGTGACGGACTGCTGACGATCCGCGCGCCAGCGGATGCATAATCTTCATCGAAAAGGTCGATACCCGCCCCCGCGTTGCTCTCCACCGACACCTGATGGCCCAGCGTCACAAGTTCGGCGACCGCCGCCGGAGTCAGCCCAACGCGCGATTCCTGTTCCTTGATTTCGTTGGGTATTCCGATCCGCATAACAATCCTCGATCTGACGGAATTGCTGCTTCCGCCGGGTAAGGGGTGGTGCTAGATGGCCGCATGCCGATTGTCATGAAAAAAATTCGTCGTATCCGGGCCGCCGCATGACGGCGGCGTGGCGGGGGCGCTTCCTCGAAATGCATGTGACGCCCTTCGGTTCGGGCGGGCGATGGGAATTTGTGCGCCGCGTCAATGGCGTGGAAGCAGCCGTCATCCTGGCGCTGACGGAGGCCGGCGAAGTCGTGCTGGTTGAACAGTTCCGCCCGCCGCTGGGGCGATCCTGCATCGAATTGCCTGCCGGTCTCGTCGGCGATGAATGCCCCGGCGAAGATCCTTTCGATTCGGCCAGGCGCGAATTGCTGGAGGAAACCGGCTTTGAAGCCGCACATTGGGAGAATATCGGCAAATTCGCGTCATCGCCCGGGATGGTGGGCGAGGAATTTCACTTCTACCGCGCCACCGGTCTTACGCGCGTCGGCCCCGGCGGCGGTGTCGAAGGCGAGGGGATCGAGGTGCATGTCGTGCCACTCAGCGACATTCCCGCCTTTCTGGATACGGCGCGGGCGCGCGGCAGTTGTCTCGATATGCGGATGCTTATTCTGCTGAAACTCGTCTGAACAGCCATACGCGCAGCGCACTGGCAAGCGGGGCGTCGCGCGCCTCGTCGATCTGCGTCACCAGCGCCGTTACCGTCAAACCTTCCGCCGCCGCCGCCTGATCCAGCGCTGTCCAGAATATGGGTTCCAGCGCCACGGATGTGCGATGCCCCTGGATGGTGAAGCTGCGTTTGACAAGACCGGCCATATTGCCCCCTTTACTTGAGCAGCCGTTGCATCGCATGCCATGGCCGCATGTGGCCAGCGATCGGCGCTCTTCTCGGACTGGTTGCGGGCAGTTTCCTCGCCACCCTTGTGCTGCGCTGGCCGCAGGAACGCGGTTTGGTCGGGCGATCCGCCTGCGATTCCTGCGGCGCAACGCTGAAGCCCTGGGAACTGGTGCCTTTACTGTCTTTCCTTTGGCAGCACGGGCGCTGCCGGCATTGTGGCGCGGCAATCGACCGGCGGCATCCGCTCATCGAACTGTCTTGCTCCGTGGTCGGCGCGCTGGCCTGTCTGGCGCATCCGGGATGGGTTGGGCTGACCGGCGCGTTGTCAGGCTGGCTTCTGGTGGCGCTGATAGCGCTCGATGCCGAGCATCATTGGCTGCCCGATGCGCTGACCCTGCCGCTGGCGGCGCTGGGGCTGGGATTCGGAGCCGGGCAATTTACCGACCGGCTGATCGGTTTTGCGGCAGGCGGCGGGGTGTTGCTGGCGCTGGCGCTGGCCTATCGTCATCTGCGTCAGCGTGAGGGCCTGGGGATGGGCGACGTGAAACTGACGGCGGCGCTTGGTGCGTGGCTCGGCTGGCAACAATTGCCGATGCTGTTGCTGGCTGCTTCCCTGATCGGCCTTATGCTCGTTGCCGTGCGCCGTTTGCGCGGGGAAACCATCGCCGCCGATACGGTATTACCGCTGGGTGCCTGTCTGGCGATGGCAGCTTTTCCGCTATGGCTGCTGACTTGAGGGGCGAAAGCTGCCAGATAGCCATCGCCCCCCTCTGACGAAAGGAATCCCATGACCGCCGCCCGTGGATATGCCGCTCCCGCCAGCGACCAGCCGCTCGTTCCGTTCACCTTCGAACGCCGGGCGTTGCGCCCCGACGATGTGCAGATTGCCATTCAATATTGCGGCGTTTGCCACAGCGATTTGCACACAGTGCGCGGCGAATGGGGCGAAACGGCTTATCCATGCCTGCCCGGCCACGAAATCGTCGGACGGGTAACGGCGGTCGGCCCGGATGTGAAGCGCTTTGCCGTGGATGACATCGTTGGCGTCGGCTGCATGGTCGACAGCTGCCAGACCTGCCCGTCCTGTCACGATGGCCTGGAACAATATTGCGAGGAAGGTTTTACCGGCACCTATGATGGCAAGGACCGGATAACCGGCGAGGACACGCTCGGCGGTTACTCCGATATCATCGTGGTGCGCGAGCAATTTGTCCTGAATATCCGCCATGCCGGGGCCGATCTGGCCGCTGTTGCCCCCTTGCTGTGCGCCGGCATCACCACCTGGTCGCCGCTGCGACACTGGCAGGTCGGGCCGGGGCACAAGGTGGGCGTGGTCGGCATCGGCGGCCTGGGCCATATGGCCATCAAGCTGGCCCATGCGCTCGGCGCGCATGTCGTCGCCTTTACCACATCGGAAGCCAAGATCGCCGACGCAAGGGCGCTGGGCGCGGATGAAGTGGTAGTGTCGAGCGATGCAGAGGCGATGGCGGCACGGGCGAACAGCCTCGATTTCATTCTGAACACGGTTGCGGCGCCGCATGATCTGGACGCGTTTCTGACACTTTTGAAGCGCGACGGGACCATGACGATGCTGGGCGCGCCCGGTTCGCCACATCCATCGCCATCGGTCCAGAAACTGATATTCAGCCGCCGCCGTCTGGCAGGCTCGCTGATCGGCGGCATTGCGGAAACGCAGCAGATGCTCGATTTCTGCGCCGAACATGGCATCGTGTCCGATATCGAGATCATCGCGATTCAGGATATTGAAAATGCCTATGAGCGGATGCTCCGCAATGATGTGAAATATCGTTTTGTTATCGACATGGGGTCGCTGGCGCAAATCTGAGATTCCGTCAAAACCGGCGGCTCGGAGAGTCAATTCGACTGCCTCCGCCGGATAGATAATTGCTGCGTTGCAGCAGAAGGCATTGCTGCACTGTGTCAAAGTCGCCTTGACGGGCAAATATGGCTGCTTTAGGTGCGAGCCTATGCGAGCAAGTCTGATCTTGTGCACGAAAAATGGCGGCGAGCGGTTGTTCACATGTCTTGCCCATGTCGATGCGCTGGATGCGGGCGCTGATTTCGATATCGTACTCGTCGATAATGATTCCGACGACGGCGTTTCATGGCCGGCGCTGCAGGATTTTGGCCGCTCAACCCGCCACGCCTGCCAGGTGGTCCGATGCGCCCGACCAGGCAATTCCGCCGGTCGCAATGATGGCATTGCCGTGGCCAGGGGAGACCTTCTCCTGTTCATCGATGATGACTGCTATGTCCGCCCGGATTATGTGCGCGCGTGGCAAAAGATATTCGCTGATAACCATATCGGATATGGTACCGGCAAGATATTGCGCCACGATCCTGACCCGGCGATATCCATGATCGGATGCCGAGAAACCCCGGTGGCGGAACATTTGCGGCCTGGCCAAATGGTGGAACCCGGCTATGTGCAGGGATCCAACATGGCATTCAGCCGGTCGTGCCTGGACCGCGTCGGATTGTTCGACGAGCGTTTCGGTAGCGGCGTACCGTTTGCCGGCGAAGATTGGGATATGGCGTTGCGTGCATCGTTCGCAGGGTTTGCGGGCGGTTATTTTCCTGAACCTGTGGTTTCTCACGATCACCGCCGTCCCATAAAGGACATGATGCAGTTGCGAGGTATCTTTTACGAATATGGGGCTGGCGCGGTTTATGCCAAGCATATGCGAAGCCGTCATTTTTTGACCGTGGGCCTGCGCTTTGTCCGGCAAATCAAGCGTCTGTGGTTCCGTAATGAGCATGGTCGGGAATTGCTGGCCAGTCTGCTCAAGGGCTGGCGCGACTATCACCGGTTTGCCGAACTGGAAAACGTGAAGTTGCAACGGCGACGACAATTGGTTGACCCTGAATAGACAGATACGTCACAGGGTTTCATGTGCGATTTATGGGAAGTATTTCAGGTGAAAAGAATCAGTATTCATGCATTCCCAAGTCTCAACAACTATGGGACTGGAATGATGGGGTTGGTTACACTCTCCCGCCTGCAACGCGAAATTGGAGAGCCCGTACATTTCGAATGTGATTTCTTCGACCGGACCAATATCGATGAGGTGCAGGACGAACTGGGCGTCTCGTCCGATGTCATCAGCCTGTCTAGATACAAGCCGCGGCGCAAGGAAAATCCATGGAGTTTCCGGGGCCGAATGAAGATGCTGTATCACATGATGATAGATAGTCGTGTTGGCGGCTATGACCTTGTAGTATTTTTGGGAGGGGATGATCTCTCTGAATATTATAACCCCCACATCTGGATCGAAATGCTGCGCCTGCGAAAATGGACCAAGGAGGCACCATTGGTACTGCTAGGCCAGACTATCGGACCGTTCCAGCGCCCAATTAACCGGGTGGCAGTCCGGGCAACCCTCCCGAAATATCATATCTTCCCGCGCGATCATTGGTGCACCTCCTATCTGAAAAGCGAATTCGGCCTCGCCGACAGCGTCGTGCAAAGCACCGACCTGGCTTTTGCCGACCTGCCGCGCCAGCACGAGGAATCCGTCGCCGACGAAGTGCTGGAAAGATATGGTCTGGAGCGTGAAGGTTATTTCACCCTGATCGTATCAGCAATTCAGGCAAATGGATATTACACGAAAGACAAGGATGCGTATCTGAAAAGCTGGAAGGGTATAGTGGAGGATTTGCTAAAATCTGAGCGGTTAACCGGAAAGAAACTTGTGCTGCTCGCGCATACACACACGGATTATTATGGTGATGAGACGAAATATATCGATGCGCTATTGCCGCTGATCGATCCGGCGTTGCGGGATCGTATCGTTCCGGTGCGGGAACGTATCTTGCAGACGCGGGCGCGTTTCATCCTTGGCCATGGCATATTTACGATCACCGGGCGAATGCATCCGGCGGTTTCGACGTTCCAGATGGGCAAGCCGGCGATTTCCTTATCTTACAGTAAAAAATATGAAGGGGTGATCGGCACGATGCTGGGCCGATCCGATCTGATAATCGAGGCAAATGATCCGAAACTTTGGGAAAGTGGCGAGATCGTACGGCTGACGCTGGACAAGGTGCGCTATGTTCTCGACAACCAGGACCGGCTACGCGCCGAAATCCGCACCGCAATCGACGGGCAAAAGCAGATCGTGGACGATACGTTCCAGCGCCTCGGCGACCTGATGCAACAAAATAACCCCCGGCGCTAGGCGTTCCTTGCCGGATATTTCGGGCGTTCACGACCAACATCAGGAAGATAAGCTGTGTACTCTGATAACAGGATGATTTTGCAGCTGATTTCCCTGATGAAGCAGCATGGCATTCGCAGGGTTGTGATCTCTCCGGGAAGCCGGCATTTTCCTCTCATCCATTCGATGGAGAATGACGACTGGTTCATTCTCTATTCGGTCGTGGATGAACGAAGCGCGGCATTCTTTGCGCTCGGCCTCATCCAGCAAACGGGTGAACCCGCAGCAGTCTGTTGCACATCCGGCACCTCCGCCATCAATTATGGCTCCGCCGTTGTAGAGGCTTTCTACCAGGGCCTGCCCCTGGTTTTGTTAACGGCTGACCGCCTGCCGGAACTGCTCAACCAGAAGGAAGAGCAGATGTTTCAGCAGCATGATGTTTATGAGGGGTTCATCAAATATCAGGGTCAGTTGAAAGTTGTGAATGACCCTTTAAGCGAGTGGTACTGCAATCGTATCATCAACGAAGCCTTTCTGGCCCTGGACCATCATGGCAAGGGGCCGGTGCACATCAATTTCCCGGTTGAAACCCATCATCAGGACAAGTTTCGAACAAAGGAACTGCCGGTCGCCAGGAAAATTTCCCGCGTCGGCGCGGATGCGGATACGGATGTGTGGGCAGACTATGCCGCACAACTTGAAAACCGGAAGATATTGATTGTCTGGGGGCAGGGCAATCCAATGGACGACAAGATGCGGCAGGCGCTGGACCTGTTCGCAGAGCGATTTAATTGTGTGATTCTCGCGGACAAACTGTCGAACTGTCATCACCCGCGTGCGATCGGGTCAGCCTTTCAGGCTTTGTGTTCAATGACTCGAGCTCAGAAGCGGCAGCTGGCGCCGGATATCGTTATTTCCCTGTATGGGAATTACACTTTCAACGGCGAAATCCGGGGGTATCTCAGATCCACCGGGAAACCCTTTGAATGCTGGGACATCGGCAAAAGCGAGGTCTGCGATCCCTTCCGTCGGCTGACGACGATTTTCGCGATGAACGAAGCCTTCTTCTTCCGGACCATCGCGAACTATTCCATTTCTGCCGCCACGGGTAGCTACTACGATGGTTGGGCGCGCGTGGAAGCCGCCATCGTCGAACCTGAAGTGGAATATAGCGAAATCTACGCTATCGGACAGTTGATGCGGAAGCTTCCGGAGCATTCCATCCTGCAAATTGCCAACAGCCTGCCCATACGACTGACCCAGTTGTTTCGAGCGGACAGGTCGGTCAGATCTTTTTGCAACCGCGGCGTCAACGGCATCGATGGCTGCATGTCCACGGCTGTAGGTTATGCCGCTGCTACCGATGATCCGGTATTTCTTGTTATCGGTGATCTGACGTTTTTCTACGATATGAATGCGTTGTGGAACAGGCATTTATCGAAAAACCTGCGGATACTGATGCTGAACAACGAGGGCGGCGGGGTTATGCACATGCCGCTGAGCGAAAGTCTGGCTCCGCTTTTGACGCGGCACGTATCGGCCGGGCATGTCACCTCTGCCAAGGGCTGGGCGGAATCGCTGGGAATCCGCTATTATCCGGTCACCAGTCGCGAAGAATGCAATCAGGCCATCGACCTTCTCACCGATCTGGCGGAGCCGGGCCCGATTCTGGTGGAGGCGTTCAGCCGCAAGGAAGATGATGTGCGGGCCTTCAAATCCTACCTGCAATCCATACGGAAAGATTCGATGGATAAGTCACTGAAAGGCCGGGTAAAGCGGAAAATTTCCAGATTATTGAGAAAAATTCCGGCGCTCAAGCCTGCCCGGGCATGACGGGCAACGCAAGAATAGCCAGGAACACGCTGGCGCTCTACTTCAGATCCATTCTGACGATGGTTGTGGCGCTGTACACATCCAGGATCGTGCTGAATGAACTGGGTGCCAGCGACTATGGGCTGTACAGCCTTGTCGGCGGTGTTCTTGCACTGATGTCGTTCTTCAATACCTCGATGGCGTCGTCCACCCAGCGGTTTCTTAATTTTGAGAAGGGCAAGCGAAATACGGCGAGGCTGCGCGGTGTTTTTGGAACCAGCCTGTATATCCATATTCTGCTCGTTGGCGGTATTTTGCTGATGGCGGAGACCGTCGGACTATGGTTCCTGAATACGCAGCTGAACATTGACCCCGGGCGGATGGACGCCGCCAATTGGGTTTATCAATGCACTGTCCTGTCGTTTCTCGCAGGCACAATCGTTTCCCCCTATGTCGCTTCCATCGTTGCGAATGAGCGGATGACGACATTTGCGTATGTAACGTTGCTTGGCGTGTGTCTGAAGTTGCTCGCGGCATATTTGTTGCAGGTAATGGGCGGTGACAAGCTTGAATTATTTGCTGTCCTGACGTTGATTGCCTCTCTGGTTCCCAGCCTTATTTATATGCTCTACGCCCGCCGCAACTTTCCCGAATGCAGGGCAGGTCCGTGCAAGGATAACAGCCTGCTGCGGCAGATGCTTTCCTTCACGAGCTGGACCCTTACCAGCCATATATCGGTGATTTTGCGCACCCAGGGCCTTGCCATTATCCTGAACCTGTTCTTCGGGACGCTTATCAACGCGGCGCTGGGCATTGCGATGCAGGTTAATGGGGCAATTCGCAGTTTTTCGACCAATTTCACCCAGGCGCTAAATCCCCAGATCGTCCAGAATTATGCCGCCGATGCTCTGGAGAAAATGCGCACTCTCGTCATGAGCGGCTGCCGTCTTTCTTTCTTTCTCGTGCTCTTATTCTCGCTGCCCGCGTTGATCGAGACAGAAACAATCCTGAGGCTCTGGCTGAAAAACGTGCCGGATTATACGGTTATTTTTGTTCGCCTTATCCTGATCCAGTCGCTGGTGGAAGCGATGGCCGGGCCAATGGCTACGGCGCAGGGTGCAACGGGGAACGTCAAGCGGTATCATTTGACGCTCAGCATTATCGGTTTGATGAACCTTCCCGCCAGCTATATGCTTCTGAAGGCAGGACTTCCGCCTTATGTCACGTTTTATGTGGCTATATTATTTTCGGCCATTATCGGCGTGTCGAGAATAATATTCCTTCGCAAGTCCATTAATTTGTCAATGCGCGCGTTCGTACGGGATGTTGTAACCCGTTGCTCTCTGGTCGCCATTCTGGCGCCTGTCGTTCCTGTTATGATGCATTATCTGATGGACGATTCGCTGGTCAATGCATTCATTATTTGTGCAGTGTCGTGCATATCGGTGATTATATTTGTCGCTCTGTTTGGAATAAATGACAAGGAGCGAAAATTCTTTTTTGAGAGAATTACGAAAAAGCTGACGCGGGTGTAACGACTTTGCATGGTGAGGGTTATTTTTAATGAATATACTGAAAAAGGTGGTGCCCGCTGGGGTGAGGCGCAAAATGGGGCGGTTCCTCGCACGGTACGCCCCGCCTGTGGATACACCTGCTCGCTATGAAATCCATCTCGACGGCCAGGGCAGGTTAGCCGGTCAAATAGCAATCGTTACCGGTGGCAGTGGCGCTATTGGCAGAAGTATTTGTTGCCATCTCGCTGCAGAGGGCGCGACAGTTTATGTGTGCGGAGCCAGCCACAATAAAATTAATGCAGTAGTTTCTGAAATTGGAGAGTTGGGAGGTATCGCCCACGCTCAAAAAATGGATGTGTCCGACGAGCAATTAATTGTAAGTGTATTTGATAGTATTTATAAAAATCATGGTAAAATCGACATATTGGTGAATTGTGCGGGTGGTAGTGCTCGCGGCGACTATGCGCCTATTATTCAACAGAAAACATCCGTGATAGATAATCTTCTGAATATAAATTTACGCGGAACTATTTTGTGCACGAGAGAAGGCGCAAAAGCCATGGTAGAAAAAGGCTATGGAAGAATTATAAATATATCCAGTGTGATCGGAGAACGTGGAAAGGCCAATTTTTCTGAATATGCTGCTTCCAAGGGCGGCGTCATTGCTTTCACGAAGTCGATAGCAATGGAGCTGGGGAAATATGGAATTACCGCCAATTGCGTTTCCCCCGGAATTGTTCAGAGAGGTGGAGTTTCTGAATCGGATCTCGAACGATTGCAAAATACCAATTGGCTCCGTTCTTATGGGAAGCCCGAAGACAGCGCCTCGATGGTGGCGTATCTGGTGTCCGAAAAAGCCGCATTCGTCACCGGACAAAATTTCATAGTGGACGGCGGCAGGTCACTCGGCCTGAAGGGGGACTGATCTTTCGCCGCGAGAAATTCGGTAAACAGTCGTTCGCGCGGCTTCAGGTCAAGGTCGGCTATGTTCTACTGTTGCATCTTCTACGATAATAAGAAAGATAAAGCCCCATGGCGAAAACGGAATTGCTCGGCCCTACGTCGCACAGCTTCACGTCGCAACGGCTGCGGCTGCACTATAACGATTGGGGCAATGCCAGCGCACCGCCGTTGTTGCTTCTGCACGGCGGCCATGACCATAGCCGAAGCTGGGACTGGACGGCCAGTCGCCTGCGCGAGGACTGGCATGTCATCGCCCCCGATCTGCGCGGACATGGCGACAGCCAATGGTCGAGCGACGGAAACTACGGCATGGCGGCATATGTTTACGATCTGGCGCAACTGGTCCATCAACTCGGCTTCCAGCAGCTTTCCATCGTGGCCCATTCGCTGGGTGGAGCGATTGCGTTGCGATATGTCGGCCTCTATCCGGAACTGGTGCGCCGTCTGGTCGTGATCGAGGGGACCGGCATGTTGCCGCGCACCATCGCGGCGCAGATGGAAAAGCCGGTGGAAGAACGATTTCGCCACTGGATCGAGGAGCAACGGGCGATTTCCGGGCGGTTGCCGCGCCGCTACGCCACGCTGGAAGACGCGCTGGAACGCATGCGCGTCGCAAATCCGAATCTGAACGCCGAACAGACGCGCCACCTCACGATCCATGCGGTGGATCGCAACGAGGACGGCAGCTACGGCTGGAAGTTTGACAATTATCTGCGGGTTGCCACCCCGGTTGACATGTCGGCGGAAGATTTGCGCCGGCTGTGGGCGCGGATCAGTTGCCCGGTGCTGTTTTGCTGGGGGAGCAAAAGCTGGGCCGTGCACCCGGCGGAAGATGGAACGCTCGATTCATTCCAGAATGCGCGGGTCGCCGCCTTTGAAGGCGCCGGCCACTGGTTGCACCACGACCAGTTCGAGCCTTTCATGGCCGAACTGCGCGCCTTTTTGTAATCAGGCCGGATAGATGCACGTCCGGTCCGCGTCGATCGTCACCCCGACGCGCGCGCCCGGCGGTGGTGGCACGCCGGCGATCCGTGCCGTGGCGGTGATGTCATCCGCCACGAGCATAACGGCGCGGAAGGGGCCGGCGAATCCGACATCGACAACGGTGGCGCATGCGCCGGAAAGATCGGCGCTGATGCGGATACCTTCCGGCCGGACCATCAACTGCGCCGGGCCATCGGCGGCGCCTGCGGCGGGCACGCTGCCGAAGGGACTGAACGCCACGCCTGCTTCGATCCGCGCCGGCAGTAACGTTGCTTCCCCCAACAGGCGTGCGGCGGCGATGGAAACAGGGCGCAAATAGCAATCGTCGGGCGTGCCGGTCTGTAAAATTTGCCCGGCGGCCATCAGAATCAGATCATCGGCCATCAGCAACGCTTCTTCGGGATCATGGGTGACGATCAGCACGGTAGTATGCGCTTCCCGCAGATCGGCGAGCACCGACCGCCGCACGTCGTTGCGCAAATGGCCATCCAGCCCGGAAAATGGCTCGTCCAGCAATAACACCGCCGGTTCGCGGGCCAGCGCCCGGGCAATGGCGACGCGCTGCTGCTCCCCACCCGACAGCGTGTGCGGCCATGCCTGTTCCAGCTTTTCCAGATGAAAACGCGCCAGCAGCTCCTTCACGCGCGCGCGGCGAGCGGCATTATCCAGATTTTTCAGCCCGAAGCCGATATTGTCCGCGACATCCAGATGCGGAAACAGCGCATAATCCTGAAACACAAAGCCGATGCTGCGGGATTCGGGCGGCAGCATCCCGTCAGGCCCGGAAAGTATCCGGTCGCCCGCCGATATGGTCCCTGCATCCACCGGCTCCAGGCCGGCGATCAGGCGGAGAAGCGTACTCTTGCCGCAGCCCGACGGGCCCAGCAGGCAGGTGATGCGACCGGGGTGCAATTCCAGGCTGGCGTCCGAGACCACGGCGCGACCGCCATAACGGCGCGATACATTGCGGACGGCGAGAGCAACTGGAGAAGCCATGCCTTTCCGGTTATGCGCCGGGGCGCGAAAGTGCAATCTTGCGCGTCAGCCACATCACGGCAGGCAAAGCCAGCGCGATAACCAGGATTGAGGGCGGCCCGGCCTGACCAAGCCGTTCATCCAGCGCATAATTATTGGCGATCACCGCCAGCGTATCGAAATTGAACGGACGCAGGATCAGCGTGGCCGGCAATTCCTTCAGGATGTCGATAAAAACGATCAGCGCCGCCGTCAGCATCGCGCCGCGCGCCACCGGAAGCTGCACCGCCACCGCCGCGCCGGTTTCTGTCCGCCCCAGTGTCCGTGCGGCGTGCAGCATCGATGGCGTCACCCGGGTCAGCCCGGCATCGATCGGCTCCAGCGCCGCCGCCATCAGCCGCGCCGCATAGGCATACACCAGCAAAATCAGGCCAATGCCCCAGCCCGAACCGGGAAACAGGTTCCAGATGATGCCCGCCGGTGCGAGCAGGCCAATCGCCATCACCGCGCCGGGTGTCGCATAGCCGAGGCTCGCCAGCCGCGCCGCCGCGGGCCAGGTCCGGGAGCCGATGGCCAGCGCTGTCGCCAGCGTCACCGTCACCAGCGCACCGGCGATGCCGAGCGCCAGACTATGCTGGCCGGCCAGCCACAGGCGCGGCCAGTCGGGCTGCACATCCAGCGCGCGCCACAGCAGCCAGCCCACCGGCAACAGCAGGCCAGCGGTCAACAGCGCGAGACAAAATCCTGCCGCAGCCCAGCCACGCATGCCGGATAATGGCGTGGCTTCCAGCGCCCGCCAGCGCGCCCGGCCACTTTCATGACTTTTCCCCTGACGGCCCTGACGTTCGATCCATAGTAGCAGGGCCGCGGCGGCCAGCAGCGGCAAGGCGAAACGGGCCGCGCTTGTCGTCGAGCCATAGACGGACCAGGCACGCACCACGCCGGTCGTCAGGGTTTGCACGCTGAGGAACTGTACCGCGCCATAGTCCGCCAGCGTCTCCATCACCGCCAGCGCCATTCCGGCGGCGAGCGACGGGCGCGCCAACGGCAGCGCCACGCGACGGAAGGCCTGCCAGCCATTGCAGCCGAGATTGCGCGCCACCTCCAGCAGATTGACCGACTGGTTGAGAAAAGCCGCGCGCATCGCGAGATAAACATAGGGGTAGAAGGCGCAAGACAGCACGAAAACCGCGCCGCCCATGCTGCGCATGTTCACGGGCAAATCCACGCCCCATTCCGCCCGCAGCCACATACGCAGCAACCCGGCGGCATCGAACAGATCGGCATACGCATAGGCGAGTGCAAAGGCAGGCGCGGCCAGAGGCAGTGCCAGCGCCCACGCAAAAAAACGCCGGCCCGGAAAGCGATACATCACCACCAGCCACGCGGCGAGGGAGCCGGGCACGCCGGTGGCAAGCCCGACGAACAGCGCCAGCCATGCGGAGGTGCGAGCATAACGCCAGATATCCCGCGCGGCGATGTCGGCGGTTTCGCCCGGCAGCGCCGCCAGCACCACGCCGATCAGCGGCAGGATGGCCATCACCCCCGCCAGACCGGCGAGCGCGCCGGTAAGGGAAATGCGCGGTCGCCGGCGGGGAAGGGCGGTCGCTTCTAGCGCCACCCCGCCTTGCTCATCAGGGATTGGGCTTCGGGCTGGCGCGCGGCGAAAGCGGCGACAGGCATCGGGTGGGCGGTGAAATCCGCATAGGCATCGACCGGCGGCGGCGGCGGCACGTCGGGTGATGCCGGGAATTCATTATTATGCCGGGCGATATATTCTTGCGTGGAAGGTGACGCGAAAAACTCCAGCAACCGGATCGCATTTTCGCGATTCGGCGCATTGGCAATGACGCCGCCGCCGGAAATATTCACATGCGCGCCCTTGCCATCCAGGCTGGGGAAGGCGAGCTTGACCGTTTCGGTGATCTTGCGATCATTGGCGTCGTCGCCATTGGCCAAACGGATATAATAATAGCTGTTGGTGATAGCGATTTCGCAGACACCGGCACCTACGGCGCGAATCTGGTCGCGGTCGCCGCCCTGGGGTGGACGCGCCATATTGGCGACAATACCCTGTACCCACCGGTCCGCCTTTTCCGCGCCAACAGCCTCGATCATCGCGCCGACGAGGGACAGGTTATAGACGCTGTCGGACGAGCGCACGCACACCTTGCCCTTGAAGCGCGGCCCGGCAAGCTTTTCATACGTATCGACTTCTTCCGGCTTTACCTTGTTGCTGTCATAGGCGACGACACGGGCGCGGCGCATATAGCCATACCAGTTGCCGTCCGGCTCGCGCAGATTTTCCGGAATGCGGGCGTTCAGCGTTTCGGACTGGATGGGCTGGAACAATCCGGCCTGCTGCGCCCGCCATAATGCGCCGGCGTCGGCCGTGATGAACAGATCACCGGGGCTGTTCGCCCCCTCGCTGCGGATGCGGGCGATCAACTGGTCGGCATTGCCCTCGATGCGGTTGACGCGAATGCCGGTTTCTTGCGTAAATTGTTCGTATAGCGCCTGGTCGCTGTCATAATGGCGTGCCGAATATAGATTCACTTCCTTAAGCGCGCCCTCCTCGTCCTGGCCACCTGAACAACCGGCGAGCAGCGCCGCCCCCGAAAGGGCCAGGGCAATTATGCGGAACGACATGCGGATTTTCTCCTGATCTTTATGCTTCACGCCGTCCGCCATAACCCGCTGCGCCGCGGCCTGCAATTGATTTTGATTAGCAATACCCGGACGGGCCGCCAATTGTGCATTTGATATCGGCTCGCTATGGGAAATGGAATGCCTGTTTTCACATCTTGCCTGCTGGTGGCGCTGGGCGGCGCTGCGGGCAGCCTGCTGCGTTTCGCCGTCAGCCGCCTGTTGGCTTTTACCGCCCTTCCCTGGGGGACGTTCGCCGTGAATATCGCGGGCGGCCTGGCTATCGGCATCATCGCCGGCACTCTTACGGTGCGCGGCGGCGAGGGATGGCGACTGTTTCTGGTCGTCGGGCTGCTTGGTGGCTTCACCACTTTTTCCGCCTTTTCGCTGGAACTGGCGGTCATGCTGGGCCGTGGCGCGCTGCTGACGGCATTGCTCTATGCGGCCGGGTCGGTTCTGCTGGCGCTTGCTGCAACATTTACCGGCCTGTGGCTGGCACGGAGCGTCGTATGAGCCGCGAATTCCGCATTGCCGAAGATGACGATGGCATCCGGCTGGACCGCTGGTTCCGCCGCCATCTGCCGGGCGTTACGTTCAACCAGGTGTCGCGCTGGGCGCGCACGGGTCAGATCCGTCTGGATGGCGCGCGCGTGGCTCCGGGGGACCGGATTCTCGGGGGTCAGACATTGCGCGTGCCGCCGGCGGAAGCCCCCGCCGTACTGGCCGCCAAACCGGTGCGGGAACGAAAGCCGCTGTCGCCGGAAGAAATCGCGTTCGCGCAATCGCTTGTCATCCACAAGGACCCCCACGCGCTGGTCATCAACAAGCCGCCCGGTCTCGCCACCCAGGGCGGCACCGGTACGCATGAACATGTCGATGGTCTGCTGGATGCGCTGCAATTCGAGGCCGAGTCGCGCCCGAAACTGGTGCATCGGCTCGATAAGGACACCAGCGGCGTCTTGTTGCTGGCGCGCACCGCACGGGCAGCGGCATATTTCGGCAAATGTTTCGCCACGCGCGACACGCGCAAAATCTATTGGGCGATCACCGCCGGGATCCCCCGTCTGGATGATGCGCTGATTGACCTCCCCATTGCCAAGCAGCCGGGCAGCGGCGGCGAGAAAATGCATGTCGACGAGGAGGCGGGCCAGATGGCGAAATCGCGATTCCGGGTGATCGACCGCGCCGGCAATCGCGCCGCATTCGTCGAAATGCAGCCACTGACCGGACGGACCCACCAGTTACGCGTGCATGCGGCGGCTACCGACACGCCAATCGTCGGCGATGGCAAATATGGCGGGGCGGAGAGTTTTCTGACCGGGGGGATCTCGCGCAAGATGCATTTGCACGCGCGCCGTCTGGTCATCGCCTTGCCCGGTGGCGGCACGCTCGACGTTCGCGCCGAACCGCCCGCGCATTTCACCGACAGCCTGACGATGCTGGGCTTCGATATGGCGATGGCCGAGGTGCCGGACGCGCCGCCGCCCGCGCCCGAAAAACCCAAACGCCGGCGTTATTCGTCGGCCACCAGCGGCAACCGGCGCGGGGAGCGGCGGACGCGGGCGAAAAGCTGATGACGGCGCTGCGGCTGGCCGTGTTCGATTGTGACGGCACCTTGCTGGACAGCCAGGCCAATATTGTGCGGGCGATGGTCGAATGTTTCGCCAGCGAGGGTATGTCACCGCCGGATGCACGCGCCGTGCGCCGCATCGTTGGCCTTTCCCTGCCGCAGGCGATGGCGGCGCTGCTGCCAGATGCGGACGAGGATCTGCATCACCGTCTGGCGGACTGTTACAAGCGCGCTTTCCAGCGGATGCGCCGGGATGGCGAGCTCGATCATGAGCCGATGTTTGACGGCATCGGCGCACTGCTCTCCCGGTTGTCCACCGCTGGCTGGCTGCTGGCGGTGGCGACGGGCAAAAGCGACCGCGGGCTGCAGATAGCCCTCGGCCATCATGGTATCACCGATCATTTCATCAGCCTGCAAACGGCGGATCGTCATCCGTCGAAACCTCATCCGTCGATGCTGTTGACGGCGATGGCCGATGCGGGTGTGAAAGCGGCGGATGCGGTGATGATCGGCGACACACATTTCGATATCCATATGGGGACTGCGGCGGGCGTACGGGCGCTCGGCGTATCCTGGGGTTATCATGACGGGGAGGAATTGCTGGCGGCGGGAGCGGCTGGCGTGGCATTGGACGCCGGGCATCTGGAGAGGTTATTGCATGGCGCATAAATCGGAAGACGAACTGGATTCGGCGCGCCTGTGGTGGCTGTCCCTGGCGCGGCTGGGCGGCGTATTGCTGGCAGCGATTGGTGTATGGCTGACGGCGAGTCAGGCGGCAGGGCCGGATGCTTCCCGTATCATCGGTTTCGTGCTGATGGTCGTGGCGGTCTGGTCGGTTCTGTTCCTGCCCAAATGGCTGCTGCGCCGGTGGCGCGAGGAACCTTGATGCGGCGCTTCTGGAAAGAGGTGACGGTCGCACCGGTGGATGCCGGCTGGCAAGTCGCGCTCGACGGGAGACTGGTGCGGACGCCGGCGCGTCTGCCACTGATTGTGCCGAACGAACAGCTCGCCACCGCCATCGCTGGCGAATGGGCGGCGGTGGAGCACGAAATTCGCGCCGGTGACATGCCGCTCACCGGTCTCGCCAACGCCACCATCGACCATGTGCTGCCCGACCCGGCGGCATTTGCCGGAAATCTGGCCATCCATGCCGAATCTGATCTGGTCTGCTATCGCGCCGAACATCCGCAGGGGTTGGTCGCGCGTCAGGCCGAAGCGTGGGATTTGCCGCTTGCCACTATCGAACGCCGCTTCGATGTGCAGTTTCACCGCACCGCTGGCATCAGTTGGGTGGCGCAACCGGCCGAAACCCTCGCGCGTATCCGGGCGGCCTTTGCCGGCCAATCGCCATGGCGATTGGCCCCGATGCAACCGCTGGTGACAATCACCGGCTCGGCAATTCTGGCGCTGGCCGTCGTCGAAAATCTGCTGGATAGCGAAGCGGCGCTGGCGGCGGGCATGGTCGATGAATTGTGGCAGGCCGAGCAATGGGGTATGGACGCCGAGGCCGCAGCCGCGCGCGACGCCCGGGCGCGGCAGTATCGTGATGCGATCGCCTTTCTCCGGCTGCTCTGACTTCAGGACCCTGGTGGCGGCGCGGTTTCGTTCAGCCCGCCACCCAGCGCCACGTACAAGGACACGCTGTTTTGCAGATCGGCGGCGTGCAGGGCCAGCAATTGCTGTTCGGCGGCGAACAGATTGCGCTCCGCATCGAGCACTTCCAGATAGATGGAGATGCCATTGTCATAGCGCAGCCGTGCCGCGCGGGCGAGGCGACGCTGCGCCTCTACGGCCGTGGTTTGCGCTGCAATCTGCTCGGCGTACCGCTGCCGGCCCACCAGGCCGTCGGCGACTTCGCGGAAAGCCTGTTGCACCGCCAGCTGATAGGTGGCGACCATTTCATCCCGCTGCGCCTTGGTGAAACGCAGATTGGCGGACCGCCGCCCGAAATCGAAAATCGGCAGGTTAAGGAAACCGCCGCCCGACCATTGTAACGCATCGCTTTTCAGCAGGTCGTCGAGATCGGTGGACAGGAAGCCAAGATTTCCGGTCAGGGAAATATTGGGAAAAAACGCCGCGCGGGCGGCGCCGATATCGGCATTGGCGGCGCGCAGATTATATTCCGCGGCGATAATGTCCGGGCGACTGGCCAGCACGGTGGACGGCAGGCCCGGGTTTATACTGCGCATTTGCGTCTGCTGATAGAGTGGCAGGCTTTCCGGCAGCGGGCCTTCCAATGGTCCGCCGATCAATACCATCAGCAAATTTTGCGCCTGGCCGGCAATCCGTTCCAGATCGGCCAGTTCCGTTTCGGCCTGCGTCACCAGCAATTCCGCCTGATCATGATCGATAGTGGAGGTGACGCCGGAATCGAGCCGCAGCCGGGCGATACGCAAGCCCTCGCGCCGGGTTGCGACCGAGCGCCGGGCCAGTTCGATCCGTTCTTCGGCGGAGCGGATCGTGTACCAGGTAGAGGCGACATCGGCGATCAAGGACAGGCGGAAGGCGCGCTCGGCCTCTACCGTCGCCAGATAACGGCCACGGGCCGCATCGGACAGGTTGCGGACGCGTCCCCAGAAATCCAGTTCGAAGGCGGGGACGGCGACGCCGATATCGAAACTGTCCGATACCAGCATCCTGGCGCTGTCATTGCCATCGGCCAGTGTCGCGCCGCCGGTAGCACCAACGGACGGCAGCCGGTCGCTTTCGGCGATGCGATATTGCGCGCGGGCCTGGGCGATGCGGGCAGTGGATATGGCGAGATCGCGATTATTCTCCAGCGCCGCCGCCAGATAGGCCTGCAGCCGCGGATCGGCGAAATATTCGCGCCAGCCGATTTCGGTCGCCAGCCGTCCTTCCGTCGCGTCTGACACGGCGGGGAACTCCGGCGCGACCGGCGCCACCGGTTGCTCATAGCGCGGCGCCATCGAACAGCCGGCCAGCAACAGCGCGATACCGGCGGGAATGATTGCCTTAACCGGCATGGGTTTCGGCCTTTCTTGCTGCGGCTGCCGCTTCCGCAGCTTCCTCGGCTGCGTCTTCGGCTGCATAATTATTGTCTCTGGCCAGCCATCTGCGCGCAGCGACGTAGAAAACCGGGATAAAGAGAATCCCGACAACCGTCGCCACCAGCATACCCCCGGCGACGCCGGTGCCTACCGCCTTGCGGCTGGCGGCGCCTGCGCCGGTGGAGAACACCAGAGGGAGCATCCCGGAGATAAAGGCGAGACTGGTCATGATGATCGGGCGCAAACGCAGGCGCGCCGCTTCGACGGTCGCTTCCCACAAAGGCTTTTCCTTTTCCTGGTCGACGGCAAATTCGACGATCAGAATAGCGTTTTTCGCGGCAAGCCCGATAACGGTGATCAGCCCGACATTGAAATACACGTCCGCCGAAAATCCGCGCAGCATCGTGAAGACAACGGCACCCAAAATCCCGAACGGCACGACGAGCAGCACCGATACCGGGATCGCCCAGCTTTCATACAGCGCCGCCAGCAGCAGGAACACGACCAGCATCGACAGGCCCAGCAGCAGCCCGACCTGGCCACCCGCCTGTTTCTCCTCGAAGGCGGTGCCCGTCCATTCGAAGGTGTAGCCCTGTGGCAAGACACTATCGGCGATTTTTTCCATTTCGGTCAGCGCCGTTCCGGAGGATTCGCCTGGCGTCGCCATGCCGGAAACGGTCATGGCCGGGTAGCCGTTATAGCGTTCGAGTTGCTGCGGTCCCGATTGCCAGCGCACGGTGGTGAATGACGAGAAGGGCACCATCTCGCCCTGCTCGTTGCGCACGCGCAGGGCCAGCACATCGTCGGGATGCATACGCTGCTCCGCCTCGGCCTGCAAATAGACGCGCAACACATTGCCTTCATATACAAAGTCATTCGCGTAGAGCGAGCCGAACATGATCGAAAGCGTATGATTGACATCCGCAATCGCCAGCCCCTGCGCCCTGGCACGGATGCGATCGATCTCGACAAACAGTTGCGGGGCGGGCGGCAGGCCTTCGATGCGAAGGCCTGTCAAAGTTCTGTTTTGCTGCGCCCGCGCGATGATCTCATTGGTATAGCCCTGCAGTATCGCCGGATCACCACCGGTACGATCCTGCACTTTCATCGTGAAACCGGTGGCATTGCCAAGGGCCGGGATCGGTGGCGGCGCCAGCGCGAAGACCACCGCGCCGGGGACCGACTGCAAATAGGCATTCGTACGCTGCACCAGCGCATCCGAACTGTTTTCCGCGCCGGGCCGTTCGTCCCATGGTTTGAGGTTCACGAACGACATGGCGGCGGATTGCCCCTGTCCGAAAAAGCTGAAGCCGCGAACAGTAGACACACCGCTGACCTGGGGCTGCTGTTCCAGGAAGGCTTCGACCTTTTCCACCGTTTCCGAGGTGCGTTGCATCGTCGAGCCGGGTGGCGCCGTATAGGAGACGAACAAAACGCCCTGGTCTTCGGTTGGCAGGAAGCCGCCGGGCAGGCGGGTAAACAGCAGAACGGTGACGGCGGTCACGGCCACAAACACGGCAAGCCAGCGCAGGGGCCGTTTGATCATTCCGCCCACGGCACTGGTATAAACGGTCGTCGACCGTTCGAACCTGTGGTTGAACCACCGGAAAAAGCGCGGAAGCCAGCCCCGGATGCCGGACGGGATCGGCTTGTCTGCGTCAGCAGGATCGTGTGTGCGGAGCAAGGAGGCGCACAGCGACGGTGTCAGCGTCAGCGCCAGCACGGCCGAGAAGAAAATGGAAACGGCCAGTGTGATGGAGAATTGCCGGTAGATGCCGCCGGTCGAACCGGGGAAGAAAGCCATCGGGATATAGACCGAGACCAGCACCAGCGTCATGCCGACGACAGCCCCGGTAATCTGGCTCATCGCCTTCACAGTGGCACGTCGGGCATTCAGCCCTTCCTCCCGCATGATGCGTTCGACGTTTTCCACCACGACGATGGCGTCATCCACCAGGATACCGATGGCGACCACCATCCCGAACAGGGACAGCGTGTTGATGGAGAAACCCGCCAGTGCAAGCCCGATGCACGCGCCGCCGAGGGCGATCGGCACAACAATGGCCGGAATCAGTGTGGCGCGCCAGTCTTGCAGAAACAGGAACATCACAAGGAAGACAAGCAGCATCGCTTCGACCAGCGTGTAGATGACGTTTTCCACGGACGCATCGATGAAGGGCGTGGTGTCGAAGATAACATCCCATTGAATGTCCGCAGGAAAGCTCTGCGCCAGTTCGGCCATGCGCTGCTGCACGGCGTCGGCGGTAGCCAGGGCATTGGCCCCGCTGGCGAGTTCGATGGCGATACCCGCGACCTCCTGACCCGACCTGGTCGCGTAGAAATTATACGTCTCTTGCCCCAACTCTACCCGGGCAACATCGCCCAGGCGAATGGTGGAACCATCCGGATTGGCGCGAACAATGATGTCGCGAAACTGGGATGCAGTGGAAAAGCGGTTTTGCGTGATAATACTGGCGGTAAATTCCGTTTCGCGCGCCACCGGCTGATCGCCGAGCGCGCCGCCCGCCGTCTGGCTGTTCTGTTCCATTACGGCATTCAGGGCTTCGGTGGCGGTCAACCGGTAACCCGCCAGTTTCTCCGGATCCAGCCAGATGCGCATGGCATAGGAGGATCCCAGCAACCGGATGTCCCCGACCCCGTCGATACGGCGCAATTCATCCATCACCCGGGTGCTGGCATAGTTGCCCAGTGCCGCAGGTGTCGTGTCGCCTCCCTTCGACGTCAGACCGATGATCATCAGGAAGCTGGATGAGGATTTTGTCACCGTGACACCGATTTGCCGCACTTCCGACGGCAGGCGCGGTTCGACCCGGGCGAGACGGTCCTGCACCTGCGTGCGGGCGATATCGAGATCCGTTCCGGGTGTGAACGTCACCGTGATCGTGGCCGTTCCGTTGGCGCGGCTGGTGGACGCCATGTACAGGAAATGTTCGACCGCGTTCATCTCCTTTTCGATGATGGCGGTAACGTTGCGATCGAGCGTTGCGGCATCTGCGCCCGGATAGTTGACGAACAGCGTCAGCGAGGGAGGCGCCACATCCGGATACTGTTCGATGGGCAGCGATATCAAAGAGATCAGCCCGAACAGCGCGATAAACAGCGAGATGACCCAGCCGAAAACCGGGTTATAGGCGAAAAAACGATGCATGTCAGGGCCTTCCGATCAGCGACCGGCCGCCGCGGCGGCCTTGGCATCGACCGGCGCCTTCGCAGCCGCCGGGGCGGCTTCATCTGCGCCTTCTTCCGTGGGTGTTACCGTCTGACCGGGGCCAACTTTTTGCCAGCCCTCGGTAATCACCCGGTCGCCGGCCTTGAGCCCCGAGCGGATCACCCAGCCGCTGCCGACCAGCCCGCCAAGTTCCACCGTTTTCTGAACGACGACATTGTCCGGGCTGAGGGTGAAGACGTTGGCTTCCTCGTTGCTGATCTGTATGGCACGTTGCGGCACGACAAGACCCTGCGGCAGGGTGCCGGCGGCGACCCTTCCCCGTACGAACTGGCCAGGCAACAGTACCCGGTCAATATTGGGAAAGCGCGCGCGGATCACCTGACTGCCGGTTGACGGGTCCACGGATTGCGACGCGAAATCCAGATACCCGATCGGCGCATATTCCGAACCGTCTTCAAGTACCAGGCGCACCTCGACGCGATCGAGCGAGCCCAGTTTTACCTCGCCGGAATCGACCTGGCGCTGCAGGCTGCGGGCGGCGGCGTTGGATTGGGTGAATACCGCATAGATGGGGTTCATCTGTTCGACATTCGTCATGATGGTCGCGGCGGCAGCGCTGACCAGCGCGCCTTCCGTCACCAGCGCCTGCCCGGCGCGACCGGCAATCGGCGCGCGGACTGTCGTATATTCGAGTTCCAGTTCGGCGCGGGCGATCGCCGCCTTCGCGTCGGCAACGCTGGCTTCGGCCTGACGCAGTGCGGCGAGGGCAGAATCATATTCCTGGGCGCTGACTGCACGTTCGGCAACCAGCGGTTTGTACCGGTCGGCGATCCGCTGTGCGTTGGCGCGCGCCGCTTCGGCACCTTGCAGTGCCGCCTGCGCTTGCTGCAGCGCAGCACGCTTGTCCCGCGGGTCGATCAGAAACAGCGGCTGGCCAGCCTTGACGTCCGTACCTTCCTGATAGAGCCGGCGCTCTACAATGCCATCCGTCCGCGCCCGGACCTGAGCCGAGCGCACCGCCTCGATCCGGCCCGGAAGTTCGACAATATTGGCGACCGCACGGCCCTCAACCGTCACCACTTTTACCGGCGGCGGCGGCGGCGGCGCAGCCTCCGGCTCACCCCCGCACGCGGCGAGCAGCGCAAGGAAAAAAATCGGCAACAGCGCGCCAGACACAGGGGTGAAACGGGATCGGGGATTACGGCTCGGCACGGACAGGTCTCCAACGGATACGTCGGCAAAATTTTTCGCCTTATGACTTCGCGACCGCAATAAATCAACGGGGTAGTGCAATTATTTTTCCTGGCTCTATATGGGTGGTATAAACGCACAGGAGAAGGACGTGAAAGTTGAAGGCGCACGCCGCGGCGCAGGGCGGCCAACCAAGAAACAGGCTGCGGCAATCGACAATATCATATTGTCCGGAGCACGCCGTATGTTCTGCCAAAGTGGCCTCGCCGGTACCACGATGGATGACCTTGCAGCCGTCACGGGCGTCACCAAACATACGATTTATCGCCGCTATCCCGGCAAGACGGCCCTGCTGGATGCCGTCGTCAAACAGGATCTGGAGGTCCTCGTGGCGCAGGTCGAAGCCAGTGCCGATTCGCCTGATCCGCTGGAGTCGCTGCGCCAGGCAGCCTTCAGTCATTTCGCGTTTTACATCGAGCCTGAACGGGCGCGCTTCCCGGCATTCCTGTTGGCGGAATGTTCCTATTCAAAGGAACTCCAGCCCAAAATGGTAGAGTGGGAAGCCTTTGCCTTGACGCCGATGGTGGATCGCATCCAGCGCGCGCTGATAGCGGGGTTGTTGCGACCGGACGAGCCCAAATCAATCGCCTTGCTGCTGCTTGATCTCTTCGGCGGGGCGCTGCATCGTCAGCATCACGGGCACCCCGACCCTTATGGCGGTCAAACGACCGAAAGCTACTTCGAGACCCGTTGGCAAATATTTCTGCGCGCGATGGCGGTCTAGGATTCGGTTTTTGCCAGACGGCTGGCAATGGCAGCGCACGCCATCAACTGCAGTTGGTGAAAAATCATAATCGGCAGCAGGATCAGCCCCAGATCCGGCCCCGGGAACAGCACACGCCCCATCGGCACGCCTTGCAGCAGAGATTTTTTGGTGCCGCAAAACAGCAGCGTGATCCGGTCGGCCCGCCCGAACCCCATCACGCGCCCGAGACCATGGGTGAACAGGAGGGCAAACACCAGAATCACCATCGACACCGCGACCAAGGTGAGTAGGTCCCGCACCGGCAGCCGGCTCCAGATACCGTTCAGCATCGCATCGGAAAAGGCGCTGTAAACGGCAAGCAGGATCGCGCCACGGTCCACAATGCTCACCAGGCTTTTATGCTGCGTCAGCAAACCGAGGAGCCACGGTCGCGCCAGGTGTCCGAGGATGAAGGGCAGCAATACCAGCAACAGAATCTGGCCGATTCCCGACGCCGGCGATGCCCCCGCGCCGTCACCGCCGGCACGAATCAACAGCGCGACCAGCAAGGGAGTCAAAAACACCCCCGCAATCTGCGACGCCGAAGCTGACGCTACCGCGCCGGGAACATTGCCCCTGGCAATGGATGTAAAAGCGATAGAGGATTGTACGGTGGAGGGCAGCGCCGCCATAAACAGCATACCGGTCCACAATTGCGGCGACAGCAGATCCGGAAACAGCCATTTCAGCGTGAGGATCAGCAGCGGAAACATGAGGTAAGTGGTCAGCAGTACGCCCAGATGCAGACGATAATGGGCGATGCCGGCCAGGACCGCTTCACGCGACAATTTTGCGCCGTGCAGGAAAAACAGCAGAACAATGGCGACGGTGACGAGATAGTGCACCACCTCACCGGCGGCGCCACCCGCAGGAAAAAGCGCCGCCAGCCCCACAACGGCCAGCAGCGCCACAATGAGGGGGTCGGGGATCAGCCGCCGCAGCATCGGCGGAAGCACGAAGCCCGGTGGTCAGCGCCGGTCGAGGCCGGCAATCGCCGTATCGACCAGCCCGGACAATTCACCCCGCTTCGACCTTTCGGCAAGCATGGTTTGCGCGGCCTTTACGGTGATTTCAGCGGCACGGGCGCGCAATTCCGCCTCCGCGCTACGCCCTTCGGCAGCGATCCGGTCTTCTGCCAGGCGGGTGCGCCGGCGTATGGCGGTTTCAGCATCTTCGGTTGCCTGGGCGACGATCCGCTTCGCTTCCACCTCGGCGTTGGCGATCACGGCCTTCGCGTCAGCCTCGGCCTGGGCGGCGTCGGCGGCAGCTTTTGCTTTCAGCGCCTCGGCTTCCGCCCGCAGACTGGCGGCTTCGGCCAGATCGGCGCGAACTTTCGTAGCCCGGGAATCGAGCGCATTGCCGATTGCACGGAACGCGCCCACCTTCCACAAAACCGCTACGAAAATCAGGCAGGAGATCGCGACCCAGGCCGTGGAATCCAGACCAAGAAAGGTTTCGTGCACCGCATCCGGGCCGCCGGCTACTTCAGTGTGTCCGGCGATGACTTCCTCGGCGATCCGCTCGTCGAGCATTTCGCCTGGAACATCGGGGCTGGAGGAATCAATCGGCATCAGGCCGCGACCTTCCTTACGGCTTGCGCCGCTTCGTCATTGGAAATCTGTATATTGGCCACCCGGCTGACCAGATCGACGGTTGCCTGCGCGGCGACGGTATCCAGTTCGGCGACGGCGGCGGCACGCGCATCGGCTATCTTTGCGGCCGCCTCGGCAGCTTTCGCTTCAAGTTCCGCGTCCACCTGCGCCAGTCGTTCGGCTGTCGCGGCGGCGGCGGCATCCCGCGCGGCGCCGGTTACCGCCAGTGCCTGGGCACGGGCGGCGGCCAGCGCCGTATTTCCACCGGATTCCGCCCCGGTCGCCGCCTTATGGGCCGCTTCCGCCGCCGCGAGATCGGCGGCGATCTTGCCCTTGCGGGTTTCCACCACCTTCTCCACCTTCGGCAGCGTCGCCGCTACCGACAGGTAAAGGATGAGGAATATAAGCCCGAGCCACAGGATTTGTGGCGCGGCATCGGCAAGTTCAAACTGGGGCATGAGATCCGGCTCCTGATCCTGGGCGTCAGGCGACGAAGAGCAGGATCAGCGCGACCAGGAACGAGAAGATGCCGAGAGCTTCGGTCACGGCGAAGCCGAGCAGAAGGTTCGGGCGTTGCGAGTCAGCGGCTGCCGGATTGCGCAATGCGCCCGCCAGGAACATGCCGAAAATAAGAGCAACGCCGAGTGCGGCGAGACCCATGCCAAAGGTGGCGATACCCGCTCCGATCAGTTTTGCAGCTGCAGCGTCCATGGAAACCTGTTCCTTCCTGATAAATTAGTGGCTGAGATTAACGGAATCGTTGAGATATACGCAGGTAAGCAGCGCGAACACATAGGCTTGCACCACCGCGACCAGCAATTCGAGCGCGTAGAGCGCGACGTTCATGAACAGCGGCAGGATGCCGATGGCGACGAACGCGCCGCCAGCCAGACCGAGGCTGACAATGAAACCGGCGAAGACCTTCAGCAGGATATGTCCGGCGGTCATGTTGGCGAACAAACGAATGGAAAGCGTCAGTGGCCGCGACAGATAGGAAATCAGTTCAATCGGAATGATGATCGGCAGCAGCAGGGCCGGAGTTTTCGGCGGCACAAACAGCGTCAGAAAGCGCAAGCCATGGCGGGCAAAGCCTATGGCGATGCACATCGCAAAGATGAAGATCGCCATGGCGAAAGTCACCGCAATATGGCTGGTGACGGTGTAGCCATAGGGCAGCAAGCCGATGATGTTGGCTGCAAGAATAAAGATAAACAGCGAAAAGATGAACGGCACATAGCGGCGGCCTTTTGCGCCGATATTTTCGTCCACCAGACCGACGATAAAGCCATGCACGCTTTCAACGGCAGCTTGCCAGCGGCCCGGCACAATATCTGCGCGGCGCAGACCGAAAAAAAGGAAAAGCCAGACCGCCACAAGGGAGATCAGCATGAACAGCGACGCATTGGTGAAGCTGGCATCAAACCCGCCTACCGAAAATTCAGCATAGCGCTTGATCGCAAATTGTTCGAGCGGACTTGCCACTTACGACCCCTGATCCTGCTTTCGTTCCACATCGCTGTCTTGCTCCGGCTGCTTCCGGTTCACTTCCGCGGCCTCGCGATTGACGGCACGCATCAGATTCAAGAACCCGGCGGCCAGTCCCAGAAACAGGAACAGGATCGCCAGCCACGGCCGGGTACCCAGCCAGCCGTCCAGCGTCCAGCCGATCACCCCGCCGACAGCGGTTCCCACCACGATTTCCATCGCATAGCGCAGGCCATGGCCAAGCGCCGATGTAGCGATCTGCCTGGGCGGGGGTACCGTTTTAGCCCTGGCCGCTTCCAGACGCGCCTCAAAATCGTCGAGGTCGTCAGGGCCGCCGGGTGTATTCACGATGGGCCTTCCAGACAAATGCGCATCGGCGCTGTTCCAGAGCCTCCGCGGAAAGAACCGCCGAAGCGAGGATGGCGTTAGTTGGGGTTGCCGAAAAGGTCAAGCCATGGTTCATCAAAGTGCAACGCGCGCGGTTGGGCTTCTATTCAAACCCTTATGCCGCTGCCAGCGCTGTCGCCGCCGCCAGTTCCACCGAAACAAGCTGGCTGACGCCCGGCTCGCCCATGGTGACGCCGTACAGCCGGTGCATCCGGCTCATCGTGACGGGATTGTGCGTGACAATCAGGAAGCGGGTATCGGTCACCGTCGCCATATGATCGAGAAGGCGGGTGAAACGTGCGACATTGGCGTCATCGAGTGGTGCATCTACCTCATCCAGCACGCAAATCGGGGCCGGGTTGGTCAGGAACAGCGCAAAAATCAGCGAACAGGCAGTCAGCGCCTGCTCCCCGCCCGATAATAGCGACAGGGACTGCAATTTCTTGCCCGGCGGCTGCGCGCGAATCTCCAGTCCGGCATCCAGCGGATCCTCGCTTTCCACCAGATGCAATTCGGCAGATCCTCCTTCGAAGAGCGTCACGAAAAGATCGCGAAAATGCCCCTCAACGGTTTGGAATGCCTGTAATAACCGCGCTCTTCCTTCGCGATTGAGCTGGCCGATGGAGCCGCGCAAACGGGCAATCGCGGTCACCAGTTCCTCGCGCTCCTGTGTGCGCGTGGCAAGGCTCGTCTGCAATTCCTCCAGCTCGATGGCGGCGCGCAGATTGACGATACCGAGCCGTTCGCGTTCCGCCATCATTGCGGCGAGTTGTCGCTCCAGTGCATCCGGTGCGGCATCGTCGGGGATTTGCAGCATTTGTGGCTGTGTGCCGAAACGGTCGAGCGCATCCTGACGGTGCGCCGTCATGCGTTCCCGCGCCTGATCAACATGCGCGCGGCGGGTGGCGCGGGATTCGCGCGCGTCGGCGACACGCGTTTGAGCGGCCCTGGCGCGCGAATCCAGCTCTCCCAGCGCCAGTTCGGCGGCCAGCACCATTTCTGCGGCGGTCATGCGCGCCGCTTCCGCCGCCGTGATTTCACGGGCGAGAGCGGCGAGGCGGGCGTCGTGCGCCTCGGGCGCGCCGAGCAGCGAGTCATGATCGGCGCGCAGACGTGCCATGCGTTCGGTCAATATTTCTCCGCCAGCCGCCGCTTCGGCATCCCGTTGATCCCACGCCGCCATTTCGCGCGAAAGCGCAGCGATTCGGGCTTTCGCGTCACTGAGGATGCGGTCGGTCGCCGCCGCTGCCGCGCGGGCCGAGGCGAGATCGGCGCGGGCGCGTTCCGCCGCTGTCCGCGCATTCCCCACCTGTTCGGCCATGGCGCTGGCGTCGGGCAGCGCCGCTACAGCGGCGGTGGCGAGCCCGGCTTCGGCATCGGCGCCCCTGGCTTCCGCAGCCAGGCGTTCGATGGACGCTTCCATGGCGGCGCGGCGCGCCTGTTGTTGCGCGGCGGCGGCGTGCAGGCCCTGAAGCCGTGCGGCAAGCTGGTCACGACGATGTTCCGCCTCCGTCCGCGCCGTGCGCGCCTGACGTTCCGTCTGTTGCGCGTCCTGGACGGCAGCGCGAAGCTTCGCCAGTTCGGCTTCGGCGGTCGTCAGCCGGGCGCGGGGCTCATCGAGCGCGGCGGTGATTTCGCGACGGCGATTCTCCTGCACCAGCCGTTCAGCCACCGCCACTGCCTGACCGCCCGGCGGCGCGACGAAACCATCCCAGCGCCACATCCAGCCGTCCTTGCTCACCAGCCGCTGGCCCGGATTCAGGCGGGCGATCAGCACCGCATCGGGCGTGGCTTCCACAAAACCGACTTGCGCCAGCCGCCGCGCCAGTTCTGGCGGCGCTTCCACGCGGGCAGCCAGCGGTTGCGCTTCGGCGGGCAGGACGGGATCATCGAAGCAAGCCTCGACGCCGAGCCAGCGCCGGCCATCGCCCGCGCCGACGCCCGCGTGGATATCTTCGCCTAGGGCGGCCGCTGCCGCCGCTTCATAACCGGCGGTGACGGTGAGCGCGACCCGCGACGGCATACGCGACTCCTTGCGCCCGCCAGCCTGGAGCCGGTCAAGCGCGGCAGCCTCAGCCTCCAGACTTTGCACCTCTCCGCGCGCGGCGGCGAGCGCCTTTTCCACCGCGTCGCGGGCGCGGGAAGAAGCCTGAAGATCGCGTTCCGCCGAGACGATGGCCGCCGTTGCGTCGGCGACTGCCGCCAGCGCCGCCTCGCTGTCGCTTTCGGCGCGGGCAATATCGGCGGCAAGCGCGGCGCTTGCGGCGTCATCCAGCTTCGACCGTTCGGCGCGCAGCCGCGCGGCCTCCCCGGCGATCCGTTCGGCGCGACCGTTTGCCGCTGCGGCCTGGGCGCGGACGGCGCGGGCGTCCGCCACCATCGCCGCGTGGGCTTCCACGGCCGTCGCCATCGCGCGCTCCGTCTGCGTGGCGCGTATTTCGGCTTCTTCGACCGCGGCGACGCAGGGGCCGACATCTGCTTGCGCCCGAGCGTATTTTTCTTCTTCCGCTTTACGTTCGGCCGTTAATCTGGCGCGCGTGGCTGCCGAATCGCGGGCGCGCGCCTGGTCCCGCTCACGGTCCGCATTTGCTGCCGCCAGCGCCTGCTCCAGATCGGCCAGTCGCCGGGTCAGCGCGGCGCGCTCAGCCACCAGCGTCGCCTGCTCTGTCGTGCGTTTTTGCAACACGGCGGTGGCCGCCGTTTCCGCCTGGCGTCTGGCGGGCAAGGCAGCCGATTCGGTCGCCTGTTCCGTGGCGGCGCGATTCGCCGCCGCAATGGCCTCGGCCAGCGTGGCATCCGCTGTCGCCAGCGCATGTTCAGCGGCGGCGAGATCGCGGCGGGCGTGATCCCACGCATGACGCAACAGACCCGCCTCTGCGGAGCGAATGCCGGCAGACAGTTCGCGATAGCGTTCGGCTGCCTTTGCCTGACGGCGCAAGCTTGCCGCCTGCGTCTCGCTTGCCTGCATCACATCGTCGAGGCGCAGCAGATTGGCGTCCGCCGCGCGCAGCCGCACCTCCGCCTCCTTGCGGCGCGCCGCCAGCCCGGAAATCCCGGCCGCTTCCTCCAGTAACAGCCGGCGTTCGGAAGGGCGGGACGAGATAATGGCGGCCACCCGCCCCTGGCTGACCAAAGCCGGTGAATGCGCGCCTGTCGCCGCATCGGCGAACAGGAGCTGCACATCCTTTTGCCGCACTTCCCGGCCGTTTATCGCATAGCTAGATCCCTCGCCGCGCCAGATGGTGCGCGAGACTTCCAGTTGCTCCTGATCGTTGAATTGCGGCGGTGCGCGACCGCGGGCGTTATCCAGAACCAGCATCACTTCGGCGATATCGCGTGCCGGTCGCCGTGCCGTGCCCGCGAAGATCACGGCGTCCATCCCCTCGCCACCTGCCGCCACCCGCAGGGATTTGGGCGAGCTTTCGCCCATCACCCAGCGGATGGCTTCGAGCAGATTGGATTTGCCGCAGCCATTGGGGCCGACAACGCCGGTCAACCCGTCACGGATGACGAGTTCGGCGGGTTCCACGAAGGATTTGAACCCCGTGAGCCTGAGCCGCGCGAAGCGCATCAGGCTTTTCCGGTCAGCGAATCACGCGGCGAATCACCGCAGCGCTTCGGTCAGCTTCGGTTGCAGGCTGGCCCAGTCGGACGCACCCTCCACTTTCTTGCCGTCGAGAACGAAGGTCGGCGTACCACGGATGTCGAAGCTGTTGATCGCCTTTTCCTGCTGTTCGGTCAGCTTCTTGGTGCGCTCCTGGTCGGTCAGGCACTGGTCCAGCGGTGCGCGCGGCAAGCCCCGGACGCGGGCGAAATCATGCATGCCGCCGGCCTCCGCAAGTCCCCGCAACTGCTGATCAGCGGGGAGCGCCGCCAGCGGCTTCACATCGGCCTCGGTCAGGCGGGTGAAGGGCATCAGCCAGGCGTCATGGTTGCGGTATAATTCATTCGCCCACGAGAAGAAACGATCCGGCCCCTCGCACCCGGCCATCAGCACCGCTGCCAGATCCTGCGGGTTGAGCATGAACGGACGATATTCCCAGGAAAGCTGGCCGTCCTTCACATAGGTTTTCAGCGTGCCGTTGGCCTCAAGGTGGAAATCCTTGCAATGCGGGCAGGTAAAGCTCGCAAATTCAACCAGTTTCACCTTTGCTTCCGGATTGCCCATACGATAGCCGCCGTCAGGCGTCAGCGTGACGGTTTGCGTCCAGTCCTGTGTGGCGGGCGCTGCCGATTCCGCAGGCGGGCCATCTCTTCCGGCAGGAGGCGGCGCCGAATTGCCCCGGGAGTCGCAGGCAACCATCGCCAGCCCCGCCACCAGAATCGGCAGGATGCGTACCGGACCGGCAAGGCGCCGGGAAATCAGCATTTTTACCATATCAGCAATTTCTACCTTACCAGCAACAGGGTGGGCAAGCGACCGTCCGGACCGGAATGGTGGCTATCGTGTCCGGCTCTAGCCGAAGCGTGCGGGGCGATAAAGAGTCGCGTCCAGAAAAGGCGGCTCTTCGAGAATCAGCGCCGCCAGCACCGCCGACATCGCGGGTGAAGTCTGGATGCCCCAGCCGCCCTGGCCAACGCACCAGAAAAAGCCGGGGTCTGCCGGGTCCGGGCCCAGCACCGGCAGACGATCCGGCGCAAAGCTGCGCAAGCCCGCCCAGCGGCTGACAATTTTTTTCACCGGCCAATCGCAGCATTTTTCGAACCGGTCGAGCGCGATGGCGATATCCAGTTCATCCGGCTGCACATCATGCGGCACATCCGGCGTCTCATCGTGCGGCGATATCCACAAACGCCCGGAGTCGACACGAAAATACAGCTCATTCCCGGCGTCCATTACAAGAGGAAGCTGCGGGCCGGCGGGCGGATCGACCTCGGCCACGACGATGGTGCGGCGCATCGGGACAAGACCGACCGGGCGGATGCCGGCGAGCTTCGCGACCTCGTCGCCCCACGCACCGGCGGCGTTGACGAGGCGCGTGGCGGAAAATGAGCCGGCGGGCGTGTGGATATTCCAGCCGGTGGCGTTTCGGGACAGTGCTTCAACACGGGCGTCCGTTTGCAACATCGCGCCGCTGCGTCGCACCGCCCGCAGATAAGCCTGGTGCAGTGCTGCCACATCGATGTCTGCACAGCCCGGTTCGTAAATGGCGGCAGTGGCCCATTCGGTACGCAGGCGCGGAGCCATTTCGAGAATTTCCGTTGGCCCGACACGACGGTAGGGAATCCGGCCATTGGCGAATTCCGCCTCTGCCCTGTCGAGCAGATCGGGGTGGCCCGGCGGCGCGAGATACAGCGCGCCGCGAGCCCCCAGAAAGCCGGAGTCGGAGAAATCCGCTGGCGGATGCGCCAGAAAAGCCCGCGATGCACTGGTCAGCGGCTGGATGCCCGGTCCGCCATAGGTTTCGGCGTAAAAAGCTGCTGATCGCCCGGTGGTATGGTAGCCGGGCTGGCTTTCGGCTTCCAGCAGCAGCAGCTTCAGCCCCGGCGCGCGCGATAACAGCGCATACGCCAGACCCGCCCCGCCGATACCGGCGCCAATGATCGCCAGGTCATAATCGCTCATGCCCCATGATCTTGCAGGAATGCCGCGATACGGGCAAGCACGGCCTGTTTGCGGTCATCCGTTTCGCGCAGCAATTCATGCGCGCCCGGCATCATCTGCACCTGCACGTCGGGCAGGCGGGTGGTGATGTCCTGCGCACTGACATTGCTGATCAATTTATCGCCTTCGGCCAGCAACATCAGGAGCGGCAGATCCATTTCTTCCAGAGGCCCGGCTTCCAGCTTTTTCTGGCTCTGAAAGAACGCGTTCAGCCAGCCCCAGGTGACGCCGCCCGTCGCCAACGCCGGGTTGCGGTCGATCCAACGCGCCTCATCTTCGAAATGCGGGCGGGAGCTGGTGAGAATCGCCATCGCCGCCGCACTTTTCTGCACTGCGCCATATGGCGTTTGCGTCCACGCATATTCCGCGCCGCGGCCTGCATCCACCCGGCTTTGCGAAAGCAGACGCGCCAGCGTGCGCATCGGCCTCGCCAGCGTCACCCCGAAGAAAGGCGCAGTCAGGATGCCGCCACGCAGCCGCCGCCGCAAGGGATGATCGCGCCGCGCCGGATCCGTAAGCCAGCGCAACGTCAGATGTCCGCCCATCGAATGGCCGAGGACGAACCAGGGCGCATCATCACCCAGTGTTGCCAGCGCCTGATTGGCCAGGATATCCACATCGTGCAGCCAGCGATCGAAACTGTCGATATGGCCGGCGTCTGTTGCACAATTACGCGAGGATGCGCCCTGGCCGCGCCAGTCCCAGCTGTAAAGCGAACAGCGAAGCCCGGCGAGCGACGCCCATGCATCCGCCCATTTCTCCAGGAAATCGGCGCGTCCGTTCAGCACAATCAGATTCGCGCGCGGCTGTTCAACCGGCAATGTCAGGGTGCGGATGCGGCAACCGTCATCACGCTCCAGCCAGCCGGTTAGGGCTGCGGCGGGAAGCTGGAAATGCGGTTCCGCCGGCAGCGCCCTATTCCTGCAATGCCGCCTGCGCCGCCGCCAGCCGTGCAATCGGAACGCGCCATGGCGAGCAGCTGACATAATCCAGCCCAAGCTTTTCGACGAAAGCGATGGAAGCCGGGTCGCCGCCATGCTCGCCGCAAATGCCAAGCTTCAGTTCGGCGCGCGTCGCGCGTCCGCGTTCGGTCCCGATGGCGACCAGCTCACCGACGCCATCCTGATCCAGGCTGATGAACGGATCTTTGGAGAATATGCCGCGGCTGACATATTCGGTCAGGAAACTGCCGGCGTCATCACGGCTGATGCCTAATGTCGTCTGGGTCAGATCGTTGGTCCCGAAGGAGAAAAATTCGGCTTCCTCCGCGATATCCCCGGCGCGAAGGGCAGCGCGGGGCAATTCGATCATCGTGCCGACCAGATAGGGAATGGACTTGCCGCGTTCAGCGAAAACCGCATCCGCCGTCTCCGTGATGACCGCTTTCACCACTTCCAGTTCGCGGCGGGTGCTGACCAGCGGCACCATGATTTCAAGATCTGGCGCTGTTTCCGCATCGAGCGCCGCTTCGAAAATCGCCCGTGCCTGCATGGCGGCGATTTCGGGGAAGGTGATGGCCAGCCGGCAGCCGCGATGCCCCAGCATCGGGTTCGTCTCCCGCAGTTCAGCCGCACGGCGTTTCAGCACCGCCACATCCAGGCCGGATGCAGCGGCGAGATGGGCGTAATCCTCATCCCGCTGCGGGAGGAACTCATGCAGCGGCGGGTCCAGCAGGCGGATGGTGACGGGTAATCCACCCATGACCGCGAAGATCCCGGCGAAATCCGCGCGTTGTTCGGGCAATAATTTTTTCAGCGCCTTGCTGCGGGTTTCACTGTCGGCGGCGAGGATCATCTCGCGTACATGGTTGATGCGGTCGGCATCGAAGAACATATGTTCGGTGCGCGCAAGGCCGATTCCTTCCGCGCCGAAGCGCAGGGCCGTGCGGCAATCTTCCAGTGTTTCGGCATTGGTGCGAATTTTCAGCCGCCGGTGCGTATCGGCCCAGGTCATCAGCCGGGCGAAATCGCCGGAAAGCTCAGGTTCGATCGTCGGCACGCGCCCGACCATCACCTCGCCCGTTGCGCCGTCCAGCGTCAGGATCGTGCCTTCCGGATATTCCCGGCCACCAACGCGCATCGTACGGGTGGCAAGATCGATCTGCACCATTCCCGCACCCGATACGCAAGGCCGGCCCATACCGCGCGCAACGACCGCCGCATGGCTGGTCATGCCACCGCGCGCCGTCAATATCCCCCTCGCCGCATGCATCCCTGCAATATCTTCCGGGCTGGTTTCAGCGCGGACGAGCAGCACATCCTCGCCGGACGCTGCGCGCCGTTCGGCGGTTTCGCTGTCGAAAATGATCGCGCCGGATGCAGCACCTGGCGATGCAGGCAGGCCGGTTGCGATCACGTCGCGGTCTGCATCCGGGTCGAGCGTCGGGTGCAGCAACTGGTCCAGCACGGCGGGATCGACGCGTAGCACGGCGGTGCGGCTGTCGATCAGCCCTTCATCCACCATGTCGCAGGCGATTTTCAGCGCGGCCCGCGCCGTGCGCTTGCCTGTGCGGGTTTGCAGCAGCCATAGTTTGCCGGCCTGCACGGTGAATTCGATATCCTGCATTTCCTTGTAATGGGTTTCCAGCAGGGTGAACATGCAGGATAGTTCAGCGAATACTTCCGGCATGGTTTCTTCCATCGACGGGCTTTTCGCGCCGGCGGTCTCCCGCGCGGCTTTCGTCAGATATTGCGGTGTGCGGATGCCTGCCACAACATCCTCGCCCTGGGCGTTGATCAGATATTCACCGTAGATTTCGCGCGTGCCCACCGCCGGATCGCGCGTGAAGGCGACGCCTGTCGCCGATGTATCGCCGAGATTGCCGAACACCATCGCCTGAACCGTCACGGCCGTACCCCAGCCTTCGGGAATATCGTTCAGCCGCCGGTAAACTGATGCGCGCTCGGAATGCCAGGAGCCAAAGACGGCGGCAATCGCGCCCTGCAACTGCTCCACCGGATCTTGCGGGAAGGGTCGGCCATGTTCGCGCTCGACGATGGCGAGATATTCCCCGACGAGGCCTTGCAAATCTTCCGCTGTCAACTCGGTATCGAGATGAACGTCGCGGTCTTCTTTCTTCAGTTCCAGCGCGTCTTCGAACAGATAATGATCGAGGCCGAGCACGACATCGCCATACATCTGGATAAAGCGGCGATAGCTGTCCCATGCGAAGCGGCGGTTACCCGAACGGTTCGCCAGCCCCTCCACCGTCTGATCATTAAGACCGAGGTTCAGCACGGTATCCATCATCCCGGGCATCGACACGCGCGCGCCCGAACGCACGGACACCAGCAGCGGATTCCCGGCGTCGCCAAAACGCATGCCATCGCCCACCGTCTTTTCAATATGGGCGAGCGCCGCCGGCAACGCCGCCAGCAAATCATCCGGCAACACGCCCCCGGCTTCATAATAACGGCCGCACATCGGCGTCGGGATGACGAAGCCTGGCGGCACGGCGAGGCCGATGGCGGCCATTTCGCACAAATTGCCGCCCTTGCCGCCGAGATGGTTGCGGCCCAGCTGATGGGCGGGCGCGGCATCGCCACCGAAAGTGTGAAGAAGCGGGGTGGTCATCCAGCTATCCTTGCAAAATCCGCCAGCCTGTTGGCGGTCGCCCGCAGCCGGGCCAGAAGCGCCAGGCGATTGGCCCTGAGGCCTGCGTCGGCAGCGTTCACCGTTACATCATCGAAAAACGCATCGACCATGGGGCGCAATGTCGCCAGCGCGCTCATCGCGGCGGTGAAATCCTCGGTTTTTACCAGGTTCGACACTTCTGCGTCCGCCCGGGTCAACGCCGCATCCAGCGCCTGTTCTGCCGGTTCGGTCAGCAACGCGGCATCGACAACAGGCGCATATTCCCGCCCGTCCTTCTTCTCCTCGATGCGCAGGATATTCGTCGCGCGCCGATAACCGGCGAGCAGGCTTGCGCCATCATCCGTTTCGACGAAATCCTGCAACGCCCGCACCCGGGCCAGCAGGCGGACGAGATCGTCCTCATCCCCCAGTGCGAACACGGCGTCGATCAGATCGTGGCGAACCCCGGCCTCGCGCTGCTGGACTTTCAGGCGGTCGATGAGGAAATCCAACAGTTCGTCGGCTGTGGTGTCATTCGCCCCGGCCGCCAGCAAATGCGGGCGGAGGCCGGTGCGGATCTGTCCGTCGAGCAGAACATGGATGATTTGCAATGCCGCGCGGCGCAACGCGAACGGATCTTTCGAACCGGTAGGCTTCAGATCGCGCGCGAAAAAAGCCACCAGGCTGTCCATACGATCCGCCAGCGACACGCAGGCTGACAGTGGGCCGGACACCGCGCCGCTATATTGTTCCGCGATGGCCGTGGCGATTTCCGCCGGCTCGCCGGTTTCGCGGGCGATATAACCGCCGATAATTCCCTGGACCTCGGGAAACTCATTGACCGTCGCCGATACCAGATCGGCCTTGGCCAGCAGGCCGGCACGGGCCGCCAGTTGCGCGTCGTTATCGGGAAAGATGGTGCGGGCAAGATGGGCGGACAGTTCCGCCAGCCGCGCCGCCTTGTCGCGCACCGTGCCCATGCCCTCGAAAAACAGCCGGTCTTCCAGACCCGGCAGCAGATTCTCCAGAGGAATCTTGCGGTCCTGCTCCCAAAAAAAACGCGCATCGGCAAGGCGGGCGGACAATACGCGCTCATTGCCGGCGCGGATCGTTTCGCCGCCATCCGGTGCTTCCAGATTGGCGACACAGACGAACGCCGGAGCCAACTCTCCATACGCATCATTTGCGGCGAAATATTTCTGGTTCGTCCGCATGGTGAGCTGAATCACCTCGCGCGGGACAGACAGAAATTCCGGGTCGAACCGGCCCGGCAACGGCACGGGCCATTCCGTCAGTCCGGCATTTTCCGCTTCCAGCCCGGCATCGGGGATCAGCGTCAGCCCGGCATCGGGCGCGGCGGTTTCCGCGCCCGCGCGGATAATGCTGGCGCGTTCGTCGGCGGACAGGATCACATATGCCGCGCGCAGTTGATCGGCGTAGCTGCCCGGCGTGTCGATGGAGATAGCCTCGCGCGGACCCATGAAGCGATGGCCGAAGGTTTCCCGCCCGCTCGTCACGCCGAGCGCTGTGAACGGCACCACTTCATTGTCGACCAGCGCCACAATCGCCCGCAAGGGGCGTACCCAGCGCGGCGATGCGGTGGAGGCAGATGCCTCGCCCCAGCGCTGTGATTTCGGCCATTGGAAAGCCTCGATCAGGCCCGGCAATTTTTCCGCCAGCAGTTCGGCCAGCGGCTGGCCGGGCCGGTCGAGCACGGCATACAGGAAACGCCCCTTCGGATCGTCGCGCTCTTCGAGTTGGTCCCGCGCAAGGCCGGTCGATTTCAGAAAGCCTTCCACGGCCTTTTCGGGCGCGTCCGCACGCGGGCCGCGCCGCTCCTCGCGAACTGCGGCGCTGGCGGCGGGCAGATCGCGGGCGATCAGCGCCAGCCGGCGCGGCGTGGCATGGGTTTCGATTTCGCCCGGTGCAATGCCGGCATCCGTCAGTAACGCGGTAAAACGCTCGCCCAATTGCCGCGCTGCCGCGGGCTGCATCCGCGCCGGGATTTCTTCGGAAAACAGTTCCAGTAGAAAATCAGCCATGCGCCGCCTCCTTCGCCACATGGCAATCGGCGACCGCTTTCACCAGATCGCGGACGCGGCTGATATAGGCCTGACGCTCGGCTACAGAAATCACGCCGCGCGCATTCAGCAGATTGAAGATATGGCTGGCCTTGATCGCCTGGTCATAGGCGGGCAGCGGCAAATCCTGTTGCACCAGCGCCCGGCATTCGGCTGCCGCCTTGCGAAAACCGTCGAACAGGGTTTCGGTGTCGGCTGCCTCGAAATTATAGGCGGAAAACTGGCGTTCATTCTCCAGGAACACATCGCCATAGCTCAGGCCACTGCGGTTGAACGGCAGGTCGTAAACATTCTCGATGCCGAAAATATACATCGCCAGCCGTTCCAGCCCATAGGTGATCTCGCCTGCGACAGGCGCGCAATCATGCCCGCCCACCTGCTGGAAATAGGTGAATTGCGTCACCTCCATGCCGTTGCACCAGACTTCCCAGCCCAGCCCCCAGGCGCCCAATGTGGGGCTTTCCCAGTCATCTTCCACGAAACGGATGTCGTTGGTGGCCAGATCTATCCCGATGGCGGCGAGCGAGTCGAGATAGAGTTGCTGAATGTCCGGCGGCGACGGCTTCAGGATCACCTGATACTGGTAATAATGCTGCAAGCGGTTGGGGTTCTCGCCATAGCGCCCGTCGGACGGGCGGCGGCACGGCTGCACATAGGCGGCGCTCCAGGGCTTAGGCCCCAGCGCCTTTAGCGTGGTGGCCGGATGAAAGGTGCCAGCTCCCATCTCCATATCGTAAGGTTGTAATATGGCGCAGCCGCGCTCCCCCCAAAAGGCATGGAGGGTGAGGATGAGATCCTGAAAGCTTTGGGGTTTACGCATTTGGTGCCGGGATTAGCCGCTGGCGCGGGTGGGCGCAATCGGGCAAGATGGCCGGATGTTTCTTATCCGATTTTTATTGCTGTTGCTGCTGCCCGTCGCCGCGCTGGCCGCGCCGAAAACCGCCCCCGCCCCGACAACGCCCGCCGTTACCGGGCCGGCGATGTGGGAAATCAAAACGGATACCGCCAAAGTCACGCTGTTCGGCACGGTTCATACGCTGCCCCGCGATGTCGACTGGTTTCGCCCGCATGTGGTGGCGGCGGTGGATAGCGCCGATCTGGTCGTGCTGGAGACGCTGCCCCCCGACAGTTATATGGCGGTTGCGCCCATGATCGAGCGGCTTGCGCGTCTGCCGCAGCCCCATGCGCTTTTGCTGCGCCTCCCGGCCGCACAGCGCGGGCCGCTGGTGGAGGCGCTGGCCCGCCTGAAGCCGCCGCCGCTGGAACGGTATGAAACCTGGTATGTCGCGCTCACGCTCGCCAATATGCAGGCCGCCGAATACGGCTTCGATCCGCGTATCGGGGCAGAGGCCGTGCTGGCGGCGCGGGCGCGTATCCGGCAGAAGCCGCTCCATGGCCTGGAGACGATGGAAGAGCAGTTGATCAACTTCGACGCGCTCCCCGAATCCGATCAGGTGCAATTGCTGTTGACGACCCTTGATGATCTGTCGGGCAGCAAGCAGCGCATGGAATATATGGTGAAGGCCTGGGTGGACGGCGATATCGACTGGCTGGCGCGCCAGATGAATCGCGCTTTCTCCGGTTCGCCGATGCTGAAACGCATGTTGATGGATGATCGCAACGAACGGTGGGCGGCGTGGATCGCCCGGAAGATCCAGACCGAGCCACAACATCTCTTTGTGGCCGTGGGCGCGGGGCATCTGGGGGGGGCAGGAAATCTGATAGAGATATTGGGCCGTTACGGGCTGGAAGCAAAGCTGGTGACGCCGCCAGTCGGCGCGACAGGGGCCCGGCGCCAGGCTCGGCAAAATGTGTCCAAAAAGTGACAGCGGCGCAGTTCGTAAAGATATTTTACATTTCTCTTAATTTATAGAAACACAGATCTTTTGTGTTTCAGTATGTTACCTATAAATTTGAGCCTGGCGTGGAAATTGCATGCGGTTGTGGTGCGTGGACCGGGTGACCGGCGGCGCGATGTATCAGCAAGGAGTTTCTATGTTTTCCACTACTCGTCTCGCTATCGTAGCGGCGGGCGCACTCGCGTTCAGCGGCGCGGCCAATGCGGCGACCACCACCTTCCTGCAATTTTTTCAGGTCAATAGCGCGCCGGTGTTTCAGGTCACCCGCGTACCGGGCAGCGTGTCCGTCAATGTGACCAATGCGCCTGTCATCGCCAATGCCCTGGCCTTCACAAGCAATCCCCCCGTCCTGTTCACCAACGCCGTCTTCAACCTGAGCGCGACCAGCTTCGAAGCGGTCCAGTTCGAAGGTGACGCAGCAACGCAAAGCGGCTTCGCCGGTGCGCTCAGCTTCACCTCGGGCGTCACCAACCTGCTGACCCTCACCTTTGAGACGGCGCTGCTGTCGTCCAACATCGGCTCGGTTGCCGGCGGTTTCTCCACCAGCGTTCCACCGGACAATGTGACGATCTCGTCGGACATCTTCGACATCGCCAACTTCGCGGGCGGTAATTTCGCCCTGTCGCTGTCCGGCATGAGCCTGCCGTTCGTCGGCAGCGCCAATGCCGTTGCGGTTGGCAATGTGTCCGGTACCTTCGCGGCGTCCACCGATGTGGCCGTCGTTCCGGAGCCTGCCACCTGGGGCCTGATGATCGCCGGTTTCGGCATGGTCGGCTTCGCTGCCCGCCGCCGCCGCATGGCGCGCGTCGCGGCCTGAGCAGCCTTCGACTGATACAGGGGGCCGGGGCGGAATTTCCGCCCCGGCCCTTTTGTTTTCCGGATGACGAAATTTCCATGTCACACTCAAATTGTAAATAATATTTACATAATCATTACTTTTCGGTAAAATTACGCGTTAATAAACAATAACATATGTGGCGATATGATATGGCACACAAATTGCATGCCTGCAGGATGGGGGCGTTCGTGAGTGTCCGCCTCGTCAAATGGGAGATTAACAATGTTTACCGTAACACGGCTCGCCATCGCCGCAGCCGGCTTAGTCATGGCAAGCAGCACGGCCCATGCCGCCACCACTACCTATATGCAGTTTTTCCAGGACACCGCGGACAAGCGCATTGCCGTTGACCGCGTCGGCCTCATCACCACCTTCACGGCGGCCAATGTTCCGGTTGACGCCAATATGCTCGCGTTCACGCCCGGCGCACCTTATGTCCTGACCAACCTAGTGTTCAACTTCAATGCCACCAGCAACGAAGTGCGCAATGTTGTTGATGGCGCTGCCACCCAGTCCGGCTTTGTCGGTTCGCTGAGCTTCCTCTCGGCCGGTGTCAATGTGCTTACCATCAGCTTCGATAATGGTCTGGCGTCGTCCTTTGTCGGAGCCGATTCCGGTAACTTCTCCACCGGATCGAATGCCGGAAATTATACGGCAACGTCCGATGTCTTCGATCTCGGCCAGTTCCTCGCCGGCAATTTCTCGCTCAGCATCTCGGGCCTTTCGTCCCCCGTCGTCGCGGGCGATTACAGCGCCGTTGGCAATGTTTCCGGCAGTTTCGCCGGCGCCGTTCCAGAGCCCGCCACCTGGGGCATGATGCTCGTCGGCTTCGGTTTTATCGGCTATGCCGCCCGTCGTCGCCGGGTGCAGACGACCGCCGCCTGAATCGAAAGCAGGCTTTCAACGGGGCCGGGCTGCGCGTGCAGCCCGGCCTTGCTTTTTCTGCCGGTTTCCGGCTATGGGCCGCTCTTCCGTGGCCGGTGCACCCTGGAGGCGCCGGGCGGTTTGTTATTGGAGAATTTTATGTCTGACGTGCTGACGCTTGCCGCGCAGCAACGCGACCGGGGTGGCAAGGGAGCCTCCCGTGCGGTTCGGCGGCAGGGCCGGGTTCCGGCGGTAATTTATGGTGGCAAGGAAGCCGCGCAATCGATCTCGCTCGAAGAAAAGGCGCTGGTCAAATTGCTGAATACCGGCTTCTTCCTGAACTCCGTTGTCGAGGTGGAAGTAGGGGAAAGAAAATTTCCACCCTGCCCCGCGATGTGCAGTTCCATCCGGTCAACGATCGCCCGCTGCACGTCGATTTTCTGCGGATCAACGCCGACTCGCTGGTCACCGTGCAGGTGCCGGTGCGCTTCATCAACGAAGAAGCATCGCCTGGCCTGAAGCGTGGCGGTGTGCTGAATATCGTGCGCCACGAAATCGAGGTGAGCAGCCCGGCCAACATCATCCCCGATGAAATCATCGTCGATCTGACGGGTTATGAAGTCGGCGATTCGATCCACTCAGATGCGTTGCAACTGCCGGAAAAGGTGGTTCCCACTATCGAGCGCAACTTTACCGTCGCCACGCTCACCGCGCCATCGGCCCTGAGGTCCGAAGAAGGTGCGGAAGAAGGTGAAGAGGGTGAAGAAGCCGCCAGCGAGGGCTGATCTTTCGTCATGCTGTTGTTCGCCGGGCTGGGCAATCCCGGCCCGGCCTACGCCCGCAACCGCCACAATATCGGCTATATGGCGGTCGACGCCATTCACGCCGTACACGGCTTTGGCCCCTGGAAGCCACGCTTTCAGGGGCTGACGGCGGAAGGGCGGCTGGGCAGTACGCGCATCCTGTTGCTGAAGCCGACGACCTTCATGAATGAAAGCGGGCGCAGCGTCGGTGAGGCGCTGCGTTTCTACAAGCTGACGCCTGCCGATCTCACCGTTTTCCACGACGATCTCGATCTCGAACCCTTCCGCGTAAAAGTGAAAACGGGCGGCAGTGCTGGCGGTCAGAATGGTCTTCGCTCGATCGACGCGCATGTCGGCAATGATTATCGCCGCGTGCGAATCGGCATCGGCCATCCGGGCCACAAGGATCGGGTGACGCCGTGGGTGTTGGGTAATTTCCCCAAAGCCGACGAGGGCGCGCTCGTCGATCTGCTGGCGGACATCGCCGATCTTGCGCCATTGCTGGCCGGCGGCGATCCCAACCGTTTCGTCAATGATCTGGCCTTGCGGGCGCGCGCCTGAAGGTTCCGGCTCAAAACAACTTCCTCACCAGATGTGTAAAGGCAGAAAATGGGTTTCAGATGCGGTATTGTCGGTTTGCCCAACGTCGGCAAATCCACCCTGTTCAACGCGCTGACGGAAACGGCAGCGGCGCAGGCGGCCAATTATCCCTTCTGCACCATTGAGCCGAACGTCGGCGCCGTAGGAGTGCCCGATCCGCGAATGGCGGAGATCGCCCGCATCGCCGGGTCGCAGAAGCTGATTGAGACGCAACTGGGCTTCGTCGATATCGCCGGGCTCGTACGCGGCGCGTCGAAGGGGGAGGGCCTGGGCAACCAGTTCCTCGCCAATATCCGCGAGGTTGACGCGATCGTGCATGTGTTGCGCTGTTTCGAGGATGACGATGTCACCCATGTCGAGGGGCGGATCGACCCGGTGGCGGATGCGGAAACCGTCGAAACCGAACTGATGCTGGCGGACCTGGAAAGTCTGGAACGCCGCGTGCCGAATCTGGTGAAAAAAGGCCAGGGCGGTGACAAGGAATCGAAAGCCGCGGCGGTCATCCTTGGCCGGGCGCTGGAACTGTTGCGCGAAGGCAAGCCCGCCCGCCTGGTGGAAACACGGGATCCGGAGGAGGCGCGCCATCTGGCGCAGGCGCAATTGTTGACGTCGAAGCCCGTGCTTTATGTTTGCAATGTGGAGGAAGCATCCGCCGCCAATGGCAATGCGCTGTCCGCAAAAGTTACCGAAATGGCGGCGGCGCAAGGGGCAGGCAGCGTGGTGATTTCCGCCGCTATCGAAGCCGAGATCGCCGCCATGCCCGCGGAGGACCGGGCGGAGTTTCTGGCGGAACTGGGGCTGGAGGAAACCGGCCTCGCGCGGATCATTCGCGCCGGTTATGATCTGTTGAATCTGATCACCTTTTTTACTGCAGGCCCCAAGGAAACCCGGGCATGGACGGTGGAAAGGGGCGCGACCGCACCACAGGCCGCAGGAGTCATCCACACCGATTTCGAACGCGGCTTTATCCGCGCCGAAACGATTTCCTATGCAGATTATGTCGCGCTGGGCGGCGAGGCTGGCGCGCGCGAACAGGGCAAGCTACGTTCGGAAGGCAAGGATTATATCGTGCAGGACGGCGATATCATGTTGTTCCGCTTTAACGTGTAGCATCCGCGCATGGCGACGCCCGATCATAATGCGCGGCGTCTGGCGCTCAAAAGCACGCTGGAAGCGCGGCTGCTGCTGTTGTCGATTGCGGCGACGCTGCTGGTCGCGGCGCTGGGGGTGGTGTTCGGGCTGTTATCCGGCTCCATGGCAATTATTTTCGACGGCTTCTTCTCGCTCATCGATGCCGGAGTAACCTGGCTGATGCTGGTGGTCGCCCGGCTCGTCGCCCGTGAAAGCAATCATCGCTTTCAATATGGCTATTGGCATCTGGAACCGATGGTACTGGCGCTGTCATCGACAATCCTGATCGTGCTCAGCCTCTATGCGCTGGCTGGTGCGGTAAAATCGCTGATGACCGGCGGCTATGTGCCGGAACTGGGCAGAGCCATTATCTATACGGCGATCACCACGCTGGTCTGTTTCGCCACCTGGGCATGGATGCGTCGCTATAATGAGCGGCTGGAGTCGGGCCTGGTCCGGATCGATGGCCTGGCATGGCTTATGTCGGCATGGATTACGCTGGCGCTATTGGTAGCGTTCGCGCTGGCGTGGGTGATGCGCGGCACCGCTTTTGAACCCTGGGTGCCCTATGTCGACCCGTTGATTCTGATTGCGATTACGCTGGTCCTGCTTCCGGCGCCGGTGCGGGAGGCATGGACAGCCCTGCGGGAAATTTTTGAAATTACCCCACCTGCACTCGATAACCATGTGCGCAAGGTAATGGAGGAATTCGTTGCGCGACACGGATTTGCGCGGTTTGAATCCTATATCACCAAAACCGGCCGTGCCCGTTTTATCGAAATCAGCCTGCTGGTGCCGGACGATATGCCGCCGTTGCCGATACAAAAAATCGACGATATGCGGCGCGAGATCAGCGAGGGCATCGGCGATGACGGCCCGGGGCTATGGCTGACGGTGAGTTTTACCGCCGATCCGTCCCAGATGTAGCGAAGAAATCCTGTAACATCCGGTCGTAGATACGTGCGAGCGCGCGGATATCGCCAACGGCCACCTGCTCGTCGACCTTGTGGATCGTCCCGCCGGGCAGGCCGAATTCGACGACCGGGCAGAGGCGGCGAATAAAGCGCGCATCCGATGTGCCGCCGGTGGTCGATAATTCAGGGCGCAGGCCTGTCTCGGCATGAATGGCATCGCTGACAAGGGTGGACAGCGCGCCTGGTTCGGTCAGAAACGCCTCGCCGCTGATCTTCACCTCTGCGCTTGCCGCCGGTGCGTGCCTGTTGACGCTTGCGCATATCCATTCGGCGAGATCGCGGCCCCGCTGCTCATCGTTGAAGCGAATGTTCAGGCGCGCCGTGGCTTTCCCCGGAATGATGTTGGTGGCGGGATTGCCGACCAGGATGTCGGTAATCTCCAGATTCGAGGGCGGGAACCAGGCATTGCCCTCATCCAGCACCCGGCCCTGAAGGTCGTTCAGTATGGCAAGCAGCCGGGGAATCGGATTGTCGGCGCGGTGCGGATAGGCGACATGACCTTGCGCGCCCGGAACCTCGATCCACGCGTTCAGACTGCCCCTGCGACCAATCTTCATCATGTCGCCAAGCTTGTCGACAGAAGTCGGCTCCCCGACGACGCAACAATCCGGGCGGATTCCCTGTTCATCCATCCAGTCGAGCATGCGGTCCGTGCCGAATTGCGCCGGGCCTTCCTCATCGCCGGTGATGATGAAGCTGAGCGTCCCCGGTGCGCCGCGCGCGACATGCGCCGCCGCCGCCGACACCATCGCCGCAAGCGCACCCTTCATATCGGCTGCCCCGCGCCCGATCAGAATGTCATTCTCCACCACCGCGTCGAACGGCGGCACCCGCCAGCCATCACCCGCGGGCACCACATCCGTATGTCCGGCAAAGGCGAAATGCGGCCCGCCATCACCAATGGTGGCGAACAGGTTTTCGACCGGACCATCGGGCGGGCTGCCGCGCGTCAGGCGGGTGAGGGTGAAACCCAGTTCACCCAGCCATTTTTCAAGACAAGGTATCGCACCCGCATCGGCGGGCGTGACGGAGGGGCAGCGGATGAGTGCCCGGGCAAGCGGTAAAGGGTCCATGACTGTGCCGCATGGCAAGCCGCGCCTTCGCCCGCAAGCCTAATCCCGCTCGTTATGCGCCAGCACCCAGGGTTCTTCGGCGGCAGCGGTGATCCATTCCACCATCCATGGATGCGCCATGACCGCGACGCGATAGCGGCGGGCCGCGTCCGATAATGTTACACCATAGGTGCTGAAACGGCTGGCGACGGGTGCGAACATGATATCCGCCGCGCCGAATTCCGCGCCGGCAAGCCAGGGTCCGCCGAAGCGTTCCAGCGCCTCGCTCCACAACGAATCGATGCGCGCCACATCGGCGAGCACATCATCCGGCAATTGCACATCGCGATAATGGCGGCGCACATTCATCGGCAACGCCTGCCGCAGCGGCATGTAGCCGGACTGCATTTCGACCGCGACGGACTGGATAAACGCCCGTGCCGCGCGGTCTTGTGGCCAGAAGCGCGTGCCATCCGTCAGCTGGTCGAGGTAGTCGATGATGCCAAGCGCGTTCCATGCAGCGGTGTCGCCATCCCACAGGACGGGCAATGTGCCGCGGGACACGGCGATGTCCGGCTGCCGCTTGCGCGCCTGCCAGTCCCCCTCCCGTAGCGGAATCAACTGCTCTTCGAACGGGAGACCGGCCTGCTTGCAGGCGAGCCAGCCGCGCAGCGACCAGCTGGAATAGGTGCGATTGCCGAGGATCAATTTCAGCATGAACCCATTCTGGCAGGAATTTCGCGAAATTTGCAGTGATTTCTCGAAAAGCGACAAAAAACCGCCGCCAATCCTTTGACGAACGCCGTAAAATCTGGAACGTCGAAAACCAGCGGGTGCCTGGCGCCCACCCACCAAAGAAGGAAACGCGCGCCTCCCTGATGCTGATCTGGCTTCTTCTTGTCTCTTTCGCCGGAAGCTGCGTCGCCCCCATCGTGTCGCGGCTCACCGGGCGCTGGGCCGGCTGGGTGCTGGGCCTGTTGCCGGCGGGGCTATTCGTCAGCCTGATCGCGATCGCGCCGGTGATGGAGCGCGGCTGGGTATTGGGAGACGGGCGCAACTGGGCGCCGGGGCTGGGCCTGTATCTGACCTTCCGGCTCGATGGTTTTTCCTTCCTCATGACGCTGCTGATCACGGGTATCGGCGCGCTCGTGGTGGTTTATTCCGGCGATTATATGATGAAGAAGCCGGCGAACGAGCGGGCGCGCTTCTTCACGCTGATCCTCTTGTTCATGACATCCATGCTGGGCGCGGTGCTCGCCGACAATATGCTGGTGATGTTGATGTTCTGGGAAGCGACGAGCATCTTGTCGTTTCTGCTGATCGGCTTTGACAGCAGAAGCGCCCGGGCGCGGCGTTCGGCGCTGATGTCCTTGCATGTGACGGGCGGCGGCGGCCTTGCATTGCTGGCGGCGGTGATCCTGATCGGCCAGACTTTGGGCACCTATTCGCTGGGCGAGGTGCGGGAGCGGATTCCGGAGCTTGCGGCAAGCCCGCTGGTGACGCCCATTCTGATTTGCATCCTGTTGGGTGCATTCACCAAATCGGCGCAATTCCCTTTCTATTTCTGGCTCCCCAATGCGATGCAGGCGCCCACTCCGGCCTCGGCCTATCTCCATTCGGCGACGATGGTGAAGCTCGGCATCTATCTGCTCGCCCGGTTCGAGCCGCTGATTGCCACCGTTCCCTGGGGGCGTTCGGTATTGATCGGTGTTGGCACGGTTACCATGGCCGTGGCGGCCTTGCAGGCGCTCCGGGCTGAAGGCTTTAAAACCGCGCTCGCCTATTCGACCATTGCGTCGCTGGGCATCATGGTGACGATGATCGGCATGACCGGACCGACGGCGACGGTTGCGATGGTCGGGTTCCTGTTCTCGCACGCGTTATACAAGGCCGCGCTGTTTTTCTGTGCCGGCACCGTGCTGCACGTGACCGGATTGCAGACGCTGCGCGCCATGGGCGGTATGGCGCAATTCCTGCCGCTGACAGCATTGGCGACGGTTTTGGCAAGCCTGTCCATGGCCGGATTGCCACCATTTTTCGGCTTTATTTCCAAGGAGTTCCTGTTCCAGGCCCAGATAGAGGGAGTCACAGACTGGATCCCGCTGCTGATCGCCGTGATCGTCAATGCGGTGATGGTGGGCGTCGCCGCCGTCATCACCTTGCGACCGTTTTTTCTCGGCAGCGGCAAGGTGAAGGAAGTCAAGGATGGCGAGACGCCAGGGCTTGTTCTCGGGCCGATGGTGTTGTCGCTGGCAGGACTGATTCTCAGTCTCGCGCCGGACTGGATCACCCGCAATGTGCTGCGACCGGCGGTGGTCGCCGTTTATGGCAATGCCGTGGAAGTGAACGTGCAGCTTTGGCATGGATTGACACCGATGCTGTTGCTGTCGGGCGTGGTGGTGGTGATCGGTGCGTTGATCGCCTTTTTCTGGCGACCGCTGCACGTTCGACTGCGCGGCAATCGCAGCTTCGATCGCTACGGTGTGGAAAACTGGTACGACTGGCTGCTGACGGCATTGGGTCGCTCGGCGCACGCCATTACCGGCCTTGTGCAGCATGGGGATTTGCGCCGGTATCTCTATGTGGTGTGGGCGATGGTGCCGGTATTCGTATGCGGTGCGTGGCTGGCCGCCTGGCAGGGAACCGGCATGAGCCTGCGCTGGCCCGAATTTGGCGATTTCCGGCCGGCTGCCGCGGGCATCGCGCTGATTGGCGCGGGCGGGGCGATTGCAGCCGTATGGTCGCGCGGCCTGCTGTCTGCGCTCGTGGCAGTGGGGCTCGTGGGCCTTAGCGTGGCGCTGGCTTTCCTGTTGAACGGCGCACCCGATCTGGCGCTGACGCAATTCACCGTCGAGGCGCTGATGGTGGTGTTGTTGACGATATTGTTGCTGGCCGTGCCTCTGGCCGGGCCGCTGGCCCGCAGCCGTGGCGAAATGCGTTTCGACCTGCTGGTTTCCATCGTCGTCGGCCTCGTGGTTTTTGTCAGCGTGATGGACATGCTGGCTGGCGAAAACAGCGGGCTGTTACGGGATTACTTCGGTGAACAGACGTGGGTCGGTGGCCATGGGCGGAATGTCGTCAACGTGATTCTCGTCGATTTTCGTGGCTTCGACACGCTCGGCGAAACCGTGGTGATTGCGATGGCGGCGGTCTTTGGCTGGTCGCTGTTGGGGCCGGCACGCGGCTCGGCCGCTCCCGTACCCGCACCGCGCGATGTGCCATTTGCGTTGCGGATGACGGCGCGGGGATTCTTCTGGCTGTTACTGGTGCTTTCGGTGTGGATTTTGTTACGTGGCCACGACCAGCCGGGTGGCGGCTTCATCGGCGGCCTTGTCGCAAGCCTGGCGTTTGCGATGATCGCGCTGGGCCATGGCATTGCGGCGGCGCGGAAAACCCTGCGCTTCCATCCGGTCGCGCTCGTCGGCGCCGGTATCGGCCTTGCGCTGCTTGGCGGACTGCCCGGACTGTTTGCCGAGGGCCATTTCCTGACGCATTTATGGTATTTCGGCCCGCCGATGAAACTCAGCACCACCATGCTGTTTGACTTCGGCGTCTATGTTACGGTGACGGGTGCGGTGCTGGCCTATATGTTCGGCCTGCAGCGGGAGGCCCGGCAATGAGCCTTATCTATGCGCTTTCTGCCGCTATCATCGTTGGCTCCGCCATTTTCATGATTCTGTCGCGCAATATCGTCCGCATATTGCTGGGCCTGTCCCTGCTGGCGACCGGCACGAACCTCATCCTGTTCCTGACCGGCCGGCTGCGCTCCACACAACCGCCGCTTGTGCGGGAAGGGGCGCAGACGCTCGGCCCGAGCGCCGATCCGGTGCCGCAGGCGCTGGTGCTGACCGCCATCGTCATTGGCTTTGCGCTGACCATGGTGCTGGCGGCGCTGGCACTCCGCGCCTGGCGGGACGAGGGCACGATCGATATTGGCGAGATCCAGGCCGCCGAAGCGCCGGACGACCCGGACCCGAAAGCAGGCGGACCCAGGGGCGGCGGGCATGTCTGACGGCCTGCTGCTGTTCGCACCCGTCGGGCTGCCGCTGGCGGGCGCGGCGCTGACGGCGATGCTGCGCCGCCACCGGCATATATGCCGATGGACGATGGAGATCACCGTCCTGCTGCTGGCCTTCGCCTCGCTGCAGCTGTTCCTGAAGGTCCGCGAAGGCTATATCCTGACGACCCGTTTCGGCGGCTGGCCGGAGCCTTTCGCCATCAGCTTCCGTGGCGACAGTTTCGGGGCGACGCTGGTGCTGGTGACGGGGCTTCTGGCGCTTGCCGCCATGATCTACGCCCGCGCCGACATCGGTGCAAGAAGACGGCATGCCGGGTTCGATCCGCTGTTTCTCGGCATGCTGGCAGCGGTAAATGGCGCCTTCCTGACCGGTGATCTGTTCAATCTTTATGTCTGGTTCGAGCTGATGCTGGTGACGGCGCTGGGGCTGATCACGCTCGACCGCCGGCGCGAACAACTGGACGGCGCTTTTCGCTACGCGGCGCTGTCGATGGTGGGGGCGACCTTCATATTGCTGGGCATCGCCTTCATCTTTGCCGAAACCGGCGTTCTCGAGATGGTGGAGATCGGCAAGCAACTGGCAGGGCGCGAACTGACCCTGTCTCTGGTAACGGGCGGTGCGCTGATATTCGCCGGTTTTGCGCTGAAATCAGGGCTTTTTCCGCTGTATTTCTGGCTACCCGCATCTTACCCGACCGCGCCGATCACGGCGAGTGCGATCTTTGCCGGTCTGCTGACCAAGGCCGGATTCTATGCTTGCGTACGGGTGATGGTGACGCTGTTCGGTGTGCAGACATTGCCGGGTTTCCCGCTGATGTTTGCGCTTGTGGCCGCCGGCACCATGCTGATGTGCGTGCTGGGGGCGCTCGCGCAAACGGATTTGCGCCGGTTGCTATCGTGGCACATCATCGCGCAGGTCGGCTATATGGCGATGGGTCTGGCCATCGCCAGCGCCATCGGCATTCAATCGGCCATATTCTACATGGTTCATTCCATGATCGTGCAGACCAATCTGTTTCTGGTTGCGGGCGCCATGGCCCGTGCCGACGGCACCTTCGATGTGCGTCTGGCCGGCGGCATCGTGCGTTCACAGCCCCTTCTGGCGTTGCTGGCTGCGGTGCCGATCCTGTCATTGGCGGGGATACCGCCTTTTTCGGGTTTCTGGGCGAAATTCATGGTGATTCGCAGTAGCTTCGCCGTCGGTCTGGGCTGGCTGGGGGCGGTGGCGCTGTTCGTCAGCCTGTTGACGATCATTTCCATGGGCAGCGTCTGGGCGCAGGCCTTCTGGCAATCCCGCGCCGCCGGCCTGCGCGCACGGCGGGTACCGCCAGCCATGCTGATGGCCATTGGCCTGTTGTCGGCGGCGACGCTGTTGATCGGCCTGTTTCCCGACACCCTGTGGGGCATTGCCGGTGATGCGGCGTTGGCCACTGGAGCGCGGCGATGAAATGGCACCGGATCCGCGCCGCCACCATCCTTGTCGGTATGTTCATCTACGATCTGGTTGCTGCGTCCATAGGGGTCGCGCGCATCGTGCTGACCCGCGATCAACTGGCGCAACCGGCGATCGTCGCCATTCCAGCCGACGCGAAAACGCCCTGGGGCGTCGGGCTGTTCGCCTATTTCATCTCATTGACACCTGGCTCCACCTCCCTGCATGTGTCCGATGACCTGCAAACCATTTATGTGCACATGCTGGACGCGCCGGACGATGAATCGGTGCGCCATCGCTTCAAGACCCTGTACGAGCGCTGGATTCTGGAGCTGGAACGGCCATGACGTTTGCGCTGCCGGATTTCGCCACAGGTGTGGCCTGGTATATCGGTTTTCTGAAGGTGGTGCTGACGGTGGCGCTGACGCTTGGCGCGTGGCGGATGGTGCGTGGCCCCGGTTTCGCCGACCGTTTCGTTGCGCTCGACATGCTGACCAGCGTTGCGATTTCGCTGGCTGCATTGACGGCGGTAACGACCGGGCGCGGGAATTTTCTGGATGTCGGGCTTGGCATTGCGCTGATCAATTTCGTCGCGACTGCAGCGCTTGCCTCCTTCCTTGAACAAAAGGGCAAGGACGAATGATGGACCAGATTTCCATAATTGCGGGTCTTGTCTTCATGACCGGCGGCGTCCTGCTGGTGCTGATTGCCGGCATCGGCGTCTATCGTCTGCCCGATGCGTTCCAGCGGATGCACAGTTCCACCAAGGCGGGAACGCTCGGTACGGTGCTGACCATCATCGGCTCGCTGCTGGCTGCCGAGCAGATTGCGCCGACAACGGCAATCGTCACCATCCTGTTCATGCTGGTGACGGTGCCGGTGGCCGCGCAATTGCTGGGCCGCGCCGCCTATGTTTCGGGTGCAACGATCGCCCGCCTTGTGCGGCCCGATCCGCTGGAACATGTGGTGGAACGGGAAGATGCGCCGCTGGAGGAAAGGCTCGGCAAGAAAGTCTGAGCTGTTCAGGTCCGTTTACGCACCAGCAGCCCGGCCAGCCAGCCCATCGCCAGCGCCATTGCCACGGATGCCAGCCCATAGAGAAACGCATGTTCATGGGCGAACAGATGGACCGCGCGCTCCATCCCGCTCTTGTCGATGATAATGGGGGCTGTGGATCGTGCCAGCACCTGGCCATCTTCGATCAGATGAATTTCGGCGCGATAGCTGCCCACCGGCACCGCGGAGGGCAGCGGGATGCGGGCGCGATAAAGGATATTGTCGGTAACGGTCACTCCATAGGGCTGTTCGACATAAAGCCCGTCCGCCTGTCGGAGCGACACAAGCCCGTCCTGAAAGGCGCGCGTCTGCTCCATCGCGGCGGCGGTCGCAGGCGACAATTGCAAATGCCGGACACCAATTTCGTAAATGGCGGCGTTGCGCTCATCCAGCAACTGGCTCACCGGATGGGTCGTCGCCACCGCATAATAGCCGGGCGCACTTTCAAACCGCAGCGCTTTCGTGTTGACCCAGACACCGGCGACGCGTTCCTTGTGGCGTACCGTCAATGCTTCGGTCGGCCCGCGCAGCACAATGGCGATGCCGGGCGGCGTGGACGGCGCGCGACCGCCGGGATATTGAATGGCGCCGAAAACCAGCAAATCGCTGCCGGCGAAGCGGTAGGAAATATCGATGCGGCTCTGCGACAGGCCGGTGACAAGCCGGGGCTGTGCCGATGCCGGCACGCCACAAAGAAGCAGCAGGATCAGCAGCCAGCGCATCACAGCGCCGTCTGGATGGAATAGAGATTGGCCGGGGTCCACGTCAGGCTGAACGCCAGCCGCACGGCGACGGCCAGCACCAGCAGCGCGAGGAACAGCCGCAACCGTTCCGCGGGCAGATTCTGCGCCGCCCGCGCACCGAGTTGCGCGCCGATCACGCCACCGATCAGCAACAGCCCGGCGAGCACAATATCCACCGAATGGCTTTGCAGCGCATGCAACATGGTAGCGACAGCAGTGACGAAAATGATCTGGAACAGGCTGGTGCCCACAACCACGCCAGACGCCATGCCCAGCAGATAGAGCATCGCCGGCACCATGACGAAACCGCCGCCAACCCCGAGAATCACCGTGAGAATGCCCACGACCATCCCGACTGTCAGCGGCGCCAGCACCGAAATATATACGCCGGAACGATGAAAGCGCATCCGCGCCGGCAGGGCCGCCACCAGAGGATGATGATGCCGGGAACGGCGGACCGGCCCCGCGCCGCTGACGGTACGGCGCATTGTGCCCAGCGACTCTTTCAGCATCAGGCCGCCGACGCCGCCGAGAAAGATCACATAGATAATGCCGATTGCCGCATCGACCTGCCCCAGTAATTTCAGCCACAGGAATAACCGGGACCCGGCGAGCGCGCCCAGCAGGCCACCGGCGGCCAGCACGAGCCCCATTTTCAGATCGACCTGACCACGGCGATAATAGGTCAACGCCCCCGAAAAGCTCGAACCGGCAACCTGGGTAGCGGAAGATGCAACGGCGATGGCCGGCGGTATCCCATAGAAAATCAGCAATGGCGTGGTCAGAAAACCGCCACCCACGCCGAACATGCCCGACAGAAAACCGACCAGCCCGCCCAGCGCCATAATCACGAACGCGTTGACCGACATTTCGGCGATGGGCAGGTAGATATCCATGACAATGGCTTAGGACGTTACGGGCGTCAGCAAAAGAGCCCGGACGTGCGCGCGCATACATAATGGAACAGGGCTCTCCGGCGGGGGATCGCCGGAGAGCCCGCATTCATTGCGTTTACTGCGCGGCAGGTGCCGATGCCGGAGCCGGCTCGTCGCTTTTTACGCCTTCATAGGGGGCCGTCCCTTCAAAACGCCGGATCGGCATTCTGGACGTGTTCGTCGCCTTGATGGTCTTGCGGCCGGCTGCGGTCTTGGTCACCTCGACACTGTCATATAATTGGCCGTCGGCGGTCCACGCCGTATAGCCAAGCGTATCGCCATCGACTTCAATGATTTGGAAGAACTGGGTATTTTCGGAAAAACGCTCCAGATTTACCCCGGTCGGACGATAGGTGTCCCAGCCATTTTCCTTGAACTTATATTGTTTGGGGCCGGATACGGAGTTGACGAACATCACCGCCAGCTCGTCGCCCTTTTTCAGTGCGGTACGCGCCGGAGCCTGGGCGCCGGGTTGCATCATGCCGCGTGCATAGGTGTGGTCATGCCCCTGCAACACCAGATCGACATTATGCTTTCGCAACACGGGCAGAACAGTATCGCGCAATTGCTTGTTGTCCCGGTCCCGGCCCGAGGAATAGACGGGGTGGTGCATGGTGACGATGCGCCAGCGGGCGTCGCTCGCTGCCAGTTTCGTGTCCAGCCATTGCGCCTGCGGGGCAAAATCCTTGAAATTGCTGTCGAGCACGAAGATGTGCACATCCTTGCTGTAACGCACTTCATAAACGGTTTCGTGCATATTTTCCGGCAGACTGGTGTCAACCGGCAGGCGGAATTGCGGACGCCACAGTGCCGACAGAACCCGCTGTTTGCTTTCCTCTGTCAGGCCCAGTGCTTCATATTCATGGTTGCCGGCCACCGGAATCGCCGGGATCATGCCATGAATGAAGCCGGAAGCCTTGAACCATTCGGCCCATTCGTAATCGCGCGAGGCGCGATTCACCAGATCGCCTGCATGCAGGATGAAGCGCGCATCGGGTGCAGCCTGGAATGCGGCGCGAATCGTCCGCGACCAGTGGGACAGGATACCGTTCTGGGCGTCACCGACATAAATGAACTTGACCGGACCGGTCAGCGGTGCGGTGCGCGCCTGGAACCACTCGCTCCATACGCCGTCAGCGCCCTGTACCCGATAGGCATAAAGCGTATCCGGTTCCAGCCCGTCGAAGCGGGCGGAATGATAATGCACCGCGGGCAGGCCTTCATTGCGCGGCATCGGCAATTTTACGCCCTCATGCGCAATGGATTGCAGGTCCAGCGGCGATGTTTCGGCATTTACGCGCGTCGCGCCTATATCGAAACGCGCGTCCGGCGTGGCCAGCGCGATTTCAGCAACCGTTGCCTTGACGTCGGCGGACGTACGCCAGCTGACGGCCAGCGACCGGGCAGGGTCGCTTTCAAAGGTCAGGATAATCCGGTCCGGCCAGCGGGAACCCTGTTGCCATGGAGCAACAGGTGCGGGCCCATGTCCGCCGGGGTGGGCGATGGCGGGCGCGATGCAGGCGAAGGCGATGCTCGCGGCCCAGGCGAGGCGGATACCGGAATTTTTCACAGTTTCTCCAGAAGTTACCAGATTGGAAGTCGCGCGTTGTCTAGACCATAAATATGTCATGCCGGTTACAGTAGCTGCCAATATGGAAAGAATTTGCCGCGTAACTGAGATTCATTCTGAATCGCTACTGAATTTTTATTATTTCTGTAATTCCTGCGTCATAATCATCGCCTAAGGGCCTCGGTATCGACCACATATGAACCAGTCGCCTCGGCCATGCGACAGGGTCATTGAAATCAAAAGTGTCTTATTCATGCCCGATAGCGAATGCTTTCGGGGATAAGGGGTATTATTATATGTCGTCCTTCCGCAATTTACGGAACAACTTCTTGCTTTCTACTGCAGCCAGCGTTGCGCTGATAGTGCCTGCACTGGGAGGGAGCGTTGCTGCCCAGACAGAAATGGCTGCGAGTGCCGGTCAGACTGCCAATAGTGGCAGCATCAGCGGCACTGTTACCAGCGAAACAGGCCGGATTCTTGCCGGGGCCGCCGTTCGCGCCGAAGGTCTCGATACCGTCGCCACCACGGACTCCAACGGGCGCTTCCTGCTGAACCGCGTACCCGCCGGACAGGTGACGCTGACGACACGTTACTTCGGCCTTGAAACCGGAACGGTGAATGTCAACGTTGCGCCCGGGCAGACCGCAGAGATCAAGGTCGTATTGAGCGCCATGACCGGTGTGGATTCCAGCGGCGATCTCGTCGTGACCGCGTCGCGCCCGATCGCCGAATCTGAAGAAGCCGCCATCCAGCTGAAGCGCGCCTCGACCTCGCTCGTCGATGTGATCGCCGCCGACAGCATCGGGCGTTTCCCGGACCAGAACATCGCCGCCGCCCTTGGCCGTCTGCCGGGCGTCGGCATTGCGCGCGACCAGGGTCAGGAACGTTTCGTCAGCCTGCGCGGCGCGCCGGCACGCTGGACGACGCTCGGCTTCGATGGCGTCAACGTGATCAGCCCGGCTGGCCGCACCACGCGCTTCGACACCATTCCGTCGGCCATCGCCAGCAAGGTGATCGTGCGCAAGGCGGTGACGCCGGACATGCCGGGTGAAACCGTGGCCGGTAACATCAACGTCGTTACCCGCAGCCCGTTCGATTATCCGGGGTTCAAGATGGCGCTCGATGGCGCTTATGGCTTCAACGATCTCGGCCAGGGCAAGCAATATAATATCGGCGGATTTATCTCCGACCGGTTCGCCAACGACACCATTGGCATCATGCTGTCGGCATCGCGCTATGAGCGCGACATGATTACCGACAATTTTGAAACGAGCTGGGAAATCGCTTCCGAAGACCGCGAGCCGGGTGGCGATGAGCGGATCTGGAGCCCGAAGACGCAGAATAAACTGTATCGTTTGACGCGCAGCAATACCGCCTTCAGCGGACGACTGGAATGGAAGCCGGACAACAGCAACCGGCTGTTTGTCAGCTCGATCTGGACGGAATTCACCGACGACGAACTGCGCAACGCCAATGTGTTCGATCTCGATCAGGATGCCGTTCGTACGAGCGACACCAGTTCTCCCGCTGCCAAGCCGCGCACCGGTTATGCCGATATCCGCAACGGCAATACGCCGATGCAGGGCACGCTCCATGGCGCCGAGATCGAGAGCACGTGGAACAGCAACTCGTCTGCGCAGCGGATTTTCACCAATACGCTGGGCGGCGATCATGATATCGGCGACTGGAAACTGACCTGGCGCGGTAATTATACGCGCGCCGATTCGCGGAGCCGTCCGCCATTCCAGTCATCGTGGGTCAGCCCGAAAGATTTCACCAGCCGTCCGACGCTGGATTATGATTTCACCGACAAGAGCATGCACAAGGTGCATCTGTTCGAAACCGTCCGTAACCCCGATGGCACTTTCAGCAAGGGGGCCGCACGGCCATTCATCTCGCCGAGCGAGCTGGATTTTATCAGTATAAATCAACGTGATCAGCTTGATCGCACCAATGGCTATACCGGCAAGATCGATATCGAACGGCAATTCGACCTGTTCGGTACCGACACCACCTTCCAGTTCGGCGGCCAGTATGACCGGCGCACCAAGACTTCGACGCGCACGGTGATGGAAGTGACGCGGCAGGATCTGATCGACGCCGGCGCGGTCATTCCGACCCAGGCGGATCTGGCTATCGACACGCCCTACAAGGGCAAGTTCCCGCTGGGCTATGGCTTCAAATATTTCTCCAGCGATCTCGGCGAAGCGCTGTTTGACGGCTTCGTCGCCGATGGCATCGCCCATGTTCAGGCCAACACCAGCGAAACCAATAATTACAAGGTTCGTGAAGAAGTCCTCGCCGGCTATCTGATGGGCACGACTTATTTCGACTGGGGCAATATCGTTTATGGCGCGCGGGTCGAGCGCGTGAAAAATACCGGTAGTGCGCTGGCGCAAGGCCCGGATGGCTTTATGCCGGTCGATGTGTCGAAATCAGATACGTCCATTTATCCCAGCGTCCACCTGAACTGGGATATGAATCAGGACATGAAATTCCGCCTGTCGTTCAACACCGGTGCTGCCCGTCCGGACTACCCCGACCTGCGTCCCAACTTCACCTTCAGTGATGACGAGCAGATCGTATCTGGCGGAAACCCGCTGGCGACGCCTGAACGTGCATGGGGCCTGGATGCCTATTTTGAATGGTATATGCCTTCGCGCGGCTTCTTCTCCGCGGGCGCCTATTACAAGGATCTGAAGGACATTCTCTATGATGTCGAACTGAGCCGGTTCGACTCCAACGTCCTCAATTTCGGTGGGGTTGACCGTTCCGGTTATAAATATGAAACCGTCGCCAATGGCGGCGGCGGCAGCATCAAGGGGCTGGAATTCTCCTATGTGCAGCCGCTGGAAGCGCTGGCGCTGAACGCCGGTCTGCCGGACTGGATGGCCGGCTTCGGGGTGCGCGGCACGCTGACGTTCAATGACTCGACGGCGACCACGCCGGACGGTCGCAAGACGGACCTGCCAGGCTCGTCGGACCTGATTTACAACGTGTCGGCCTACTATGAGCGTTATGGTTTCTCGGCGCGGGTAAGCTGGCAGTGGCAGTCGGAATATCTCGACTCGATCAACGACAATGTGATCCTCGGGGACACCTATTGGGCCAAGGTTGGCCGGCTGGATGTGTCGGTTCGCTACGCCCTGTCGGAGAATGCCGAACTGTATCTGGACGCCAACAACCTGACCAATTCGCCTGGCGTCCGTTATCAGGGCGAACGTATCCGTCCGACCGAATATGAAAGCTTCGGACGCCGTTATCTGGCGGGCGTTCGCGTCAACTTCTGATCTGACCTGATCTGATCCTGCGCCCCCGACAATGATTGCCGGGGGCGCTTTTCTTCGTTCCGGAGGGAGCAATTATGATAAAGAATTTACTCGCTTGCGTTGCGGTTAGCGGCATATTGGCAACCGGCGCATTCGCCCACGAAGGCCACAGCCACGGCGGGCTGACCGAAGGCGCGGCTGCCGCCGCACATGGCGACGAGCAGGGCCGCCGCTGGCTTTCCGGGGACCATCATATTCATACCGAATATAGCGCCAGCTATGAGATGGACCCCGCCGATCCGGCCAAACCACCGAAAATCCTGCTGGGCAAGGATGGGCGCTATTCCATCCAGCGAAACGCTGAAATGGGCGCTGCCCATGGGCTTTCATGGATGGTGGTGACGGACCATGGCGGACCGACGCACTCCAAGCTGAACCATGATGAAGCCTATCCGGCGCTGCTCAAATCGCGCGAGGCTGTGCCGCAAATCCTGCAATTTTACGGCATGGAGTTCGACACGCCAGGCGGCGACCACAGCAGCCTGATCATTCCGCGCACCGCCGCCGAGCGCGAGCAACTCTATGATATTGAATCGAAATGGTCGCGCCGGGATCCGCATCCGGCTGACCCGACACGCGATGAAGAATCGAAGATGATCGAGGCGCTGCGCCACATGCGCGGGCAGGCGACGCCGCCGGTCGTGATCGCCAACCACCCGTCGCGCTCGGCGAAGGATGTGGGCGTGTGGGGGCGTTACAGCCCGGAGGAATTCCGTAACTGGAACGACACCGCGCCGGAAGTAGCGGTCGGCATGGAAGGCGCACCGGGGCACCAGGCCAATGCCCTCAACCCCGATGGCAGCCAGGACCCGGAAGGCGCGCGCGGCGGTTACAGAAATTCGCCGACCTGGGGCGGTTTTGACCAGATGGCGGCGCGGCTCGGCGGTTTCTGGGATTCGATGCTGGGCGAAGGCCGCCGCTGGTGGATCACCGCAACTTCGGATTCGCACTACAACTGGCGCGATGGCGGCAGCGATTTCTGGCCGGGTGAATATTCGAAAACCTATGTGCGGGCGCGCGCCGATCAGACCGACATCCTGGAAGGTTTGCGCACGGGCCGGGTGTTCGTGACCACCGGTGATCTGGTTTCCGAACTGGATGTGACCGCCAGCAGCGGCGACGCCCATGCCATGATTGGCGGCGAACTGGCGGTGAAACCCGGTCAGGATGTGACGATCTCCATTCGTCTGCGCGATCCGGCAGGGGCCAATTTCGGTGGGCGGACGCCGGATGTCGCGCGTGTCGATCTGATCCGGGGTGATGTAACCGGTCCGGTTGCCGACCGTACGACATCGCACAACCCGACGACGCAGGTGGTGCAGCGGTTCGACGCCGGCCAGTGGCAGCGGGATGGCGAAGTGCTCACCATGACCTATGTATTGAAGAATGTGCGCGGCGATCAATATGTCCGCGTGCGTGGCACCAATACCGGCGATCTCGAACCGCCGGTCGACCCCCGTGGCGAAGACCCGTGGAGCGATCTGTGGTTCTACAGCAATCCGATCTTCATCAAGATCGCGAAGTAACGGTATCGGGCCGGGTGGTTTCCGCCATCCGGCCCTCTGCCCAGGCGGCAGCCTCCGCCACCAGCGGCGAAGGATCAGCGCGCAGACGGTGGATATGTACGGTTAAATCGGCAAGGCCGCTGTTGCCGGCCGCAATCAGACAATTGCGGATGAAACGGTCGCGACCGATGCGTTTCACTGGCGAACCGCGAAACACGGCGCGAAAATCCGCGTCATCCAGTTGGAGAAAATCCGCCAGCAGCGGGGCAGCCAGTTCGCCGCGCGGCAGCAGCGGCCCTTCAGCGGGTAAATGGGCGAAACGGTTCCACGGGCAGACGGCAAGGCAATCGTCGCAACCATAAATGCGATTACCCATCGCCCGGCGATATTGTTCGGGGATCGGGCCTTTATGTTCGATAGTCAGATAGGAAATGCAGGCGCGCGCATCTACCTGATACGGCGCGACAATCGCGCCGGTAGGACAGGCAGTGATGCAGGCGGTGCAGCTTCCACATTGTGCGGTGGCACCCGCATCGGCGAGAGAGGGTAGCTCCTCCGTCGTGTAAATCGCGCCCAGGAACAGCCAGCTGCCGTGTTTTCGGGATAACAGGTTGGAATGTTTGCCTTGCCAGCCGATGCCCGCAGCGGCGGCCAGCGGTTTCTCCATCACCGGTGCGGTATCGACAAAGACTTTCACCGGCTCGCCCGAGCGCGCGGCCATCCAGCGTGCCAGCGCCTTCAGCCGCTTTTTCACCAGGTCATGATAATCCTGTCCCAGCGCATAGACAGAAATATTGCCGATCTGCGGCCTCGCCAGATTCCGCAAGGGGTCGAGCGGCGGCGTATAGGGAAAGCCGAGCATGATGACGCTGCGAACTTCCGGCCAAAGCGCAAGCGGGCTGCCGCGACGTCCGGCGGTTTCCACCATCCACAACATATCGCCATGGCAACCGGCATCGAGCCACGCCTGCAATCGTGCACGGCAATCGGGTGCATCCACGGCGGAGAGGATGCCGACCGCCGCGAAGCCCAGCCTGCGGGCTTCGGCGGCAATGGTCTCAGAAATCGAGCTTGTCATAATGGGGCGGCGGGTGAATCCCTTCCATCCGGTCTGCCAGCAACGCCCGGAAGGTGGGACGGGATTTCAGCGCCGAATACCACATGCTGGCCTGGCCATGGCCACGCCAGTCGATTCCGCCCAGATAATCGGCTACCGATAATTGCGCCGCGGCATGAATATCGGCGATGCTGAAAGTTGGCCCGGCGAGCCAGCGATTCACGTCGAGCAGGTCGTCGATATATTGCAGATGCAATTCCGCCGCGCGATTGGCGTTGCGGATTTGCATGCCATCGGGTGCGGCGCGCGAAATGATGCGTTTGAACATGCGCTCCTGCAGCAAGGGCGTGGTGACTTCGGCATAAAAACGCTGCGCGAACCAGATAGCCAGCCGCCGCGCTTCCGCCCGTTCGCCGGCGGAGGCGCCGATCAGTGGCGCGCGCTCTACCGTTTCGTCGAAATATTCCAGAATCACCGATGAATCGCACAGGATATGCGTGCCCTTTTCCATCACCGGGGTCTGGATGGCCGGATTCAGGCGGGACAGCGCATCCCCATGTTCCCACGGGTAACACAGCAAAAGCTCATGCTGCACACCCTTTTCCGCAAGGCCGAAACGGACAGCGCGCGAGAAGGGACATAATGGGAATTGATAAAGCCGCCACATGGAATCGCCCTGTCATAACGCCTTGCCGGGCGCCAGACCAGAGCGTCGCGAGCAAACCTGTCCTGAATGGTGGTTTTCAGGCCAGATTGTCCGTACCGGCGGCAATCCAGGCCACGCCGCGCCGCAGCAATTCCTGATAATTCGGATCGTCCCAGGGGCCGCGCACGACGGGCGCCTCGTCCATCATCGGCTGCATATCGAAACGACCACAGGCATGTCCGAGCGGCATATAGAGAACCGCGCCCCTGCCATGATCGCGGACATAAAGCTGCGGTCTTGGCGAGTCGTCTGTCCATTCGCCCAGAAGATAGCCGGGCGCATCGCCCTTGTATCGCGCGGATAGCAGCACCCGGTTTTCACCGAGCGGTGTGGCCATATAAGGTTCGTCGATCAGGGTGAAATCTTCCAGCCCCGCTGTAATCGGGTGATCCCTGTCTTCGACATGAATATGGATCGGCTGTGCTGGCAGATGCGCCAGAAAGCGGCTGCCGAGTAATTCCATAAAGCGCGGCGCAATATCTTCGGCCGTTGGTTTTACCAGGCCCGGAATGCGGACGCCGCTGGTAACGATTTCCGGGCCTTCGGTAAACTCCAGATGGGCGTTCGCTGCGTGCAGCGCGAACAATCGTCCGCCCCGGCGAACGAATGTGTCGAGCGCCTCCGCCTGCGCGTCGGTGGGCATAAGATCGCAGGTGTAGAGGATCACTCCGGCGTGATCCTCGAGGTCGGTCACCCTGTCGAAATTTTCGGCACAGGTGGCGCGCAGCGAGTCATTTTCGGCCATGATCGTCAGCAGCGTCAGCCGCGCCAGGTCAAAATCGTGAAAACGCCCGCCCGTGATGACATGGATACGTGTCGGGCGCGGCATCAGCGATCTCCTGACTTCGGCGCGTCACCCATCAGGAACCGGTCAACCACCTGATGGAAATGCCGCAACCGTACTTCCTGCTCGCCCAGGATCATGCCACGGAAACCGGCTGAACGCGTCCCTTCCTGCATGGTGGGCATATTGGTGCCATCCTGCTGCAGAACATTGGCCAGCACAGGATCGAACGCGCCCTCAAATGCGTCGGCATAGTCGGGCAACTCGTCATGGCGGTAAAGCCGGTGTTCGAACACAGGCGCTGGCGTGCCAGGCGCATCATGCCGGGTGATCAGAAAATCATAATAGCAATAATTCGGGTCGTTTTCATGTGGCCGGTAGCGGAAGATAATGACCATTTCCGGGGTGCAGGTCATGGTTGTACCGGGGAAGAAAGTATAGTGATACTGGTGAACGAGTTGCTCGTCGTTCAGATCTTTATAGGGCAAATATGTCTCGTCCTGCATCGCCCGCTTGCGCGCGACAACGTCGAGATGGACATCTCTCGGTGAGCCCTTATGGTCTTCCGGCAGGCGCATCATCCGCGCGCGCAAGGGTGTAATGCTGTCAGGGTCATCCAGCAGTTCGCTGACGGTCATGTTGAAGTTCAGCATGCGACTATGGATGCCCAGCAGTTCGATGGGTACATCGAAGCCTTCGGCGAAATTCAGGAATTCGGGGTGCAGTGCCTCGAAATGATAGCTTTCGTTGAACGCATCATGGGCGTGCTTCCAGTTGCCCTTCCATTCAAAGGTCTTGTAATCGACAAGGCTGTATTTTTCGAGCTGGTAGGATTCGAGATGGCGACCCGCCTCGCCCAGATAATCGGCAACGGGCATGGCATGCAGGTCGAGATTGAACCAGATCCAGCCACCCCAGCGATCGGTCCGGATCGGCGGCAGGTCAAGCTCCTTTTCAGGAACGCCACCATGAAATTGCGGGAATAGTTGCGGGTGCATCACCTGCCGCAAGGTGCCGTCGAGGTTCCATTCCCAGCCATGGAACGGACATTTGAACCGATCCACATCGCCTTCGTTTGTCTGGCAAAGAATATTACCGCGGTGCTGGCAAATATTGTAGAAGCCCCGGATCACCCCATCTTCGCCACGGACGAACAGCAGTGATTCGTGGCCGATCTTGTGAACGCGAAAAGAGCCCGGTTCGGGGAGTTCACTTTCGTGACATCCGATATTCCATGTTTTTGACCAGATATGCGTCCATTCGCGCTCCATAAACTCACGGGAATGGAATCGTTCGCCATCCACGCGGCTCAGGCCAATGTCTGGAATCGGCTTGCGCGGCAGGAAAGGCTCCGCCTGATACGCGCCGCCGTGGCCGCGCGCGTCGAGAAATTCCTGCTCAATTTTCGCCATTGTGATCTCTCCGAACAAAACAAGCTATTCAGCTTTCTTTTCAAAGAAACGCAAAGCGGCGCATTTGTCAATCGTCTTTGAGCACGGTACGGCGGTTAATGCGGGCTGCCCGAAGTCGCCTGACGCATAACCGATTTTACATAGCCCAGCAGTTCGCCAATCTCTTCCGGTTCGAGCTGGCCGCCAAGCTGGCCATAAGCCATGCCATCCAGAATATAATGCGCGATATTACCCGCACGGGCCATCTCCGGCGCTTTGTGATCCCAGCCGAAATGCTCCTGTGCAATTCTGCGCCATTCGCCCAAAAACGCCTGATAATGTCCGGCAAGGGTCGCCGCGAGTTCCGGCTCGCACCGCGCGGCCAGCACAAGTTCCTGGTAGGCGCGAAAATCCCGTTCGTTCAGATGGCGCCAATGGGTATCGACGACATGGTCAACTATATCGACACCTTCCGGGCAGGCGATCAGATCCGCCCGGAACTGCTCCAGACGCCGGCGGTGCAGATGTTGCACGGTTGCCTGAAGCAACGAGAGGCGGGTGGCGAAATGATACTGGATTCCTCCGCGGGTCAGATTGCCCTGCCGCGCGATAGCAGCGATCGAGACCTCTGAATAAGGATTGGCGACCAGACAGTCGATGGTGGTTTCCAGCGCCTGGATGCGCATCGCCTCGCTTTTCTCAGCCTGCCGGGCCGAGCGCCCGGTCCGCCGCTTCCGGGAATCACGCCCCGGTTCGACATGTGTGGCAGGGTCGTGGTTTTCTCTGGTCGGTTCCATGGTGTCTCGCAGTTTGGAAAGGCGCGGGCGGCACACTGACAGACATGACGCCGCATCAACGGGTCCGCCAATATCCTTGTGTCCGATCGCTAATAGCGGTTGACAGTTCCGTCGCCTTCCCCGATTTAAAAAAAAGCCGAGAAGCTTTTTATAGTTCAGGGCAGTGAGGGCGGAAAGGACGTAAATGCTGGCGAATGCCGGCGTCTCCTTCTGCAGCTTATGATCAACAGCCGGACTGACCGGCGCTTCAGAAGGGTGAAACGGAGGAATATGTTTTTCATCAACAAGCGGGTTGCGCCGCGAATCATCTGCGCGACATTCGCTCTGGGCACTGCCGCGCAAGCGCAGGAAGTGCCGGAGCCGGGTAACGGGGTATCCGGGGAAATCGTCGTTACGGCGCAGCGTCGCAGCCAGTCGATCCAGGCCGTGCCGCAGGCGGTCCAGGCGCTGGGCGGCGAGACGCTGGTAAAGACCGGAATCACAAATCTGGAGCAATCGATCCAGCTGATTCCGAGCGCCACGACCGGCTCCACCGTCGGAGCGGGCAGCACCACATTCCAGATTCGCGGCGTCGCCGCCTCCGAAACCGATGGCGATCCCACGGTCGGGTTTTACCTCGACAATTTCGCCTTTGCGCTACCGGGCCGTCCTTTTGCACCGGCAGCGGATTTCTATGACCTGCAGCGCGTCGAGGTGCTCCGCGGGCCATCAGGGACCCTTTACGGGCTCGGATCGCTTGGCGGCACGATCAAGGTGCTGACCAATGATCCGGATCTTTACGAGACGGAAGGTTCGGTACGTGTTTCCGGCGCGGCCACAAGCGGCGGGGAGCCGAACGGATCGGGCGATTTGATGCTCAATGCACCCCTCATTCCGGGCAAACTCGCCGTGCGCGGGGTCGTGAGCTACAAGATGATTGGCGGCTATGCCGATGCACTGTCCACTGGCGAAAAGGATGCGAACGACGCAAGCAGCTTCACCGGCCGCGTCAAACTTCTGGCCCGGCCGACCGACGATTTGCGTGTGCAACTGGCTTACTGGCGTAACGAAAACCGGCAGAATTATGCGAACCGGCTGACGTTCTTCGACCCTCCGGCCACCAACTGGACACTGGGTGAATCGAACTCCAACTATTCGCTCTATACGGCGGATATTGAATATGATCTGGGATTTGCCACGTTGCAAAGCTCCACGGGCTATATACGTAACAGGATATACTCGGAAAGCGGAGGATTCATTCCCGGTTCCATTGGCGATTTCGTGGCATACTGGCCGCTGACAACGAAGACCTTTAACGAAGATATTCGTCTGACTTCAGATAATAGTGGGCCGTTCAGGTATATCGTCGGATTCTACTATCAGGACGGCAAGACCTATGGCGGTCAGGATACCATCCTTCCCGATTTTCAGATTCCCGGAAATCTGGGTATCGCCACGCGCAACAATAATGAACTGAAGAGCAAGGCATGGGCCGTTTATGGCGAAGGGACATATTCCCTGTTCGAGCGCAAACTGGATCTGACCGTGGGCGGCCGCTATTTCGAAGAACGGCGAACGTTCAACGAGAACAGTTCGCTCGAACTTCTTGAGCTGGGCATCATCACGCCGACAATCGAGACGGTGAAGGTCAAGGAAAATACATTCAATCCGCGCTTCAACATTGCATTTCATGCCAGCGACAATGGCATGATCTACGTTGAGGCCGCCAAGGGTTTCCGCAGCGGCGCCGTCACCTCGACCTCTATCATCGCGGCCGCCAATCTTGCCCTGGGCACAGATTTTTCACCCTCGTCCAGGCCGGACACATTATGGAACTACGAGGCCGGGGTGAAATGGTCGCTGTTTGACAGGCAACTGCGGCTCGCCTTGTCCGCCTATTATTTCGATTGGGCCGACGCACAGCTTGAATTGTCGCCTTCCGCGCAAACGATCGTGGTTCCCGTAGGTGACGTGCGCGGTCGCGGGATTGACGCCGAAATCAACTGGTCCACGCCAATCGCGGGTCTGCAACTTCAGGCGAGCGGCAACGTCAACAAGACGACGCTGCGCGGTGTGCCGGATAGCGTTACGGCGGCCTTGCCCTTTATCGCCAACGGTCATCAACTGCCCGGATCGGCAAAGACGACCTTTGCAATTGCCGGAAATTATGCGAGGCCCATTACGCCTGCGCTCGAATTCCGCGCCAGCGGTCGCTATACCTATCGCTCACGCCAGCAAAGTATCTTCGACGGGCGTTACGCGCCATGGATCGGCATGGGCGCAGCACGGATCGGCGTGGGTAACGACGATTATGATCTCGCGCTGTTCGCCGATAATATCGGCAATACGCGCGGCCCCCTGGCCGTACCAGGCGGCCAGTATCAGGTTCCCTATCCCCGCACGATCGGCCTCGCGCTCGACGTGAAGTTCTGAACCTTCTCCCCCCGCCCGCTCCTTGTAATGCTTCAGGCGTTGCGAGGAGCGGGATCCGGATTTGATGCCCCGCCCGGTACCGCCTGATGGCCGTCGGGATGCTTCACGCGAGTGCCGGCGGGGTCGTCCCCGCCCCCGTCCGGGCTTTCATCTCTTGCCGCCGAAGCAGGCGCAGCGACCTGCACCAGCGTGGGCGGCATTGTGATCCCGATGCCCAGGTTCTCCAGCATGTCGAGCACACGGAGTGTGATGTCTTCCTGCACTTCCAGAAAGACGTTGTTATCAGCCGTTCCGACATAGGCGAAAATCTCGACTGGCAAACGATCTGAACTGTCCAGCCCCAGCAGTCGCACGCGCGGCCCGGGCATGATGCGTGGATGCTCCGAGAGCGTCTTGTCCAGTTGTTGCAGGAATTCGCGCAATCGTCCCGGCGGTGTCTGTACATGGAGATTGATCGTCTGGTGCAGCCAGAAACGGTTGCGGCGGCTGAAATTCTCAATCCTCGTTGCAGCAAAATCGCTGTTCGGGATGACGACGATCGTATCATTCAATGTTCTCAGGCGGGTGGAACGGATGCCCAGCTCCTCCACCGTGCCCGCAATGTCCCCGACCTTGCAATATTCGCCGAGACGCACCGGCTGGTCCGACAGGATGGAGATGCTGCCAACCAGATTCTCCACCAGTTTCTGCGCGCCCAGAGCAAGCGCAAGCCCGCCGATGCCCAGCGCCGCAATCCCTGCAGTGACGTCAAAGCCCAGCGTGTCGAGTACCCCGATGGTGCCCACTACCAGGACGAGCGCTTTCACCAGACGCCTTACAAATGCCGCGATCGAGCGGATCTGTCCTCTTTCCGGCCCCTGAAGTCGCTGCATGATGATCTCGCCGGCGACGTCGATGGTGCGCCAGACAAGCCAGGCAAAGGCAGCCCAGCCCACAACCTCCACCATCCGGCCAAACATTTCCCGGGCGACAATCGCAACGCCGATGTGGGGCGCAACGAGCATCACAATCCATGCCGCCACCAGCAACCGCAGGGGCGCAACAATTCCACGGAGGAACGAGCGGGCGTCGCGCTTCCTCCAGCGGCACCACCAGCCATCCAGATACAGGATCAGGGCAAGCAGCACCCAGGCAATGCCATATGCGATGACTGTCAAGGCCAGCAGGGTGAGCCAGTGGCCCACCGGCGCGCCCAGAAACACCGTTTCGACAAGCACCGCCGGCAACCATTGATCCAGCAAGGACCGGGCGGGGTCAGCGGCGAGCCGGGGGAGCAGCGCCAGCGTTTCGCGTGCAACCCGCCATGTCGTACCATCCTTGTCTTCCACGCGGGCTAACAGGATATCCTCGCGTCCGTCATCAATCCGGATCGTCCCCACCCGTTCCCGGTCAGGAGGCAGTCCGTCATCGAGTCTGCCGGCGGACTCGTCGCTTTGGGCCGCGCGCGGCGATAATTGCCCGCGCTGATCCAGCACCTTTTGCAACTGCTGCGCGCGCAGGACGCCACGCGCTTCGCGCTGCCGCGAAGGTACGTTACGGAGGTCGAGATAGTGGCGCGCCCGCTCATAATCCTGGTCGCCGATCGCCGCCATAAACCCGGCTATCGTACCGGCGGGCGTATCCCGTCCATAAGGGTCGGGAACTGCTTCTTCCTGCGTCTCCGCGGGTTTGGGTATGATCTGTGCGCTTGCCGGCGACGCAAGCATACCAAAAACTAGCAGTAACAGGCACATGAGTGCGTAAGCGAAGGGAAGCGCCGTTCCTGCTACGGGAATGGACGCGCCTGACGTCAGCAGTTCAAACTTGCCGCCACCATCCGGTTGACCTTCTGATGCTCTCATTTATGCCTTCCGTGTCCGGGTCGCCCACGACGAAACGGTTAACTGTATCGGCGGTTCCCTTTTGGCAAACCTTATCCCGGCCCCGAGAGCATATTCAGCGGCCAGTGAATTGCGGTTTGCGTTTTTCGGCAAAGGCGCGGCAGGCTTCCCTGAAATCTTCGGTAACCAGTGCAAGGCATTGCACATGATTCTCCAGTTCCATCGCTGCGTCGAGTCCCGGAGCGTCGAGATTTGCGTGCATCACCTGTTTGGTATGCTTCACGGCATAAGGACTGTTCTCGACAATCTGCCCCGCGACAGACAGCGCCGCATCGAGCAGGTCACCTTCCCCGGCAAGTGAGGTTGCCAGGCCGATGGAGAGTGCTTCTGCTGCATCGACAGCGCGACCGGTGAGCATCAGTTCGAACGCCCGTCCCGCCCCGACCAGGCGCGGCAGGTGATAGCTGATGCCGCATTCGCCGGCGCTGAGCGCAACTTTCACGGCGCCGACGAGAAATTTGGCGCCCGGACCCGCGATGCGGATGTCGGCCGCCAGCGCCAGCCCCATTCCGGCGCCGACAGCGACGCCGTTGACGGCGGCGATCACCGGAAACCGCGCGCCGTGCACCGCTTTCATCAACCCCGCGTAGCGTTCCTGAAGATCCATGAATTCGATCGGGCCTTCGGGCGCTTCGTCGCCCAGAATTACCTCTTTGAGGTCGAGGCCGGCGCAGAATGCCTTCCCCTGTCCGGTGAGGATGAGAACCCGTACCGCCTTGTCCGCTTCGAGGCTGGCCAGCGCCTCGCGCAGGGCGTCCACAAGGGGGAAGTCGAGCGCATTCAGCGCCTGCGGACGATTGATCGTGAGGACGGCGACGCCGTTCGCATGCCGTTGCAGGTCGATCATCCGTGTTTCTCCAGTGTCTTGAGGCGAGTGAGTTTGCCCGGAAGGCCGGGTGTATCGACCTTGATGCGGAGAACCGCACCGGCCTGAGGCATGTTCGCGTTTCCGCCGGTCGAGATCGTGAGAAGGCCAGGGTCGTCGGCGCCGAAATCCAGACTGACGATATGCGGCTGCGGGAATGTGTGGCATTGGGTGCACACGCCGTGCGCATCATAATGCAGCAGACGGCCGCTTTCCCAGCAGGCAACCCAGAAGCCGCCTTCCACATCCATGACAAGGCCATCGCTGTCCGGCAGTTCCACGATCAGCGTTCCTTCGCCGGGCATTCCATCCGCGCCGAGCGCGTAGCGCCAGACACCGCGCGAGGTTTCGGAATGATAGAGCCATTTCCCGCACGGGCTGAGAGCGAGGCCGTTTGACGCGGATACGTCGCGTCGCAGCACTTTGATATCGCCCGCTGCCGACATGTGGAACAGCTTGCCCGGTTCAGGTGTGCTGTTGGTTTCGAAAATGGAAACGAAATCGATCGTGCCACCGAAAAGCCCGCCCCGGCCATCTGCTTCCATGTCGTTTACCGCGATCACCGCTTCGCCTTCGATCTCATCCAGCAGATTGACCGTCTCGCCCGTGGCCGGATCGAACCCGACAATCCCGCCGCGACCGCTGCACAGCACCTTCCCGCTTTCATCGAAGACGATTCCGCCGACCCATTGCCGTTCAGGAAGCATGGCTTCCACACCGTGTCCCGGCCGCTTCCGGTAAACCCCCTTGCCCACCAGATCGGCAAACCAGACATGCCCTTCCGGTGATGTTCGTGGCGCCTCGATGAAGCCGAAGCCTTCCGCGACAATCTCGAAATCCCTGTTCGCCTGTATCCGCATGATTCCTCCCTCTTTAAACAAGACTATCGGACGCCTGGCCCGCCCGCAATGTCCGGATGCTCCTGCCCGCATCGGAGCGGTCTGGCCAAGTGGGAAGTTGCGCATTAGACCGGGATTCTGTGATGATCCATCGTTCCCCCGGCGCCCCTTTTGGAACCATTCCGTTCGAGCAGGACCCGATGCGGTGGATGGAAAGCTGCGAGTCCATCGCACAACCCCGGCAGCAACGCAGCAAGGATGCCTTGCGCCGCATCGTCACCTCGGCTGTCTCGCTGTTTTCCGGGAAGGGATGGGAGGCAACGCGCGTGACCGATATAGCCGCCCACGCGGGCGTGCCGGTCGGGACAGTGTACCAGCGATTCGGCGACAAGGAGGCACTTCTCGACACCATCGTGCAGGCTTACCGCCTGTATCGTATGCAGGAAATACGCGAGCTGTGCACTTCACCGGAAGCACTGGCTGCATCGCCCCGTGAACTGATCGGGTTGCATCTGGATATCGTCTTCAGCGCCTTTACCGCCGATGCCGGGCTTCTGCGGTTGCTGGAGCGCCGGCGGCTGGTGGATGCCGTTGTGCACAAGGACCAGAGTGACGCCAACGAGCAGGTGGCGAGCCTGATTGGCGATCGCCTTGTCGAGAAAATGCCGGAACGCGATCCGGTCGAACTGCGCCGGCAGGTGCTTTATGCGCACTCGATCATTCGGGGAGCGGTGGTCTGGTCGATTCTGCCCTCGGACGGCGAACTTGGGCAGGGCCTAAAGGTGACGGACACGGATTTCGCCCGCGAAGCGCTTCGTATGGCGCTCCGCTATCTCAACATCGCTGAACAGGAATGCTACAACGGCGCTTGACCTTGGGAAACAAGAAGCAGATAATTAAAACGTGAACATGAATTCATGTTTATGATATAGTCGGCGGCTTTGGGAGAGGAACGCCAAATGAACGAGATTCAGAAGATCATGCGTGATCGCTATCCTGGGCAGACCTGGGCGGATATCGCGCGGCGGGACGGGAATCTGCCCGAAGTGCTGGACCGGCAGTCCAACCCGGAACAAAATCTGCGCGACATTCCATTCGATCGCTACAACGAGCAGGCCTTCTTCGATCGCGAGATGGAGCAGATGTGGAAGCGGGTATGGCAATTCGCCTGCCGCGAGGAGCATGTGGCCGAAGAAGGCGACTATTTCGTATATGATATCGGTCGACAGTCCGTCCTGATCGTGCGCTCGGCATCAGGTCTGAAGGCTTTCTACAATTCCTGTCTGCACCGGGGAACCATGCTCAAGCGGAAAGGGCAATGCGGCTGGTCTTCCAGCATTGCGTGTCCCTTCCATAATTGGGAATGGAACCTCGACGGCTCGCTTAAAAACATCCCCTGCGATTTCGAATTTCCGCAGCTTGATCGGGAAAAGGCGAATCTGGTCGAAGTCCAGGTCGAGAGCTGGAACGGCATGGTGTTCGTGAATTTCGATCCCGAGGCGCGTCCGCTTACAGACTATCTGGAAGTCCTGCCGGAACATTTCGCGAATTGGGATCTGACCGGCTGGTATGTCGCCACCCATGTGCGCAAGCATCTGCCGGCCAACTGGAAGATCGCGATCGAGGCGTTCATGGAGGCGTATCACACGCCTTATGTGCATCCGGAAATGACCAATGTCGTCAGCGACCAGAACATGCAGCACGACATTTTCTCCGATCATATCAGCCGCGACCTGTGCGCGATGGCTTCGCCCAGCCCGACGTCCAGGCGGAAGATGAGCGAGCAGGAACTGCTGGACACCATGCTGGTGGGCGACGGCAAGCTGGTGGGCGCGCGCGCAAAAGTGCCCGAGGGCAAGACCGCGCGCTGGGTGATGGCCGAACAGCTTCGCACGCAGATGCAGGAAAAATACGGGCTTGATTACAGTCAGCACTCCGTCCCGGAGATGATCGACTCACTCAAATATCATGTATTCCCCAACATCCTGGTCTATCCGGCGCCGGGCCTGTGTCTCGTCCAGCAATTCCGGCCGGACGGATACGACCGCGACCGGGCGATCTTTGATCAATATGTGCTTCATCCAAAACCGCGCGACGGTAATTTCGAAGTCGCCGATGTCGAGGTAATCGGCGAAGCCGATAGCTTCACCAGCGTGAAGGGCATGGACCCCTTCCTTGCCAGCGTACTGGATCAGGATACCGATATCATGCGTCTCCAGCGGGAGGGCATGTATGCAAGCGGCAAGGGCGCCGAAACGCTTTCCATCTATCAGGAGGCGCGCATCCGCCACCTGCACGACACGCTCGACAAATATATGGATGGTGCCAAATGAGGGAACATCTGCAAGGCGTCCACCATGTCGCGCTGTCGGTTCCGGACATCGGGATCGCGCGCAAGTTTTACGTCGATCTGCTGGGCGCCGAAGACGTGTCGGTAGCGGACTGGGAAGCCGGCAATCCGTGGATCGATACGATCGTCGGGCTGAAAGATACCGCCGCGAAAAGCTTTATCGCGCGCCTGAAAAATCTGCATATCGAAGTCTTCCAATACACCTCACCCGAAACCCCGCCGGGCGATCCAAACCGCCCGGTGAACCTGCATGGCTATACCCACATCGGCTTCCAGGTGGATGACGTGCAGGCGGTTTACGAGCGGATGGTGGAGGCAGGGCTGACGTTTCACGCGCCACCCGATCTATCGACGATCACGACGGACGAACGTGGCGTAAAGTCCGGGTTCGCGGCGACATATGGCCGGGACTTCTTCGGCAATGTATTTGAAATCATGGAAATCCATTCGGGCGATCACATTCGACCGGTCTGAGAATAATTGGGGGGCCTGAAAATGGATCTGGAACTCAAGGGCAAGAGGGTGATTGTCAGCGCTGCGACGCGTGGCATCGGGCGTCAGATTGTCGAGGCTTTCCTCGATGAGGGCGCGATTGTTTCGTTCTGCGGACGCCGGGCGCATTCCGAGGATTCGAACCCGAGCGACAAGAGCGTTTTTGCCAATCCGCTGCACGGCGACGGTGTCGAGGACGCCGTGCAGGCGCTGAAAGATCGCGGCACCGTTTACGGCTCGGTGGTTGATTGCGGCTATTTCGATCAGGTCACTGCATGGGTCGAAAAGGCGGCCTCGGACATGGGCGGAATCGACATTGTCGTGTCGAACGCGAGCGCGTTGGGCGGTATTCCGCGCAGCCGGAAGGGCTGGGATATCAACTATAATGTCGATCTCATGTCGGCGGTGGCGATGTTCGATACCGCGCTGCCATACATGAAGAAGGCTGGCGGCGGGGCGTTTGTCCAGATGTCCACGATTACCGCGATCGAGAATCATGCATTCGGAGAATCGGGCCTGAGCTATGGTGCGATGAAAGCAGCCCTCATCAACTATACGCATCAACTGGCGATCGATTACATGAAGGATGGGATTCGCTGTAACTGCGTGTGCCCCGGCCCGGTCTATATTGCGGACGGTAGCTGGGGCTTCCTGGAAAAAGAAATGCCCGATTACTTCAAGTCGAACCGCGACAAACATCCGGCGGGACGTTTTGGCCGTCCGGAAGAGATCGCGGATGCAGTGCTGTATCTCGCATCCGCCCGCGCCTCATGGATCACTGGCGTGAACCTCACCGTTGACGGTGGCTTCACCCGCAACGTCAAATATTGAGCGTGAGGGCGCCGGTCCGGAGGACCGGCGCTTCCGGCTCACGGTCAGGTACAGTACCGAAATCGAAACTTGAACAGATACCGGGAGTCGCTGGAAATGGAGGCTGCTCAGCCCCGTTTATTTTGTAATGCGAAACTGCTCAGGAAGCGGCGGCGTGCCTGGGGGGTAGGGGCTGAAACGCTCCCGCGCCCACGGCATGTCGCTGGTCGTATTGAAATAATATCCGCCACTTAAATATTTGATAAGCCAGCGACCGTTTTCCAGAACATATTCATCCTTGTACAGACCGGTAAGCCATATTCCGTCACTCTTTGGCCCTTTGGTTATAATATAAACTTCATATAGCCAGGTTCCACGAGCAGATGTGTCACTCAACAGGGAAATCTGGGGATGGTGGCCCATGTGAAGCACCATTTCCATTGAGGGGAAAAATGAGTTGTCAAAAAAATCTGTGATCTCTTTTCTGCCTTTATATTCCCCCATCGTGGTCAGGGATGCGACACCTTCTTCCGCAAATACTTCTCCGATCATTCCGCTACGGAAGTGGTCTATAATATCGAAATAGAGATATTTTAAATTGTGGATCTCATTCAGCGACTCCATCTGCCGAACTCTTTTCTCAAGCTTATCAATACGTGCAGTATCATCCATGAAAATCCTCCATCCTTAAATATTTTACGTGTAACAAGGGTATTATTTCGCGGTTTGGACGACGGGAGCCGCTACTTTCGGTCCCCGAACCAGCCGCCCCGGCAACTCTCCCGTGGGATGACCTTCTTCAAATGTCACGATGCCACTTGTGATCGTGGAGTGATAACCATCGACTTCCTGAATAACGCGTCTGCCGCCCGCAGGCAGATCCGCCACAATCCGGGGCGGACGTAACCGAAGTCGCTCGAAATCGATGACGTTAATATCGGCCTTTTTCCCAACCTCAAGCGTGCCGCGATCCTTCAGACCGTAAGCATATGCGGTATTCCGGGTCTGGAGGGAGACGGCATGCTCCAGAGACAGACGTTTTCCCCTGACACGGTCACGCACCCAGTAGCTGAGCAGGAAGCTCGGAACACTCGCATCGCACACCACGCCGCAATGTGCGCCAGCATCGGATATTCCGAGCAAGGATGCCGGATGATGGAGCAATTCATAAAGATGGTCCAGATTCCGACGTCCGTAGTTTATCATCGTGGCATAAATATAACCATTACCGTCATGTTCCATCATGGCGTCGTAAATGATCTCGTCCGGATGCTTTCCCCGGGATGATGCGAGAGATAAAATGCTTTCCTCTGCAACAGGTTCATAGTTCAGAATCCCGTCCGGTCCTTCCAGGCGATACATATTGTCATAACCGACCGGAATGCTTTCATTCCACGCTTTCGCCAGTTTCTGCGCCAGGATGGCAGACCGGATGGCCGGATCCTTCAGTTTCTCCTTTTGCTCGCTGAACGGAAGGGAAGCTGTCGCCTCATAGGCGGGGCGGCCCATAAAGGGATGATAACTGCTTTGCCAGTTCATTATGAGCCCGCCTGCCCGTGCGCCAATCTGCATCAGAATGTCCGCGCCTTGACCACGCGCCTCCTCGGTTCTCCGCAAAAGGTTGCGCCATTTTTCGGGTTCTGTGTGATTCTGGACAACGACGTTGGAAATCCGGACGCCATATTCCCGTGAAAGACGGGTCATCCAGGCGAACTCGCCAGCCTCTGTCTGCCCCTCCGGAAGATCCAGCACCAGATCGGTCGCCATTTCCAGCACGCCATGACCCGCAGCCTGGATAGCGCGCCCGAAGCCGAACATTTCATCTACGCCGGCAAAGGTGCCGGGCACATCCTCGCCGTCGCCGGTAAGATGAGCTGCAGTTCGCGAGGTTGACACGCCAAGAGCGCCCGCTCGCAAGGATTCAAGTAGAAGCGCGGACATGCGCTCGACATCTTCAGCCGTTGCTGTCTCGTTCCGGATCCCACGATCGCCCATCACGTACGTGCGCAAGGCGGCGTGGGGCACCTGCGTCGCTACGTCCAGCGCAAAACGCCGGGAGTCGAGAGCATCGAGATACTCCGGAAAACTCTCCCACTCCCACTTTATTCCTTCGTGAAGCGCCGTACCCGGAATATCTTCCACACCCTCCATGATCATGATAAGGCGATCACGATCAGCGGGTACCACCGGCGCAAATCCTACCCCGCAATTGCCCATCACGACAGTTGTAACGCCGTGCCAGCACGATGGGGTAAGATAAGGATCCCAGGTTACCTGACCGTCGTAGTGCGTATGAGCATCCACCCACCCCGGAGTTACAAGCATTCCTCCTGCGTCAATTTCTCTGGTCGCCGTACCAAGGTTTGGCCCTATATCGGCTATCTTGCCGTCCGTGACACCGATGTCTGCCATGAACCGTGGCTCACCCGTTCCATCCACGATGGTGCCGTGTCGAATTACGAGATCATACATTTTCTTCTCACAGCTCTACAAGGTACAGCAAGGGGCTCCGGCGCCGGGATAATTTTGCCTATCCAGGGAAAGAGCCACTCGCCTGGTGTCGTGGAGATTCTACTTTCCGGGTTCGGCAGGCCTTAGAATACGAAATTCATTCGGCAGATCTGGCGCACCTGGCGGATAGGGGCTGAATCTTTCGCGAGAAAACGGAGTTTCTAATGCAGTATTGAAATAATAGGATCCGCTAAGCTTGGAAATTTTCCATTCCCCATCTTCTATTCTATACTCATCCTGATAAAGGCCGCACAGCCATACGCTGCCGGGGGGATTTTCCCTTGTCAGCTCATAAACCTCATACATCCATGTGCCTTTGGCAGTAGTATCACTTGTCATTTGTATCTGGGGGTTGTGGCCCCCGTGAAGAATAATGTCGAAGAAAGGGAATACTTTTTCGTCGAAGAATTCTACAAGCTCATCCCGGCCATTCAACGCGCCATAAGGACCCATAACCGCATATGCATCTTTTGTGAAAACTTCACCCATTCTGCCATACTGGAAATGGTCTATAAGGTGGAAGTATTTATACTTCAAGTCAAGGATTTTTTGTAAACTGGTAAGAAGATATACTTCTTTTTTCAGTCCCGATAATTCGTTATAAATCGTGCCTATGTCTACCTCATTCATTTCATAACTCTCCTTCTTTGGATTTAAGTACCGATAGCCGGCTAGAATTTTACTTTTACAGAGAGACCCCACTCTCGCGGACGGCTGTAATAAGACTCCACAAAACCAAGAGCTCGAACGTCAACACCGCTGGTGAGATACATTTTGTTTGTTATGTTGGTAACAAATGCGGCAAGTTCATATCTGTCCGAAGCGTCCAGGAATGTCAGGCGGCTGTTAAACAGCCAATATGAAGGTGTCAGCAGCTCGGGGAAGTTCTGTACCGACCTGTGTATCTTGCTCTTATACGTGGTATCCCCACTAAGAACGAAACGGGCCCGTCTGGGGAGGTCGATAGTATAATTTGCCTGCGCATTAAAAGTTATCCTGGGAATTTGTGGAAGCTTGTTATCGATTCCGATACCTACAGCCATTACATCCGCATCAAGCTGTTTATATTTTGCATCCAGATAACCGAACCCGGCTACCAAAGTTAAATCCGGGGTAGGTCGAGCATTCAGTTCCGCCTCGAAACCATAGATGCGCGCCTTGCCGCCATTCACCACCCGTGTTTCAGGTGATCCATCCGGACGAACTGTTACGGCGGAAAGCTGAATCTCCTTGTAATCGCTGTAAAAAGCGGCCGTATTCAAGATCAGCCGGTTATCAAGCAACGAGGTCTTCAGGCCGAACTCATAAGATGTAAGATCTTCGGGGTCGAAAGAGTTCGGATCGGTGTCACCGGGTTGTGCGCGAGGATTCCATCCGCCTGCCTTGTAGCCTTGGGAAAAGGTGGCGAATGCCATAATGTCGTCGCTCGGATTGAACTCCAGTCCTACCTTGGGAAGAAACTTCGTCCAGCTTTCCTCAAGATCAAAGGGGCCAACCAGAAGTTCCTGAGAAAAATATCTCCGCAATGAAAATTTGTATCTTTTCTTGTCATAGTTAAGACGACCACCGACAGTTACGGCGAACTGCTCGGAAAAATTCCAGGTCGCTTCTCCAAACACGGCATAAGAAGAAGATTTGATCGAACCATCGAAGTCCTGGGATATTATATCACCGAGGATATTTTCGATCCCGGTCAGGATCGGCACGAACGCCCGGTTTTTTCCTTTTTCCTGAAGCGCGTATAAGCCCATTATGAACGAGAGTTTGTCATCAAGCACATCGCCGGAAAGCTGGAACTCCTGGCTCAGCTGTTCCGAATCCTCCTCTACATTGCGATCGACAATATCGAAGGGCGTATGATCGGGGTCGGAGGCCACCTCGAAGCTGACTTCCCGGTAAGCGGAGATCGACTTGAAATCGAGGGCTCCCAGACTGTAATCCACAGTAAGCGATACGCCCCATATGTCGTTATTGTCCTTTGTCTGTTTGCCGGCCCCGGAATAACGGCGCTTTGTTTCATCCATCCGGTTCACATAGGCCGGACCATATACGGCCTCATCTCCAGTCAGTGAGAAGCGGTCGGCGATGGCGGGGGCGAGATTTTCATTATAGAACTGGTCCAGCGGCGGCCAGGGGAAATAAGCCCTCAGCGATCCGAGCGGACCAAACTGACGCTGACGAGATTTATCCGCGATAACCAGAACATCAAGGTCGGAATGGGGCTGGAAACGTAACTGTCCCCTGATGGAGTCCCGGTTCTGGTTACCCAACTCATCACCAGCCAGACTTCGACCGACACCATCCCGATTGACGCTTGCCACAGCCAGAGAAGCGGAGACGGTATCTGTGATTTTCGCGTCGAACGCGCCGTTAACGTCCAGACGGTCGAAGCGTCCCGTTGTAACCTCGATATGGCCGGTATTGCTTCCGGTCGGACGCCGGGTCACGACATTGACGGCACCGCCGATCGTGTTTTTTCCATACAGCGTACCCTGCGGCCCGCGCAGGATCTCGATTCGCTCGACATCCAGAAAGCCGAAGTCCCCGGCGGAACTGCGCGATACATAGACACCATCCAGATACACGCCTACGCCGGGGTCTAAAGGAAAGGCATAGTCATCCTGACCAACACCACGAATAAAGATCTGGGCTGTGGATCCGCCTCCATCGACCCGTCCGTTATTGATTTCGATATTGGGCACGAAGTTGGTCAGATTGTTGAAGGATGAAACAGACCTCTGGGAGAGGCTTTCGGCGCTGAAAGCGGTAACCGAAACGGGGGCGGATTGAAGCGTTTCCTCCCGCCGTCGAGCAGTAACCACAACATCTCCGAACCCTTGGGCTTCCTGTGAAGGCAATGCTGCAGGAACTGCCGGAGAAGGTATGGGAACAGTGGATTGAGACCGCTGCGCAATTTGGACAGGTCGAAAGAAAGCGTGGACCATCGGCGACAATGTGAAAGTATTTTCATCATCGGCAACGACGCGTAGACCTGTTCCCTCAAGAAGCTGGTCCAGTGCTTTTCGTACCTCGATAGATCCTTGCACAGCATTCGTGGTCTTTCCGCGAATATGCTTGCCGGGGGCTATGATCTGTGCTCGCGCCTGTTTTCCGAATTCAAGAATTCCGGTGGTCGCATCCTGTTCTTTTATATTGAAATTGACGCCATGTGCATAGGAAATTGACGGCGTCAAAATAGTTAATGCGGCACCACATAAAAACGCCATTTTCCGGTAATTATGGAAACTTACTCCCTCGATTTTTGGCATTTTATCCCTTTCGATGTATTCTCGAGAATCTTCTATGTCGAAGATTTTTATTGTCTCCTCTCTTCCAGACGTACCGCCAATCAGGAATCCGCCTGACGCATAAAAATTTTTATTTGGATTCCGGTATCCGGACTCAGGGATTCGCGGCCCGTGAAATCAAAAGGCAGCGCGGTTCCATACGAGTCGTCATTCGCTGGCGGATAGTTTCAGGGTGCTGCATCGGCGGGGAATGGTTCAGGTGCGCGGAGGGAGAACTTCGGGAGAGCGCCGGATCGGCATTGCTGTTGTGGGTCATTTGTCCGAAGTCCTGCTTGACTCGCCCCGGCAAAACTGTCTCCATCCGCCCATGATGGACACGTCGGATTGTCGAGCAACCTGGATCGGGCGTCATATTCTGCCGCATGAGCCGGCACTTCGTGCACATTTAAACCGTTGGGTGCCTTCTGATCTTCAGGTCGATGACGTCATACAGGAAACCTATACCAAACTTGTTTGTCTGACATCCGTCAGCGAGATCGAGTTTCCGAAACGCTATTTGTTTAAAACCGCCCACTCCATTGTTTGCTCGCATATCCGGCGCGCCAAGATCATTAATATCAAGGCGCTGGAGGAACTGGGGGAGTTGCAATTCGCGGCGGATGAGCCTGGCCCGGATGTACAGGCTTCCGACAGACAGCAACTGAGACTTCTGGCGGACCTGATCGACAGTCTTAAGGAGCCCGGCCGTCAGGCCATCAGGCTACGGGTGCTCGACGGTCTTTCCCACCGGGAAATTGGCAGGCGTCTGGGTATATCGGAAAATGCCGTCCAGAAGAGTGTGGCGAAATCCCTGGCTCATCTGGCGCGGTGTCTGGGCCTGGGCGGATATGATAGAGACGGAGCGTCCGGGAAGAAGAGACCAGAGGAAATGCCTGCAAGCCATGGATGCACGGGAGAAGAGCGCGGATATTGACCAACAGGCTGCCGAATGGGTGGTTCGTATAGACGATGCGCCCCTGTCGGCAGTGGAGCAACGCGCTTTCGACGAGTGGATAAAAATGGATAGCCGCCGGGCCGGCGCCTACATTCGGGCGCGGGCGATCTATATACAGGCCCGCCAGACCCGCACCATAGAGCGCGCGCGACCACGGAAAGCCTCATTTCCCAAAAAACTGGTTTCAGACGGGAAGGCTGCACTTCCACATCCCCGCACAAGGCGGTGGGTTCTGGCTGGGCTCGGGTCTGCCGCGGCGGCGAGCGGGCTGTTTTTATGGATCGGGACCGGTCAACCGGTCAAGGCGCGGACCTGGCGTACAGGTCGTGGCGAGATCCGCCAGATTCCGCTGGGTGACCAGCGGACACTCACTCTGAATACCCTGTCGGAAGCACATGTCCGGCTACAGGGCATGCAAACCCGTATCACGCTCCCTTATGGGGAGGCGCGGCTCGACATTGTCCGTGATTCCGGCGGCCCGGTAACTATTGAACTCGGTGATTACCATCTGCAAGTCGTCGACAGCTGCATTAACCTGAGGCGCCTGCCGGATGACCCGCTCGAAATACTGGTCGGACGGGGGGCTGCCAAGTTAAGCACGGTGAACGCACCGGAACGGGGTTTATGGCTGCCCCCCCAAAGTCGCGTCCGCGGCACGAACGACATGGATATCACCATCGATCGCCTTGATGAGGCCGACATTGCGCGCCGCATGGCGTGGCTGGACGGCATGCTGTATTTCGCCGATACGCCCTTGCGCGTGGCAGCGCGCGAATTTGAGCGATATAGCGTTCGCCGCATCATGCTCCGTGAGCCCGGGGTTGCCGACGAGACCGTCACGGGAATCTTTGCCGCGAACGATCCCGGTGGTTTTGCACGTTCGGTGGCGCTCAGCCTCGGCCTGCATGTGGACAGCATGCCGGACAAAATTATCCTCAGTCGTCCGGGCGTCTGACAGCCTCGCAGTTTTAAAACTGCTTCACGCCGCCGCCTCTCCAACAATGCGATAGAATCCAAACTGGGATCGGCTGTGGTCGATGAAGCGTTTTTCGTCCTCGATAGCGCCGATGGCGACTTCTTCGCGCGACATCAGTTCGAAGGCTTCGTTGCTGGAACCAAAATAGGATTCGGTTAAGCCGTCCATCGGCTCGAAGGTGAAGCCGAGGCGTTCACGCAGTGCATCCGTTGCCGAATAATCCACATGGTTCTGCCGGTAGCGCACACCCTCCACTGCTTCACCAAGGTCGGCATGGCGCTCGAACCAGTGCTCCATGAACTGGTCGTGGGTTAGTTCCGGCCGACGACGCAACGGCATGACGATCTGGACGGCGCCATCACCCGTGGTGATCTTGATTTCCTCGCCAACAAGGACGGCGGAACGCGACCTGTCGATCCAGGGGGCCAGCCGGTTGGCGATCGCCTCCAGACGGTCGGCCAGGGGAGCGTCGGGGCTGTCCGACGCAAGTTGCACCACCGCATCGAATGGGGGGGGACTGTCCTCCATCAGCACCTGATGCGCAATTCTCGGCATTTCCCTTTCGGGAACGGGGAGCGACCAGACTTCGGTCAGTTCGTTGTTCGTTGCCCCTTGCGCTTCATTGCGAAACGCATCCCGGAAGGACTCAGGCGAAGTGCTCTCTTTCAATCCGATCAGGAGAATCGCTTTGCGGCGGCGCACCCGCTTCGTCATACGGCCTCCGGAAGTCTGATCTCACACACCGGATTGATGGAATTCACCGCCGCGAACATGCGTCCGATGCCAATGAATTGCGCCACCAGCATGTTGAGTTCGACCACTTCCTCCACGTTGAAATGCGCGAACAGCCGCTCGAAGTCTTCATCGCCGACGCTCCAGTGATCGGAGGCCATTTTCTGGCCGAAGCGGACGGCCGCACGTTCCCGCTCCGTAAATTCGCCCGCTTTCTCGACTTCAGGCAGCCTTGCGATCATCTCTTCCGTCAGGCCCTGGTCAAAGGAATCCTGATAGCGGCCCTTCAGGCAGCTGGGGCAGCGGTTGATCTGGGCAACCCCGAGACGAACGAGCTCTATGAGTTTGCGATCGAGTTGCCCTTCAGTCTGCAAATGCCAGTAAAATTGCGCAAAGTTCTTGAGTATATCCGGGCGCCAGGCCAGCACGCGCATCGCGGTGCTATCTCCTGTGGTCTCTTCAACCTGATGCAGCATTTCTCGCAGTTCGGGGGTAAGATTTTCGACTTCAGCCAGAGGGATTCGCGACATAATGATCCGTCCTTCCTGGTTGGGAAAGACAAAGTGTAGGCTGGCTCCGCTTATTTTGTCTATGGTGTATTACAACTAAAGTTGCTTGCCCTCCGGCCCGGACAATGCGTTTCCAGTTGTCGGTTTTTCGGGCGCGATGCCCGGGCGCATGCAGCAGATGCCGGAAACTTCCTCGTACCCCGTGCCGCAAAATGTTCAATCGACCCGCATCGGGATTCCGACGATGGTTCGCACGCTAATGCTTTTTCACAAACTCCGCTCGCAACACCAGACCCCGGATGCTTTCATGCTTGCAGTCAATCTCCTGAGGGTCGCCGGTCAGGCGGATGGATTTGATGACCGTACCGCGCCGCAATGTCTGGTTTGCGCCCTTGACCTTCAGATCCTTGATCAGCGTCACACTGTCGCCATCCGCCAGCGGATTGCCGAGCGCGTCGCGCACCTCGACATGATCCGCGGCGGCGGCATTTTCAACTTTGGCGGCAGCTTCCTCCGGGCTGATCCACTCACCCGTTGCTTCATCATAAATATAGTCTTCGCCGCCCATGCTGTACTTTCTACCGGATTTTGCGGAGATCCTTGCGCAGGGTGCGCGCATCCGCTTGCACGGCGGCAAGTGCCTCCCGCCGTTTTGCCTTTTTTGCAAGGTGCCGGCTGAAAAGCAAGCCGCCGACCGCCGCCGCCGCCATGCCCGCCGGGCCAAGCGCCCGCGCGGCATAGGGGATCAGCACCGGAACGACGGCCCCGATAGCCGCGCCCGCCGGTCCGGCGGCAGCGCCGCCAAGGCTCCGCGCCAGCGTCCGCCCGGCGGCGGCGGAGATGATGTTGCCCAGCATGGAAGTCTCCCGCATTACTTGTGTTACCGGTGGAGCAGATTTGCGCACGCTATTTCTCCTGCAATTTCCTGAAATCTAGGGCAATCGGGCGCATCATCAAGCACTGCCGGCATTTATTCGCGATGATAGGGGTGGCCGGTCAATATGGTGAAAGCGCGGTATAATTGTTCCGCCAGCATCGCGCGCGCCAGCAAATGCGGCCAGGTGGCGGGGCCGAGTGCAAGCAGCAGATCAGCGGAATCCCGCTGCTGTTGGCTGTGCCCGTCGGCAGGGCCGATCACGAAGCGCAGTTCGCGCGTGCCGTCGTCGCGAAATTTCCCCAGACGCTCTGCAAACGCCTGGCTGGTAAAGGAAGTGCCCCGTTCATCCAGCAGGATGCTGCGCGCCCCCGGAGGCGCGACGGGGGCGGCTGCGCGCTCGGAGAGTTCGGTAACGCCGGTTGGCCAGGTGATGCGCTTCAGATAGCGATCCACCAGGTTGGCTTCCGGGCCACGACCGGCCTTGCCATAAGCAATGATGTGGAGTTTCAACCCTGGGCCTGGGCGGGCGCGGACTCATCCGGATCGGCTCCGGGCCGCACGGGCGCACCTGCGGAATCGAACGCCCACATTTTCTCCAGCGCATAAAATTGCCGGACTTCGGGGCGGAAAATATGCACGATCACATCGTGGGCGTCTATCAGCACCCAGTCCGCCGAGGCGAGGCCTTCGATGCGGACGCTGCGGTGCAGCTTCTGCTTGATCTCCGCCTCGATGCGCTGGGCCAGCGCCGAGACCTGGCGCGTCGAACGCCCGGTCGCGATGACCATATGATCCGCGATTGCGGATTTCCCGGCGAGCGGGATGGAGACGATATCTTCGGCCTGGCCTTCGGCAAGGGCATTCATGATTATGGCGTGGAGTTGATCCACGCTGTCCGGTACGTCCGTCAAGCGCGTGTTTCCCTGGAATGTTGAGATGGGCTGGAGTCGCCGGCAGCCCAGTCGGGGGCTTTCGCGCGGATTGCTGTTGCCGAACGCCGGTCATGGCCGAGGTTCAGAATGATGATCGCGGGCAGCTGCCAGTTCCTCCATCCGGCGGGATCGTAGCGGCGATAGCGCCGCAGCCAGGCCATCGCCGGGGCGGACTGACTCCGGCCAGTATAAGGTGGACGGGCAAAAACAACAATTGGCATCAGCCGGGCAATATTGCGCCATTCCGCCCAGCGATGGAACTGCGCGAGATTGTCCGCCCCCATCAGCCATAAAAAGCGGATATGCGGGAAACGGCGGGTCAATGCCCGCAGCGTATCGATCGTCTGGAAGGTGCCCAGTTCGGCCTCGATTGCAGTGGGCCGGATGCGCGGATGGCGCGCAACGCGGCGGGCTGAAGCCAGCCGCGCCGACAATGGCGCCATGCCTTGCGTGGGCTTCAGCGGATTTTGCGGCGACACCAGCCACCACACTTCATCCAGCCCCATCAGTTCCATCACCCGCAGGCTCATCCGTCGATGCCCGCCATGGGCCGGATTGAACGAACCTCCGAGCAGGCCAACCCCCGCTCTGCGTTTCAGGGCCGTACCTGACCGGTTCCGTGCACGAGATATTTCATCGTTGTCAGCCCTTCCAGCGCTACCGGACCGCGCGCGTGCAACCGGCCCGTGGAGATGCCGATTTCCGCGCCAAAGCCGAATTCGCCGCCATCGGCGAATTGCGTGGACGCATTGACCATGACGATGGCGGAATCGACATGATCGAGGAAACGGCTGGCGGTTTCGGCATTTTCCGTGATGATGGAATCGGTGTGGCCGGAGCCATGGCGTTCGATATGGCTGATCGCGCCATCGACGCCGTCGACGGTTGCTACAGAAAGGATGGCGTCGAGATATTCCGTGTCCCAATCGGCGGGCGTTGCGGCTTTCAGCCGCGAATCAAGTTGGAGCAGATCTTCCGTCACCCGCAATTCGCAGCCGGCATCGAGCAGATTTCGCAGCAAGGGCTGCGCCAGTTGCGGTGCGGCGCGATCCAGCAGCATGGTTTCCATGGCGCCGCAAATGCCGGTGCGGCGCATCTTGGCGTTCAGCGTGACGGCGGCTGCCTTTTCGGGATCGGCGTCACGGTCGACATAAACATGGCAAATGCCATCGAGATGCGCGAGAATCGGGACCTTCGCCTCGTTGGCGACACGTTCTACGAGGCTCTTCCCGCCGCGCGGCACGAGGATGTCGATCAGGCCAACAGCCGCCAGCATCGCGCCGACCACCGCCCGGTCCGTCACCGGCACCAGTTGCACCGCATCCGCCGGCAGACCGGCGCCGGCGATACCTTCGGCCATCGCCGCATGGATCGCGCGCGACGAGTTGATCGCCTCGCTGCCGCCGCGCAAGATGGCGGCATTGCCCGACATCAGGCACAACGCGCCGGCATCCGCGGTGACATTGGGGCGCGATTCATAGATGATGCCAACAACGCCCAGCGGTACCCGCACCCGCGCGATATGCAGGCCGTTGGGACGGTCCCATTCGGCCATTACCTCGCCCACCGGATCGGGAAGGCCCGCAACGGCGTCCACGCCCGCTGCGATGGCGGCGATACGCCCGTCGTCGAGCAGCAGCCGGTCGAGCAGGGCGGCGGACAGGCCGTTGGCGCGACCGGCGGCCATGTCCTGGGCATTGGCGGCAAGGATCGCATCCGTACGCGCGCGGATGGCGCTGGCCGCGGCGCGTAACGCCGCGGCCTTTTTCTCTGTCGGGGTTGTCGCCAGCACCCGCGCGGCGGCGCGCGCGCGCGCGCCCATGTCGGCGATCAGCAGGTTGGCATCCAGACTGTCAGCGGTTGCCGCCGGGCTTTCCATGGTTTCGAACGTCATATGTACTTTCCTCTCCGCAAAGCCTAGCAGATCGGGCGCGTATCGCCAGCCTGTCCGGCTTCGGCGGGCGCACGCAACATTACCAGATGATCACGGTGGATCACGGCGCTGCGCGGCGCATGGCCGAGGATCCCGGCGGCGGCGTCGCGGCGCTTGCCGGCAATGCGGGTGAGATCGGCGGCGTCATAGCCCACCAGACCGCGTGCCAGCAGCGCGCCATCCGGCCCCAGCACATCGACGGCGTCCCCCCGGCGGAACTCGCCCGTCACATGGCGGATACCAGGAGCCAGCAGACTTTTGCCGGCGGCAAGGGCGCTTGCCGCGCCCGCGTCTACGGTCAACCGGCCCAGCACATGCATGCGTCCGGCGAGCCATGCCTTGCGCGCCGTCAGCGCATCAGGCGCGAGAAACACTGTGCCATGGCCGGTTTCAGCAAAGGCGTTCAACGGATGTAGCGGCGCACCCGCGACGATGGCGACGGGCATGCCCGCGGCATGGGCGATGCGCGCGGCCTCCAGCTTCGACACCATACCGCCCGACCCCATGCCCGAGGCCGACGCCGCCGACGCCATATGCTGGACCCCGGCGATATCGGATACGACCGGCACGAAGCGCGCGTCCGGATCGGCATGGGGATTTGCGGTATACAGCCCGTCGATATCGGACAGCAGAATCAGTGCCGATGCTTGCGCCGCCTGCGCCGCGCGGGCCGCCAGCCGGTCATTATCGCCGAAGCGGATTTCTTCGGTGGCGACCGAATCATTCTCGTTCAGAATCGGTACCGCACCGAGGGATAACAATCGTTCCAGTGTGGCGGCAGCGTTCAGATAGCGGCGGCGATCCTCGAAATCACCGAGTGTGAGCAACATTTGCGCCGCGATAATGTCGTGCGCGCCAAGCAGCCCGGCCCAGATGCCGGCGAGCAGGATCTGTCCGCAGGCAGCGGACGCCTGGGCGTCTTCGAGGTGTCTCCGTCCGCCTTTTGTCAGCCCCAGCCGGCGACTGCCGAGCGCAATCGAGCCGGAAGAGACGACAATAATCTGCTGCCCGGCGCGATGGCGGACGGCGATGTCCGCCACCAGAGCTTCCAGCCAGCTTTGCCGGATATGGCCGTCCGCGTCGATCAGCAGCGCCGAGCCAACCTTGATGACGAGGCGCGGCGCTTCATCGGGTGCGAACATCCGGGCATATCCGGCGGCCCTCATAGGGGGGACCAGTTCCCCGCCGGTGGATCGGCAGGGTTATCCGATCCGGGCGCGACGGCGGTGAGGAGTCGGTCGCGCAAGGCGTCGAGTCCGGCACCGGAATGAGCGGAAATTTCCAGTGGCTCGCTGCCGGTGCGGCGCGCCAGCGCGCGGCGCGCGTTGGACAGCGACCGGCCGTCGGCGGCGTCGACCTTGGTCAGCAGCACGATTTCCGGCTTTTCATCAAGTCCCGCGCCATAGATAGCGAGTTCCTCGCGGATCATATCGTAGGCGCGCGTCGGGCTTTCACCGGTGGCATCCACCAGATGCAACAGCACCCGGCAGCGCTCGATATGGCCGAGAAAGCGATCCCCGATTCCCGCGCCATCGGCGGCGCCTTCGATCAGGCCGGGGATATCGGCCATCACAAATTCGTGGCCCTTGTGGCTGACCACGCCCAGTTGCGGCTTCAGCGTCGTGAAGGCATACGCGCCAATCTTGGCATTGGCGTTGGTCAACGCGTTCAGCAGGCTGGATTTCCCGGCGTTGGGCATACCAACGAGCCCGACATCCGCCAGCAGTTTCAGCCGTAGCCATACAGCCATTTCCTGGCCCGGAAAGCCCTTCTGGAACTGGCGTGGGGCGCGGTTGGTAGAGCTTTTATAATGGGCGTTGCCCTTGCCGCCATCACCGCCGCGCAACAGCAGGACTTTCTGTCCGGCCTCCGTCAGATCGGCGAGCAGGGTGCGGTCTTCATCATCGGCCAGAATCTGTGTGCCGACGGGCACGGGAATGGTCAGCGTCCGCCCCTGCGCGCCATGGCGGTCGGTTCCCATGCCATGCTGGCCGCGCTGCGCGCGGAAGTGCTGGGTGTAGCGGAAGTCGATCAGTGTGTTCAGGCCGCGCACCGCCTCGAACACGATATCGCCACCCTTGCCGCCATTGCCGCCATTGGGGCCGCCAAATTCAATATATTTCTCGCGCCGGAAGCTGACACAGCCATCGCCGCCCCAGCCGGACTTCAGGTGAATTTTGGCCTGATCGAGAAACATCATGGTGGTTCAAGCTATCCGAAAAAGAAAAAGGCCGGGGACGCGCCCGGCCTTGTTTCATGTCGGGTCTGGCGTGGACGGCCTTATTCAGCCGCTTCCGCCACATCGATCGAAATATATTTGCGGCCGAGCTTGCCGTCATGGAAGCGAACGCGGCCATCGACGGTAGCGAACAATGTGTGATCGCGGCCAATGCCGACATTGACGCCCGGATAGAATTTTGTACCACGCTGGCGCACGAGGATGCTGCCTGCCGGTACGTCCTGACCGCCAAAGCGCTTGACGCCAAGGCGCTGACCCGGAGAGTCGCGACCGTTGCGGGACGAGCCGCCTGCTTTTTTATGTGCCATTTGCGGTTCTCCTTAGAACTTCAGGCGATCGACACGATCTTCAGCACCGTCTGATGCTGGCGATGGCCGTTCTTGCGACGATAGTTATGCCGGCGGCGCTTCTTGAAGATAATCACCTTCTCGCCCTTGTTCTGGGCGACGATTTCGGCAGTGATCTTCACGCCGTCAGCCGATTTCAGCGCGCCGCCATCCGAGACGAGCAACACATCTTCGAGCGTGATGGTGCTGCCCGCATCACCCGCCAGCCGCTCCACAATGATTTTGTCTTCGGGGCGGACCCGATATTGCTTGCCACCCGTGCGCACCACCGCGAACATGAAAATTTCCCTTGGACTTTTTAAACAGGGACGCGGACAGCGTTGAACGCGCTGCCCGCGTGAAGCGTGTCGCCTATGCGAAATCACATGGCGAGTCAACTGGCGGCTGACCGCCAGTTGTATATTAGCGGTTGCCGATCTCCACATAATCGCGCAACGGCGCACCCGTGTAGAGCTGACGCGGGCGACCGATTTTTTGCTCGGCGTCGCCGATCATCTCATTCCATTGCGCCACCCAGCCGACAGTACGGGCCAGCGCGAACAGCACGGTGAACATGGAAGTCGGGAAACCGATGGCCGACAGGATGATGCCGGAATAGAAATCGACGTTGGGATAAAGTTTCTTTTCGATGAAATATTCATCCGAAAGCGCCAGCCGTTCGAGTTCGCGAGCGACATCGAAAATCGGATCTGAAACGCCCAGTTTCGCAAGAACCTCGTCGGCGGTTTTCTTCATAACCGTCGCGCGCGGGTCGTAATTCTTGTACACACGATGGCCGAATCCCATCAGACGGAAGGGATCATCCTTGTCTTTGGCGCGGGCGACATATTCCGGAATCCTGTCGACAGTGCCGATTTCGCGCAGCATGTTGAGCGCGGCTTCGTTCGCCCCGCCATGCGCCGGGCCCCACAGGCAGGCGATGCCGGCGGCGATGCAGGCAAACGGATTCGCCCCCGAAGAACCGGCGAGACGTACCGTGGACGTCGAAGCGTTTTGTTCGTGATCGGCATGGAGGATGAAAATCCGGTCCATCGCCTTTTCGATCACCGGATCGACGACATATTCCTCCGCCGGAACGCCGAAAGTCATGCGCAGGAAATTACCGGAATAGGACAGGTTATTGTCCGGATAGATGAATGGCTGGCCGACCGAATATTTGTATGCCATCGCTGCAATCGTCGGCATCTTGGCGATCAGACGGTGGCTTGCCACCATACGTTGCTTCGGATCGTCGATATCGGTCGAATCGTGATAAAATGCCGATAATGCGCCCACGACGCCGCACAAGACGGACATCGGGTGTGCATCGCGGCGGAAGCCATTGTAAAAGTGCAATAATTGTTCATGCACCATCGTATGGTGACCGATGGTGTAGGTGAAGCGGTCCAGATCTTCTTTCGTGGGCAATTCGCCCTCGGTCAGCAGATAGGCGACTTCCATGAAATTGGATTTTTCGGCGAGCTGGTCGATCGGATAGCCGCGGTGCAGCAACATGCCGGCGTCGCCATCAATATAGGTGATGGCTGATGCGCAGCTGGCCGTCGACGTAAAGCCGGGGTCATAGGTAAATGCGCCGGTATTGGCATATAATTTACGGATATCCACCACATCCGGTCCGACACTGCCATGCAGCACCGGGTAGGCGTAATCCTTCCCGGAGAGGGAGAGCGTCGCTGTATCCGTCATTCCATCGATCCCTTTCGTCGAGCCAATCTACGGAACGCGCTCGCAAATATCTGCGATGCGTCCCAAACTTTCTTCTCGTCCCAGTACCGCCATGATGGCAAAAATACTCGGACTCGTCGTGCCACCGGTAAGGGCCGCCCGCAAGGGGCCGGCCACCTTGCCAAGGCCAAGGCCATGCGCTTCTGCGACCGATTTCGCCGCCGCTTCCAGAGTATGCCGTTCCCACGGCGAGGCTTCCAGAAGTGCGGCGCGAGCATCGGCCAGAATCCGCAAACCAGTGGCGTCTAGCAATTTTTCTGCGCGTTCGTCCATGGGCAACGGACGTTGCCTCACCAGATACAGCGCGCTTGCGGCCAATTCATTGAGGTTTTTGGCGCGCAATTTCAGTTCGTCCATGCTGCGGAACAGCAAATTTTCTTCCTGCGGACCTAACGCTCTGCCAATGCGGGCGGCGATGCGCGGAGAAACCAGCCCTGCCAGCCGTGCATCATCCGCCAGCTTGATGTAATGCGCGTTGACGCTTTCGAGCTTTTTCAGGTCGAGGCGCGAGGGCGAGCGTCCGACGCCATCGAGATCGAACAGGCGGATGGCCTCTTCCCGGGCCAGCAATTCGGCATCGCCATGCCCCCAGCCGAGCCGCAGCAGGTAATTTTCCAGCGCTTCCGGCAGGATGCCCATTTCATCGCGGTAGGTTTCAACCCCGACCGCGCCATGCCGCTTGGACAATTTCGCGCCATCCGGCCCGAGAATCATCGGCACATGGGCGTAAACCGGCTCCGGCCAGCCAAGCGCGCGAATCAGCGCCAGTTGCCGGAAGCTGTTGGTCAGGTGATCGTCGCCGCGAATCACATGGGTGACGCCCATGTCATGATCGTCCACCACCACGGCGAGCATATAGGTGGGGGTGCCGTCCGAGCGCAGCAGCACGAAATCGTCCAGCTCGGCATGGGCCTGGCGGACCCCGCCCTGCACCTGATCGGCGATCACGGTTTCGCCTTCGCGCGGCGACTTCAGCCGCACCACATAAGGCTGATCTTCCGGCCAGTCCGTACGATCCCGCCAGCGGCCATCATAGCGCTGGGGCAGGTTTCCGGCCTTTTGTTCGGCGCGCATGGCTTCGAGTTCTGCGGGCGTCGCATAGCAACGATAGGCATGGCCCGAATCGAGCAATTGCCGCGCGACCTCTGCATGGCGCGCGGCGCGGGCAAACTGGAATACCGGCGGCTGGTCCGGCTCCAGGCCCAGCCATGCCATACTGTCGAGGATTTTGGCGATGGCGTCGTCCGTGGAGCGTGCGCGGTCGGTATCCTCGATTCGCAACAGGAAGGTGCCGCCATGATGACGGGCATAAAGCCAGTTGAACAGCGCCGTCCGCGCGCCGCCGATATGCAGGTAGCCGGTGGGCGATGGCGCAAAGCGCGTGACCGGGGGCTTGAGATCAGGAAACTGGCTTGCGTCTGTCATGCAATCGTCCGAAAGAGGCGGCAGTGCCGGGGTCGGCCAACGGGGCGGAAACGCCCGGATCAGCGTGATGGCGGGTGGCTAGCAGGTTCGGCGCGGCGTCGCAAAAATCTTTCGCATTTCCGTGGCGCGTGCAGGCTGCGCACACGAGGCAATGGCTGTCGGGCCTGATCCTTGCTGAACAGGGCCGGTGGGTGTTGTTCACGCCTGTGGCTTTTGGCGGCGGCATCGCGCTGTGGTTTTTGTTGCCCTGGGTGGAACAGCGACAGGCGGCGCTGGTGGGCGCGATGGCGCTGGCGGTTTTCGGCCTGGCGTACGATGGCCTCCTCCGGCGTATTTTACTGTGCGGCGGGCTGTTGCTGGCGGCGGGGCTGCTGACGGCGGAATGGCGTAGCATACGGGTGGCGGCGCCCACGCTGAACCATTGGCTGACGCGCGCGCCCGTTACCGGAACGGTCGAACAGGTGGAGCGGCGGGCTGGCGGCGACCGCACCCGCATCCTGTTGCGCCGGGACGCCAGCGACATCGATCCGTCTGTGCGCGTACGGATCAGCATGGCCGGGGAACCGCCGGAATTCCTGCGACCGGGCGTGCGAATCACCATTCCCGCAACACTGATGCCGGTGGGCGGCCCGTTGTTGCCCGGCGGTTATGATCCCCGCCGCCGGGCCTGGTTCGAGGGGCTTGCCGCCACGGGGCGCGCCACCGGCCCGCCGCAACTGCTGGCCCCGGCGGAGCCAGGCATCGGCGGCGCGTGGCTGGCGGGATGGCGCGGAGATATTGCCACTTTTCTGGAAACGCATGTCGGTGGCGACGCGGGCGCGGTCGCCGTGGCGCTGACGGTGGGCGAGCAGGGGCAGGTTGACCCTGATCTGATCGAAGCGATGCGGGTGTCGGGGCTGGCGCATTTGCTCACCGTATCCGGCTTCCATATCGCGGTGGTGGTCGGCGGGGTGATGCTCGTCGGGCGACGGTTGCTGGCCTTGTGGCCGTGGCTGGCGCTCAGGGTGTCGGTGCGCAATGTTGCCGCCATTCTGGGGGGCGTGGCGGGCACATTTTATGTGCTGCTGTCCGGCGCGGACGTGCCGGCGGTGCGCGCGGGCATTATGGCGTGGGTGGTGGTCGCGGCACTTTTGATGGGGCGCGATCCGTTATCGCTGCGGCTTTTGGCCTTCGCTGCCTGCGTAATTCTGGCTTTTCGTCCGGAATCGTTGATGAATCCCGGGTTTCAGCTCAGTTTCGCGGCGGTGGCGGCGCTCATTCGCCTGGGCGAATCGCGCGTCGGGAAATGGATGTTCCGCCGGCCTGTGCAGGAAAGCTGGTGGCATTGGTGCGGGCGGCATCTGGCGGCGCTGCTGCTCACCGGGCTGGCGGCGGAACTGGTGCTGTCGCCAATTGCGCTCAGCCATTTTGGCCGTGCCGGTGTTTATGGCGTGTTCGCCAATCTTCTGGCGATTCCCTGGACGGGATTTGTCATTATGCCGTTGCTGGCGCTGACGCTTGCGCTGGGTGCGATCGGCCTTGGCGGCCTGTCCGCGCCGCTGATGGCATGGACGATCGACGGGCTGAACGGCATTGCCACCGAAGTCGCCGCCTGGCCCGGCGCGTCGCTCGCGGTGCCGACGGTGCCTTTGCACGCCTATGCGCTCGGCGTGACGGGGGCGCTGATTCTCGGGCTGTTCGTCGGACGATTGCGCTGGCTCGGTGCGCCACTTCTGCTGACGGGCATCGGGCTGGCTTTATGGTGGCCCCGGCCCGACATGCTGATCGGCGCGGACGGGCGGCAGGTGGCGGTCGTATCGGACGGCGGCCTCTATACCTTGCGCGGACATCGCGGCGGCTTCGCTGTGCGCAGCTGGGCGGAAGCCGCCGCCGCACCGCCCGCTGGCCGCATCGGCGATCTGTCCACGGCGCGGTGCAATGATTATGGCTGTGTGGCGACTGTGGGCGCGCGCCGGCCGTTGCATCTGCTGGCCTTGACCGAAGGCAGACCAACGCCCGATAGCTGCCTCGGTGCGGATATTGTCGTGAGTGTGGCAGGGCTTGCCGATTGTACACCGCGCTGGCTGAAGCTGGATCGCGCAACGCTGGTGCGGCTGGGTGCGGTGGCGATCCATGCCGATAGCCGGCGATTTGACAGTGTCGCGGCGCATGCCGGCGATCATCCGTGGAGCCCGGTCATGCCGCCGGGGCAACAAATGCTGCTGACGGGACGTATAAGATGGACGGGAGTGCTGGCGGAGTGACGGAAGAACAGGTGGCAAGCCGGCTCGCATCGCTGGCCGATGCGATACGCCATCATCGCGCCCTCTATTACCAGCATGACGCGCCGGAGATTTCGGACGCGGAGTTCGATGCGCTTGTCGCCGAGAATGAACGGCTGGAGGCGGAATATCCGCATCTCGTACGCGCTGATTCACCGTCGGTGCAGGTCGGTGCGCCCCCGGCGGGCGGCTTTGCGAAGGTGCGCCATACGCGCCCGATGCTGAGTCTGGAAAATGCGTTTGACGATGCGGAGGTGCGCGAGTTCGAGGCGCGGGTGCGGCGTTTCCTTACCTGGCCCGCCGATCAGCCGCTGGCGTTCACGGCGGAAGGGAAGATTGACGGCCTGTCCCTGTCCTTGCGCTACGAACAGTGGCGGCTGGTGTCGGCGGCGACCCGCGGCGATGGCGCGGTGGGCGAGGATGTGACCGCCAACGCCCGCACCATCGCCGATATTCCCGAAGAATTGCCAGCGGACGCGCCGGATGTGGTGGAAGTGCGCGGCGAAATTTATCTGAGCTGGCAGGCTTTCGCCGCCATCAATGAGGCGCAGGAACAGGCGGGCGGAAAGATTTTCGCCAATCCGCGCAATGCCGCCGCCGGTTCCTTGCGGCAGCGCGATCCCAGTATCACCGCCAGCCGCCCGCTGCGCTTTCTGGCGCATGGCTGGGGTGAAATGAGCGACATGCCCGAAACCACGCAATATGCGATGATGCAGCGCATCGCCGCTTACGGGTTTCCGGTGTCGGAGACGCTGGTGCGGGTGGAAGGGTCGGATGCGGCGCTTGCCGTTTATCAGCGGCTGGCCGAACAGCGCCCGACGCTTGGCTTTGACATCGACGGGGTCGTTTACAAGGTCGACGATCTGGGATTGCAGGCGCGGCTGGGGCAAGTGGCGCGCGCGCCGCGCTGGGCGCTGGCGCATAAATTCGCTGCCGAAAAAGCGGTTACCGAATTGCTTGCCATCGACATCCAGGTGGGCCGCACCGGCGCCTTGACGCCGGTAGCCCGGCTCAGCCCGGTGTCGGTCGGCGGCGTTGTCGTCACCAATGCGACGCTACATAATGAGGATGAAATCGTCCGCCGCGATGTGCGGGTGGGCGATCTGGTGCAGGTGCAGCGCGCCGGCGACGTGATTCCGCAAATTCTCGGCTACCAGACCGGGCGGGAAGTGCATGCGGCGCTGCCGGTCTATCAATTTCCCGATCATTGCCCGGAATGTGGCAGCGCTGCGGTGCGCGAAGAAGGCGAGGTGGCGCGACGCTGCACCGGCGGGCTGATCTGTCCCGCGCAGCGCTATGAGCGGTTGCGGCATTTCGTTTCGCGTCGTGCGATGGACATTGAAGGTCTGGGCGGCAAGACTCTGGCGGAATTTCTGGAACTCGGCTGGATTTCCACGCCCGCCGATATTTTCCGCCTTGCCCCCCATGCGCCGGAATTGCTGACGCGGGAGGGCTGGAAGGAAAAATCCGTCAGCAATCTGCTCGCCGCCATCGACGCGCGGCGTAACGTCAGTCTGGATCGTTTCCTGTTCGCGCTCGGTATCCGCCATGTCGGTGAAGTGACGGCGCGCGATCTTGCCCGCCGTTATCGCAACTGGGATGGGTTCGCCGCGGCGATGGACGCGCTGGCTGCCCTCGATCTGCCGCAAGCCATTGGTGAAACCCCGGACAAATATCTGGCGCGCATCGGCCACGCGCGCGCCGCCACCATCGGCGTGCAGGGTATCGGCCCGGAAGTGGCGAATGCCCTCCACGATTTCTGGGTCGAGCCGCACAATCGTGAGCTGCTTGAAGCCTTGTTGCAGGAAATCACCCCCGCCGAGGTGGTTTTTGAAACAAAGGCGTCACCGGTGGCCGGCAAAACCATGGTGTTCACCGGCACGCTCGACGCCATGAGCCGCGACGAAGCCAAGGCCCGCGCCGAAACACTCGGCGCGCGTGTATCCGGCAGCGTCTCCGCCAAAACCGACATCGTCGTGGCCGGCCGCGACGCCGGCTCCAAACGCACAAAGGCCGAAGCGCTGGGCGTACGGGTGATGGATGAAGCGGAGTGGCTGGAGATCGCGGCGGCGGAATAAGGATCTGGCCCCGCGCGCTGGCGGGTTGGTGCTCGGTAGAAGCAGACGGCACTTGACCTTGACATGGCGTCAAGGATTAGGCTGGCAGCATCAACCAGGAGAAAATCGTTGGCCGGTTCGCACAACCACGCACATTCGGATGAGCATGATTGCGCCCATCATGGGATGTCCAGGGCAACAGATCCCGTTTGCGGGATGACGGTCGACCCGCAAAAGACCGAACATCATGCAATCCATCACGGCCATGAATATCATTTCTGCAGCGCCGGTTGCCGGGAAAAATTCATCGCGGATCCGGAAAAATATCTGAACAAATCCGCCGCCGGGCCTGCCGATGTGCCGGAGGGCACAATCTGGACCTGTCCGATGCATCCGGAAATCCGGCAGGATCATCCCGGCCCCTGTCCGATCTGCGGTATGGCGCTGGAGCCGGAGATGGTGACGGCAGACACCGGGCCGAGCGCCGAACTGACCGATATGACCCGGCGCTTCTGGATCGCACTGGTGCTGACGCTTCCGGTCTTCGTGCTGGAAATGGGGCCTCATCTGTTCCCGGCGTTACGCGATCTCGTGCCGATGCAAACGTCGATCTGGATGCAGTTTGTGCTGGCGACACCGGTGGTGCTGTGGACGGGCTGGCCCTTCTTCGAGCGCGGCTGGGCTTCGCTGAAAACCCGTAATCTCAATATGTTCACGCTGATCGCCATGGGCACGGGGGTAGCCTGGCTCTATAGCGTCGTGGCAACGTTCGCGCCCGGTATTTTTCCGGATGCATTCCGCAATCCGGATGGCACCGTTCCCGTTTATTACGAGGCCGCCGCGGTTATCACCCTGCTGGTGCTGCTCGGCCAGGTGCTGGAATTGCGGGCCCGCGAACGCACTTCCGGCGCGATCAAGGCGTTGCTGAACCTCGCGCCGAAAACCGCGCGGCGGATCGCTGCCGACGGCAGCGAGGAGGAGATCTCGCTCGAGCTCGTCGCCGTGGGCGACCGGTTGCGCGTGCGGCCCGGCGAGAAAGTGCCGGTCGATGGCGTGGTAGTGGAGGGCCGTTCGGCCCTCGATGAATCGATGGTGACGGGTGAATCCATGCCGGTTACCAAATCCGTGGATGATACGGTGATCGGCGGCACGATGAACCAGAGCGGCGCGCTGGTGATCCGCGCCGACAAGGTCGGGCGCGATACCATGCTGTCCCGCATCGTGCAGATGGTGGCCGAGGCGCAACGTTCGCGCGCGCCGATCCAGAGGCTCGCCGATCAGGTTTCGGGCTGGTTCGTGCCGGCGGTTATCGTGATCGCCATCCTTGCCTTCATTGTCTGGAGCATATTTGGGCCGGAACCGCGCTTTGCCTATGCGTTGATCGTGGCGGTTTCCGTGCTAATCATCGCCTGCCCGTGCGCGCTGGGGCTGGCGACGCCCATGTCGATCATGGTGGGCGTCGGGCGGGGCGCGGGCCTTGGCGTGTTGATCAAGAACGCCGAAGCGCTGGAGCAGATGGAAAAGGTCGATACGCTCGTCGTCGACAAGACCGGCACCCTGACCGAAGGGAAACCGGCGGTGACGCAGATTCTCGTTGCCGAAGGATATGACGAACAGGAACTGCTGCGGCTCGCCGCTGCGGTCGAGCGCCCGTCCGAACACCCGCTTGCGCTGGCCATTGTCGATGCCGCCACCGAACGGGACATCGCGATTCCCGACGTGCAGGATTTTGACTCACCGACTGGCAGGGGCGCGCTCGGCACCGTCGAAGGCAAGCGCATTACCCTTGGCAATGCCCGTTTCCTTGGCGAATTCGGGATAGAAACGTCTTTGATTGCCGCGCGGGCCGACGCGCTCCGGGGCGAAGGTGCGACCGCCATTTATATGGGGATTGATGATCGCGTCGCCGGCGTGTTCGCCATTGCCGATCCGATCAAGCCGACGACAGCCGAGGCGCTGAACGCCCTGCATGACGAGGGTATCCGGATCGTGATGCTGACCGGCGACAATCGCACCACGGCGGAAGCAGTCGCGCGCCAGCTCGGCATTGATGCAGTGGAAGCCGATGTGCTGCCGGATGAGAAGGCCGCCATCGTCAACCGATTGAAGCAGGAAGGTCGGGTTATTGCCATGGCAGGCGACGGCGTGAATGATGCACCCGCCCTGGCGGCCGCCGACGTCGGCATTGCCATGGGGCATGGCACGGATGTGGCGATGGAAAGCGCTGGCATCACGCTCCTGAAGGGCGATCTGAACGGTATCGTCCGCGCCCGCCGGCTGAGCGAGGCGACGATGAAAAACATCCGGCAGAATTTATTCTTCGCCTTTGTTTATAACGCGGCGGGCATCCCGATTGCCGCCGGCATATTATATCCCTTCTTCGGGATATTGCTGTCCCCGATCATCGCGGCGGCGGCGATGGCGCTGTCCTCCTTCAGCGTGGTGATGAATGCGCTGCGGCTGAACCGGGTGAAGATATGAACATCGGCGGGGCGGCAACAGCGAGCGGTGTTTCGGCGCGGATGATTCGCCATTACGAAAAGACAGGCTTGATTCCGCCCCCCGCGCGCACTCCAGGCGGCTATCGCGATTATGCGAAGGCCGACGTGCATCGTTTGCGTTTCATCGCCAACGCCCGCGATCTGGGGTTTCCGATCGAGGATATCCGCGAACTCCTCAGCCTGTGGGCCGATGACCAGCGGACGAGCGCGAATGTAAAGGCGCTGGCGCTGGCGCGCGCCGAAGAGTTGGGCCGCAAGGCCGATGCGCTGCGCGCCATGCGGGAGACGCTGTTGCGGCTTGCCGACAACTGCCATGGTGACGACCGCCCGGATTGCCCGATCATCGAAACCATTTCGGGCGAAGAGGGGTTAAAGGCTCCCTAGCTGCGCCATTGCATTCGCGGCCACCCTTTCCGTATCGCCACTGCTATCCAGCCGTTGCCAGCCCACGAGATCGCCGATTTCATAATCCTGCTGCAGGGCGACCACCCGAGCCGTTGCATCCGATACATCGCCGTGGCGGTTTTCCACGCGATGGTGCAATATCTCGTGCGGCGCTTCCAGCCACAGTCCGTGGAAAGGGCAGATGCCGTCGGCAGCCGTGGCGATGGCGGCGCGCTCATCGGGTGTGGCGAATACGGCGTCCGCGATCACCGGCACGCCCGCCGCCAGCAAATTTCTGGCCTGGCAGAAAAATTCCCCATAGACGGCGGCCGCGGCCTCTGGCGTGTAGGACGCCGGAGGGAGGCGGGATTCCGGATCGACGCCAGCCAATGTCTTGCGCACCACGTCCGAGCGCAGTACCCGGGCGTCGAAATGCGGCGCGAGATTGCGCGCCAGCGTCGATTTGCCGGTGCCGCTCAAGCCACCGATGGCGATCAGCCGGACGCGCGGCGATCGTAAATGTGCCACAGCCGCCGCCAGATAACGGCGGGCGGTAGCGGCCAGTTCGGCCCTTTCCTTTGAATCCGTTCGCAACAGGCTGTCGGCTGCGTTCACATGCGCGCGCACGGCGGCACGCACGGAAAGGAACAGTGGCAAGGCAGCCAGGCCTTCGGCTTCCGCCATGCGGTCGCAATAACGGTCCCGCAACAGACTCGCCTGCCAGTCCAGGCCGCGAAAACGCAAGTCCATCAACAGGAAAGCGAGATCGTAAAGCGTGTCCGTTTGCGCCAGTTCCGCGTCAAATTCGAGGCAATCGAACAGCACGGGCTCGCCTTCGAACAGGCAGATATTACGAAGATGCAAATCCCCGTGACCATGGCGCACCCTGCCGGTGCGGGCGCGGGCGTCAAGCAGCGGCTCCAGCCGGTCCAGCATCTCCAGGCTTTGCGCGTGCCATGCGTCCACGTCGGCGGCGGGCAGCAGGCCTTCGGGCAATGCGTCCATACTTTGGCGGTTGCCGTCGATCACCCGGTACAGCCGCGTCGTCCCATCACCCGCCACCGGCTCCAGTTGCTGGTGAAAACGCGCGATAGCGTCGGCCAACCGGATGGTCAGCGCCGGCGTGAGGTCGCCGCGACCGGCCACATCGGACAATAAAGCGTCGTCCGGGAACCGCCGCATATCCACCAGCCACTCCATTGGCTCACCACCGCCAAAACCCAATGACCCGTCGGCACGGCAGTCGATGCTGCATATGCCGAGATAGAGTTCGGGCGCGGTGCGCCGGTTCAACCGCACTTCCGCTTCACAGGCGGCGCGGCGCAACGCGAGCGTGGAATAGTCGAGATAGGAATAGCGCACGGCGCGCTTCATCTTCAGCGCGCGATCCCCCACCAGAAACACATGCGCCGCATGGGTGTCGATGCGATGGACGGGCTGGCCGTCATGGGTGGCCGGGTCGGCGAGGAAGGCGATGATTGCATCCTGCCCTGCCATCACGGTCAGCTTTCGCTATGCCGGCCGAAGTCCGGCTCGCCCGTATCCTGCCCCGCCTCTATAATTGCGCGGCGAATATCGCGGGACTGGCTGAAACGCTGGAATAACGTGTCGGCATCACCCCAGCGGATCGCGCGTTGCAGGGCTGTCAGATCTTCGGTAACGCGCCCCAATACTTCCAGTACCGCTTCCCGGTTCACCATGAACACATCGCGCCACATCGTCGGATCGGACGCGGCGATGCGCGTGAAATCGCGGAAACCGCCGGCGGAATATTTGATGACTTCGCTACGGGTGACTTCTTCGAGATCGGAGGCGGTGCCGACGATGGAATAGGCGATCAGGTGCGGGATATGGCTGGTGACGGCCAGCACCCGGTCGTGATGGCGCGGGTCCATGGTTTCAACCTGCGCGCCCAGTCTGGTCCAGAATTCCGTCAGCCGGGCCACGGCGCTGGCATCGCTATTGGCGGCGGGCGTTACGATGCACCAGCGCCCTTCGAACAGATCGGCGAAGCCGGCGTCCGGCCCGGAACGCTCCGTTCCGGCAACGGGGTGCGCCGGGATCAGATGCACATGCGATGGCAACACGGGTTCCAGCGCATCCACGACATGCTGTTTCGATGACCCGACATCCGACACCACAGCATTGGCTGCGAGTTCCGGCGCGATCTCCGCGCCGACTTCCGCAAATGCACCGAGCGGCACGGCCAGAATCACCAGATCGGCGTCCACCACGGCCGCGCCGGCGTGATCCGTCACCTGATCGGCCAGATCCAGTTCGCGCACCCGTTCGCGCACAGCGGCGTCGGCGTCCGTCACCGTCAGCGCGACGGTCGGCATTTTCTGCCGCACCGCCCGCGCGATGGAGGAGCCGATGAGCCCCATGCCAATGATGGCGACACGCGAAAACGGCAGCATCAGGCGGTTTCCGCGATTGCAGTCAGCGCTGCGATGACGCCATCCGTTTCCGCTTCGGTGCCAACCGATATGCGCAGGGCGTTGGGCAAGCCCTGCCCCGGCAGCCAGCGGGCGATATAGCCGCGCTCCAGCAGTTTCGCGTGCAGCGTGCCAGCGGCCAGTGGGCCGGATTCCGGGCAGGTCATCAGCACGAAATTGGCGACCGACGGCACCGCCACCAGCCCATGATTGCCGAGGCGCGCGATGGCGTCGGTCAGCCGGTCACGCAGGCGGCGGTTATCCGCGCGGCAGCGGGCGACGAATTCCTGATCGGCGAGCGCGGCTTCGGCTGCTGCCAGACCGGCCACGGAAATGGGGAAGGGCGCGCGTATGCGATTCAGTTCGGCCATCACCGCCGCCGGACCGGTAGCCCAGCCGACGCGCATACCGCCAAGGCCATAGATTTTCGAAAAAGTCCGCGTCGCCACGACATTTTCGGTCCTTGTCGCCAGTTCCAGCCCGCCGTCCGGGTCGGCATCGTCGAGATATTCCGCATAGGCCTGATCGACGACCAGCAAGATATCGGGCCGCAAACCGGCATGCAGCCGCGCCACTTCCGCGCGCGAAATCATCGTGCCGGTCGGGTTGTTCGGATTGGCGAGGAACACCAGCCGCGTATCATCGCGCACGGTTGCCAGAATCGCATCGACATCGGCGACGAAATCGCGATCTGGTGCCGCCAGCGGCACTGCGCCTGCGCGCTGCGCCGCAATCGGATAGACCATGAACCCGTGGCGCACATGCACGACACTGTCGCCCGGCCTGCAATAGATTTGCGGCAGCAGATGCAGGATTTCGTCCGAACCGGTGCCGCAGACGATCCGGTCCGGGTCCAGCCCGTGCACCTGCCCTATGGCGGCGCGCAAAGTGGTGGCGGACCCGTCCGGATAGCGATGGCTGTTGCCGGCGGCGGCGACCAGGGCCGCACAAGCCTTTTCGCTCATCCCCCAGGGGTTTTCGTTCGAAGACAATTTTACCGGATGCGCATGGCCCGCGGCCTTGTTGCTGCCGGGGACATAGGCGTGGATGGCGCTGATCCACGGGTTGGGAACGGGTGCGGTGTTCATATCTCGCCAGTAGCGCCGGTTGGCCTCCTTTGCCAATATTGGATGCATGCATGGCAGAGCTTTGCACCGGGGCCTCTGGCTGCTACCAGCACGCGATTATGGTGCCAAACCCGGTTTCCCATCATCTGTTGCGTCTCGAAGTCGAATTGCCGCTGGAAAGCGGCCAGAAACTGGTGCGGCCAGCAATCGCTTACGAAAGCTGGGGCGAACTGAACGCGACGGCCACGAACGCCATCCTGATCTGCCACGCGCTGACCGGCGACCAATATGTGACCGGCACCCACCCGGTAACCGGCAAGCCCGGCTGGTGGACGCGGATGGTGGGCGCGGGCCGCCCCATCGATCCGGCCCGGCATTTCATCATCTGCATGAATGTGATCGGCGGCTGCATGGGCAGCGAAGGCCCGGCCAGTTCCGGCCCCGACGGCACGCCCTGGGGTCTGGATTTTCCCGTCATCACCATCGCCGATATGGTCCGCGCCCAGGCCGCCGCCCTCGATGCCCTGGGCGTCGGGCAATTGCTGGCGGTTGTCGGCGGGTCGATGGGCGGCATGCAGGCGCTGCAATGGGCGGCGAGCTATCCCGAGCGCGTCCGTTCCGTCGTCGCCATCGCCACCACCGCGCGGCACAGCGCGCAGAATATCGCGTTTCACGAAGTGGGCCGCCAGGCGATCCTCGCCGATCCGCAATGGCATGGCGGCGCCTATTATCAGCACAACGCCACCCCCACCGCCGGACTTGCGGTTGCGCGCATGACAGCGCACATCACCTATCTGTCCGAAGCCGGATTAACCGCCAAATTCGGCCGCCGCCTGCAAGACCGCGCCGATCTGTCTTTCGGGTTCGAGGCCGATTTCCAGATCGAATCCTACTTACGCTACCAGGGCAGCAGTTTCGTCGACCGGTTCGACGCCAACTCCTATCTCTATATTACCCGCGCGATGGATTATTTCGACCTCGCCGCACCCTATGACGGGCAACTGGCCTCCGCTTTCGCCGCCACAAAGGCGCGTTTCTGCGTCATTTCTTTCGACAGCGACTGGCTTTATCCCACCGCCGAGTCGAAAACCATCGTCCAGGCGCTGGTCGCCGCCGGGCGGCACGTCAGTTTCGTCGAGATCGACAGCCCGCACGGCCACGACAGCTTCCTGCTCGATTCGCCCACCATGTACGCCGTCGTCGATGGTTTCCTGAAGGCAGGTGAAGGCCTCGCATGAACGACCTCCCCACCCGCCTGCGCCAGGTGGCGAACCAGATCCCGGCGGGCGCGTCCGTGCTCGATGTTGGCTGCGCCACCGGCACGCTGCTGCAATATTTGCGCGACGTCAAAGGCGTGGACGGGCGCGGCATCGAGCTCGACCGCAACCGCGTCGCCGTCGCCGTCGCCCGTGGCCTCTCCGTCGTCCAGGGCGACGCCGAGCACGACCTCGCCGCCTTCCCCGATCTGTCCGTCGATTATGCCGTATTATCCGAAGCGCTGCAGGCGATGATGCAGCCGGCGGCGATCCTGGCCGAACTGCTGCGCATCGGCCACCGCGCCATCGTCGCCTTCCCCAATTTCGGCCACTGGCGCGTGCGGTTCGATCTATTGCTGCGCGGACGCATGCCCGTAACCCCCGGCCTGCCGCAAAGCTGGTATGAAACCGAAAATATCCACCTGTGCACCGTCGCCGACTTCCGCGCCCTGGCGCAAGAACAGGGCTACCGGATCGAAAGCGAATCTTACCTGTCCGGCGAACAGGCCATCAGCTTCTGGCCCAATCTGCGGGCGGATCATGCGCTGTTCGTGTTGAGCCGGGGGTGATTTTTGGTGTCTGGCCTCCGGCGGGCAGGGGCTTGTAGCCCCTGCACCCCCATGGTCAGTACGATCGCAAATGACTGGGACCGGTCGGGACGGCCAGCCCCGGTTGCTCTAAAACAGTTCATTCGGGCGGGATGCGGTGAATATTTACTGGCCGTCGCCGGACAAAGGAACGTGTAATGACCCAATCCTCTTCAATCTTTTGGCAGAACTTCAATGCCGCGTTCAGTTCGGGCGCATTCATAAAAACTAAAGCCGAGATAAACGGGCTTTCAATTTGTTCTGTCATGCTTGAGATGTGTTTTGGTGACCAAATACTGGCGAAAGGTACAGGGTGGTTTTGGCGACTGTCCGATGGAATCGCCCTCGTAACGGCGTGGCACAACTTGTCTGGATTGCATCATACCGTTCGCAAGCCGATAAGCCGACACGGTGGTATTCCCGATCGAGTACGCTTTCGTTACATGACAAAACAACCTCAAACCTTCCAAGTCCAAGAAATCCCGTTATATCTTGATGATAATCGTACCCAGCCACGTTGGTTCGTGCATCCGACTTTTGGTAGCTATCTCGACATGGCTTACTTGGGCCTCAAAGGTGCTTACGCCGCGTGTGTGAATGACATTGTTCCTATGATGAAATCACCAGTCCGTCCTGGATACGATGTCTTTGCCGTCGGCTTTCCCCAAGGTGTCAAGATGGCCAACTTTCTGCCGGTGGAAACGGGGAACCGTGGCATCGGACCCCGATATCCCGGTGGAGGGTCACCCAAAATTTTATGTTGATATAGCTGGACGCGGCGGGTTGTCCGGAGCTCCGGTCTATCGGACGCAGCAAGGTTTCGTAGTGAACCAAATTCCGACAGGTAAAACAATTGAAATCGGGGAACAAATTGAGTTCTTGGGCCTCTACAGCGGCAGAGCTTCTGACCAACTTCCGCCGGATGTTAGAACCGGCGAGAGTACTGACCTCGGATTCGTCTGGAGGGCAACATTCGTACAGGAGATGCTAAAGAATGGTGTCCTTGACGAATGTCCGGAGGTCGAAAAAGGCGCAGTCACTATGGAAGAATTCTGGTGCAAAGCTGGTGATGCGGAAAGCTGAAGTCGGAGTTTGCACTTTTCTTTCAATCCTCCAAAAAAACGCTTGCTGTCTCTCTCCTCAACCTTATGCGGATTACGATTGTAACAGGCGCATCGCGATGTAGGGGTGCAGGGGCTACAAGCCCCTGCCCGCCGGAGGCAAATCTTCCGTAATTCTCCCTACATCAACCCCTGCGCCCGCAAACTGACATGCGCAGCGCGGGCGATGACGATATGATCATGCACGGCTATCCCGAGCGGCTTGGCGGCGTCGATGATGGTGCGGGTGATCTGGATGTCGTCGCGGGAAGGGGTTGGGTCGCCGGCGGGGTGGTTGTGGACGAGGATGACGGCGGAGGCTTGCAGTTCCAGCGCGCGTTTGACGATTTCGCGCGGATAGACGGGGGCCTGGTTGACGGTGCCTTCGCCAAAGGCTTCGTCGCGGATCAGGATGTTGCGGTTGTTCAGGAACAATACGCGGAATTCTTCCGTCAGTTCATGGGCGAGGCGGGCGTGGAGATAGTCGATCACGCTGTCCATATTCGCCAGCACCGGACGGCCCAGGGCCTTGCGCTGCAACGCGCGGACGGCGCAGGCTTCGACGAATTTCAGCGCGGCGGCGGCTCCTTCGCCCAAACCCTCCACCCGCGCCAGTTCGGCGGGGGAGGCGGCGAGCAAAGTGGGCAGGTCGCCGAATTCGGATAGCAGATGCTTGGCGAGGGGTTTTGTGTCCCGGCGGGGGATGGCCAGCGTCAGCACATATTCGAGCAGTTCGTAATCGAGAAACGCATCGCCGCCGCCGCCCAGCAGCCGTTCGCGCATGCGCGCGCGATGGCCTTGTGAAAGCGCCGGATCGGCGGCCATGCTCAGGCGGAATAAGGCGGGCGGTCGAGCCCGGCGGGAGACAGGGTGAAAATCTCCGCGCCGGTTTCGGTAATGCCGATCATATGCTCGAATTGCGCTGAAAGGGAACGATCGCGCGTGACCGCCGTCCAGCCGTCGCCAAGGATTTTCGCATCGGGCCGACCGATATTGATCATCGGTTCGATGGTGAAAAACATGCCGGGGCGCAATTCCATGCCTTCGCCGGGGCGGCCATAGTGCACGACATTGGGGGCCGCGTGAAACACCCGTCCGATGCCATGGCCGCAGAAATCCCGCACAACCGACATGCGTTGGGCTTCGGCATGGGTCTGGATGGCGTGGCCGATATCGCCGAGCGTGTTACCGGGTCTGGCGGCCTCGATGCCGAGCATCAGACATTCGTACGTCACATCTGTCAGGCGGCGGGCCTTCAACGGCGGCTCTCCGGCGTAATACATGCGGCTGGTGTCGCCATACCAGCCATCCAGCACGATGGTGACGTCGATGTTGAGAATATCGCCGGGCGCGAGCGGTTTGGGGCCGGGGATGCCGTGGCAGATCACATGGTTGATGCTGGTGCACAGTGCATGGGAATAGCCGCGATAAAAAATGGTGGCCGAAACCGCGCCGCGTGCGGTTATGAAATCATAGGCCAGTTGATCGAGTTCGGCGGTGGATATGCCGGGGCGGACATGTTCGGTCAGCATGTCGAGCGTTTCGGCGGCAAGTTTGCCGGCGGCGCGCATGCCGACGAAATCGGCGGGCGGGTGAATGCGGACGACGCGGTCGTCAATTGCGGTTTCGGTCATGGCGGTTATGGATTTAGGGCCGCGAAGGGTTTAGGGCAATGCTATGGTTGATTCAGCGACACGGATATGGACGGCGGCGCTTGTCATCATCGGTGACGAGATTTTGTCTGGCCGCACGCAGGATGCGAATCTGTCCTATCTGGGGCGCTGGCTCAATTTGCAGGGTGTGCGCCTGAAAGAGGCGCGGGTGGTGCCGGACGATGCACAGATGATCGGCAACGCGGTGAAGGCTTGCCTTGCCGCGCATGATTATGTGTTCACCACTGGCGGCATCGGCCCGACGCATGACGATATTACGGTGGATGCAGTGGCCGCCGCCCTCGATCTGCCGGTGATCTATCACCCCGAAGCGCTGGCGCAGCTGGAACATTGGTACAAGGGCGAACTGACCGAAGCCCGGCGGCGGATGGCGCGCGTGCCGCAAGGGGCGGATTTGCTGCCCAACCCGGAAACCGGCGCGCCCGGCATCCGGCTGGGGCGGCTGTTCCTGATGGCCGGGGTTCCCAGCATTACCCAGGGCATGTTGCGCGGGCTGGATGGCACGCTGGCGGGCGGGAAACCGGTAGAGACGCTGGCGATTGGCGCATGGACGCCGGAAAGCCGCGTCGCCGACATGCTGTCGGATTTGCAGCGCGCCAATCAGGATGTGCAGATCGGCTCCTATCCTTTCTGGCGCGAGGGGCGGGGCGGCGCCAATTTCGTGCTGCGCGCGGTGGACAAGGAGAAGTTGCGCACAGTGCGGGACATGTTGCTGGCACAATTGCGCGAAGCGGGAATCGACGCGGTGGAGGGTGAGATATGAATTTCATACGCGGGCTGCTGATTGCCCTGCTGGTGGCGGGGCTTACCCTGTTCGCTGTCGCCAACAGCCAGACGCTGACGCTGAATTTTGGCTTTGTCCAACTGGATGTATGGCTGCCGCTGGTGGTGCTGGTATCGTTTCTGATCGGCTTTCTGCCGCCATGGCTGCGGCTGTCGGCGGACCGGATGGTGCTGAAGCGGCGGCTGAAACGCACAGAGGCGGCGCTGGAAGATGCCGAAGCGGGATTGTCGCAGGCGCGGATTGAATTATTGCGGTCGCCCGGCAGGCCGGAGGGCGGGCCTGTCCCGGAGCCGATACAACCGCCGCGGCCGGTCGTCCCGCCCGTGGCGACGCAACCGCCACCGCCGCCGGGTTCCTGATATATGGTTCGCAGTCCACTCTGGCTGGCGGTGGATACCGCCGATGCATCGCATGCCCGCGATCTCGTTCGCAGTTGCGCCGCCTCGCTGGGTGGTGTGAAGCTGGGGCTGGAATTTTTCGTCGCCAATGGGCCGGAAGGCGTGCGGGCGGTGATGGCCGATACGGGCCTGCCGCTGTTTCTGGACCTGAAATTCCACGATATTCCCAATACGGTCGCGAAGGCCGTGGCAAGTGCTTCCGCCCTGAATCCGGCGCTTCTCACCATTCATGTCAGCGGCGGGGTGGCGATGATTCACGCCGCCAAAGCCGCCGCCGGTCCGGATACGAAAGTGATCGCCGTCACCGTATTGACCAGCCTGGATGCGGAAGATTTGCACGCGACCGGAGTAGGGGCGACGCCGCTGGTGCAGGTGCAGCGCCTCGCCCTTCTGGCGCGCGATGCCGGCGCGGACGGCGTGGTCTGTTCGCCTCGGGAAGTGACGGCGGCGAAAGCACTGTGGCCGGGCGGCTGTTTTGTGGTTCCCGGCGTCCGGCCAGCAGGTAGCGAGGCGGGCGATCAGAAGCGCATCATGACGCCGAAAGAGGCGTTGAGGGCTGGCGCATGGGCGCTGGTAGTGGGTCGGCCGATTACTGCCGCACCCGATCCGGCGGCGGCGGCACGCGAATTGCTGGCGGGCTGCTGAATCATGTCTGTGCGCGTCAAGATTTGCGGCATCACCACCCCCGATGCGCTGGATGCGGCGCTGGCGGCGGGCGCGCATGCTGTCGGTTTCGTATTTTTCCCGCCGTCGCCGCGCGCGCTGACGCCCGCCACCGCAAGGGCGCTGGCGGCGCGTGCACCCGGCGTGCGCAAGGTGGGTGTGTTTGTCGATCCGGACGACGCGCTGCTTGCTGCCGCGATTGAGGGCGGGGGGCTCGACACGGTGCAATTGCAGGGGGATGAACCGCCTGAACGCGTGGCGGAAATCCGCCAGCGCTATGGCGTAAAAGTGTGGCGGGCGAAGGGTGTCCGCACTGCCGCCGGGTTGCGGGATCTTGAACGCCGCTTTTCCATGGCCGATGCGCTGTTGCTCGATGCCCAGGCGCCGGATGGTGCGCCCCTGCCTGGTGGCAATGGCCTGCGGTTCGATTGGCGCATCCTGACGGACGTCCGGTCACAAATGCCGTGGATTCTGGCCGGTGGCCTTAATGCGGATAATGTGGCCGAAGCGATAAGGCTGACTGGCGCCGATTTTGTCGATGTTTCCAGCGGTGTTGAATCGTCTCCGGGCGTCAAGAGTCTTGCAAAGATCGCCGCCTTCACGCAAGCAGCACACCGTGCCTGAATATGTATCTCCGATAAACAGCCTGCGCTCCATGCCGGATGCGCAAGGCCATTTTGGGCGTTTTGGCGGACGTTATGTCGCCGAAACGCTGATGCCCATCGTGCTCGATCTCGAACGCGAATATCGCGCCGCAAAGGAGGATCCGGCATTTGCTGCCGAATTCACGTCTTTGCTGAAGCATTTCGTTGGCCGTCCGAGCCCGCTTTATTTCGCGGAAAAGCTCACCGCACGGCTGGGCGGCGCGAAAATCTATTTCAAGCGCGAGGATCTGAATCACACCGGCGCGCACAAGATCAATAACTGCGTCGGACAGATCCTGCTGGCGCGGCGCATGGGCAAAACGCGCATCATTGCTGAAACCGGGGCCGGACAACATGGCGTGGCCACCGCCACCGTCGCCGCGCGCTTCAATCTGCCCTGTACGGTGTTCATGGGCGCGCGCGATGTCGAGCGGCAAAAACCCAATGTTTTCCGCATGAAGCTGCTGGGCGCGGAAGTCCGCCCCGTCACCGCCGGTGCGCAGACGCTGAAAGATGCAATGAACGAGGCCATCCGCGACTGGGTGACCAATGTGCACGATACTTTCTATCTGATCGGAACCGTGGCCGGGATGCATCCATATCCGGAACTGGTGCGGGATTTTCAGTCCGTGATCGGCACCGAGGCACGGGAACAGATCATCGAAGCCGAAGGGCGCCTGCCCGATCTGCTGATCGCGGCGGTGGGTGGCGGCTCCAACGCCATCGGCCTGTTCCACCCCTTCCTCGACGAGCCGGAAGTGGCGATGCTGGGCGTGGAAGCTGGCGGCTTGGGCCTCGATACCGACAAGCATGCCGCCAGCCTGAACGGTGGCAGCCCTGGTATCCTGCACGGCAATCGCACCTATTTGTTGCAGGATGAAGACGGTCAGATCAACGAGGCGCACAGCATTTCCGCAGGGCTGGATTATCCCGGCATCGGCCCCGAACATAGCTGGCTGCACGACATCGGCCGGGTGAAATATGAGCCGGCAACGGATGCTGAGGCGCTGGAAGCTTTCCAGATCTGTTGCCGCGAAGAAGGCATTATTCCGGCGCTGGAATCGGCCCACGCGGTCGCCGCCGCCATCCGTCATGCACCGGACATGCATAAGGATCAGATTATCCTGCTGAATATGTCCGGGCGCGGTGACAAGGATATCGAAACGGTGGCGAAATTGCTGGGGAAGGAAATATGACGGACCGCATCGCCGCCACCTTCGCCCGTTGCAAGGCCGAAAACCGTGCAGCGCTGATGACCTTCCTGACCGCCGGTGATCCGGACCCGCAAACCTGCGCCCATATTCTGGATGCGGCGGTGGCTGGCGGCGCCGATATTATCGAACTGGGTATGCCGTTTACCGATCCGATGGCGGACGGGCCGGCCATCCAGCTCGCCAATCTGCGCAGCCTGGGCGCGGGCACCACCACGGCGGATATTCTGGCGCTCGCCGGCCAGTTCCGCGAACGTCATCCGCAAGTGCCGCTGGTGCTGATGGGCTATGCGAATCCGATGACGATTCGCGGGCCGGAATGGTTCGCTGATGCGGTCGCCGCAGCCGGTGTCGATGGTGTAGTCTGCGTCGATATTCCGCCAGAGGAAGACGCGGAGCTGGGGCCAGCACTGCGTGATCGGGGCATCCATATGGTGCGGCTCGCCACGCCCACAACCGACGCGAAACGGCTGCCCGCCGTACTCGATGGCGCATCGGGCTTTCTCTATCATGTGGCGGTCGCCGGCATTACCGGCGCGCAAAGTGCCGGCGAAGAAGTGATTGCCGCCGCCGTCGCACGGCTGCGCGCGGCGACGGCGCTGCCGATTGGCGTCGGCTTTGGCATACGTACCCCGGATCAGGCCGCGGCTGTTGCGCGTCATGCCGATGGCGTCATCATCGGTTCGGCCATCGTATCGCTGATCGGTGAAGGGGGTGCGGATATTCCGGCGCGTGTCGAAGCCGCTGTTTCCGGCCTGTCCGCCGCCATCCGCACCGCTCGCAAGGATCGCGCCGCATGAGCTGGCTGACCCGTCAACGTTCACGACTGACCGGGTTCATCCAGCGCCGGGACACGCCGGACAAGCTGTGGACCAAGTGCCGCCAGTGCGGCGCGATGCTCTATACGCGCGAGTTCGAGGCCAATTTGTCGGTCTGCATGGAATGCGGCCATCACGAACGGATCGGCCCGGAAACGCGTTTCGGTCAGATTTTCGATGACGGTGAATTTACGCGCATCGCGGTGCCCAAACCCGCCGACGACCCGCTGAAGTTTCGCGATTCCAAGCGCTATCCGGATCGGTTGAAAGCTGCGCGTGCCGCGACCGGCGAGGAAGACGCGATGCAGGTGGCGAAGGGCGCGATATCGGGTCGCGAAGCCATCGTCGCGGTGCAGAATTTCGCCTTCATGGGCGGCTCGATGGGGATTGGTGTCGGGGCCGCTTTCGTCACCGGCGCGCATGCGGCAATTTCGGCAAAAGCGCCGTTCATCGCTTTTGCCGCGGCCGGCGGCGCGCGCATGCAGGAAGGGATTTTATCCCTGATGCAGATGCCGGCGTCCACCGTCGCCATCGCCGAACTGCGCGAGGCCGGGCTTCCCTATATCGTCGTGCTGACCGACCCGACAACGGGGGGCGTCACCGCCAGCTATGCCATGCTGGGCGATGTGCAGATTGCCGAACCTGGTGCGCTGATCGCATTTGCCGGGGCGCGCGTGATCGAATCGACAATCCGCGAAAAATTACCGGAAGGCTTCCAGCGCGCCGAATATCTGCTGGAGCATGGCATGATCGACATGGTGGTGAAACGCCAGGATCTGGCCACGACGCTCGGGCGGCTGATCAATATGCTCGCACCCATCACAAAATGAGCCTGCCGCCGGCGGATTTCGCCCGTTCCGACGATCCGGTGCTCGACCGGCTGCTGCGCGCGGCCGGACAGCAGCGCATCACCGGCGTCGACCTGACGCTTGAACGCATCGAACGGCTGCTGACACGCATGGCCAGCCCGCATCGCAAATTGCCGCCGGTGCTGCATGTGGCGGGCACCAACGGCAAGGGTTCCACCGTCGCCTATTTGCGTGCGGCGCTGGAGGCGTCGGGACATCAGGTGCATGTATTCACCTCGCCGCATCTGGTGCGCGTGAACGAGCGCATCCGGCTGGCGGGAACGTTGGTCAGTAACGCTGATCTGTCCGAAGCGCTGGCGGAAGTGCTGCGCTACAACGGCAGCCAGCCGATTTCCTTTTTCGAGGTGTTGACGGCGGCGGCGTTCCTGTTGTTCGCCGCGACGCCTGCCGACGCGGTGCTACTGGAAACCGGCCTTGGCGGCCGACTCGACACCACCAATGTGATCGAACAGCCGCTGGTGACGGGCATATCCCAGATCGCCTTCGACCATATGGCGACGCTGGGGCCGACGTTGCGCCATATTGCGGCGGAGAAGGCCGGCATCGCCAAGCGTGGCGTGCCGCTGGTGACGCAAAAATATCCCCAACCGGTGGCGGCGGCGGTTGCCGAAGTCGCCTTGCCTCGCGGCGCGCGCTTGCGGGTGCGCGGGGAACATTGGGACGCCGCCGTTTATGAAGGCCAGCTGGTGTTTCGCGAACTGGCGGATCCGGATGCCGAGCCCCTGCGCCTGCCGGAACCGAGGCTGCCGGGCGCCCATCAGTTCGATAACGCCGCGCTCGCGGTGGCGATGTTACGGGCGCAGCAGGAACTGGCCGTGCCGGAATCGGCGCTGCGATCGGCGATGGGATGGGTGCAATGGCCAGGGCGGTTGCAACGGCTCCATGCCGGGCAGTTGGCGGAACTCATTCCGCCGGGTTCGGAATTATGGGTGGATGGCGGGCATAATCCTGCTGCCGGGCGCGCCATCGCCAGCTTTATGGCTGCCGCACAACCGCCGCTGTCGCTGGTGCTGGTGGCGGGCATGCTGCCGACCAAGGATCATGCCGGTTTCCTGAAATGCTTCCCGGCGGGTACACGGCTGATCGCCATGCCGATCCCCCGGCATGAAAGCATCGCCCCCGATGAACTTGCAACCGCAGGCCGGACGGCTGGCCATCAGGCGGAAACGGCAGGCGATCTGGCGGAGGCCCTGTCGAGGGTTCAGGAACCCGCCCGCATCCTGATCTGCGGTTCCCTGCATCTTGCGGGGGAAGCCCTCCGGGCCAACGGTACGCCCCCCGCCTGAGCGGAGGGCGCTACTTTCTATTCGTCTATATCGTCGTCGGCGTCCGGGCCAGCGAGCAGTGCGTCGGAAACGCCGGCGCTGTTGGCGCGGATAGCGGCTTCCAGCCTGTCCCGCATTTCCGGATTGTCGGTAAGGAATTTCTTGGCGTTTTCACGGCCCTGGCCGATTCTGGTTGAATCATAGGAAAACCATGCGCCGGACTTGTCGACGATGCCGGCCTTGACGCCCAGATCGAGAATTTCGCCGACCTTGGAAATGCCCGAACCATACATGATGTCGAACTCGACCTGCCGGAACGGCGGCGCGACCTTGTTTTTCACCACTTTCACGCGCGTGGTGTTGCCGACAATTTCGTCCCGGTCCTTGATCTGGCCGATGCGGCGGATATCGAGCCGGACGGAGGCATAGAATTTCAGCGCATTGCCGCCCGTGGTGGTTTCCGGATTGCCATACATTACGCCGATCTTCATCCGTACCTGGTTGATAAAGATCACCAGCGTCTTGGAGCGGCTGATCGAGCCTGTCAGCTTCCGCAAGGCCTGGCTCATCAGCCGCGCCTGCAAGCCGACATGGCTGTCGCCCATTTCGCCCTCGATCTCAGCGCGCGGCACAAGCGCCGCCACCGAATCGATCACCAGCACGTCAATCGCATTCGAACGTACCAGCGTATCGACGATTTCCAGTGCCTGCTCGCCGGTATCCGGCTGGGAAATAATCAGATTCTCGGTATCGACGCCGAGCTTCTTCGCATAAACCGGGTCCAGCGCATGTTCTGCATCCACGAACGCGGCGATGCCACCGGTTTTCTGCGCTTCGGCAATGACATGCAGCGCCAGCGTCGTCTTGCCTGAACTTTCCGGACCGTAAATCTCGACAATCCGCCCGCGCGGCAAGCCGCCGATACCGAGCGCAATATCGAGGCCCAGAGATCCGCTTGAAATCGATTCTATCTCCAGCGTCTGCCGCTGGCCGAGCTTCATCGCCGACCCCTTGCCAAAGGCGCGATCAATCTGCGCCAGCGCGGCTTCGAGTGCCTTTTCCCTATCCATTCCCGCACCCCAATCCTGTATGAGCGACCGCTTCCGGCCGGAACCCGCCCCGCCCGAGGGTTAATGCGTCGCCTTTCGCGAAGCAAGCTTTTTCTGTGCACTGTTTGTTCTTGTTGGCAATCGGGCAGAACGGCCGGATCCACCCGGATCTGTCCGTTGTAGCTAAATGCTCATGATATTTTCAGAAATTTCATCTGTAGACGTTAACTATTGTAGTTCAACATAAATAGCGTGACAAGTCTTCCGCTTGTTGCGATAAATAACGTCGGGGATAATTTTTGGGGGTGGCATATGGGAGATATGCTTTGGGGGGCGTGAGCCCGCGCCGGTCGCTGGCGGCTTTACTTCGGGTCATTATTATATGGCTTGCCGGGGTGGTGGCTGGCGTACTTACCGGAGTGCTTGTTGCTGAACTGCTGATGTCTGCTGACTGACAACCAATAATCGAACATCGGGGACATCTGCGGAACACTTGTCTTGCTTTGACGTTTGAGTCAGGCATTATTCAAGTAAAGGAGCGGGAGATGGCGACGGAACATACGAGACCTGCAGCGGGAAGACATGTTCCCGTCAGTTCGAGAGGCAGGACAGGGGCAGACGGGAGTTCTGCGCCGCGCACCCGACGATATGATCCGGCGGAAACCCGGTTGCGTGTGCTGGATGCCGCCACCCTGTTATTTGGCACGCGCGGGTTCGACGCCAGCAGCACCGCAGACATCGCGCGGGTGGCGAATGTCTCCGAAGGGTCCATATTCTATCATTTCGGCTCGAAACAGGCGCTGCTGGACGAACTGGGGAATTTTCATGGCAGCCGGTTGATCGCGGTCATGGAGGCCGCCGATCACGAAGGCGAGGCCGCGATCGGCGATGTGCTGCGTCAATGTTTTGAATATTGCGACGATAACAACGTCTGGAAGAAAATGGCGAAACCGCTGGCTGACGATAAGGATTCAGAGCCGGTCGAAGTTTTGCCATTCATCGACGCGGCGCGGGAGATGCTGGTCAACTGGCTGGCCGGACGAATCCGTATGCGCGGTCATCGCGTAAAGGGCGTCGACCCGCATCTGGCAGGCAATTTCATCTTTGTGCTGGTGCGCGAAGGCCTGAATCAATATCTGGAACCCGGCCTCAACGAGGAACAGCGGCGCGAAATCCGCGATGCCTGTATTCATTTCACGACCGCCGTTCTCGACCCGGTCGAAACGGCCCACTAGACGTTTGACCGGATCATGGCGGGCAGGCGTTGCATCCGTCCGCAGCGGTGGCGCTAGCCTTCGCGAACCCGCAAGATGATTGCGGCCACCACGCCAAGAATGATGCCGGTTACGGCGCCTGCCGACGGTTCGCCGATTATCAATCCTATGATGAAGCCCGCGAACAGGCCGATGGCGAGCAATACGCCATAGCCTTTCGGTTCAGGGTTTTTCGGCCCGCTCATTCGCCGTTGTCTTCCGCCGGGAATGGACCGGCAAAAGCAAAGCTTTTCACCGGATGGCGGCCACTGGGCTTCTCGCGCTCTTGCAGGGGTTCCGGCAAGGACGCCGGATCACCGCGCCGGCCGACAGCGACGGCGGCTTCGATGCGAAAGCGTTCGGGAACCTGCAACGCCAGGCGGGCCGCATCGAAATCGACGCCTGTCATGCCGTGGCTGTCATAGCCAAGGGCACGCGCCTGCAAGGCCAGCATGGCCCACGCAGCACCTGCGTCGAAGCTGTGGCTCCACGACGGTGCAGGCTCGCTGCCGGGCTTTTCCATCAGCGTATCCGACAGGATGAAGATCAGGGCGGACGCATTTTGCGCCCAGCCAGCATTGGCCGGCACCAGCAATTTCAGAAAGCTCTCCCAATGCGCGTCGTTGCGGCGCGCGTAGAGGAAGCGCCAGGGCTGTGCATTGAAGGCCGAGGGAGCCCAACGGGCGGCATCGAACAGGGTCTGCAGATCGGCCAATGCGATTTCCGACCCGTCGAATGCGCGCGGCGACCAGCGCCCGACAATATGCGGAAGGATGCGGGGGTCTGCATCGCGTGTGTCAGTCATGGAACTCATCCTGTTTGCAAAGGCTCGTGCCGGTCCTTCTAGGCGTTACGCTTGGCAGTTGCCATATGGAGAACATGATTCGTGTTGGCAGTTACAACATCCGCAAGGCGATCGCGTCCGACCGGCGGCGGCGGCCGGACCGCACAATAACCGTTCTGAAAGAAGTGGCGGCGGATATTTTCTGCCTGCAGGAGGCGGACCGGCGTTTTGGTTCACGCTTCAGTGCTATTCCGCCGGAAATGCTGCAAACGCACAGCCCCTATCGTCCGGTGCCTTTCGATGTGCGCCCCGGTAGCCTCGGCTGGCATGGCAACGCCATTCTGGTGTCGGACCGGGTGGAAATCATCCGCCATGAACATCTGACCCTGCCGATGCTGGAACCGCGCGGCGCGGTGCTGGCCGATCTGTCGGTGGCGGGAACAGCCTTGCGGGTGGTGGGCATGCACCTGGATATTTCGGGCCTGTGGCGGCGGCAGCAGATTCGCTCGATCATGGCGCAGGTTGCCACCCAGCCGACGCAATTGCCGCTGGTGCTGATGGGCGATTGCAATGAATGGCGGCCCGCCGGCGGTTTTCTCCATGATCTGGGGCCGTGGTTTTGCAGTGCCGAATGCGGCCCGACCTATCCGGCGCGCTTCCCGCTGGGACGGCTGGACCGGATTATCACCGGACCGGGCATCGAAATTCTCGATTCGGGCGTTCATCGCTCCTGGTTTGCGCGCACTGCCTCCGATCATCTGCCGGTATGGGCGGAGCTGAAATTGTGATGCTGTTCCTGCAAATTGCCGGCGCGGCGCTGCTGGCGATTTTGCTGACGGGCCTGATATTGCGCCTGCTGTTTCCGTTGCCGCCCCTCGAACCGCGTGCGCATAGCGTGTCGTTCACCGGTACAGAAAAAACCAGCCTTGGACGGAGCATCGCTCGCCTCGCCGCCGCGCATCCGGGGAAATCCGGCGTCTATCCGCTGGGCGACGCGCATGAAGCGTTTGCGGCGCGCATCCTGCTGGCCAATGCAGCGGAGCGTTCGCTTGATCTGCAATATTATATCTTTCGCGCCGATGTGTCGGGCCGGTTGCTGATCGCGGCGCTGCGCGAGGCGGCGGATCGCGGCGTGCGGGTGCGCATATTGCTCGACGATAATGGCACCGCCGGGATCGACCGGTTGCTGGCGGCGCTGGACGCGCACCCGAACATGGAAGTGCGGCTGTTCAATCCCTTTGTGATCCGCTGGCCGAAGCCATTGGGATATCTTATGGATTTCTTCCGGCTCAACCGGCGGATGCACAACAAGAGCTTCACCGCCGACGGCCAGGCAACGATCATCGGCGGTCGAAACATCGGCGACGAATATTTCGGCGCGCAGGACAGCAACCTGTTCGCCGATCTCGATGTGCTGGGGGCCGGGCCGGTGGCGGCGGAAGTGTCCGCCGATTTCGATCTCTACTGGAACTGCGCAAGTTCGTGGCCCGCAGCCCGCATCCTGAAGCGCGTGCACCCCGAAGAAGACGCAAGTTTCGCCCGCGCGCTGACCGGCATTGAAAACGACCCCAAATGCCGCGCCTATCGGCATACCATCGGCGGCCTTTCCCATATCCGCCGGCTGCTGGCGGGGGATTTGCCGCTGGAATGGACAAAAGTGCGGATGGTGAGCGACAATCCCGCCAAGGCGCTCGGCAAACTGCCCGCAGGCGAATCGATGGTGGACCGGTTCGTGTCGGTGCTGGAACATCCGAAAGCCGAGGCCGGGCTGGTATCGCCCTATTTCGTCCCGACGAAGGCAGGTGTGGAGGCGTTCGCGATGCTGGGGGAGCAGGGCGTCGCCGTCAGCGCGTTGACCAATTCGTTCCGCGCCAGTGATGTCATCCTCGTGCATGCCGGCTATTCGCGTTATCGCAAGCCCTTGCTGCGTGCGGGCGTGCGGCTGTTCGAGCTGTGCGGGGAAGAGCGCCGCCATGCGAGCCAGCATCGGCGGTTACTGGGCTCCGGTTCCGGCAGGGGCGGCTCGCGCCCGACCTTGCGTTCGGTGGGCACGGTATTGCACGCCAAGACTTTCACCGGCGACCGTCGCCATATCTTCATCGGATCGTTCAATTTCGATCCCCGCTCCATGCATCTGAATACGGAACTGGGCTTTACGATCGAAAGTCCTGGCATGGCCGGTGAATTGCAGGATCGCTTCGACGCCGCCATGGCCCCCCACGCCTATGAACTGGTGCTGACAGACAGGGGCCGGCTGAACTGGATCGAACGCGATGGCCACGGCGGGGAGGTATGCCATAACATCGAGCCGGGAACGAGATTCGCCGGACGCATGGCGATGCACGTGGTTTCGCGCCTGCCTATCGAATGGATGCTTTAGCCTGGTCCGGCAATTGCAAAATGGCTTCGTTGGCGAGTTGATCCGCGCGTTCGTTCAGCAAATGACCGGTATGACCGCGCACCCATTCCCAACGGATGCGATGCGGTTTGGCCGCCTCTGTCAGCGCCATCCATAAATCGGCGTTCTTCACCGGTTTTTTATCCGCCGTGCGCCAGCCGTTTTTCTGCCAGCCGGCTGTCCATTTCGTCATGCCATCCAGCAGGTAACGGCTGTCCGTCAGCAGCGTGACAGAAGCCGGGCGCTTCAGGGCTGACAGTGCCTGCAATGCCGCCGTCATTTCCATGCGGTTGTTGGTGGTCAGCGGCTCCGCCCCGCTCAGGATTTTTTCCACCGGACCGGCGCGCAGGATCGCCGCCCAGCCGCCCGGGCCGGGATTGCCCTTGCACGCGCCGTCGGTGGCGATTTCGACCTCAGGCAGCGTGGTGGACATAGTGGCGCAGACGGTTGGCGAAGGGCACAGGGTCCTTGTGGTGGACGAGCGCGTCGGCGTCGGGCGTCAGCCAGTCTTGCGCCCGCGACAGCAGGAAGCGCAGCGCCGCCCCCTGGCCGAGCAAGGGCAGGGCGGCGTGTTCGGCGGCGGAGAGTTTTCGCACCGATTCATAGCCCTGAAGCGCGGCATTCATATGTTCGGGCATCGGTGCGCCGCCATCGGGCGCAAAGGCCCAGGCCGTCAGGAAAACCGCCAGATCATAGGCATAACTGTCGGTACAGGAGAAATAAAAGTCGATCAGGCCGGTTACCTGATCGCCAAGCATCAGCACATTATCAGGAAACAGATCGGCGTGAATGATGCCGGTCGGCAGGTCCGTCGGCCACTTCATCGTTAAATGACGCAACGTATCGTGCACGAAACCCGCGAGGCCGGGTTCGATGCGGTCCAGCCCGGCGCCGAGATCATGGGCGGTCTGTTGCCACCATGGCAGCGATAAATGATTGGCGCGCAATTCGGGAAAGCTGGCGCCAGCCAGATGCAGCGCCGCAAGTGCCGCGGCAGCGGCGCGGGTTTGCGCAGGCGTTGGCGCACTTACCGAGACGCCGGATAAAAACTGGATCATGCAGGCAGCGCGGCCGGCGATCCGGTGCAGGGCGACGCCGTCGCGGTCCCGAATCGGACGCGGCACGGGCAATCCCTTGTTCGCCAGATGCTCCATCAGATTGATAAAAAATGGCAGGTCATCCGGGTCGATCCGATGTTCGTATAACGTCAGGATGAAACGATCGGTCGTGGTTTCCACCAGAAAATTGCTGTTGGAAACGCCTTCGACAATGCCTTTGGAGGACACGAGTGCACCGGTATCGAATTGATTGAGAAATCCTCCGAGAACATCCTCGGATACTTCAACATATACTGCCATGGGTTTTTCAGGCCGTTTGCGGAGAGAGAAGGGCGCGGGGCAATTTGAATACGACGTCTTCGGTGGCGGTGGTAACTTCTTTCACCGTTACCGTATAGCGTTGCCGCAACGCGTCGAGCACTTCCTGCACCAGCACTTCCGGCGCGGACGCGCCGGCGGTCAGCCCGAGGGTTCGTGTGTCCGCCATGCGGTTCCATTCGATATCATCGGCCCGGGCGATCAGTTCGGCAACAGTGCCCTCGCGCTCCGCCACTTCACGCAAGCGTTTGGAGTTGCTGCTGTTCTGCGCTCCGAGCACGAGCAGGTAATCGCATTGCTGCGCAATGGCTTTCACCGCTTCCTGGCGGTTGGAGGTGGCGTAGCAAATATCCTCGCCACGCGGCGATGAGATAGCCGGGAAACGGCGCTGCAAGGTCGCGACGATGGCGGCGGTATCGTCAACTGAAAGCGTCGTCTGCGTCAGAAACCCCAAAGCGGCGACCGGCGGCATGACGCTTTCCGCATCCGCCACGGTTTCAATCAGTGTCATGCGGTTTGCCGGCACCTGGCCGAACGTGCCGATGACTTCGGGATGGCCCGCATGGCCGACGAACAGGATATGCCGTCCTTCGGCCACCATGCGTTCCGCCTGGCGATGCACCTTGGACACCAGGGGGCAGGTAGCGTCCAGCCATGCAAGGCCGCGTGCTGTTGCCGTTTCAGGCACCTGTTTCGGCACACCATGAGCGGAAAAAATAACATGCGCGCCGTCCGGCACTTCATCCAGTTCGCTGACGAACACCGCGCCGCGCGCTTTCAGGCCATCGACCACAAATTTGTTATGGACGATTTCGTGCCGCACATAAATCGGCGCGCCATAATGTTCGATGGCCTTTTCAACGATCTGGATGGCGCGTTCCACACCGGCGCAAAAACCGCGGGGGGCAGCGATCAACACATGCAGTGGCGGCAAATCGGACGTCGGGACAGTCATGGCCGGTTCCTTAGCGCAAGCGGGGCTGGCCATGAACCCCCTTCCCAAAATCATGTGAAACCGTCAAAGGGAAACATCGCGCGACGAGGAGACAGGGTTTTGCGGACTGCCATTTGGGCGCCTGGATTATTGGCACTGACGTTGGTTTTGGCCGGATGCGCGAAAAATCCGCTGCTGGTGGAACGCTCGCTGTGCACAGCGGTGGCGATCCCCCACCATGTTGGCAGCTATACGCGCTTCGATCCGCCACAAAGCCGCAACGCCGATGCGATACAGTTCACCGCCCAGATTACGGATTTGCGCGGCGATTGCATCGAGGCGCCGGATTATCTGATTACCGATGTGCGCTACAAGGTGACGGCGCAGCGCCGTAATGCGGGCGCCGCCGAACAGGTGCAGGTGCCGATGTTTCTGGCGTTGGTGCAGGGCGGCAATGTGCTGGTTTCCAAACAGCTTTCGGGAATAACGCTGGATTTTCAGGCGGGGCAGTTGCGTACGGAAGCGGTTGGTCACGGTCGCGCCGAAGTGCATCGTTCCGCCGCGACATTGTCACCTGAATTGCAGCAGCGAATCAGTCGCCCCCGTAAGCCAGACGAGGCGGATGCGCTGATCGATCCGATGTCCGACCCGCAGGTGCGCGCCGCCGTGCGCGCGGCGACATTTGAAATTCTCGTCGGATTTCAGCTTGAAGATGCGGACCTCGCCTATAATATCGGCAAATAGCCGCGCATAAAAATTGCGGCTTGAGGAGGGGCCGCATGTGCAGTTCGCGGCCTGGCAGGAGAAATGGCATGCGAATTTTCACCGCGAGCTTCATTCCCGCAGCCTTGGCTATCGCATGGTTGACCTTCGCCCCGGCACATGCCGCCGACCGTGCGCCGACTCCGGATGAACGCACCAGCATTGAAAAGGTGTTGCGCGAAAACGGTTTTGTCAGTTGGGAAGATATCGAACTGGACGATGGCTGGTGGGAAGTCGATAACGCCCTGATGTCTGACAAGGTCGTCTACGATCTGAAGATCAATCCGGCGACAATGCAGATCGAGAAACGCGACCGCGAGGATTAGAGCCTAACCGCGAATGGACGGTTGACGCCTCCCGGGTCGCGTCCTATGTCGCTTTCCTTCGGGCGTCACCGCCCGCTGTGGCGACCGTAGCTCAATTGGTTAGAGCGCCGGTTTGTGGTACCGGAGGTTGCGGGTTCGAGACCCGTCGGTCGCCCCATGATTTCAATAACTTAGGTGCGGAATAAACCAGAGGCCGAGGTTCAGGCGAACTTTTGCCCGAATTCCACTCCTGGATGAACTCATCGAGGAACGTGCTAAAGTCGCGCGCAAAGTCCGCGTATCCGGCGAGGATCTCCGTAGCCTCATTACCCTCGGCGGACGGGTCGGTATTTGTAATTTCCGCGCACATGGTCCCGAGGATTTCCGCCACGTCCGCAGCGCCGGATCTGGCCCGTTCCATGCTGGTCAGCAAATCCGGCCTGGGAAGCGTTTCACTGCGCCACCGTCTCTGATGTGCTACGCCATTCATACTGTCATACCCCCGGTCGATGGATATTGCGCTAATCCGGCCCCGGTCCGGAAAAGGATAATATTCTGAAACCATGGCCGAATACGGCAAGTTCAGGGGACACTTTAGGCCAATGATCAACATCTGGCGACAATTAGCTATACTAATATTTGGTAATGTAATTGAGCTTACGTGTGTAAGGATAATGTCATGATCCTCAAAGAATCAGATTTATACGACAGGTGATGCCATGTTGTCCCGGGTCGGATCTGGAGAATATCTATCGATTTCGCTTTCCCTGTCTGCACTCTTTACGGCGGCATAGGCGGTTTTCAGTGCATCGGTCAGCAGACGATATTCATCCGCGCGCGGTGACGATGGGCGCCAGGCCAGCACAATCTCGCGTTTGGCGTCTGGCGTGGCGAGCGGGCGGGTAACGATGCTGGTGCCATTCAGGATACCGCCGTCGATGGCCATTTGCGGCACCAGCGTCAGGCCGATCCGGTTTTCCACCATCTGAACGAGCGTATAGAGCGACGTTCCCAGCATCGACGAATCGGGGCGGAATGCGGCGCGGGAACAGGCGGCCAGCGCATGATCCTTCAGGCAATGGCCGTCTTCCAGTAAAAGCAGGCGCGATTCGTCGATAACTTCGGGTGAGACCGCCGCCGGAAACCCGGGGTAATCCGCCGGATGATAGGCAAGGCGGATCGGATCGTCCAACAGATGCGCATATTCGATTTCGCCGCAGGCATAGGGCAGCGCCAGAAGCAGGCAATCGAGTTGCCCGGCAGCGAGCGCCTCGCACGCGGTGGCAGATTGATCCTCGCGCAGGAACAGCCGCAGTTCCGGCCATGCCCTGCGCAGCTGTGGCAGCAGCGCCGGCAGCAGGAATGGCGCGATGGTCGGAATGACGCCCAGCCGCAGATCGCCTGCGAGCGGCTTGCCGGAGGCGCGCGCCGCTTCGACGATGCCATCAGCCTCCGCTAGCAGCCGCACGGCGCGTTTGACCACGTCTTCTCCCAACGGGGTAAAACGGACGATGCGACGATTGCGCTCGATAAGGGTCGCGCCCAGCAGGGTTTCGAGTTCGCGTATCCCGGTGGACAGCGTCGACTGGCTGACATGGCAGGCTTCGGCGGCCCGCCCGAAATGCCCGATATGATGCAGCGTCACCAGATATTGCAGTTGTCTGATTGTGGGCAGGTAGATCACAGGATGAGATATAATCGACGCAGTAGATCATCTCAAGGTCAGAACGCCCAGCGCCAGACATTGAAGAAGCTGGTGAGGGTAAGCACTGCGCCCACCAGGATCAGCAGGGTGCTCGCCGACAGGCGGCGCGCGAGGACTGCGCCCAAAGGTGCGGCGATGATGCCTCCGGCCAGCAGGCCAAGTGTGGCGGTTGTCACCACCTCCCAACCCAGCGTTAAAAGGAACGTAATGGCGGCGCTGGTGGTGACAAAAAACTCGGCGGAATTGACCGTGCCGATGATCTTGCGCGGTGTTCCGCCTTGCGCAATCAGGTTCGATGTCACAATCGGCCCCCAGCCGCCGCCGCCTGCTGCATCGAGAAAACCGCCAATCAGACCCAACGGCTCGACAATTTTCGGTGTGCGCTCCTTGTGGGCATGGCGCAAACCGCGCCACAATATCCACAGACCGAGGAGGCCGAGATAGGTCATGACAACCGGCCGTGCCTGTTCCGCCGGAATCGACGTCAGAAAATAGGCCCCGCCCACGGCCCCCAGCACGCCGGGGATGGCGATTCTCGAAAACAGTTTCCAGTCGATGTTGCGGGCGATCATATGGCTGATACCCGAAACCGCAGTTGTCGCGCTTTCGACTGTGTGCACGCCCGCCGAAGCAGCCGCCGGAGGGACACCCATGGCGATCAGCGCTGTCGAGGAAATGACACCGAATGCCATACCCAGCGCCCCGTCCACGAGCTGCGCCAGAAACCCGACGGCCATAAACATGAGGAAATCTGCTTCGATCATGGCCGCGTTTGCTGGCAGGACAATGCGTCCGATGCAAGCAAGTTACGCTGTTGGGGCAGAAACTGCGCCTTCGCAGGTCTGGAGTTGTGGACCCATCGATATTATGAAGGGTATGGGACGCTCCAATTTTAAGGATATGCTGTGTTGCGACGCCTCAATGATTTTCTGGCCAGCATCCGGGCCCGCGATCCGGCCCCGCGCTCGCGCTGGGAATTGCTGATTTATCCGGGCGTATGGGCGGTGGGCTTTCATCGTATCGCGCACCGGCTGTTTCGCGCCCGGTTGTTTCTGCTGGCCCGCATGGTGAATCATCTCAGCCGGTTCCTGACAGCAATCGACATTCATCCGGGTGCGACCATCGGGCGCAACCTGTTTATCGATCATGGTTTCGTCGTGATCGGGGAAACGGCGACCATCGGCGATAATGTCACCATCTATCAGGGCGCGACACTCGGCGGCACCAATCCCACCAGCGGGGAAGGCGGCAAGCGCCACCCGACGATCGGTGATGATGTAGTGATTTCGCTGGGCGCCGCCATTCTGGGACCGATTACGGTGGGCAAGGGAGCGAAAGTGGGCGCGAACGCCGTGGTGACAAAGGAAGTGGCGCCTGGCGCGACTGTCGTGGGTATTCCGGCGCGCCCGATCCCGGTGCTCGTCGAAAAACAGGATACCTTTGTCCCCTATGGCACCCCCTGTTCCCAGCGTTTCCCCGATCCGGACAAGCAACGCTACGAACTGCTGCTTTGCGAAATCGAGATGCTGCGCGCGCGCCTCGACGCCATCGAGGGAAAGCATAAGGCCGGCGGCGAAGCGGCGTGAACCCGGTAACGCCGTTCGATTTTCGCCAGCGGCAAATCCTGTTCGACCGCACCGAACTGGATCAGATCATGCAATTATACGGCCGCATGGTCGCTGCCGGTCTGTGGCGGGATTATGCCATCGACATGGGCCGGACCGCCGCCACCTTCTCGGCCTTCCGTCGCGCCTCCGAGCGACCGGAATACCGGCTGGTAAAAGAACCCGAACGGCGGCGGGCACAGGGGCAATATACGCTCCTCGGCGAGGCGGGGCAGGTATTGAAACGCGGCGATAATCTGGCGACGACGCTGGCTCCTGCTGCGCGCCGGCTGATGAAACTGGTCTCCTGAAACTACGCATCTTCCGTTACGTCGGGGGAACAGGCCGGCGTCTGGCCGGTTTGTCATGCATTGACGACAGGAGAACGTAATGCCTGGCACCCTCACCGGCACTTTCCAGACACGCCGCGCCGCCGAAATGGCGGTTGAACATCTGGTGCAGGAATATGGTGTCCAGCGCGCGGCGATTTTTATCGAGCCCGACAGCGGCGAGAACAGTTCCGGAGAACAGCCCGGCGGTTCCGATCTGAAAGCAGATACGGCGGGCTTTCGCAGCGCGGGTGAACCGGCACTGCACGGCGGCATAAAGGTCTCCGTCGATATGGAAGATGACAGGCAAGCCACCCGCATTGAACAGGCGTTTCGCGATTTCGAAGCGGGCAACCTTTGCAGAAAATGAGGAGTCCCGGATGGCGACCCAACCCGAACCCACTCCCGACCGGATCGACCCGCAATCGCCCCCGGAAACGCCGCCCGACAGCCCGGATGAGATCCGTGAGCCGCCTCCGTCCGAGACGGATCCGGGCAGGCCTGACCAGGAACTGCCGGGCAGGTCGCCGCTGGAGACGCCGCCACCGCCCGATTGATAAGAAAGATGGAATGTGGAGCAGATCGCGGGGTGGGTCGCCACGATTGCGACCATGGTTGCGGCTGTTATGGTTGCATCCAATCTGGGTGCGCGTATCACCGGCTGGGGTTTTGTTGTTTTCACCGCCGGGTCTGTCGCCTGGACGACCGTGGGCGCGACCACCGACCAGCCCAACCTCCTGATTACCAATGCTTTCCTCACCATCATCAATCTTTTGGGCGTCTGGCGCTGGCTGGGCCGCCAGGCGCGCTATGAACAGCGTGGGAAATCGGCGGTGGAAGCCTGCGCCACTGGTTCGGAACCGGTGATTATGACCGCGTCGGCCCTGGCGGGAGCGAAAGTTTACGCCGGTGAAGATGAGGAAATCGGCAGCGTCGTGGAGGTAATGCTGGGGTGCGCCGATGGCCGGATTCATCAGGTGGTGGTGCGCAGCGGCGGCGTGGGCGGCGTGGGCGAACGCCTCCGCGCCATCGACCGCGACCAGTTGCGTTTCGCGGCGGATCGTGTGGACCTGTTAATGGAACGGGTCACATTTGATGCGCTGCCCGAATGGGTGCCGGACAAGCCTGCTGATGCTATGTGCGGCGGATGATCCGCGCCGCCCAATCCGTCGGAACGCTGCTACTCGCCATTTTCATGTTGATGGCCGGTGGCGGCTTTTTGTCTACGCTCGTCAGTCTGCGGCTGGAAGCAGCGGACACGCCTTCCATGCTGATCGGACTGGTGGCGACGGCCTATTTCGCTGGCCTGACCATCGGGTCGGTGCTGGTGTTCCGCATCATTTCGCGCGTCGGGCATATCCGCGCCTTTGCCGCCTTTGTATCGCTGTTTTCAGCTACGTCGCTTTGCTACATCCTCCATGTGGACCCCGCGCTGTGGGCGTTTTTGCGGCTGGTCGAGGGTTTCTGCATGGCAGGCGTGTTCGTATGCCTTGAAAGCTGGCTGAACGAGCGCGCCGAGCCAAAAATGCGCGGCAGTGTATTGGCTTTCTACATGGCGGCGCTCTACGCGGGGCAGGCGGGCGGACAGTTCCTGTTGAATCTGGGGGAGATTTCACCGCCGCTGCCGTTTGTCGCGGCGTCCATTCTGCTATCGCTGGCGGTAATTCCGGTGGTATTGACGCGTATTCCCGCACCCACTTTGCCCGAAGGCGGCATCATGCGCCTGTCGCTGCTATATAAAATCTCTCCGCTCGGATTTACCGGGGCCGCCATCACGGGTGTGATGCTGGGGGCCTTTTACGGGCTCGGGGCGGTTTTCGCGCGCGGCATTGGCCTTTCCAACGCCGGTACGGCGTGGTTTATGAGCGCGACGCTGCTGGGAGGCGTGGCGCTGCAATGGCCGTTGGGGCGGCTTTCAGACAGGATTGACCGTCGCACGGTGATTCTTGGTACTTTCGTTGCGACGCTGCTCATCTGTCTTACGATATTTTTCCTGGCCGAAGGGCGTTACCAGTTGATGATTGCTGGCGCGCTGTTTGGCGGCACCTGCTTTGCGCTTTATCCGCTCTGTGTGGCGCATACCAACGACCATCTGGAAACCGGCCAGCGCGTCGGGGCAAGCGGCGGTCTTGTTATGATCTATTCGCTGGGGTCGATGGCCGGACCGCTTGCGGGCGCTGCCTTTATGGGCGGGTTCGGGCCGCGCGGGCTGTTCCTGTTTATTGGTCTCTGTGCGCTGGCAATGGTGGTATTCGCATTGCGCCGCGTGCAGTTGGCGCCGCCGGTGCCGGGGGAGCGGCAGCACCCTTATCAGGTACTGCCGCGCACCACACCTGCCGCCGCTTCGCTTGATCCGCTCGCGCCGGAATAGCCTCAGGTGACGCTTTTATAAACCGTTAGGCCGAGCACGAACAGCACGACGGCAATGATGACCGCCAGCCAGAACAGGATTTTGGCGATGCCCATGGCCGCGCCGGCCATGCCGCCGAAGCCGAGTGCGCCGAGCACCACGGCTATAATCGCAAAGATGAGAGCCCATTTGAGCAAGGGAAATTCCCCTCCGAAAGTGGATACCGGCCAACAAAACCACCGACGGCGGTATTTTGTTCCGTTCCCGGTTTCCCGCCGGCGGTAAGTGAAACCGGCCGGCGTCCGGACGGCATGCCGGCATGTCCTACAGGGGGGAGCAATGATAACCATTGTGGTTGTTATAACATGGTTATCAGGGAGTGGAAGATGGACTATCCGGCTACGCCATTGCGTCGCGGCAGCACCGATACCGCAGCAGTTTCCGCTGTACAGCGACAACTCAACCGGCTGGCGGCGGCGGGCGATCCGCAACTGGCGGTCGACGGCATTTTTGGTCTGCGCACGGTGGCTCGTGTGAAGCAGATGCAATCGCGGAGCGCGGACCCTGATGGCCGTCCGCTGGATGTGGATGGTGTTGTTGGCCCGGACACCTGGGCTGCGTTGTTCGGGGACCGCGCAATACCGGCGCCCGCGGTTACTGACCCGTTTCTGTCGGCGGTGATCGCGCTGGCGCGGACGCAAACGGGGGTGCTGGAAAGACCATTGGGCAGCAATCGCGGTCCCGAAGTGGATCATTATATCCGTGCCGCCGGGCTCGACCCGGAGCGCGGCAGTTACGCATGGTGCGCGGCATTCCTGTGCTGGCTGTTCGCGGAAACGGCGCGAGACAGGGGTATTCCCAATCCCTTGCCCCGGACGGCGGGCGTGCAGGGCATGTGGCGCGCGCTGGGTACGCGCGGCCGGTATCGGCTGACCGCGAAGCAGGCGCAGGCAGCACCGCAACTGGTGCGACCGGGGATGCTGTTTTTCCTCGGTTTTGGCCGTGGGCTTGGTCATACCGGGCTCGTCGTGGGCGTGCGCGGTCAAGCCTTGGTAACGATTGAGGGCAACACAAATGGCGGCGGCTCCAGAGAAGGCATCGGCGTATTTGAGCGGAACCGGCGGCGCATCTCGCAAATCAACCTCGGTTTTGCCGATCCGATTCGGGCTGCGGCCTGATATTTATTCCAACGCGCCCGATCGCGGCATATAATCCCCGCCATGTTTGCGCTATCACCCCCCGAACCTGGCCGGCCTGCGCCGGAATGGCGTGTTGAACCGGCTCCCGTAAGTCATGCGTCGGCGATGGCGACGATGGAGGCGCGGGCCGCCGACATCGCCGCCCGCAAGGCAGCGGAACTGATCTGGCTGCTGGAGCATCCTGCTGTCATCACCGGCGGAACCAGCGCCGATGCCCGTGAACTGGTCGAGCCGGGCCGTTTCCCGGTGGTGGAGACGGGACGGGGTGGACGCTACACCTATCACGGACCGGGCCAGCGGGTCGTTTATGCGATGATCGACCTCGCCGCGCGCGGACGGGACGTGCGTCATTATGTCAGTGCGCTGGAGAATTGGGCGATTACGGCGCTTGCCGACTTTGGCGTCCAGGCGTTCACCAGCGACGCGGGAGTCGGCATCTGGGTGAAGACGGCGACGGGCGAGGCCAAGATCGGCGCGATCGGCGTGCGCGTACGGCGCTGGGTTACGTTGCATGGCATGGCGATCAATATTACCACCGACCTTTCCGCCTACGGAGCGATCATCCCCTGCGGCATTGCCGATCGTGGCGTTTGCCGTCTCGTGGACCTCGCGCCAGGGGCGTGCATGGCCGATCTGGATGCGGCGCTCGCTCGCCATGCGCCAGCCTTTCTGTCAGGGATTCTGTCGCCGCAAGATATGTCTCCGTCGCAGCAAAATATGAAGTCGCTTGAGGAACCCTCTGTTTCCGGCTAGTTTCCTCTCGCTCCAGGGGTGAGGCGTAGCAAGGCCGCTGTCTGGATGCGTCTCATAATGCCAATAATGTCAGGAGTCAGAATATGGGTGAAGTCATTTCCAAACTGAAGATCGCGGCGATCGTGTCGGGTGCGGCGCTCTTCACCGTAGCGTGCGAGCAACCGGCGGCCGAGCAGGTGCCGGCGGACGTGACCGTGTCGGAAACCACCGTCACCGAAACCGTGCCGGCGACCGACGGCAGCGCCACCGACACCACCGTGACCGATCCGATGGCGGACCCGATGGCCGATCCGATGGTGGAAACCACCACGGAGACCACCACCACTACCACGGAAACGCCGGCCAACTGATCCGGATTTTCGCGGATTTTCGGAAAGGCCGTCTGGAAAACAGGCGGCCTTTCCTTTATCACCCGGATGGAAAAGCATGAGTCTGTCAGAAATCACCGAAAGACTGGAGCAGCGCATCGCTGCCGAAGAGGCGTTGCCCGGCAAGATCGTTCTGCTCGATTTTGGCGACGACGGCGTCGTGCGGATCGACGGCACGGTGACGCCGGCGATCGTGGATAATGCCAATGGTGCTGCTGATTGCCGGGTGCGGGTAGGAATGGATGATTTCATCGACATTGCCAAAGGTCGCAAGAGCCCGCAGATGGCCTATATGACCGGTATGCTGAAGATCGAGGGCGATATGGGCATCGCGATGCAAATAGGAAAGATGCTGGGCTGATGGCGGAAGCGGGCAAGTGCAGCGGAACGGGCTGGCTGGTGGCAACCGGTCTGTTCCTTGGGATCACCGCCGCAAGCGCATCGGCTGCAACGCCGCTGTCGCCGCCGCTCAATGAGAAAGAGACGGTAGCGGACCGGGTCTGGCTGTTACGCGCTGGCCTGAATGTCGCGGCGCTGCAATGCCAGTTTTCGCCGTTTCTGATGGCAGCGGCCAATTATAACGCCCTGCTGCGTCAGCATTCCGACGAATTCACCAACGCCTTCAACGTGATGAACACCTATTTCGCGCGGACGAAAAAGGGCCAGCGGGCAGGGGCCAGAGCCTTTGATACCTATGCGACCCGCGCCAATCAGAATTTCTCGACGTTCGATGCGCAATACACCTTTTGCGACGCAGCGGCGACGATCGCCCGCCAGGCGCTGGCGGTGCCCAAGGGGAAGTTTGGCGCATTTTCGGAAACCGGATTACCGCAACTGCAGGCCAGCCTGAACGGCAACAGCCGGTTGCCGGCATTGCACAATTTTGTGTGGGTGAATGTACCGAAAGTGCCGCCCTGCAAGGGGCGTCGGTGCGGTTGACTTCCTGACCCTGTTTCCTGGCCGGGCTGGCAACGTTTCCGGCCGGATTTCCGGCCGGAAACGGCGATTTACTTGATCTTGGCTTCCTTGAATTCCACATGCGCGCGCTTTACCGGATCGTATTTCCGGAACGACAGCTTTTCCGTCTGGGTGCGGGGGTTTTTCTTGGTGACATAATAGTAGCCGGTATCGGCGGTGCTCACCAGCTTGATCTTGACCGTCGTCGGCTTTGCCATGATGTCCTCTGAAGCGTGCAACAAGAAAAGGGAGGCACTGCGCACCATCCCCGGAAAGTGCAGTCGCATAATGCATCCTGGCCGATTCCGTCAAGGGCATGGCGATTTTTCCCACGCTCCACGGCTCGCGCACTGGCGCGCCGCGCTTCCGGGCGCTAGGTCCGCGTCATGACCCTCTCCTACGCACCCGCAATGCGCCTTGAACTCGATAGCAAGGCTCTGGTCGCCAATTATCTCTGGTTGCAGGATCGTGCCGGCGTGCCCCTGTTCGCCGCTATCAAGGCAGATGGTTATGGTCTGGGCGCGACAGAGGTGGCGGCGCGCCTGCTGGCCGCCGGGTGTCGGGGTTTTTGTGTATCGACCTGGGCGGAGGCGCTGGCGCTGCCGCCGATGGATGCGGAACTGCTGGTGCTGCATGGCTTTACCGCCGGCGACGCGCCCGCCGCGCAGACGCTGCCGCAAGCCAGACCCGTGCTCAATACGCTGGCGCAAGTCTCGGCATGGCGATCAGCCTTTCCGGACCGCCCGGCCGATTTGATGGTGGAGACCGGGATGGGACGCCTCGGCGTACCTCCGGCGGAAGTCGGAGCGGCGGTCGATTCGGGCGTTCACCTGCAGACGATTCACAGTCATCTCGCCTGCGCGGATATTCCCGGCCATCCGGTGACCGACCGGCAACTGGCCCTGTTTCGCCAGGTGGCGGCGGCGACGCCAAACGTTTCGCACGTGCTTGCCAATACCGCCGGTATTTGCACGGGGCGGGCCTTCAGTTTCGATGGGGTGCGTGGCGGCCTCGGCCTCTATGGCGGCGTCGCCCATCCGGATTGCCGTGTGCAGCAAGTGGTGCGACCGTCGGTGCGCGTGTTGCAGATCCGCCAGCTGTCTGTGGGAGATTGCGTCGGCTATGGCGCAACCTGGTCGGCGCAGTGCGACAGCCGGGTGGCGATCCTGAATATCGGTTATGCCGATGGTCTGCCGCGCAGCCTCGCGCCATATCTGCGCTTCCGCGCCGGCGACGCCATTCTTCCTGCGGTCGGGCGCATTTCGATGGACATGACAGCCGTGGATGTAACGGACGCCGATGTGCAGGAAGGCGACTGGCTGGAGCTGCATTTCGACGTGGCGGTGTTGTCGGACGCCAGCGGTATTTCACAATATGAATTGCTTACCGGTCTGTCCCGCCGCTATGTCCGGCATTGGTCATGAATTTTCTCGCAGCTCGCCTGATCGCGCTCGGCGCTTTTACCCTGTCCATTCTCGGTCTGATCGGCCGGCTGGTAATCTTCGCATCAACGGCCCTGAGCCGGATGGTACGCCCGCCGTTTTACGCCGGACGGGTAGGGGAACAACTTGTCTCCATTGGCTGGCTTTCGCTGCCCGTGGTGGGAATGACAGCGATCTTCACCGGCGCGGTGCTGGCGCAGCAGGTCTATATCGGCGGCGCGCGCTTCAACGCCGAATCGACGGTGCCGGCGATCACCGTGATCGGCGTGGTGCGGGAACTGGGCCCGGTGCTCGCCGGCCTGATGGTCGCGGGGCGGGTGTCGTCGGCCATGGCTGCCGAACTGGCGACGATGCGGGTTACCGAACAACTCGACGCCATGGTGACGCTACGCACCGATCCGTGGCGTTATCTGATCGCGCCGCGGATTCTGGCCGCGACGATTGCGTTGCCGTTCCTTGTGCTGGTGGCCAATGTCATCGGCGTATTCGGCGGCTATCTGCTGGCAACCGGCCGGCTGGGTTTCAATGGCGCGGTCTATCTGTCCACCACGATGCGCTATCTGGAATCCGACGACGTGGTGTCTTCGCTGGTGAAGGCAGCGGTGTTCGGTTTCGTCATCGCGCTTTCGGGCTGCTACCATGGTTTCCGGTCGCGCGGCGGCGCCGCGGGCGTCGGGCGGGCGACGACGGACGCCGTGGTCACTGCTTTCGTGCTGATCCTGCTGTTGAATATGGTCATCACCATTCTGGTGTTCGGGTCATGAGCGCCTGGCTGGAAGTGCGCGATCTGCACAAGGCCTTCGGGCCGAAGCGGGTGCTGTCGGGCCTCGATCTGTCACTCGAAAAAGGCCAGTCACTTGTTGTCATTGGCGGGTCCGGCACCGGCAAATCGGTGTTGCTGAAATGTATCCTTGGGCTTTTGAAGCCGGATTCCGGTTCTGTCCGGCTGGACGGGCAGGAGTTGATCGGCCTGCGCGCCGATGCGCAGGATGCGGCGCGGGCGCGGTTCGGCATGTTGTTTCAGGGCGGCGCGCTGTTCGATTCCCTGCCCGTCTGGCGCAACGTGACCTTCGCGCTGACGCATGGCCGTGCGCGCCATACGAAGGAAATGCGGACACGCGCGATCGAAACGCTGGCCAGAGTGGGCCTTGATGCGCCGGTAGCCGATCTGCGTCCGGCGGAATTATCCGGCGGCATGCAAAAGCGGGTGGCGCTGGCGCGTGCGATTGTCGCCAACCCGGAAGTGATTTTTTTCGACGAGCCAACGACCGGCCTCGATCCGATCCGCGCGGGCGTCATCAACGCGCTGATTCGCGAGCAGGTGACGGCACTTGGCGCAACGGCCATCACCATCACCCACGACATGGCCTCTGCCCGCCATATCGCCGACCGGGTCGCCATGCTGCACGACGGGCGGATCATCTGGGAAGGACCGGTTGGGCAACTGGACGATAGCGGCAATCCTTATGTCGAGCAGTTTGTCGAGGGGCGCGCCGATGGGCCGATGGATGTCCGACGCGGCGCCGGGATTTGAAATTTGCCTGTCGTCCGCATCCCTGTAAATTGACTGTATCGTCGGTGATGAAACAGGAGACGGACCGTGGGTAATCTTTCTGAATTTCCAATCACCCGACGCTGGCCGGCAAGGCGGCCCGATCAAATCCAGCTTTATTCGCGGAACACGCCAAATGGCGTGAAGGTGTCGATCATGCTGGAAGAAACCGGCCTGCCTTATGAATCACACTTTATCGATTTCGGCGCGGAGGAAACCCGGACGCCGGAATTTCTTTCGCTGAACCCGAACGGCAAGATCCCGGCGATCATTGATCCGAATGGCCCGGGCAACAAGCCTTTGGGCCTGTTTGAATCCGGCGCTATCCTGCTGTATCTGGCTGATAAAACCGGACGATTTCTGGCGACGGACAAGGCGCTGCGTTATGAAACCATCCAGTGGGTGTTTTTCCAGATGGCGTCCATTGGCCCGATGTTCGGGCAGGTGGGCTATTTCCATAAGTTTGCCGGCCGCGAAATCGAGGACAAGCGTCCCCTGCAACGTTATGTGAAGGAATCGAAGCGCTTGCTCGACGTTCTGGAACAACGGCTGGATGGCCGCCAATGGCTTATGGGTACGGATTATAGCATCGCCGATATCGCCTGCCTCGGCTGGGTGCGTAATTTGACCAGCTTTTACGAAGCCGGCGATCTGGTCGAATATGATAGCCTGCATCATGTGCCCGCATGGCTGGAACGCGGGCTGGACCGTCCCGCCGTACAGCGTGGCCTGGCGATCCCGAGCCGTCCGGCGGGTTGATCGTTACCGGCGTGACATGGTGTCGCGTGAGGGAAATTTAACATAATCGAAACATAGTGTTCATCAAATCGTCGTGAGGCGATGGCAGGACCCCCCTTCATTAAAGCTTACCAGGCGAAGGGGGTCTCATGCGTCATCTGTTGCTCGCGTCCGCGACGGCCACACTGTTTTTTGCCACGTCGGCCTCAGCCGATATCCTTGCGGATACAGCCGCCGACATCATCGTTACCGGCAGCCGCAATATTTCCCGCACCGACGCAAATACCATGGCGCCGGTCGATGTGATTTCCGCCGATGCCGTGCAACGCAATGTGTCGGACGATCTGTCCGATGTGCTGGCGCGTCTGACCCCGTCGTTCAACGTACAGCGATTGCCAGCCAATGATGGCCTCGCCTTTGTCCGCCCGGCGCGGTTACGCAACCTGTCGCCTGACCATACGCTGGTACTGGTGAATGGCCGGCGTTTCCACCGTTCGGCGCTACTGTCGACCGCGCAGGCCGCGGATCTGGCACAAATTCCCAACTTCAGCATCAAGCGCATCGAAGTGCTGCGCGATGGTGCGGCGGCGCAATATGGCTCGGATGCGATCGCCGGCGTCGTTAATATTATCATGGATGACAGCGCCGGATTTTCCGGCTTCGGGCAATTCTCCGAATATTATGAGGGTGATGGGGCCCAGTATCAGACGGGAATCCGCGCCGGTGTGAAATTCGGCGATGGCGGCTTCTTTAACGCCACCGCCGAATATTCCGACGCCAACGCTACATCACGCACGCGGCAACGCCCGGACGCGATCGCCTTCCAGGAAGCCAATCCGCACCTCGACGTGCCCAATCCGGTGCAGCGCTGGGGCCAGCCCGATGTGAATTCGCTGCGGGCGGCATTCAACACTGCAGCACCGCTGGCGGACGCGGCCACGGCTTACGCGTTCGGCACATTCAGCTGGGGCGACGGCCTCACCGATTTCAACTGGCGCAATCCCGTTGGCACCGGCAATGTTTACGCACCAAGCGCGGCATTCCCGGACTGGGACGTGCACAGTCTTTATCCCACCGGTTTCACGCCGCGTTTTGGCTCCAGCTGGTCGGATCATCAGTTGGTGGGCGGCTTCCGCGGCGATCCCAGCGACTCCTTCCGCTACGATGTCAGCGTGTCGCACGGCCAGAATCGCATTAAATACACCATCGGGGAATCGATCAACGCATCCATGGGCCCGGCCAGCCCGACGCATTTCTATCTCGGCGCACTGGAACAGCGCGAATTCAACATCAACGCTGATTTTGTCTATCGGGCGGATATTGGCCTCGCCGAACCGCTGAACATCGCCTTCGGGGCCGAGCGCCGCCTGGAAACCTATAGTGTGGAAGCCGGTGATCCGGCATCTTACAAGGTCGGCCCGGGGGCCGCCACCGGTTTGGCCGCCAATTCCAACGGCTTCCCCGGCTACAGCAGCGATCAGGCCGGGAAATGGGATCAGGAAAGCTATGCCGGCTATCTCGATATCGAGGCGCAGCCGCTGCCCGGATGGACGGTCGGCGGGGCATTGCGATACGAGGATTATTCGGCCTTCGGTGATACGCTGAACTATAAACTGTCGAGCCGTGTCGAACTGGCGGAAGGTCTGGCGTTGCGCGGCACCTGGTCCACCGGCTTCCGCGCGCCGTCGCCAGCGCAAACCTACACCAGCCGCACGTCGCAGGGGCTGGATACGGAATCGCTGCGGATCTTCACGTCCGGACGGCTGGCGCTGACCGATCCGCTGGCCATTGCGCTGGGCGCGGAGACGCTGAAGCCGGAAAAGTCGAAATCGCTGGCCGCGGGCCTGTCGTTCCGCACTGGCGGGCTGACCGCGACCGTCGATGTGTACCAGATCAAGGTACGTGACCGTTTCAGCACGTCGCCCAGCTTCCAGGTGCCGGCGGAATTTGAGAATCCGATGGGCTATACACGGGTGAATTATTTCACCAACGATTACGATACCCGCACGCGCGGTATCGACGTGGTGCTCGGCTGGGGGCAGCAGGTTGGACCCGGCACGCTGAACATGTCGCTGGCCTATAATTACAATCAGACGAAGGCGACTGGCGGCCGCATTGCGGATCAGTCAGCAGATCAAAAGCGCATCTTTGAAGGCAGCCGACCCAAACATAACGCCACCGGCACCATCGGTTATGGAATTGGCGATCTTACCTTGACGGCGCATGGCCGCTATTACGGAAAATGGACGGATAATTCCGGCAATGCGACGGGCGAGATTTTCCAGGATTTCGGCTCGATGATGCTGTTCGATCTTGCGGTCGATTATCAGGTGACCGACAATATCAAGCTGCGGGTCGGTGCCGAGAATATCTTCGACAAATATCCGGATGAGGCCACCAACCAGGCGGTGCGCGGGCTGATCTACTCCCGCAACGCGCCCTATGATACGGATGGCGGACAATATTATGTCCGCGTCGGGTTTGAATTCTGAGCATGATGGGCCGTCGGCAGTTTGTCGCGGGCGCAGCCCTGCTTCCGGCGCTGCTGGAAGCGGGGCCGGCGGCGGCTGATCCGACGATTCCCGCCGAAAAACTCGCGGTTGACGAAGGCTATTGGCGGACGATTGCCGCACAGTATGAATTGCCGGAAGGCGTCATCCAGCTCGAAAATGGTAACTGGGGCGTGATGTCCCGCCCCGTGCTCGACGCCTATTTCCGCAACCAGCAGATGGTGAACCGTGAAGGCTCCTGGTATACGCGCCGCAAGTTCGGTCCGGCCTGGATACAGGTGCGGCAGCGGGTGGCCGATTTTCTTGGTGTCGCCCCGGACGAAATCGCGCTGACCCGCAACGCCACCGAGGCGCTGCAGTGCCTGATCGGAGGCTACAACCGGCTGCGACCCGGTGATGCGGTACTATATGCCGACCATGACTATTCGGCGATGCAGGCGGCGATGGACTGGTTGCCAGCGCGCCGGGGCGTCGAAGTCGTCCGGATCGCGCTGCCTGAACCGGCGACATGGCAGGGTCTGATCGATACCTATGCGCGGGCGCTCGACACGAATCCGCGCATTCGGTTGATTTTACTGACGCATCTGGGGCACCGCAGCGGATTGATCCTGCCTGTCCGCGAAATTATTGCGATGGCGTCGGCGCGCAATGTCGATGTGATCGTCGATGCGGCGCATAGCGTCGGCCAAGTGGATTGCCGTCTGCCCGATCTCGGCGCGAGCTTCGTCGGATTCAATCTGCATAAATGGGTCGGTGCGCCGCTTGGCGTCGGTGGTTTCTACATTCGCCGCGATCGTATCGAATCGGTTGATCCATGGATGAGCGGACCGGAACACGCCGCCAACGGGATCAATGCCCGGGTCCATAGCGGCACGACGAATTTCGCCGCCACCCTCACCGTGCCTGCCGCCCTTGATTTTCAGCAGGCGATAGGCGCATCGCGGCGCGAGGCGCGGTTACGCCATTTGCGCAACTTGTGGGCGGAGGAAATGCGCGGCACGCCGGGCATTGAAATCCTCACCCCCGCCGATCCGCGCCTTTCGTGCGGCATCACGGCATTCCGGCTGACGGGCCGCACCGGCATGGCCGACAATCGTCGCCTCGCGCGGGAATTACTGGAGCGGTTCGGCATCTTCACAGTCGAGCGCGACGGCCTTGCAAATGGCGCCTGCGTGCGTGTGACCCCGGCGCTGTTCAACAGCGCCAGCGACATGGCGCGTCTCGTGGAGGCGCTCAGGACGGTTGCGAAAGGCTGAAATCCTGTTCGCTGTCGCCCGCGCGTCGCAAGCCTTTGGGCACAGAATAGCCCCAGCCGGCGTACATGCGGGCAATGACACTGGCCATCAGATCCAGTTCCGGTGAACGGTCGGCTATGCGCTGGCTCATGATGATGGGCGACACTGCGCGTTCCACCAACTGGCGATAGACGACATCGTCCACACGCGATTTCTGCATGGATTCGGGCACAATGCAGACGCCTTCCTCGGCGGCGACCAGGCCGATGGCGATCTGCAGTTCGCGCGCCTCGTGGGCAACGCGGGGATCGAGCCCATGGTCGTGAAACAGGGACAATACCTGATCGGCATAGCTGGGGCGGGGGAGGCGGGGATAGACGATCAGCGGATGGTCGGCGATGCGGGCGAGAGTCAGCGGGCCGTCTTCCCGCGCCGCCGCATGTCCGGCGGGGATGGCGGCGACCAGCGGTTCTTCCCGCAGCACCGTGCGGCGAACGGCGGCGTCTTCGAAGCGAACGCGGCCAAAACCTACATCGATCCGCCCCTCTTTCAGCGCCGCGATCTGTTCGAGGCTGGCCATCTCCACCAGGCTGATGTCCACCTTCGGCGCGGCGAGGCGAAACTGGCGAATCAGCGCGGGAAGGCGCGCATAGATGGTGGATGCGACGAAGCCGATAACGAAATGGCGCTTTTCCAGTAACAGCGCGCGCTCCATCATCGCACGCATTTCGTCCACGCGGCCCAGCACCTGCACCGCCTGTTCATGAAACAGCCGCCCCATCGGTGTCAGCCGCAATGGCCGCGCGTCACGGTCGATCAGCTTCACGCCGACCTCCGTCTCCAGTTGCTGTATCTGGCGGCTTAGCGGGGGCTGGGCGATGTGCAGGCGTTCGGCGGCGCGGGTAAAATTGCGCTCGGTGGCGACCATGACGAAATAGCGAAGCTGCCGCAAATCCATCATCATACTTTATAGGTATCGCAGGCAGACCGCAATGATCTTTGTCCTGTCATCCCGGTTAGACTAGCGGGTGGGTGTAACCAGATACGAACCTGTGAAACGAGAGGGCCCCGCCCGATCAGCACCAGGATCAAGGGCAAGGAAATATGATTCGTCTTACCGAAATCGAGACCCTGATCATCGATCTGCCGACAATCCGGCCGCATGTGCTGGCGATGGCGACGATGCACCGTCAATCCATTGTGCTGGTTCGCCTGCGCTGTTCGGATGGGATGGAGGGGATTGGTGAAGGAACAACCATCGGCGGCCTCAGCTATGGCGACGAAAGCCCGGAAGGGATCAAGCTGGCCATCGACACCTATATCGCCCCGCTGCTGACCGCCTGCGACATCGGCCAGGTTGGCCAGACGATGGCGGTGATCGGCAAGCATGTCGCCGGCAACCATATCGCCAAATGCGCGATTGAGACCGCCCTGCTCGATGCCGCCGGCAAGCGGCTTGGCGTGCCGGTATCGGAACTGATCGGTGGTGGCCGGGTGCGCGATGCGCTGCCGGTGGCGTGGACGCTGGCCAGCGGCGATACCGCAAAGGACATCGAAGAGGCGGAGGCGATGCTGGAAGCGCGCCGCCATTCGATTTTCAAGCTGAAGATCGGCAAGCGGGAAGTCCGTGACGATGTCGCCCATGTCGCCGCGATCAAGCGTGCGGTTGGCGACCGTGGAAGCGTCAGGGTCGATGTGAACCAGGGCTGGGATGAAACCCAGGCCGATCAGGGCATGGCGATGCTGGCGGATGCGGGGGTCGATCTGGTCGAACAACCCGTTGCGCGCGATGCGGTTGCGGCGATGACCCGGTTGTCGGCCCGTCATACGATCCCGCTGATGGCGGACGAGGCCCTGCACGGCCCGCGTGATGCCTTCACCATCGCCGCGCAGGCCGCCGCGCGCGTATTCGCGGTGAAAATCGCGCAATCGGGCGGATTGTTCGCCGGCCACACGGTGGGCATGATCGGGGATGCCGCGGGCATCGGGCTTTATGGCGGCACGATGCTGGAGGGCACGGTCGGCACCGCTGCCTCGGCGCATGTGTTCGCTACCTTCCCCAAACTGACATGGGGCACGGAGTTGTTCGGCCCGCTGCTGCTGACCGACGACATCGTCGCCAACCCGCTCACCTATGCCGATTTCATGCTGCAGGTGCCGACAGGCCCCGGCCTCGGCATTACGCTGGATGAAGACAAGATAGCGCATTTCCGCCGCGACCGCACCGCGCCGACGGTGCACGCCTGACCATCGGGAGAGATTGATCATGTTGTTTCACGTAGAAATGGACGTCCGCATCCCGCACGATGCCGATCCGGCCAAAATCGACCAGTTGAAGGCGACCGAAAGGGCGCGCGCCCAGGAATTGCAGCGCTCCGGCAAATGGCGTCATTTGTGGCGGATTGCCGGTCGCTACGCCAACATCAGCATCTTCGATGTCGAAAGCCCCGGCGAACTGCACGATCTGCTCAGCGGGCTGCCGCTGTTTCCCTATATGGAAATCCGGGTGACGGCCCTTTGCCGCCACGGTTCCTCCATTCACGACGACGATCGTTAAAAACAGCAAGAATTACCAGGATAAACCAGGAGAGAAGTCAGATGACGCAGCTTACAGAATCGCCGGAAATTCAGGCCCTGCTCGACCGGGTGGCCGGACTGGAGGGCAATATTGCGCCGGGCGATCATCGGATGAAGGAAATCATCCGCAAGATGGTTGGCGATCTGTTCGAGACCATCGACCGTTTTGACATCAGCGACAATGAATTCTGGCATGGTCTCAATTTCCTGGCCGCCGCTGCCCCGGAATTCGGCCTGCTGGCCGCCGGGCTTGGCCTGGAGCGTTTCCTCGACGTTCGCGCCGATGCGAAGGACGCCGCCGCAGGCGTCACCAACAACACGCCCCGCACCATCGAAGGCCCGCTTTATGTGGCTGGCGCGCCGCTGGTGCAACCGGGTACGCGGATCGATGACGGCAGCGATGAAGGCGAAGTGCTGATCATGCACGGCCAGGTGCGCGATGCCGACGGCAAACCCGTTCCGAACGCCATCGTCGAAGTATGGCATGCCAATACCAAGGGCAATTACAGCTATTTCGACAAAACCCAGTCGGAATATAATATGCGCCGTCGCATTCAGGTTGGCCCGGACGGCAATTACAGCTTCCGCTCCATCGTGCCGGCAGGCTATGGCGTGCCCCCTGAAGGCCCCGTCGATCAGGTGCTGAAGTCGGTCGGACGCCACGGCAACCGCCCCGCGCATATCCATTTCTTCGTCTATGCGCCCGGCTATCGTTATCTGACGACGCAGATCAATATCCAGGGCGACCCATATCTGCACGACGATTTCGCCTACGCCACGCGCGACGATCTGATCCCGCCGTTGGTGCGGAAAGAAGATCCCGCTGAAATCCATGCCGCCGGATTGAACGGTCCGTTCAGCGACATTGCGTTCGACTTCGTGCTGGTGCGGGCCGCAAGCCCGGAAGAGGAAGCTCCGTCCACCCGCGCCCGCGCGCTGGCCGACTGAAGCATATTTCAGGAGAAACGCCGTGTCTGCCACCCTTAGGGAGCGTCTGGACAGCGCCGTAGTTGAAGATGCCGAAAACGGCATCTTCCGCTGCCGCCGGGATGTATTTACCGACGAAGCGCTGTTCGACCTTGAGATGAAGCATATATTCGAAGGGAATTGGGTATATCTGGCGCACGAAAGCCAGGTGCCCGAACCCAACGATTATTTCACCACCTCGATCGGACGCAAGCCGGTTGTCATCACCCGTGACAAAAATGGCGAGCTTCGGGCCGTGATCAATGCCTGTGCGCACCGCGGGGCGATGCTGTGCCGCCGCAAGCATGGTAACAAGGGCAGCTTCACCTGCCAGTTTCACGGCTGGACCTTCAGCAACACCGGAAAGTTGCTGAAGGTGAAGGACGGCAAGACCGGCGATTATCCCGCGGCATTCAACACCGAAGGTTCCCACGATCTGACCCCCGTGGCGCGGTTTGAAAATTATCGCGGCTTTTTGTTCGGCAGCCTCAACCCCGATGTTGTGCCGCTGGAAGAACATCTGGGCGGCGCCAAAGCCGTGATCGACCAGATCGTCGATCAGTCCGCCGAAGGACTGGAAGTGCTGCGCGGCAGTTCGAGCTATGTGTTCGACGGCAACTGGAAGCTGCAGATGGAAAACGGCGCCGATGGCTATCATGTCGCCGCCGTGCACTGGAACTATGCGGCAACCATGGGCCGGCGCAATTATGAAGCCGAAGGCGTCCGCACCGTCGACGCGCAAGGCTGGTCGAAAAGCACCGGTGGCGTTTACAGCTTCGAAAACGGCCATATCCTGCTGTGGACGAACCTGCTGAACCCGGAAGTCCGCCCGATCCACACCCATCGCGAGGAACTGGAACAGCGGGTCGGCAAGGAACGCGCCGGATTTATCGTCGGGCAGACGCGCAACCTTGGCATCTATCCTAACGTCTATCTGATGGACCAGTTTTCCACCCAGATCCGCGTGGTCCGGCCCTTGAACGTCAACCAGACGGAAGTCACCATCTGGTGCTTCGCGCCAAAGGGCGAGTCCGCCGCCGAGCGTACTTTACGCATCCGCCAGTATGAAGATTTCTTCAACGTCAGCGGCATGGGCACGCCGGACGATCTGGAGGAGTTCCGCGCCTGTCAGCTTGCCTATCAGGGCGCTGACGATCAGTGGAACGACCTCAGCCGTGGCGCCGTGCACTGGATCGAAGGGCCGGACGACAATGCGAAGGCTGTCGGCCTCGAACCGCTGCTCAGCGGTACACGCAGCGAGGATGAAGGTATTTTCGTCCGCCAGCATGAATATTGGGCGCAGGCCCTGATCGCCGGCGTGGAACGCGAAGCGCGCGCGGGAAAGGAAGCATGACGATGGACCGCCAACAGATTGCCGATTTCCTCTATCACGAAGCGCGCCTGCTGGACGACCGCGAATGGGACCAGTGGCTGACCTGCTACGCGCCGGATGTAACCTTCTGGATGCCCGGCTGGGACGATGACGATCGGTTGATCGACGATCCGCAACAGCATGTGTCGCTGATCTACTATCCCAACCGCGAGGGTCTGGAAGATCGCATCTTCCGCATCAAGACCGAGCGTTCCGGTGCGACCATGCCGGAAGCGCGCACCTGCCATTTCATCAGCAATATCGAGCTGGTGGAGCAGCGGGACAATCAGGTGGACGTGCGCTTTAACTGGCACACGCTCAGTCATCGTTACCTGGAAACAAGCAGTTTCTTTGGCGTTTCCTTTTACACGCTCGATTTCAGCGGCGCGCAGCCGCAGATCAAAAGCAAAAAAGTCGTGCTGAAGAACGACTATATCCGGCAGGTGATCGACATTTACCACATCTGAGGGGGTAAGCCGCAAAGGAATATTTATGGCATATCGTATCGCACTGAATTTCGAAGACGGCGCGACCCGTTTCATCGAATGCAATGAAGATGAAACCGTGCTGGACGCCGCCTTTCGTCACAAGATCAACCTGCCGATGGACTGTTCGGACGGGGTTTGCGGCACCTGTAAATGCCGGGCCGAACAGGGCAGCTACGATCTGGGCGACGACTATATCGAAGACGCGCTGACCGAAGAAGAAGCAGCAGAAGGCCTGGTTCTAACCTGTCAGATGATCCCGTCTTCGGACTGTGTGATCGCCGTGCCTGTTGCCTCTGCGGCAGCCAAGGTGAAACCCGCCGAATATGGTAGCGAAATCCTCTCCGTCGATCTGGCGTCCGACAGCACCATCATCCTGCGCGTGAAGCTGGACCAGCCGGAAGCGTTGCACTTCCTGCCCGGCCAATATGTCAACATCAACGTGCCTGGAACGGCAGAGCATCGCTCCTATTCGTTCAGTTCCAAACCGGGGGCGGCGGAAGCCAGCTTCCTGATACGCAATCTGACGGGCGGCGTGATGAGCGGCTGGCTGTCCAACACCGCCAGACCGGGCGACCGGCTGAGCTTCGTCGGCCCGATCGGGAGCTTTTACCTGCGCGCGGTCGAACGCCCGGTGGTGCTGCTGGCTGGCGGCACCGGTATGGCGCCGCTGCTGTCCATGCTGGAAGTGCTGGCGGATCAGGGTACGGATCAGCCCGTTCACCTGATTTATGGCGTCACGACCGACCGTGATCTGGTCGAAATGGACCGCATCGAGGCGCTGGCCGCGCGTCTGCCCACCATGACATATGCGACCTGCGTGGCCGATCCGGAAAGCAAACATCCGCTGAAAGGCTATGTAACCGAACATCTGGAAGACAAACATCTGAACGCCGGTGATTGCGATGTCTATCTGTGCGGCCCGCCGCCGATGGTTGAAGCCGTGCGGACCTTCCTGAAAGACAAGGGCGCGAAGAAAGAACATTTCTTCTACGAGAAATTCAACCCGAATGAAGCGGTGACTGCATGATTTTCCCCGGACGTTTTGCCGGCAAGGTGCTGGTCGTTACCGGTGCCGCCCAGGGTATCGGACGCATGGTCGCATTGCGAGCGGCAGCAGAAGGCGGAAAAGTGCTGCTGGTCGACCGCGCCGAATTCGTCACCGAGGTTGCCGCCGAAGCGGAGGGTGAGGCGCAAGGCTTCACCGCCGATCTCGAAACCCACGAAGGCGCTACCGCCTCCATGCAGGCCGCCGTGGACAGGTTCGGTGGCATCGATATACTGATCAACAACGTCGGCGGTGCGATCCGCATGCGCCCCTTCACCGAATTCGAACCCGCACAGATCGAAGCCGAAGTCCGCCGCTCGCTGTTCCCGACCCTCTGGTGCTGTCACGCCGTGCTGCCGCACATGCTGGCGCGCGACGGCGGCACGATCGTCAATGTCTCCTCCAACGCCACCGGCGGCATCAATCGCGTGCCCTATTCGGCCGCCAAGGGCGGCGTGAACGGCATCACCCGCAGCATGGCGATGGAATTCGCACCAAAAGGCATCCGTGTCGTCGCCACCGCCCCCGGCGGAACCTCTGCCCCCGAACGTCGCGTCCCCCGCAACGCCGCAGGCAACACGCCGGAAGAAGATGTGTGGATGCAGGAGGTGGTGGACCAGGTCACACAATCGACCTTCCTGCAACGCTACGGAACCCTGGAAGAACAGGCGGCCCCCATCCTGTTCCTGGCGTCAGATGAGGCTTCCTATATTACCGGAACAACCTTGCCCGTTGCTGGCGGGGATCTGGGATAAGGCCAGATAATCCCCGCCAGAGGCAAGCTATACCTTAATCGAACCGATACCCGGAAATCACCGTTTCCAGCACCTTTTCGCTATAGATCTGCTCGCCGGGCAAATCAGAGGTGCCGGCGGCGGTCATCAGCGGCAGCAGATGTTCCTCGCGCGGGTGACACAGACGGGCGGCGGGGGCTTGTGCCCAGGATGCGAGTTCGGCGGCGCGGAGGTCGCCGGGGAGGTTGACGGCGCGGGTCAGCCAGGTGTCGAAGGCCTGGGAGGGGGTTGTCATGCCCGGGTCGCCATAGCCGCGCATATTGTGGAAGCTCATGCCCGAGCCGAGGATCAGTACGCCTTCGTCGCGCAACGGGGCCAGCGCGTGGCCCGCGGCGAGGTGGAGGGCGGGGTCGAGGCTTTGGTCCACCGACATTTCGATCATCGGAATGTCGGCGACGGGGAAGGCGACCTTCATCGGGATGAACACACCATGGTCGAGGCCACGGGCGAAATCGACCTGGGCCTGGAAGCCCGCGCCGCCCAGCAGGGCGGCGGCGCTCGTGGCCAGTTCGGGTGCGCCGGGGACATCGTAGCGCAAATCATAGGTGTGCGGCGGGAAGCCGTAATAATCATAGATGAGCGAGGGTTGTGCAGCACCCGTAAAGCCGAAACCGTCGGTTTCCCAATGGCCCGAAACAACGATGATGGCTTTCGGGCGTTCGGGTAACTGTCCGGGCAGGCTGCGCAGGAAGGCTCCCATGCCGGTCCAGTGGCCAGCCGGATCGTCCATGAAGAAACATGGGCCGCCACCATGGGGGATGAAGAAGGCGGGCATGGGTTGGCCGGACATATGATTCTCCTGATCGGCGTGTCCTTTTCCATATGGGCACGCCTTGCCCCCGAAACAGCCTGATGGTTTCGAACGGACTATTCAGGAGAGTCGAACAGCGCGATCAAAACTCCAGACAGATTTTGCCGAAATGTTTGCCGGCCTCTTCATGGCGGAAGGCGTCCGCGATCTTTTCCAGCGGAAAGCTGCTGTCGATCACCGGGCGGATGCCGGTGGCGTCCAGCGCGCGGACGAATTCCAGTTGGTGCTGGCGGCTGCCCACGATCAGTCCCTGCAGGCGGATCTGCTTCGCCATCAGCAGGCTGGTGGGTACTTCGCCCGCGCCGCCGGTCAACACGCCGATCAACGCGATATGTCCGCCGCCCCGGCATGCGCGGATGGATTGCGAAAGTGTGCCCGGCCCGCCAACCTCGACCACATGATCGACGCCGCGCCCGCCGGTCCATTCGGCAACTGTCGCGCCCCATTTGGGTTGTTGGCGATAGTTGACCGTGAAATCCGCTCCCAGTTCTTTGGCGCGGGCGAGTTTTTCATCAGAGGAGGAGGTGATGGCGACGCGCGCGCCCATCGCTTTGGCGATTTGCAGCGCATAGATGGAGACGCCGCCGGTGCCCAGCGCCAGCACCGTATCGCCCGCTTTCAATCCGCCATCCACCACCAGCGCCCGCCATGCGGTGAGACCGGCGGTGGTGATCGTCGCGGCTTCGGCATGGCTCCAGCCTTTGGGCGTGGGGGTGAACCAGGTGGCGGGCGCGGTGACCCTTTCGCGCGCATAGCCGTCGATGCCATCGCCCGGAGTGCGGGCAAAGTCCGAGATCCCTGCCCCGCCGTCCTGCCAGTCGGGGAAAAAGACGGAAACCACCGTATCACCCACGGCAAACCCTGTAACGCCGTCTCCCACCGCCTCCACAACCCCTGCGCCATCGGACATGGGAATTCGGCTGTCCGCAGCCGGGGATTTGCCGCTTGCAACGAGATAGTCGTGGAAATTCAGTGAACTTGCGTGGATGCGAACACGTATTTCTCCCCACCCGGGCGTTGCAGGATCTGGCTGCTTCACCAGATTCAGGCGGTCAAGCCCGCCGGGGCTGTTTAAGACGATAGCTTTCATGCGACAGGCTCCAGTGCGCTGGCGGTGTTCAGGGTTTCCATATCGGCGGGCGACAGGGTCAGTTGCGTAGCGCGGATCAGGCTGTCCACCTGGGCGACGCTGGTGGCGCTGGCGATGGGCGCGGTAACGCCATCCCGGGCGATCAGCCAGGCGAGGGCGACTTCGGCGGGTTTGGCGTTGTGAGCGGCGGCGACCATATCCAGCGCATCGAGGATGCGCAGGCCGCGCGGGTTGAGATATTTTTCGACGTCGGCGCCGCGCTTGCTTTGGCCGAGATCTGCCTTCGAACGATATTTGCCGGAAAGGAAACCGGAAGCGAGGCCGTAAAAAACAATGACACCCAGACTTTCGGCGATGGCCAGATCGCGTACCGGGCCTTCAAAGCCGGCGCGGTCATACAGATTATAGAGCGGCTGCAGGACTTCATAGCGGGGCAAATTATCGTCCACAGATACTTGCAGCGCCTCTTGCAGTTGTTCGGCGCTGTGGTTTGACGCGCCGATCGCCCGCACCTTGCCTTGCCGGATCAGCGTATCATAGGCGCGCAAAGTTTCCTCGACCGGCGTATGCTTGTCCGGGACGTGGCTGAAATACAGGTCGATCACATCGGTTTGCAGACGGGTCAGCGATGCTTCCACCGCCTCCACGATATATTTGGCGGACAGGCCGCGCTTGCCGGGGGCCATTTCCAGACCGACCTTGGTGATGAGGACCGTATCGGCGCGCCGGTGCGGGCGAGACCGGAACCATTTGCCGATCGTCGTCTCTGATTCGCCGCCCGAAAGACCCGGCACCCAGTTGGAATAGACGTCGGCTGTGTCGATGGCATGGATGCCCGCGTCCGCGAGCCGGTCGAGCAGGGTGAAGGCGGTTGTTTCATCGATGGTCCAGCCAAAGGCGTTGCCGCCAAAGACCAGCGGCGCAATTTCCAGATCCGTGTTTCCGAGCCGGCGTCTGGCCGGGCTTGCTGTCTTAGGCGTCATGCGTCGAGCCTCCTCTGTGATTTGCTTCCTGCATCTATGCCCTGCTGTCGAAGCCGAGGGCAAGCGCCGGCAAGGGCATCACGGAAACCAATGGACGGCCCCACCGTTGTTCCCGAAAGCTATTCGTCAGACGGCCTGCCACGCCCCGCTTTCACATCCGCGCGACGTTTCTTCGTGTCCAGCCGGCGGCGTTGTGAGCCTTTGGTGGGTTTGGTTGGCCGGCGTGGCACGGGGGCGGGGATGGCGTCGGTCAGCAGCGCCACCAGGCGCTCCTCCGCATCGCGGCGGTTGGCGGCCTGGGTGCGGAAACGGTCGGCCAGCAGCACGATCTCTCCGTCCAGCGTCAGCCGCTGACCGGCGAGGCGCGCCGCCCGCGCCTTTACCGCAGGGGGCAGCGACGGCGATCGCGCCAGATCGAAGCGCAATTGCACGGCGGTCGCCACCTTATTGACGTTCTGACCGCCTGGTCCGGATGCGCGGATGAAGGTAAAGCCCAGCTAATCCGCATCGATGGCCAGACCATGGGAAGGAGGGATCACGCCCGCCATAGCCGGATGCCCGCCAGCCAGCGCAACGCTGCCGCCACGCAGATAAATCCCGCCAGCAAGACGATCGATATCCGCAGCGGCGTCGGGAAGGGCAGAAGTGTCGCCAGCGCGCTGATCATCCCGCCGAGACCGAACATCGCCGAACCCAGCAATGCCGAAATGGCACCGCCGCGCTGCGGCATCCGCGCCAGCGCCAGCGCCATGCAATTACCGCTCATGACGCCAAATGTGGACATCATGAGAAACAGCAACAATGCGGTCACCCAGACGCTGGCAACCCCGATGAGCGTCGCCACGACGAACAGCGCGGCAACGCCCACCGCCAGCACGGCCGGGATGGCGATCAACGTCTGCGGCGTATAGCGCAGCAACAGCCAACGGTTGATCTGGCTGCCGATAATGATACCGCATGAATTGAACGCGAATATCAGCGAGAATCCGCGCGCGCTCAGGCCATAATGATCGATAAACAGCTCCGGAGAAGCAGCGAGGTAGGTAAAAAAGGCCCCGCCATTGCAGGCGGCGGCCAATACAAATCCCAGCACGGGGCGGTCGGTAATGCACGCGATATAGCTGGTGGCGACCTTTTCAGCGCGAGAGGCCGCTTGCATCTTTTTCGTACGGGTTTCGGGCAGCCACAGCGCGGCCGCGACGACCTGGGCCACAAAAAATATGGCGATCACGACAAAAATCGCGCGCCAGCCAAGATATTCGAGCAGAACTGCCCCTGCCATTGGCGCCATCAGTGGCGCAATGCCCAGCACCAACATCAGCAAACTGAAAATACGCGCGGCGTCTGTTGCTGCATAACGGTCACTGACTACCGCGCGGCCAATCACCACCCCGGCGCAGCCGCCCAGCGCTTCCATGAATCGCGAACCGATCAGCCATTCGGTCGAGGGGGAAAATCCGCTCGACAAGGCCGCCGCCGCCGCCAGCATCGCGCCAGCCAGCAGCGGCCAGCGGCGACCGACCCGGTCGGACAACGGGCCGTAGAACAGCTGCCCCAGCGCCATGCCGATGAAGTAGGCGGACAGGCTGCGCTGCACATTTCCGACGTCAGTGCCAAAATCGCCAGCGATCACCGGCAGCGCCGGCAGATAAATATCGATAGACAGCGCCGAGGACGCGGTCAGCGCGCCCAGCAGAAAAATCATGCCGATGCCGGGCGGCGGGGTCGGGCGCGAAGCGACAGAGGCAGACGAGGATTCCATGAACGAGGCCATAGCCGCAAACACTCCCCTCGTCTCCCCTGCTGTCAGGATGTTCGGACTTGCGTTTTCCGGTCGTTTGCCCATCTGTAAAAATATGAGCAGCCAGCATCTTTTCGACCTCGATCCCGATACCGCCCACAAGCTGACGCGGGAGGCATTACATGGATGCGAGGATGGCGAACTTTATCTGCAGACAGGCGTATCCGAGAGTTTTTCGTTCGACGATGGCCGGCTGAAAGCGGCGACATTCGATTCGAACCGCGGCTTTGGCCTGCGCGGCGTCGTGGGCGAGGTTTCCGCCTATGCCCATGCGAATGACATCAGCCCGGAAGCGATCAGACGGGCTGGGGAGACGATCTCCGTCGTCCGTTCCGGTCATGGCGGGATAACTGCGGCGCAGCCGCCGCGCGCCACCAACCAGCGGCTCTATACCGATGCCGACCCGCTTTCCGCCGAGCCTTTCGCGCGGAAAGTGGCGCTGTTGCAGGCGATTGACGCGGTGGCGCGTGCGCGCGACCCCCGCGTGGTGCAGGTTTCGGCAAGTCTGGTGGCGAGCTGGAACCATATTGAGATTTACCGCCCCGAAGGCGCGCGGTTCGTCGATGTCCGGCCACTGGTGCGGCTGAACGTCAGCGTGGTGATGCAGGAAGGCGACCGGCGTGAGCAGGGCAGCCATGGCATCGGCGGTCGGGCGCTGTATGATCAGTTCATCGAAGAAGGCGCGTGGCAGCGGGCGATTGATCTGGCGATTGCCCAGGCCAATGTGAATTTGCAATCCGTACCGGCGCCGGCAGGCGAGATGACGGTGGTGCTGGGGCCGGGCTGGCCCGGTGTGTTGCTGCACGAAGCCGTTGGCCACGGGCTGGAAGGCGATTTCAACCGCAAGGGTACCAGCGCCTTTTCGGGTCGCGTCGGCGAACGTGTCGCGTCGCCGGGCGTGACGCTGGTGGATGATGGCACCATGCCCGATCTGCGCGGCTCGCTGTCTATCGATGACGAGGGCACACCGACGGAGCGCACGGTGCTGATCGAGGATGGCATCTTGCGCGGCTATATGCAGGACCGGATGAACGCGCGGCTGATGGGCGTCCCCGCCACCGGCAACGGCCGGCGCGAAAGCTTCCGCCAGCCGCCAATGCCGCGCATGACCAATACCTTCATGCTGGCGGGCAAGGACGATCCGGGCGAGATCCTGGCGCGGGCAAAAACCGGTATTTATGCGAAGAATTTTGGCGGCGGCCAGGTGGATATCACGTCCGGCAAGTTCGTCTTTTCCTGCACCGAAGCGTACAGAATCGAAAATGGCCGTTTGGGCGCGCCGGTGAAGGGCGCGACGCTGATCGGCAACGGCCCGGAAGTGATGCAGCGTATTCTCGCCATCGGCAATGATCTGCAACTGGACGAAGGCGTCGGCACCTGCGGCAAGGGCGGACAATCCGTACCGGTGGGCGTCGGCCAGCCGACGCTGCTGGTCGAAGGTCTGACGGTCGGCGGCACTGCCTGATTTATAAGCAGGGTAATGTTCCCGCCCTGCATCTGCTGAAATTTTAGGCGACATCCTGCCTGTCATGCCACCGCCGCCCTGAGTGCGGTGTTTGGCACGGTCCTTGCGTTGCTGATCTGGCATCAGCAACGGAAAGGATCGCCGCTTGTGAAATACATCTTGTCGATCATCAAGCCATTCAAACTGGACGCGGTCCGCGAGGCGCTTTCTGCTCTTGGCGTCCAGGGGATGACGGTTACCGAGGTTCAGGGCTTCGGGCGGCAGCAGGGCCACACGGAAATCTATCGTGGGGCCGAATATGCCATCCATCTGGTTCCCAAGGTGAAAATTGAAGTGGCGGTTCCCGCCAGCCTCGCCGCGCGGGTGGCGGAGGCGATCCAGCAATCCGCGCATACAGGCGCGATTGGCGACGGCAAGATCTTCATCTTCGATCTGGTTGGCGCGGTTCGCATCCGGACCGGCGAAACCAATGACTCAGCGCTGTAGAAGGGGTTACGCATGACGTTCCTGCATTTATTCCGGGGTATCGGGCTTGCCGGCCTGATGTGCGCCGCGCCCGCGCTGGCTCAAGGTTCCGGGCCGCCGGCTATCGACACGGGCGACACCGCGTGGATGATCGTCGCCACCATTCTGGTGATGACGATGATCGTGCCCGGCATCGCCCTCTTTTATGGCGGCCTCGTCCGCACCAAGAATATGGCTTCGGTTTTGACCCAGGTGCTGGGCGTCGCCAGCGTCGCGATGATCCTGTGGGTCTGCTATGGCTACAGCTTCGCCTTTGGCGGCGATTTCAACCAGTTCCTGTCCACCGGCAAATTATTCCTGAATGGCGTGACGCCGGACAGCATATCGGGAACGATTCCTGAACTGGTGTTCGTCGCCTTTCAGATGACCTTTTCCGCCATCACCATCGCGTTGGTGATCGGCGGCCTTGTCGAGCGAATGAAATTCTCCGCCATCATGGTCTTCACGCTGATCTGGCTGACCATCGTTTACTATCCGCTGGCGCACATGGTCTGGTATGGCAGCGACACGCCCGGCGCGAGCGGCCTGTTGTTCGGGTGGGGTGCGCTCGATTACGCTGGCGGCACGGTGGTGCACATCAACGCCGGGATCGCAGCACTTGTCGGCTGTCTGATGGTCGGCAAGCGCATCGGTTATCAAAAGGAAGTGATCGCACCGCACTCGCTGACGATGACCTTCCTTGGCACCGGTTTGCTGTGGGTCGGCTGGTTCGGCTTCAACGCCGGCTCGGCGCTTGGCGCGAACGGCGGTGCTGCGCTGGCGCTGCTCAACACCTTCGTGGCGACGGCGGCCGGTGTGCTGTTCTGGATGCTGACGGAGCGCGCCATCGGCCATCGCGGATCGCTGCTTGGCGCATGTTCGGGCGCGATTGCCGGTCTGGTGGCTGTCACACCCGCGGCCGGGAACAGCGGCCCGTTCGGCGCGATCCTGCTGGGGGCTATTGCCGGTATCGTCTGCTGCCTGTTCGTGATGCGGGCCAAACCGAAACTCGGCTATGACGACTCCCTCGATGTGTTCGGCATCCACGGTGTCGCCGGCATCCTTGGTTCGGTATTGACGGCCTTCACCATGCTCCCCGCTATCGGTGGGCCAGGAGGCGCGGACTATATGCCCGGCGCGCAACTGTGGGTGCAGGTAAAATCGGTGGTCGTCGCCATCCTCTGGTCCGGAATCGGCTCGTTCATCGCCTTCTATGTAGCGAAACTGCTCACCGGGTTGCGGGTAACGCCGGAAGTCGAACGCACCGGGCTCGACCTCGGCGAACATGGCGAACGCGCCTATAATTATTAAACCGTTCTCCCGGCTCTCCTGTCTGCCCCCGGTTTCGCGCCGGGGGCTTTTTTATCGATACAGGGCATCCAGCCGCGCGCCATATACCTCGTTCAGTATATGGCGGCGCGGTTTCAGGCTGGGCGTCATCTGGCCATTTTCCACCGTGAACGGATGATCGGCCAGCATGATGCGGCGAACCTTTTGGGTGATCGACAATTGCGCATTCACCCGGTCCACGGCGGTCTGCATGGCGCGCTGGAAATCCAGATCCTGGTGCAGATTATGGATGTCGCGGCCTTGTTCCGCCGCCCATTGCTGCATGAAGTCGGCATCCGGCACCAGTAACCCGACCAGATAAGGCCGCCGGTCGCCATAGACGATGGCCTGCATGATTTCAGGTTGCAGGGTCAGCATCCCCTCCACCCGTTGCGGTGAGATGGTGTCGCCCTTGTCGTTGACGATAATGTCTTTTTTACGATCCGTAATGACGAGATGCCCGTCTTCGTCCAGTATGCCGATATCGCCGGTATGCAGCCAGCCTCCTTGCAACGCGCGGGCAGTTTCGACCGGATTATTCCAGTAACCCATCATCACCAGTTCGCCGGCGACCAGGATTTCGCCGTCTTCGGCGATCGCCACCTCCACATCGCGCAACGGCGGGCCGACGCTGTCCATCCGGATGCCCGCCGCCGGACGATTGCAGGAGATGACCGGACCGGCCTCTGTCTGGCCATAGCCTTGCAGCAAGGTGAGGCCGGCGGCCTGGAAGAACAGGCCGACTTCCGGATTGAGCGGCGCGCCGCCCGACACCAGCGCCTTCATACGACCGCCGAAGCGTTCGCGAATGCGACGGCGCAACAGACGCTCGACGATAAAATCCGCCGGCAGATTGACAAGGCCGACGCGGCCTTTTTCCTGGCGTATCCGTTCCAGCCGCAGCGCCAGATCGAGAAGGCGCGGGGCAAGGCCGCCCTGTTTTTCGATCTGTTTGACGATCCGCTGGCGCATCACTTCGAACAGGCGCGGCACCACCACCATGATGGTGGGCCGCACCTCCGTGATATTGACGACCAGTTTCTCCAGTCCTTCCGCATAGTAAATCTGCCCCCCTGCGGCGACGGGAAGCATCTGGCCCGCGGTATGTTCATAGGCATGACTGGGCGGCAGGAAGGATAAAAACGCCTCGCGTTCGGGCGATTCGGGGAAATCATGGACGATGATATCCATGCAGGCGGCGACATTGTGCAGGATCGCGCCATGATGCTGCATCACGCCGCGCGGTGTGCCGCCTGTGCCCGATGTATAAATCAGGCAGGCCAGTTGTTCCCGTGGCATCGTGGCCGCAGCGGCGATTCTATCCACATCGGCGGGGTGGGCGGACAGCAACGCCGGCATATCCGCCAGCCGCACATCGCCGGCAGTCTGCCCGACGCGTAAAGGCTCCATGCCGATCACCAGCCGGCAATTCGGCGCCTGATACACGGCTTCCAGCAACACCCGCGCCAGCTTTTGCGTCGAGACGACCGCTGCCACCGCGCCGCTGTTTTCGAGGATATGGGCATGATCGCGCGCGGTGTTGGTGATGTAAGTCGGCACGCTGACCGCGCCTGCAGCCATGATCGCCATATCCCACAGGAAGAATTCCGGCCGGCTTTCCGATACGATCACCACCCGGTCCCCCGGCATGATGCCTTCGGCGGTCAGCGCGGTCGCCAAAGAGGCGATTGTTTGCGCCGCCTCGTCCCAGCTCGTCGATTGCCATTTTCCGCCGGTTTTTCGCCACAGCAGCGGCGCGTCGCCCAGGCGACGGGCCTGTGCGAAAAACATTTCTACCAAATTGTTCCACTGCTCCGCGCCCGTTTCACCGCGCGACAGATCGGCTTCCCGCAAACGTTCGCGCCCGGCGATATCATGATCGTTCATCGCCCAATCCTCTTGTTCGTGGCCGCACCCTGGCCGTCGCTGCGCATATCCCCGGCAGCCCGCCAGCCGCTACCGTCCCGCGCCACACCATTGCCTTTCAGCGGCAGGTCCGTCACCTCTACCCGGCGATGGCCGAGCACCACGAAGCCCGCCGCCATATTCTCCAGCCGCGAACCTTTTTCCAGCCGTACGCCGCGCCGGTCCGCCACCAGTTGCGGTGCGGCAATCGCGTCTTCGACGGGGAGTTCCCAGTCGATCGTTGCAATCACCATTTTGGCGACCTGCGCGATTATGGTCGCGCCGCCAGCCGCGCCATAGGCCGCCGTAGCACGACCGTCCGGATCATAGAGGATGACCGGAGCCATGGAACTGCGCGGACGCTTGCCCGGCTCAATCCGGTTCCAGGCTGTTGTACCATCAAGACGGACAGGCAGAAAATCGAAATCCGTCAGCTCATTGTTGAGCATGAAGCCGCCCGCCATCAGGCCGCTGCCAAAGATCCCCTCGATCGTGGAGGTAACGGACGCGACATTGCCCGCCTGATCGGCGACCACCAGATGCGAAGTGGCGGGAATATCTGCGAGCTTTTGGCTTTTACGCGGCGCAACCCCCGGCGGCGTGCCAGCGTGAACTTCCGGTATCGCCCGGTCGATGCGGATCAGCGCGCTGCGTTCGGCGATGTAGGAATCGGACAATAACCCGCTGACAGGCACGGGCACGAAATCGCTGTCACCACCCCAGGCTTCGCGGTCGGCATAGGCCAGCCGCTGCGATTCGGCGATCAGGTGCCAGGTCAGCAGATTATCCGGTCCGGATTGCTTCAGGTCGAAACGTTCGAGTTGTCCAAGGATTTGCAGGACCGCGATCCCGCCGGACGATGGCGGACCCATGGTGCAGACGCGCCAAGCGCGATAAGGCCGGCACAGCGGCGGGCGTTCGACTGCCCGGTAAGCGGCGAGATCCGCCGCCGTCAGGGCCGCCGGACGCGCAAACGCATGGGCGACCGCATCGGTGATGGAAACCCCCACCGGCCCGCGATAGAAAGCCTCCGGTCCATCGCGCGCCAGGGTTTCCAGCGTCTTTTGCAGCTCCGGCTGTTTCAAAACATGGCCGACGGGCCAGGGCTGACCTTGCGGATCAAGGAAAATCTGTGCCGCCGCTGGCGATGCCGCCAGCAAATCGCGACGGGCGAGCGCCATTTTCCGTCCGCGTTCGGTAATCGCTACGCCATCGCGGGCGAGCGCAATGGCGGGCTCGAATAATCTGGCCCAGGGCAGGCGGCCATGCTGCCGGTGCAAATCGGCGGCCAGCGCGACAATGCCCGGCACCCCCACGGATTGCCCGCCGGCAACCCCATCCAGAAATGGTACGGGCTGGCCGTCATCTTGCAAAAACCGGTCCGGTGTCGCCGCTGCCGGCGCAGATTCGCGGGCGTCAATGCTGCTGATCTGGCCGGTTTCGGCGTCGTGCCACAACAGGAAACCGCCGCCGCCAATGCCGCTCGATTGCGGTTCGGCAACGGTCAGTGCCAGCAGGACGGCCACGGTTGCGTCCGCCGCATTTCCGCCGGCTTCCAGAATCGTAACGCCCGCCGCCGCCGCGCGCGGGTCACCGGCTGAAACTACGCCCGCACCGCTTGCGGCGGTGTCGGCTGGCGTTCGCCGGGCGGTTTCTGATTCGGGGAGGTAAAAGTTGGCGTCCGCCACCGCCGCCACGGGCGGGGCAGGAGGCGCGGCACATGCCGCGAGCGCGGCCAGCGCCGCCAGCAATGGCAGAAACCTCATGCCACGTGGATAAAGCGCCGATAGTTGCCGTCAAGTATTAATATCAGGAAAGGATTGGCGTTTTGCCCTTACAGGTCCGCGCCAACTGCCTGGGCTACATGTGCGAAACCATCCCGCCGCAACAAATCCGCCAGTTCGCGGGCGATGCGGGCGGCGAGACCCGGACCTTGATAAATCATTGCGCTATAGAGTTGCACCACAGATGCCCCGGCGCGGATTTTGGTGTAGGCGTCGGCGGCGCTGGCGATGCCGCCGACGCCGATCAACGGCAGGGAGGGGCCGAGTTCACCGGCGAAGGCGCGTAAGATGTCGGTGGAAGGCGCGAAAAGGGGTGCACCGGAAAGCCCGCCGCTTTCTTTCGCGAGCGGCGAGCGCAGGGTCGTGGGGCGCGCGAGCGTCGTATTGGAAACGATCAGCGCCGCCATGCCGCCATCGACGGCAGCACGGGCGATGGCGGAGATTTGCGCGCTATCGAGATCGGGAGCGACCTTCAGGAACAATGGTGGGCCATCCTTGCCGCGCGCTTCCACGGAGGCCGCCAGCAATTCGGGCAGTGCTTCTCCCTGCAGGCCGCGAAGGCCGGGCGTATTGGGGGAGGAGATGTTCAGCGTGACCCAGCTTGCCACATCGCGCACGGCGCGGATACCGTGCACATAATCGGCGATGCGGTCGGCGGAATCCTTGTTGGCCCCGACGTTGACGCCCAGGCGCGGGTGGCGGGCGAGGCGGGGCAGGGCGGCATCCAGCCCACCATTATTGAAGCCCAGGCGATTGATGACGGCCCGATCTTCCGTCAGCCGGAAGATGCGCGGACGCGGATTGCCGGATTGCGGGCGGGGCGTCAGCGTACCCACCTCCACAAATCCGAAGCCCAGCGCCAGCATCTGCCGCCAGACGCGGGCGTCCTTGTCGAAGCCTGCCGCCAGCCCCACCGGGGTCGGGAAATCCAGACCGGCGATGTGCGTGCGCAAGATCGGATCGAACGCCGGGCCGTCGCCCGCAGGCAAAAACGGCAACAGCGCCAGCGTCAGATTATGGGCGCGCTCGGGCGACAGGGCGAACAGGGCGGGGCGGAATAAATTGAACACCGGCGGGCTATGCGGCATCCGGGCGGGTATCCGCAAGCCGGGTTACGCGGTGCGCCTGGCCGCGCCATCCTGGACGCTGAAATGCGCGGCATCCTGCATTCCGGCAAATAATGTCGCGTCCGTGCCGGAAAGCCAGCTTTGCCCGCCCAACCCGGCGAGGCGGTCGAAAAGGGCAGCGCGGCGGTCGGCGTCGAGATGGGCGACAGCTTCATCCAGCAGCAGGATGAGCGTACGCCCGGTGCGCCTGGCCACGAGGCTGGCCTGCGCAAGGAGGATCGCGACCAGCAGCGCCTTTTGCTCGCCGGTGGAAGCAAGCGCTGCGGGCATGGTTTTTTCCGCATGCACGACGTCCAGATCGGCGCGATGTGGCCCGACGGTCGCGCGGCCAGCGGCGGCATCGGCGGCGCGGCTGCGGACGAGGCGCGGGCCGAGATCGCGGGCATCATCACCGGCAAGGGTCAACGCCGGGCGCGGAAACGGACCGGCGGGCAGCGCCGCCAGTTCCGCCGACAAGGCGGCCACCGTTTCAGCGCGCGCATCCGCCAAAGCCGCGCCATGCGATGCCATCTGCACTTCCAGCGCCGACAGCCATTCGGGATCAGCGGGCGTATCCGCCGTTAACAATCGGGTGCGCGCCCGCATCGCCGCGTCGTATCGGCTGGCGTGCGCCGCGTGGCCGGGGGCCAGCGTCAATGTCATCCGGTCGAGAAAGCGGCGACGGGCGGACGCGCTGTCGGCGAACAGCCGGTCCATCGCGGGCGTCACCCACAGCAGGGATAACCATTGCCCAAGTGTGGACAAGGCCGCCGGCGCGCCATTCACCCGCAACTGCCGGCGATTTGGCTCTTCCGGCATTGTACCGGTGCGTAAACTCACGGCCGGAAGGTCAGGCCCGGTGGCCAGCGCCGCCGCCAGCTGGAAGCCGCCCGGCGCATCCGGCCCTTGCATCGCCATCGCCGAAAGGGTCGCCCCGCGCAGACCCCGCCCGACGGACAACAGGGATATGGCTTCCAGAATATTGGTCTTGCCCGCGCCATTGGGGCCGGTCAGCACCACGGCGGAAGCATGATCCGGCGCAAGGCTGGTTGCAGCATGGTTGCGAAAATGCGCCAGCGACAGGGACAGAATATGGGCGGGAACAGGTGGCGGCACATGCGGCATCTAGCGGAGGCGGACCGAAGCCGCTAGGGGATAGCTCTCCACGATCTACCCTGGGAGCACATGCCACCGTGAACATGCTGGCGGAATTTATCGGCTTTATTATCTATGTGCTGCAACTGCTGGTGTGGCTGATCATCATCCAGGCGATTCTGTCATGGCTCGTGGTGTTCAATGTCATCAACACCGGCAATCGGTTCGTTTATGCCGTGCTGAACGGGCTGGACCGGATACTCAATCCGCTGTTGCGGCCCATCCGCAATCTGTTGCCCGACATGGGCGGCATTGATCTGTCGCCACTGGTGCTGATTTTGGGTATCATCCTGGTGCAGCGATTGCTCGGCGGGCTGGCGATGGATTTGCTGATATGATTATCGACGGCAAGGTGCATGCGGCGGCCCTGCGTGCGGGCGTTGCGCGGGCGGTGGCCGAACGGGTGGTGCGCGGTCAACGGCCACCGGCGCTCGCTGTGGTGCTGGTGGGCGAGGATCCGGCCAGCAATGTTTATGTGCGCAACAAGGTGCGCGCCTGCATCGAAGCCGGTATCCGCTCGATCGAGCATCGCCACGATGCCGACATCAGCGAAAGCACCTTGCTGCACCTGATCGACCAGATGAACCGCGATCCCGAGATAGATGGCATTCTGGTGCAATTGCCGCTGCCGCCGCAGATCCATAGCCAGAAGGTGATTTCCGCCATTGATCCTGCGAAGGATGTTGATGGTTTCCACCCGATCAATGCCGGGCGGCTGGCGACGGGCTTGCCGGGTCTTGTCCCATGCACGCCCCTGGGCTGTCTGCGTCTGCTGGAATCGACGCTGGGCGATCTGGAAGGGGCGGAAGCCGTGGTGATCGGTCGCTCGAACATCGTCGGCCGACCGATGGCGAGCCTGCTGATCGGCGCGTCCGCCACGGTTACTGTCGCGCACTCCAAAACCCGTGATTTGCCGATCGTCACCCGCCGCGCCGATATCGTGATCGCGGCGGTGGGCCGCCCGCATCTGGTGCAGGCCGACTGGATAAAGCCGGGGGCGACGGTCATTGATGTCGGCATCAATCGCATGCCCAACCCGGATGGCGGCACGCGGCTGGTGGGAGATGTGCATTTCGCTGCTGTTTCGCAGGTAGCCGGCCATATCACGCCCGTTCCCGGCGGCGTCGGCCCGATGACGATTGCCTGCCTGCTGGAAAATACCCTTCAGGCAGCGGGTTGAGCTTTCCTGCCGAACTGTTTGTTTCAGCCTTTGTGACGCTGCTGGTTGTTATCGATCCGCTCAGCTGCGCACCGATTTTTGCGAGCCTCACCGCCCACCTCAGCCCGGAACAGCGCCGCGAACAGGCTGTGAGGGCGGTCGGGATCGCCGCGATCATCCTGGTGGGCTTTGCCGCCTTCGGTCAGGCTTTCCTTGGTATGCTGGGCATCAGCCTCGACGCATTCCGCATCGCCGGTGGCATCATGCTGTTTCTGATTGCGCTGGAGATGCTGTTCGAGCCCAATGCCCACCGACGCCCGGATAACCCGGACGCCGCCCGCCAGGATGTTTCGGTTTTCCCCATCGCCATACCGATGCTGGCGGGGCCGGGTTCCATCGCATCCGTCATGCTGCTGACGGGACGCGCGGAGGATGTGGCGGAGACTGCCGCCGTCTACCTCGCGCTGGCGCTGGTGATGCTGCTGGGCCTTGTAGCGCTGTTGATGGCAGTGAAGCTGCTGGCGGTCATCAGCCCCGATGCGCGTTCGGCGATTACGCGTTTGCTGGGGGTGATCCTGGCGGCGCTTGCGACACAAATCGTCATCGACGGTCTGAACGGGGCGTTCGGATCGGATATTGACCCGCCGCCACACGCGCTTATGGGCATGGCTCCAGCCGGAGATCCGCCACGATGACCCTGTGCCATTCTGCCCGCCCCGCCCGCCGGATCCGGCGGAAGCGTCCGTTTGTGATCGGGCTTACCGGTTCGATCGGCATGGGCAAATCGGCGGTGACACGCATGTTCCGCATGCATGGCGTGCCGGGGTTCGACGCCGATCTCGCGGTTCGTCAGGTGCAGGCCCCGGGCGGCAGTGCGCTGGCCCCTATCGAAGGGGCGTTTCCCGGCGTCGTGCGGGACGGCGTGCTGGATCGTCAGGAACTGGGCAGACGGGTGTTCGACAATGTGCCGGCGCGCACGCAACTGGAGGCGATTGTGCATCCGCTGGTGCATGCCCGCCAGCAGGATTTCCTGCGCCGCAATCGCCACCGGCGCGTCGTGCTGCTCGACGTGCCGCTGCTGCTGGAGGGGGACGGCTGGCGCAAGTGCGATATGGTGGTGGTGGTCAGTGCGCCCTTGCATGTGCAACGCGCACGGGTGTTGCGCCGCCCCGGCATGACGCAGGCACGTTTCGAAGCCATTCTGGCGACGCAGATGCCGGATGCGCTGAAGCGCGCGCGGGCCGATGTCGTCATCGAAACGGGACGCGGGCGATTGCTGACCTGGCGATCGGTGGCAAAAGTAGCGCGATTCGCGAAGGCGGCGGCTTGAAACCCCGCACGTTCGACCGGATAGTCACAGATTATGCGTGAAATTGTTTTCGACACGGAAACCACCGGGCTGGACCCGTTACAGGGGCATCGGCTGGTGGAATTTGGTGCGGTGGAACTGGTGTCGCGGGTGCCGACGGGCCGCCATTGGCATGGCTATTTCAACCCCCAGCGCGACATGCCGGCAGAAGCCGAACGGGTGCACGGACTTACGGCGGATTTTCTCGCCGCGCACCCGCTGTTCCACGATTCCGTCGATTCCCTGCTGGAGTTTATTGGTGACGCCATGCTGGTCGCCCATAATGCCATTTTCGACTGGCGTTTTCTCAACCATGAACTGACGCGAATCGGGCGACCTGAAATCGCCTTCGAACGGATCATCGATACCCTGGAACTGTCGCGCAAACGCTTTCCGGGCGCCAAACATACGCTGGACGCACTGTGCCAGCGTCTGGGCGTGGATTTGTCACGGCGGGACAAACATGGCGCGCTTCTCGATGCCGAACTGCTCGCGCCCTGCTATATCGAATTGTCAGGCGGCCGGCAGATCGGTTTCGATCTGGTGACGGAAATTGTGGCGACGCGTGTGGCAGTTGCCACCGCACCCCGGCCATTGCGTGAATTTGCAGCGCCACCAGAAGAGCTTGCGTTGCATGCGGACTTCCTCGATGGCATGAAAGATCCGGTGTGGCGGCGGGCATAGTGGCCCGATCGTCTGGAACGTAGAAGGAGTAAAAGACATGGAAATTCGGGTTTCCGGCCATGGAGTGGATACAGGCGACGCATTCCGTACCCATGTCGAGGAGCGACTGAACGCCATCACCAACCGATATTTCGACCGCGCGATTTCCGCGCATGTCGTTCTGAAGGATGGCCCGCATAACAGCTTCGATTGTGATGTGCTGATGCATGTGCGTCAGGGGCTGATACTGAAGGGCTCGAATCGTGGCTCGACGGCGCAGCAGGCGCTGGATGGTGCGGCCGCCAAGATCGACAAGCAATTGCGTCGTTATATGCGCCGCCTGAAGGACAAGACCGGCGCACCGGGTCTCTCCAATCTGCCGGTGGCCGCCGTGGAAATTCCGGCGGATGCCCGCTATCATATCTTCGCCGGCAGCGATACAGAGGCAGAAGCGCCGGACGCGCCGCTGACGATCGCCGAAACGCAGGCCGACATTCCCGAGGCCAGCGTGTCCGACGCCGTCATGATGCTGGACTTGCGGAACACGACAGCATTGATGTTCCGCAACAGGGGCACTGGCGCATATAATATGGTGTATCGCCGCGAAGACGGGAATATCGGCTGGGTTGAACCAAGGGCCTGAATTCACCCGGGGTTGGCCCCTTGCCGGGGAGTAGAGATGGAATTGGTTGATTTGTTCGCGCCCGACGCCATCGTCGTCGGTATCGCGCCCACGACCCGCAAGGCGGCTTTCCAGGCCCTGGCGCAGATCATGACGCCAGGGCTTTCCATAGCGCCGGAGCGCATCGTGCAGGCGCTGAACGAGCGGGAAAAGCTGGGATCCACCGGCTTTGGCGGCGGAATCGCCATTCCACACGGGCGCGTGCCCGAACTCACCCATATGGCCGGCGGTCTCGCCATTCTTGCCGAACCGATTGGCTGGGATGCGCTGGATGGCCGGCCCGTCGATATTTTGTTCGCGCTGCTGGCTCCCGAAGATGCCGGGGCCGAACATCTGAAAACGCTGGCAAGGGTCAGCCGCACGTTGCGCGATGCGCGCGTCGTGGCGCAGTTGCGGGGTGCGCGGGATGCCGCCGCTGTCCGGGCGATTCTCGCCGCCGGCAGCGAGCGGGAAGCCGCGTGAGCGCCCCGCAGGATATCGCGCACCGCGCCGGGCTCGAACGGTTATACAAGGCAGCGCCGGTAAATCGTTTCATGCCATCTGAACTGTTCCTGCCGGAAGCCGGCCGCAGCGAAATCCGGTTCGAGGTGACGCCCGACCTGTTTCATGCCGCAGGCGCGGCGCATGGCACCATCTACTTCAAGATGCTGGATGATTCCGCCTTTTATGCGGCCAATTCCATGGTGCCGGATGTGTTCATGCTGACCACCCAGTTCAACCTGTTTCTCACCCGCCCGGTCAAGGCCGAGCGGTTGACGGCGCTGGGCCAATGGGTATCGGGCCGGCGGCGGGTGCTGATCGCGGAAAGCCGCATCGTCGATGCCGAGGGCGAGGAAGTGGCGCGCGGGCAGGGCACCTTCATGCGCTCACGTATCGCGCTTGCGGATTTGCCCGGTTATGCCGCCTGAACCCAGGCTTCCGGCTGCGGTCGCTGTCGCCGCTCTGGTCCGGCAGGTTCATGCAGCCGGCGGTTTCGCAACCCTTCTGGCGCGTGGCGGACCTTATGGCTCCAGCTTCATTATTGTCCATCGGGATGGCGAACATGTTGTCGCATATGAGAAAATGCCGACTCCCGATGGCGCCGTGCACTGGCGGGCCGCAGCCGATGATACGGAATCGGTTTCGCGCTATATTGAACGTCAGCGTCGATTCGACCCGGATCTATGGGTCGTGGAACTGGACATCGTTGATCCCGCACGGTTCGTCCCGGGGTTAATGACGGTTTCTTGACGGTCGCTCCAAACAGGCAGACAGACGGGTGCGCGCACCCGGGCAGCATTTCTGCCGGTCCCCGTGGCGCCGGCCATCATGGGCGTGATGGCTGGATTGACGGGCGCGGTTCGTGCCAGACACACCTTCGGATGCCAGGACGACAACTATTCAAGGGTCGCCATGTTCCGAACCTGCGTCTGGCGGCCCCAGGAACCGCGGGATATGAGTGAATGAATGGCGTATTTCTTGCGGGCGAGCGTTGCCCTTGGCCTTGGGATTTTCCTGCTGGCCGCTGGTCAAGCCCCCGAACTGGACTTTTCCCGGTTCGATGCAGAGAGCATCACGGTAGAAGTTCCCCGCTATGGGCTTTCGGCGCATAGCCTTTTCCTGGAAGATCCTGTCGCAGAGCCATATGGGGCCGAAGCCATGGCCTCCATCGAAGTTCCGGCGTCGGTTACGCCGGCTGCAGACATCAACGTACCGGAAGCTGATACAGCGGAAGCCGCCGACATGCCCGAGATCGACCTCTCTGGCGCGGCGACGCTTTCCGAAGCTGTTTACAAGGTTCGCAATGGCCCCGCGTTCGACATGGACGAAGAAATGCGCTGCCTTGCCATTGCAGTTTATTTTGAAAGCAAGGGCGAGCCGCTCGCCGGCCAGCTCGCTGTGGCCCAGGTCATTCTGAACCGGGTGAAATCCGGTCGCTTCGACAAAAGCATTTGCGGCGTGGTGAAAGCGCCGAAGCAATTTTCTTTTGTGCGCAACGGCAATCTTGGCGAACCGCGCCACGCGCCATCCTTTCGCACGGCCAAGGCCATCGCGTGGATCGCCAGCAATGATGCGTGGGACACGGTAGTAGGCCGCGCCACGCATTTTCACGCCACCCGCGTCAACCCCGCCTGGAAGCTGCAGCGGGTCGCCACCATCGGCAATCACATCTTCTATCAAAGATAGGCGCTTTGCCTTTGCCAGCAGCGGCCCGGTGCGGCTAGGAAACGGGTATATGATATATATTCGATCGATCCTCGCCCCGGTGTCGCTGCTGCTGGCCGCACTTCCCGCATTCGCGCAGGATAGCGACAGGGGTTACAACACGCCGGAAACGCTGGTACCGGGCGCCGTCTCCGGCTTCGGTATCGAGGATTTCGACCGTCGCGCACTGCGGGATAGCGCGGACATCTGGACATTCGTGCCCAATGCCGCGGCCCATCTTGCGCCGGGTCTTGGTTCGGCTACGGACATCACGCTGCGTGGCCTTGGCAGCGGCACGGCGCTGACAGGACGTGAGGCAGCCGTCACCACGGTTATTGACGGCGTGCCGCTGCCCGGCGTCAACGCCAATCGCTTCGGTCTGTTTGATTTTGACCGTATCCGCGTTCGCCGGGGGAGCCAGGGCGTGGACGGCGGGCGCGGCGCGCTGGCCGGCACGGTGGATGTAACGCTGGCAAAGCCAGGCGACCGTATCACCGGCTATGTCGAAAGCGGCTATGGCGCAGACAAGCATTGGGCATTGCGCGGTTCGGTGGATGTGCCGCTCGCGCCGGTTCTCGCCGTTAAACTCTCCGGCTATCGTGCCGATGGGCGGGGCTATGCCCGCAATCTCACCACCGGCAATCGTCTGAACGACAGCGACGCGGCGGGTTTGCGACTGGGTGCGGAATTCCGCCCTGCTGACCGGCTGACGTGGAATGCCGCTGTGGCGTGGATGCGATCAGATGCGGAAAATCTTTACAACGGTGATTGTAGCGGGCTTGCCGCCTGCAAAAGCCGCTTCTCCACTACCGGTATGCTGGTCGAGCGGCGCAATGGTATCCGGCAATATCCCGGCACCGATCTGCGCGGGAGCAAGGGAGCGCAAACCCTGGAAAATCGCGCCGACCTGCTGCTCGTCACATCGGACCTGACCTGGTCGGGGAACAATCACGCGCTCAGCCTGATCACCGGCTACAGCCGGCTTGATGAACAATATGGCCTGGATTTTGCTGATGGCCGGCCATTGACGGAATGGGCGGCGGGGCCGCGCGGCTTCATCAATGGAGGCACGACGATCCTGGCGGATAATCGCCGCACCCAGTTCACCCAGGAAGTACGGCTTTCCGGCTCGTTCGGGCCAATCGGCTATCGTGTCGGCGGCTTCTTTCTCGATGGCGATTATGATCTCGACATGGCGGATCTGTTGACGCCCGCCAGCGGCATTACGCAGGTGCTGACAGACCGGCAATTGCGTCTGAAAGAAGAAGAACTGGCCGGTTATGGCCTGCTGACCGCCGCGCCTGGCGGCGGGCTGACCCTGTCCGCTGGTGTTCGCTACAGCGACGAAGAGAAGAAATTGTCCGGTGGTTTCGGTCCCGGTTCGTTACTGGCGGCGGGTATCCCCGCGCGTCTGAAGGCGGACAAATGGACCCCGCATGTCGCCATCGAATGGCAGGCAGGGGACGCCTTGCTTGCCTACGCCAGTGCCCGCCGTGCGTGGCGGGCCGGCAACTGGAATCTGCGTGCGCTGACCGCCGCCGCTCTCGCGCCGCACGCGCCAGAAGCTGGCTGGACTTATGAAGCCGGAATTCGCACCGGCTGGTTCGACAATCGCCTGCGCGTCGGGGTCACCGGCTTCCGCACGGACATCAACAATGCCCAGGCTGGCTGGTCGCGCGTCGATCCGGCAACGGGCGCACTGCTGATCGGCACGGACAATGTGGGCGAATTCCGCAACACCGGCGCCGAACTGGAACTGTCCGCCACACCGGTGAACGGCGTGGATCTGCGCGCCATGCTCGGCTGGCAGGACGCCGAATACCGCACCCCCGCCACCTCCGGCCCGGCGCTGTACGATCCCGCCCATGCGCCCGACTGGACGGCATCCGCCGGCGGCAGCTGGGACATCCACTGGAAATCCGGCGAATCCTTCATCACCCCGAGCGTCGATGTGGCGTGGCGTTCCTCCATGACCACCGATCCCGGTCGCACATCTCCCTCACGCTGGCTGGTCAACGCCAGCCTCGCGCTGACGACGGACGACGGTATCTGGATGGTGGCAGCGGAATGCAATAATTGTCTCGATTCCACCACTGAATCCACCAGCCTCGGCGGTCTTGATTATCTTGCCGGACCCCGCATCTGGCTGCTGAAAGCCCGCCGGAAATTCTGAAATCAGGCCAGTTTTATATTGCATCCCCGACCCCGTCCGGCTATAGCGCCGCTTCTGCCAAGGTCGGTGAAGCGCCAGTACCCGATCCTCAAGCATGGACGCATAGCTCAGTTGGTAGAGCAGCTGACTCTTAATCAGCGGGTCCCAGGTTCGAGCCCTGGTGCGTCCACCAATTTTCACCAGCTAAACGAAACGCATACCCAGCCTCATGGCGCTCTTACACGCGGCCCATAGTCAGTGTGTAAGAGTGCGCCACGGCGCCTACGCTGGGATTCCGTCAGCGTCGGCCCGGCTGCCGGGCGGAAATTTACCGATCGCGATTCGATTCGCTTTGGTTGCCGGTTGCTCTCTCACCGCTATTTCGTTCCACCAACATTTGATACGTCGTCCGTGAATGGAACCGGATCGGGGCAAGTGGCAAGCACCAGACTAGTGATGGTGATCGTCGCCCGCGCCTTCGGCAAGCTGGAAGCGTCGGTCGCAATAGGGGCAATCGACATAGTCGCGCGCGTCGATCTGTAACCAGACGCGCGGGTGGCCGAGCGGCCCTTCATCTCCGTCGCAGGCGACGCGACGGCTGGTGACGATGCGGGTTTCAGGTGGGGGCGGAGCCAGATTCATGATATCCATCCCTAACTATTTTCTGACGCCGGGGGAAGCTCCCGCGACGGACTGCCGCGAGATATATGCTTGTGGCTTTGCAATGGTTAACAAACCCGCTAGCGAGGGCCGATGCAGATGCCACAAGCCCGCCAGTCCCTCGGGAAGATTGCATGAGTCTCTCCGCCGACATCGCACTGATTCAGCGGCTGGCGGATGCCGCGCGTGCGGCCATTGCCCCGCATTTCCGCACCCCCGTCGATGTGGAGCGCAAGGCGGATTTGTCGCCGGTGACAATCGCCGATCGCGCCGCCGAGGCAGCGATGCGCAAAATTCTTCAGGCCGACCGCCCGCAAGACGGCATCATCGGCGAGGAATATGGCGCGCAGCGCTCTATGTCTGGCCGCATCTGGGTGCTGGACCCGATTGATGGTACGCGCAGTTTCATCGCCGGGCGGCCATTATATGGTACCCTGATCGGCTTGCTCGAGGGCGGACGGCCGCGACTGGGGCTGATCGATGCGGGGGCTACCGGCGATCGCTGGCTTGGCGTCCTGATCGGCAAACCACAGACGACATTGAATGGGCGTCCGGTAAAGGTGCGTGCGTGCTCCGGCCTCGCGGACGCCCATGGCGCAACGACCAGCCCGCAACTCTTCACGCGGGCAGGCTATGAAGTTTTCCAGCGCGTCGCCGGACAGGCGCGCGATATGCTTTATGGTGGAGATTGCCACAATTATGGGCTGATGGCGTCGGGCTATCTGGATTTCGTGATCGAGGAAGGCCTGCAGGTTCACGACTGGGCCGCCCTCGTACCGGTGATCGAAGGGGCTGGCGGCCTGGTTACCGACTGGCAAGGCCGGTCTTTGACGCTGGCGAGCAACGGCGAGATACTTGCCAGCGGCGATCAGAAAACCCATGCGGAGATTCTGGCGCAAATATAGCGCATGCCGTGGCAGCCGGGATTTCGGGCATCACCATCAGTTTTGGGCTT
>Ga0172382_10000030_pt1 | contig 214622 bp, 170 predicted proteins | sample Leawel138RmetaG_FD_122245 | JGI IMG/M metagenome (GOLD analysis project Ga0172382, IMG submission 122245) | Leachate microbial communities from a municipal landfill in Southern Ontario, Canada - Leachate well 138R metaG | ecosystem: Engineered > Solid waste > Landfill > Unclassified | place... | reverse complement strand
TGAAAACAATGCAATTGGTCGTTTGGCCTGACATAGATTGTGAGTAAAGAGGGATAGCAAATGCCCTCAATAAACCTGAAAAACAATGAGTTGGAATTTACACCAACTTTTGGGACTCAACTCCGTCTCTTGCCGCTGCGCAAATGGTGTTTGCGACAGGTGTGGAAATTGGAGTGTACTGTGTGGTGCCGGGTTGGGCTCCCAAACAGATGAAACCGTTTGAACTGGCGCTGAATTGGGTGAAGTTGGTATTGTTAAATCTGAAGGTGAAGCTGATATTTATTAGCCCAGATACAGCGTCATCCTGTCCGGAAGCGATTATTGGGGTTCCGCCGGTGATTGCTGTGTAAGTTCCGCCATATTGGCTGAAAGAATAGTCATTCACGCCTGCCAAAGCTGCTGAAACCAGCAGCAGCAAACAAGCCGCCAAGCTGAAGTGCCTCATCAAATCTCTCATAATTTCTCCTGTATAAAAAGACTTTTTAATTCTCAATCTAACACTCGAACAAATATTAGAATCAGCTCCATATCCGTCAAGCTAAATATTTTCAATTTATTAGTTATCTGCAAATTTAATATATTTTTGAATTGAAACAGTTGTTTTTGGTTAAATTCTTATCAGCCTGACTGTGACTGAGATACAGCGTTATGAGCTGTAAAAATAGCCCTTGACCATTGCGAGACAGAAACTGGGCATAATATCATGATATACAAGGGGATGCATGAGATGTGGAAAGATGTCCACAATACGGCTGAAAATAATGAAAATTATGTTTTTTGGCTACTCATAAAGACCCGTATACACACCATTTTGAGTGGGTTAAGCTGCTTCGTCCTTGAGGCCAACCTTAATACAACCGCTTGTCCTCCACTATGCCTCCCAAGTTTTTTTGGGGAGGGACAGGGGAAGGACTGCAGAAAGATGCCTGTTGGGGTCAAGGGCGGAGCAGGGTGGAATTTGAGGAGGATAAAAAAGCTCCCGGGTTTCGGAGCCCGGGAGCGGATATGTTTCGGCGGGATTGCCGATTATTTGAGCATAATCATCTTTTGGGTTTTGGAGTAATCCCCCGCTTTCATGCGGTAGATATATACGCCGCTGCCCAGGTTTTTGCCATGATTGTCCAGTCCGTCGAACACCGCGATATGGTTTCCGGCGGCTTTGTGTTCACTCACCAAGTTGCGGACCAACTGGCCTTTCAGGTTATACACACCAATTTCAACCGCGCCGCCTTCCTTGAGGCTGAAGGCGATGGTGGTGCTGGGGTTGAAGGGGTTGGGATAGTTTCCTTTCAGTTCGGTCACCGCCGGAGCAATTTCGTCGTCGTTTGCCACGGGCTGTCCTTTTCCGCTCAGTTCAACGCTCAGTTCAGGATTTTCGGGATCGTCTGTGCTGACCGCCATCGTGGCATTGTGTTGATTTTGGTCCATTGGCTTGAAGCTGATGTTCACAGTAAGATAGCTTTCGGGCTGGACCACGATGTAGATGAAGTTTCCGGGGATGCTGTTGCCCTGTGAAACCTTGAAGGGCGGAGCCACCGAAACCGTTCCGATGAGCACGGCGTCACCAGAGTTTGTGATGGTGAAGGGTAAAACGGCTTCTTCACCGATAAACACGTCGCCAAAATCCAGGCTTTCGGCCTCGAGTGAGATTTCCGGCGCTCCGACAAATTCTGCATAAGAGGGGAACACAACTTCGTCAATCCAGGCGCAATCGCTTCCAGAGGAGGCGCTGCCATCTTTCACATATTCCCATTTATAGGTGTGGGTGCCGGCGGGGACGGTGTAAATCTGCTGGTTCCAATCGTCTGAGGTTCCCGACCACTGGTTTTTAAGCTGACCGTTGATGTAGAACTTCAAAAAGTCGTAGTTCTGTTCGCTGGAAACTTTTTTCCAAAAAGAAATTTCTCCAGCTTGCGGGCTGTCCAAGGTTACGCTCATGGAAGTGCTTTGACCGTGGCTGATGGCGGCGCTGCGCGCGGCGTTGCTGCCGTCGTAGCTTTCTGGCTCGATGGTCCAATTTCCGCCGCTGAAGCTCCAATCGAAGGCGGAGAAGTTTGTTTCAAAGCCTTCCATCAAAAGCCCCACGCTCTGGCTGTAGGAATTGTGGGCGCTGTATTCACCGCTGAAGAGCATCGTGTTCATCTCTATCACCGAGCCGGTTGGAATCTGCGAACTGAAGGTGACAAAATATTCAATTTCTCCACTTCCGCCGGGGGGAACCGCCATAAAGTCTGTGACGATGGGTTCCGAAACGTTGCGGGCACCGTTAATCACCAAGGCTGTGGTAATATCATTTGCCTGGGCGTGGCCAGAGTTCAGGAAGGGGAATTTCAGCGTCACGCTTTCACCGGGGTCGAGCATGCCGTTGTTGTTGCCCAAAAAGTCTTCCACGATGATGCTTGCCCAGGTGAAGGCAGGCGCGTTCAAAGTTACTCTGCGGACGTGTTCATAGGTTTCGCTTCCAGCCATGGCAATGATTTTAATCTCTGCCACGTGTTGGTCGGGAACGTTGTTTGCCACTTGGATGTCGATGCCAGTTGAAGTCTGTCCTGTGCCTCCGGGCGCGATGTCGCCCAAAGCCTCGCTGGTTCCCAAAACAGTCAGATAGGGGTCTTCGGTTTGCACCATCACCTGAACCTGGGTTGCGGGGTCGGAGCCCACATTTTCCAAATTCACCTGAAGCGTGATGATTTCGCCATATTCTGGGATATTGTTGTTATCGTCGGTAATGTCCATGCCGGTCACAATCAGGTAGGGGCCCTCGGCAGGCAGAACCTGAATTGTGGCCCGGTGCGTTTCTTTGTTGAAGGCTGTGATGGTAAGGGTCAAATCCATCGGTTCCTGGGGAAGTTCCACCAGGTTCAAAACCAGAACGCCAGAAGGATCCGCGATGCCAGTTCCGTAAAGAGTGTCGTTTCCAAACAGGGTGACCCTGGCGCCGGGCACGGTTTCCACCATGAAGGTGCTCATGCCCATCAGCAGGATGGGGCTGTAATCCACTGCCATCGGCTCGGCATCTTTGCTGCGCACCATCAGAGAGGCGTCGCCAAAGATATGCCAGTTTTTATATTCGGAAGCACCGTTGGTGCCGTAAACTTCAATCATGCGGGAAGATCCGTTGTAGAAAAGCCCGCCCAAGGTTTGTTTCGATTCCGCGCAGAGGAGATCAACTGTTTCGTCCTGTGCTCTCATCGGTGGAGCCCAGCTCTGGTTCACGCTGCTGGCATACATTCCGATCGCTCCGGTGGGAGCGCCGGTTGTGCTGTTTTGCGCTCTCAGCCAGGCTTCCGCGAAACAGGTGCGACTCACAAAGTTTCCATTCACACAGGCAACGCTGTTGATGAAGGGGAGTTTATAATCGTTTGTGAGCGCGTTGACATGGGTGTTGCTAAAGCCTGTCGTGCCCCAGGATGTGTCTGATCCATGGCCCACATAGTTCGTGAAACCGCGTCCGTCATTCACATTCGCGCTCACCATTGCCGCGGTGGCGCCCTGAGCCTGATAGACCTGATCAACGCTTAAATAGCCGTAGTTCAAAAGGTTGGTGCGGATGAGTTCCATGTGCTGCTGGTCGCTTTCGCCATTGTCACCCTGGCCGCCGCCTCCTTCGTTTGAGGCAATTCCCATTCCTTTCTGAACCCAGTCTTCGCCGGCTTCAATGTCACGTTCATAGTGGACGGTGCGCAAAACCTGAGTCTCCATTTGCGCTTCGGTTTCTGCTGAAAAACGACCCACGTAGATGTCTGGATAGTTGTCTGAACCTGCCAAAAGCGCGTAGGAAGGGTCGCTGCCGCCACCGCCGGAACTGAGGGAAGGAACCTGCGGCGCGTCTCCAAAGATTTGGACAAACATCAGTCCGTCGTTCAGGTCATACTGGTTTTGGATGTAGGTTTTAATCTGGTTAGCCGTGGGTCCTGCCACGCTAACGTCCACAATATCAACCCGATAGCCATTTTCGCGCTTCCATTGCACCCAGGGGTCCATCACGGTGTCGAACATGGAGTGTTTAATCGCCAAAATGCGTCCCTCTTCACCCAGGGAAGGATATTTCGCTTCCCTGAAATTCAGGAACATATTGGCGTAAATGCTTTCAAATTCTGCCGCGTAGGCATTTCTTTGAACGGGAAGTGAATTTGTGAAATCAGTCCCATTGGCTTCCAGCGCCACTTTCATGCGAGTATAAACCCTGAGCGTCTGGCTTTCGGGGAAATACATGAAGGGCTTAAAATGGACGGTGATGCCACGATAATCCCTCAAAATGAAGGGTTCGGAAACAAGCGCCGTCTGGGTGGGCCAAGGCTGCGATCCCTGATAACTGGCTCCAAACCTGTGGGGAACGCTGGCCGGATCGATGTCACGGGTCAGGTTGCCCTTGGATGGCGCCACTGCCAGGCTGATTTCCTGATATTCGCTTTCCAAAATGCTCAGTTCCATGCGGGCTGAATTTGGAATAATCACGCTGCGTGCCAAAATCGGAAGCTGCGGGTTTCCCTCTTCCAGTGTGATACCTTCTTTTTTGAGGCTGAGTTCGTGCCAGGTTTCGTTGCCGATTTGAACCGGTTGAGCCTCAAAATGTCCCAAACTGAGTTCAAAAACCATCCTTTGAGGCAGGCTTTCAACCAGTTTGATCTCATTGGGCTGGCTTCCCAGTGTGATTTGTGTTGCGCTCAGCGTCAAGACCAACGCCAAAAATAAGCTTATGAGCAGAAACATGCGTTTCATTATGGTTCCTCCATTCTGTCGGGCTTTTTCCAACAGGTTGGCCCGCAGTGGTTTAATATTCTTTCAGAAAAAAAAGTTAAGGTTTTTTGAAGCATATTTTAAAATGGACGCGGGAGGCACCAAACAGGCGCCGCCCGCTCCAATTCGTAATTATTTCATCAACATCATTTTCATGGTTTTGTTATAGTCCGCACTTTCCATGCGATAGAGATAGATGCCGCTGGAAACGCCTCGTCCAGCCTCATCTTTTCCGTTCCAAACAGCCTGATGTCTTCCGGCGGGAAGCTTGGCATCCACCAAGGTGCGGATCAATTGACCCTTCACGTTGTAGATGGCAAGACGCACGTTCCCACCCTCTTTCAGAGCGAAGGCGATCGAAGTTTCCGGGTTAAACGGGTTGGGATAGTTGCCTTCCAGCGCCGTTGCCAGGGGGATGTTTCCATCATCCTGTGTTGCCGTGTCGATCTCCACTCGAACGGGAATCACCACAGCGGGGTTTGCCGTATCGTTTGAAGTAATCACGATTTCCCCGGTCAGGTTATGAGCCGGATTCGGAACTGTATATCTCAGAGTATAGGTATTTCCTTCGCCAACTTGAACGTTGTAAGCAGCGTCGTTTGCGACAGCACTGCCGTTGAGGATTAATTCCATTTCGGAGGGATAGGAAATGTGTCCACTCAAGGGGACGGTTCCCAGGTTGTTCACAACGAAATCCGCGCTCAGCTCGGCGTTTGGGGTTACGTTTGTGAAAGCAATCCCTTCTTGCGGCACAAAAATCATGGCGATGTCGCCACTGCCGGAAAGCGGGAAGACGATGTCATCAATCCAGGCACAGTCGCCGCCGGTGCTCACGGAATAATCTTTCGTGTAGCTCCATTTAAAGGTGTGGTTTCCAGGTGTCACTGGGTAGCTGACCTGATCCCAGTCTTTGGTTCCGCTCCAGGAGCCCTGTTCGACATCATCGATGCTGAATCGCAGCCAGTCGTAGTTGTTTTCGGAGGAAACCTTGCGCCAGAAGCTGATGTTGCCTGCCGCGCCCACGTTCATCGTGATGCTGAGGTCGGTGTTTGTGTTGTGGGCGATGGCGCCGCTTTTCGCGCTGAAAATCCCTGAGTGTACGTTCGAGGGTGAAGTTTCAATCGTCCAGGGGACAGAAGGATCGTTCTGCCAAGTGTGGGCGCTGAAATCTCCGGTTTCAAAACCGTCTCCCATCATTCCGATGGGCAAAACCACGCAATAGTTCAGGTTTTGAGCCCCGGCCGCCAGGGACAGACCCACTGGGATCATGTCTCCATCGGCAAGGTAGGCACCCAGCGAAACTGTAAATGTGACGGGTATGGTGACTCCCACACCCAGCGAGGGCAGGATGAATCCATCTGTGCTCAAAATGATTCCGGGATGATGAGCCAGAATGGTCAATTCTCCACTTTCCGCCGCCATGTGTCCATTGTTTGTGAGGTTCAAAGTGATGGAAACGTCTTCTCCCGGCTGCAGGAATCCGTCGCCGTTGCTGTCGATCATGGTCATATTGCCAAAAGCCAGCTCCGGAGCGTTCACAGTGAGGCTGCGGGTGCTGACCCATTCGTTGGTTCCGTCGCTCACACAGATGTCGAAAAACACTTTTTCCTGGTCGGGAATATTCAGGTGGAACAAAACGCTGAAAACACCATCCATAACCACCTGGCTTTCCGAAGGGATATTGGGAAGGTCGATGCTGCCTTCGAGAACGCTCACGTAGGGGTTTTCAGAGCTGAGAGTGGCGCTGAGGTTTGTGGCGTCCTGGATGCCAACGTTGTTGAAAGTTAGATCCATGCTGATGGTTTCACCCGCTTCGGCGATGCCGTTGAGGTTCGGGTCCACCACTCCGATGGGGCTCACAGTCACGTAAGGACCGACGTTTGGAACCACGGGAACATCAACAATCATCGGCTTTCTGAGGCTGCGGGTCAAAACGATTCTGGCAGTGCCGGGTTCGGAGAAGGGGGTGAAATCCAGGCTCAAAAGCCCGCTGGCGTCGGTGAGGCCAACGCCGTGCAGTTCACCGTCCATGCTGATCGCCACGTAGGTGTAGGGATCGGCAATCACATCGAGGTTACCCAAGCCCATAAACAGGGTCTGGGGAGCTTGGAAGCTGTTATTTTCCGGGATGCCCAGCCAGGGAATCAGGCTTGGATCTCCCATAATCGAATAGATTTCCCAATACATGTTCGCGCGGGTACTGTTGGCTTGAACCACAGCCATATTTGCCATGAACATCATCGATGCCACGTTGCTGCCCCAATCCTCGAACGGTTCGTTGTGTTCGTGGAACATCGCGTCGTAGGCGCCAGTGCGTCCTGGAACGAAAGGAGAGCCGGTTCCCACGATGGGGGGCTTCCAGCCCACTGCCCACCAGTAGTCTTCATCCCAATAGGTGCTGTTCGTTCCGCCGATATAAATCACGGCACCCTTGTCCACGGCGCGCAGCCAGGCTTCGGCAAAGCAGGTGCCAATGTTGAAAGCACTGGTAAGGCAGCAGTTTCCAACCACCACGGGATATTTGTTTATATTCTGTAAGCTGTTGATATTGCTGATGGTAAAGCTAGGGTCATGCCAGGTGGTTTCGCTGCCGTGGGCAGTATAATTCACATATCCAGCGCCGTTGGAAACATTTTGGATAATCGCCGAAGAAGATGAACCGGAAGCGGGGTAAAGATATGTGTGGGAATCGATTCCGTGGGCGGTGTTGAAATAGTTTCCCGTGCTGTAGTTGATTGCCCCGTTCGCGTGGGTGGTGGACCAATAGCTGTCCACGCCCGCAATCATCACCACTTCTTGCAGATAGCTGTCATCAGGCATGGCATATCTTTCATACATCAAGGTTTTGTTCACTTGGTTTGTCACTTCCGCGGCTGTGGTGGCGGAAAAGCGCCCGAAATACATATCCGGGATGTAGTCCGAACCCTGCAGCCGCACGTAAGTCAGATCTGTTACGTGGCTGGCGGTATTTCCCGTATTCGAGGGAATCTGTGGGGTGTCGCCAACAATCAAAAGATAAGATGGGGCAGGGTTGTCTGCCGTGGCGTCGTTCCAAATCCCTTGGAGATAGCTTTTTATCGAACTCGCCGTGGTTCCGGTTTGGTTCGTGGTCGCCAAAATAACGTTGTATCCTTCCTGTTTTTTCCATTCGATGAAAGGCTCTAGCGCGCCAACGAAATCCGCCGGGGTGATGATTATATATGACATCGGATAACGGTTCAGAGACACCCTGTCGGAATCCGGATTCAAAAGAATGCTGCGCAGCGGCGCTTCGAACGCGGGAGAAAAAGTTTTGGCACGAAGTTCACGCGTGCCGATGTGGTCCGGATTGATAAAATCCACTTCCAGTTCCGCGCTGTAAATCACTTCCAACCTTCCATCCGCGGGGTTGTAGCGAATGGGTGTAAAATCAAGTGCGAAAAGGCGATAGCCTCTCATATGTCCCAGTTCGGTGACTGCAATCGCCGGCTCGTCTGTCCAGGCGTTGCGGCCGTAGAAACCGTGATCGATTACGAAGGGAACTTGTTCCGGGTTTTCGCTTTTGGAGATTGATTCCTGTTTGGGAATGATGGGTTTGTCCCAGCCCAAATCGCTCAAAAGATATGTCTGTTGAAGCGCGCTGGAAAATTCAGCTCTCACCTGCGCGCCTTCCGGAACGCTGATGATTTGCCGCAAAAGCGGAAGCTTGGGCTGTCCAACCCTGTTTGTGGTGGTATATTGAGCCACGCTGATCTCGGTGAAAAGTCCTCCCTTGGTTTGAACTTCCTCAAAATCAAGCTTGTCTATGCTATAGCGGACGGTCAGACCCTCGCTGTTGTCGCGGATTAATTCCGCGCTGGTTGGTAGAGTCCCCAGAGTGACCGAGCTCGTTGCCGCGACCATAAAAGCCGCCAACAACAATAGAACGACCAGCAAAAAACTCTTCTTCATGTTGTCTCCTTGCTATTTATCTCATTTTATAGATTTCATATCCAATACATGTATAAGATGCAAAAATGATTCCCAAATCCAAATAATAATCCTGGAAGTTCCAAAAACCTTCTGCTATCCCAATCGATGGATAGTTTCATGGCTCTAAAAACTGAAAACACTGTCAGGTTTATCCAAGCCCGCTTCCATCAATGAGGTGGCTTCCATTATATAAGAACGAGTCTGTTGTTTTTCGGGTCGAAAAGCCCTAAACATTTATCCACCTTATGTTTAGCTTTTGAAACATAAGGGATACTAAAGGGGGCAAGGCGGAAGCGGCACCCAAGATACTGATCTACGCAGAGTTGGGCGAGTTCAAAAACGCCGGCCACCCAGACCAGCGTCGAATTATGTTTCAGGATTCTATTTGAGTATCATGGTGGTGGATTTTTTGCCACCCTTGTTGCAATTTAGGATTATCTCCAGTTTGTCATTTTTTTGGAGATTGGGAATTTTATATAGGAACGATCCGCCCGTGTTATCGATTTGGGCGCGGGTATGTTGGGTGATAATTTTGTCTCCATTGAGGTGGATTTCGATGCTGTTGATGAAATGCACGTTCGAATCTTTCACCTTGTGGTCGAACGAGATTTCCAGGGTTTGAGTGGAGGCTTTGTAGGATGCGCGGATATCGTCCGCGGGATGGGCGAATAAGCCAAGAGCGAGTGCCAGCAAGGCAATCATGAACAAGATTTTTTTCATCTTTCCATACTCCTGTTTTAAGGGTGTTGATTATGAAAACGGCAAAGCCCGGGCCGCGAAACACGGTTATCCGGGGAAAGCCGATTTATTTTATGTAACTCCACAAGTTTATACCTGTTTGGTCGCGGAAGCCCTCATTGTTTTTTGTTTTGGGCGGCGGCGTGGGCGAAAAGTTCGTCCATTGTTTTGAAACGGTTCATCAAAGCGACGGCCTGCTGGAGCTGTTTATCCAGTCCGATGGTGGCTTTGTAGGCTTCCAAATCTCCATGGACGGCACGCAGGAGTTCACTTTTAATCATGGTTCGCAGGTAGGTGTCGGTGCTGTCAACATCTGCCTGGGTATATTTTATATCGCGGGAAGAAGCGTAGGCGAGGAAGCTGTTCAGCAGCGATGAGCCAACCACAAGGTTTTTATCCAGTTTATGGTCGTGCTCCACCATGTAATCCACCGCGAAATTGAAAAAGGCATTTTTGCGGCGCAGTTCCACGGCGAAGTTTGTGAGCGGCTCGCCATCGGCTTCTATGTCTGGTGTGATGCCGCCACCGCCATAGACCTCACGGTTTTTAACCGTGTGATAAACCTGTTTGAGATTCAGTTCTTCCTCGGCGTTGATGTCGGATTCGTTCACTTCCTTGCCCAGGAGGATTTGGTCGTTGCTTTTTTTGTGGATGCAACGTCCCGATTTGATGTAATAGTATGCGGTGGTGATTTTTATGCCGTTTCCGTTCATGAGGGGCAAAAGCTGTTGGACGCTTCCCTTCCCGAAGGTTGTTTTTCCCATGACGAGGCCTTTATCCCAGTCTTGGAGCGAGCCGGCAAAGATTTCGGAGGCGCTGGCGCTGGCTTCGTTCACCAACACGATGATGGGGTAGTTTCGGGCTTTGGTGTTGAAACGGGTGAGATATTGGCGATTCGCGTTTGGCATTCTGCCTTTTGTTTCCACCACCAGTTTGTTGGGGCCGATGAATTCGTTCACAGTGTCCACAGCCTGATCCAGCAAACCTCCCGGGTTTGAACGCAGGTCGATGATGAGGCCGGTGATTCCTTCCGCTTCGAGGGAGGCAAGCGCGGCGCGCAGTTCCTGCACGGTGTTTTCATTGAATTGACTGAGGCGCAGATAGCCGGCTCCATTATCCATCTTGAAGCTGTAGGGCACGCTTTTGATTTTGATGGTTTCGCGGGTGATTTTGAATTCGAGGGGTTTTGAAACTCCGGGGCGGCTGATGGTGATGATGACAGTGGTGCCCACATCCCCGCGCATATATTTTATGGCTTCATCGGTGCTGAGGCCCACAATGCTTTTATCGTTCACACGGATGATTTTGTCGCCGGCGGTGATTCCCATCCTGTACGCAGGAGTTCCTTCGATGGGAGAAATCACGGTGACATAATCCCCGATTTTGTCTATCTGGATGCCCAAACCACCGAAAGACCCTTTTGTGGAAGTGGTGAAATCTTCGTATTCGCTTTTGGTGAAATAGGTTGTGTGAGGGTCGGTGGAACCGAGCATGCCGATGATGGCGGCTTTAATCAATTCTTCATCGCTGAGTTCGGTTACATAACTCTGTTTCAGTTTGCTGAGCACTTCGCTGAAGAGGCCGAGCTGGGAATAGAGGTCGGAACCGTTGCCTTGATTTTGGGCGAAAACTCCGGTGGCGGTGAAAAGCATGATGGCCGTCAGAATCCAAACCGCGGCTATGGTGAGCAGGGCTGTTTTTTGCTTGTTTTTAATCACTTGATACTCCTAAGCGGGTTAAAACTGTGTCTATTATCTGGGCGTGGATGGTTGAACGCGAAAGTCTTCCATCCAGCACCACGAATCGTTCTGGGTTCTTTTTGGCAAGGTTTTGATATTCAGCCCTCACCAGTTCACGGAAAGAATTGTCCTCCAATTCGAGGCGGTCAAGGGTTCTTTTTCCGATGCGCGCCATGCCTTCGGAAACGGGAATGTCCAGTAGGAAAGTGAGGTTGGGCACGGTGTGGAAAGTGGCAAAATCTGTGAGGATGCGGATTTGCTCCATATCCAAGGAACGGGCAGCACCCTGGTATGCGAAAGTGGAATCGTAATAGCGGTCGCAAAGGACTATCTTCCCAGCTTTTAGAGCGGGGATAATCCACTCGCCGGTGTGCTGGGCGCGGCTGGCGCAATAGAGCAGCAGCTCGGTTCGAGGGAGCATAGCGCTGTTTGCGGTGTCCAAAAGCAGGTGGCGTATGGCTTCGGCGATGGGTGGACCTCCGGGTTCACGAGTTTGCAGCACCGGCAGTCCCAGTTCTTCCAAACGAGTGGCTAAAAGAGCCATTTGCGTGGATTTGCCGCTGCCGTCCACGCCTTCGAATGTGATGAAAAGTCCTTTCATGGCAGCCCTTTAGGTGATGGTGTCGGTTTTGTAATGTTCGTCATCACGCTCGGGAACGTCGATGAGGAAATGGGCTCCGCGGCTTTCCCTTCTCATCAGGGCGCTGCGGATGACCGCGATGGCGATGATGGCAAGGTTTCTGGTTTCCACCACTTCGCGGCGGACGGCGTTGTGTTGATAGAAATTGTTTACTTCGTTGTAGATGTTTTCCATGCGGGAGAGGGCATATTTCAGGAGGCGGCGGGAACGGCGGATGCCCACATAGCCGTCCATGATGGTGCCGATAATTTCGCGGTTATGGGAAATCACGACCCATTCGTTTTCGTTGAATTCTTCCATCTGTTTCCAGGGTGGGATTTCCGGGAAGTTCACGCTTGCTTGGTTTGAGGGGTGGTTTCCAGCGCGCCACCCGGTTACGAGGGCTTCCAGAAGGGAGTTTGAGGCCAAACGGTTTGCGCCGTGCAGCCCGGTGCAGGAAACCTCTCCGGCGGCGAAAAGATTGTGGATGTCCGTGATGCCATCGATGGTTGAAAGCACTCCGCCACAAAAATAGTGAGCGGCAGGCGCCACGGGGATGGGATCGCGGGTGAAATCAATCCCGTGTTCCTGCAGGCGGCGATCGATATAGGGAAAGTGTGAACGGAGTTTTTGCGTTGGTATCCCGGTGGCATCCAGCCAGCAGAATTTTTCGCCGCGGCGTTTCAGTTCGGTGTCGATGGCGCGGGAGATGATGTCGCGGGGGGCAAGGTTTGCCTGGGGATGATAGTTTTTCATGAAAGCGGTTCCATCCTGAAGTTTAAGGATGGCTCCTTCGCCACGCACCGCTTCGCTGATGAGAAAGGTTTTGCCTTCCGCGCTCCAAAACGCGGTGGGATGGAACTGGACAAATTCCATGTTCGCGAGTCTGGCTCCGGCAAGGCGCGCCATTGCCATTCCATCTCCAGTCGAAACATCGGGATTTGTGTTGTGGGCATAAACTCGTGAGGCTCCACCGGTGGCGAGCATGGTTTTTTTGGCACGGAAAATCCGGACTTCATTGGAAGCGCCTTCGAGGACGTATGCTCCCCAGCAGGAAATTCCAGGCACGAAGCCCTTGGTTTGGACCACGTGGTGTTGGGTGATGAGGTCGATGGCGATGCTATTTTCGTAGATGTCGATATTGGGATCGTTTTGGCAGCTTCGGATGAGGGCTTCCATAATCTGATGACCGGTGGAATCCGCGGCGTAGGCAACGCGACGGTGTGTATGTCCACCTTCGAGGGTGAGGGAGAGGTTTTCGAGGCGGTTGTCGTAGCTGTCGTCCCTGAGGGTGAAATCGGTTCCGATGTCGATGAGATATTGGATTAGCTTTGGACCCTCAGTGATAATTTGGCAAATAACGTCTTTTTTCCCCAATTCGGCGCCGGCTTTGAAGGTGTCTTCGCAATGTTCCACAAAAGAATCGCTCGCGTCCAAAACCGCGGCTATTCCGCCCTGGGCGTAATCTGTGTTGCAATCCACCATTCTTTTTTTTGTGACCACAGCCACGCGCCCCAGGCGGGAAACCTGGAGGGCATAAATCAGCCCGGCGATGCCGCTTCCCAAAACGAGAAAATCGTAGTCCAACATATGTTTATCCATTATCATTTCTCACCAGGACGAGGGCGTCTTCGCGCGGGTCCTGATAGTAATCTTTCCTCAGGCCAAGGGGTTTGAAGTCGTGTTTTTGATAGAGCTTTTTGGCGGCTAAATTCGAGAGGCGCACTTCCAAAAAGATATTTTTGACACCTTTGGCGGTGAGCATTTCGATGGTGTGTTCCAAAAGCTGGGTTGCCAAACCCTGTCTCCAAAAAAGGGGGTCGATGGCGAAGTTCATGATGGTGGCTTCATCCAAAACCGAGTGGATCATGATAAAGCCGCGCAGGGAATCGCCTTCGCAGATTACCCAGGAGCGCTCATCATGAAAAAATCCAAAAGATTCCGGAGGCCAGGGATTGGGAAAAGCCTGGCGTTCAATACGCATTACGTCCTCGAGATCATTTTCTCGCATGGGACGGATCAGGCGGGAGTTTTCCATTCACATCTTTTCCGGGGCGCTGATTCCCATCAGGTCGAGACAGCCAGCCAAGACGTCTTTCACCACTTCGATGAGCAGCAGCCTGGCTTGGGAGAGTTCCATGTATTTGGGATTGACCACTTGGTATTTGTTGTAAAACCGATGAAAGAGACCGCAAAGTTCCTCCGTGTATGTGGCAAGACGGTGGGGTTCACGGTGTTGAGCGATCAATTCGAGCAGACCGGGGAAGTCGGTCATCTTGTGGATGAGCGCCAATTCTTCCGGTTTGTTCAGCTTCTGCCCCAATTCTTTTTTGAAACTGCGGGGGTAAACCTTGTCCTTGCGCGCTTTTTTCAGTATGGAGCAGATGCGGGCGTGGGCGTATTGGCAGTAGTAAACTGGGTTTTCGTTGTTTTGTTGAAGGGCAAGCTCAAGGTCAAAATTCAGGTGGGCATTGGCTTTGCGGGCGATGAAGAAATAACGGGCGGCGTCTTTTCCCACTTCGTCGATGAGATCATCCATGGTTACGATGGTTCCCGCGCGCTTGCTCATCTTGACTTTTTCGCCGCTTTCGAAAAGGTTAACCTGTTGCAGGAAAATGACTTCCAGGATGTCATCATCGTATTTCAAGGCGCGGAATGCGGCTCTGAGACGGGGCACATAGCCATGATGGTCGGGGCCAAAAACGTCGATGAGCTTGGTGTAGCCCCGCTGGATTTTTGTGAGGTGGTAAGCGAGGTCGGGCACAAAATAGGTGATTGAACCGTCACTTTTCATCAGAACGCGATCTTTATCGTCACCATATTCGGAAGACGAAAACCAGATGGCGTCTTCTTTTTCGTAGGTGCAATTTGCTTCTGTGAGGTAACTTAGCACTTCCTCCACCACGCCTTCCTGGCGGAGCGCTTTTTCGGAAACCCAGTTTTCAAAATGGACGTCGAAGCGTTCCATGCTGAGGCGCTGCATTTCGAGCAGTTCATTGAGGGCAAATTCTTTCATGCGATCGGTGCGTTCCTTTTCGGGAAGCATAAAAATGCGGACACCATCTGTGGCGTTGAGTTTTTGGGCGAGATGTTTGACGTATTCGCCGTGATAGGCTTCGAAGGGAAATTCGCCAATGTGTTCTCCGTGAAGCTCGCGGAGGCGAAGTTCCAAGCTTTCTGCCAGGATATCCACTTGGTTTCCGGCGTCGTTCACATAAAACTCGCGGTCGGGCTCAAACCCCACTTTTTTCATGATTCGATAAAGGGTGTCCCCAAAAGCTCCAGCACGCGCGCTGACAATGTTCAGAGGCCCGGTTGGGTTCGCGCTGACAAATTCGATGAGCACTTTTTCGCCCTGGCCATAGTCAGAATTTCCAAAATCCTCGCCAAGAGCTCGGATGTCGAAGAGCACTTTGTGGTAAAATGAGGGTGCAATTTTGAAATTGATGAAGCCGGGTCCGGCAATTTCCACCGCTTTATAGAACTTGTTTTTGCGCAGCTCTTTAAGCAGAGTTTCCGCCAATTTTCTGGGGGCGGTTTTGTTTTCTTTTGCCAGCACCATGGCGGCGTTTGTGGAGTAATCTCCATGATCGGGATTATTGGGTACTTCCACGCTGAAATCGCGCTGGTTGGAAAGTTCCAGAGCGTTTAGAACGTCGCTTATATGTTCATGCAACAGGCGCTTGATCATCGCTTTTCTCTTTATCCTTTTTTTTTGCCAATTCGGCGAAGAGGTGGTCAATCTGGTAAAATTCCCTTTTTTCGGGGAGGAAGATATGGATCACCACATCCCCGATATCCAGAAGTATCCAGAGCCCAAATTCCATTCCGGATTTGCCCAGAACGCGTAATTTTGATTCTTTTGCCATATCCAGGAGGTGGTTCGCGATGGCCTTGTTGTGTAGGTCGGCACTGCCTTCGCAGACCACGATGAAGTCGGTATAGGAACTGGTTTCGGAAACATCGTAAACTTTGATATTATCCGCTTGTTTTTCAGCCAGCCAGTTTAGAATGGCTTCAAGTTTATCGGTTTTCTGCAAATTATTCTCCTTGAATCAGGGTTTCATGAATGTGTCGAAATCGTCGCCCAGAATGATGATGAAGGGAACGGGCGGGTCTTTTTCGACAGCCAGGGCGTGGCGCGTTATCCCGGTCATTTTTTGCAGGCGCGCCAAATCCTGAGGGTCGTTGGTTTTCACTTCAATGATACTTTTGTTGTAAATGGGTTTTGAGGTGGAGCCGATTTCTACCACGTCGATATTTTTATCTTTGATAAATTCTGTGTATTCCGCGGCTAGATTTTCCACGCCACAGCCGTTTTTGACCATTACCTTGAGGGCTGGAAGGCTGCTTTCTTCATCAGGCATGGCTCTGTCAGGAAGTCCAAAATGTTGGATTAAAGCCAGGGCTGTCAAAATGAGTGCCAAAACTCCAATCAGGATCCAAAGGAAGGATTGCTTCATCCTGAACTTTTTGGAGCGGGATTTTTTGGTTTTGCTCACTGAGCAGGCTCCTTCAAGCTGGAAAAAGCTCGGCTGAGGCGCTCAAAACTGACCTCGAAGGCTTCCGGGATGACGCGTTTTCCGCCCACAGCGCTCATGAAATTGCAATCACCGCTCCAGCGTGGCACCAAATGGATGTGAAGATGTTCCGCGATTCCAGCTCCGGCGGCACGTCCCAGATTGATTCCGATATTCATTCCTTCGCAGGCGTAGGCTTGGTTGAGAGCTTTTTCGCAGAGTTGGAGCATCTGTCCCAGTTCTTCCATCGTGGCGGGAGGCAATTCACCCAAACTTTTCACGTGGAGGTAGGGTACAAGCATGATGTGGCCATTATTGTAGGGATATCGGTTCAGCATCACGTAGAAGTTTTCATCGCGGTGTACGATGAGATTTTCCCGATCCCGTCCCGGCTGGCGGAAGCGGCAAAGAACGCAGTCTTCAGGCTTTTCGCTTTGAATATAATCCAAGCGCCAGGGGGAATAGAGAAATTTATCGCTCACTGGTTTTCATCCTCGATAGCTTGAGCAGCGTGCGCCAAAACGCTTCCCTCTTTGAGTGTGGCATTTACCAAAATGTTATGGCCTTTCAAAACACAGTTTTCACCCAGGCGACTGTCTTCAATGATGGAACATGTGCCTATTATCGAACCGGATTTGATGTAGCTTTTACCTTTGATAACACAGTTTTGACAGATTTGGACGTCAGGCTCCAGGATAACATCTTCTCCGATGAAAACGGTTTGAGGATTGTGAATCATCACGCCAAGATTGAGCCAGCGCCGGCGAATGGAATCCACAAACTGGTCTTCCAATTCGGCAAGCTGTTGTTGGGAATTAACACCGGAGGCTTCCACAAGGTTTTCCAAAACCACAGCGCCCACTTTTTTGCTCTGGGAACGAAGGATGGAAAGTACATCCGTGAGGTAATATTCCTGTTGATTATTTGAATTTGAGACCTGTGCCAGGGCTGAAAAAAGGTCTTCGGATTTGAAGCAATAGATTCCCGTATTCCATTCTTTGATGGAGAGTTGCGCGGGTGTGGCGTCCTTGAATTCAACGATGCCACTAATCTGTCCATCCGGTTCCCGCAAGATGCGTCCATATTTTCCGGGGTCGTCCAAAAACGCCGTTAAAACCGTGCAGGAAAAGCCGTTATCAAGGTGTTCGCTATGCATTTTTTGCAGGGTTTCAGGGCTGAGGAGCGGAACGTCGCCACTGAGCACGAGCACGTCCTGATCCGGGTTTTGGAAAAATGCTTGCGCCATCATCACAGCGTGGCCGGTGCCAAGCTGTTGAGCCTGTTCCGCAAAAGAGATTCTGGGGTCGCCTTCCAGGAGGGAAACCACGTTTTCCTTTTGGTGGCCAACCACCACGCAAAGGCTTTGACAGCCTGCTTTGAAGGCACTTTCCACCACGCGCTGAACCATGGCTTTGCCCGCGATGGGAAACAGGACTTTAGCGCGGTTTGAATTCATTCTGGTGCCTTTTCCGGCAGCCAGGATTATGGCTGTGAGATGGTTCATTTGGGTTCCTTTGCAGTTTTCAGTTCATCCAGAAGTTGGGCAACTGTTTGGTTTAAAACAGGATGCCAAAGCTCTGGCTCCACTTCGTTTAGAAGTTCCAACACGAAGCGCCGCCGATGAAAATCTGGGTGCGGAACAGTCAGGCTGGGGCTTTGCAGCTCCAGTGTTCCATAAAGCAGAATGTCGATATCGATGACACGGGGTCCCCAGCGTTCCTCACGGACACGGCCGAGCCTTGTTTCAAGCTTCAACATTCTCTCCAACAGCTCATTGGGGTCATATTCTGTCTCGATTTCCACCATTTGGTTATAAAAATCGGGCTGGTCTTGTTTTCCGTATGCTTTGCTGCGCGTCAGGGAAGAACTCCTCAAAACCTGGATACCGGGATCCATCTCCAAGTGGCGCAAGGCGTTCCGCACTTGGAAACTGGGATCCTGGAGGTTCGAACCCAGGCTGAGCCAGGCTGTCACTCGCGGCTCCTTTGAACTTCAACTTCCACGCTGCGCAAAATACCGCGAATGGGCACGGAAGGTTTTTGGATGCGCAAATTTAGATCTTGGATGAGAGGAAAGTCGTCTAACAGCTTGTCTGCCACAAGGTTGGCGCACACTTCCAAAAGCTGGAACTGGCGGCTTTCCATGATTTCGCGAATATCATCGTAAACCTTGGTGTAATCCACCGTGTCTTCCAGATTGCGGATATCGCGGTCAGAGGCAGGATCGGTTTGCATTTCCAAGCTCACAATAAAGCGCTGGCCAAGTGTTCGCTCCTCATCATGAACACCGTGGTAGCCATAAAAAACCATTTCATTCAGCCGGATAATCATATTTTTCTCCCAATCCGCACCTGCAGGCGGTTGCCAAAACATTTATCTATCAGTTTCATTATCAAAAAACTAAGCGCCGTGGCGGCAAAAGCAATCCCGATGGCGGCGATTTCAATCAGCCAGCGGGAAGCCAAAATGAAGGCCACAAAAAGCGTGAGCATGGGCAAACCGAAAACCAGAAGCGAGGAAAGAACCCGTGTGGAGGGGGAAATCTCAAGCTGTACCTTGTCTCCAACCGCCAATTCCAAATCTGTTTCCAGCTCGAAAACCGCAGGGGTATTTCGTCCGAAACACATCCCGCGCATGGAACAGGATTTACATCCTGCTCCGCGGACGAGTTCCACCCGCACCTGGGAGCCTTCTGCCCAAACCACTGTCCCAACATCTTCTTGAGCAGTTTCCTGGTGTTTTTCTTCGCTCATTTCTTTTCCTTCTCTGCCAAAATTGCGGCACGCTTAATCAAATCGGTGGTGGAAATCCCTTCCCTGAAAGGCAGGCTTTTCACCAGACCGCCTCCAGCCAAAACAAAGTCCGCGCCAACGATTTGGCCTGGTTCCCAATCTCCACCCTTCACCAAAACATCGGGACGAATATGTTCAATCAATTTCAAGGGTGTCTCTTGGTTGAAAACAACAACAATATCAACACTTTGCAGGGCGGCAAGCACCATGGCGCGGTCTTCCTCTTTCACGAGGGGGCGGGTCTTTCCTTTCAGTCCGCGCACGCTGGAATCGCTATTCATGCCCACAATTAATACATCGCCCAAGGCTTTTGCCTGCTCCAAATATTGGACATGACCAGCGTGGATAAGGTCGAAACAGCCATTTGTGAAAACCACTTTGCCACCCTGGGCTTGAAGTTCGGAAGCCAAAAAAGCCGCTTCGTCCCAATTTTTTATCTTATTTTTGATCACGATAGCTTGCCAAAACTTGTTGCGGGGTCACGCTGGCAGTCCCTTTAATTCCACAAACCACTCCAGCGGCGTGATTTGCCAGCTCAGCCGCAAGGTCGATATCCGCGCCGCTGGTCCAAGCCAATGTGAGCGCCGAAATCACAGTGTCACCAGCACCGGAGGGGTCGAAAACCTCCTGGGCGTAGGTTGGAATACGCCGGGGCTCTTTGTCACCGTTAAAAATATACATTCCCAAGCTGCTGCGAGTCACAATCAGGTTTTTAAAATTCAATTCTTTTCGCAGTTCCACGGCGGAACGGAAAAAAGCTTCATCGCTGTCGAAAATCGTTGCCCTAATCGCTTGAAATTCATTGTAGTTGGGCTTAAAAATGTCCACACCCTCATAAGCTTGGAAGTTTTTCAATTTGGGATCCACCGCCACGGGAATATCTTGCTCTTTGGCAGCTTTCAGCACTTCCCGGATCAGCGGTTCAGCAAGCAGGCCTTTTTCATAATCCTGGATGATGAGAGCGTCGCTGTTTTGAAGGCGCTCAAGAGTTTTTTCCAAAACCTTGGCGCGGATGGAACTGCTGAGGTCGTCACGATTTTCATAATCTATCCGCACGATTTGTTGATTGGCAGCGCCAATCCTCTTTTTGCAAGTGGTGCCGCGGCTTGGATCGGGCTGGATGCCGCTGGCGGAAATCCCTTTTTTTTCCAAAAGTTCCATCAGGTCTTCACCAGCTTGGTCAGCTCCGGTGACACCAACTAAAAGCGGTGTTCCGCCCAGAGAGTGGATATTCAGCGCAACGTTCGCCGCGCCGCCCAAACGCAGTTCCTCGCTCTGCGCTTCCAAAACCGGCACCGGGGCTTCGGCGGAAATTCGCTCAACTTTTCCCCAAACATATTGGTCCAGCATCACGTCGCCCAAAACGAGGATTTTTTTCCCTTTGAATTTATCAAGCAGGTTTGCAATCATGTAATCTCCAGAGGATATTCACCGTTAAAGCAAGCATAGCAATACTCTTCGGATTCGCGCAGGCATTTGGCAAGGCTGTCCAAAGAGAGGTGTTTCAGGCTGTCCACTCCGATATTTTTTTGGAATTCATCCAGAGAAAATCGGTTCGCGGCAAGTTTTTCCGGGCTGTGGGTGTCAATCCCGAAATAGCAGGGAAAACGCACTTGAGGCGAGCCCACCCGCAGATGTATCTCTTTGGCACCCGCTGCTTTAACTAATGCCACAATCTTGCCGATGGTGGTCCCACGTACGATGGAGTCATCTATCAAAACCACTTTTTTCCCAGCAAAGAAATTGGGCAGCGGATTGAATTTTTGCAAAACCCCTTCATCCCGAACTGTCTGCTCCGGTTTGATAAAAGTGCGTCCAACATAGTGGTTGCGGATTAAACCAAGCGACAGCGGGATGCCACTGGCTTTGGAATAGCCCACCGCCATGAAGTTTGCGGAGTCGGGCACCGGCACCACGCAATCGGCATCCAAACCTTTATCATCCTCAGCGAGCATGGCGCCAATCTGTTCCCGCACCATGAAAACGTCTTCGCCAAAGTGATAACTGTCCGGTCGGGAAAAGTAGATATGCTCGAAAACGCAGTAGCTGTTATGGTTACACGTCCGATAGTTTTTGGGGTCGTTTTCAATAATTTGGATACCGCTTGAATTTATTCGGATGATGCCAGCGGCGGGAACTTCCTTCCTTTCACCCGCTTGTAAAATATCCAAAACGCAGCTTTCCGAGCCTGCCACAACGGTTCCATCCGTTGTTTTACCCCAAACCATGGGTCGCATGGAAAGCGGATCACGAAAGAGATAGAGCTCTCTTTTGGTGCAAAAAACACAGGAATAAGCGCCCTTCACATCACGCATCAAAGCGCGGATTGCCTGAACTGGATCATCACCCTTCCAAAGACGCCAGGCGATGAATCTCACCAGCAATTCACCATCGTTATCGCTTTTAAAATAAACGTTTTCCGATTCCAGCATGGCGCGCACGGAATCATAATTCACCACGTCGCCATTGCTGGCAAGCGCGTAGGAGGGTCCAAAAAGAGTTTCCACCAAGTGGGGTTGGGAATTGTATTGTGTTGCGGCGCCTTTGGTTGGATAGCGAACGTGTCCGATGGCAATGCTGCCGGGCAGGCTGTCCAAAACCTCGGAATTGAACACCTCTTTCACCAAACCTATCCCCTTGTGCAATTGCAGCACACGACCATTACAGACCGCCATGCCACAACTTTCCTGGCCACGATGCTGCTGGGCAAACATCCCCAAAGCCGCGAGCCTGGCGGCATCAGGGTTTCCAAATATTCCAACAATTCCACACATCAGGTGTTTTCCTTTTTCTTAAAACTGAGACGGTTTTCCCGTCCTTCCAAGAGGCGGAGGATGTTTTGATTATGTTTGTAAATCACCAGCAGCGCCACGATTAGAGTCATCCAGGGAAATTCTGGTTCACGCAGGATGAAGATATTCCATAAAAGTTCAGAAACAAAAAGCATGGCAGCCGCGAAGATCGAACCCAGGGAAACGTAGCGGCTCAGCGCGGTCACAGCCAAAAATATCAACATTGCCACAAGCAGGGGAACCGGTGCCAGAATGATGAAAACCCCCGCCGCGGTGGCAACACCTTTTCCACCCTTGAAGCCCAAAAACACAGGGAACATGTGCCCCAAAATCACCATCAGAGCGGGAAGTTGGAAAACGAAGCGCTCTTGAGGAACACCCTGGCTGATTTTCAAAGCCAGACTGGGTACAACTTTGATCAAAAGCAGAGCCACCGCCAGCCCTTTTAAAATATCCAGAATCAACACCGCCACGCCGGTTTTTGCGCCATATTGCCTGAGCGCGTTTGTGGCACCGATGTTTCCACTGCCGCCGGCGCGGATATCCTTTCGATGGAAGAGTTTACCGGCAAGATAGCCAAAGGGAATGCTGCCAATTAGATATGCCCCCAGGCAGAGCAAAACCCAAAGGATGGCTGTGTTCATTCGATTGGCTCCTCTTCTTTCTTCCCCTTGAAAATCAGTTTTATGCTAACTCCTTCAAAACCAAACATTTCCCGGATACGATTGTGCAGATAACGGCGATAATTTTCGCTCACCAGGGCGGGTTTATTGCAAAAGAAAACAAAGGTTGGAGGCTTGATGGCGGCTTGGGTCACATAATGAATTGTCACGTGGCGTCCGGTGCTGTGTGTGGGCGGACGTCTTTCCACCACGGTTTCCATAAAGCTGTTCAATTCGCTGGTGGATATTCGTTTTTCGCTTTCTTGCTCAATCATCACAATCGTTTCCATAATCCGGTTTATCCGCTGTCCAGTTTTGGCGGAAATAAACTGCACCGGAGCGTATTGCAGGAAAGACATTTTATCGTGCAAGTCCGCGATGAACCTGCCGGTGGTTTTGGTGTCTTTTTCCACCAAATCCCATTTATTGAAAACCACCATTATCTCTTTCATGCGGCGTTTGGCGTAGGACGCGATTTTTTGGTCTTGTTCCGAAATCTCTTCATTCGCCGCCAAAACCAAAACCACCATATCCGAGCGGTCAACCGCCTCAATCGTGCGCATAACGCTATAATATTCAACGCCATAGGCCACCTTGGCTTTGCGGCGCAAACCGGCTGTATCCACCAAAATGTAATCCTGACCATGATAGCGAAATTTGCTGTCCACCGCGTCACGCGTGGTTCCAGGAATATCGGTCACGATTTGTTTTTCACTGCCCAACATCAGGTTCACGATTGAGGATTTTCCCACATTTGGCTTGCCTACCACCGCGATGCGAGTGAGTTCGGATTCCTCTTTTTCATAGGCGGACTGGGTTTCAGGGATTAAAGAAAGCAATTCATCCAAAAAATTGCCCGTGTTTCGGCCCTGCTGGGCTGAAATGGGGAAGGGATCGCCCAAACCGAGCTGGAGGAAGTCGTATAGCTCCCATTCAAATTTTTCATTGTCGGCCTTGTTTGCCACCAGCATCACCTTGTCCCTGTGGGGATATAGGATTTTGGCGATTTCCTTGTCCACATCGGTGGTGCCTGTGTGGGCGTCCACCATAAACAGGATTAAATCCGATTCATCGATCGCCAAAAGAGCCTGATGGCGTATCATTTTGTTCAGTGTTTCACCACTGTCAAAAACAATGCCACCGGTATCAACCAGCTTGAAAACCTTTCCGCCCCATTCCACATCTTCATATTTGCGGTCACGCGTGATGCCTTCAACAGCATCAACAATGGCAGAACGCTTTCTGCAAAGTCGGTTGAACAGCGTGGATTTTCCCACGTTTGGACGTCCCACAATGGAGACTATGTGCTTCCTCATTAAACGATTAAACTTCCCTGATGGTTTTTGGGACAGTCTTTTGAAAGAGGGTATTTTGTCAATCCTATAATGCCATGAAGCCTTGGGGGAAAACAAGGCTGGCATCCGCAGTTTTGAGCCCATCAAAAATGGGGATAAACCCAAATATCTCAACAGGATTCCCTCTTTTCAACCTAATTTACTGTTTTAGTAATTTTTCCGGCACTTTGGGGAGCGATTCTAAATCAATTTTGAAGGAACTTGAAAGTCCTCGTGTTAATCAAGGTTTTAAGCCTTGTTCTTAATAGCCGCCTTATGTCTCCCTTATGTTTAATAAGCCAACCATAAGCGAGACAAGGGTTTAGAGGTATATATGTGTTTTTTCATCAGGCTCGCTCATATATGTCGGAGGCTTGATAATTTCGTTCCCAGATTTGGAAAAAATAGATTAGCCGGAGGTCAGGAAAAGGAAAACTTGACGAAACTACAACACATCATTTTAGGTGCATCCATGAAAACAAAAATCTGTGTCGCGCTCATAACGCTCATTTTGGGATTAAGCACCCTGTTTGCCACAGACGGGGAAAGCTTTCTGGGCGCCTATTTGCTTTCTTATCCCCAGAGCGTGGGTGAGGCTTTTCTGGCTCCAAAAGATTGGCACACAGAGGATTGGCTTGCTGCCGGAGGAGCTGTAATCGCTGTGGGAAGCCTTTATTTTGCCGATACTGCCATCAAAAACAAAATCCAAAACCACAGAAAAGATTGGCTTGAACTGCCCATGGAAGTGGGTTCAGAAATCTCGGAATTCAAGTATCTCTATCCTGCTGTGGCACTGACAATTGGGGCTGGTTACTTGGCAGGTTCGGATAAAACCATGGATACGGGACTGCTTTGCCTGAAAAGCATGATTTTAAGCTCAGTTTCCACCCAAGCTTTGAAAATCGCGACCCAAAGACCGCAACCGGGGATGGAAATTGGAGCAGGATTTTGGACAGCACCGTCCTTTTCGCTCTCAAACGATTCTTTTCCATCAGGCCACAGCGCCATCATTTGGAGCGTTGTTCCGGTTTTGGCAGCTCAATATCCAGACCAAAAATGGGTGGCGCCGACGGTTTATGGCTTGGCTTCGCTCAGCTCTGTTTCAAGGCTTTATCTGGATGAACACTGGGCTGCGGATGTGGCCGCGGGGGCTTTAATCGGATACCTGTGTGGGAAATTGACTCTAAAAAATACGCCGAGGCTTCATCTGACCCCGGCGCAAAATATGAACGGTTTAACCCTGAGCGTTGATTTTTAACGCTTTATGGGCAATATGGTTAAAGAAACTTACTTACTATTTCTTGGGTGTTTCCTTTAAAGCCGGTTCCTTCTCAATCTTTACCGGCGGTTTGACATCAGATTCGAGCTTTTGAACCGGCACCCAAATCTCGATGACGGAATTGGCGGAACTTTCTTTGAAACGTTCGTCGTAGCGCTCATACATCTCGGCACCGACAGGTATGTAGCCTGATGTGGCGAGCCAGGGTCCAAAGATATATTCGTAGGTTTCACCGATATCTTTGACACTGCCAACGTGATCGAATACGGCGAAATATCCACCTGGAGCCTTGATAAGTTTAAGCTCTTTGGGCAGCTCCACGGATTCCTTCACTTCCATTCCAACCAGATAGTTGTTGCCTTTCATGGTTTTGGGATCGAATTTCTCGCCGGGATAATAGATGCCATAAATGCAATTATCCACGGTTTCCGGGAGTTTTTCACGCAGGGAGAAAAACTTTGTCCAGGCTTCCATATAGTCATCAGATTCCATGGTGCCCATGGTTTCCAGACCCATCACGAGAAAAGGTTCGCGTTCCTCAAATCTCATTTTGACTTGCGTCGGGGCCGGAGAGATGATGGAAGACTCTTGTGCCACAAGGGATACCGCGACAATGGCAAAAGCCATCAGCAGAAAAATCACCTTTTTCATGTTCACTCCTTTATGTTTCAAAAATGATGAATACCAATATATGGATGCGGCGCTTTGACGTCAAGGATTATTTTTTGGGCAAGAGTTTTTCAACAATGTTTTTTCTTTTAAAACCCTCAAATCCTCCTTGCTTCCTGCTTTTTTCCAGCTCAAATCCCTCTTGAATGTCACTCGTGAGTATCCCGTCAAAGAATCGGGATGCTGGAGAGGCATGTAGAAATGACGTTCGAGCCAGAAGCAAGAGCGAATAAAGCGCAAAAAAAAGAGGCTTCCAAGCGGAAGCCTCAAATAATCTTGTGGATTTTGTTTTATTTGACGATAACAAAATCGATGCGGCGGTTCAGCGCGCGACCTTCAGCGGTGTCGTTGCTGGCAACAGGCCTTCTGTCGCCAAAACCTTTGGTTTCGATGCGGCTGGCTGTGATGCCTTTGGAAACCATGTAATCCTTAACGGCGATGGCGCGTTCCTGGGAAAGGGTGATATTGTAGTCCGCTTTGCCAACGTTGTCGGTGTGGCCGTGGACTTCAATTTTCACGCTGGGGCTTTTTTTCAGTTCGACGATAACTTCGTCCAAGATTTCCTGGGCGCCGACGGTCAGCTTGTTGCTGCCAAATTCGAACTGCACGCCATCCAGGGTGAAGTCTTCATCCATGCTGATAATGTTGCGGCGGGGTCCGCGATAGCTGGGTGCCACGGCTGCTTTTTTGCCGCCAAAAGTGTAGCTGAGACCGATGTAGGGCATCAGGTGGGAATCCATGAGTTTTCCACCGCCTTCCAAGTTGTCCACTTTATCGCTGAGCACGTGGTCAAGCTGAACGCCCAGATCCAGATCCACATTCCATTTGCTCATGAGGGAAACACCGAGCCCGGCGGTGGGAGCCATGAAAGCAAATTCGCCATCCATAAGCTTATCGTTATCGATATGGGCAGCGCCCAAGCCGATTTGCGCAAAAGGAGCGATACGCTGCAGGGGGCCTTCCTTAAAATTGAGGACGGCAACCTTTGTGGGGCGGAAACGAGCTTGCAGTTCTGCGCCAATGATGGTGGCATCATAACCTGATTTTATGACACCTTCGACTTCGCCGTCAAGTTTGGTGTAATAGGGGAAAGCGCCAACGCTAACCCAGTCTTTCAACCAAGCTTCGTAGCCAAGCCCGCCCATCAAGTTGATGTTGTTTTTATAGCCATCAGTGTTGTAATCGTTCAAAGGATAGCTGCCGCCAACGCGGAGTCCAACGCTGTGTTCGATAGCAAACGCGGCTTGCGCGAAAGCCATGATTAGAAGAGCAATGATGAATATCTTGCTGATGTTTTTCATTTTTTTAACCTCAGTTTTGTAGTTTATAAACATAATAATCCTAAAGCTACTATCTGTCAATCAAATTTTTGCGCCGGGAACAGGATATACATAAAAGATTGCGGGGTTTTGATTTAACTGAGTGTCATTGGCGCAAAGTGCTGGCAGCAACATCAGGGACATAAAAAACCATTTTTTGCGGTTTTGGGCATAAATATGGGTCCAGTTTGCCTGTTTGGCGTCTTTTCAATTGACAAGAAATCGGCACTTGGTTTTTCTTGTTTTAAATTCAAAATAGGGATAACGTGCCATAAATGAAACTGTTTGAAACGCATGCTCATCTCGATCTGCCAGAGTTTGACGCAGACCGGGAAAGGTTGATTGCCAAATGCTTTGACAGCGGGATTGAGTATATCATCAACATTGGTTTCAACAAAGAAACCTCGTTAAATTCGTTGGAACTGGCCAAAAAACATCTGCATATTTTTGCCACCGCCGGATTCCATCCTCACGACGCTGTGGATTTTGATGCCGAGCTGATTAAGCGTTTGGCCCGGGAAAAAGAAGTTTTGGCCATCGGTGAGATTGGCTTGGATTATTTCAGGAACCTTTCCCCATACAGCGTTCAGCGTGAAGTGTTCCGAAACCAGGCATTGCTTGCTGTGGATTATGACAAACCAATTGTGGTTCACAACCGCGACGCTCATCAGGAATGTTATAAAATTCTGAAGGAAGCTCAGGCAAAAGACGTGGTTTTCCACTGTTTTTCCGGGGATATCATATTTGCCCAGCAGGTTTTGGATGAAGGTTGGATGATTTCCTTCACTGGAAACATCACCTATCCAAACGCGAATTTGGATGATGTGATTCGCATGATGCCGCCGGAGCAATTCATGATTGAGACAGATTGTCCCTACCTGACACCTCATCCCCATCGTGGAAAACGCAACAGCCCTCTTTTCCTGCACTTGGTGGCAGAAAAGATTGCTGAGATCAGGGGTATCACACCTTTGGAAGTGGCGGAAACCGCTTTCAATAATGCCCATCGCTTTTTCCGAATTCCACCCGACCCGGTGAAACCTGTATCCAAAAAAGGCGGAAAGTCTTCCAAGGGGAAGAAATCCAAAAAATCCACCGCCAAGGACAAAAAAAAGGATAAGAAATAAATTGAAAACAAAATTGACTCTATTTTGGCTGCTACTGGCCTGCCTTCCTCTTTTTGCAGGAAATTCGGTCTTTTCTTTCGACGGAAATCCCATCCGCTATTATGGCAAAGATATCTATAGCCTGGGGATGGGAGACACCGGCTCCAGCGACGTTTTCAGGGTGAATTCCGGCTATGCGAACCCGGCTTTGCACAACCTGAACAACAGCAGTCTTTTTTCCACCGGGCTGATTCCAGGATACAACTATTACAGTTCGAAGGATGAGGCTGGAAACAAGTATAATTATATTGACAATTCGCTGGATTTTCCATATTTCAGCCTGAGCATTCCGATGAAGCAACATCGCTTTGGATTCCAGTTCAGTTCACATTCTTCGGGGATGGTGAACAACCAGCGCGAGTTTCAAACCACGCACATGGGCGACACGCTGAACATCACAGAAAAACATGCGATGGACCGCTATATCTATCGCGCGGATCTGATTTACAGCCTGGCTTTGGGACGCAACAGCTTTGGCGTCAGCGGCAATTTCTATTTTGGCCACGAAATCCACAACTTCAAGCAGGATGCTGGGTTTCAGGCGTTCAACACCGAGGAGGAAATGGTTCGGGACTACAAAAATCCTGGATTCACCCTGGGTTACATTCGTCGTCAGGAAAAACTGGCCATCGGAGCTTATTGGAGTCTGGGAGCAAATCTGAAAGGCGAGGAACAGCGTTCCAGCATCCACGAAACCGAAGAGCCACTGCCATATACGCACAAAATTCCGGCAGTGTATTCCTTGGGGATTACCGCCTTGCCGCTCCAGGAATTCAAGCTGGCGGCAGATTTTCACTATGAGCCTTGGAAAGCCTTGAATCCGATTGATGATGATGAAAAATATACAGATAGCTGGAAAGCAGCTTTGGGACTGGCGTACGAGCCTCTCAGCAGCGAAGATCGCAAGGGGATTTTGAGTTTGCCCATGCGTAGCGGAGTTTCCTGGCGCCATCTACCTTTCAAGGCTGATGACGCTGAAATCAACGAACTGTCCCTCAGTTTGGGGCTGAGTTTGCCCTTGTTGAGCGACGTGAACCGAATCGACTTGGGCTTTCAATATAGCCGGCGTGGAAAGCTTGATAACAACAAGCTTTTGGATAATACCTACCTTCTCATGTTCGGTTTTACGGGATTCGATATCATCACAAAAGCGGCGGATCGTACCGCGCCACGTGAAATTCCCGAAAAAGAAGAGCTCGGAATATGGTAGAAGATCAGTACGACATAGATCCCAAGAGCCTTCTGGGCCAGATTTGCGCCAAAAGAAAAATCGACCCTGGCAGTCTCTGGGATACGCTGGAGGTTATGCCAGATGAAGCTCTTTTGGCAAACATCGAAAACGCCGCGGACAGGATCAGCCGGGCAATGCGGGAAAATGAATCCAGCGTGATTTTTGGTCATGATGATCCCGATGGCATCACCAGCACCTATATCCTCTATCAATTTTTCAATTCCTGCGGATATCAAAAACACAATTATTACATACCAAACCGCAACTTGGAGCCTCACGGTATCCAGGACGGCTTCATAAATTACGTCAAAGAAGGCGGTCACAGCCTTGCGATCACAGTTGATAACGGCATCACCAGCCCAGAAGGAATACAAAAACTGAGCGAATTGGGGTGTGATACTGTGATTACAGACCATCACCTCATTCGTCCGGAAGTGCTGCCCAAAGCCTATGCAATCGTGAACCCGCAGCTTCCGCAGTGTGAATACCCCTATAAATCTCTGGCTGGAGTGGGTGTCACTTTGCTATTAATCCGTTATCTGGCAAAGATTTTGGATCACTCAGTGCCACTTTCCTCATACTTTTGGACCGCGGTTGGCTCCATTGCAGACAAGGTTCCAATGACAGGTTTGAACCGGGTTTTAGTTCGTCATGTGATCTCAAATTGGGATGAACTTGAGGATCCCAGCGTTGAGTTTTTGCTGCGAAACCATCCTCGCGTGGAAACCGACACCGAGATTTTCAATTTTATTCAATATACAGCGCGCTTGATTGCGAATGGGCGTGAAGCTGGTGGCCAACATACCGCGATGCGGTTTTTGCTGCAGATGGGAGACGCCAAAGCCGAGCTCTTCCAATCCATGGAAAGCCAACAAAAAAAATGGGAAAGCGAGCTTGGTCGCATTTTTAACCATCTGGACAGCATTGCCAGCGGCTTCAACAGCCAGGCATTCATCTATTTCGACGATGAGGAATTCATACCCTACCACCTCCTGGGCACAGGAGCAACCTACATTTTGGGGAAGCTGGGGGTTCCCACTATCCTGCTTCGTCACCACAATGGTATGATTGTTTGCGAAGGCCGCTGTGGCGAAGGTTTCAACATGGTGGAGGCTTTTGGGGCCTGCAAAGAGCACCTGAAACAGTTCGGTGGCCACGTGAAAGCGGCTGGATTCATCATGGAACCGGAAAATTACGACGCCTTCCTGGAATGTTATAACGCTTGGCTGTCCGAAAATTTGAAGCCAGTGGAAACCCATGAAGACGAACCCGATGTCTGCCTGCCCTTGGAACGTTTTAATGCTGTGAACTGGAGTGGGTTGGAGCTGTTGCTGCCATTTGGACAACAGCATCCTGAACCGCGCATTTTGGTTAAAAATGTCCGTTTGGCAGAGATTCAGAAGCTTTTCACATTCGATCACGGTAGCCGTGGCCTGCCTCCGGATAAAACTGTGGACATCCAACTTTACTGGAAGGCTCCGCGTTTGGTGAAAATTCTATCCGTATTTCCAAGTGAAAACAAAAGCTAAGATTCTCCAAGGCAAAAGGTTGGCACGCTTCAAAGAAAGCCTGCGCAAAAGCATCCACTTGGGCTCGCTGGTGATTCCTTTTGGCTATCGCTATGTGTTGAATTACAACCGCAAACAGATGTTTTACATACTTTTAGTTCTGTTTATCGCCATGTTGGTGGTCGAGTTTTACCGCTTCTGGCAAAAAAACTTTAAGAAAACCTTTTGGTGGATATTTGGCTTGGTGTTGCGCCGACACGAATTACGGGATTTTACTGGAGCAACCTACCTTCTTTTTGCCTCTGTGCTTTGCGTCGCCTTTTTTCCACCTCAATTGGTTTTTTTTGCACTCTCATTTTTGGCTATCGGGGACACTTTTGCCGCCATGGTGGGAATGAATTTTGGCCAGCGGCCTCTTTCTGGGGGTCGCAAATCCCTGGAAGGAAGTCTCGCCTGTTTTGTATCCTGTTTCATCTTTGCCCTGGCTTTTGGGCTGCACCCACTTGTATCTTTTGTGGGCGCGCTGGTCGCGACTTTGGCAGAATTGAGTTGTGTCCCTCTTGATGACAACATCAAAATACCCTTGTCGTCCGCGCTGGCCATGGCACTTTTTCAGATTTTTGTTTAAATTGGAGCTAATGTGTTGTTGTCTTTTGTAATCCCCGTGCTGAATGAAGTTGATTCAATACGTCTTTTGACCGCCCAGATTCTAAAAAACTGCGGTTCCCACGATTATGAGATAGTTTTCATCGATGACGGCAGTCGGGACGGTAGTTTTGAGGTGATGGAAGAGCTGGCTCATCATAATTCCAAGATTAAAATCATCAAGTTCCGTCGAAATTTTGGCAAAGCCGCTGCCCTGCAGCATGGTTTCAAGCTCGCCAGCGGGGATGTGGTTTTCACTCTCGATGCGGACTTGCAAGACAATCCCGAAGAAATTCCCAAATTTCTTGCCAAACTGGATGAAGGCTGGGATTTGGTTTCCGGCTGGAAACAAAAACGCCGTGATCCGCTCCACAAAGTTATTCCCTCACGGTTTTTCAATTGGGTCACAGGCCGTGCTTTCAAGCTCAAGCTTCGTGATTTCAATTCCGGCTATAAAGCCTATCGTGGTGAACTGGTGAAAGAAATGAATCTTTACGGTGAGATGCACCGCTATATTCCAGTTTTAGCAAATGCGCTGGGCTACCGCGTTACCGAAATCCCGGTCGAACATCGCAAGAGGGAATTTGGGCGCTCCAAATATGGCTTGGAGCGCTATTTACGCGGTTTTTTTGATCTTCTCACCGTTAAAATGGTCACCCAATATGTGAAAAGTCCGCTCTATCTTTTTGGCCGGGTCGGGCTTGTTTCCGCCCTGTTGGGAACCGCCGTCATGATCTGGATGGCAGTGTTGAAGATATTTTATGGGGTTCCCATCTCAAACCGACTTCCCCTATTTTTGGGGATTACCCTCATCTTGGGAGGTCTGCAGTTTCTATCCCTGGGACTCATTTCGGAGCTGATTGTGAACCGGGTCAGCAGACTGGATGGCTTGCCCGTGTCGGTTGAAAAGACTGTGAATATCACAGTGGAGGGGTCGCGTGAATCCGGCTGAGCGCCTTTTTTTGTCACGTTATGTAAGTGACCCCAAACGCAATTTGTTGCGCTTCAGCTTTTTGTTCATGATTCTGGGGATCGTGATTTCTGTGGGAATACTTTCCGCCGCATTGAACCTTTTCGAAGGCTATGAACGTGCTCTCAGATCGGTGTTGCTGGATTCCTTTGCCCACATTCGTGTGGTTTCAGCCGATGTGGATCCGCTTTCGGGTGCCCAAGCTTCAGACGTTTTAAACAGGCTTTCCAAGCTTCCCGAAGTTCGTTCGGCTGTGCCAGTTCTCAGTTCCAGCCTTTTGGCTCAAAACGGAGATAAAGCCCGCAGCGGCATGATGCAGGCGTATTCTTGGGAAAATGGAGATGAAAATATATTTGCCAAATATGTGAAAAAAGGTTCGGCTGATCTGGCTCCAGGAAAAGTGATTTTGGGTCATTACCTTGCTCAGGATTTGGGACTCGCGTTGGGAGATACCGTCACAGTTTCCTTTCCCAGGCTGGACCTCATCACACCTTTGGGCATGTATCCCAATCAGCGTCCGCTACAAGTTACAGGGATATACAATTCTGGTTTTTATGAATATGATCGCAGCCTGCTGATTGGTGATCTGGAAGACCTGCGCGCCCTCACCGGAGTTAGCTCCGGATTTTCCAGCTTGGAACTGCGGCTTCACAATAAATTTGCGGATTCCGCTCCCACCTTGGCCCGTAAATACAATCAAATCCTGGGGCGTGAAGTTTATGCACTGCCTGTGATAAACACCAGTTTATTGAGTTTGGTCAGGATGCAGAAGTGGCTGATATTCATAGTGTTCAGTTTTCTGGTGCTGATTGCAGGGATAAATGTCATCAGTGGTGTTTTGACCCTGATGCTGGATAAACGTGCCGAAATAGCTGTGCTGAAAGCTTTGGGTGCAAGTTCGAAGTCAGTGCGCAATATCCTGGCTTGGCAAGTTACCTTGGTTTGTCTGATCTCGGTGATTTTGGGTCAGCTTTTCGGGCTTCTGATTTCCTGGGGCATTGCAAATCAAAACATCTATAAACTTAAAGGTGAGGTTTATTTCATTGATCGTCTCGAGCTTTACGCCTCGCCATTGAACCAGGTTATCATTTTCGTGGTGGCTTCGTTTTTAATCTGGATTTGCATCCGCGCGCCGCTTCGCAGGATTAACCGTATGCGTATAATCGATCTTTTACGCAATCCCTAAAAGGAGATAGAATGATTTGCCTCGCCGGATATTCACTTTATAAAACCTATCAAGACAAAGGTCAGGACATCCGTGTGCTCATAGACACAAATTTGGAGGTTCAGCGTGGCGAATTTGTCTGCATCACGGGCAAATCCGGTTGCGGAAAAAGCACGCTGCTCCATATACTGGGACTTTTGGACGATCCCGACAGCGGTCGTGTGGTGGTAAATTCCGCCGAACTTTCCTCCCGACACGCAAGTGCACATAAAATCCGTAATCGCGATATCGGTTTTATCTTTCAATTTCATTACCTTTTGGAAGATCTCTCCGCCTTGGAAAATGTTGCTTTGCCCATGCTGATCGCTGGCGAAGCCAAATCCAAGGCTTTCCAAGAGGCGGGCTCTCTGCTGAAGCGTCTCAACCTCGAGGACCGTGCCAACCACTATCCCAACCAGCTCAGTGGTGGAGAGCAACAGCGCATCGCTTTGGCGCGCGCCCTGATTAACAGTCCCAGCATCGTTTTGGCGGATGAACCCACCGGAAACCTGGACCCGCAACACAGTGCCGAGGTGTGGGAATTGATGTTCCGCCTGAATCGCGATCTGGAACAGACTTTTGTGATTGTCACGCACGATCGTGAACTTGCACGTCAAAGCCCAAAAACTTACGAGCTCAAGGGCGGAACTCTCATCTGAGAATTTATATGCGTCGACCCCGTCGTTTCTTAATCTTCATCTTGATCCTGCTGGGTATCAACACTTTGTTTTTTGTGTCCTGGTATGCTTTCGACGTGCAGGACAGGGTGAAAAAGATTGTGGAACGTGAAGCGGGTAAAGCGCTTAAAGGTGACTTTGAAATTGGCTCCTTCAGCATCAGCGACCGCCAGATTTACGCTCAAAATATCGGTTTTGCCGCAAGGGATGGCTCTCTGAACTTCACCGCGGAAAATACCCGCGTGCGCTACAACCTTCTCCGTTTCATTTTTTCCGGGTTCAAGATTCGCAACCTTGCGAACTATGTGGAGATAGATCAGGCGGACATTCGCTTCCTGTTGATTCCCGATCCCAGCAAGCCAAAAAAGAAATTCGAATTCCCCGATCTCCTGCCTTTTTTTAACAATCTCAGAGTTACCAATTCGAGCTTTGCCATTGATGCCAAAATCCCTCTCACCATCGGTCAGGAGGGAACCTTGGAGTTTTCTGAAAAGTTTCACGATATCCAGCTAAGTCTTATCAACACGAAACTTTCCACTCTCAGTTTAAACGCGCTTGGAGCAAAAAACGCGTCCTTGAACGTTGGGGCTGAACTGGACAAAGGCCGGCTTGTTTCATCCAAAATCGATTTGCGCGGATACAGCCCACAATACGTTAATCATCCCCAGTTCAGCAATCTCAGCGCTTCACTGGACCTCTCTGCCAAGCTTTCCCAGACACAAAAAGATTCGGAATTGGAACTTACGGCAGATCTGAGCCTGAAGGATTTTTCCGCCTTTGTGCTGGAACAATTTCCGCTCAGGATTCCCAGTCTGGATTTCAGCACCCAGGGCGGAAACTTCAATGCGATTCTCAGCCAGAGCACCTTGGGAACGAGCTCTGTGAAGGGTGAAATCCGCGGTTACGGATTACCTCAAAACCCTGTTTTTTCCCCCAGCCAGCTTGATCTGAAGTTGGATTTGGGCATGCTTGCTGCAGGTGTGGGCGGCAGCGTGAATGCCGGGTTGCTGGTTCAAGGCAGTCTGGACGAGCCCATCCTTGATCTGGTTGCCTATTCTGATCAGGTTCATTTCTCTGGGCAAAACGTTAAACAGATTGACCTGCGGGCAAATTACAGCTCCGACACGGTGGATCTGGATATTCGCAACGCCATCTGGGAAAACCAACGTGTGAGTTTGGATGGAATCTTTGGCGTGAAAAATCGAAAACTGACCGGAAAATTTCACACCAGCCCCATCAATCAAACTTACCAGGAGATGAAGGTTACAGCTTCGGCAGATTTGGAACTGAATTTTTATGAAGCTATTCCCGAAATTCGCGCCCAGATCATCAATTTGGATTTCGCCAAGGATGACATTCATTTATCCTCCTTACGGGGGCACGCAAACCTCTTTCCTCTCACCACCGAAACCAGCCAAAACCTCTATTTGGACCTGGCTTTATCCTCTCCGCTTGGCATCGATTTGGAACTGGTGGGCGATATCAGCGACGGGACCTATCTGCTGGATGCTGACCTGCGAAGTTTGGAACTTGCCCAAGCCTGGCCCCAAAAGACGATTGACCAATTCCATCCCTTCCTCAATGGTGAGATTTCCGCTTTTTTGACCGGCTCTAAAACAGTCTTTTCCGGTCTTCTGGGAGTGGAACTGCAAAAAGGCATGAAAGTTAATGCCAATCTCGATCTCATCGGCGCATACGACCTTGCTTCCGAAGAAGGAAGCCTAAGCTTGAATATTCCAACCGGAAGCTTCAACAGCCGTCCTCTCACCTTGGAACTCGTGGCCATGATTAAAGAACGCTCTTTAAAACTAAATTCTTTCAGGCTGAATGGTCAGCACCTCGCCAAAGGAAATATCGATCTTTCCAAACCTGAAAACCTCGAGTTTGAAATTGCGCTCACCGGCCTCAGCTCAGAGGAAATAAACGGCTATTTTCCCGATCTCAACCTCCCTGAGATCAATAAAGTCAGTGTCGCAGCCAAATATTCAAATCAAGAAAATGAACTTCTGGATGCCATTTTTAGCGTTGGGGAACTCAAATTCTCTGGTTTGAAGCCCCTTTCGGCAATTCTTTCGCTGAAGGGGGATGCACAACACGCTGATATTCGAGGTGAAATCAGCAACGAAAATAAACAGTTGGTTTCCTTGGCAGGCGATGCCATCTTGGCGGAAAGCTGGAATTTGCGGCTCAACGCCTTGACCTCAAATCTGGATATGGGCGATTTGATGTATTCTCCCCTGGCTGAGGGCTCCGTTTCTGGAAATGTTGGAATTGTGGTTAGCGATGCGCTAAGCCCACAAAGGAATATAACTTACGACGCCCGCCTGATGTCAAACAACTTTAATATCCCCAGTGTGGCTACTTTTGATGAAGTTTTGGTGTCCCTCGCCCAAACTGATAACTTGCTCATCGTGGAAAGCCTCGATGTAAAAACCAACCAATTCGGAACCCTAACAGGCTCTGGCGCTTTGGATTACAACATCTTTACAAACAAAGTGTTCGATGGCGACCATACTCTGGACCTTCAGGCTGAGGGTTTGTTGTTTGAATGGTTGGAAAATAATTTTGAATATGTGCGTGATGCCAGCGGTAAAGCCAGCTTGGTCTGTTCTCTGCGGGCTTTGGAAGAACAGCTCACGGTGCAAAGCGGGAAGCTGCTGGTCAGTGATGGGCGCTTGGTTTTGGATGAACAGCCTGAAGATATCAGGGATATCGTCATTGATGCCGACATCGTGAACAACCAGGTGTTTTTCAACACGATAAGCGCCCAAATGGGCAATGGAATTCTGACTGCCAAAAACCGTTTTGAAGACGACAGCGGCTCTCATTTCAAGCTTGGGATGTTGGATTTGGGTACCTTCCTTGTGAAAGTTGACGAGCCTGGCGCTCTGCTCTACGTTCCAGAGATTACCACCTCTCGTAGCAAATCCAGAGTGGTTCTGCGTGGGCAAAATGCTGATTATGCCACCATTCATGGGCCTTTTGAAGATATGCGCATTGTGGCTGAGATACTGGTGAATGATGCAAATATAGTCTATCCTCTCAAAACAGGAAACCTCTTGAACCTCATCTACAGCCTGCGCGGTAGCATTGTTCCAGTCCCCCAAAGCGATCGTGAATCCATCCCGATGCCCTTCACCCTGGATCTGCTTGCCATAGCTCAGGAAAACGTGAAATATGCCACCTATCCTACAAATTTCCTGCTCACGCCTGGCGGATATATGCGCATCCACTACAATGGCCAAAAATGGCTGCCCCAAGAATCCAGCTTAACTTCTGAACAAGGAAACATGGATTTCTTTGGCACAAAATTCACTATGGAGCAGTTGGATTTCAATATCAGTGGAAGCCAAAAAGTGATAACCATAAACGGCTCCCTCACCCACGAAAGCGCTGATGGAACCCTCATCACCCTAAAAGTGGATACAGACATGGAGGAACCACAGGAATCCATTCTCAAACGTGTTCGTTTCAGCCTGGACAGCGACAATCCGGACGATCGTTCCATCGCCAGCATTTTGGGCAGAATGCGCTATAGTGCCAGTTCGGAACAGCTTTCAGCCACCCAGCAGGGAAACATTCTGCAGGATGAAGCGCTCAGTCTCATCAGCGAAAACCTGAACACATCCATCCTTTCGCCAATATTGTACCCTCTGGAAAACAATATCCGTCGTTTGCTGAAGCTGGATGATTTCAGCGTCCGCGCTGGTTTTATCCAAAATCTGTTCATGGAATACTCCACAGATCCGAACAAGCTGGTGGACTACACGGATATGAATCATTTCATGAAGAATATATCCCAGTTCAGCTCCTCCATCCTGCTGAACAATCTCTCCATTCGAGCCAGTAAATATCTGGGTCGCAAGTTTTTCCTGGATTACAATCTCACACTCCAGGAAGCAACCAATCTGCAAAACCAAACCGAGATAGTGGTTTCACACGACAGCTCCCTCCGTTGGTATTTGCCCCACCAATTCCGCCTTGCCTACAATCTGAAATATGAACCTAGCCAGGCGCAGATTTCCCACGGTTTAATGCTCCAGCGCTCCTTCAAATTTTGGGGAATCTAATAAATGCTTTGACAAAATTCCGGCTTTGGAAATTGTGAAAAAAAAGATGAATGTCTGGGAGGATAAAATGTCCGATACACAGAAAAACGATAAAAAAATTGAAACGCCCAAACCGGCTTCAAAACCAGTGTCCAAGCCGGATTCGGCGCCCGCCCCAAAAAAGGTGGCGGCCCGCCTTGGCCTCATCGAGATCCTTATTTTTCTGCTTATTGCCGGTGTAATCTTCATTTTCGCGTTTGGAATGAAGCAAATGCAGAAGGAAAAAGCTCAGGAAGCCGCTTTGCTCGCTAAATTTGAAACAGTATTTCCCCATTTTGAGGAAATCGCCAGCAAGGCCAAAATCCTGAAGCAACAAGACGATTTTGGAGATTGGCCTCCAAATCTTGAATTCATTGATGACCCCAAGAAATTCAACACCGAAGAATTCAAATTCGAATGGTCCGAAGATGGAAAGGTTGTAATGACCACCACCGAAAAATTCGGTCGCGAAGGAATCGTTGTCACATACGATGTGGAAGCTGATTCCTATTCCATCGACGATCCCGACCCAACTGCCAAGCCCACCATCAAATATAGTTGGGTGGAATAAAACTTATTTTTTTGCCACAAGGCATCAAAGCCTACCTCAACAGGGTGGGCTTTTTTGGGTGGGATAAAAATCTGGAAACCCCCACTGCAAATGCTGGCCACACAATTGATGTGTTTTTTGTTTTCGTTGGACTGACCCTCCCTTTGTTCCAGTTTTTGATCCAACCGAAACAAACTTAATGTAAGATTTGGTGCCTCGTAAGCTTCCATATAACAATGCAATACCTGTCTCGTAAACCCTTTTTAAACATCATTCCTGATAAGGCGCGCAGATTTATCTTGACAATTTATATCGATATAAAATTATCGACTTCAGATAGCAATATTCAGCGCACAAGGAGACGTAAATGGAAGCCATACCGCTTTTAACGCTAAGGCGGCTGCCCCAATATCTGGAAGCCTTGAAACAGTTCAAGGGTGAAGGCCTGACCATGGTATCTGCCACCAAAATCGCAGAACTCACCGGCGTTCACATGACACAGGTGCGCCGGGACCTGGCCTATACCAAAGTGGTGGGCACGCCCAAGGTCGGACACAACATCCAGGATTTGATCCGAGCCATTGAACTCACCTTGAATTGGGACGATCTGTCTTCTTGTTTTCTGGTTGGCGCAGGCCATCTGGGCAAGGCTATTATGGGCTACAGCGGACTGGAAAAACGTGGCTTACGCATTCTGGCAGCTTTCGACAACGATACCGAATTGGTGGGAACTGTTTTCAACAAGATCAGGATTCACCCTCTGGAAAAATTGGGTAACCTTATTTCGCGCATTCATGTTCACATCGGAATTATTACTGTACCTGCATCTGAAGCACAGGGGGTTTGCGACGTAATGGTGGAAAACGGGGTTATGGCGATCTGGAATTTCAGTTCCGCCATTCTGAATGTTCCGGAAGATGTGATCGTGGAAAACATTGATATGAGTGCGTCTCTTGCTGTTCTTTCCCGCCGTGTGGCGGAGCGCCGTCCAAACGGCAACCTTGAAAATGCAAATTCAAAAAATAAAAAATAAAAAACAGGGGTAAAAATGAGTACACAGAACTCTGCAGCACACAGCTTTAACAAAGTGATGGAGATCATTGATCGCTACGAACGCAGCGAAACAAAGATCATCCCCATCCTGCAGGCGGTTCAGGAAGAATATCGCTACCTGCCTCAGGAAGTGCTCACTTTCATTGCCACTTCTCTGGGAGTTTCTCCCGCCAGATTATATGGAGTGGCGACTTTTTACAGCCATTTTTCCTTGGAGCCCAAGGGAAAACACATTTTGAAAATGTGCGACGGCACAGCCTGCCACGTTAGAGGATCTTCCGCGGTTATCGACGCTATCCGCAAGCGCTTGAGCCTCACAGACAAAAAAATCACCACCGACGACATGATGTACACCTTTGAAACGGTTTCCTGCCTGGGCGCCTGCGGGCTTGCTCCGGTGCTGGTGGTGGACGACGAAGTACATGGTCAGATCACGCCCGAAGAGGCCATGGCCATTTTGGACAAAATCGACGCAGAGGAGAAGGAAAATGCCTAACTTGGAACAGATCAGGGAAAGATACAACGATGCGCGCGCGTTGTGCAAAAAACGCATCATCGTTTGTGCCGGAACAGGTTGCATCGCGAATGGTTCGCTCAAGGTTTTCGAAGCGATTAAAAACGCCATTGCTCTGTCTGGAATGGAAGTGACCGTTTCGCTGAAAAGCGAAGATCCCAAAGAGCATAAACACCACGACGTATATATGATCGGCAGCGGCTGCCAGGGATTTTGCCAGGTTGGTCCGCTGGTGATGATCGAACCCAACGGGATCATGTATGGCCATGTGAAGCCAAGTGACGCCGAAGAAATTGTTTCCCGCTCCGTGGCAAAGGACGAGGTGATCGAGCGCCTGCTCTATCAGGATCCTCTCACCGGCAAAGGCTACAAAGGTCCCGAAGAAATCCCTTTTTACACCAAACAATCCCGCACCGGGCTCAAGGATTGCGGAAACGTTGACCCTCAAAACATCAATGAATACATCGCCCACGGTGGCTATTTCGCCGCACGCGACGCTTTCACCAAATACAGTCCTGAGGAACTATGCAAGTTATACCAGGACAGCGGCTTGCGCGGACGTGGCGGTGGCGGATTTTCCACCGGTATGAAATGGAATTTTGCCCGCATAGCCGAGGGCGAGAAAAAATATGTGGTTTGCAATGGCGACGAGGGTGACCCCGGCGCATTCATGGACCGCTCCATTTTGGAAGGAAACCCCCACAGCGTGATTGAAGGCATGTTGATTGCCGCGCGCGCGGTTGGTGCTGATGAAGGTTATGTGTATGTGCGCATGGAATATCCGCTTGCTTGCTCTCGCATCCGCAAAGCCATCAAAGTGGCCAATGAAATGGGCATTTTGGGTGACGATGTATTTGGATCCGGCCAGAGCTTCCACATCCAAGTGATGGAAGGCGCCGGAGCCTTCGTTTGCGGCGAGGAAACCGCTCTGCTTTCTTCCATAGAAGGAAAACGCGGTATGCCAAACCCCAAGCCTCCCTTCCCAGCCCAAAAAGGTCTTTTTGGCAAACCAACCGTGATCAACAACGTGGAAACCCTTGCCCTCGTTCCGATTGTGATGCAGAAAGGACCGGAAAATTATCGTAAAATCGGAACCGTCAAATCCCCCGGCACCAAAACATTCGCCCTCACAGGCCACGTGGCAAACACTGGTCTTATCGAAGTTCCCTTCGGAACCACCATTCGCGAAATCGTGTTTGAGATTGGCGGCGGAGTTTTGGATAAAGACGGAAAAATCAATAACGACGCCTTCAAGGCTGTCCAGATTGGCGGTCCCAGTGGCGGTTGTCTCACCCGCGAACACCTTGATCTGCCTCTTGATTTCGACTCCCTTGGCTCAATCGGCGCCATGGTGGGCTCCGGTGGAATGGTGGTGATGAACGACAGCACCTGCATGGTGGAAACCGCCCGCTATTTCATGACCTTCACCCAACACGAATCCTGTGGAAAATGCGTCCCCTGCCGTGAAGGAACCCGCCAGATGCTGGAAATGCTGGAAGACATCACCAAGGGTGAAGCCACCGAGGCAACACTTGAATTGCTTGAAGAAACTGGAAGAACTGTTAAACTCACTTCGCTATGCGGACTGGGAAAATCAGCTCCCAACCCCGTGCTTTCCACCCTGCGCTATTTCCGCGACGAATATGAAGCACACGTTAAAGCTAAATATTGCCCCACAAAGAATTGCAAAGCCTTAACCCCCATTTCCATCGATCCCGAAATCTGTGTGGGCTGCACGCTTTGCAAACGCGTCTGTCCTGTTGGTGCCATTTCTGGCGAAGTGAAAAAACCCCACAAGATCGACCCCATGATCTGCATCAAATGTGGCGCTTGCATCAGCGCCTGTAAATTTAAAGCCATCAGCTAAGAGGAAAAATAAATGGAAAAACTCGTATATATAAACGATCGTCCGGTGGTCTGGGAAGGTGAAACCAACGTTCTTGACCTTGCCCGCAAAGCCCATATCGACATTCCCACGTTTTGCTATCACAGCGACCTGAGCTTATATGGCGCCTGCCGTCTCTGCATGGTGGAAGTGGAAGGCAGGGGTCTGGTTACATCCTGTTCCACAGAGCCTTTTGAAGGAATGAGGGTCAAGACCCACACCCAACAGATTCTTCAGCTTCGCAAAACCATCGTGGAAATGCTTTTGGCAAACCACGACCAGGAATGCCCAAAATGCAGCCGTGCCAACGATTGCAAATTGCGCGATCTTTCAAACAGACTCAGCATTGATGAGGTTCGCTATCGCAGAACCCGTGATTTCAAGCCCATGGATTTGGGCAGCGAATGTCTGATTAGGGATCCCAATAAATGCGTTCTCTGCGGAGATTGCGTGCGCTTCTGCGATGAAATTCAAGGCATCGGCGTGATTGACTTTGCCCGGCGCGGACAAGATGTGAATGTGGCCGCGGCTTATGGCAAGAGCCTGCAACAGGTGGATTGTGTGAATTGCGGCCAGTGTGCCGCTGTCTGTCCCACTGGAGCCATCGTTGTAAAACCGCATATCGACAAGGTTTGGGAAGCGATTTACGATCCCCAGAAGACCGTGGTCGCTCAGATTGCTCCTGCGGTGCGTGTGGCTTTGGGCGAAATGTTCAATCTCCCTCCCAGCGAACTGAACATGGGTAAACTCGTTGCTGCTCTGCGCGTGATTGGTTTTGATCAGGTCTATGACACTGCTTTCGCCGCCGACCTCACCGTGGTTGAGGAAGCCACAGAATTTATCAATCGCAAATCCAACGGCGGCAAATTGCCGATCTTCACTTCCTGCTGTCCTGCTTGGGTGAAATATGCTGAGCATAACTATCCTTCACTGTTGGAGAACCTTTCCAGCTGTCAATCTCCCCAACAAATGTTCGGCTCGATCGCCAAAGAGGTTCTGCCCGAAAAGTTGAATGTGAAAAAAGAAGACCTCGTTGTGGTTTCGATCATGCCTTGCACCGCCAAGAAATATGAGTGCAAACGCCCGGAATTTATCCATGACGGCATTGCCGACGTGGATTGGGCTATCACCACCCAGGAAATCGGCCGTATGATCAAGGAAGCGGGCATCGATTTTGCCAGTCTGGAACCTGAATCCATGGACCTGCCTCTGGGCTTTGCCACAGGTGCTGGAGTTATCTTTGGCAATAGTGGCGGTGTTTCGGAAGCCGTGTTGCGCTATGCTGCCGATAAATTTGGCATCCCCGTTCCGGAAAACATTGTGCTTCAAGAAGTTCGCGGTGCGTCCGGTATGCGTGAAGCCATTTTGGCAGACGGAAACCTCAAGATGGCTGTGGTGCATGGCCTCAGAAATGCCCAGGAATTGTGCGACAAAATCATTGCTGGCGAAGCGGAATACGACATCGTGGAAGTGATGGCTTGCCCGGGTGGCTGCACAGGTGGCGCGGGTCAACCCATAGTTCACAGCAGAAAACAGCGTCACAAACGCACAGAACAACTGTATCACGCGGACAAAGTGATGACCTTGCACCGTGCCCAGGATAACCCCTTTATCCAGGAACTCTATCAGTCGCTTTTGGAAGAGCCGAACAGCGACAAGTCTCATCACCTGCTGCACACAGCTTACAAACACCGCAAGCGCATCGACGATGACGAACTCAGCCTCAGCACAGGCGAAGGGGAAGACCGCTGCAAGATCCGCGTTTGCGTGGGAACTTCCTGCTACCTCAGAGGATCCCAGGATATCCTGGCAAAAACCCTTCAGATGGTGGAAGAAAACGCCTGGGGCAATTATTTCGACATTGCCGCCACTTTCTGCAGTGAAAAATGTGACAAAGGCCCCAACGTCTCGGTGGGAGAAACCGTGATCCACAAAGCGGAACTCGCTCAGATCAAGGAACTCATCACCAAGGAAGCCCAAAGAAGAGTAAAATGAAGAAAATACTGATTTGCATGGGAAGCTCCTGTTTCGCCCGTGAAAACCGGGAAAACCTGCAGATTATTGAAGAATTCCTGCGATCTCACGGGATTAGCGACTCCGTTCGCATCGAAGGTTCCCTGTGCATGGGAAATTGTGCTCAGGGACCAAACATCACGATAAATGGCAACGAATATCACGAAGTGAAAAGTGACGAATTGCCCCAAATACTGACCAAAGAACTGGTGGATATATGAATAAGCCGATCTACACCGAAAAAGCCGAATGCCAGGATTGCTACAAATGTGTACGTGAATGCCCCGTGAAGGCGATCATGGTAATTGATGGCAGCGCTCAGGTCATCACCGAAGCCTGTATCCTCTGCGGACGCTGCACCGAAGTGTGCCCCGTGGGAGCCAAAAAGATTCGCGACGACCTGGGTGGCGCCATGGAACTGCTGATGCAAAAAAAGGAAGTGTATGTTTCACTGGCCCCAACCTTTAGAACCGAATTTGCCGGACTCGACCCCGGTAAGTTGATCGCAGCCATCAAAAGCCTCGGTTTCGCCGGTGTGTCGGAAACAGCCTTGGGAGCGCAGGAGGTTTCAGCCTCCTGCGCCAGGCTCCTTTCCCAGGGTGAAAATCCCATCCTCATCTCTTCCGCCTGCCCCAGCGTGGTCCACCTTATAGAGCAATATTACCCGGATTTTGTGCAATTCATCACCCCTGTGGTTTCGCCTCTGCAGGCCCATTCAAAGATGCTCAGAGAAGCCATATCACAAGATGTCGGCATCGTGTTCATCGGTCCCTGCATTGCCAAAAAGAACGAATCCCCAAACAGTTTCGACGTGGCTCTCACCTTCACCGATCTCAGACGTTGGTTCAACCTCAGCAACATAGATTGGAGCGCGCTGGACGCAAATCAAAACTTCACCCTCGGTGCTGCCGAGGAAGGCGGGCTCTATCCCATCGATGGCGGAATGATTGATGGCATAAAGTTTTACAACCCTCCTGAAAACACGCAGTATATGGCGTTTTCCGGGGTGAAAGACATCGTTGAAGCGCTCGACGAACTGGATGTGGATAGTTTCGATTGCCCTGTTTTCATCGAAACTCTCGCTTGCGCTGGTGGTTGCGTGAATGGTCCCGGAGTAAGTAAACGCGGATCCACAGCCATCAAGCGCCACAAAATCCAGAGGCTCACACCCTCCGCCCCCGATTCCCGTGAAAATTTCCAGATTGACCTCAAAAAGAAATTCCGCAGCCGCGAAATTAAACAACAAGCCCACACGAAGGCCGAAATTGCCGCCGCGCTGCTCAAAATTGGCAAAAAACGCGGTGAAGACGAACTCAACTGCGGTGGATGCGGATACGATACCTGTAAGGAATTCGCGGCCGCCCTCATCGAGGAAAAGGCCGAGCCCGCCATGTGCGTATCCTACCTGCGCAAATTGGCCCAAAATAAAGCCTCCGCGCTCATCAAAGCGATGCCATCCGGGGTGGTGATTGTGGATGAAAACCTTCGCATAATCGAATCCAACCACCGTTTTGCCGAACTGGCTGGAACAGATGCCTGCATTGTGTCTGAAGCCAACCCAGATCTCGAAGGCGCCTTCCTGGATCGCATCATAAACTTCAGCGATCTTTTTGCCAAAGCTCTCACCGAGGGAACCGAGGTGAAAGTTCAGGACATCCGCCACAACGGAAGAATCATCCGCCTCACCCTGTTTTCCATCCAAAAACACCACGTCCTTGGCGGAGTTCTTCAAGACATCACCGAACCCGTCATCCAACAAGAGCAAATCATCGAGAAGGCAAACGAAGTGATGCGCAAAAACCTTTCCACTGTCCAGCAAATAGCATTCCTTTTGGGTGAAAACGCCGCCGACAGCGAGGTGCTCCTTTCATCCATCGTTAAAAGTTTTGGAACCCAAAAAGGGGAAAAGGATTGATCTCCATGCAATATGTCCTCGAAGCCGATTACTACCAAAATTGCAAATACGGCTACCAATCCTGCGGAGACAGCTTTTACAGCATGAAAAACGAGGATGGCATCATCTGCGTTTTGGCGGATGGGTTGGGAAGCGGTGTGAAAGCCAGCGTGCTTGCAACCCTCACCACCACCATGGCGGCGGGTTTTATAAACGCCAAAATGGACATCAAGCGCGTTGCGGAAGTCATTCTGGAAACCCTGCCCGTTTGCTCCTACCGCCACATCGGATACAGCACTTTCACCATCATCGACGCCAAACACGACGGCTTTGTGCGCATCATCGAGCACGATAATCCACACTTTGTATTGCTTAGGAACCAGCAGGTGGTCGCGCTGGAAAAACAGGAAATCCCCATCAAAACCTTCCGTAAAAGCCACCTCTTCTATTCCGAATTCACCATGCAGCCTGAAGACCGTGTGGTTTATTATTCCGACGGCATCAGTCAGGCAGGGATGGGCGTGCCGCATCTGCCTTTGGGTTGGCAGGAAAAAGGCGTGCAGGACTTCATCGTCAGCCAGTTGCGTGAAAACAATTTCATCTCTGCGCGTGAAATTTCCAAACGCGTGGTGATGATGGCGCGCGAATATGATGGAAATTTTCCCGCCGACGACAGCACCTGCGCAGCTCTCTACCTCCGAAATCCGCGCAGAACTCTGCTTATCACCGGCCCCCCCTACAAAAAAGCGCACGACCCCGTCCTCGCTGAAATCGCCAAGACCTTCTCCGGCAAAAAGATAATCTGTGGAGGAACCACCGCAGCCATCATCTCCCGCGAGCTGGGCATCCCCATCAATGTGAACCTCAAGGAAGTGCGCAGTGGCGGTGAAATTCCCCCTTCCGCGGATATGGAAGGCTTCGATCTCGTGAGCGAAGGAACCATCACTCTTTCCCGCGCGTTGAGAGCGCTGGAGGAAAACGTGTCCGTGGACGACATGCCGGATAGCCCCGTCAAGCGCTTGCTGCGCATACTTTTGGATAGTGACATCATCGAATTTGTGGTGGGAACCAAAATTAACGAAGCTCACCAAGACCCCGCCCTGCCCAAAGATCTCGAAATCCGCCGCAACATCATGAAACAATTTTGCCAAATTCTGGAAAAAAACTATCTCAAAACCACCCGCCTCCTGTTTGTGTGATGCCGCAGGATTAAAACCCTGACTGTTGCTGGCGTTCAGCCGCCGCAGTTCCGTGTCACTCCCTCAAACTCAACCCCGTTTCCCAATCACTTCCTCTCTTGACCCGCCCTTGACCCAATACTCCAAAATCACACAAAAATGACTCAAGTAGTTCTCCTGTCTTCCATGGGAACTCCGTTGTTTGATGCAAGGATAATCTGGAGCCAGAGACATGAAGCATTGAAGCTATCCTATTAGTATTGATCGCATAATAATAGTGAGGGCGAGAGGTGGACGGTAAAAAAACTTGACAGGTTTAATTGTTTTATTAAGAAGGGTTCTTAGTATTTTATACGAATAAGGAGACCACTATGAAAAAAATCTTGATGGCGTTGCTAATCGGAGCAACTCTGTTTGGTTGTGCATGGGTTGACCCAATGCAGCAAATCCAGAAGTCCGATGATTTCAGCATTAAAGAAGAAAATGTCAGGCAAGCGGTTAAAAATAGAGAATACATGCAGCTTTACAATCTCATTTCAGCTGCCAACATTCCCACCCAGATCCTGGGTATGATTGATAGGAATGATAGACTTGCCATCATACCGGCAGAGCGTGACAGCGCGAATTATGCTGATTTCTCGCATGTGATCCACACAGCCCTGAGCCGAAACTTGATCAACCGGGGATTCAAAGTGGTTGATTTGCGTTACAAGACCGTGGAATTCGTCAGCAAGAAAACGCAGGACCAAGTGGAAGACACTGTGGACAAGATTTTGGTTTATACAGTTTATGAGGGCGGTGTCCTTGTATCGAGAGGTGTTGGTGATGTCAAGCAGTTTGCTGCATTTCAGATCAATTTGGAAGTAGTGAATCCCAAAACCAATTTGTTGCTGGTATCGGAACCAATCATGGGCGTTTCAACCAATGCCATTAATTTCGATGACTACGATGTTTTCCAGAGCATTGAACTCAAAAAGTGCAATCCCACTCTGCCCATTAAGGGAGCGTTTCCCGGCACTTTTACGAATGAAGAACCGGGGGCAGGTCCCTCAGGCTTTTCTCTGCCAAAGTTTCCCTGAAATCAGTCTGGCAGCGAGACATTGATCAAGGATGGTAAAAAATGACCACAAGACGACTGTGTCTATTATTTTTGATTGTGCTGGGCTTGGCTTCGTGTCAGTTTAAGAATCCGTTTGATGAAGATTATGAATTGCCACCGCCTACTTTCGAACCTTTGGGACAAACGTACCACAATCCAATTACACTAAAATTGTCAACAAAGAACACGCAAGGCGAAATAAAGTATTCCTTTGACAATCAGAACTGTAACAACATTTATACGGCTCCTGTTCAATTGCCAACACAGGGAAAAGAGAAAAAGGTGAAGGTTTGTGCTAAAGCTATTGCCGATAAAAACAGCAGCAAAGTTTTACAGCAAACCTACATTTTCAAGGCCGGACCCCCTATTTTCTCGTTGGATAGCAGTCACGCCCACGAAGGGATTCAAACCCTAACTTTAACCAGCGTCACGGATGGTGCAAGTATTTATTATACCACGGACGGTAGTGTCCCCACCATCTCTTCGACCCCATACACCGAACCTTTCTCTCTGGTTTCATCCACAACAGTCAAAGCCATCGCGCTTAAACAAGGTTTCTATTCCAGTGATGTGGCTACCAGATCATACACAATTTACGGCACTGTCGGCACTCCGGTTTTCAATCCTCCGGGAGGCATATATAATTTAGCTCAAGACGTGGCGATCACAACATCTACCCAAGGTGCTGAAATCAGGTATACAACTGATGGAAGTGAACCTGTCGCAACGTCCTCATTGTATACTCAGCCGATACATCTTAGCTTGGGTCATATAACAACTTTTAAAGCTAAGGCGTTCAAAACTAATTGGCAGCCAAGTTCAGTGGCTACAGCACACTATGACATCAATAGAATCGTGGCTACGCCCACCTTCTCCCCACCTGGAGGTTTCCACGATTCTTATCAGCTTTCTGTGAGTATTTCCTGCTCAACACCAGGGGCGACGATCAGGTACACAACTAATGGTTCGGATCCCACAACCAATTCAACACTCTACTCAACTCCGATTTCGATGACCTCTAATAAAACACTCAAAGCTCGCGCCTTCAAAGATGGATTGGAAAATAGTCTGATTGGCATCGCCGCCTATACAGGCATTGGTCCTTGGTCAGAAGGCTTTGAAAGTAATAATCTAACAGCTTATCCTTGGGTGAACAACAGCCCACAGCCTTGGTTTACAACGACTGGGGCGTATTCGGGTTCTTATTGTGCCAGATCCGGACCCATACCACATTCTGGGACAACCTCTCTACAGATAACACGTACGGGTAATTCCGGTTATGTTAGCTTCAATTGCAGAGTGTCCAGTGAACCATATTCAGATTATATGATTTTCTCTATCGACAACGTGGAACAAGGCCGCTGGGCCGGCAATAAGAGTTGGTTTCATTCTTCATACTGGATTCCGAGCGGCACCCATACCTATAAATGGGTTTATATGAAAGACGGCTATGGCACTTCTGGGTCAGACTGCGCTTGGATTGATAACGTTTATATCCCCTGATAAGGTTGTGAAAATGAAGAATTTTGTATGCATCATAATGGTTTTAATACCAGTATTAGTCTTGGGACAATTGCGGGAATTCGAAATTACACGGGTCAACGTTGAGGGTTTGGGCTCTGCACCTGAAAGCGATGTCGGTTTTGTCCCCATGATCATAGTTTCCACTCTTGACAACCTCAGCTTCGTATCTTCCACTGGAGGGATCGAAGCAGTGAGCCATCAAAGGGTAGAGAACCGCTACTTGATCAGCCTGTTACCCAAGCTGCAGAAGATCACTGTACGTGCTGAAGGTTATAGGGAGCAGGATATTTGGGGACCTTCCCTACCAGTGAGCTATGAAACCTTGGTGTTCAGTATTGAGCCCTGTCAGGAAGACAGGGGATTTGGAGACTTGATGCTGGAATCTAATCCTCCCGGGGCGGAGATTTCCATTGCTCAGATACCTTCTTTTAGTGGGACCACTCCCTATATGCTCAGCCAGTTTTTCGCAGGACCCTACACAGTTATCCTCAAGAAGGCGGGATATGACGTTTTCGTCACTAATATCAGGATACAGGCTGGACGCTCATCCGAAGTAAGGTTTAGTCTCGATCCGCTGCCTGGCACATTTTCCCCAAACAACGAAACAATAATCACGTCGACAAAGGATTTGGAGACACATATAGAACCAGAACCAGAACCTCCTCCAGTAATAGAGTTATTTGAACTTCAATTCGAAAACCGCGAAGAGGATTACGTGTATACAATCAGGAATAGATTAACTGGAGAGATATCCACTTTACCTGATTCTTTACAACTGCCGGAACTGGCCAGTGGTAATTATTCTTTGCAGATCAGACAAAATTCCAAAAAAATCCTGGATCGTTCGTTCGCAATCTCTGACACTATTTTAACTCTGAACTTGAACGAGGAGATTTCAAAATTCAATCAAGAATTATCCAAACAACATAAGTTGTTGCAATACATCTCGATAGGAGCCGGTGGAGTCATGGCTGGGCTTGCTGGATACAATTCTTATATAGCAGCTATGAATAAAAAACATTATAACGAGGCAGTAACCTCAGCCGATGCGGCTTTTTATAAAAAGAAGACCAAAGATTCGTTTCTAAATGCGGGTATCTTCATTGGTCTGGATTTGGTCTCTGGTGTAGCTTGGTATATAAACCATCGTATGGATAAAAAGTACCAAAAAATTGCAGAATCCTATTTGAATTGATCCATATAATGTCAAAGCCAGTTTAGCAGTTTAGCTAAACTGGCTTTTTTTATAGGAACAGTAGGTTAAAAATCCAGAAAACTTGAATAATTCAGTAGTTTATCAATGACCAATCTTGTTAAAGAACTGGTTGATGATAAATTGCAAGTCTGAGTTATAACAAAAAACGCCGGTCATAGGACCGGCGTTGATATTTTCCGGCAAGCAGCCGGGTTTTGTTTAGTGTTCCGCGTCCTCACAGAATTCGATGAGGACCCCCAAAGTGCTTTTTGGGTGCAGGAAGGCGATTTGGGCATTGTGTGCACCAGGTCGCGGCTCTGTGTCGATCAGACGGATGCCGTTTGCTTCGGCTTTTTCCAGTTCAGCGGGCACGTTGTCCACTCCCAGTGCGATATGGTGAATTCCTTCACCGCGTTTTTCCAGGAATTTGGCGATGGGGCTTTCGGGCGAAGTGGGCATCAAAAGCTCGATGCGCGTGTCGCCACAGGGGAAGAAAGCCACCTTTACCATCTGGGATTCAACGACTTCGGTCCCTTCCAGCTTCAAGCCCAGTTTTTCGTAGAAAGCGATGCCTTCGTCCAGGTCGCGAACCGCGATGCCGATGTGGGATACGTTTTTAATCATCGCGTTTTCCCTATTTCAGATATTTTTCAGCCAGCTCAAAACCGATGTGCATAGCTTTGCAGTTCAATTCCACAAAAGCGGGCTTCACGGTTTCAGAGATGGATTGACGCAGGCTTTCCTCTTTCACGATGCCGGTGATTTTCACCAAAAACGCCAATGAGATGATGTTTGTGGTGATGGGGCTGCCCAGTTTTTCGAGGGCGATTTCGGTGAAAGGCTCTTCATAGGTGTTTTCCGCAGCCAGGGCAAGGTTTTTCACGAAGGTGGTGTCGATGATGAGAGTCCCTTTTTCGCGGAGGTCGAAGAGATATTTGTCGCAGGCTTCCTGGGTGAGCGCCAGCAGGCAGTCGAATTGCATGGCTTCAGGGAAGTAGATTTCTTCGCTGCTGATAATCACGTCCGCGCGCGACGATCCACCGCGGGATTCTGGGCCGTAGCTTTGGGTTTGGGTAACTCGGTTTTTATCCAACATGGCGGCGCGGGCGAGGATGATACCTGCCAGAATCAGACCCTGCCCACCGCTTCCGGAGAGGCGGACTTCATAGCTTCTATTCGTCATGATTCACCTCCCATGCCTTGAACTTTTTTCACCAGCCCGGCATAGCGGTCGGTGAATTCAGGCTGGATTTCTTTGCGCAGCACTCCGCGGACAATTTTTCCTTCCACTTTTTCGGGGGGAAGCTTGTCAATGGCGGAAAGCGGCACGGAGTTGTCCCTCATTTCCTTCATCATTTCCGGCGCTCCGCCTTTTTTGTTCAAGCGCCCAAAAATCACGGGGCAGGCGGCAATCACTTCGATGAGGGCAAAGCCGGGGTGTTCGATGGCTTCGCGCACCATGGCCTGGGTTTCCTGAGTGTGGAAAGCAGTGGTGCGGGAAACGTAGGTGGCGCCGGCACCCATGGCGAGCTTACAGATGTCAAAATCCGGCTCGATGTTTCCATAAGGCGCGGTGGTGGCAATGGCCTCATGTGGCGTGGTGGGCGAGCTTTGTCCACCCGTCATGCCATAGATATTGTTATTCAGCAGGATCACGGTGAGGTCTATATTTCTGCGGGCGGCATGGATGAGATGGTTTCCGCCAATGGCGGTGCAGTCTCCATCACCCGTAATCACGATCACCTTGAGCTTCGGTTTGTGCATTTTGATGCCGGTGGCAAAAGCGATGGCACGTCCGTGCAGGGTGTGCAGGGTGTTGAAATCCACATACACCGGCATGCGTGAAGAGCAGCCGATGCCTGAAACCATCACGATGTCGTTGCGATCCAGTTCCATTCCCGCGATGGCGCGGATGATGGAGCCGAGGATGATGCCGTTTGAGCATCCGGCGCACCAGACGTGGGGGAATTTTTTGTCGTGGCGCAGATAGTCGTGGATAATACGTTGGGGTATGGTTGCCATTTACATTCCTCCCTTCATTTTGCGCAGAATCTCCTGCGGCGAGATGAGTTTTCCGTTCACGCGCTGAATTTTGATGAGCTTACTGTCGCTGCGGTCTTTCACCAGACGCTGGATTTCGCGCACTAATTGGCCTTGGTTCAGTTCGGGAACCACCACCACGTCCACATCACGCAGCATTTTGCGCACGGCGTCGTCCGGGAAAGGCCAGATTGTGAGCGGGCGCAAAAGCCCGACGGGCAGGCCTTCCTCGCGTGCCATTGCAACTGCGGCTTTGGCGGAGCGGGCTGTGATGCCAGCGGCAAAGATGGCAATCTTTGCGTCTTCCATCATATAGCTTTCAATTTGCACGAGGTCGCGGAGGTTATAGACGATTTTTTTGCGCAGGCGATCCATCATGTCTGCAGATTCGCTGGGTTTGTTTGTGGGAAATCCCAACTGGTCGTGGGTGAGGCCGGTCACGTGGAAACGGTATCCCTCGCCATAGCTGGCCAGCGGGGAGAGATATTTTTGGTTTTCGTCGTAATGTTTATACCAGTGTGGCGGCACGGTTGGCTTGATGCGGGAAATCACGCGCACGTTTGCCAAATCGGGCAGGCGCACGGCTTCGCGCATGTGACCCAAAACCTCGTCCAGAAGCAGGATCACACAGGTGCGATATTTCTCGCTGAGGTTCACGGCGCGAATGGTGAGTTCATAGCATTCCTTCACGCTGGCGGGATAGAGCACGATGGCGGGGCTGTCGCCATGGCTGCCCCAGCGGGATTGCTGGATTTCGCCCTGGGCACAACTGGTGGGCATTCCGGTGGAGGGTCCCACCCTTTGCACGTTCACCACCACGCAGGGTGTTTCGGTGATTTTGGCAAATCCAATTCCTTCCTGCATCAGCGAAAAACCGGGGCCGGAAGTGGCTGTGAGCGCTTTCGCGCCTGCCAGAGAGGCTCCGGTGATGGCGCAGATGCTGGCAATTTCATCTTCCATTTGGACAAAAACGCCGCCGCGCTTGGGCAGTTCGGTTGCCAAGATTTCGGCAATTTCAGTGGAAGGGGTGATGGGGTATCCGGCAAAGAAATCGCAACCGGCATCCAGGGCGCCGTAACTGACGGCTTCGTTGCCCTGCATCAACACTGTTTTGCGTTCACGTTCGGTTTGCAATTCTTCCAGGATGCTTTCAGGCTTGACCTGCTCAGCTTTTGCCTTGGGGGCGGTGTTTTTCACCGTCGCCTTTGGTGCGGCTTTGGGAGCGGCTTTTGCCTTCACGTTGGTTTTGGCTGTTGATTTTTTCTGTTGCATTTGTTCTCCTCTAACGGTCCTTGGCACCGGTTATGGCAAAATCCGGGCAAAGGCGGTCACAGGTTTCGCAGTGGATACATTTTTCCGGATGGGCTACGTAGGGCGAACCATCCGCCCGACGCCCCAAACAGCCTGTGGGGCAAAAGGCGACGCAGATGCCGCACTTTTTGCACCAGTTATAATAGATTAGAACGGGAGAATCATCGTCGCCGGGGGCTTTGACGTCGGTGATTTCCACCTCCATCTTTTCCAGCGCGTCTTCTTCCCTGATGATCATGCCCATGCGGTCTTTTTCGACTTTGTTAGGCATTCGTCCTCCAGCTTTATCTTTCATTTATCTTGTTCCTCATGGTTTATTTAGCGTTTTGCGAGCGCGTCTTTATAGAATGTGCCGAGGCGTTTGCAGCCTTCATAGTTGTTTTCTTCGGATTCGTAGGAGAAATTCAGGCGCATGGTGTTTTGTCCACCGCCATCGCAGAAGAAGGATGTTCCGGCAACGTAGGCAACGTTTTGCTGTTTGATGCAATCCATCAGCAGGGCGTTCGTATCGATGCCTTCAGGGCCGTATGCCATCAGGAAGAGGCCGCCTTCGGGCTTGATCCAGGTGAATTCCTCGGGCATGAATTCCTGCAGGGCGTCCAGCATCACTTTTTGCTTGGATTTATACATGGCACGGATTTGGTTCAGTTTGGGATCCAGGAAGCCTTGTTCGATGTAGCGGGCTGCCAGGCGCTGGGTGAAGGGCGGGGTGCAGAGGTCTGTGGCCTGCTTTGCCACCACGATTTTATCCAGAATATCCGGATGTCCAAGCACCCATCCGATGCGGAAGCCGGGGCAGAAGATCTTTGAGAAGGTACCCAGAAGGATGACCTGCCCGCTGCCGTCAAGTTCGTAAAGGGTGGGTTGATCCTGGCCTTCATAGCGCAGCTCGCGGTAGGGGCTGTCTTCCAGAATTAAAATGTCATAGCGATGGGCGATGTCGATGATTTCACGACGACGTTTTTCGCTCATGGTCATGCCGGCGGGGTTTTGGAAATCCGGAATCACATAGATGAATTTGGGTTTTTTGCCGCGGGCGATGGCTTCCTGGATTTTGGCTTCCATCACTTCAGGGATTTCACCCTCATCATCCATGGGAATTCCAATCATGTCCGCGCCGTAGGAATTGAAGGCGCTGATGCCGCCCAGGTAGGAGGGCAGGCCCATCACAACGGTGTCGCCACGATCTATGAAAATCTTCGCAATCAGGTCCAGCGCCTGCTGGGAGGCGGTGGTGATGATGATGTTTTCCATGCCCACATTCAGGCCGGCATTTTGATAGCGCTTCACCATCAGTTCGCGCAAGAGCGGATCGCCTTCGGTGGTGCCATATTGCAGCGCGAAAGCGGCTTCGTTTTCCATCACTTCGGCGATGATGCCCTTCAGCTCTTCCACCGGGAAAGTGGCTGGAGCAGGGAATCCGCCCGAAAACGAAATCAGGCCGGGTTGGCCAAGGTATTTCAGCAACTCGCGGATAGCGGAGCGCTTCATTCCACGTACGTTCGTGGAAAGGATGCTTTGCAAGTCGGTGATCATTTTGATCCTCCATCTATTTTATTTTTGTTCATAAACCAATACTTTTTTATTATCTTTGCGCCATTCGCGGTAGGCGTTCTTGATTTCCAACTCCCAAACGATGCGCTTGTCGTTGTCTTCAAAGGTGAGTATGTCCATATAGTAGGTGCGATTATGCTTTCCAATAAAGCTTTTTCTGGGGAATTCCACCACGATTTCACCATCTATATTCAGGATGGTAATTTCGTTCAAAAAGACCCCATCGGCAATCTCCACGATTGCACGGGCTTCGACGCTTCCGGTTTGAACGTCGCGAAAGTGTATGTTCATCTGATCTCCACATTCATGGTTCAACCACCTTATTTTTTCCCTGCCATATCGGTCAAGTATTATTTCGGGTTTTCAAGGCTTGAACCGAATCAGGATTTCACCGGCTTCAAATCAAGCCGGGCAACAGCTCTTCAAGTTCAACTGCGCCAAAGAATTCACCCAGGGGAAGCCTGCTCAAAGCATTGCGAATTTCATCCTCGCGGTGGGGCAGACCGGTGAGCGCAGTTTCCAGTTCGCCGATGTCTCTGTTTCCAAAAAAATCTCCGAAAATCTTGATGGCGCCGATATGACCCTTGCGCGCGTTGATGTGGAATTCGATGGTTCCCGCGGCGCAGCGGACCGCGTGAACCTGGTCGTAGGAGGGAAAATTGCCATAGTTCCAATCCCAACTATCGTATTTATCTTTTGCCAGAGCTTGTATGGCGGCTTCTTCCTCTGGGCTGAAAACATGATGACCGGCGCTGGGATATGTTTTTAGAACCTGGGCCTGCACCTGGGCGATAAATTCATCCAGTTCCATGGGCTGAGGTAGGTGTTCGGAAACGTTTGTAACCCGTTTGGCGATGGATTTCACCGCTTTGTCACGAAATTTGAGTGGGTTCGCTTTCAGGGCGGCACTGAGATCTTCAATCTGGGAGGAAAAAAGGATGGTGCCGTGTTGTAGGATTTTGTTCCCAATCTGGGCGCGGGCATTCCCGGAAAACTTCAACCCCTTGATGGTGAGGTCGTTACGCCCCTCCAAGTGCGCGTCCACACCCATTTCCCTCAGAGCTGCCAAAACCGGGGCTGTATATTTGGCAAAGCCGCTTTCCTGGGTTTCGCCGCGTTTCATGATGAAGCTGAAATTGAGGTTGCCCATGTCATGGAAAACCGTTCCGCCACCGGTGAGCCTGCGCACCACAGGGATGCCGCGCTCACGCACCCAGGGCAGATTTATCTCCGCCAGGGTGTTTTGGTTTCGGCCCACGATGATGGCGGCATCGTTGCGATAGAGCAGAAAAACATCCCTGCCATAATTTTGCAGGATGAATTCCTCGCTGGCAATGTTGAAAGGCGCCCAATGGCTGGGACTCACAATGAAAAACATTCGCGCTGTTCCTTTTTTAATGCTTTGCTGAGGACAAACAATTACCCCGCGGGCTTTTGTCAATTTGCTTTTTTATTTCTCCAGCCTCGAATTGCTCAGTGAACTGGAAAAGCATATTCTGCCTCATTTTTGCAAGTTGGCTTCCATCAACCAAAACTGAACCGATTATTTCAGCAAAATTTCCTCACCTATTAAAAACGTCCAAACCCGTGCCGCCAAATGGTTTGAGGAGCATCAATAGCACTCTGACCTGAACCTCGCTTCCTCAAGCCTCCCTTGGTATCCCTTATGTTTCAAAAGTAAACATAAGCGACACATAGAGTTAGGGTCATGTTCAGGTTTTTTCAACAGACTCGTTCTAATATATTTAGGGCTAAAACAAGTTGGGAATTATGGGCTGGGAGCGCTTTTTATTTGCGTCTTGTCTCTGTTCCTTTAAATTGTTAGTTGTAAGCAGAGTTTGAAACACACGCAAAGGAGCAGGAATGGAATCCTTTAGTTTCCACAACCCCACCCGGGTCCATTATGGTGCCGGGATGATAAAAGAGATTGGGCCCGAGATGAAAAGCGCCGGTGTGCGCAAATGTCTCTTGGTTGCAGGAGGCGGGTCCATCAAGGAAAACAACGTCTATCGTCAGGTTTGCGAAAGCCTGGAGGCGGCAGGCATCCAGCGCGTTGAAGCCTGGGGAGTGCAGGCCAATCCCACCCTGGAAAAAACGCGGGAATTGATTGAACTGGCAAAGAAGGAAGGGGTGGACAGCATTCTGGCTGTTGGCGGCGGCAGCGTTATCGACAGTGCCAAAGCCACGGCGGCGGGTTTTTATCTGAACGACATCTGGGCGGCATACACCGGCGAGGAGGCTGTGGAAAAGGCTTTGCCAATTTTCACCGTGCTCACCCTTTCGGCTTCGGGCAGTGAAATGAACGGCGGCGCCGTGATTACCAACACCGAATTGAAACAAAAATGGGGCATGACTTCGCCGCTGCTTTTCCCCAAGGTTTCCATCGTGGACCCCGCCGTGCAATGCAGCCTTCCTTTCCACCAAACCGTGAATGGCGCTTTGGACGCCATCGCTCATATCTTGGAATATTTCTTCATGGACGAGCGCGCGGAGGCGACTTTGGCGATAAATTCGGCCCTGCTGAGAACCATCATCGCCATGACAGACCGGCTTCAGGAAAATTCCTGTGATCTTTCCGCTCGCATGAACCTTGCCTGGAGTGTGACTTTGGCGCTGAATGGCATCAGCGGCGCGGGTTTGGGGGGAGGTGACTGGGCTTGCCACGCCATCGAACACGCTTTTTCGGTTTTGGATCCAAGGATTGCCCACGGAGAGGGTTTGGGCGTGATTTTCCCCGCCTGGATCGAGTATGTGAGCGAACGGGATCCCAGCCGCTTCAGCCTTTGGGCGCGTGAAGTGCACGATTCGGACAGCGTTTCCCACGCTCTGCGCCGTTTTCGGGATAAAATCCAATCCTGGGGCTCTGCCACCAGCCTTTCCGAGCTGGGCATCCGCCAAAATCAACTGCCCGAATTGCGGGATATCATTTTGGATTCCGGTGAGCTGGGCAAGGTGATAAAGCTTGGCCCCGCCGATATTGAAGCCCTGTTGATGCTGGCTTTTTGAAGAAATTGGAGCTTGACAAATGCCGCCCCGCCCAAAACTGGAGCGGAGAATAGCTTTGAAATAGGAAAACGATGAAAGAAAAAATCAGAAAAAAAGGCAGAAAACAGGATTATCAAAAGCCTGATTATACCATCACACCCGTGGCTGAGGGGAAAAAATTCCGCCGCCGCAAACCTTGGCTGCAGGATTGGATTGAAGCCATCTTGTTCGCCTTCGTGGTGGCGATGATTATTCGCAATTACAGCTTTCAAAACTTCATGATCCCTTCGCCGTCGATGGAAAAAACCCTGCTGACGGGTGATTACCTCGTGGCAAACAAGCTCAAGTATTTTTTCACCGACCCCAAACGTGAGGACATCGTTACCTTCCGCTATCCAAAAATCGAGGAAAACACACCGGAGCATCCGGATTATAAAGACAATTTCATCAAGATTTTCCATCCCATTTATATCAACAAGGCGGAAAGCTTTTCAAAATGGCCGCCAACCTGGTTTCACATCAGCTATTACGCGCGGAAAAACGTGGTGAAACGGGTGATTGGCATGCCGGGGGACATAGTTGAACTGCGAGACAAGCAGGTTTACGTGAACGGGAAGCTTTTTAAGGGCGGATATGAATGTTATGATATACCGATTCCCACCCCTCCGGATGCGCCGCAGCAGATTATTGCCCACAGTTTTCAGGAAGGCGAAATTGACCGCATCATCACGGTTTCGGATTGGTATAAGCCCCACATCGTGCCTGCGGACAGCAGCAAAGGCATTCCCGATCGCAAGATTTACAACCGCGACTGGTTTGGTCCCATCCGGGTTCCCGAAGGAAAGTATTTTGTTTTGGGAGACAACCGCGACGTGAGCGAAGACAGCCGCTATTGGGGCTTTTTGGACCGTAGCGATATCACGGGCACACCCTGGCTCATTTTCTTTTCCAAGGGCATTGAATACAATAAGCTTTACGATAGCCCGCACATTCGCTGGGATCGCATGTTCCGCATGGCCGGAAAGAAAAAGACTCCGGCGCGGTCTGGCTAAAAAGGACAGGGCATGGCAGAGAGCAGGGCTCCAGCCGTCTATCTGCACATCCCATTTTGCCTGAAACGCTGTCCTTATTGCTCTTTTTTTAGCCAAAATCTTTCCCGTGAGGTGCTTTCAGAATACCTGGAGGCTCTGGATGGTGAGATCATACTTTGGCAAAAAAAGGACCCATCCCTCAAAAAAGCCAGAACTCTGTATTTTGGCGGAGGAACACCCTCGCTGCTGAGCTCGGAGCAGATTCTGAGAATCAGTGGGCATTTCGGCTTGGAGCCGGGGGCGGAAGTCACTTTGGAGGTGAATCCTGAACAGATAAATCCAAAATGGCTGGGAAAGCTGGCCACAACCCCGGTAAATCGTCTCTCGCTTGGCTTGCAAAGCTTTGATGATGAAGAGCTTGCCTGGCTGGGACGGCGGAGCAAATCTGAAGACTATCCCCGCCTTGTGAAGCTTTGCCGGGATTTTGGTTTTGAAAACATTTCCTTGGATTTTATCTACGGTCTGCCTGGTTCGGATGCCGAGGGTCTTAAATGTAATCTGGACAAGTATTTGGAATTGGAGCCGGAGCATATTTCCGCCTATTTGCTAACACCGGATGAGGATACAGCCTTGGGGAAAAAGCTCGCCAGCGGGGAGCAGGTCCCTCTGCCGGATGACGAAAACCTGGCAGCGCACTACAAAGCGCTGCGGCAAAAGCTGTTGGCGGCAGGGTTTGAACACTATGAAATCTCAAATTTCTGCCGTCCAGGACGCTCCTCCATCCACAACCTGAGCTATTGGAAAAACCAGCCATATCTTGGTTTGGGGGCTTCGGCTTCGGGCTGGCTGCCACCGCTGCGCTATACAAATCCCGCCAGCCAGAAAGAATATACGGAATTTATCCAACGGGGTGAATTGCCTTTCACTGGCGAAGAATACCGCCCCCACGAGGCTTGGGCGGATCATTTTATGATGGGAATGCGGCTTCTGGAAGGAGTGGATCTGGATGAGTTGCAAAACCTCTACGGCTGTGACCCTCTGCGGGGGAAAGAGGCGGAAATCCAGAGACTGCGTGCTGCGGGGCTGATTGAGCTTGTTGGTCGACGTTTGCGGTTGACGCCGGCGGCTCTGTTTGTGTCGAACGCTGTGATTGCGGAGCTATTGTGAAACTGGAGGAATTGCGTCAAAACCTTGCTGACGCCATCTGTGGCAGCCGTTTCGAGACGAAGACATATTTTGTGGGCGGCTGTGTCCGGAATCAGCTTTTACGGCGTCCCATCCAGCTTTCGGACGTGGACATCGCTGTGGAACTTCCCGATGGTGGCATCGCTCTGGCAAACTTTTTGGCAGAAAAAGAGGGGTTGTCACAACCCAAAACGCATCCAGATTTCGGAACGGCGAGCATGGAATACCTGGGCATTCAACTGGAATTTGTGATGACCCGTGGTGAGCATTACCGCCCGGGAAGCCGCTTTCCAGAAGTGCGTTTTGCCACTTTGGTGGAAGACTGTTTGCGGCGGGATTTCACCGTTAACGCACTTTATATGAAAATTGTGGATGGCACCATTCTAGACCCAGATGGAAGGGGGCTTCGCGACCTTGAAAAGCGTTTGCTGCGCAGCATTCGTGAGCCACGAAAGTCTTTTCAAGAGGATCCGCTCAGGATTTTGCGTGCTTTGCGTTTTGCCGCTGTGCTCGATCTTGAAATTGAAAAACAAACTTGGGAAGCCCTGCGCGAATCGGCTTCCCTAATCCAAAACCTCAGCCAAAACAATATCCAGGATGAGATGAAGCGCATGAATCAAACAATCACCCCGACTCAATCAAAAAGATGGGAAGAACTGACTAAACTCTGCGCGATTTCAATTAAGTGATGGACGGCAGCGTTTTATGCCACCAAAAAAGAGGGGCAGAAGCCCCTCTCAATACAGCCGATATTTTATAATCAATTAAACTTGCTGGTGATATCCTCACCACCGGGGAGTTTGAAAAACCTGAATTGTTCCAGCCTGATATCCGGGTCGGATTGAATATCAATCTGGTCTTTATAGGCGTTTAACACGCCGCTGTTTTTGGCAATATGGTCTGCAAGCTCCGGATTGACTTTCAGGCGCAGGCGTGAGTTTTGGATAAAATAATCAGCACGGCTCAACCAACGGTGGATGCGCATTAAAAGTGTGTCGTTCGAGATAACTCTTCCGGTGCCGTGGCAGGTGGGGCAGGTGACGGAAAAGTTTGCTATCAGCGTGGAACGCATACGTTTGCGTGTAACTTCCACCAGCCCCAGTTCGGTGAAGCTATAAACCTTGTTTTTGGCACGGTCGCGGCGCAGACCCTTGCGCAGGGTGTCCAAAACTTCCTGCTTGTTTTGCTCGTTCAGCATGTCTATGAAATCGATGATAATCACCCCTGAAAGGTCGCGCAGCCTGATTTGTCTGGCTATTTCGGCAGCGGCTTCCAGGTTCGTTTTTTTGATGGTTTCCTCATAGTTTGTTTTGCCGGTGAAGCTGCCGGTGTTGATATCGATGGCCACCAGCGCTTCGGTTTGCTCGATTTTTATATTTCCCCCGCTGGGAAGGTAGATGCGGGAATGGAAAACGGAATCGATTTTCTTTTCTATGCCCCAAGCGTCGAAAATTGGGGAATCTTCCTTATAGATTTCGACGGCGGGGATGAGCTCCGGTGAAAAATCTTCGAGGTGGCGGATAATGCTTTTGGCGAAGGCCTTGTTGTCGATGATGAGCCGGTCCACGTTTTCGCCAAAAAGGTCGCGGATGAGGTAGTTTTCGAGGGCGTTTTCCTCAAATACGCAGACCGGGCCTTTGAGGTGTTTAATCTGTTTATCGATTAATTTCCAAGTTTTGGTGAGAGCTTTGTATTCGGCTCGGAGTTCGTCTTCTTCACAGCCTTCGGCTTCGGTGCGCACAATCAGCCCAAAACTGGGGTCTTTGAATGAGGACAGGATGTTGCGGATGCGCCCGCGCTCGTTTTGGCTATAGATTTTGCGGGAGATGGCAATTTTGTTTTTATTCGGGAAAAGCACCAGGTATTTTCCAGGGATGGAGATTTGACCGGTGAGGCGGGCACCTTTTGAGCCCAAGGGTCCTTTGTGGACCTGCACAACAATTTCCTGTCCGGATTTTAACAGGTTTCCAATCTGGGAGGAATCCTTTGGGTTGAGGCGGGGACGCTGTTTGCTATCGCTTTCAAACATATCCAAAAAGTCTGTGACGATGTCTGAATAATGCAAAAAAGCGGTGCGCTCGAGACCAATCTCGATGAAGGCTGCGCCCATGCCGGGTAAAACGTCTTTCACGATGCCTTTATAGATGTTGCCAACCACATTTTGCTTGTCTTTGCGCTCTACAAAGAGCTCCACCAGTTTGTTATCTTCCAAAACGGCCACCCTTTTTTCCATGGGGTGCACGTTTACCACTATCTCTGTGTGAAATTTATCTTTTCTCATGGCTTGAATCCGTCGTTTTATTTATTGATCCAAGCGGAAGGGGCAAAAGTAGAGCCATTCACGCATTGGCAGGGTTTGCAGCAAGTAAGTTTCCAGGCGCTTAAGGGGGCTGGTTTCCTGATGTTTCAAGCCAGCAACAAGGCTTTTGAAAAATCCGCCTTCACGTAAGGCTTCCCAAACTCCGATGGTTTTCGGATACTTTTTCAAGCCGTATTTTGTGATTCCGGCAAGTTCAGCGGCTTTTTTGACAGCTGTATCCAAATCGCCAATTCCATCTACCAAGCCCAGGGCAAGCGCGTCGGAGGCGATGAAAACACGTCCTTCCGATACCGCATCGATGCGTTCCGGCCCAATCTTGCGCGCATCCATCACACGTTGGCGGAATTCGGCGTAAACCGCTTCGGAATCACGGTTTAGCGAGGCAAGCAATTCGGGGTCATAGCTCTCAAAGATGCTGCCGAAACCAGAGAATTTACCATAGCTGAGGGTCTGGCTGTCAACACCAAGTTTATTACTCAGTTCCTTGGCTTCGGGCAGGGCCATGATCACGCCGATGGAGCCTGTGATTGTGTGTGGGTCTGCGATGATGTGGTCTGCCGCGCAACTGATATAGTAGCCGCCAGAGGCTGCAACTCCACCCATCGAGACCACCACGGGCACTTTCAAGGTTTTGAGCTGTTGGTGAATGAGTTCAGATTCCAGCGCGGAGCCACCGGGGCTGTTCACACGCAAAACCACAGCCTTCACGGCGTCGTCTTTTTCGATGGAATTCAGGATTCTGGAAACCTTGGCCGCGCTGATGCTGGCATCTGAACTATATCCGCTGGCGGAAGAAATGTTGCCGCTTAGGTTTACAATCGCGATTTTGTTGCCAGTACTGGAGGATTCCGCGGGAGACGCATAACTTGAGATCGAGATGGCTTTATTCTTTTCGATTTTATACTGCGCGCGCACTTCTTCCCAGGTGGCGGCTTCATCGATGAGGCCCCAGGTTTTGGCATCTGTTGCGTTGATGATGAGGTCGGGGCGGTTTTCATAAATATCCCAAACCCGGGTGGAATCGATTCCACGGGCTGCGCTGATGTTTGCCCGCAGCAAATCGTAACGTCCTTTGAAAGCTTGGCGCATGTTTTGCTCCGCCTCAGGGCTGAGAGAGCGCCGGGAGTAGGGTTCACCGGCACCTTTGTAGTCTCCGGCCTGCATCACGTGCATTTTGACACCCAGTTTTTTGAGGGCCTCACTGTAGAAGAGGACGTTTCCGGAAACGCCTTCCAGCATGATTCCCGCTGAGGCGGAAGGGTCCATGTAGATTTTGTCTGCCATGGAGCAAAGCAGGTAGTCGTTTTGGGAAACAATTTCCGCGTGGGCGATCACGGGTTTTTTGCTGAGCTTAAAATCTTGAAGCGCGGCTTTGATCTCGTTTAGGTTGGGCTGATTGATCGCGGCTCCACCGGGGCGGATCACGATGCCTTTTATTTTGCCGTCGTTCGCGGCTTTTCGAATGCGGACACAGATATCGTCCACGCTGAGAGAGCCAAAATTCAAAAATTCCGGTCCGTTAATCTCAGTGTAATCCGGCACGCTGCCGCTGGGGTTCAAAACCAGCCAGCTACCTTTGGAAACGCTTGCTCCCTTGAAAGGACTGGCGAGGAAATATCCTGCCACAAAGGTTCCAATCAGAATGAGTACAATGACGCCGCAGCCAAGTAAAATGCCATTTCTTGTTTTCATGGGGAAAACTCCTTATTTAAAAATGGGTGTGAAAATGGTGGATTGAAAAATTGAGTGGCGGAGATGCTGGGATTCGAACCCAGGATACGCGTTTTGCACGTATACACGATTTCCAATCGTGCTCCTTCAGCCAACTCGGACACATCTCCGCGCTTGGAAAAGCCATCTTTTTGAAAGCACATAATCTGTCAAACAAAAATCAATGCCGGAAGTGGCGAATACCGGTGAAAAGCATGGCAATACCGAAGGAATCGCAGGCCGCAATCACGTCCTGATCACCTTTGGAGCCTCCGGGCTGGACTATCGCGCGAATGCCTTGGGAATGCAGTTCGTCGATGGAATCCCGAAAAGGGAAAAAGCCGTCGGAAGCGCAAACTGCACAGCTTAAATCATGGCCAAATTTCTGAGCTTTCCACAGCGCCAGATGCAGAGCGTCGATGCGGCTGGTTTGGCCGGCGCCCAAGCCAAAAACACGGTTTGTTCCGATGATTGCGATTGCATTTGAACGCAGTAGCGACACAGCTTTCCAGGCAAAAGCCAAAGCTTCCCGCTCGCTGGGATCCGGTTCTCTTTGCGTCACGGTTTTCCATTCATTGGGGTCATCATTTACATGATCACAGCTTTGCAGCAGCCAGCCTTGAGGCAGATCCTTCAATTCCCAGTTTGCTTTTTCCACCAGATTGCAACTGGATTGGATCAGTCTCCGTTTCTTTTTCCGGCGCAAAAAATCAAGAACTCCATCCTCATAATCAGGCGCGATGATGATTTCGGTGAAAACTTGATCGATAAGTTTTGCTGTTTCCAGGTTCAAGGGGCGGTTCAGTCCCACAATGCCGCCAAATGGGGATTGGGTGTCGGCAGCGAATGCTTTTTGATATGCTTCGGCTAGGTTGACACCAATTCCTATCCCACAAGGATTGCAGTGTTTTACAATCACCACTGCGGGGGCTTCGAAGAGCCTCAACGCCTGAAGGGTGGCGGCAATATCCAGGTGGTTGTTGAAAGAAAGTTCCTGTCCGTGTAGAAGTTGCAAGTTTGCATCAGGTTTGGCATAGATGCCAGCTTGTTGATGCGGGTTTTCGCCGTAACGCAGTGATGCTTGCAAAGCGCTATTAATTTTCAGGGTGGGGGGCAGCTCCTTTGCTGTAGTTTTTTCCTTGGTCAAAAAATAGTCGGCAATTTCAGCGTCGTAATCCCGAACGTGTTCAAATGCTTTGCGGGCAAGCTCTCGGCGTGTTTCAAGCTTTGTTTCGCCATCTTCTTCAATCTGATTTATCACTTTGGAATAGTCTGTCGGATCGCAGAGAACAGTGACAGAGGCGTGGTTTTTTGCTGCCGCGCGCAGAAGACTGGGGCCGCCAATATCGATGTTTTCAATGATTTCCTGGTCTTCCACGTTTTCTTTTTCGCGGGTTTTGGCGAAAGGGTAGAGGTTTACGGCTACTAAATCAATCTTTTTTATGCCATGTTCCGCCAGGGTTTCCAAATGCTCCTTTTTTGTGCGGTCTGCCAAAATACCAGCATGAACCTTTGGGTGCAGGGTTTTAACACGTCCGTCCAGAATTTCGGGGAAACCGGTAAGTTCGGAAATGTCGATCAGTTCCGGACAAAACTTCCTCAGATATACAGCCGTTCCGGATGTTGAAAGAATGGTAAAACCAAGTTTGGACAAACTTTTGGCAAGGGTTTCCACACCGCTTTTATCGGAGACTGATATCAAGGCGTATTTGCTCATTTTTCCTCTTCGGATTGCTTTAACAATTTTTTAAGTTCTGCGCTGCTGATCGTTTTTTCCAGCATTCCTTGCAATTTACCATCGGAGAACAACTCAACGCAGACTCTAGCCAGATTCTGCGGCTTGTCGTCGTCTGCATTGGTTTTATCTTCAAACACTGCCACCATCACGATTCCGCTTAGGATAATCAGCCAGTTTACATATATCCACAAAAGAAAGATGGGTAATGCTGAGAGGGTGCCGTAAAATTTGTGATAACTGGTCATGCGGTAGATATAAAAATCAAAACCGCTCTTCACCAGCAGCCAAATGATGGCAGTCCAAAAAGCGCCACGCACCAGCGACATACGTTCCACTTTTATAGATGGCATCAATGTATAGAGAAACACCAGGAGGAAAAACTGCATCGCGAACGGAATTAAGTAGGTGATCCAATTCAGAAGGGGCAGTTTCAACAAGCGCGAGATCATTGGCAGCGAAGAACTTGATAGCAGTATCGCCAGGATGAAAACACCCAGGATAATGGTACCCAAAAACTTTATGAGTTGTTGAAACGGACTTTGCCGGGGTTTGAATTCCATTTTCAGAATGCGATCGAAGGAATCGCGAATCACTCTGAACAACGAATAGGATGAAACCATCATTACAATGAAGTTTATCGCGTTAAACCCAGCCCGACCTTCCAACATTCCTTCGATAACACTGTTCAAGGCAAACGCGGAAGTCGGTATCAAATGGTCTGAAATGATCGAAAACAGCTTTTCCCTGAGATTCAAAAAAGGCAGGTCCGGCGCTATGAGCAGGATGAAAACCACGAAGGGCACGAAACCCAAAATGGTTATATAAGTGAGCGAGCCCGCTTCACGCATCACTCTTTCGCGAGTTATCAATTGCCACCAGCGTTTTAGGAAGTTCCAAAAATCCGCCATCAGCTGTTTTCGTGCCTTGGGTTTGCTGATGTACTGCCAAGTTTTTCTTAGATCAATGCCAGCGGCTTTGGCAGTGGTGGCCAGCAGCGAGCCGATATTGGCAAAAATCCCTCGTTTTTCTTTGTTCTTCATTTGTTTGTCTTTCATTAAAAAATATGCGACTTTGGCTTGACTTCGCTTGTGCGTCAGCGAGGTGGGCGCTTGTCTAAACAGTGTTTTTCTCTTATTTTCAAGCCTTTTACCCATTATTCCACATCAAGCCAAAATGTCAAATAGAAAAAAGCATCTTCAGCTCAGTGAACATGAATCGAGTCGTACGCGGTGGTTTTTTTGATTCCCGATGATACTATTATCACACATTAAACAACATGATATGATATCCATACTCAAGGGCTTGAAAACATTTTTCTTTTCGAGATTGTGACATATTGGAAGAAAATATTGGTTTGCCTTGAAATACGTTTCTGGTTACTTTATGATTATATCTTGATTAAAAACTAAGGAGTTAATAATGGAAAACATGAAAACAGGAATTCCCTTATTGGGAGACAAATTCCCCGAAATGAAAGTTGTGACCACCAGTGGTGTGATGAATCTGCCTGAGGATATGAAGGGTAAATGGTTTGTTCTCTTCAGCCATCCTGCTGATTTCACACCCGTTTGCACTACCGAGTTTGTGGCCTTTCAAAAGCGCTACGAAAAGTTCAAGGAACTCAATACAGAATTGATTGGCTTGAGTGTCGACCAAGTTTTCAGCCATATTAAATGGGAAGAGTGGATTCAGGAAAAACTTGGTGTCGAAATTCAATTCCCCATTATTGCCGACACCGGAGCGGTGGCAGGTAAATTGGGGCTCGTGCATCCTGGAAAAGGCACAAACACCGTCCGCGCGGTGTTTATCGTTGACGCCGATGGCATAATTCGTATTATGTTTTACTACCCCCAGGAGCTTGGACGCAACATGGATGAAATCCTCAGGGCAGTAAAAGGCATGCAGATTGCGGACAAAAACAATGTTGCCATTCCCGCTCAGTGGCCAGATGGAGAATTGTTTGGCGACCGCGTAATCATTCCACCCGTCACCGATGTGGAAGCTGCACGCAAGAGACTCGAAGGTGCCAAAACTGGCGAATATGAGTGCCTTGACTGGTGGCTCTGTCACAGGGAACTCTAAACCAAATTAAACATTACACGATGTACCGTCCCTCCATGTGGGGGACGGTTTTTTGTGTCACATTTCAAAATGGCATTTGAATATGAGTTGGCGTGCGAGATTCAGGATGTGGTTGGACTAATAATTGTCTATTAGATGTTTCAATCAAGTGGCAATGCCGCCCCAATAATTCATCTGCAGTTTAATCAATTAATTACATATCTTAATTGCGGAGCATACCCATCATATTTACCCGCTCGGGTTGGAAAGGAATCAAAAAAGGTCCCGGTAAAACCGGGACCTTAATTATAAGGGAGTGGTCAATCTTATTTAACGATGACCATCTTTTTGGTTTGGTTGGTGGTTTGGGTGCTCAGCTTGTAGAGATAGATACCGCTGCCGCAGGCTTTGCCATTGGTGTCGGCACCATTCCAGCTAATGTTGTGGCTGCCTTGTCCAACCTTGAAGGTTTTCACAAGCTTGCCCTGCAAGTTGTAAATGGAAAGAGTGGCGTTTTCGCCTTCTTTCACTTCAACAGCGATGGTGGTGCTGTTGTTTGCCTTGAAGGGGTTGGGATAGGCGTTTTTCAACTCGCTGACCTGGGGATAAACTGGGGGCACCTCACCTTGAACGCTGATGCTGACAGGACCAAAGAATTCGCTTTTGTTAGCTTCGACGCTTTCCAAGTAATACAGATAAGTGCTGCCAACTTCGACTTCGTTATCCAAAACAGTGTAGCTTTGCGTTTGGCTGGTGTTTGTCGCCTGAATCAATGTGGGTGTGATCAGGATCGCATTATCTTGAATACTGGGCTCATAACGATATACCCGATATCCCAGCAAATTGCTTTCAGACTGTGTTATCCAATTGATTTGCACATAATTCAAGGCAGTGAGGGTGGCAGTGAAGCTGCTGAGTTCAACGGGGGTATAATCGGGAATATCCGTATTGAAACTCATCACAAAAATAAAATCCACACCATTATCCATTGGGAAGAAAGCACTGCTATTGGTGATCGTGTAGGATATTGGGTTCCATGGGCTCCAGCCTGAGGGAACTGGATCGAGTTCCCAGAGTCCAAAAAGTTCGCTTTTAGTTGGTTTGCTGATTTCTACGTATGGCGTAATCGCGTCTGTCGGAACTGTTTGTCCCATATCGACGCCGTTGTGCCATATTGTGAAAGTTCCATGAAGGTTGGTAACGTTGGTCTGCACTCTAACAATATAGGCTCCAAACAAGCCTCCACAGGCCAACACTGCAATTACTGCTAATAATACAAATTTTTTCATACCTTTTACTCCTTGTTAGGTTGCCCAAGTTTTGCCGAGCGCAAGGTGCAACCTATTTCCTCTCAATCGCCCGGCTGAAAACATGCTGGTAAAAGCGCATGCTCTCGCCATACACAATATATTCTAATCGCACCCTTAAGCGCGACCATTTACATTCTGGGGTCAATCTAATCTCAGGGCATTTACGTGTCAAGCATTTTTTTCGTCATTTTCAATTTCATTTGTAGATTTCCCTCCAGTCTGAATCAAAAACAATGATAAAAACTTTGCGCAACGCTCACTCAAGCAATATATTATGGGTAATATTGAAATTTTAAAAGCCTTTTTTATGTCGAACAATATGTGGAATCCAACATCAAAAAAGCAGTTGACAGATATGCCACGCCTAAAAATGTGACCATAAATCAAAGTGCGAACTTTCAAGGAGCAAGATAAATGAAACAGGGAATACACCCCAAATATGAAGAAGTAACCGTACGCTGTGCCTGCGGTAACGAATTTCAAACCCGTTCCACCAAAGGCAACCTGCATGTGGATATCTGTAACGTTTGCCATCCTTTTTACACTGGAAAACAGAAGATTATCGACACTGCCGGTCGAGTTGAAAAATTCAACAAGAAATACAACATCAAAAACGAAGAATAGCACAACGTTCAAAACCGCCATTTCACCGTAGCTCCAAGCTTGGGAGATGGCTTTTTTTGTGCCGCAAAAAAGAAATGAAGGATTTTGGAAATGGAAGTTAAAAAAGAAATCAGTGTTGGTGGGCAAGCCGTAATTGAAGGTGTGATGATGCGTGGGCCGGAATCCATTGCCACTGCGCTGCGTCGCCAAGATGGCACAATTGAACTTTTCAAGGAGCCTTTCACCAGCAAAGCCAAAAAAGGCAGTTTTTTGGGTGTGCCCATCATCAGGGGCTTCGTATCTTTGATTGAGATGTTGAATATTGGCATGAAGACCCTCACGCTTTCAGCAAACAGAGCGGAATTGGATATCAAAGCCGAGGAAGAAGCCAATGGAAAAAAGCAAAAAGAAAAGAGTAAAGTTGCCCTGCAAGTGGAAAATATCATCAGCTACATTTTTGCCTTTGGCCTGGCTTTTATACTTTTCGCCTGGCTACCCTACAGGATTGCAGATTGGATTGGTCTTTCAAAACAGAATTTCTATTTCAATCTATTCGCCGGCAGCATCCGCATCGTGTTTTTCGTGTTCTACATTTGGCTGATCAGTCGTCTCAAGGACATCCACAGGCTTTTCCAATATCATGGCGCGGAACATAAAAACGTGAACGCCTACGAAAAAGAGACCGGGCTGGAAATCTCTGCAATCCAGAGCAACACCACCATTCACCCGCGTTGTGGCACCAGCTTCATGTTTTTTGTTTTGTTGGTGGCTATCCTGATCTTTTCCGTGACAGACACCCTGGTTTCCGTGTTCATTATAAAAGGTCAGGTCCCGATGGCTCTGCGTTTGGGTTACCACTTTCTTTTGATTCCTCTGGTTTCAGGCGTCAGCTACGAAATCCTGAAATTCAGCGGCAAAAACCTGAAACATCCTGTGGTGAAGATTCTCACTGTACCCGGAATGGCTTTGCAGCGCATCACCACCCAGCAACCTGATGACCTCATGGTTGAAACCGCGTTGGTAGCGATGAAAGCCGCTCTGGACATGGATTTGGATGGACACCAAGTGAAGGTGATGCAAAGCTGATGTTACCCCGCGAAAAACTGGAGGGTTTGAAACAGGAATTGGCTGAGTTGCAGGAAAAGCTCTCGGATAGCAGCATATTGAGCGATCCACGCCGCTATAAAGAACTCTCTCGCAGAAACAAAGAACTCTCCCAAATCTGCGCAGAGTGGGATCTTTATCAAAATCTTGAAACACAAGCCCGGGACGCGGAGCAAATTATAAAAACGGAAAATGACCCCGAGATGCTTGAGCTTGCCCGAGCGGAACTGGATGATCTCAATAGCCAAATGGCAGCAAGCGAAGAAAAACTGCGAGATTTGCTCATTCCCAGCGATCCAAATGATGGCAAAAATGCGATTGTGGAAATCCGCGCTGGGACCGGAGGCGAGGAAGCCGCGCTTTTTGTGGCTGATCTCTACCGCATGTATGGCTATTATTCTGATCAAAAAGGCTGGAAACTCCAACTTTTGGATTTGAACGAAACCGGTTTGGGCGGCTACAAAGAAATAATCTTCATGCTCAGCGGTGAAGATGCCTTTGGCATGATGCGTTTCGAAAGTGGCGTACACCGCGTTCAACGCATCCCAGTCACCGAATCCGGAGGCCGCATCCATACCTCCGCTGTCAGTGTGGCTGTGCTTCCTGAGGCTGAAGATATCGATGTGGAAATCAACGAAAACGAACTCCGCATCGATGTTTACCGCAGTACCGGCCACGGTGGCCAAAGTGTGAACACAACTGACTCCGCGGTCCGCATCACGCATGTTCCCACTGGAATAGTGGTCACCTGTCAAGACGAAAAATCTCAGATTAAAAACAAGGCCAAGGCAATGAAAGTCCTGCGTTCCAGGCTCCTGGACGCGGAAATCAGTCGCCAGGAACAGGAAATCGCCCGTTCTCGAAAAGCCCAAGTCAGCACCGGAGATCGTTCCGCCAAGATACGTACCTACAATTTTCCCCAATCCAGAGTCACAGATCACAGAATAAACTTGACAAGCCACAACCTCGATGCTTTTCTGGCAGGAAACATCGACGAGTTTGTCCAAGCTCTGCGAATGGCTTGGCGCAGCGAAAAGGTTAACGAATAATGTCAATACCACTTTTAATTCTTTGGATCGCGGTTTTTTTGCTTCTGCTGACCCTGTCTTTTCTGTTTTCCGGAATCGAAAACGGGGCGGTTTCCATCAATATGGTGGAATTGGAAAGCAGGGCCCGCAAAGACAAATCTGCCGCCACGCTGTTTCGGGAACTGCAACACAAGGATCGTGTTTTGGGAACCACCCTGCTGGGGAACAGCCTTGTAAACATCTTGATTGCAAGCCTTTCCACCTTTGTCGTGAAGGAATATATCGGCGGTTTCGATGCAAAATACACCGCGTTGGTGGTAGGTGCTGTCGTTCTCGTATTTGGAGAGGTGATACCCAAATCCATCTTTCGTGACCACGCCGACGTCCTCATGCCCAAGTTTTATCCCTTCCTGCGTGTTTTCCAATTTCTTTTCAGACCACTGGTAAAAGGAATTTCCTGGCTGAACGCGGCCTTGAGAAAACTGCTCAAACTATCCGATGTCAACGAGTTCGACTACCTGACGAAAGACGACATTTCCTACCTCATTTCGCTGACCCAGGATGACGATGAGGACGAACCGAGGCTGGAAATGATTGAAGACGCGCTTGAATTCACGGATCAGGTTGCCCGCAACGTGATGGTTCCACGCACGGAATTGATTGCCATTCCAGCCACCGCCACTGTTGCCGAAGCCATCGAAATTGCCCGTGAAGAAGGATATACTCGCTACCCCGTTTACGGAAAAAACCTTGACGATATCACAGGCATTCTCATCATCTACGATATCTTGAAAACAGGACAAACAACTGATGTGACGGTGGATAAATTACTCCGCGAACCCTTTTTCACGCCCGAAAACACAAACCTCGACGTATTGCTCAGCGAAATGCAAAAACACCGTCGCAGCATTGCCATCGTGGTTGATTCCTATGGCGGAACCTCTGGCATCGTGACCATGGAAGACATTCTGGAAGAAATCTTTGGCGACATTGCGGATGAATATGACGAGGAAGAAGAAATTCCCGAAGTGGAACAGGTGGCACCAAACACCTGGTTGGCACAGGCGGACACAGAGATTGATCGCCTGGAGGATGAATATGGCATCACGCTTCCTGAAGGTGATTATGAAACTTTGGCGGGTCTGATTCTGGATCGCATTGCCCGCATCCCCCACCAGGGTCAGATTATCAATGTGGAGCCATACCGCCTCCAAATCCTGCAAGCCACCGAAAAGAAAATCATCAAAGTTAAAATACATAAAACAGATACAAGAGGTGAACCATGAAACTGATGGAATGCGTTCCAAACTTCAGTGAAGGCCGTGATCAGGCCATCCTGGATGCGATCGCTGCATCCATCCGCGCCGTCAAAAACGTCGTTTTGCTCGACCTTGACCCCGGTGCGGACACAAACCGAACAGTTTTTACCATGGCTGGAGAGCCGGAAGCCGTTGTGGAAGCAGCTTTCCAGGCCATAAAAAAAGCCGCTGAACTCATCGACATGAGCAAACATCGCGGCGAACATCCCCGCATGGGCGCAACTGACGTGTGCCCCTTCATTCCAATTTCTGGAATGACCATGGAAGAATGCGTGGAATATGCTCACAAACTTGGAAAAAGAGTGGGCGAAGAACTCGGCATCCCAGTTTATCTATATGAAAATGCCGCCTCCAAAGAAGAATGGCGCAATCTTGCCAATGTGAGATCCGGCGAATATGAGGCTCTGTCCGAAAAAGCCAAAGACCCAGATTGGAAACCGGATTATGGCCCCCACACTTTCAACGCCCGCAGCGGCGCGACAGCCATCAGCGCGCGCGAATTTTTGATTGCCTACAATATTAATCTGAACACCCGCGACAAAAAGAAAGCGCACGATCTCGCGCTCACCATCAGGGAAAAAGGCCGTGTCGCCCGAGACGAAGCGGGAAAAATTGTCCGCGACGAAAATGGAGAAAAAGTCAACGTGCCGGGGCTTTTCTCACATTGCAAAGCAGTTGGTTGGTACATCGACGGTTACGATCGCGCCCAAATCAGCATCAACCTCACAAATTACAAAATCACTCCGCCTCATCTCGTGCTGGAAAAAGTGCGTGAACTCGCTTGGGAAAAAGGAATACAAGTCACTGGCAGCGAATTGGTTGGCTTGCTTCCCAAAGCCGCTTTGCTGGAGGCTGGAAATTATTACCTTGAACGTTTGGGCGAAAGCACCGGCCTTCCTGAAAGAATGGTGATGGATACAGCCATCCAATCCATGGGACTGGCGGAATTGGGCCCCTTCGATTTGGATAAAAAAGTGATTGAATATGCCATCGCGCCTGCAGATAGCCTCTGTGCGTTAAGCCTGGAAGCTTTTGCAGACCTGCTTTCAACTGATTCCCCCGCTCCGGGAGGAGGCAGTGTTGCAGGACTTTGCGTGGCACTTTCCGGAGCGCTTTCCGCCATGGTTTCAAACCTCACAATAGACAAAAAAGGCTATGAAAAAGTACAGGATGCAGTGCGTGAATACGCTCCCCAAGGCCAGGATATCAAACTGCGCGCTTTGCAATGTATCGACAACGATACCAACGCTTTCAACGCTTTGATGGATGCAATGCGCCTTCCCAAGAAAACAGATGAAGAGACCGCTTTCCGCGACGCCGAAATCGAAAGAACAACCCAGCAGGCCATCCTTATCCCCTTCAAAACCTTGGAGATAGCCTGCGAAGCCATCAATCTGGCAGACAAGGTGGCGGACGTCGGAAATGTGAACGCTCTCTCCGATGCCGGAGTGGCAGCTCTCACCGCTCTCAGCGCTGCAAAAGCGGCGGATTACAACATCCTCATCAACCTTGCCGGCAGCAAGGACGAAGCTTTCAAAACCGACATCAAAGCCCGCGCCGCCGGAATCGTTAAAGATTGCCAGGAACTTGCAGATACCATTGAAAGCAAGATCCGCGCTCGCATGTGATTGATTTCAACAGATAAAAACCCTGGTGGTGGGGCATTTTCCCGCCGCCGGGCTTGAATTCTGATGCTCGCGCTCCAAATTATTCTCTATCTGATCCTGGTTTTGCTGAACATTCTGGACGGTGTTTCCACCTGGAAAGTTGTGCGTCCCAGACACTTGCACCGCGAACGAAACCCTGTGGCGCGTTGGATGTTTGCCAAACTGGGTCTTCTGCCAGGCCTTATTTTGGCAGAATTGCTCTGGATTTCATTCATCACCGCGGTGGTTTTCCTGCTGGGAAGCTTTCCCGTTTGGGGACATATCGTTTTGATATTATTGATTTTAGGCATAACCATATTTACCTGGATTGTGGTGGGTAATTTCAAAAACTGGCGTGGCATCCGTGGGCGTCAATTGGCACAAGAACAAGGATCGGAGACCAAAAAATGCTAAAAACGCTTGCCAGGATTGGAGACAGCTATCCCCTGCTTGTGGGACAGCTTTTCGTTTTTCTGGTTTTGAACATCCTGGATGGACATTCCACTTGGAAAGTAGTGAAACCGGATCATTATTATAGAGAGAAAAATCCCATGGCCCGCTGGGTTTTGCGCAAGCTTGGCGCCCTGCGCGGGATAGTTGTGTTCAAGTTTGTGCTGCTTATGTTTTTAGGCGGCATCCTCGCCTTCTATGGGAAAAAAGAAACCCGTTCCCTGAATGTAATGTTCGGCGTCGCCAATCTCGTGTTTTTGGGCGTGGTTATCAATAACTATCGGGTTCACAAAAAAATCAATTCCAAAAGGAGCCAACCATGGGAAATATCTTAAAAATCTTGTGTCTGGTTTTGGTCCTTTCAGCGGCGGTTCTGCCGTTTTTTGCGCAGGTCAATGGAGACTTGCAATATATTGGAGATAAAGCAATTCTGCACGTTTGGGGAAGCCACCACGAGCGCGGCCATGCCCAGGGATATCTGATTGCCGAGCCCATCCTCGACGTGTTCGATGAATTTTTCTGGATCATGTTTATGTTCTCGGATTCCGTTTGGTATCAATATCTTAAGGGCTTGCACACAGATCATTTCGACAACGATCCGCGCATTGTGGAAGAAACCCAGGGATTGATTCAAGGCATTGTGGATTCCGGTGCCAGCCTCTATCACGCCGGGCTGCAACGGGATTTGGATCACACAGACTTCCTTTTCATGAATGCGTTTTTGGATATGCAGCACGTGTCCAAGTCCGCTGGGGACAACCAGATGCAGCTGGGCTGTTCCTCCCTGTCCAGTTGGGGCATTTCCACTGCCGAAGACGACCTCCTGCAAGGCGCTTCCGTCATCACGCGCTGGCTGGATTGGTCTCTTTATGATTCCATTGTGGATAACCCGCTTGTTGTGATCCATCATCCCAGCGAACCGGACGAACAAAAATGGCTTTCAGCAACCATCCCCGGAATTTTGGGCGCCGTAACTGCCGTTTCCGAACACGGAGTTTGGGCTTCGTTGAACCTTGGCAACGACCATTCCTTCACCGCGCAGACCGGCTTAAATCCCATCCTTTTTGACATCCGCCGCGGCATGGAACGCTTTGACTACAACCAGGATGGACAGTTCAATATCTACGACGTGACCACTGCCATCCAGGACGGCACCCACTTGAGTGGCAGCATCATCCACACTTTGAGCGAAAGCCAGGGGATGGTGGAATCCGTCGTGGTGGAAACCAATAATTCCGGCACCGTGCTGCGCTATTATGACCACCCTGAAGCTCTTTTGCAGGGGCAAAACCTCGCCGCCACAAACCACTTTCGCGCGCTAACTTTTCCTTCCTGCTGTTCTCGCTATGCCAGCATCAAGGATTCCCTCGATATTGATTACCAAGTTTCTCCCAAACGCCAGTGGAGTCTGATGGTTGGAGCTGCCGGGCTGGATAATTGCCTGGCCGCGTTTCAATATATTCCCAGCCTCGGCACGATTCTGTGGGCGGGCGCGTCCTCGGGGCTTCCAGCCTACCAAAATCCTGCCATTGAGCTCTTTCTGGATAACCTTTTTAGCTTTTCCACCCCGGTTGATGACCCCGTTTTTTCCACTCCCAGCATTGCCTTTTCGTTGTATCCGAATCCAGTGGCATCCATGGCTGGTCTCAAAATCCAAAGCGGCAGCAACTTCGACACCATCAGTGTTCACAACATCCGCGGACAACTCGTGTTTTCCCAGCAGTTTTCAAATGCCAAAACCCAGGCGGAAATATCTTTGCCCACTCTTCCCGCCGGAGTTTACCTGCTCAAACTTTCCGAGCGCTCTGGTTTTCAAGCCACACGCAAACTTGTGGTTACGCCCTAAATTTTTCGTCCCTTATTATCTGAACGAGCCTGATGTAATAACAGCGTCAAAGCCCTAACTCTTTGTGTCGCTTAAGATTGCCTTTGAAACATAAGGGACACTAAAGGCGGCAAGAGGGAAGGAGCCAAATTGATCTACTGTCAAAAAAGCCGATCACAGTGCTCTCGAAAGCCGGGCAAAGTCATTTGTAACAGGGAGTTGGAGTCACTAAAAAGAGAGCCGGACAAGTAAAAAAAACAGGTGCCAACTTCAACCCGCCTAAGCCCTGGCTCATGCTTTAGTCCAGATTTTCCAAGGAACTTCTCATGCCCGCTATGGGATGATGCCGAGGCATGAGTGGGTTGATCTTGAGTCAGAGTCAAGGAAGACGCTTGAAAGAAGCGTTTTGCGTTTATTCCAAGCCGACAGTCCTTTTCCTTTCTTGATTCCAAAACAAATTCCGCTTGGCTCGCCCTCGCCAAAAGCCCGACCGTGGTCGGACATCCGGGGAAGAACAGACAACAGGAAATCCTGTTCAAACCAAGAGCAAGGCTGGAGCGAAAAATCTTTGGACAGCTCGGTTCAACTCCGAATGAAAACGGGTTGAAAAAGCAGGATTGTGGGAAAAAAGTGCTCAAGGAAAGTCCGGCACCCTCTTTTTCATTGACAAAAATGAGGCAGTCTAATTTTGTATTAAATTGATATAATCCATTTACAGGATAATATAAAGGCTTCAGAATTGGAGAACTTATGAAGATATTAATCACCGGAGGGGCCGGATTTATCGGCTCCCACCTGGCGGAAAAACTGCTCGAGGAAGGCAACGAGGTCAGAATTGTGGACAATCTTTCCACAGGCCGGCTGGATAACATTGAACACCTTAAAGGTAACGGCAGCTTCCGCTATAAGATTGGAAGCATCCTGAACCGTGACTTAATGGAAAAAATGATGGATGGGGTGCAGCAGGTTTACCATTTGGCTGCCGCCGTTGGAGTGAAATATATCATCGAAAATCCGCTGCTTTCTCTGAAGACAAATATCGGGGGCACGGATAGCATTTTGGAACTGGCCAACAAACACAAAGCCAAGGTGTTAATCACATCCACTTCAGAGATTTACGGAAAAAATGAGAAGGTTCCCTTTTCCGAGGAAGACGACCGCATTTTAGGCTCCACTCACATCAGCCGCTGGGGCTACAGCGACAGCAAGGCCATCGACGAATTCATGGCTTTGGCATACTTTCGGGAAAAACGTCTGCCGGTTGTAATCGTGCGTTTATTCAACACCGTGGGACCGCGTCAAACCGGTCAATATGGCATGGTTTTGCCAAAATTCATCAAATCCGCGCTGTTGGATCAGCCCCTCGTGGTGTATGGCTCTGGCAAGCAAACCCGCTGTTTCGCAGATGTCGCCGATGTTGTGGGCGCGCTCATCAAGCTGATGAACACACCGAAATGTGAAGGTGAAATCTTCAATGTGGGCACCACGGAAGCCATTTCCATCGAAGACCTTGCAAAAAAAGTCCGGCAAATGTGCAAAAGCAAATCCCGCATAGAATATATGAGCTATGAAGACGCGTTTGAAGAAGGTTTTGAGGATATGATGAACAGGATGCCAAATCTGAATAAAGTTAAAGAATACATTGGTTATGAGCCCAATTTTAATCTGGATGCCATCATAAAACGGATGCTTGAACACTATGAAAACTAGATTTATCTTGGTCATCGCGCTGGTTTTTGCATTTGCCTTGAGCGCGCAAACCCTGCCGCAGCCTGGGATGCAGACTTTCATTTCGGTGAACGTGACCGGTTTTGTGGCCAATCCTGGAACCTACCAGGTGACTTCACTCAGCAGGGTTTCAGACGCCATAAGGCTTGCAGGGACATCTCAAACAACAGCTCTGGCGCAGCCTACACTTGATTTTCAAAAGCTGCAGATGGCGGCGCGGGATTCCCTGTTTGAAAATTTTCAGGGGCTGCGAAGTGTCAGGCTTATCCGTGGAAACCAGGCTCGGACCTATGATCTGATGAAATATTCGCGGGTGGGAGATTTGGAACAAAATCCGCTGCTTAAAGATGGCGATCTCATCCAGGTGCCACCCTTGGAAACCTCTGTCAGCATTTTTGGGGAAGTGTATTTCCCTGGGGAATATGAGTTTGTGCCTGGAGACCGGCTTTCCGATATTTTGGGACTTGCCCAAGGTTTCACCCTCGCGGCGGATAGAAATGTTATCAGTATTTACCGCTATCGTGAGGATTCCCCTGAATTCGACATTTTGCGAGTTGACCTGCAGAGCCAGGCAGCGTCTGAGGTTCTTTTGAAACCGCACGACCGCATCAGTGTTTTCGCGGACAGCGAACATCGGCGGGCATGGAAAATCACTGTGGAAGGTGATGTGCGTGCTCCCGGGGAATATCTTGTGGATGAAAATACCACACTTTACGATGTTCTGCTGCTTTGTGGCGGTCCCAGTTCGCGCGGAAACCTGCGCAGCGCGGTTTTTGCCAATCGGCCTGCCGCTCAGGAGCCGGATCTGGAACTGCAGCGCCTGTTGACCATTGATATTTCGAACATGACCTCCATGGAATACTACTATATGTTAAACCGCATTCGCCAGTTTCCAGGACGCTATTCCATTGATGTTCTAAGCACTTGGGAAAGCAAGGGCGCCGAAGCCAACCCGCTTTTGCGCGATGGAGACTACCTGTTTGTGCCCAAGCTGATGGATATGGTGGAAGTGAGCGGGCAGGTGGCAAATCCAGGTCTTATCCCCTGGGTGGAGGGTGAAAATTATGAATATTACATCCGCAAAGCGGGTGGTTACACAAATAATAAACGTTCTGGCGGGACGCGTGTGATTAGCTCTGCCAGCGGAAACTGGGTGAAACCCTCGAAAAAGATGGAATTGAACCCCGGCGACCAGATTTATGTTTCAGAAGAAGTCACATACGACAACTGGAGTCGCTTCAAGGATGTCATGTTGATTGCCACTCAGGTGATGACGATTTTCCTTGGTATTCGCACTTTAACACATTGAAGGAGATAGAAATTTTGAAAGTACCGATGCTCGACCTGCACGCTCAATATGAATCGCTGCTGCCCCAAATTCGCGCCGCGATGGATAAAGTGATGAGCGAACATAATTATATTCTGGGGCACCAAGTGAAGGAATTTGAAGACAAAATGGCAGCCTATCTGGATGTGAAACATGCAATTGGCTGCGCTTCCGGCACAGACGCCCTGGTTTTGGCCATCAAGGCTTTGGAATTTGGTCCGGAAGACGAAGTGATTACCACTCCCTTCACCTTTTTTGCCACGGTTTCATCCATCTGGAGAAACGGCGCCCGGCCTCGTTTTGTGGATATTGACCCCAAAACCTTTAACTTGGATCCAGATAAAATCGAAGCAGCCATCAGCCCCAAAACGAAAGCCATCATGCCGGTGCATCTTTTTGGCCAGTGTTGCGATATGGATCGCATCATGCAAATCGCGCAAAAGCATGGGCTGAAAGTGATTGAAGATAACGCTCAGGGCATCGGCAGCACCTGGAATGGAAAGATGAGCTGCAGCTTTGGCGACATCGGAACGCTTTCATTTTTCCCCAGCAAAAATCTGGGCGCGATGGGTGACGGCGGCATGTGCCTCACGAATGATGACCAGCTTGCAGCCAGGCTGCGCCAGCTTCGCGTGCATGGCGAAGGTCCAAAGTATTACCACAAATGTGTGGGCTTGAACAGCAGATTGGACACGCTGCAAGCCGCGATTTTGGATATCAAACTGGATTATCTGGCTTCCTGGAGCGAAGGAAGGCGCAGCAACGCGGAGTTTTACAACCGCCATCTGGCTGAGATTCCACAGGTTAAAACTCCTTATATTGCACCGCAGGCTCAGACCATCTACAACCAATATACCCTCATTTGTGAAGACCGCGATGGCTTGCTTAACCATTTGAAATCTCGTGAGATAGGTTGCGCGGTTTATTATCCGCTGCCTCTGCATTTGCAGGAATGTTTCACCGAGCTTGGTCACCAAAAAGGCGAAATGCCAGTGTCGGAAGAGATGGCTGAAAAAGTTCTTTCAATACCCATCTATCCAGAGCTTTCGGATGAGCAAAAACTCTATGTTGTGGATTCCATCCGAGAATTTTACCAGAGAAGGTAAGGATTATGAACATCATTGTTTGCATAAAACAGGTTCCAAACACCACTGAGATCAGAATTGATCCGGTTACAAACACTTTGGTGCGCGAAGGGGTGGAAAGCATCCTCAATCCTTTCGACACCTATGCCATCGAAGAAGCTGTGCGGCTGAAAGAAGCGCACGGCGGAAAAATCACCGCCATTTGCATGGGTCCGCCCCAAGCCGAAGAAACCTTGCGTGAAGCGGTTTCCCTGGGTGTGGATGAGATTATTTTGCTCTCAGACCGGCGTTTTGCCGGAGCTGACACTTGGGCAACCAGTCTCACCCTGGCCGCGGCGGTGAAAAAAATCGGAGATTTTGACCTCATTATGTGCGGTCAGCAAGCCATTGATGGCGACACAGCCCAGGTTGGACCTGGGATTGCGGCTCATCTGAACCTTCGCCAAGGCTGCTTCATCCGCAAAATTGAAGAGATTACGGATTGCACAGTGACCGTGCAGCGTCTTTTGGAAGACGGTTTCGACACCCTGAAACTGAAACTTCCTGCTGTGATTACAGTTGTGAAAGAGATAAACACTCCGCGGCTTCCCTCCCTGCGCGGAAAACGCAATGCCCGCAACGCGGAATTGAAAATCTGGAATGCCGATGATCTTGGCTTGGACGAAAAAGCAATTGGTTTGAACGGTTCGCCCACCCAGGTGGTCAAGATTTTCACTCCCAAGCATGACAAACAGACCGAAGTGTTCAGTGTTGAGCCGCAGGAAGCAGCCCAACTCATCATTAAACGTTTAGACCGTTTTACCCGGGGAGGTTAACCTTGCAAACTCTGTTGGCTTATCCAAATATCGATCCCAATCTGGTGAGTTTTTCCCTCTTTGGCAGGGATTTTGCCATCCGCTGGTATGGTTTTTTGTATGTGCTCAGCTTCATTTTGGGCTACATTTTCTACCGTCGTCTGCTCAGGATGCGCGGAGTGAAAGTTAATCGCGACCAATATGAAGGAATCATCTTTTCCATCATGCTGGGCGTGATTCTGGGCGGAAGGCTCGGCTATGTCATATTTTACAATCTGCCCTGGTATCTGAAACATCCGCAGGAGATTCTTTATGTTTGGGAAGGCGGAATGAGCTTCCACGGTGGCGCTTTGGGTGTGATAATTGCCACGTGGATTTATCTGAAGCGGCAGAAATTAGACTTTTACCAGTTGGCTGATCCGGCTATGCCATTGGTGGCCGTTGGTTTAGGCTTGGGACGGCTGGGAAACTTCATCAATGCGGAACTTTGGGGCAACGAAACCACCCTGCCCTGGGGCATGGTTTTTCCCACCGACCCGGAAGGGCTGGTTCGCCATCCCACCCAGCTTTATGAGCTTTTCCTGGAAGGCGTGGTGCTTTTTGTGGTGAGTATGATTCTGCTCAAAAAGTGCAAAAAAGAAGGCATGGTTTTCTGGAATTTCATCGGATTATATGGTATTTTCCGCTTTTTTGTGGAATTTGTGAGGGTTCCGGACAGTTTGGAAGTATATGATAAATACGGATACCTGTTTGGTTTCATGACCATCGGCCAAATTTTGAGCTTTTTGATGGTTGTGGCAGCCATTATCGGCATCTGGATGTTGAATAAAAAGAAGACTTTGGAGACCAAATGAAACGTTTGTTTTTGGGCCTGACGCTTGTTTTGGCCATCTTAACCAGCTCATGCGCCACAATAAAACCGGTGGACAGAATGGAGCTGTTGCGCATGGAACTGTCCCGTTGGCAGGATTTTAGAGCCGACGGCGTGGTCAACGTGAATTATACCGGGTTGACGATGCGCAAGATGTTTGTTTTGAACAAAACCAGGGATGAGGCGCGATTGGACATCCTGGACGGCGGCGCTTTTGGTATTAGTCCCAGTCCATTGATATCCATATACTTAGCTGATTATTTAGCCGTGGATTCCCCTCTCGTTCCACAGCTCCAGGCTTTGGCACAAATCGGCTTTGGCAGCGGTGGAGGATATTTGAGCGTCCTCAACGATGTGGATGATTTGGTGGAAAAATATGGCAGCCTGATTCTGGAAGACAACACTTTGGATTTGAGCGGCACGAGCCTGCTTTTTTCACCTGCCATGAAGCTGCTGAAAATTAAGAATCCGGATTCCAGCGTCTCTGTTGATTTCAATTACACCTCCAAGGGCGATCCAGACAAAGTGGTTCTGAGCCTGGGTAAAAGTGGCTCCATGGAACTGCTGGTGGATTCGATTAAATATGGCGGCACAGAAGTCACACCTCTGCCGCGTCCCCAGGAAAACAGCGGTGGATTCGAGATTCCCGGTTTCCTCAAAGACCTTTTGAAAAAGCCATGATCAGTCGCTACAGTTTGCCCGAAATGGAAAGGGTTTGGACCCTGCAAAACCGCTATGAATGCTGGCTGGAAGTGGAACTGGCTGCATCCCGTGCCATGCACGAACTGGGCATGATTCCAGATGAAGATTGGCAGGCAATTTCCAGTAAAGCGGATTTTTCCTGTGAGCGCATTGAAGAAATTGAAGCCGTCACACGCCATGATGTGATTGCTTTTCTCACCAATGTGGCAGAAAATGTTGGCCCCGCTTCACGCTGGATTCATTTTGGTCTCACGTCCTCCGACACCCTGGACACAGCCACAGCCCTGCAGCTCAAACAATCTGGCGAGCTGATTTTGGCAGAGCTGCACCGTTTGGCGGAAACCCTGAAGCTGAAAGCTCGAGAGCATCGTAGAACTCTTTGCATGGGACGCTCTCACGGAATTCATGCCGAACCGACCAGTTTCGGTCTCAAATTCGCGCTTTGGTTCGAAGAAACCCAGCGCAATATCAAGCGCTTGCAGGACGCCATCGACACCGTCGCGGTTGGACAATTCAGCGGCGCGGTGGGAAATTTTGCCCATCTTGACCCGCGTGTGGAAGAGCTGGCCTGCGAATATCTGGATTTGAAGCCAGCCAAGGTTTCCACCCAGGTCATCCAGCGCGACCGCCATGCCTTTTTCATGAATGAGCTTGCCCTGATCGGCGCTCTGATGGAAAAAATTGCCTTGGAGATTCGCCATCTTCAGCGCACAGAGGTCTTGGAAGCTGAAGAAAGTTTTGCCCGTGGGCAAAAAGGCTCTTCAGCCATGCCCCACAAGCGCAATCCCATCATCAGTGAACAGCTTTGCGGTTTGGCGCGGGTTTTGCGCTCAAATGCCCTCGCCGCAATGGAAAACAACGCCCTTTGGCACGAACGCGACATTTCTCACTCCAGTGTGGAGCGCATCATTTTGCCGGATTCCTGCATCCTGACGCATTATATGCTGGCAAAAACCTGCAGACTGATTTCCGACCTCGTCGCCTATCCTGAGGCAATGCGCGCGAACCTGGAACTCACCAATGGCCTTGTATTTTCTCAAGCCCTGCTTCTCTATCTCACCCAAAAAGGGCTGTCGCGTGAAGACGCCTACGCCTTGGTCCAGGATGCCGCCATGAAATGCTGGGAAAGCGGCAGACCCTTTCTGGATCAAGTGTTGGAAGACAGCCGTATCACCGAACTGATTCCCCCATCCCAGCTTAATGATATATTCAATTACGATCGCTATCTGCGCCATGTGGATACGATTTACAAACGCTGCGGAATCATCTGAATTCCATAACCTTTCTTTAAAGGAGTAAAAAATGAAAAAACTGATGCTTCTTGCTCTGGCTTTGGGCATGCTGATTCCCATTGCCCTGGCAGCTCAAACCTACAAAATCGAAGGTCTGTGGTATGACGCGGACAAACAGATTAAAGTACAATTTTATGAAACAAAAAGTGGCGTGTATGAAGGCAAAATTGCTTGGCTGAGAGAACCCAATGAAAACGGTAAACCCAAGGTGGATAAAGACAATCCGGATAAAAGCCTCCGCAACCGTCCAATCTTGAACCTGGTGTTTATAAAAAACCTCAAATCCAAAGGCAAGAACAAATATGACGGCGCCACTGTTTACGACGTCTCATCCGGCAACACTTATTCCGCAAAAGTGGAATTAACCGGGCCAAACACGATGAAACTGCGCGGTTTCCTCGGAGTTTCTTTGCTTGGCAGAACCGAAACCTGGACACGCGCAAATTGATTGAAAGCTTAAAGGTGGCAGGTGTGGCATAAACACCACGCCTGTCACCACTTACCGAGATATATGCAAAAACAACAATATCTGATTTCCGACCCCGACGAACTTCGCCGGATTAAATTTGCCCAGTTCAGGGTGCAGGTGCCAGCCTTGATTGTGTTGGCGCTCGCCATCATCTTAAATAGAATCTTTCCCCGAGCTGGCAATTGGATTTACGGCATTTCACTTGCTCTGGCCATCGGAGCGCTGGTTGCCTATTTCTTTATTGGGCTTTGTTTCAGGTTTCGCCAACGCATTCCAATGCCTTCAGAAGACGCGCTGCTTTCACCCATTGAGGGAAGAATTTCCCGCATCATTCACGACGGCGACCACACCCTGCTCACCATCCGCAAAGGAATTTTCGACAGCGTGGAGCTTCGCAGTCCACATTCTGATTGCAGCTTGGAAGACGGAATGCTTTGGCTGGAAACCCCGGCTGGGAAAATCCAATTTCGCTTCAATTTCCAGCGGATACAGTGGTTTGTGGAGCCGGATATGAAAGCCGGAAACCTCATCGGCATGGTGGTGGGAAATGGTAGTTGCACTGTGGTTTTACCCGGAAAACCCAATCTCACTTTGCAACAACAGGAAGCTGTGAAAGCCGCGGAAAACCTCGCGGAACCTGATGTTCTAAGCCTTTACGGATTAACGGATCAAACTGAATAATGGATAAAATATGAAAATCAAATCAAGGTTCCCGAAACTTATCTTCTTTTTGGCATTCGCAGTGGTGGTTCTGGCTGTCTTGGGCTGCGCGCTGTTGGCTGGACCTGCAATTCAGAGCGACACTGTGGAAGAGCCAGTCATCAATGAGGCTTCCGGACTGGCTTCCAGCATCAAAACACCCGGTTTACTTTATACCCACAACGATTCCGGCGGAGAAGCGGCTGTCTACGTTTTGAATAAACGCGCCCTGATGCCGGCTGTGATTGTGTTGGAAGGGGTGAAAAACCGGGATTGGGAAGACATCGCCACCTGCATCGACCCCAAGGATTCAAAACCTTATGTCTATGTTGGAGATATCGGCGATAACAATGCCAAGCACGCCTCTTCTTATATCTACCGTTTTGAAGAGCCTGAGATATTGGACACCCTGATCACCATTTCCAAAATTGATAAGATTGAATTCATCTATGAAGATGGCCCCCGCGATGCGGAAGCGCTGTTTATGGACCCTCTTTCCGGCGACATCTATGTTATCAGCAAACGTGAGGAAAACTGCGGAATCTACCGCCTTCCATACCCTCAAAGCTTTTCAGAAACCATGGTGGCAAAGCGGGTGGGTCAGCTTCCATACAGTTGGGTGGTGGCGGCGGACATTTCACCTTCCGGAAAACACATTTTGGTTAAAACCTACACGAATATCTATCTCTACACTCGCGGCAGAGGGCAAAATGTTGCGGAAGCCTTGTCCACAAAAGGGAAAGTGATGCCCTACAAGCTTGAACCGCAAGGCGAAGCTGTGGCTTTCGACGAAAAAGGAAAAGGATATTTCACCATCAGCGAACGTCTGGGCGAAACGCCGGTGGAGTTATACTACTATAAATAGTTGAAAAATCAACTTCTTGGGAGCGCTGATAATGCAAAAACAATCGGCGCTCCCATTTTTTATTTCCTAAAAATCGTTGTATTTGTATGGAGCGCAATCGCGACCTTCACAAGCTCATATCCTGTTCTTTCTTGATTCCCCCAATAATCTTGCTTGATTGATCCCCGTCGGATGTCCGTCCACGGTCGGGCAGTTGAGGAGGGCGAGCCAAGGAGTTTTGGTGCTGGAATAAAGAACGAAGCAAGTTGGTTTTTAGCGGCAAACAGGTTTTTCTTGACATATTCTCCAGCATTTCATAATAGAGATATTAGTATTTTTAGGAGTTGCTGTATGAAAAAGAAGATTCTGACGCTTGCCAAAATCGGCGCTTTTACGATATTAGCGGCTGGGGCTATAATTGGCATCACCGCTGGCATCAAGGCTTTGCAGAATACCGCCAATAAAAGAGCACATTACCTTGTGGATCCCAAGTTTTACGAACAAATTGAAGACGCTGAAGGCGTTGTGACCCAAAAGCATCTTGATTCCCTGATAAAACAAGGGTTCGCGGAAAAGCTTAAAGGCGAAGTCCCCATCAATCGCTATCCGGCAACGCACGCGAGGGCAAATTGGCTGCCACTTACATACAACACTCATCGGATGAATCCAGGATATTACTTCAATCCCTTCAGATGGGGAAAAGGTTATGCCACAAACCCTCCGATTAACCTACCCAATATCCTGCAAAATACCAATGATACAGAGGATGAGTCGCTGGAAGAACCTGACGATGAAAAGGGTGAAACAGTCCCGGAAAAAGTGACGGAAGCCCCTAAAACACAGATTATCTACAAGTACCGCGAGACGGGCAACAAGAAAGACAAAGGAGGAAGAGAGGAACAAAAGAAAGATGTCAAAACTGATGTAACTCCTGAGCAACCTATAAAAAAGCTGCCTGAAAATAGGGTCTCTGGTTATGGGTCTGGAGGCGATGGTGTAAGCCTTGAAACCTTCAACTTTAACTTTAATGACATAGACAACGCAAACAACCAAGGACGATGAATGAAATTTATTAAACACCCGAATGACCAGTATGTCATAGCAAAGAGAGTTGACATACAGAAAGAGAAGGCTGTCGAGATATTGAAGCCTTACGTAACAGGACAGACGATAGAACCTGTCGCTATGGGGTAAATCGTTAATTAGATGCTCAATATGAGTCAGGATTTCATTCCGTTTCGGGTCTTATTTTTAGCGCCCTTCCAGGTAGCCGCCTTTAGTATTCCTTATGTTTGAAAGGCAAACCAAAGCGACACATAGGGTTAGGGTATAATTAGGTCTTTTTCGGCAGACTCGTTCATATAAATGGGGCGGTGTTCAATCCTTGCTTCTTTTTGGAGTCGGAGGAGGAACTGGCAGCGCAAATTGAGCTTATCTGATATTATTTGGAGTTTTCTTTATTTTTCATCAAAACGGAGTGCCAGAATTTGCGCAAACGCATCATGGTGCCAGCTTTGCTCTGAAAAAACCAAGACCATAGGGACGGTGAATCTGGGGGTTTGATCGAGGAGTTGGCTGTCGAAGTAGGCGCCCTGACCCATAATATCCGGCAGAGCTTGGAAAAACCGGTAGATCTTTTGCTGGCATAACAGGTGCAGTTTTGTGGCAAGATTTTTTGAGCCGATGATGCTGTGATGGTGTTTTCCGGTGCTGTAGGTGCGTCCTCGTCCAGCCCAAATCTTTTGCCATCCGCCTTTTTCATCGGGAAACGCCAGATAGCAGCCTGAAATATCATGATCCAGGGCACCGTAGTTGTAGAGTTTGAAGGAACTGAACTCTGCTTTGCCATGGCCTTGGACGATCTCGACCTGGATGATCAGAACCGGGAGATCTGCTCTGGTGAGAAAATGCTGTTTCCAGATCATGCCCTTCAGAGGTTCGAAGCTGGTGACTTCGGTTTTGATGGAGATGCCTTCCCAGGGGTTGCCCCAATTGTCCTGCAGCGTGCTGAAATCCGCGGTGTGCTGGTCTTTTTGTAAATCCTTCAAACCGATATTTTGCGGTATGCAATACAAGCCGCCCAAAAAGGGATTGGAGGTGCCGCGAGCCTCGAAATTGGGAAAGGCGCTGTCCAGCCATTCATGTTCCTGGTGGACTAAAGAAACCAAGCTTGGCAGGGTGGAATCCTTTGGCGCGGAGATCTTTATGCAGCCGTTGTCCAAAACCAGCATGGGCACGGGCTTGGATTCGTCAACAAAGCGCTTGATCTGATTGCGGGAGTGCAGCACAACCTGCTCACGTTCAAGGGTATATATGGGTTGAGCCAAGTCGCAGGAAAGCTTTTCCATGACCTTTTTGCCGTCTGCAGTCAGATTGAAAATTTGTTCTCTCAAGTTCTCTTCCCGGGAGGGTTCTGCCTTGCCCAAAACATCGCCAGAGCTGTTTTTCAGAATGATTTCACCCGCCAGCGCCGAATCTCGCCGCTGTAGCAATTTAGCTTCGTAAGTATCGTCAACACAGGGGTTACCGTTATTTATAATAAGTTCCAGAGTGGGGTGGATGGTTTCGGGCTTCAGATATCGGTTACAAGCCAGAATACGCAGTTGGTTAGGGGTTTTGAACGCATCAATCCAGAGCCTGATCGGTCCGGCGGTTTTGTCTGCTTTTTCGTGTATGTCATTTAAATCAATTTCCCAAGCCAGCCACCAACGATCGAGGCTGAGCTTGTCCTCTGAAGACCAAAGCGCCGCCATAGTTGAATCTTCGGAGCGGGAAAAAAACCAGTTCGCATCAGGATCCAGGGGCGGCATGCTTTCAAGTTCTGCATCAAACTGATCTTTTTCGAGACCGATGATTTTACCGCCACTTTGATATGTGGCATCGGTGCTTTCCAATCCTATGTGCAAGAGGGCTTTAAGCTTACTGTCTGGTGGTATTTTGAGGATTTTCAGACTGTATTCCAGAAGACCGTCTGGGAAAAGTGTGTAGATGAGGGCAAATTCCAGTCCCGGGTTCTGTTTACTGACAAATTTCAGTTCCAAGCGGTTAGCTTTGTCCAGCTCTGATACTTCTACCGAAAAGGGTTCCTCGCTTTCGAATTCATCGATGTAGGGCATGCCAATACTGGGCGGTATGAAGTTTATAAAGGCACCTTGATCGGATTGGAAATAAGCCATGTTGCGATTATATGTTTGCCAAATAAAAAGAGTGTAGGCTCCGTTCAAGAGTTGGAATTTGCCTGGAATCACGATCTGGTGTGATGAGCCGAGCATGGGCAGAAAAACCAATGGCTGTATGTTGAAAACTATCTGTTTTCCCTTGTGGGGATAGGCTTTAACTTCAACCTGGGGAGCGTAGATGGAAGCCACGGAAAGACAGAAATCCAAGGGCAGAAAGCTTTTTTCATGGGCTTCCAGGCGGATTTTGTGGCGGTATTTTTGCAATTCGACTCTTTCATCCTGGGGAAAATTAATCTCGAAATCGCAGGGCACAGGAAAGTTGTTTTCCAGGTTCAAAAACATCCGGCTGGGACGTCCGGGAAGATGAGAAAACATTTCCCTGGAGAGTTTCAGATTCAGGGGATAGTTGATTTTCAATCCGGTTTTAAGCTCCATGCTGCGACCGTTGATGGTGACCTTGCTGCAAAGACCTGGCAGGGCTTCCCATTCTGAAGCTTCGGCTTCGATGGGATCGATGAAAAAAGTGGTGGAAATCTCACGGAGGTCTTGGATCTCGTCTTCAAAGTCAAGTTCATGCTGCACTTGTGAATCTGAATGGCCTTCCAAACGCAGATGCAAAGGCTTTCCGCTTTGATTGCGAACCTGATAGATGGCTTGGTATTCAATGCCAAAAACTGGTTCGGATTCCGTGATGAGGGTTTGGATTTCAAAATCTTGGGTGGCAAGACGCGTGATGCCTCTGCCGCGCTTTTCCACTGTGACTTCCAGCTTTTTCCCATCCTTTTCCCAAACGTAGTCATAAAGCTCAAACCCCTTTTCCAGCCTGCCATCAGGGACGCTTTCCAAGACGCGGTGAAGGTCGTCGTACCAATCAAAATACTCGAACCAGGGTTTCAACATTTCGTTTTTCATCAGCCCGGGCAGAAAATTCATCAGGTGGGTGGTGCCGGATTCCATCTTTTCCCAAAAGAAGCCGCATTTTTTATATAAGGGCATGGCTTTCAGGTTGCCAGGCCAGGTGAAAAGGTCGATGCGGGCATAGCCCAATTCAGCAGCGCGGAGAACGCAGCGCTTAACCAGCTCTTTGCCAATACCCTGCCCGTGACGGGAAGGCAGCACATTCAACATTTCGATGTAAGCCACGCCCCGTTCTTCCTGGTAGTTGCAAAACAACACATATCCGATCACGTCGTCGCCTTCCATTGCCAGCCAGATATTTAGATAGGATGAGTTTTCAATTTCCTTCAGCACCTTGGCTTCGCTGGAATCCCAAAACCTGCCCAGCCAGCCTTCAGAGCTGCGATTCCACATATCCGCAATGGCTTTCGCGTGGCGAGGTTCGTATTCCACATAGTTAATTTGCGTCATCATTCCTCCTTGTGAGAAATTCGGTGAGTTTGGGCTATGGCAGGTCCACAAACAGCAAGCCCGGCGTCATAAGTTCTTTGGATGCAACCGGTTTTCCATCCCTGAGAAACCAGGCTCCACCACAATAGATATATCCATCCTCAATTTTGTCATCAACAAGGTTCACCGCAGCCACCGGGGAACCAATTTTGGCATATTCTGCCTGATACCAGGGAAATTCAAGTTTGTCCCAGTTTTGTTGGATATCCGGGTCGAAAGTATAGGCTCGAGCTATGATGTGCAGTGCAAAATCCGGTTTTTGCGCGGCGATGCTATCAACGAGGCCATCCACAAAAAGGTCGCCACAAATGAGGACGGCGATTTTTCCCCACGGGGTTTGGGCAATGCCAGGGTTTTCACCGCAGCGATAGAAATTTGGATCCGCGTTCGAGGTTAGCCATCCGGGTGAAATTCTCCTGTACTGAAGGGCGTTTTCACCATCCGGGCCTAAAAGCAGGAAGCTGTCATAAATCAGATTTCCCTCTTTTTCCAAAAAGCCAAAACCCAATCCCATGCTGTGTTTCCGGGCGGAGTTCCGCAGAGTTTCAATCTGTGCAGAATCAAGCTCCAAGCATCTGGAAATGTCTGATTTATAGTCACCTTCGATGTCGATGCCACCCAAGATTGCTTCGGGAAAAACAACCAAGTCGCATTTTTCCCTGGCGGCAGAATCGATGTCTTCCAGCATCCGCAGGCAGGCGGCATCAAGATTTTCGATTAGATGAAAAACGGAAAGGGCAAGTTTTGTCAAGTTTCCTCCCGGTGACCTGGTGCCGTGTGGGAGTCAGATTTTCGCGACTACCTCACAGCGTTTTTTGGTAGAGTCTGAATTTTTTGTATATAACCGAGCCAGCACGTTCCATTTCACCGCGCATGGATAAATTGTTTTCCATGATGTGGTGGCTGTCGATGATTTTGAAACCAGCATCAAAGGCTGTTTTCAGTTGTGAATAACCGATGAGGATATCCACTCCGCGGCCACGGTATTCTTTTTTCACGGCGCCCAAGAGGCTGTCCAATTGGATGCTGGTTTTTGAGGCATTGAGAATGTGAGTGAAGCCGAAAGGAAAGAGACGTCCGCGCGCTTTGATGAGTCCGGGCGAGATATTCGGGACGCTAATCATGAATCCGATTAATTCTTTTTCAGGGGTTTCCACGCCTTTGATGAATCTTGGGTCCACCATCATCATAAAACGCTTTGCCAGATGCTCCATATCTCCTTCCGTGAGAGGTGAATAGCCATAAATCTCATCGAAAGATTCGTTCATGAGGTTGAAAACGGGACGGATGTATGGCTTGATTTCCCGCTTTGACTTGAACTCTTTGAGTTTGAAGAGTTTGCTGCGGCTGTAGCGTTCGAACATTTTCTCATAGATTGGGGTTTTGGCTTTCGCAATATCCATTTTGTAAACGAACCAATCAAGCTCTTTGCCATAGCCCAGTTTTTCCATGTATTCGTTCATGATGGGTGTGTTTTGATAGCAGGAAATGGTGGGATTTTCATCGTAGCCCATGTAGATGAAGCCTTCGGGGTCTTCCTCAGTGAAGCCCATTGGACCAACGATTTTTTCCGCTCCACGCTGTTTTCCCCAATCTTCCGCAAAATTCACCAAAGCGCTCACCACTTCAAAATCGTCGATGGCGTCAAAAAAACCAAAGCGGCAGGTTTTGGCTTCGGCATATTCGTTATATTTATGGTTTATGATGGCGGCAACGCGTCCCACACATTTGCCATCCTTCCAAGCCAGTCTGAACTCTGTGTCACAATATTGCAGGGCAGGATTTATTTTGCGATTCAGGACTTCCTTATCGTCATCAAAAAGCGGTGGCACCCAGCCTGGGCGATGTGCGTTAATGCTTTCTGGCAGGAATAAAAAGCGTTTCATATCCTTGGAGTTTTTGATTTCTGTGAGGGTAACTGACATGATACATCCTTTCTTGTTTCAAAGATTTTGGTGTAATTCAAACAAAAAATGTAAGCCCGCCATCCTGTCAAGCTCCACCTTTTTGCATAAAATTTCCTTGCCAAAAAGGCGGGATTGAATTTTATGGCTCAACACAGTTAAAAATGTAAGGAATAACCGATTATGGCAACCATGGCAGACATCCGCAACGGGATGGTTATAGAGTTTAAAGACGACCTCTGGGAGGTGGTGGAATTTTTGCACGTTAAACCGGGCAAAGGTCCAGCCTTCATGCGCAGCAAGCTGAAAAACGTCCGCACGGGCAAGGTTGTGGAAAACACTTGGCGTGAAAGCGACACCTTCAACGAAGTTCGGGTCGAGCGCCGCAAGATGGAATATCTCTATCGCGATGGCGACCTTTTTGTGATGATGGACAGCGAAACTTATGAACAGCTTCCTGTGGATGGCCATGTGGTTGGAGATTTGGAAAAGTTGATGCTGGAAAACATGGAAATCAGCATCCTGTTTGCGCCCAATGAGGAAATTTTGGGAATCGAGCTTCCTGTCACGGTGGTGCAAACCATCGCCGAATGCGAACCAAACGTTAAAGGTAACACAGCTTCCGGTGGAGGAAAAACGGCTTACACCGAAACTGGCCTGCGGTTGACCGTTCCCTTTTTTGTGGAAATGGGAGACAAGGTTAAAATCGACACCCGCAGTGGTGAATACATAGAAAGAGCAAATTAAATAAATAAATTAATCGCCCCGAGCGAAAAAGAGGATTAAAATGGGAAGAGTGAAAAGCTTTGCCGCGAAAACGGCTCACGATGCAGCCACAGAAGGTAAAGTGCATTGCGCTGTTTGCGGCACCGAAATCAAAAAGGTTAAGATTGTGGCAAACCGGAAAAGAGGCGGTGAGGGCTGGACCCCGCGCTATGAATTTGTGAAAATCTGCAAATGCAATGAAGAGGACCTTCTGGCAGGAAAGACTCTGTAACGAAATCAGCGTGGAGTTCAAGGAGCTTGGTCCGGCTTTGCCAATCAGCATAACGGTTCCGCGGCTTTTTGGGCTTCATGTGTGAAGTTGCGTTATGTGGAGATATTTTGAAAATCAAACCGGCTTTGAAGCCGGTTTTTTGTGTGGGAGACATAATATTTGGCTGGAGCTCCAGGCTGAGGTGAGCTTTTTTCGTTGACAGGGAACTGCGTGTGGGAATAATTGAACAATGTATGTTAGTTTTGGGCCGCAGCGCGGCTGAATCGGGTTATTTTCTTTACCAATATAATCAGCAGGAGCTAAGTGATGCCCTCAAATTATAAGCGGGCTTTTGGCCTGATAACTGCGCTCTTCGTGGCGGCCTTTCTGGGCGCGATGGTGCCGGCGCATCCCTTGTGTGAACAGCTTCCACCGGGTTTTAAACCAACCAAGGTGGAAAGCTCGCGTCTGGCTTTTCCCGGCTCATGTGACAGCCCCAAAAATTTGCCCAACAACATCCTGGTGCTGCGAGTGCAATTCAGCGATGTGAAATTTGCCGCCACCGCTCAATATCCGGATTTTCTGGTTCATGATGAGGATTTTTTCAACCGCTGGATGCTTCATTTGGGTGATTTTTTCAACGACGCATCCCACGGCGCCTACAATTTGCACTACACCCTGCATCCGGAAGTTTTCACCCTGCCTCAGACCATGGCATATTACGGTGCAGATTCTGAGGATACGACCGATGCCAGGTTGAAGGAATTCTTTCAAACCACGATGCAGATGGCGGATCCGGCTATCGATTTCAGCCGCTTTGGCGGGCTTATCATCTTCCACGCTGGCGCCGGCCAGGAATCCGACATCAATGGTATTCGCAAAGAGGAGATTTGGTCAACATTTCTCACCCGCGCGCGCTTGCAATATTGGTTTGATGAAGATAACGATGACTATCAAGGTTATCCCGCTGATGGGACACATCTTACAAATATTGTGATTGTCCCTGAACACGAATTTCAGGACTATTTTCCCGGAGAGGGTGAAGACAACGCCGATGTATATCTCTTCAGCATGTATGGCGTGCTTTGCCACCAGTTTGGCCACATTTTGGGATTGCCCTCGCTTTTTGACAACGATTCCAGCAACGGAGCCTCGCAAGGCATTGGAAATTGGGGGCTTATGGGAACAGGAATTTGGAATGCCAGCGGTTATGTTCCCGCCCAGGTGAGCGCCTGGAGCAGGGTTTTTCTGGGTTGGGAAAATCCGATTGTGGTGAGTTCTGACGCTGAAAACCTTCCGATTGAACACTTTCTGAATCATACCATGGTGGAAAATCGTGTTTACAAAATCCCTATTTCGGACGCTGAATATTTCCTGATTGAAAACCGCCAGCAGAACCCTGATGGCAGTGTTGATCCCTATAATGGATTGCCGAGCTACACTTTCGCGCTGCTTCCGGATGGGGAACAGGATTACTATGAAAACTATCCCGAGCTGCCTTTCTTTAATTTCATGAAAAATCGCTACAAGGGCAGCGAGTGGGATTTCATGCTGCCAGGCTTGGGCGGCCCAATCCCCATTGGCTTGAACGTTCCAATTGATGGAAGCGGTCTGCTGATCTGGCACATCGACGAAAATATTATTGCCCAAAACTTTACGACGAATTTTGACCTGAATACAATCAATGCCGACGCCAGCCACAAAGGTGTGGATCTGGAAGAAGCAGATGGAATCCAGCATCTGGACACTGCCGCTGCTGATCAGTATAAATATGGCGGACCTTTCGACAGTTTCCGCGCCGGCAACAACAACTATTTTGGCCAGCTAATCCACAATGGCTTGCTTTCTCTGCCAACCGCTGAGAGTTATTATGGTGGCATTCCGTTGGAAATATATGATATCAGCGCAAGCGGCAACACGATGAGCTTTTCCGTGCGTTTTGGCTGGAGTCTTTCCACAGGATATGGCGGCCCAAACCCCATCAATGCTTGTGCGGTGGATTTTGACGGTGATGGCAAACTTGAATTGGTCTATCCTCAGCCGGATGGTCAGATTCACATCTGGAAAGACGAGCAGCCTCTGCCGGGATTTCCCATTTCACGCATGCCGATGGAGCATCCATACGTTTGGACTGGCAGTGAATTCTATTTTCCCATGCAGGTGGGAACCACCGCCCGGCTGTTTAGATTGGATAACGATGGCGGCGAATATCTGCCCAATTTTGCGGGAAAAACCTGGGCTACCCATCCTGTTTCAACTGGAGAATCGCTTTTCATAGCTTTCAACGACAGTTCCAACGGAAATGGGAGCCTGCACAGATATGATCTGCATTCCAAGCAACTTCAAGAGATAACAACTTTTGAAGGCCCCATAGCCACAAACATGGCATGGCTGGACAACAGTCTTTTCGTTCCCTGGCGTCAGGATGAGCTGTTTTATGTTTCGGAGTTCAAAGACGGATTTTCAGACCGTTTGCTGGCAGTGCCGGCGGATTCCACTCTTGTGGGAATCTTTGCCGCTCCGTTTAATCCTCAAACGGATTCTGGCGAACCCGACCTAATCGTGCAATGCCTCAATTCCATCTATGTGTTCGACTCTGAAAACCAAATCCTGCCTGGTTTTCCCTACGTTCACGATATGAATACAACTGCTCCGCTCACCATCGCGGATTGGGATCAGAACGGGACTTTGGATCTGCTGATTTCCTCAGACCGCGGCGTGGCTGTAATCGATTATGCCGGCTCTTTGGTTAGTCCAGCCCCTCTGGCTCTGGCTGCCACGGATTCTTTGGCATTCAATGCCGGAGTTTTGGTCGCGGACATCGATCACGACGGCAAGAATGAGGTTTTGGGAGCTTTTTCCCACAATCGGCTCATGTGTTGGGAAGACAGTTTCCGCTCCAAGCCCGGTTTTCCCGTGTCGTTTGGAAAACGTAGCCGCAACCTGCCCATCATTGCTGAAGGTTCTGACGGTCAAATTTATGTTTGGCTGGCTTGTGACGATGGAACCGTGCATCGCCAAGTTTTGCCAGACGTCGATTTGAACGACCTCAAACCCGGCTGGGACGCTGAATATGGAAACCTGCAACGCACTGCCAGCCGAAGTTTGGCAGGGCTGATAAACCAATATGAAACCGCGGAGCTCTTCGTTCCCGGCGAATTGTATATCTTTCCGAACCCTCTCAAATCCATCTACGATCAAAAACTTACCCTGAACGTGATGACCAGCCGGGACGCCCAGTTGGAAGTGAGGATTTTCGATATTAAAGGAAACCTGATCCACAGCCAAAATGGACAGGCCAAAGCATATTTGCGCAACCGCGACCTGATTGGCATCCCAGCCGAAAAGCTGGGCAGCGGGGTTTATATCACAGTGGTTTCTGATGGCAAGCAATCACGCAGCATCAAATTCGCGGTGGAAAAATAAGGAAGCAAACACGATGAAAAACAGAATTTTAAGCATGATACTAATCTTGGCGGCAAGCGCTCTTTTTGCCGGGATTCCCTCCAACGCTGGTCAATATGGATACCAGTTTTTGGACATCGGTGGCGATCCAGTTTCCCTGGCCCTGGCTGGCAGAGGCATCAGCGCTGGAACTGAATTAACCGCGTTTTTACGCCAGCCGGCGGCTTCAGTTTCTACTGCCCATCAGGCTTTGGGCGCGGTTCACACACGCTGGTTGGAAGACACTGCCGCAAACAGTGTCTTCTATTCCTATTCCAACCGCAAGTCCCACTTTGGCATGGCGTTGCGCACGCTGGATTATGGCCAACTTGAAATCCGGGACGACAACGGACTCCTGATCGGTGAATATTCTCCTCTCGATATCGACCTGCTGGGAAACTATGCCGTCAGGGTCACACCTTCAATCTATGCCGGTATCAATGCCGGTTTGGTCTATGAAAAGCTCAACACCGATTCCAGTTATGGCCTGCACAGCGATTTGGGGTTCACCTGGCTCACGCCGCTGAAAAACACCCAATTCAGCCTGGCTGTGCGCAATCTTGGCTTTTCATCCGCCATGAACGAAGAACGCACCCTGTTTCCAATTGGCTTTGAAATGGACCTCAGTAAAAGCTTTGAGATGGGCGAACATGCCCTGAATATGGAACTGAGCGGAACCAAAGCCATCGATGAAAATTGGAAAGGCGCGGTGAGCGCTGAATTTGACCTCTATGGTCTCGCTTTCGTGAGGGCTGGCTACAAAATTAACCATGATGCCGAAAACCTGACCGCCGGCCTGGGTGTCCGCTGGAAAAACATAGGGCTGGACTATGGTTGGGCTGCTTTTTCCCACAACCTGAACGATGTACACACCCTCGGCCTCAGCTATCGATTTTAAGAATCCATGAAAAAACTGCATCTGCTCGTTCTACTCGCTTTTTTGGTGCTGACCCTGGCTTTGTCTGCCCAGAATGTCACTCCCAAACAGGTGATTGTAAAATCGCAATGGCCGCTCAGCATCAAATCCGATCGCAGCGGCCTCACGGAATTTGATTCCTGGCTCGACAGGCATGGAGCTTTTTACCTCAGACCAATCAAGGGAATGCACCAGCCCCGCTATTATCTTGTAAATCTGGATGAAGAACCGGATTGGGACACCCTACATGAAGGAAAGCTCAGTTTTCCCGGCATCGAATATGTGCAGCCAAACTATCTCTCGGAATTGCACTTGCATCCCAATGACCCGCTCTATGGCTCACAGTTCCACGAAATGGTATCCAACCCCCAGGCTTGGAATTACACCACCGGCAGTTCACAAGTGATTGTTGGCGTCATCGACTCCGGCTGTCTCATAAATCATCCCGATCTGCAGGCAAACATGTATATCAACCCAGGCGAAGACCCCGCTTTGGGACTGCATAACAATGGTATCGACGATGATGGAAATGGATACATCGACGATTGGTGTGGCTGGGACTTTGTGGACGCGCCTGAGATGGCGGATGTGGCTGTGGGAGACTATTTGGATCAGGATAACGACGTGGAGGACGAGAACTTCCACGGAACTCACGTTGCCGGCATCATCGGCGCTGTGGGCAACAACGCTGTGGGCATCACCGGAGTTTGTTGGAATGTAAAAATAATGCCCATTCGTGCTGGTTTTCGCACCACCACGGGACAGGGCTATCTGCAGGATGACGACGCTGCGGCTGCCATCGTTTACGCTGCCGACAACGGCTGTCATGTGATTAACCTCAGTTGGGGAGACCCGAACTATTCACCCATCATTGCCGACGCCTGTGATTATGCCTATTCAAAAGGCGTAACCATTGTGGCATCAGCCGGTAACGATCCCGGCCCGATACTCAGTTATCCAGCCAAGCTCTCAAACGTGATTTCTGTTGGCGCCGTGAACCGAAACCGCACTTTGGCGGGTTTTTCCAGCTATGGCCCCGATCTCGATATCGTCGCGCCCGGAGAAATGGTTCTCAGCACCTATAAAATGAATGTTGGCGAACAGTATTTTGAACAGAGCGGAACCTCGATGTCTTCGCCCTTCGTGGCTGGCGCCGCGGCTCTGCTTTTATCCCTGCATCCTGGTCTCAGTCCGGATGAAGTGCGCTCACGCCTGCTTACTTCCACGGATGATCTTGGCGCCGCGGGCTTCGATATGTACTACGGACATGGTCTTCTGAACACCCGCAGGCTTTTGGAAAACGTGAACGCGCCCCTGATTTACGTGGATGAACCTTTCGACCACAGCGGGGTGACCCAAAGTTTTGATATCATGGGCACCATCGTGGGAGATGATTTTTTCCGCTACAGCGTGATGTACAGCAATAAGCAGGTACCCTCCATTTTGGATTGGTTCGATGTTCAAACCCATCAAAACTACCCCTTCCACTATTATCAACCAGTAGAAAACGACCTTTTGGCACATTTTCACATCCCGGAAGCTTTTCCCGAAGGGGAATACACAATCCGCTTGCAGTATGAAAACACCTCAGGCCAGAAATTCAATTTTTTCCGTAGCGTGATTTACGACAGCAGCCCGCCTGTGTTGGTACAGCCTTCTTTGTCGGGCTTCAGCCGTTATGACGGACCCAATCTGCGGTTCTACGTTTCAGCAGCCTTTGACGAGTTGGTGCGAACCGAACTCATCATCAAAGATTCGGCGGGATTTTCTCACAGTGTTTACGGTGCGGTTTTGGATAGTATCCACGTTTGGGCCGTGCCGCCGCACCTGCCTCAGGGTCCTGTCAGCATCAGAATCAAAGCCACAAACCCCGGAAATCTGAGCTATCTTTCCCCCGAATTTGAGAATTTTCTGAATATCCAATATGAAGCGGTGTCGAATCATGGCTACAGTTGGACAGAAATTGGCCAGGCACGCGTTCCACTCAATTATATGTACGACTATGATGGAGACGGAATCAAGGAATATGTGGCAATGGATTTGCCCAAAACCGGCTACGGAGAAGTGTTTGTTTACCAACCGAGCCCCGCGGGACATATATTGAAACATTCTTTCAATGAAAGTTTTTGGCTTCTGGGAGGCGGGGATACCAACGGACTGGGTCAGGAACTGCTTCTCCTGAAAGGGGATACCGCAATTTTGATGGATAGCCAAACCATCAGCAATTATCCAAATATCGAACTCTGGGAAGAGCCTTCCATCACGGGTGGAACGATTGTGGATTATTCCGGCGACGGTATTGACGACATTTTGCTGGTGAAAATCCTGCCGGCAGAGCGTGTGATCCAAGCTTACAAACGCTCCGGAAACACCTTCGTGCCCAAAAACACCTTGCGCAACACCAGCGCCACTGATTTTTACAACACCTTTGTGCCCACCATCATTGTAAGAAATTTCGATGGAGACAATTACAAAGATATTCTGACCGCCGATACTGACGGCGACATCATGATTTTCGAGATTCGAAACGACAATGTGGACGAACTGGTCTGGAGCCACAGATTGCCAGTGGGAAATACTTACAGCCTTGCCGCGGGTGATTTTGACGGCAATGGACGCCAGGATTTCTTTGTGGGCGGATACCACACCGATAGTGTTGACCCAAACCGCAGTTTTTGGTATTTTGAGGGCTTCAAGAGCGTTTCGAACAACAATTATGCCAGCATGGGCTCCATAATGTTCAACGAAGTGACCTCACAAAGCGCCATTTTGGCTCACGATTTGGATGGTGACGGAAAAGACGAACTCATTTTGGCAATTGCCCCCAACCTCTACATCCTGAAATATATAGATGGCAAATTCAAGCCGGTTTTTTATGGTCAAAGCTACCGCAACTACAGCTTGCTGGCATACAAGGACGAGAACAACCGCCCCTATTTTTTAACCAACTATGAAGTTGCTCCGGATTCGGTGGTTTGCGTGGAGTGGACCACTGAAGATCCTCACACCGGACCGCCCACACCCGCCAATTTCATTGCCCAGTCCGAAAACGAAAGCAGAGTGCGCCTATCCTGGATTGACAATGGCGCGGATTCCTATCGTCTCTACCGCCGGAAAGGTGATTCCAACCCTGAAATTCTGGTGGAAATTCCTGACCAAGTGTGGTTGGATGAAGGCCTTGAGGAAGGCGCCACCTATTCTTACGCTGTTACCGCCATCAATTCCAACTATTCTCCTCCAGAAAGTATTCCCAGTGTCTGGCAAACTGTAACTCCATATCCGATTCCCAGGGTTTTGGAAGCCCGCATGATTAGCTCGAACATGGTGAAAGTCATGTATGATCAGCGGATGAGCGGAGACGCGCTGAACCCGAGCCTCTACACTGTGGATCACGGAGTGGGACAGCCCAGCTCGGTAAACAGCATTGCCACCCAATGTGGGGTGCTTCTGCATTTCAGCCCGAATCTGCCCCCCATTTCGGAAAAATTCAACCTCAATATCCGCGATTTAAACAGCGCTCAGGGGGTTGGCTTTTCCTCGCTCACCGTTTCCTTTGATTGGGAGGAGGATCTCATCCCGCCAAAAGTTCAGGAAGTGACGGTTTTGGACGATAAACAAACGATTCGCGTTCTCTTCAGCGAAGAAATCGCCGCCATAAATCCCCGCCCCCAGATGCTGGAAAATTATATTTTAAACAACCATTCCAACGACCCCGACAACTTTATCCATAGTGTTGTCCACGAAGAAGATGCCATCCTGATACGTATGGGTGAAAAGCTTAAAACAGGCTCCGCTGCCTATGAAATTAAAATCAAAAACTTGCGCGACCTGGCGGGAAACATCATCTCAGCCCAGGGGAACATCGCTCGTTTTTATCTGACCAACCACGATGACCTGAAACACCTTCTGGCATATCCAAATCCAGTCACTTCTGGCTCCACGCAATGCAACATCATCAATTTTCCCGCCGGAAAGGAAGGACAGATAAGGATTTACGACAGCTCGGGAAGCTTGGTGAAATCCGCCGCCATCGGTCCCTTCGATCCTGTGGTGAACAACCTCACCTGGAGTTGGGACTTAAAAAACAACGAAGGTAAAAAAGTGGCTACCGGCATCTATTTCTATGTGGTTCACATGGGTAAGAAAACCGGAAGGGGAAAAATAGCGATTATAAAATAGTTTCCAAACTGGGATTTAAAAAGGAAACCCTTCAATATATCTGGACGAGTCTCGCGGCACGAACAGTCAAAGCCCTAAGCCTTTGTGTGGCTTAAGGTTACCTTATAAAACATAAGGAATACCAAGGGCGGCAAGCAAGGAAGCAGCAAATTATTCTCATAACCCATAGTGTGCAAAGAGTTTACAAATCAGCTCAGTTTTGTGAGTTTGTGAACAATCTTGGAGAGGAGGATTTGGTTTTATAAATGGCACGTTCGCTGCTTCGCTCTTGCCTCTGACTCAATATCCTCTCCAATGTCACTGCTGAGCATCCCGATTCTTTTACGGGTTGATCACGAGGCATGTTCAAATGACTCTTGGGCTGGGAAAAAGAGCGGGGCAAGAGAGCGCTCTTTTCAGGTCGGAAATGGATAAAACCCCGTATGTGTTTTATTCATTGCCAAATCACGCTAAATCCATATTACGTGAACAAATAGGCGTCTGCACTCGAAGAAGTGACATCGGGGATAAAAAAAGCCTTGGTTCTTGTCCATATTAAGGATTGACATAAACCGCCCCCTGAAAATGATTGTAAGAAATCATAAAATCTGTATTCAATATGCAATGGAGAGAAAATGCCCTATATATCAAACACCGATGAAGAGCGGCTTCAGATGCTCAAGCGCATCGGGGTGGACAGTTTTGACGAACTGATCTCCGCCATCCCTGAACATCTGCGCATGAGCGGCCCGCTCAAACTTGAACCGGCTCTCACCGAGCTGGAAATCACCAGGTGCATCAACGAACGTGGATGTGGAAACGTTTGCGTTGAAGACGCCAATTCTTTTTTGGGAGCTGGGGTTTATGACCATCATATCCCCGCGGCGGTTGATACAATCGTCTCCCGTCCTGAATTTGCTACCGCCTACACGCCCTATCAGGCTGAAGTGAGCCAGGGCACGCTGCAATTCATCTATGAATACCAGACCATGATTTGCGAATTGACTGGTATGAGCATTGCCAACGCTTCCATGTATGACGGCGCCTCCGCCGCAGCCGAAGCTATTTTGATGGCGGTGCGTAAAAACAAGCTGAAAAAAGCTGTGCTTTCCGGAGCGCTGCATCCTGAATATTTAAAAGTTATCAAAGCCTACACGGAAGGGATTGGAATCGAATTGGTGATTTGCCCCACCGCGAATGGCAAGACCGATGCTCAGGCTTTGGCTGAGCTGGTGGACGACAGTGTTGGCAGCGTTGTGATACAAACCCCGAATTTTTGGGGAAATATCGAACCGATGCAAGAGCTGGAAAAAGCCGCGCACAAAAATCCCAAGGCTTTGCTGATTAGCGCGGTTGACCCCATTTCGCTGGCGGTTTTGGCTGCGCCGGCAAGCTATAATGCCGACATCGTTGTGGGCGAAGGTCAGGCTTTGGGCAATGGAATGTATATGGGCGGACCGCTCTTTGGGTTTTTTGCCACAAGGCTGGAAATGGCCAGATCGATGCCCGGCAGGATTGTTGGCGGAACCCTGGATATTGAAGGAAAACGGGCTTACGCGCTCACCCTTCAGGCACGTGAACAGCACATCCGGCGTGAGAAAGCGACCTCGAATATCTGCTCGAACCAATCGCTTTGCACTCTGGCGGCGACAGTTTACATGACCCTGTTGGGGCGTGAAGGCTTGATTGAAGTTGCCACCCAGAGCGCGCAGAAGGCTCACCACTTGGCGGACAAGCTGGCAGCCATCAAGGGTTTTTCCCTGCCTTTCGCGGGTCAGCCCTTCTTCAAGGAATTTGTGTTGCAGTGCCCAGTTCCAGCAGCTCAGGTGGTTGAAGATATGTTGAATCAAGGCATTTACGCGGGGGTGGATCTCGCCCGCTTTGGAATGGATGAGCGCTGGCTGTTAATCGCGGTCACCGAAAAGAAGACTTTGGCGCAGGTTGAAGAATATGTTGATGCTTTGGGGGAGATGAATTATGAGTAAGACCATTTTTGAACACAGCATTCCGGGTCGCAAGGGCGTAACCCTGCCTCCGCGGGAATTGGACACGGCTTTGAAAGACATCATTCCCTCCGAATATTTGAGGGAAAATCCTGCCCGCTTGCCTGAGGTGAGCGAAATGGACGTGATGCGCCATTATATCGGGCTTTCCCACAAAAACCACTTCATCGAAAAAGGGCTTTATCCTCTGGGTAGCTGCACGATGAAATACAACCCCAAAATCCATGAAAAACTGGCGGGAAAATCCTGCTTCAGCCAGTTGCATCCATATCAGCACGAGCTTACTTTGCAAGGTTCGCTGGAAGTTCTGTATGAATTGCAAAAGGATTTGGCAGAGATTTCCGGAATGGCACAGGTGACGCTGCAACCCGTGGCTGGCGCGCAGGGTGAATTCACCGGTATCAAGATTATTGATGCCTACCACAAAGCCAAGGGCAACCTGCACAAAACCAAGATTATTGTGCCGGACAGCGCTCATGGAACAAACCCAGCCACCTGCGCGTTGGTGGGGTTTGATGTGGTGGAACTGCACTCGGATGAGCGCGGACGCTGTGACATCGAGCACCTGCGCAGCATCGTGGACGAAAACACCGCGGGATTCATGCTTACGAATCCGAACACTTTGGGTCTTTTTGAAGACCAACTGGAAGAAATCGCCCGCATCATCCACGATGTGGATGGCCTCATCTATATGGATGGCGCGAATCTGAACGCCATCATGGGCATCGTTCAACCCGGAAAAGTGGGATTCGATGTCATTCATTTTAACCTGCACAAAACCTTTTCCACACCTCACGGCGGCGGTGGTCCCGGAGCCGGACCCGTTGGCGTGGTGGAAAAATTGCTGCCCTATTTGCCAGTGCCGATGGTGGCGAAAGAAGAAGATCGCTATTTCTTCGATTATGGACACGCGGACACTTCCATCGGAAGGGTGCACAGTTTTTATGGAAATTTTGCCGTGCTCTTACGCGCCCACATCTATATCAAGATGCTGGGGCCCGAAGGTGTGCGCCGGGTTGCCGAAAACGCTGTGATTAATGCCAATTATCTGATGGCGCTCCTCAAGGATCACTATCACATCCAACACCTCGAGCATTGCATGCACGAATTTGTGGCGGATAGCAGTTGGCAGAAAAAAGAATATGGTGTGAACACTTTGGACATCGCGAAAAGGCTATTGGACAAGGGCTTTCACGCCCCGACCGTATATTTCCCCCTCATCGTTCCGGAAGCCATGATGATTGAGCCCACGGAAACCGAAAGCAAGCAATCCATCGAAGCTTTTGCCGAGGCGATGATAGAAATTGCGCAGGAATGTCGCGACAATCCAGAATTACTTAAGGAAGCCCCTCTCACCACGCCTGTGCGCAGGGTGGATGATGTTCGTGCGGTGAAGTTTTTGGACGTAGCCTTCCCGCTGGGGGAATCCCAGGAAAATTAAAAGCTTTTGGAGAAGCAAATGAAGAAAATACTAACGATTCTGGTGGGAATCCTGCTACTGACAGCCAGCCTTGTGGCAGACGTCAAGCTCGGTTATGTGAATACAGACAGATTGATGATGGAAAGCAATGAGGCTGCCGAAATTTCGCGCCTTTTCAATCTGGACAAACAAAACTGGACAAACCAGATAAAACAACTGGACGACCAGATCAAGCAGATGGAGCGAAGCTTCGAGATTGATAAACTCACTAAAACTGAAGCCGCGAAACGCGACGCGCAGGCAAAGATTGATGCCAAAAAAGTTGAAGCCGGACGCCTGCTGGAAGAGTATTTTGGCGAAGGCGGCAGGGCTGAACAGCGCTATCGTGAATTGATTGAACCACTTACGCTGAAAATACACAACCTGATTGTGAAGACAGCGGAAGACGAAAAATATAGCATGATTTTCGACGTGAGCATGGGCACTGTTCTTTACGCTCTTCCCACGATGGACCTCACGGAACAGCTTTTATTGGAACTGAATAAAGATACCTTGCCACCTCCTGAAGATGATTTTTTGAAAAATGAACTGGAATATGAAGACCCATTCAAAACCGACGATCCCTTTGGTGATGGTGGTTTTAAGGATGACCCCTTCCAAGATTTCAAGCCATGAGGCGTTTTAGCATTGCCCTGAGCGGAACACGCATCCAGGAGATTTGCGGCGGGGAAATCCGCGGTGATGAACGGCGGGAGTTTTCCTGTGTGGCAGAATTTGCCCAGGCTGGGGCGGATTGCGTTGCATTCCTTGAGCAGGATAATCTGCTGGAGGAAGCCAGGAACTCCCTGGCTGGAATGGTAATCTGCCATCCAGACAAAGCGGAGCTTTTGCCCCAGCGTGTGCTATTGCTGCATCCCAAGCCTGGTCTGGCCATGTTGAAGCTGACAAGCTGGTGGCTGGATGCTTCCAGACCCAAACCGCCACCTGGAATTCACCCCAGCGCGCTGGTGGATCCAACCGCGCAGGTGAGCCCTGAAGCATATATCGGCCCATTTTGCGTCTTGGAAGCCGGTTGCCGCGTTGGAGCTGGCGCTGTCATCGGCGCGAACTGTTATTTGGCTGAAAACTGTGCCGTCGGCGAGGGTAGTGTTTTCTATCCAAATGTCCGTATTTACGCGGATTGCGAGATTGGGAAAAACTGCATCCTCCATAGCGGCGCGGTTGTGGGCGCGGATGGATTTGGTTTCAGGCTGGAGGACGGGGTTCAAATGAAGATTCCCCAGGTTGGAAACGTCGTTGTGGGCAACGATGTGGAGATTGGAGCCAATAGCTGTATCGATTGTGGCACATTGGCTTCCACCACAATCGGTGATGGCTGCAAGATTGATAACCTGGTGCAGATTGGGCATAATTGCCGCGTTGGCAAACACAGCATCCTCTGCGCTCAGGTTGGTTTGGCAGGCAGCACAGTGATTGGAGATTACGTCTATCTGGCTGGGCAGGTTGGGATTGCGGGACATCTCAGCATTGGAGACCGCGCTGTGGTTGGCGCCCAAAGTGGCGTCACGCGTGATCTTCCTGCTGATGGCCTCTATTGGGGCACCCCGGCAATGGAAGCAAAAAACCAAAAGCAGATCACAGTTCTGCAAAGGAAACTGCCCGAGATTTACAGTCAGCTACGCTGGCTGATGAAAACAAGGACACAGAACCATGACTGAAAATAAACATACCATACAAAAACCAGTGAGCTTCACCGGCATCGGACTGCATACCGGAGAAGCTGCCACAGTTCATTTTAAACCGGCTTTGGAAGATGAAGGCATCATCTTCGTCCGTACAGATTTACCGGATAATCCGGAGATTCCCGCCGATATTGATCATGTTGTGGATATTTCCCGCGGCACCACCATCGGGCTGAACGATGCAAGGGTTGGAACCATTGAACACGTTCTGGCTGCCATCAAAGGCTTGGGAATCGATAATATCCGAATTGAGATTGACGGCGGGGAAGTGCCTGTTGGAGACGGTTCCGCGCTGCCCTACATAGAGCTTTTGAAGGAAGCTGGTCTGAAAGAACAAAACGCGAAGCGTGAATATTTCGAATTTGATGAAGCCATCAGTTTTTCCAATCCTGAAGAAAATGTGGATGTGGTAATCGTGCCCTCAAACGAGCTGAAGGTGACCTTCATGATAGATTATCAGCATCCATATCTGGGAACGCAGTACACATTTATGTCTGGCATTGACCAATTTGAAAAGGAATTTGCCGGAGCCCGAACCTTCTGTTTTATCAACGAGATAATGGAGTTGCGGAAACATGGTTTAATCCGGGGCGGGTCTTTGGAAAACGCGCTGGTGATTGGCGAGCCAGAAATGAAGGAAGACGAGCTGGAGAAACTGCGCGAAGTTTTTGAATATGATGAACCCATCACTGTTTCACAACAGGGAATTTTGAACAGCCATCCTCTGCGCTATCCAAACGAATTTGTGCGCCACAAGGTTTTGGATTTGCTGGGCGATATCGCGCTTTTGGGAATGCCCATCAAAGGTCATATTCTGGCGGCTCGCAGCGGACACAAAACAAATGTGGAACTGGTGAAAAAGCTGCGCGGCATTCAGCTCACCCAGGAATTGAAAAAGAAATATCAAAGCGATTTGCATAAAGATGTGATCTTTGATGTGAATGCCATCATGCGCATCATTCCACATCGTTATCCTTTCCTGCTGGTGGATAAAATCATCGAGTTCGACCCTGGAAAATCCATTGTTGGCATCAAAAATGTGACGATTAACGAACAGTTTTTCCAAGGACACTTTCCAGGACATCCCATCATGCCGGGAGTTTTGATTGTGGAAGGGATGGCTCAGGCTGGTGGCATCATCCTTCTGCGCGAGATGGAAGACCCCACCGAATGGGTGGCATATTTTGCCTCCATCGACAACGTGAAATTCCGCAAACCCGTTCTTCCAGGAGACACTCTGCGCTATGAGATGAGGGTGGTTTCCCTGAAGCGCAACCTGGCAAAAATGCGTGGCGAAGCCTACGTTGGAAAAGACAAAGTGGCAGAAGGAGACTTCATGGCCATGCTGCAAAAGAAAGAACAATGACCCAGATACATCCCAGCGCCATTGTTAGTCCCGACGCCGTGATTGGCGAAGGTTGTCAGATTGGTCCTTTTTGTCAGATTGGACCGGATGTGGTTCTTGGAAAGGGAAACATCCTGGTTTCAAACGTGATTATCGATGGCTGTTCCCAGATTGGTGATAACAACCGTTTCTTCTCTTTTGCCGTGATTGGCACCGAATCCCAAGATCTGAAATATCAGGGTGGAAAAACCGGCCTCCAAATTGGCAATGGCAATACCATCCGGGAATTTGTGACCATGAATCGCTCCAGTCAAGAAGGTGGTAAAACCATTCTGGGAGACCGCAACCTGATGATGGAATACGTGCATGTGGGACACGATTGTGTGGTTGGTTCCGACTGCGTGGTGGCAAATTCGGTGCAAATGGCTGGACATCTTGTGATAGATGATAAAGTCAGCATCGGCGGCATGACCGCGATTCATCAATTTGTGCGTGTGGGGTACCATGCCTTTGTGGGCGGCGCTTCCGCTGTGAAAAAAGACATCGCCCCCTTCACCCGCGGGATGGGAAATCCCTATAAAACAGTGGGTTTAAACAGTGTTGGATTGCTGCGTGCAGGATTTGCGAGCGAGACCCTGGAAGCCATCAAAAAAATCTACCGGCTCTTTTATCGCCAGGGATTGAATGTTTCCCAAGCCTTGGAAGCCCTCGAAAAATGGGATTCCCTGACATCGGAACAGATGATATTTACTGATTTTGTTCGTGCTTCCCAGCGAGGATTGTCCAATTAGGTGTCACAAGTGTTGACAAAAACAGCCTTGAAGACTTTTGGAATTTCAAAGGATGTGGGAAAATCACAAAACAAAGCCATGACCCTGTGAAACCCGCAGCCTGTCGACTGACACCTAAAACAATGGAGTGTGATAATGGAAAATAGGACATGGGAATACATTAGTGTATTCATTATGTCCTGGTTGCTCGTTTATGGCCTGACGCCGTTCATAATCAAGCTTGCCAGGGCGCTGAACTTCGTGGACAAACCCGAAGCCCGCAAAATGCACCTGACCAGCATTCCCTATATGGGCGGGCTCAGCGTATTCATCGGCTTTTTCCTGCTTTGCATCTACGACGTGAGTCTTTCCGCCAGCCGCAGCTTCGATACCGCGATGTTGGGTTATTTGGGAGGCTCGTTCCTAATCATGCTGATTGGTCTCATCGACGACCGCAATGGCATGAACCCCATCATCAAGCTCTTGGGTCAGGTGGTGGTAAGCCTCAGCTTCATTCTCAGCAATTTTCAGTTACCAGAGCTGAATCAGATGTTTGGTTCAGTCTATATTTCCCTGCCCGCCATGGTGTTTTGGATGGTGGGGCTGATGAACGCCCTGAACTTTTTGGATAATATGGATGGCATCCTCAGCGGAATGGCAGGTATTTTGGGGTTGGGATTTTTCGCCTTCAGTCTGGCGAACACAAACAACAGCAACGGTTTGGAAATGGCATTCATCGGGCTCATTTCCCTCAGTTTTGCGGGAAGTTCGCTGGGTTTTCTGCCCTACAATTTCAATCCCGCCAAAATCTTTTTGGGCGATGCCGGCTCCATGTTCATCGGATATTTTCTGTCATCCATGGGAATCCTGATGGCGCGTTACGCGGTGATGAGCCAGGAAAACAATCTCTTTTATCTGCTGCCGGTGCTGTTTTTAAGCTATGCCATCTTTGATATTTCGCTGGTGAGCTACACTCGCAAACGTGATGGCAGGCACGTGATGCAGGGTGGCAAAGACCATTCCACCCACCGCATCAACACAGCTCTGGGCTCCATCAAAATCACGGCGCTCATCATCTATGCCATAAACATTCTCATCGTGCTCACCACCATCATTGTATTCATCACAGGGAGCGAGGTTTTGCTATTGGTTGCCACCCTGATGCTCGCCACTTTTTTCATTGTGTTCGGCCGCAAACTGGACCAAATCCCCATTTTTGTGCCCAGCAACCAAAAGAAGGAAAATTCAAAGAAAAAATGAACGGACACAGATTTCTGAACCAGTCCCGCCCCAAAACGCGGCTTCTTTTTCTGCTGCTCATTTTGTTGTTGATGACACTGGGCGCATGTGAAATAAACCGTTACAACAGCGCGGAAGACCATTATAACAATAGACGTTACGCTGCCGCGATTCAGGAACTGGACGATTATATCCTAAACGGAAACAACGGCGCTCTCATCACCCGCAGCGAAATCCTGCGCGGGCAGTGTTATTACGAACTGGGGCTCATGGCATTGCAGCGAGAAACCTATGATCTTGCCATCAAGTTTTTCAAACTCTCCAATTCTCCGGATTCGGATCAAGCCCTGGCAAGGATCTATAAAAACATGGCAGACGTTGCGTTACAGCAGGATAAACCCCGTCTTTCCCTGGATTTTGTGAACAGCATCATCCGCGAAATTCCCCGTTCTGAACTCAAGGCTGAAATGCTTTACCGCAGAATTGGCTTCCAACTGGATACTTTCATCGACCACGAAGGCGCCTGGCAGGACTATATGTCCCTTTACGATGGATATCCCAACAATCCGAATGAAGTTGCCGCGCGAAAACTGGTCCAGCGCATCGTGCCCGCCAGGGTGGAACACGCCAAAAGGCTATACGGTTCAGGATATTACAGCGACGCGCTGCGCATTCTCTTCGAATTGGGAAAATATCCCGTGGTGGATGGCGAAGCGAACAACCGCTTGATTGCGGAAGCCTATATCGGCCAGGCGGAAAGCTTTCTGACCAGCGAAAACTACCTGGAAGCAGACCGCATTTTCCGCATTGCCGTGCAATATGACCCTGCCAAAAAAGCCGAAGTGGATAGACGCCTGGAACAAGTCGCATCTCTTTTCATCAGGCGCGGAAATGAACTGGTGGCACAGCGGGATTTCGACAACGCCCTGCTCCACTACCAAAAAACCTACGACATCATCCCGGATTATGCCCAGGCAAACCAGGCAATTGCGCGCATGAACACCATCAGGGAAAACGTTGTCCGCTCCCGCGAAATCCAAACTCAGGCCGAAAAATCCGAACTGGCTGGAAAATATTCCGAAGCCCTGAACCTCTATCGCCAGGCCAGCTCACTGGACGACAAAGCCGAGCTTGCCACAAAGATTTCTCAGATGCAAAATCTTATCGCTGCCGAATCTAATCCTGCCGCCTTCGCCCAGCGCATCATAAACGAATATCGCGGCGGCATCCTGAATTCCCGCATAAACAGGCAAAAACAAGAACTGTTACGGGCCTACACCGCAAACGAGATTCGTGATTCCGGCTGGAAAGTGATGAGCTCTTCCGGGCAATTCAGATATGAAGCGCGCTACGACCTGGTTACCCCAACCATCTCATACTATTACGTTTGGCAGGTGAACTTGCGCGATCGCAGCATCACCCCTCTGAACAAATTATCCGAAAAATTGATGGAATAAGCATGCGCAAAACGATTTTGACTCTTTTCAAGCGGACTTACCGGACTGTCCTGCCGTCATTTGCCCTGATTCTAATTCTGCTGGCGCTTGTTCCCAGCCTTGCCGCTCAAGACCAATTTGACATCACAGCTTTTTCCGACAGCACCAAATATGGATGGGAAGATTGGCGTGACAGAAATGTTTACCGTGTGGATCTGATTGAGCGCCAGGAACTTCTGCAAATATACGAAATGGAATCCAGCCAGATTGGCAGTTCCATTCTAAAATCAGCCCTCATTCCCGGCTATGGCCAGATCAGCAGCAAAGCCTGGACGAAGGGGACCGTGTTTTTGGGTGCGGAATTGCTCTCCATGGGGGTGTCGCTATACTTTTTGGATCGCAGCAATTACTACTATGGCAAATACTTGGAGTCCACCCAAATAGATGATATCCAGTATTTTTATAGTGCTGCCCAAAAACCCAGATACTATTCTTGGATGTTCATGGCGCTGGGTGCCGTGGTTTGGGGTTACAATATCTACGATGTTATTCTCACCACAGATGCTTACAACGCCCAAGTTTGGCAGGAAATTCTAGAGCGCCACGGCAAAAAAACCATCAGCATGGGTCCGGAAGGAATCCAATTGCGATTTTAGGATGTAATGATGAAATTTAGAAACCTAATCCTGCTCTTATGCCTCATCCTGCTGACCTCCTGCATGGTGAAACGCAACAATCCCCTAGACCCGATTGGAAATCCGGATATCATTGTGCCAGATCAAGTTAGCGGCCTGCAATGTTTTGCCTCCGGTGTTGGGGCAACGAATAAATATGTGGAATTGCGCTGGAATGCCAACCCTTCCTTAAACACCGACGGCTATTATATTTACATGGGTCTTGCCTACAATTCGGAATACGCGGTTGTGGATACAGTTACCACAAACGTCAGCGTCAGCAGCCACGGCGGCAAACCCTGGCACAGCGTTAAAGCTGGCGATTACTGGTATAAAGTTGCCGCTTTCAGGGATGTTTACGACGAGGACGGTAAAGTTTTGGGCAAACTGGAGGGACGCCGCAGCGAGCCCCGATTTATCAGGGTTCCGGCTTAAGACAACGCCTCCCTCTCAACTAAGCTAATGAAACCTAATATCTTGGAGGATTTGAACCCCCGGCAAAGGGAGGTTGTGACCAATACCGAAGGCCCGCTTCTGGTGCTTGCTGGCGCGGGAAGTGGAAAAACCCGCAGCATCATCAGCCGTTGTGCCTGGCTTCTGCGCGAAAAAAACGTTAAACCCTGGAACATTTTGGTGGTCACTTTCACGAACAAAGCCGCGAGCGAGCTGCAGGAAAGGCTTGCCGCCATGCTTGGCTTCCCTGTTTCGTCTCTCTGGGTGGGCACTTTCCACAGTATTTGTTCCCGCATTCTGCGTCACGAATCGGCTTCCCTGCCTTTTGGCTCGAATTTCAGCATTTACGATGAAGACGCCAAAAAATCCCTCCTCAAAAAGATTTATAAAGAACATGGCATCGACGCCAAGAAATATCCCCAGCAAAGCGTCCACATCAGGATTAGCCGCTATAAAAACAGACTGCTTTTACCGGAGGATTTGGAGGCGAATCAGCCTCTGGAATCCAAGAAAGGCGATGACTACGAAAGCGTCGTCCTGCGGGTTTATTCTCTATACCAGCAGAGGATGCTTCTGAACCAAGCCTTGGATTTTGACGATATCCTGCTTTACACCGCGAAACTTTTGGAAAGTAATTCCAGCGTTCGCGCCAAATATAGCGAAATCTTTCAATATGTAATGATTGACGAATATCAAGATACGAACCAGGCACAGTTCGAAATCATCCACCAAATCGCCAAAGACCATCAGCGCGTTTGCGTTGTGGGCGATGACGACCAGGCCATCTACAGCTTCCGCGGCGCCACAGTGCGCAATATCCTTGAATTTGAACAGGATTACGACCAGGTGCAGCTCATCCGCCTGGAACAAAATTACCGCAGCACGAGCCGCATTCTTGATTTGGCAAACGCCATCATTAAACACAACCGCCGCCGGCATCGCAAAGACCTCTGGAGCGAATTGGGTGAAGGCGAAAAACCCATCCTGCTCAGCTTCCAAAACGAAACCGAGGAAGCCGACGAAACCGCTCGCATGGTGAAGAATCTGAACCGTGAAGGCGTGCCTTACAGCCAGATAGCGATTCTTTACCGCACGAACGCCCAATCCCGCGTTTTCGAATACGCCTTCACGCAAAACCGTATCCCGCATACGATTGTGGGCAGTCTCCATTTTTATCAGCGCAAGGAAATCCGTGACCTTTTGGCATATCTCACCGTGCTGTCAAATCCCGCGGATTCGGAAAGCCTTCTGCGGATTATAAATGAACCTCCGCGCGGCATTGGCCAAACCACCATCACCCGCTTGCTGGGACACGCCGCCAAAATCCGCAGCCCGCTCTATCAGGCTCTGCAAATGAGCCAGGATATCACTGAGATCGGCCCCGGCATCCGTAAAAAACTGGCGGAATTCGCTCAAACCATTGAAAGCTGGAGAAACGCGGCACAACACACGCCCGTGCTGGATTTGGTGAAAGAAATCCTCGACCATCTCGATCTCATCTCACTTTACAAACGCAGCCAGGATCCCAAGGACATTTCCCGCGTGGAAAACCTTGTGGAATATGTGAGTTCGGTCAGCGAATTTGCTGAACACTGGGCGGAGGAACACGACAAACCCGCTCTGCTGGTGGATTATCTGCCTTTCGTGGCGCTGCAGACCGATATGGATGTGGCAGACCGCAAAGAAGACAGCGTGCGGCTGATGACGCTCCACAACGCCAAAGGTTTGGAATTCGACTGCGTTTTCATCACTGGCTTGGAAGACGAACTCTTGCCCCATCGCATGAGCATGGACAGCACTTCCGAAATCGAGGAGGAACGCCGCCTTTTTTATGTTGGCGTAACTCGCGCCAAAACCAGGCTGCTGCTGAGCCACGCCCGTTCCCGTCGTATCTATGATTCTTTTTGTTTCACCAAACCCAGCCTCTTTTTGCAACAGCTTGACGCCAATCTTTTCGCCGGAAACAGCGACGAGGTCGACTTCGTTCTCGGACAGCATGTGCGTCCCAAGGTTCGGAGCCGTATCTCCGAGAAGGACAAGAAGTTCCGCATCGGCCAAAAGGTCTGGCATTCGGAATATGGCGAAGGGGTCATCCTCAGCGTGGATGGCACCGGAAGCGACGCCCGGCTTGCCATTTCATTTAAAAACGGCAAACTCACCAAAATCATCGGCACCTTCATCAGCACCGAACCATTATGAACCTCCACGAACGAATTTTACCCTATCTGCAGGCATCGCCCTTTTTCCAAAGCCTTTCCACCCTGGCTTCGGACGCGCAACTCCATCAGTTACATCATCTTAACCAAAGCGCGCGTGCCCTGGTTGCGGCTCATCTTTGGGCGCAAACCGGCAAAAATATCCTGATTGTGTCCCAGGATGATATTATCGCGGAAGATATTTGGGACGACCTTTGCGTCCTCATCGGCAACCAAAACGCTCACTATCTGCCGGATTACGAAATCCTGCCCTATGAGGAACGCTCACCCCACTATTCCATCCGCGCCACCCGCATGCTCTGCATCCACAAGGTTTTGGAAGGAAATCCAGGAGTTTACAGCCTTTCCATTCGCGCGCTGTCCCGCCTGCTGCCTCCGCTGGAAAATATTGCCCGCCACATTAAAACCTTGGTTCCCGGCATGGAATATCCGCCGGAAAAATTGGCGCAAGACCTTGTCAATATGGGCTTTGAGGTTCAATATCAGGTGAACAAGGTCTTTCAACTGGCGCGCCGCGGCGGCATTGTGGATATTTTCAGCCCGCCTGCTCTCAAGCCTGTCCGACTCGAATATTTTGGTGATGAGATTGTCACCATGCGCCATTTTTCCCCAAATTCACAGCGTTCCGAGCCTGGCGAAGTGCCTGCCTACACGCTCATCCCCTCGCGAGAATTTTGTCTGGACGATATCCGCGACAGCAGCCCACTGATGGCAAAGATACGCAACACAGGCTTTTACGAAGGCATCGAAAACCAATTCAGCCTGCTTTTGGATGAGCTCTGCAGTTTCGCGGACTTCTTTCCCGCCGACCAAAGATTAATCCTTTTTTCAAATTACAACTATATCCAGGAAGAATTCGAACAGCTTTCCGAACAGGTCTATATGCAATACAGACGGGAACTTAAAAACACCACCAAGGCAAAGCTCAGCCCTCCCGAAGGGGTGATGATAGACGAGCAAAAACTTGCCGAACTGCGCAAACCCGGAACCAGCCTGCTGCTTTCCCAAAGCGAATTCATCCTGCCTTTTTTCACCAAGAACCACAGGGCCCCCTGCGAGGCACAGCCTTCCTTCGGCGGCGATCTATCCCTGCTGGCATCCACCCTGCAAAAATTGCGGGAAAAGGGCACGGACCCCATCCTGCTTTTTGACAACCCCAGCCAAGCCAAACGTATGCGTGAACTTTTGGAGGATTTCGACCTCCAGCCCCAATCTCATCTGGGTGTTCTCCACGAAGGAATCAGCGTAACAGACTGCAACCTGGCACTTTGGACCGACCACGAAATCTACAATCGCTACCGCCGCAAACGCTACGCGCCGCGCTTTTCCCCCGGAGAGGAAATTGTCGATTACGACAGCCTCAAGCCCGGCGATTACGTTGTGCATGTGGATCATGGCATCGGCATCTTTGAAGGTATGGAAATCATCCGCCTCGACGCCCAGGAAACCGAATGTCTGGTTCTGCGTTACGACCGTGGCGACAAGGTTTACGTGCCCACCTGGCAGCTCAAATTGGTCAGCAAATATGTGGCGGAAGAAGGTGCCGCGCCCACTCTCAGCCGCATCGGCTCGCCCAAATGGCAAAACACCAAACGCAAAGCCGCCCAGCAGATTGAACTGATTGCTGCGGACATCGTAAAACTCTATGCAGAAAGAAGTTCCCGCGTTGGCATTGCCCATCAGGAAGATTGCCCCTGGCAAAAAGATTTGGAAGAATCCTTCATCTATGAAGACACAGCCGACCAAACCCGTTCCACAGCGGAAATCAAGGCGGATATGGAAAGCCCGCGTCCCATGGAAAGGTTGCTTTGCGGTGATGTGGGTTTTGGAAAAACCGAGGTGGCAATCCGCGCCGCTTTCAAAGCCGTTTGCGGAGGTCACCAGGTTGCCGTGCTTGTTCCAACAACATTATTGGCAGAACAGCATTGGCGCGTTTTCCGTCAGCGTTTGGCGCAATATCCGGTTCGAATTGCCATGCTCAGCCGTTTTCGGGACACTTCTCGCTTGAAAGAAGATTTGGCAGGAATCGCCTCCGGCAAGGTTGATATTGCCATCGGCACCCACCGCATTCTTTCAAAAGACGTCCAGTTTCCCAATCTGGGACTGCTGATTATCGATGAAGAACAGCGTTTTGGCGTGCGTCATAAGGAAAGGCTGCGTGAGCTGCAATCCAATGTGGATACGCTCTATATGAGCGCCACGCCCATTCCGCGCACGATGAACATGGCCTTGGCTCGACTCAAGGAAATCTCTTTGATGCAAACCTCGCCCAAGGAAAGACTTCCCATCCGCACCATCATCACAAACCGCGAAAGCGAGGTGATTCGCGATGCCATACGCCGCGAAATCGACCGCGGAGGCCAGGTTTTTTTCATCCACAACCGCGTGCAAACCATTGAAACCGTTGCCGCTGAATTGCGCGACCTCATGCCCGAGGTGAATTTCGCCGTCGGTCACGCCCAAATGCCTCAGCGCCATCTGGAAGACGTGATGCGCGCTTTCATCGAGCGCGAAGCGCAGGTTTTGATTTCCACCACCATCGTGGAAAACGGCATCGATATCCCCAATGCCAACACCATTTTGGTGGATCGCGCCGATACTTTCGGCCTTGCCCAGCTCTATCAGATGCGCGGACGCGTGGGACGCTCGAACCGTCGTGCCTACGCCTATTTACTCATTCCGCGCGGCACCACCGATGTGGCAAGAAAACGCCTGGAAGCGCTCACCCAATACGATTATCTGGGTGCCGGATTTCAAGTGGCGCTGCGAGACCTCGAACTGCGCGGCGCGGGAACCATCCTGGGCACAAAGCAAAGTGGAATCATCCAAAACATCGGTTTCAACTACTACAACAAGCTGCTGGAAGAAGCCATCGACGCCGCCCAAAGCGGAACCGGAATTATCGATGCCATCAACAATCCCCAGCCCCGGCGCAAACTTCGCACTGAAATCGATTTGTATTTCCCACCCGAATATATCACCGACGACGAACAGCGCCTTGCCATCTACCGCAGGCTCAGCGGTTTTGAAAACCTGACGGAAATTGAGGATTTTGAAGCCGAACTCGCCGACCGTTTTGGCACCCTGCCCGAAAAAGCCGCCTGGCTGCTAATGTATTTCAAACTGAATATCTTAGCCAAACAAGCCGAGCTGCAAAACTGTCAGGTGCGCAACAATACCCTCACCATGGATTTCAAGACGGACAAGCTGCCCCCACGGGAAAAACTCCTGGGCTTTGGCTCCAAAATTGACCAACATATAAGCTTCGAGGCAACAAAAGGGCTGAAATTGATGGTAAGCTTGGATACTGATTTGGATTACAGACAGCAATTCGCCCAAGCTCTCCAACTCATCGAAACCTACATCAACACTTAATCCCACCACCTCCTTCATCCCACTCTTGACTCCAGCCCAAGATCAATTTGGCATCAACTCATTATCAACCCGATAAAGAATCGGGAACTTCGGCGGAAGCTGTGGAGTTAATCTTGAGCCAGGGTAAAGAGCGATTACTGGAACAGAGGTGAAAAAACCGGGGATGGCGCGGGATAAAACAGAGGCTTGCTTATGAAAGACTGAGCCTCACCCTATTTTTTCATCTGGCTTAGCAAGACTTCCATATATAGGACGAGTCTTTTGTAAAATTGAGGTAAAGCCGTAACCCTATGTCATCCTTAAGTTTGCTTTTCAAACATAAGGAATACTAAAGGCGGCAGCCAAGAACCAGGGCGCGGATGTAGGCTGAATGGGCGTTTTAACGACAAAACGCTAAAACCTTACAACGCTAAAACCCTCTAATCAAACCATTTTGATGGCTTTTTTAGGGCATTTTTCCACGCAGATTTCACAGCCCACGCATTTGTCTGGATCAACCTTATGGAGCTTTTTCAATTCACCGCTGATGGCTTGAACGGGGCAAACTTTGGCGCAGATGGTGCAGCCGATGCAGTGTTCTTCTTCGATGAAAGCTTTTTTGCGCAAACCTGCCAGGAGGTCTTGGATGCTGTTGGTGGGGCAGACTGTGGCGCAGATTCCGCAATTTATACATTTATTATAGTCTATGCGGGCGAGGTTGTTTTCGATGGTGATGGCTTGGACGGGGCATTTTTTGGCGCAGATGCCGCAGCCGATGCAGGGAAGTTCACTGCCGCAAACCTGTTTTGCCAGGGGACCTTTGTCTTTGGATGAGCAGCGGATATAAACGTTTTTGCTGACGGGGACAAGTTCGATCAGATGGCGCGGACAGGCTTTCACGCAGGCTCCGCAGGCGGTGCATTTTTCAGGGTCAATCACCCGCATTCCGCAGTCGTTGATGCTGATGGCGTCGAATTTGCAGACGCGGAAACAATCATTATAACCCAAACATCCGTGGGAGCACATGCTGGGTCCGCCAGCGATGTTCACCGCCGAAAGGCAGGATTCGATGCCCTCGTAGGCATATTTCCATTTTGTGTTTTCATGGCCACCGGAAGTGCAGTGGTAAACCGCGATGCGCTTTTCCAGGGCGCCGGCTTCGGAGCCCATGATGCGGGCGATGGCTTCGGCAATTGCGGCTCCGCCAGGAGCGCAGAGATTGCATGCCACGCCTTCGTTCACGATGGAATCCGCATATCCAGAGCATCCCGCCTTTCCGCAGGCTCCGCAATTCGCGCCTGGCAAAAGTTCAAGAATCTGCTCCACGCGGGGGTCGATTTTGACCTCAAAAACCTTGGAGGCAAAAGCCAGGATTAAGCCGAAAATCAGACCCATGGTGCCCACAATGATGACGGGGGTCAGGATTTGGGAGAGCCCCGCGGCCAGGATAACAGTGAAAGCAAGGTTTTGCATGCTTTTCTCCTCAGATTTTGAGGCCCATAAAGCCGTAAAAAGCCAGAGCCATGGTGCCCGCCAGAATCATGCCGCTGGCAAAGCCTTCCATGCTTTTGGGAAGGTCCACCAATGCCAGGCGCTGACGGATTCCAGCCATTGCCAAAAGCACGAAAGTGAAGCCCACACCGGAAAGCAGGCCGTTCAGGGTTGCCATCAGGAAGTTGTAGGTGCTGCCATCCGCCTGGGGGGTGATGTTCAAAATTGCCACACCCAAAACGGCGCAATTGGTTGTTATGAGAGGCAGATACACGCCCAGTGATTTATAGAGAGCCGGCGCGTTTTTTTGGATAACCATTTCCACAAATTGGACCAGGGCGGCGATGGTGAGGATGAAGGCCAGAGTGCTGAGGTAGGTAAGTTCATAGGGCACAAGCAGATATTGGTATATGAGGTAGCAAAAAGCGGAGGCCATGGTCATCACAAAAATCACTGCCATGCCCATGCCAAAGGCGGAATCCATTTTTTTGGAAACACCCAGGTAGGGGCAAAGGCCTAAAAAGCGGGAGAGGACGAAGTTTTGGATGAAGATGGCGCTCACTGCCATCACGAAAAGTTGTCCCAGGAAATTCATTGAAATCTCTCCTTCAGCAGATTGATGGCTGCCATCAATAGACCCAGGGTGATGAAGGCTCCCGGCGCCAAAACTGCGATTAGCATTGGGTCGTAGGTTTTTGGCATCACGCGCATTCCAGCCCAGGTGCCGTTGCCCAAAATTTCACGGAAAGTGGAAACAACCACCAACGCCAGGGTGAAGCCAAGCCCCATGCCGATGCCGTCGGCAAGGGAATTCAAAACGTTGTTTTTGTTCGCGAAAGCCTCGGCGCGTCCCAAAATGATGCAATTCACCACGATGAGCGGGATGAACAGCCCCAGGGATTTGTGCAATTCCGGCAAATAGGCCGCCATCACCATGTCCACAACGCTCACAAAGGCTGCAATCACAACCACATAGACGGGGATGCGGATTTTATCCGGGGTGATGTTTTTAATCAGCGAAATCATCACGTTCGAGCAAACCAACACGAAGGTGGCAGCCATTCCCATGCCGATGGCGTTGTTCACGGAAGTGGATGTGGCCAGGGTGGGGCACATGCCCAAAACAATCACGAAAATTGGGTTTTCTTTGATGAGACCCTTGGTCAGTTCTTTGATAAAGCTCACGGTTTTGGCTCCTTTTCCGGCTCTGCGGGCGCGGCTGACAGGCTGGCTTTAATCAGGTTCACGGTTTCGCGCAGGGAGTTTGCAATGGCGCGCGTGGTGATGGTGGCACCTGTGAGGGAGACAATTTTGCCGCCGTCTTTGTCCACCAGAAGTTCATCAGGAGCCAGTCCTTTGAATTTGGCGGCAAAACTTTCCTGGGTGCAATTCGCGCCCAGACCGGGGGTTTCGGCTTGTTCAATCACCTGGATGTTGATGATGTTGAATTCCGGGTCCAGCGCTGCCATGGTTTTCACGTTGCTGGAATAACCCGCTTTGGAGGCAGTGAAGGTGTAGCCTTTCAATTCGCCGGTTTTTTCGTCTTTTGCCTCGTAATATTCGATGGAATCCGCTTCCGGCACGGCGATCTGTTTGAGCTCAAAGACGGCGCCGGGAATGAGGGTGGAACGCGCTTCATCGGCGGCTTTGGTTTGCAGTTCGTCGATGCGTGGCTTGGTGGCGGAATTCACAAACGCCAAAAGCGCTGTCGCCACCACGCAAAATGCCAGCAGGATGAGGCTGAGTCTTAGATAGATTTTCATTTTTTCACCTTCCCAAATGCTTTTGGCATGGTCAACATATCGATGAGCGGGGTCATCACGTTCATAAACAAAATGGAATAGGAAACGCCTTCGGGATAGCCTCCCACGAGGCGGATGATGACGGTCAGAACGCCGCAGCCAACGGCATAGATGATGCGCCCCGGTTTTGTCATGGGGCTGGTTGTATAATCTGTGGCCATGAAAAACGCGCCCAACATCAATCCTCCGGTGAAGAGATGGAAAAAGGGCAGGGTGAGCGAATAGCCGCTGCCTTTGATTCCACCGAAGAAAAAGGTGAACACAAACACGGTGAGCAGATAGAAGAAGGGGATGCGCCATTCAATTATTTTGCGCCAAAGCAGGTACGCGGCACCCAAAAGCAGGGCAAAAACAGAGATTTCTCCGATGCAGCCGCCCAGGTTTCCCCAAAAGAGGTTTTTGAGGGTGCCGAGATCGAGGAGTCCGTTGAAAATCTTTTGGCTGAACTCGGGATAAAGACTGGGGTCGCGGATGAGCTGGGCAACTTTCAGGGGTGTGGCGCCTGTAACCAGTTCATACACGTTGGGCGCGACGCTCTGAAGTTTTGGAGCGATGGCATCCAGATTGATGCCGCTCATCACGGCGCTTTTGGAGGTTTTGACCCAGCAATTTCCTGTCATCAGCGAAGGCCAGGAAGCCAGCAGGAAGGCTCTGCCCAGGAGGGCGGGGTTCACAGGGTTGTTTCCCAAACCGCCAAAAACCTGTTTGCCGATGGCGATGGCGAAAACGGAGCCCACCACCGGCAACCACCAGGGCGAACCGGCTGATATATTGTAAGTTAACAGCATTCCTGTGAGTACGGCGGAGCCGTCGGAAATGGTGATGGGAACCTTGCGGAACCACTGGATGAGGGCTTCAGTGGCGAGGGCGGAAATCACACCCAAGAGGGTGAGCCACAGGGAACGCCAGCCAAAATAGTAGATGGCGAAAACCAGCGCGGGAATCAAGGCTATCACCACATTCCACATTACGTTGGGAATGCTGGTGCCCTCGTGCAGATGGGGCGCGGGTGAAACTTTATATCTTTCTTTCATGGTGGGAACCTCACTTTTGTCCGCGTTGGGCGGCAGCGTGGCGGATTTTTCCGCGGTCAATCCACTGCACCAAACGAATGTGGGCGGGGCAAACGTAGGCACAGCTTCCACATTTGATGCAATCTTCCAAACCGCAGCGCAGAGCGAGGGTCAAATCGTCCGCTTTGACGGCCTGAACCATCATGCTGGGCATCAGGTTCATGGGGCAAACATCCACGCAGCGGGCGCAGCGGAGGCAATTTCGCTCCTCGATGCCGCGGGCTTCTTTTTCGCTCATCAACACGAGGCCGGAGCTGCCTTTTCCCACAGGCGCGTCCAGCGAGGGCAGAGCAAAACCCATCATGGGACCACCAGAGATGATTTTTCCGATGGGGGCGCTGGTGCCACCACAATGTTCCACCAAGTCTGCGAAAGGCGTTCCGATGGGGGCGCGCAGGTTTTTGGGATTGGTAACGATGCTGCCCGTTACGGCAATAACTCTGTCCACCAGTGGTTTTTTGTAACGCGTGGCTTCATAGATGGCAAAAGCGGTACCAACATTCTGAACCACCACGCCCACCGCCATGGGCAAACCACCTGTGGGGACTTTTCTGCGGGTTGCGGCGTAGATGAGCTGTTTTTCCGCGCCTTGGGGATAGCGGAGCTTCAGAGGCACCACGCTCAAATCTTTTTCGGATGCTAAAAGCTTCTTCATCAGGGCGATGGCGTCGGGTTTATTTGCTTCGATGCCAATCATTCCCCGTTTCGCGGAAAGGATTTTCATCAGGATTTTCAAGCCGCTGACAATTTCGAGTCCTTTTTCCAGCATGAGCCGATGGTCTGAGGTTAGATAAGGCTCGCATTCCACCCCGTTGAGGATAACCGTGTCGATGGGTTTATCCTCTGGCGGAGAGAGCTTTACCAGGGTGGGGAAGCCCGCGCCGCCCATGCCACAGATGCCGGCTTCACCGATGCGTTCCTTCATTTGAGCGGGCGAAAGCTGGAGAAAGTTTTCGTCGTCAACCAAATCGACCCAGCTATCTTCGCCATCACCGGTGATTTCGATGGCCAGCGCGGAAGCCCCGGCAGGGTGGGGGAAAAGGTCAATTTTGGTAACTTTTCCGCTGATGGAGGCGTGTTGGGGGATGGAAACAAAGCCGCCTGCCTCAGCGATTTTTTGCCCAGTTTTCACCTCGTCTCCAACTTTCACAAGAGGCTGGGAAGGCGCTCCGATGTGTTGGGATATCGAGATGATAACTCTTTTGGGCAGCGGGAGATCCTCCACTGGAGTGGAGGCGGAAAAGTGCTTATAGTCATGGGGATGAACTCCCCCGGGAAAGGTTTTAAACCGCATTTACGCTCCCAAATAGCTTTTTCAAGCCAAACTTTTGCGTCCCACAAAAAGCGAAGTTGATTTTAAGGCAAGTACTTTTTTGCCTGAGGGCGACAAAAAAGCGTTGGAAAGGACAAAAAAAGGCGCTGGAGGAGTTCCAACGCCTTATATCACAGGTTTTTAATTTTATTTATTCATATCTGAGAGCGTCGATTAAGTTCAGATTGGCAGCTTTGCGGGCAGGATACCAGCCAAAGAAGATGCCGATGATGCAGGAAAAGCCGACGGAAAGGAAAACAGACCAAGGCGTTACCAGGATGCTCCAGCCCATGGTTTTACCCAAAATCGAGGCCAGAGCCCAGCCCAGGGCGATGCCGATAAGTCCACCCAGGATGCTGATGGCGATGGCTTCCACCACAAATTGGAACAGCACATCGCGCTTTCCGGCGCCCACAGCCATGCGGATGCCGATTTCCTTGATGCGTTCCGTCACCGAAACCAGCATGATGTTCATGATGCCGATGCCGCCCACCAACAGCGAAATTCCGGCGATGCTGGCCAAAAGCACGGTCATCGTGTTTGCCACGGTGTTTGCCGCTTCCGCCACGTCGGTTTGGGAGCTAACCATAAAATCCTCGGTGGTGGTGCCGCTGTGCCTTGCCGGCATCAGGTTTGTTATTTCCTGCTGCACCAGGGGGATACGTTCCTTGGATTCTGCCGAAACGATGATGGTCATAAAGCGCCAGCGCATTCCCAGCAGGCGGGTTGCGGTGGTGGTGTATGGCGCCAGAACAATATCGTCCTGGTCACCGCCCATCGTACTTTGCCCCTTGGATTTCAGCACGCCTTTCACGGTGAAGGGGATGTTGCGGATGCGCATGGTTTTCCCAATCGGATCCAAGCCCATGAAAAGATTGTCTGACACGGTTTTTCCAATCACGCAGACCTTGGCGCCGTTTTCCACTTCTGAGGGATAGAAAAAGTCGCCGGATTCCAGTTCCATGCTGCGGATCGTGAAGAAATCCACGTCCACGCCCTGGACCGATCCGCGCCAGTTGTTGTTGCCATATTTAAGCTGGCCGAAAGTGTTGTAAACCGGTGACGCGTAAAGCACTCCATCCACTTTTTCACGGATGGCGGCAACGTCGGCTTCATCCAGGGTGTTTCCAGAGCCGGCGGCTTGGCGCACCGTGCTTGGCGAACTGCTGAAATTCGACATCACCATAATCACGTTTGTGCCCATGGTGCTGATTTGGTCGTCCACCATCTTTTTGGCACCCTGGCCGATGGCGATCATGGTAATCACAGCCGCCACGCCGATGATAATGCCAAGCATGGTGAGGAAGGTGCGGGTTTTATTGCGCGCCAGGGATTTGAAAGCGATGCGTAGGATTCCAAAGAAATTCATCAGTCAAGCTCCTCATCTTCATCCAAGCGGGGCATATTTTTCAGGTCTTCACTGGCTTTGCGTGGCTGCGGGGTCTTCTTGTCGGAAATCACGCGTCCGTCTCTGAAAGTGATAACGCGATCCGCGTAGCTGGAAATATGGGATTCGTGGGTGATGAGCAGCACGGTTTTACCCTCTTCATGCAATTTTTGGAAAAGCTCCATCACCTCAACGCTGGTGCGGGTATCCAGGTTCCCGGTGGGTTCATCCGCAAGCAGGAAAACAGGGTTGTTCACGATGGCTCTCGCCAGGGCCACACGCTGCTGCTGACCTCCGGAAAGCTGATTTGGATAGTGGCGCGCGCGGTCTGCCAAACCCACAGTTTCCAGCGCCTTCATGGCCAGGCTGTGACGCTCTTTGGCTGGGACGCTGTTGGAATAGAGCAGGGGCAGTTCCACATTTTCCAAAGCTGTGGTGCGGGGCAAAAGGTAGAAGGATTGAAACACATAACCAATCTTTTGGTTTCGCACTTTCGTAATCTCCTCGTCTTCCATTTCGTGAACGTTGATGCCATCAAGCTCATAGCTGCCGGAGCTGGGTTTATCCAGGCAACCCACCAGGTTCATGAAGGTGGTTTTGCCCGAACCGCTGGCGCCCATGATGGCAACGAATTCTCCTTCGCGCACTTCCAGGTCGATGCCACGCAGGGCGTGCACCTGCACTTCACCCATGGTGTAAACCTTCGTGACGCCGCGCACTTTGAGCAGTGTTTTGTTCGTCATGCTTTAGAACCTGCCACCCATCCCTGGTCCACGCAAGGCGTTCTGTCCCTGAGCTTGACTTGGGTCTTTATAGTTCACTCCGGTAATGATTTTGATGTCTGAATCCAGTGGGCTGAGCAGTTCAACGAAAGCTCCATCGGAAACACCGGTGCGAACCGCGATGAGTTCCGGAGTCTTGTCTTTCAAAACCCAGATCATGGCCATGCTGGAGCGTCCATTGCTGCCATTGCCCATCATGCCTGACGCTCCTCCACCAGGCATTCCACCGCCCCGCATTCCGGCAGAATTTCCGCCGGGACCTCTGCCAGACCTGCCTCCACGACCGCGGCTGCCTTCAGAATTTTGAGCAGTGGCTTTTGCTGTGTCAGCCTTGCTTTTGCCGTTCCGGGCTGTGCTTTCGTCTGGTTTTTCCTGCGAAAGATTGCCCATCAATTTTTCCATAGCGGATTTGCGAGCGTTGGAGATGAGATCATCCTCCCATTTCAGCCCAAACAGTTTCCACATTTCCTTGGTCGGTGTGAAGCGGATTGAAGCTTCCGGCAGGCGTGAAACGTCGTCCTTGGATTGTGTGATGATGCTCACGTTTGTGGTCATGCCCGGCAGCAGCTTGTGATCGGGGTTCGCCGCGTCGATGATAACATTGTAGCTCACCACGTTTTGTTCGGAGGAGGATTTCAGCCTGATTTGCTGCACCGAGCCCGTGAATGTTTCACCTGCGTGGGAATCCACGGTGAATTCCACCGGCATACCAACTTTTATTTTACCGATGTCGGCTTCGTCGATGCTGGCAGTGATTTCCATCTGGTCCAAATTATTGGCGATGGTGAAAAGCGTGGGAGCGTTCATACTGGCGGCAACTGTCTGTCCTTCAGAAACTTCGCGGCTGATGATAACGCCGTCGATGGGGGAGGTGATGGTGGCATTGCTCAGATTTTTTTGCGCGGTTTTCAGCTTCAGTTGGCTGGTGGAATAGCTCAGTTCAGCTTGATCCAGCGTGTTTTTCGCTTTCTGCAGGTCATATTCCGAAACCATATCTTTGGCGCGCAGGGCCTGGCTGTTTTTATATTCCATTCTGGCGTCATCCCGGCTGATGCGGGCTTTGGTGAGGTCCGTTTGGGCGGATTCCACGTTTGCCATCAAGATTTCGGTGTCCAGCTTTGCCAAAAGCTCACCTTTGCGCACATTGTCGTTAAAATCTTTATAGAGTGTTTTAATCGTGCCGGAAACCTCGGTTCCAACCTCCACCAAAACAGTTGGGTTCAACGAGCCGGTGGCGGTCACCACCTCGCGGATGGTGCCATTGCTAATGCTGTCCAGCTTCCATTCCGGCTGGTTTTTCTTTTTGCGAACCTGGGTGAAAATGAGTACGCCGGCGATTACGATTACGGCTATGATGACGTATGTGAGGGTTTTACGCAGTTTCATGTTTATTCCTTACCATTTTCCCAAGATTTGGCGCGAGAGGAGGTTGTTGATGGCTTCCTGCCGTGCCAAAATCTGGTAGCGGTTGTTGTTGTATGAGATTTCGGAATCAATGTATTCCACGCGGACCTTGTCCAGTTCCAAAATTTCGATTAAGCCCAGGCGGAAGCGCTCTTCACCCACGTTAATCTGGGTTTGCGCCTGAGCCAGTTTTTCGGTGTAAAGCTCGTCCAAGCGTTGCAGATATTCCAGTTCCCGGCATAGGTTCACATATTGGCGGTCGATTTCTTCCAATTGTTGCTGCACTTCCAGTTCTGCCAAGCGCAGGGAAAGGTTCGAACGTTTGCTGGTCTGCCCTTGTTTAAATTGGTTCCACAGCGAATAGCTGAGGTTCAGGGAAAGGGTGTGATTTGTGTTGTAGATGTCAAAGTCAAAATCGCTCCCGCTCACGCCGCGACCATAGTTGTAAGCCAGACTCACACGCGGGAAATAGCTGAGGAAGTTTTGGCTGAGACCCAGTTCTCCACGTTTCAAATCCGCCTTCAGGAGCTTCACCTTGTTGCTCTGTTCGGGCAGATATTCGGGAACTTCAAAGCCTGTCTCTGGCTCCAAATCCGCCAGTTCATAGCCCAAATCTTCCATGCGCACCAGCCCGAAAAGCTGACTGCGCTTCGAAGCGATGCTGTTTTCCAGTTGCATGATGGAAATGCGCGCGTTCATCACCGCGATTTCGCTTTCCTTCACGTCGAAGCCGGTGTTTTTTCCCAGTTCGTTCAAGGCTTGAGCGCGTTCCCAGACTCTGGTTTGAATCTCCAGGTTGCGGTTCAGCGATGCCAGTTGGCTTTGGGTGCTCAACACATCCAAATAGGCGCTGAAAACGCTGTAGGCGTAGGAACTGGCACTGGTTTCCAAGGTCAGTTTTGCCTTTTCGGCGTCCAATTTCGCATAGCGGTAGTTGAACCAGGCGTCGTCGTTCAGACTGATGGTTTTGCTGATGGAAAAACCAGCCTGGCTGCTGACATTAGGTTTTGGAGGGTCATTGGGATGGTAAAAATCGCCGGTGATGCCAAAATTCAAGCTGGCGTCCGGGAGAAGATTCCATGTTGCAGAGCTCAGATTGCTGAGGCTGGATTCATAGCTCAAACCAGAACTCTGCATGCCATAGCTGTGCTCTAATCCGTGTTCAACAAGCTGTTCCAGGCTATACTGCTGCGCCGCCAAGGCCAGTGGCAACAGCAACAGCAGGACAAAAAAGTGTTTTCTCATGACATATTCCTTAAGGTGGTAAAAATCATTTCTTTGAAAATGGGTGGCTTTCCACATTTACTATGATACATGTGGACTTGCCAATCCCTGCAAATTTTTTTCATATGACAACAAGATACCGGGTGCATAGTTTTTAAAGCCCCTCTTTCCGACAAGAAAAATGTCTTGCCTTGTAAAACAGAGCATGTTTGTTGCCATCTTGAGCAAATAAGTTGGCAGCGGAGGTTTTTCCCTTTTGAGCCAAAAAGCTGCCAAACATGCCGGCACCGAACCGCAGAGCTTGCAGGCAAAAAACGCTAAAACCTCACCACCTTCGCCACCGCGCTTTTTCCATCCTGCTGCGCCCGAATCAGGTAAACCCCGCTGCCAACGCGGCGTCCGCCCTCATCCAAGCCGTCCCATTTATGCAGTTTGGATTTTGGGCAGTTTCCCTCAAAAAGGGTCTTCACTTTTTGCCCACGCAGGTTGAAAACCTCCACCTTCACAGGCTTTTCATTGTCTTTAAGCTCCACCCGCACCTGGATTTCAGAGTCAAATGGATTGGGAAAAGGGCTTCCCATGCGGATCGCCGGGGTTTCAACACTTTCGCCGGCAATCAGGCTTTCGCCAAAATACTCCGTAAACACATATTCCACCAGCTTTTGGGCATCATCCTGGCGCATATTGTAGAGCGGAAAACTCAAGGTGCAGATTTTGCCATCCTGGTTCAGGTTCAAAATCCCCACCGCCATACCGTTCAACCGACCCTGCGCGGTGTCGTTTTCGTGGTCTGACGCATAGCTGTAAACTGTTATGCAGTCATCTGTTGGCATCATTCCTTCCACACGCGGGATGTGTCCACCCATGGCTTCATTGGTTTTTTCGGGATCCACCTCCAAGGGCGGAAAATATTCAAATTCAGGATTGGCGCGCTTAAACCGGGCAGAGTTGCTGTGATCCGCCTCCGCGATGCCGATGTAGTCATAAATGAAGGAATCTTCTTCAAACTGGACTGGATATCCGGAATTCAGATCAAAGGCCAACGAAGGATGATAAACGCTGAACAGGATGTTTCCGCCGGCTTCAACATATTGGCGCAGAACATCTTGGGCAAAATAGGGCGCTTCCATCTCCGAAAGGTCGTTCCCGTGCCACAAAATTGTGGAATAGACGCAAATATCCGCCAGCCGCAGTTCTTCGTTCCAAGCGTTCAAATCCAATTCCGTGCAGTTGAATTTCGCCGTGATGGCATCGTAAAATTCATCCGCCTGCGCGTCAGAAGGTTGAAATGGCCCATTTCCGCTCAGGTCCGCGGTTTCATCCACAATCAGGATGCCCTGATTCAAGCTCACGGGACGGCTTTTCACGCCACCGGCATAGGGGCTTTCATTCCCTTGCTGGTCAACCGCGCAAAGCCTATAATGATAATAGCTTAACCCGCCGACCACATCTCTGTCCAAATAGCTGTTTTCCTTGATCAGTCCGCCAATCTGCGTTCCCGGTTCTTCCGGATCGTTGGAGCGGAAAAGCTTGTATCCATCAAGATCGAGCTCCTGATTGTAATCCCAAAATAGTTCAATGGCTCCATATCGGGGCTGGTCGGTGAAATTCGTGGGCTTCAAGGGCACTGAAAGCGGTATTCCAGTTGTTTGAACCATAAAGCTTTCATTACCATAAATGTCCACGCTGCTCACCGCGAAACGATACAAGTTTCCTTCCTCCAAACCTGTTATTATGCAGGAAGTTTGTTCAGTCTGTGTGGGCTCGCTCCAGTCCTCAAATTCACCACTGTGATAGACCCTGAAATGGTCGATATTTTCAGTCTCAGCGCTTTCCCACATCAGCAGCATGGAAGCCCCGTCTCCGCGGTCGTAAGCTGTGAACCCGCTTGGCATTGTGGGCATATCCGCGAAAGTGGCAGCGCAGGCCACGGAAGCTTTGATAACCTGCGCGCAATACTGCGGATTGAGGTTTGCTACCAAATCCAAATCCGAATGATAGACGGGTGAAAACTGGCTCTCAAAAAAGTAAATCACGTTAAATCCATGCTGCCAATAGGAAAAACTGTCGCTGCTGTGACTGTTCAGACTGCCATAATAGGCGCTTAAATCGGAGTATTGTTCCGTGATTCTGGCGGCATGGGAACTCTGATCCAGACTGCCGTCGTAAGGCATCAAACGCACCTCCCAGGGCTGGGTATCATCTTGATTCGCAATCATATCGTGATTCATCATCAGCCGCACCTGTTCCCGCGCTTCCTCGGTTTCTGCGGAATGGTGTTTGGAACCCCAAAGCCCGAATTCTTCAGCGGCGTAGGTCACAAAGCGGATGCTGCAATGGGGCTGATATCCGGCTTCCATCATCACTCTTGCCATCTCCAGGGTGGCAACGCTGCCGCTGGCATTGTCGTCTGCTCCGGGCGCGAAAACCATTGGATCGTGATAGGTTATGCAGTCGTGATGCCCGCCCACGATGATATATTCATCCGGATACATGCTGCCGGGCAGGGTGGCTATAACGTTATACTGCGTGGTGTTTTGCCACTCAAAGGGCTGCAAAACCACATCCATGAGACCAAAGTCCAAAAATTTCTGCTGAATCCACTCTGACACCTGCAAACGGTTGTCCGCCAGTGCGTAGCGCGTTTGGTGATCCTGCAAGCCCTGGATCAGGCTTTCCACCGATGCGGCATTCACCAAATCCACCATCTGCCGGATTATTGGGTTTTCACCATCCGTCCAAAGCGGTGCCGCGCTGGCTGGGGCAAAAACTATTCCCTGGAGCCTTAATTCGCAAAAGGGATGGGGAACGCGTGAACGCAGCTTGAGTTCGTCCAATTCTGTCTCCAACAGATACCCAGCTTCCATTTCCAGTAATATTTTCAGGTCGTTCAGTTCTTCCGGAGCCCCATAAATCGGAGTTTTCCCCGCCAGATAAAGCTTTTTCCCGGCTTTAATCTCGGTGAGCATTTGGGTTCTGAACTCGGTTTTATGAGCGGGAACCAGCGTGATGGCCCAATCCGCGTCGTAATAGAGAATTTCTCCCTCGCTTTCCGAAAAAAGGCGCAAAGCCTCATACCTGCTGTGCCCGGGACTTTTGGACATTATCCGTCCCAGGGGAATGGCTGCCACATATTGACTTGCGAAAAGCCCCCACCCCAAAAACAGCGCCAGCGCCGTGAAAATTATCTTTTTCATTCTTTCACCCATGTTCTCAAAATTGATTTATACCAATCCGTTTGCAAGATTGGTTCCCGTCAAGTTTTTGTTTCAAACCTTGCTCCAACCAGATCCGTCCTTGACTCTGGCTCAGGAGTAATTCGAACATGCCTCGGTATCATCCTGTAAAAGATTGGGGATGCTCGGGGGTTGATTTGCTGTTACTACTGAGCCAGAGCCAGGGGCGAGGGTACCCGAGCACGAATATAATATTTATTATAGGGTAGGGCGGCTACTTCATTATTTGGGTTAAATTTGCAGTTTTGGTGATCATTTTTGCAGTTTTTGGTGACGGTCCATAGCTAACCCTCGCGTTACGCGTCCCGATATCAGCGCTTGACATTCTCTCTTGCTTTCCCACACTGGTTACACAATCAAAATAACAATGAGGCTTCAATGAAAACGAGCTTTCAAAACGTATATCAGATCAAGATCAGCCTGAAAGGCTCCAAGCCTTCCATATGGCGCAGGATTCAAATCCCGGAAAAAGCCACTTTTTGGGATCTTCACGTTGCCATCCAGGATGCCATGGGCTGGGAAGACGACCATCTGCACGAGTTTCAGATCAAAAATGCCGGCGACATATTTATTGGCATATCAAGTGACCCCAGCAGTTTACACAGCACCAAAGTGCCTGTGAGCAAATATCTGAGAAAGGGAAAAGACAGCATAGAATATTTGTATGACTTTGGAGATAGCTGGTGGCACAAGCTGGTTTTGGAAAAAATACTGCCAAAGGCTCCCAATCAAGTTTATCCCGTTTGCCTTGCTGGCGCAATGGCTTGCCCTCCCGAAGATTGCGGAGGTTTGGGCGGATACTACTACAAGCTGGAAGTGCTAAGTAATCCCCAAGACCCTGATTATGATGATGTTCTGGAATGGATGGGCGATGATTTTGATCCCAATCATTTTGATCCCAAAGAAGTCCAGTTTTCAGACCCTGAATCATGCTGGGAATTCGTAGAAAGTTTCGGTGTGTTTTAACCGAACTTTACCACTTTGATTACGTCCGCATCTGTACTGCAAGCACTTGGATTTTTTGTGGAGACTACATATATCGATTCTTTTTTGTTTTCAAAACCGGGTTGGGGCTCATGTTGAGGGCGTTGTATATCTTCAAATGGCAGGGTTCAGCATTACTGGTGTAAGGTTCCACCACAGTGTTCTTATTCCTGTCCAATGCCATGAGGTTTACTCTTCTGTGAGTGGACATTCTTGATCTCACAGTATTCCAACTGTCGTTTATGCCATTCTGACGCAATTGGAGACAGATGGAATTGAGAAGGTGATAAGCCGGGACGGCAATAAAGATAAGGGTTTCTGCCCTCTTTTCCTTGTTTAAAAAACTGGGGGATGTGATGATAAAAATAGATTGACAGGAAAATGACAAATGCCAAAGATGCTCAAATGTAATTCAAGCTTGTCTTGAGTAAGTTCATGAATGTAGTTTAAACGATAGTTGAGGTTAAACTTGCTTGATGGAGCTTGCTCAAACACGAAAACTGAATTAAAAACATGGAGGTTGAAATGAAAAAAATAGTTCTATTCGTCGCTTTCTTGGGCACGCTATTTTTGTGCCTGCCCTTGAGCGCCATTGATGGCAGTCCCGTTTTTAGCTTTGATGCCGTCGAGCCGGAAATACAGATAATCAATGAAGGCGCTTCCATCCTCGGGAAGCTCGACCCCGGTTGCCGCCTGGCCCCGAATGCGGAGATAACAATTGTTGACGAATCAATCTTGATTACTTGGAGCCCTGTGCCCAACGCGGCGTTTTACAAAGTTTACTCATCCGCACTGCCTGATGATGGTTTTTCCGTTGATACCAGCGGCACTTTTTCCCAAAACACCTGGACAGCGCCTCTGACTGGCGACTGCCGTTTTTATTATATGGTTTTTGAAACCAATGAACTAATCCATGTTCCCGGTGGAACTTTCATGATGGGTGACACCAGAGGTGCGGGCAGTCAAAACGAACTACCCGTGCATAGCGTAACTCTGAACTCCTTCTATATGAGCGAATACCAGGTGACCCAGGCAGAGTATTCCCACTATATGCAGCCCCCTTCAATTTGGACAATCCAGTTTGGGCTGGGTGATGGTTATCCCGCCTATTTTGTTTCCTGGTATGCCGCCCTCAAGTATTGCAACCTGCGCAGCATGGATGAAGGCCTCACACCGGTTTACAGTATTTCCGGATTCACCAATCCTGCGGACTGGGGTGATGTGCCCAATGCATCCAATGCCGAATGGAACGCAGCCATTTGCAATTTGAACGCCAATGGCTACAGACTGCCCACAGAAGCGGAATGGGAATACGCGGCGCGGGGCGGCACCAACAATCCGGATTATCTCTACAGCGGTTCCGATGAAATTGATGCCGTGGCGTGGTATGACAACATCGGGAACTACGGCAGCAAACCAGTTGGCGAGAAAGCTCCCAACGGGCTTGGAATTTACGACATGAGCGGGAATATTTATGAATGGTGCTGGGACGCTTGGTCAAGCTATAGCGGCGGTCATTCCGATAATCCCACAGGACCCGTGACTGGGCTTTACCGAGTGTTCCGTGGCGGTTACTGGGCTTCCAGTGCCAGTAATTGCAGAGTCGCCTATCGTAACAGCTTCGCTCCGTTCTACGCTTACAATCCCTACGGTTTCCGTGTCTGCAGGTCGGCATTGTAATCTTTTTACAGTTCAAGCCGGCTGCGAAGGCTAAAAAAACTTGAGACACTTGAAAAGCCGGCTTGGATTTTAAGTGGGGTCAAGGACATTCTTGAGCATGTTAATCCAAAACAAAAAAATTAAGATTGACAAAAAGGAGGCTGGTTCCTAAATAGAATTAATTCAAAACCATGGAGGTTAAAATGAAAAAAGCAGTTCTATTCGCCATTCTGATGGGCTCGCTAACGCTGTGCCTGGCATTGAGTTCCATCGGAATGAGTCCCGTTTTCACCATCGATACCGTCGATCCGGAAATTGAAATATTCAACCCCGCTGGCGGTGAACTTTGGTACATTGGCGACAGTCATGATATCCAGTGGACAGCCACAGATACCAATCTGATGGAAGATGAAATCGATATCTGGTATAGCCTGAATGGAGGAAGCAACTATACGCCATTTGTGATGTCAATTTTCAACAGTGGTACACAGCCTTGGGAAATCCCGGCTTGGCAAACCCAAAGCGCTAAGATCCGAGTTGACGCTATCGACAGCTTTGGCAACACCGCTTCTCAAAACTCCAACTCTTTCAAAATTGGCTACGTACCACCCGCCATTCCCACGGGTGTAAATGTGGAGATTACAAACGAAATCGACGCCCTGATTTCCTGGGACGCAGTAACCCACACCATTCCGCCTTACAACACACCCATCACTCCGGATGGATATATCATTCTCTATAACGAATCCCCCTATGAGTACGATGAACATTTTTACTACTTTTTGGGGCGTTCCTTCACCACAAACTACACCCATCACGATGTGGCGGAATTTCGTGACCGGATGTTTTACCGTGTGCTGGCATACAAAAACTATCGCGGGGAAGAAAACGAAGCCCTGCAGCGTCTGGTGGAAAAAAGCAAAAGCCAAAATATCCCCTGGCTGGAAGCCAAACAAATGCTCCTTGGAGGTGCCCAATGAAAACACGTTTTATACTTGTGATTACCCTGCTTTGCCTTAGCTTGGGTCTTTTTTCTGAAATCGTTCGCGTACAGGGTTTTGAATCCAGCCCGCAGGATAATTGGGGCTACAGTCCCAACCCCCAGCCCAATCGTTTGGTGTGGTGGGGCCCCAGTAATCAACCCATCGGCGGTGTCACAGCCCAAAGTGGTGATTGGTATTGGGCAAGCTGGGATCTGGATAACATTAACCACAGCCTTGTGTTTGATGAATCCTCTTGCGAACTGGGCTTTTTATATAGCATCAGCTTCTGGTACTTCACCAAAAACCTGAATCCTGACACCGATTATTGCCGCTACACTTTGAGTTTTGACGGTGGCATCACTTGGGAAACAGCAGTCAATCTGGATGGAGACACAGATGCCTGGAGCCTTGCCGAAGTGGATATCCCGCATTATGCCAACAGCGTGATGCTGAAAGTGGAGGCGCTCTATGACGGCTTCAGCAAATACGTCCACTGGGATAACTTTGTTCTGGAGAGAGTTGAGCTTTATCCGGTGGCGCCAACCGTGTATAATGTTCAAGCTTCCCAGCGCCGGGATGGCAGCAAAATAATCGATATCCACTACAATCTTTTTGATGCCAACAACGATCCCAGCAGCATCTCCGTTTTTGTATCACTTGATGGCGGCGAAAGCTATGAATATCAACCCGCAACTGAAAATCTTTCAGGAGATGTCGGAGACGAAATCCCCTCTGGAACCACAGGCAACATAGTCTGGCATGCTGGAGAGGAAGAAATCGAATTCGACAGTGATAACTGCTGCATTATCATCAAAGCAGAGGATAACACAACAGGAGCTGTGGCAACTCCGTTTTTTGATCCACCCAGCCAGTATTTTGTCGAGTCGCAAATTGTGACTATCTTTTGCGCCACGGAAGGGGCAAGTATCTATTACACAACGGATGGCACAGATCCTGATGAGAGTTCCTTACCATATACAAATCCGATTACAATTTCCACCACAACCACTCTGAAAGCCAGAGCCTATAAAGAACAATGGCTGCCTTCGGCAATAGCACAGGGAGAATATGTCATCGTACCTGAGGGCTTTGTGTATGTGCCAGGAGGCACTTTCACGATGGGAGATACCAGAGGAGCAGGCGGTTCCAGTGAGCTTCCCACTCATAGCGTAACTTTGAATCCCTTCTACCTGAGCAGATACCAGGTTACTCAGGCAGAGTTTTCCCAGTATATGCAACCCGGCTCAAATTGGACAAGCGGCTACGGACTGGGTGATGATTATCCCGCCTATTATGTATCCTGGTATGCCGCTCTGAAATATTGCAATTTGCGCAGCCTGGCAGAGGGCTTCACACCAGTTTATAGCATCAATGGCTCCACCAATCCTGCCAGTTGGGGATCTGTGCCCACTTCCAGCAATTCTACCTGGAACGCTGCCATCTGCAATTGGAGCGCCAACGGCTACAGGCTGCCCACAGAAGCGGAATGGGAATATGCGGCGCGGGGCGCCACCAACAATCCGGATTATCTCTACAGCGGCTCTGATGACATTGATGCCGTGGCATGGTATAGTGGCAACTCCGATGGTAGCACGCATCCTGTTGGTGGAAAAGCTCCCAATGGGCTTGGAATCTACTACATGAGCGGGAATTTATATGAATGGTGCTGGGACTGGTATGGCAGTTCATACTATGGAAGCAGCCCCTCCAATAATCCTACAGGTCCCACAAGCGGGTCGAGCCGGGTGCTACGTGGCGGTAACTGGAATGGCAGTGCCAGCTATTGCCGGGTTGCCTATCGTGTCAACGGCAACCCGAACGGCGCCGGCGGCGGCAGCGGCTTCCGCGTCTGCAGGGCGGGTCTGTAGATTTATAGGTTTTTTAGCTTTTTACTTTGTAAGGTAAGAAATGGTTCCCAAGTTAAGTGTGGTCGGCTTCGTTCTCTAAGCGGAGCCGGCCATAAATGATTTAAATGTGAGCCACTTCATAAACCTGCCTGTATTGCAAAATATCAGTGCAGCAGGTGAGGCCCTGTGGCGCTGTGTTAGCCAATGGCGAAGCGATGGAATCCAGAGCTTTTCATCTGTTTCTGCAAGTTTTTTGATTAAAAAGTAAAAAAAGCGCTAAAATTAGTTGACAAGATTGTGCTGCCACGTCCGCTGGAAAAGAAAAACAGCAAAAGAGGAATGATGGCCCGTCTTTTTAGCAAGGATTACCATGAGAAATCGGCTTCCTGGTATTTCAACCATGCCGTGATTGCCCTGGAACGGGGTGATTTGCGTTTTTGGAAATCCATCGATGAAAAGGGTTTTTACAACCTTCATTTTGTGGCGGTTCCGCGGCGCCGGGATTGGTTTCCCCCGCAGGTGGATATCGTTTATGATCCACAAAAACAAGAGGTTGTGAGCCATCATTGTCATGAATGCCGGGACGAGGAAAGCTGCAGGCACTATCTTTCCATCCTGCGCTATGCCTACCACTTTTTGAAGACGGATATTTTCGATCAACCCGCGGTGGAAACCTGTGATGGCGATGTTTTGCGGGGTGGTGAATATTGGCGGGCTGTGCGTGACGCCGCTGTGATCGAGGTCGAGAGGCTCTATAGCCCGGAATCCGACAAGGTTCGGTTCTATCACGGCAGCTATGGAGAATTGGATATTCCGCTGCTTTTGCAGATCGAAGCCGGACAAAAACCGGATGGGATAACGCGGGATCAGATGGGGGAATACCACTTGCAACTGGAGGTATTTTCGGACGCGGAACTTGCTTTTTTCAAATATCTTAACGCGCGCAAAGCGGCGTATGGCAGCAGGGCAAAATTTTGGTCGCTCTACAAGGAAGACATCGCTCCCGCGCTGGGTTTGATGCAGGATTTGGATGCCAGGCTGCGGATTCGGGAAACGGGTGAGGCGCTGCTTTTCAATTCCCAGCCATATCCGCTGAGCCTGCGCGTGGAGCCTGCCGGAAAGAAAAACTATCGTGCGGTTCCGGTGATTTTGGATGAACTTTCCGCGGTTTATCCCGGTTTTCCCACCTGGCTTTTTTTCCGTAATGAAGCCAGGCCGGTGTTTCTGCCGCTGGGGAATTCGGCGCTGAAAAGCCTCTTTGAGCTGGACCTGATTTTGGGAGAAAAGGATTTAATCTATTGGCGCGTGGTGGTTCATAAAGAACTGCGCAAGCAGGAGATATATCTGGATTTTGACCCTGCCATCCAATTGCCGCAAATCGTTTCCGAAGAGCCACGCATCCGCCTGAAAGTGGACAAACTGGGTGAGGACATCGCATTGGAGGGACGGCTTTGCTTTCCGGCTCTGCAACTTATGGAGGAAGAAGAGTTTATGGAGATTCCGCTTTCCGTAATCAGCTTTAACGCCCCGCTGGTGCGCAGCGATTATCAGCACGGTGACGAGAGCGGAAACGCGTGGTTTTATCTGCCTCCGGAGCTGTTTCAGGAACTGCGGGATTTGCAGGAAAGGCTTCCCGGTGTTGATCCCAGCCGCTTTGAGCGCCATTCCCAATTGGTGGTGAGCGGCGAAAAAGAGCTGGCGCGGCTGCGCAAGGTGCTTTTCGAGCTGGAATCTGATAATATCGATGTGGAAATAGATGCCGAATTGCGGGGCGAATTTGTGCAGAAAGCCGCTCTGCAAGTGGAAATACAAGCCCGGCGCGGGGAAGAGATAGATTGGTTTGAATATGAGCTTTCCTACCGCTATCGGGATTTGAGCTTCAGCCACGAAGAGCTGAGACGCTTTTTCCGCTCTGAGGAAGAATTCCTGCACACCGAGGATGGGCGCATTCTTTTTATCTCCAATCCAGATGTTTTCCGGGAAGCGGAACGCCTCTTGATTCGCAGCGAAAAACGCGCGGATGGGGTTTATGGCGCCAGGCTGGTCAATTTGCCCTACTATCAGCGCTACATGATGGAAAATCCGGCTTTTCGCATGCTGGGCGACGAATTTCTAAACGGGCTTTCGCGGGACCTTGTGAACGGGCAACTTCAGAACCCGGAACCACTGCCAGCCTATCTGCAAACCGTTTTGCGCGGCTATCAAAAATCCGGCATCAGCTGGATCAAAATGTTGCAACATTATGGGTTGGGCGGGGTTTTGGCAGATGAGATGGGGCTTGGTAAAACGATTCAGGCGCTGGCGGTTATCCAAGCCACGCCTGAGGATAGCCAAAATCTGGTGGTTTGCCCCAAAACTTTGCTCTATAACTGGGCGGCGGAAATTGATAAATTCCATGCCAACATTTCCTACCAGATTGTTGAAGGCAGCAAACCAGAGCGTTTGGAACAACTGCAAAATCCGAATGTGCGGCTCTTCATTATATCATACACCGTGGTTTTGAACGATATCGCGGAACTGAGGGAAAAAGATTTTGAATGGGTGATTCTGGATGAGGCGCAGAACATCAAAAACGTAAGCGCCAAAAGAACTTACGCCATCAAAAAACTGCCTTCACGCCACAGGCTGGCGCTCACGGGCACACCCGTGGAAAACAATCTCACGGAGCTGTGGTCAATCTACGATTTTCTGATGCCGGGATATTTGGGCACCTTGAAACGCTTTAAAACCGACTTTCTGGAAGAGCCGGATTCCGGAGCGGCGAAGCTGAAGCGCGCGGTGGCGCCATTCCTGCTGCGTCGTGCCAAAAAGGAAGTGCTGTTGGAACTGCCGGATAAACAGGAACAGGTTTCCTGGTGCAAAATGCATCCGGTGCAGGAAAAGCTGTATTTGCAGATTATTGATATGGTGCAAAAAAAGCTGCTCAACGCCCCCGAAAGCGCGAATCTAAACTATGTGCACATTCTGGCGGCATTGATGAAGCTGCGCCAGATTTGCAACCATCCGCATTTGGCGAATCCGGACATTCTGCCCGATTTGGAAGCCTCGGCAAAGCTGGAACAGCTTGTGGAACTGGTGACGGACGCCTTGGCAAGCAACCACAAAATTCTGGTTTTTTCCCAGTTTGTGCAAATGCTCAAAATCATGCGCAGAGTCTTTGACGACCAGGGTTTGCGCTATGCCTACATGGATGGACGCACCAAAAACCGCATGGAGGAAATCCAGCGCTTTGAAAACGACCCGGAACTCAAACTCTTTCTCATCAGTCTGAAAACCGGTGGCATGGGCATAAATCTGACCTCGGCGGATACGGTTATTTTGTATGACCCCTGGTGGAATCCGATGGTGGAAAACCAAGCCATCGACCGCGCTCACCGCATCGGTCAAACCCGTAAGGTGCAGGTGTTTAGGCTCATCACCAAGGGCAGCGTTGAGGAAAAAATCATGAATCTCCAACAGCACAAACTCCAGCTTTTCGATGAGGTGGTATCCCAATCCCAGACGGTATTGGCTTCACTGAGCAGGGATGAAATAAATTCTCTTTTCAGCTATTGAGACATTTTTTGGGGCAGGCGCACATTTTCCCTTGACATTTTTTAGCCTTGGTCACCTTTGGTATTTTGAGAGAAAAGCCACGAAAAGGAGACAAGATGCTTACCATTGACTGGAAGGAGAGGCTGAAAAAGGATACAGCCGAATATCTGGATAAGAAGCTGCCAAACAACGACTTTGACTTTGAGATTATCTTCATTGCCTACCCCGAAAGGGTCGATGGACAAATCCCTCCGGCTGTGGTGAACCATGTTGCCCAAACCATTGTGCAGAAATTAGGCAAAAAGCATGATAAATATCTGCCCTTCTATAAATATCTTTGGGAAAAAAAGGGCGAGGCGGGGCAGACTGCCTTCATCGCCATCATGGCAAAGCTTTTGCCCAAAAAGCCGGAGCTTTATATGCCCCTGGTGGAAAAGGCTGTGAACAGTGCCGCGGAATCGCAATTGAACACGCTTTTGGACAAAGTGATGCTGCCGCGTTTGCGCAAACAACCGGAAAAATATCTGCATTATGCCTACGAATGGGTCGCGTCCCCCAAGGAAATAATCCGCAAACAGGCTGTGAACCTTTTGGTGAAGCTGATGAGGCGAGAACCCGAGCTGCGGCAGGATGTTTTGCAGCATTTTGTGAACCAATGGCTTCAGCCCTTGGAAGAACAGGCGGCAGACCATGTTATGCTGTTGAAAGCCGTGCACAAGATGGATCCGGAGCTGTATTTGGAGCTTTGGCAGCAGCACGGTCAAACCCGCGACCCTCAAAGTGCGGAAATCCTCTGCGCGTCGATTTTGGACTATCATCCCCAGATTGAGGAAGCGGTTGAACCTTGGACAAAAAGCGGCAATGCCAGGCTGAAAAAAGCCGCCTTGGCAGCGCAAAGAATACTACAAAAAAAGAAGCCTAAATAAATGGACCTAAGCATTTTAATCACACCGGCGGGGATGGACGCCATCCAGCGCCGCATACAGGAATTGATGAACGAACGCCCCGAAGTGATCGAAGCTGTCGCCATCGCGCGCGAATTTGGGGATCTCAGTGAAAACGCTGAATACAAGGCGGCGCGTGAAAGACAGCGCCAGATTGATGGTGAAATCGACCATCTGCGTCGTCGCGCTGCCAGGCTCAAGGTGATTGATCCCACTGCCATCCCAAAGGATAAGGTGCGCTTCGGCAGCGTTTGCCACACCCGCGATCTTCACAGCGGTGAGGAAATTGTTTTTCAAGTGGTGGGCGTGGATGAACTTAACTATTTTACCCATCAAGAGATTCAACCGGTTTCGGTTCTTTCGCCCATCGGAAAAGCTCTTTTGGGCTGTCAAGCCGAGGAAGTTGCCCTCGTGCGGGCTCCCATCGGAAACCGGGAACTTCAGATCCTGAAGATATCTTAAAGTCATATAAAACGGAGAAATAAATGAAAGAAAAGAAGAATGCCAAGAAGACAGCTCTAAGCTATGAGCGCAAGAATTTTTGGAAGGAAGCCAGCCCGGCTGAGATTAAAAAAGCTCATGCTTTCGCGGGCCCTTACAAAGGTTTTTTGAACGAATGTAAAACCGAACGCGAGACCGTTGTTTGGACAGAAGCCCTGCTGAAGGCAAACAAATTTCAGCTTCTGGGAAAAAGCAAAGGCGGAAAAAAGGTCTATAGCATTTTCCGCGGAAAGACCATGGCCATGGCTGTAATCGGCTCAAAGCCGGTCAGCGAAGGCGTGAACATGGTTGCTGCACATATCGATACACCCAGGGTGGATTTGAAACAAAACCCGCTCTATGAAGATAAAAACAGCGACATTGCCTGCATGCGCACCCATTATTATGGTGGCATCAAAAAATATCAGTGGGTTTCCACGCCCCTCGCCTTGCACGGTGTTTTTGTGAAGGCTGATGGTTCGCTCATCAATCTGAATCTGGGCGAAGACCCTGAAGACCCTGTTTTTGTCATTCCGGATTTACTGCCCCACCTGGCTCGAAAAGAACAATATACCAAAAATCTCGGGGACGCCATAGACGCTTCTCGCATGAATCTGGTTTTCAGCGGAATGCAGGAACCCAATAATGAGGAAAAGGACGCCATCAAAGCTTACGCGTTGGAACTGCTCAACAAAAAATATGGCATCACGGAAAAGGATTTCATTTCCGCAGAATTGCAGCTTGTGCCTGCCTACCCGGCTCGTGACGCGGGTTTGGATTCCTCGATGGTGGTGGGTTATGGTCAGGACGACCGCATCTGCGCCTACACCGGTTTCAAAGCTCTGCTGGATAATTTGGATGACAAGCTGGAGCGCACCATGGTGGTTTATTTTTCTGATAAGGAAGAAGTTGGCAGCCAGGGCAGCACCGGCGCGCATTCCGTTTTCATCCAGGATTTCATCGCCAGCCTGCTCAGCCACAACGGCGAAGACGGCGGCAGTGCCAACCTGCGACGCACCTTCATGAATTCCCGCATCTTTTCCGCAGACGTGACAGCCGCTGTGGATCCAAACTATCCGGGTGTTCACGAACGCCAGAACGCTGTGCTGTTCAGCCACGGTGTTGGGATTTCCAAATTTACCGGCAGCGGTGGCAAGTCTGGCACAAACGACGCGGACGCCGAATTCACCGCCCAGGTCATCCGCATTTTGGATGAAGCCAAGGTTTTTTGGCAGATGGGCGAACTTGGCAAAGTGGATGAAGGTGGCGGCGGCACCATCGCTTACATTTTGGCAAATTTGGGCGCCGAAGTGATTGATTGTAGAACCGGCCTCATGGGCATGCACTCGCTGTATGAAATGTCCAGCAAAGCCGATCTCTATTCCACCTACGCTGCATACAAAGCTTTTTTGAAGTCAAAATAAACATTATCATTTGTAAGGAGGATCCCATGAGGAAAATGATTTTGGTAACGCTGGCTATTATGCTGGTGCTCTCGGCTTGCGTCAGCAGCAAGACCTACAAGGCACAACAGGCCAGGGTCCAGATGATGGAGGCAAGGCAAAACGAACAGGACGCGAACCTGGAAATGGCGCGCAAAGACATCATCCAAAACAAGGAAAAGATCGATCAATTGATTATTGGCATGGGCGACGTCAATGAACAACTGCTGGTGTTGGACCCCATGCAGGATGAGATTATCAGCAGCGCCGTTGCGATCATCGATCTTCAGCAGGAAATGAGCGCTTCCGACACTTCCATCTCAGTCTTGCAAACCCAGGTGGCATCGCTGAACCGCCAGCTCGATGAGGCCATTGCCGCAAACACCAGGCTGGAGGAAACGGTCGCGGAGCTTAGCTTGGATACCTATGACACTTTCGATGCCTATTCGGATTATCTGAAACAACTGAAACAGTCGCAAGGCGATTTTGCCACCAAGGAAGAGATTGCGCTCTTGGCAGAGGAAAGTGCCCAGTTGGCCCAGACTTTGGATGAACTGACCTTCGAGGTGGAAACAATTGCCAATTATCTGGAAGAACAAGACGCGGTTTTGGCGAATCTGGACAAGATTTTGCTAGACCAAGAGGATTTCAATGAATCTGTCATCGAAGAATTCGAAGAGTTGCATGACCTGATGATGGATCAATTTGCAAGCGTGGATAAAAGCGCGAAAAGCTCCGAACAGGAAAAACAGGAGATTTATGAAGAAATCTCGCGCATCCGCGGGCAATTGGATGAATCCAGTGATGAAATTTCATCCTTGCGCATGGTTTTGGGACAGGAAGTTAGCGAACTTCGTGATTCTAAAGAAGATATGCGCATGGATATTGATGAAATCAGCGACCGTGTTTATACCGTGAACAGAGATCTCACCGAGCTTGCCACCGATCTGAAGGATGTGATTGCCAAAGAACGTGCTGCCGCTGAAAAACGGCGCCTGGAAGCCATGACCAAACATTACAAGGTTGCCTTGGGAGAGTATAATAGACACAACTACGAAAGTTCCATCGTCTATTTTGAAGAGTTTTTGGAAGAATATCCAGATAGCTACCTCTGTCCAAACGCCATCTACTGGATGGGTGAAAACTATTACGCGGCAGGGAATTATCCCAAGGCCTTGCGCCAGTTCCAGGATGTTGTGTATTCCTATGCCGACCATCCCAAGGCTTGGGACGCCCAGCTTAAAATTGGCATAACCCACTATCAAATGCAGGATTACGATGCCAGCTATTCCGCCCTGATGCTCATCAAAAACTACTATCCAGATTATCCCAACATGAAAACGGTGGATAAGTACCTAAAAAAGATTTAACACGCTGATGCGTAAAACTTTGCTCTTGTTGCTGGCGCTTTTTTGCCTCCCTCTTGCCGCGGAGCCATTCAGCAGCGCGGAACCAGAGATTATCAGCGAGAGAATCGTTGAATTAATCGACGTTTCCCATCCGCTAATTTTAGATATTCAAGCCGGGGACCTCACTCCCCGGCTGGATTTTTTGATTCGTGGAATGTTGCTTTCCAAGGGAGCTGACCTGCGGGAAATGAGCCATATCGCCTTGTTGGAAAACCTGGAAATCCCCGCGGCATACCTGTTGCAAAATGTGAATTTGGTGCAGGTGGAGCTGGAACTGGGCGCCACCACTGTGGAGCATAAAAGCTTCCTTTCCTACCGCAGCGAACGTGTGCCCTTGTACAGCTTTCTGGTAAAGCAAATCAGCTTGCCGGACAACAAGTTGCTCAGCATCGACGAACTCAGTTTCACCGAGAAAAACGCCAAAAACAACGGGCTTGTCCTCTCAAACCTGAAGTGGTTCGAGCCCATTCTGGCCAGCACCGCTCTGGCAACGCTAATTTATCTGCTCTGGACTATTGAATAAGGAAAACTTCATGAAAAAATATCTGCTAATAATAATGGCAATCCTGATCTTGGGTGCCTGCGCGCGCACCAGCGTTGTCCTCAGCACCGAGGAAAAACTGGCCAAAGCCGATGAACTCTATGCCCGGGGAAAATATGCACGGGCTGCGGAGCTTTACGGAGACGTATATTTCGAGCGCCAATCTGCGTCCTCAGCGCGAGCTCTGATGCGCCAGGCGGATAGCTATTTTAAGATAAACAAGTTTCCCGAAGCCCGCCTCAGCTATCAGGAATTCACGGAATCCTTTCCCACCCATCCAGAAGTGAGCACAGCCGTATTTCGCTATGCGGTATGTCTTTATGAGGAATCCAAAGGTCCTCAATACGACCAGACCGAAACCTTGCAGGCCATCGACGCTTTCCGCCGTTTTTTGGATAAATATCCCAACAGTGAACGCTTTGACGATGCGCTGGGCTACATAAAAAAAGCTCAGTATAAGCTGATTGAAAAGAGGTTTTTGACGGGTTATACCTATTACAAGATGAAAGATTACAGCTCGGCGCTCATGTTTTTCAAAGAGGTTACAGACCTGGGAAACACCGACCGGCTGGATCGTGAATCCCTGTATTATTCAGCCAAACTGCTGCGAAAACAAAAGCTTATGGATGAAGCCAGAGAGCAATTTGACAAGCTCTCCGAAAAGTATCCCGGTTCCAAGGAAAGCAAAAAACTCGGCAAATATTTCAAATGATTCGCCATGCCTTGCTCGGAGGCAGTTTCGACCCAATCCATAACGGGCATCTTCACATCGCGCGCGAAATTCTGCGCCTCAAGGCTGCCGACACTGTTGTCTTTTTACCCAATGCCATCCATAATTTCAAACGTGACAAGGTGTTACTGGATTACAGCCGCCGCCGTGAATTGATTGCCAAAGTGTTGGAACCGGGCATGGAAGTTTGGGACGACGACGCCGAAGGCAGCGGTTACACGGCAGACCTTATCCGCGGTTTGCTGCAGAAACATCCCGACCGCTCTTTTTTATGGGTGATTGGCTCGGATAATTTGGCGGAATTGCATCGCTGGCATGATTTTAACTGGCTGAAAAACAACGTGCGCTTTCTCATCATTCCTCGTCCTGGGCATCCAGCCAATCCCAAGGTTTTAAAAAAGATACGCCGCAAAACCCTCAAAACCGTTCCCAGCGATATTTCCTCCACCCAGATAAGACAAATAATCCGGGAAGGCGGCTCCATACGTGGTTTGGTGCCCGCTGCCATCGAAAAAAGCGTTGTTGAGTTTTATCGTCCGCTCCTAAAACTGTAGAGGAAAATTCCCACAAAAAAACGCGGGGATCACCCGCGTTTTGCCATTAGAAGGGATTGGCGTTTATGATATTTAGATGTTTTGACTATCTGAGAAATAGGGTTTCAGTTCGATTTGCATTTGTTGGGATGGATATTTGGGGTTGAAGTGTATTTTCCCCACGCTGATTTGGCGCCATTCCTGATCGACTTTTCCCGGAACGCAGAGCTCAGGAGGCAGAGAAATGCCTTCAGATGTGTCATTTCCATATATCAGCGCTTTGGAATCAAACATAAATTCGTCGCCGGGTTTTAAGTTTAATTCCGCCAGAGGGATAACCTGGGTATAGGCAGTTTCGCACTGTCCCAAAATTAAATGACTGTGCGAGACAAGCTGAAAATCATTTTCTGACGTTGATTTGAGCATTTTCGTGAAGTTGACTTCTCCTCCGGAAAGCTGCCAATTGTCTGTAAGATAATATGAAATATATAGATTGCGGGCGTCGTTGGCCATCATGATATAGCCAGGATTGACCGCAGCTTGATCAAATTCTTCCGAATGTGTTTGATTTCCTGTCCAGTTATTTCTCAAGTCCGCATCTTGCACGGGCTTGATTCGATCCGATAGGCGAACTCTTGGTCCGGTTATTTTTGAGCCGTCTTGACATGCGCTCAGTGTTATCAGAAGCAAGACCGCCAGCAGAGTCAGTTTTATTGCGTTCATTTTATCAACTCCTATCTTTTTACTATGCTATGGACACAATAATGCGGATTAAGAACAAGACAAATAAAATGTGAATATTTCTTGCATAATCCCGGTAACCTGATACGCGATAAAGGCATAACATATTGTAATGAATGGTAATACGACGTTAAAAAATAGAAGCCAATCTTGGCTTGCCCCAGGTTGAAGTTGGTTTAAGCTATTATTAGAACACCAAAACATGATTTAGGAAGGAAGACAAATGCCAGAATTGCCAGAAGTGCAAACGATTATAGATGGAGTCACCAGCGAGTTAAAAGGTAAACAGATAAACGGATTGGACTGCTTTTATCCCGGCACAGTGATCAAGGATCCCGAACTGCCTGAAGAGGTTTTTCCCGCTCGTTTTATCTCGTCCCGACGCCGGGGTAAATACATTATTCTGAATCTGAGTGGAGGCCTGAGTGTGATTGTGCATCTGCGCATGACGGGAAAACTGGTTGTTGCCGATTCTCAGGAAGGTCCAGCGCAGCATGAACGCGCCTGCTTCATGCTTTCCGGAACCCAAAAATTACGTTTTATAGACATCCGCACTTTTGGCAAAATCGTGCTTTGCAAAACCAAAAACGTGGATAACTTCATGCCCGGATTAGGGATGGAACCCCTGGCAAACGAGTTTGATGGTCAATATCTGCAGCAGATTCTAAAAGGACGCCGGGCACCCATCAAAACTCTTATGTTGGATCAAAAACTTATTGCCGGGTTGGGCAATATCTATGTTTGCGAAATCCTCTATCGGGCAAAGATAAATCCAACTGTTCCTGGTGGACAGCTTTCCCTTTCAGAATTAAAAACCCTTGCCAAACAAACCAAGCTGGTGCTCAAGGAAGCCATTGCAAAGAATGGCACTTCCATCTCCGATTTCCGCAATGTGGATGATAAAAGCGGCGAATTCCAGAACTTCCTGCGCGTCTATCAAAAAGAAGCATGCCCCAAGGCTCACAAGGTTGCCAAAATCAGACAAGCGGGGCGCAGCACATATTATTGTCCCGTTTGCCAGGGGTGAATTTCCGCGATTTTTCGCAGATTGCTTCCGTATTTTTTGGCTAAAATTTGGTTCTTCCTGCCTTGCCGCCTTATGTGTCCCTTATGTTTGTAAAGACAATTATAAGCCACACAAAGAGTTAGGGCTTTTGCTGATGTTTGTTCAGCAAACTCGTTCAGATAAAGTCTGAATATCGCAAGTTCCGCTTGTCTTTCACCGCAAAAAGCTTTATAATGTTAACGTAGAATAAACTTAACCATGAATTTAGGAGACGAAAAAATGATAAGCAAAACACTTGAAAAGGCTATCAATAAACAGATTAACGAAGAACTGTTTTCCGCCTATCTCTATACCTCAATGCAGGCTTGGTTCGCAGATGAGAACCTGGACGGCATGGCAAACTGGATGAAATCCCAAAGCCAGGAAGAACACTATCATGCCATGAAATTCTTCAATTATCTCATCGAACGCGGTGGGAAAGTGGAATTGGAAGCCATCGCCAAGCCGGAGATTGATTTTGACAATCCTCTCAAAGCTTTCCAGGCCGCCTTGGAACACGAACGCCATATCACCAAGTGCATCAACGACATGATGGATTTGGCGATTGCCGAAAACGACCACGCCAGCAAAATCTTCCTGCAATGGTATGTGGAAGAGCAGGTTGAGGAAGAAGACAGCGTGGACGGCATTGTGCAGCGTCTCGCCATGTTGGGAGACCACATGCACGGTCTCTTTATGTTGGATCGCGAACTTTCCAGCCGCACCTTTGAATGGCCGGAAGAAGAAGACTAAACTGTAAATCAGCTTAAAAAAACCCCTTGAGCGGGACCCTCCGATTATGATGGTCCCGCTTTTTCATCCAACGGCAACAGAATGAATTGACAAATAACTCCAGCGGAGACAAAGTGGTTTTATGAAACAAAAAGCAAGACTTGTTCTGGGCGGTGGCGCGGCTTTTGGCTTCGCCCACATTGGCGTTCTCGATGTCCTGCAAAGCGAATTTGAGATTACGGGCATAGTTGGAACCTCCATGGGCGCGATTATTGGCGGTCTCTATGCGCAGGGAAAGACTCCGCAGGAGATTTTGGAACTGGCGCGGGAAAGTGGCTCCAGTCTCATTTTCAATCCGAAGCAGATTCTCAATCGTCCCCTAAAGCTTTCGCTGGATTTGATTAAGGGCATGCACAACAAGAAGAAAGTGATGGAGCTACTGGGCGGCCTGATTGGTCCGGCACAGGTGGAAGAATTGCCGCTTCCATTTGTGGCTGTTGCCTACGATCTTGTCTCCAGCCAGACTGTCTTGATTGACAAAGGTTCCCTTGCAGGTGCGATGAGGGCTTCATCCTCTTTGCCGCTGCTGTTTGCACCGCATGATATGGGCGGTCATCTTTTTGTGGATGGAGGCGTGGAACATCCTCTCCCGCTTGCTTTTGCGGATGCTGTGCCGGGAAATCTCACCATCGCGGTGAACGTGCTTACTCCGGTTTCACCCCAGGCACGGCGTTTTACCAATCTGGACACGGAAGTTGAGGAAATGCGGGCTCCCGAGGTGGCAATCCAATCCCTGATGCAAAACCAGGGTTTTTTGGCCATCCAAGCATCGCTGCAATATCCGCCTGATTTACTGATTGACGCGTATCTTCCAGGCAAAAACATGTTTGACCTTTTGGATGTTGAAGAGTTTTTTGAGCATGGTCAGAAAGCCGCACGGGCGAGCCTGGAAGCTTTTGGTCAGCATAGGCTAAACCGCAAGGGCGCAGCCAAATATCTAAACTTTTTTTCCCACTTTAAAAAATCAAGGCGTCCGGATCAAAAAAAAGATTGACAGCAAACACAAACCTAAATTAAAAGTATTCCAGTAAAAGTTCATCGGGAGGATTGATGAGTCACAAACAAGATAAAGGTCCATCAGCAGGCTTGTTTCAAGGCTTGGACAAGCTCGTGGTCGAAAGTTTCATCAGCGATCTTAACACGCTGGCGCTCAGAAAAGGTGGGGTTAAAAATATCGATTATGCCACCGAGGAGAAGATTTATTACATCGCCAATGGCAGCGTGACGCTTACACCTGATCCAGGCTCAGAACCTGAAGCGCCGCATACCGTTCAGGCGGGTGAGTTTTTTGGAGAAAGCATCCTGCGTAATATCAGCACCGGTTCCGCCAGCGTTAAAGCATTGGAAAAAACGGAACTTATCGAGATTCCCCGGGATAAATTCATTCAATTCAGTTTTTCACATCCCTTGGCGCTGATAAACGTGATTCGCATCCTGCAAGGCAAGCCACAGGAGGGTAATCACGAGTTTTCAGACCTCATGGGCGACATGATTCAAAACAGCCGGCTCAGCGCCATTGGCATGACTGCCAGCAAGATTATCCACGATATCAAAACTCCGCTCACGGTAATCTCGCTCACGGCACAGTTGGTGGAATCGCTGTTTCCGGATTCTTCGGAATTTGCCAAAAGCATCGTGCAGCAAACCAAGCTGATAGATGCCCTGGTGCGTGAATTGATGGACTATGTGAAGGGTTCGCCAAACGAAATTATCCCCCGCCAAGTGGATATGCACTCTTTTCTTCATGATATAGCAGAGGCTTACGGCGCCTCGCTCAAAGGGCGCAACATCAGCTTAAAGCTGGAAAATCGCTGCGACCAGACTGTTTATTTTGACGTCGAACGTGTGCGCCGGGTGCTGATGAATCTGCTGCGAAACAGCTCGGAGGCGATTGAGGATTCCGGGGAAATCCACATCTGCGCTTCCTTGTCCTCAAACTGGCTCCAGATTCGAATTACAGACAACGGCCCCGGCATCCCGGAAAGCATTGCTGACCAGCTCTTTAGCCCCTTTTTTACCTACAATAAATCCAATGGAACCGGTTTGGGCCTGCCCATCTGTCAAAAATTGATAAAAGAGCATGGCGGCCGCATCGAATATAGCCCCATTGAGCCACATGGCGCCAGGTTCGACATCCGTATCCCGCAGGTGATGGCATGATGTTTACTGTAATTTTATGCCCTTTTTGGCTCAAAAAAGCTGAAAACCCTTCTCCCATCTGCTTCCATCTTGATTCCAGCCGCAGATCCAGTTGATGGTTCTTCCCCACCCTCCCGATTCGGCAACGGGCATCCGCAAAGGGGAAGACGAACAACGCTTGGCCTGGAATCAAGATTGAAGCGGGGTGGAATCCAATAAGCAACATCAATAAACCATTTATTTGAACAAGCCGAGAGCAAGAAATTATGAGCTGTTGCAAAAAAAGCCTTGTCAAAAAGAGGGGTTTGTTTTTACTGGTTTGAAAGAAAGATTTTGGACGGTGAAAAAATGTCAAGAATATGCGATATATGTGGAAAACAAGCCCAGGTTGGCAATCATCGCAGCCACGCGTTGAATGCCACGAAGAGGCGTTTTTATCCGAATTTGCAGCAAATCCGTGCCTACGTTGGCAACGATATCAAACGAGTTAGAGTCTGCACTTCCTGCCTTAAAGCGAATAAAGTTCGCAAGGTTGTTTGAACCCAAAAACGTCTGAGCCTGAGCGGTTTAGCCGGGCGGGCGTTTGAAACAAATTCGGGAATATGGCGCCAGCCTGTTCCCTTTTTTCTTTTGGGACTTTAAACGGAGAAAAGATGGACATAGATATCCTAAACAGCCGCGTGGCAGAGAGTTCGGCGGTTTTGGGCGCCTTGCGCGAGCAAATCGGCAGAGTCATTGTCGGTCAGGAAGCCATTATAGACCGGCTTTTGATTGGCCTTTTGGCAAATGGACACGTGCTCATTGAAGGTGTGCCCGGGCTTGCCAAGACTCTTATTCTCAGCACTTTAGCCCAAACTTTTGACGCCAGCTACAAGCGCATCCAATTCACGCCGGACCTGCTTCCCGCGGATATCACCGGCACTTTGATATACAACCAGAAAACGGGGGAATTCGTTCCAAAAAAAGGGCCGGTTTTCGCGAATTTCATCCTGGCGGACGAGATTAACCGCGCTCCCTCAAAGGTGCAATCCGCGCTTTTGGAAGCGATGCAGGAGCGTCAGGTTACGATTGGCGACACCAGTTGGCCATTGCCGCGCCCGTTTTTTGTGATGGCGACGCAAAACCCGATCGAACAAGAAGGAACCTATCCGCTTCCCGAGGCTCAGATTGACCGTTTTCTGATGAAATTGAGGATTAAATATCCCAGTTTTGAGGAAGAGCGGCAGATTTTGGACCGCATGACGGTGGAACGCGAGCTGAGGGTCGATCCAGTTTTAAAACCGCAGGATTTGGATGCCATGCGAGATGTGATTGCCGACCTCTATATGGAGGAAAAGCTGGCGGATTATATTCTGCATCTAATCCAAGCCACCAGGCATCCACAGCGCTATCCGCGTGTTTCCGCCATGCACGGTCTCATCCGCTATGGCGCTTCTCCGCGCGCGACGATTTATCTGGCTCGCACCGCCAAGGCTCATGCCTATTTGCAGGGACGTGGTTACGTGATTCCGGATGACATCAAAGCCGTTGGCCGCGACGTTTTGAGGCATCGCATCATCCTTTCCTATGAAGCCGAGGCCGAACAGGTGAGCCCTGAGGAAATCGTGACCCGGATTTTTGAAGAGATTGAAGTTCCTTAAAAAGGAGAATTGATGCCAGCCCGCACTCCAGCGGAGATTCTGGCCAGGGTCCAGCGCATCGAGATCCTGGCAAAGGCAAAGGTGAGCGAAGCTTTCAGTGGAGAATACAGGTCCAGCTTCAAAGGTCAGGGCTTGGAATTTGCGGAGGTGCGGGAATATCAAAGTGGGGACAACTATCGGGACATCGATTGGAATGTGAGCGCGAGGTTGGGCGTTCCCTACATCAAAAAATATCAGGAAACCCGCGAACTGAACGTCTTTTTCATTGTCGATGTCTCCGCCAGTCAAGATTTTGGCACCAGAGGCGAATCAAAAAAAGAGCGGGTGGCGGAAGTGATTGCCCTGCTTTCGTTTTCAGCGCTCACAACCGGGGACAAAGTGGGTCTTATCCTGTTTTCAGACCGGTTGGAAAAATATCTGCCCGCGCGCAAAGGTCGCAACAAGGCGCTTCAAATCCTCAGAGACGTGCTCTATCATGAACCCCGTGGCCGCGGGACTTCCTTGCATGAGGCGTTCAATTTTGCCAATCGCATTCTGAAAAAGCGCTCGGTGGTTTTTGTGCTGTCAGATATGATGGATTCCGGCTGGCAAAAATCCCTGCGTCTGTTGGCTCAAAAGCATGATGTGGTTGTGATTCAAAACCTTGACGACGCGGAGTTGGAATTACCCCAGGCAGGCGTGTTGCATCTCGGCGATCCCGAAACCGGGGAAAGCTTATATTTGAACAGCTCCAACCCAACCATCCGCAAAGCTTATGAAGCCCGGGTTAAAAAGGTGCAACAGGATTTGGAGAAGGAACTTAAGTCCTTGAAAGCAGAGCATATACTCATCCGAAACAAGGATTCCCAGGTGCGTGCTTTGCGAAACTTTTTTGAAGCCCGTAAAAGGGAGCGGAGATTGCGCGCGTGAAAAGGGTGTTTTTAGCGCTGATTCTTTGCTGGATCACGGTTTTGAGCGCGCAGAACCTCAGCCAGACCCTGGTGGGGGCGGATGATTTGAGTGTTGGAGACCGCTTCAGGCTGGAACTGCGTGCTTCCGAAGACCTCAGAAGCGTGGCTGTGCCTGACACAATGCAGAATTTTCGGGTTTTGAAATGGGAGCTGAAAAAAGAAACGAATCAACCAGACTGGATAAATATGACAATCGTGCCCCTGCTTCCGGGGTCACAAAGCTTTCCCAGTTTGGAGGTTTTTCCAGTAAATCTGACCACGCCAACGATGCAGACAGACCGTTTTCGCTTGAATATTGTGGCGGTTCGCGATCCGGCTGACACCCTGTTGGTTGATCTTAAACCTTTGGAAAAGTATCCTTTACAGCTTCCCTGGTGGTTGTATTGGGGTTTGGCTGGCTTGGCTCTGCTGGGGATTGCGCTGGCTTTTTTGATTAAACCTAAAACCGCCCCAATCGAAAAACCTGAGCAGCAGGAAGTTCCAGAGACCGCGATTCCAGAGCCGGCATGGAAGATTGCGCTGACGAAGCTGGACGCACTCATCGCGGAGGAATTGATGTTGCGGGGCGAGCAAAAGCTGCACCACTTCCGGCTTTCAGAAATCCTGCGACAGTTTTTACAACGCAAATACCGCTTCGCGGCGATGGAGATGTCCACTTCAGAAATCCAGTGGACAACCAGCCGGATTCATGTGGCATCAAGCTATGAGGTAATCGGATTCCTGAAATATTGCGATCAGGTTAAATTTGCCAAATATCAGCCTGAATGGGAACAGGCGGATGCCGCTCAAAACTGGCTGCGGAACTGGCTGATGGCTTTCGAAGTGGATGAAGCGCGGGAAAAGCTTTCCACAGCGGGAGGCGGTGATGTTTAGGTTTGCCCATCCTCTTTGGCTGTTGGCTTTGGTGTTGCTGCCACTTTTTTGGCTTTGGCAAACACGCTGGCAACATTCGCGAAAACTGCGCCTTCCCTTCACCCGTTTGGGAATTTTGCGCCAGATTGCGGGGGAAAACCGGTTTTGGAGATATTTTTTCCTGGTGTTGCGCGTGTTGGTGCTGCTTTGCCTTATTTTGGCACTGGCTCAGCCGCAGTGGGGAACAGGCACGCGTGACATCAATAAAAGCGGAGTGGATATAGTTTTGGCGCTTGACGTGAGCGGCTCCATGCTGGCGCTGGATTTCCTGCCCAAAAATCGTTTGGAAGCCGCGGCAGATGTGGCTTTGGACTTCATTTCAAAACGCCCCAACGATCGCTTTGGATTGGTGGCTTTTTCGGAATATGCCATCACTCAAAGCCCGCTCACTTTCGACCACCAGGCTGTGCGAGAGCAGCTTCAGCAGATTTCTGTGAATCTGGAGGCATCCGGCACAGCGATTGGGCTTGGGCTTGCCAAAGCTGTCGCGCGCCTGAAAAACAGCCAGGCGCAAAGCAAAGTGGTCATTTTGATTACAGACGGCGTGAACAATACCGGCGAGATTGACCCAGAGACGGCGGCTCGCATGGCAAAAGCTTTTGACATCAGGGTTTATCCCATTGGGGTTGGCAGCGACGGGCTGGTTCGCTATCCCATGGGCGACCCTTTCGACCGCTCTTCCTATGGAATGGCTTTTGTGGAATTGGATATGGAAACCCTGCACCACGTGGCTGAAATCACCGGAACCGGCGAGGCAGCCAAGGTTGGTAACTCCCAGCAGTTAAAGCAGATAATGGACCAGATTGACGACATGGAAACCACCCCGATGGCTGCCACTTTGCGCTATATTTGGGCGGAACAATTCATGCCTCTGCTTTGGGCTGCGTTCGCTCTGCTGCTGGTGGAATTGATTGCGCGCCTGCTTGTTATGCCTATTTTACCGGAGTAGTCCCGTGAATATATATTATCCTGAACATCTTTGGCTGCTCCTAATCCTGATTCCCCTGATTTTGTTGTTGATTTGGCAAAAAAGGCGGCGTAGTAAACGCTTCGAACGCTTTGCAGACCAGCATTACAGCCAGCAATGGCTGAGCCGACATTCCCCCTTTTTCCAAACCCTGAAATACGTTTTACTGATGCTGGCATTGGTTTTCATCGTTTTCGCGCTCTTGCGCCCGCAGTGGGATTTTGAAGACCGGGAACATGAAAGCAGCGGCATGGACGCCATTATTTGTCTGGATATTTCGCTCAGCATGGACGCCACAGATATGATGCCTTCCCGCCTGCAATGGGCAAAACTCCAAACTGCCGCTTTTATCCAAAAACTGAAAGACGACCGGGTGGGCTTGATTTCCTTTGCTGGAAACGCTTTGATGGAATGTCCTCTCACAGACGACCATGAAGCTTTGACAATGGTTTTGAGCGGGCTTGGCACCTCCAGTGCTGTGCGTCCCGGCACGGACATCGGCGCCGCTTTAAACATGGCGGAGAATAGCTTTGTGACTTCCGGAGGCAACGAAATTGTGTTGCTCATCACGGATGGGGAGGACCTTCAAGGCCAGGGTGTGGCTCAGGCTCGGCGTTTGGGCGCGCAGGGAAGACGCGTTTTTGTGATGGGAATTGGCACCGAGGAAGGCGCTTGGGTGAAAAACCCCGCCACAGGTGAGCGAGTTTTGAGCAAACTGGATGTGGAAACCTTAAAAAAGATTGCGTCAGTGGGGAATGGTGAGTTTTTCATGGTTTCACCCGCCCAAACTGAATTGCATGCCGCTTTCGAGCACATGTCTCAAAAAGCGGGAAAATATCGAAAAAGAACCGAAACCGCCATGAAAGACCAATTTGCCTTCGGGGTTGTGGCAGCCTTGCTCCTGCTTTTGGCGGAAAGCCTGATTCTGCCTCTGCGTCCCAGGGAGAAGCGCTCATGAAGCTGCGCAAACTCAATCCCATCCAGCTTTCGGTAATCATTTTATGCCTGCTGATTCTGGCTTTTCTCGCTTTTGAACTTCTTTTCAAAAACAAGGTCTATCGTCATGCCAAAGCATCTTCCAGCTATCAAAAAGAGGATTATTCCACTGCGGAAAAGATTTGGGAAAAAGCGCGTGGCGGCTCCAAAGACCCAATTCCTGAAAATAGCTTGGGGAAGGCGCAATATCGCCTCGGGAAATATCAGGAAAGCTCAAAAAGCCAGGCGGAAGCCATAAAGAAAAACAAGGAATCCTCCCGCTACCATTTTGACCGGGGAAATGCTCTTTATCGGCAGGACGATATGGATGCAGCGCTGGAAGCCTATCGCGAAGCGATGTTGCTGGACCCTGATGACCACGACGCCAAGTCAAATTATGAATTGGTGCTTTACCGTCAAAAATATGAACCGCCTGAGGCTTCGAACGGCAAACAGGACAAGCCTCAAAAGACCCCCGAGCCAGAAAAAAGTCCGCCTGATAACACGGATGAGCAGAACAAATATAGCAATCAACTGGACGCACTTGACCAGCAGGAAGCGCGAGACAGGCAAAATCAAAGCTCAAACAAACGCTTTAAAGATGGAGGAAAATGGTGGTAAAACGAATTCTTTCCCTGCTGCTGATTTTGTTTGGCATGCAGGTTTTGACAGCCCAGGATTTGAGAGTTTCCTCTTCGCTGAAGCAAAACAGCATCACCATGAACGACCAGCTTGAGCTCATCCTTCAAGTCCGCAGCACTGCGGATTTTAATCTCAGAGCGCCCGAAGCACCGATGGTCAGCGGTTTCAGCTTCCGCAATGTGGTCAACAGCAGTTCCAGCCAAGTTTCCTGGGTTAACGGTGTGAAATCCAGCTCCTTCACCAAAATTTTCACCTATTTTTACATGCCGCAAAGAAAGGGGACTTTTTCCATACCAGGCTTCAGTTTCAGCCACAATGGAAGAAACTATGCCACAGGCGAACAGCGGATTAGGGTGGAGGATGCGCCGCCCCCTTCTTCGCAGCAACAGCATAGCTTTGACCCTTGGTTCGACCCCTATTCCGGGCTCTATCCGGAACGCAATTCCAGCGGTGGCGAAACCATGTTGCTCTGCATTCCTGGCAGTCATAGCGTTTGGCAGGGCGAGCCGGTTGTGGTTTCCTGGTATCTCTACACCGAAAATCGGGTCGATTCCTTTGAAACTTTGATGGAAAAAGACCATCCAGGCTACGGAAAAACCATTCACGAACAGCCGCGAAGCTTGAATTATGAAGAGGTTAAGCATAAGGACAGGCGTTTTCAGCGTGCCCTGATTAAACGTTCCATTATCTATCCTCAGCAAAATGGCAGAATTAAGCTGCCCACACTTTCGGGAAGGGTGAAGTTTTCCGGCTGGCAAAGCCATCTGAATAGAAATGTGGATTCCGAGGATACCTGGCTGGATGTGAAGCCTTTGCCGGCGGGGAAACCAGCGGATTTTTCCGGTGCGGTGGGAAGTTTTAAGGTCAGCCAAAGTTTTTCAAGCTCCAAAATCAGCCTGGGCGAAGCTTTAACCTGCACCATAACCATTTCCGGCAGGGGTAATTTTGGCCAATTCATCCCGCAACAATTCCCCAAAATTGATAATTTCCAGATTTCAGAGCCGGGTGTCGAAGACAATCTGAAAAATGCCATCGCTGGAACCCGGCGCATTGTTTATACGCTAATCCCCAGAGAGACTGGCGATTATGAGATTCCTGGCGCTGTCTTCAGTTGGTTCGACAGCTCAACTGGTTCCTACCAGGTTTTCCGGGGACAGAGCATCGTCCTTAAAGTTAAACAAGGCAACGTGTTGTCCTATTTTTCCGGGCTTTTGGAAAGGCATCAGCCCCGAACCCTCAACCCCTTGCTGGAGCGCGAAACTCATCCCAATTTCAAGGTTTATGCAAACAGCACCTGGTTTTGGCTGGTCATCGCGCTTTGTCTGCTGTCCTTGATTTTGGCGGGGTATTTTGCCCATGAACAGCGTCTGCGCCGGGAAGACCCAAGCCTTTACGCCCAAAAAACAGCCAACCGTGTACTCAATAAATATCTGCGCCAAGCCACAGACGCTGCGGACAGGCTTTCCCTGGATTTCTATCCTCTGGCAGAAAGCGGGCTAACGCAATATCTGGCAAATAAATATGGTGTTTCCCGCAGCTTGAGCACGAGTGAAGTTATCGAGCTCTTGCAGCTACAGGATTTGCCCTCCCACTTGATTGAATCCCTGGAGGCTTTTTTCCTGCTTTGCCAAAAAGCACGCTATATGCCGGGTGGCGCCGAAGCCGCAAACCTGGAGGATGCCTTGCTCAAATTACGCTCTCTGGTTCAGGCTTTCAGCCGCCATCGTCCTGAAAACAACGGTAAAAACAGCATAGTGGTGGAGGAATCGTGAAAAAGCTATTATTTGTCTTGGCTCTTCTTTGCGCATCGCTTTTTCTGCCAGCGCAGACCATCACCGCCTTGGATGATTCGCTTTCTCAAACTCCGGCTGTCAATGCGGAGTATTTCCAAACGCTTGAAAAGCTGGATAAGATTGCGGCACAAGGGGTTCGCAATGCCGACCTCTTCCACGATATCGGTGTTTGCCACTTCCATTTGGGAGAACAGGGCGAGGCTGTGCTTTGGTTTTTGCGAGCGTTGAACCTTGATTCTGCTCACAAACCTTCCCGTCAAAACCTGGAATATATCAGTTCCAGCCTGCCTTCCGAGCAGGAGGAAACCCATGAGCCTTATCTGGTTCAGCTCTTTTTGGGAATCTGGAACTTCTTTTCCTTGAACCGTTTGGCGATTGTGGTGCTGATTCTGGCGGTGCTCACCACGCTCAGCCTGCATCTGCTTTTCTTTTATCCACCCCAAAAAGAACGCGGCCTCCCGGTTTTGGCGGTGATGATTTGCGTGATTTTGCTTCTTGTTTCCGGCATCGCGTTGGGAGTCAAAAACCATCGCCATCGTCATAATTCCAAAGCGGTTGTGTTACGCGAAGCGGAACTTAAAACCCAGGCCAAAAACGGGAAAGCCTTCCGAGTTCTTTCGCCCGGAACCGTGGTGGAAACCAAACAAAACGGCAGTGCCACCATGCAGGTGATTCTGCCCGATGGCGTGGGCGGCTGGCTCGACAAAAAAGATGTCGAACTGGTTGTCCCCCAAAAGATTCGATAAAGGAGTTATGAAATGCCCAAACCAATTGTTTTTGTGACCCGAAACATACCCAAACCCGGATTGGACAAGCTGGAAACAGTGTTTCAGCTACGCGTCCACGCCTCCGATAAAGCCATTGAAAGAAGCGAACTGCTTGCCGCCGTGCGGGATGTGGATGCCCTGCTTTGTCTTTTGACCGATACCATCGATAAAGAGCTCATGGACGCCGCTCCTCGCTTGAAATGCGTTTCAAACTATGCCGTGGGCTACAACAACATTGATGTGGACTATGCGACTTCCAAAAATATCGCGGTTTGCAACACTCCCGGTGTACTCACAGAAAGCACTGCTGATTTGGCTTGGGCCTTGCTGATGGCTTGCGCGCGCAGGGTTGTGGAAGCCGACAGATACCTTCGTGACGGTCTTTTCACCGGCTGGGAACCGCTGCTTTTTCTGGGAAATGACGTCTTTGGCAAAACCTTGGGCATCATTGGCATGGGTCGGATTGGCCAAGCCGTGGCGCGACGCGCGCAGGGTTTTGGCATGAAAGTTTTGTGGCATGGTCCGCGTCCCCAGCGGGAAGATTTGCCGCCAGAATACCAATGGACGGATTTGGAAACCCTGTGCAAGGAATCCGATTTTATCAGCATCCACGCGCCGCAAACTTCCGAAAACCACCATCTTTTGGGAGCCAATGAACTCGCTTGGATGAAGCCCAGCGCCATTCTAATCAACACCGCCAGGGGTGCCATCGTGGAAGAGGCAGCCCTCATTAACGCACTGCAAACAAAGGAAATAGCTGCCGCCGGTTTGGATGTTTTCGAGCGTGAACCCAAGGTGCCTCAAGCCTTGATGGATTTGCCCAACGTGGTGCTTTTACCCCACATCGGTTCAGCCAGCATCGAGACCCGCAACAAGATGGCTCTCATGGCGGCGGAAAACGCCATCGCCGTGATTCTGGGCAAGAACCCGCCCGCCAGATTGAATTGAAACCAGGGTAAAAATAAAAAAAGCATTGACGAAAACCGCCCTGCCAGATTTATGCGGAACTAACATAAAATGCAAAGGTTAACAAGATGAATCCGGACAAAAAAACCACATCCAACAAGCCCAAAACCCGCAATGGCGGCATTTTGAGCGCAGTGGATAAACTTTTGTTCCCACCGCTTTGCCTTGCCTGCGGCTGCCGGATTGATTCCGCGTCCCAGGTCTTGTGCGAGCAGTGTCAGGAGCGTCTTGTTCCCATCTTGGAAAATTATTGCCTGAAATGTGGCTCGCCTTTGGAAAATTATAATTGCGAAGCCTGTTCCCATCTGGATTTTGTTTTTGATTTCGCTCGCGCGGCTTTTGTCTATCAATCTCCCACCCGGGAGCTTGTCCACAGCCTGAAATATGACTCTCTGAACTCCCCAGCCGCCTTTTTCAGCCGTGCTTTGATGGAAATCCCCGCCGCAAATCGTTTTGGCGCACGCTTTGATTGCGTGTGTGCCATTCCGCTGCACCGGGTTCGCAAGCGTGAACGCGGCTTCAACCAAGCCGAGCTTCTGGCACGCAAACTGGCATCAATGCTGGGTTTGCCTTATGTCCAGCCCATTTATCGGCGCGTTTACACCCGCAGCCAGACAAACCTGAGCCGCCAAGCCAGGCTGGAAAACCTTGCCGGAGCCTTTGCGCTGCGTCGAAAATCGGATATCGCGGGCAAGCGGGTAATTTTGGTGGACGATGTTTTTACCACTGGCTCCACCGTGAATGAAGCCTCCAAGCTTCTGAAAGATGCCGGCGCCGCCAGGGTTGCGGTGCTCACAGCAACCAGGGCGGTTTAAAATGAAAAAGCAACATCAGGAAATCCTCGGTTCCATCAGCCCGGATGAAGCCAACAACATGATTGAAAAGGTGGCGCGCTTCATCGCTGAAAGACAGCTCGGCTCCGCGGGAATCCTGCTTTTGGAATCGCTGCATCCCCTGCATGGCATTGCCAGCCAGGCGATGTATTTCATTCTGCCCTTTGCGGAAATGGTTTTCGATTCCCAAAAATATCAAACATTTGCCCTCATGCTCCAGGAAGGCGACAACCTCAAACGCCTCATCAAACGCATCGATGAACTGGACGAAGAAATAAACCGCGAACGCCGCGCCCAGTCAAGGCTTCGCACCAAAAGACGCAAAAATAAACGCCGCGCCTTTTTCAAAAAGTTATTTTCAAAAAAAGATAGATCAGCTGAATAAGCGGAGGTATAATGCAATACGACGAAAAACGCCTGACCCGGATCGTTGCCACGGACTGCGGCAGCACGACCACAAAGGCAATTTTGATCGAATGGGTGGATGGCGAATATCGCCAAACCATCCGCGGCGAGGCGCCCACAACGGTGGAAGCCCCGCTGAACGACGTTACCAAGGGTGTGATAAACGCCACTCAAGAGCTGGAGGAACTGGCGCGGCTCAAGTATGACAACCCCAATATTCGGTTCATGGAAAACGGCAGGTTTGTGATTCCCCGTGATGGCGATGTTGGCGTTGATGCCTACGTTTCCACCTCTTCCGCTGGTGGAGGTTTGCAGATGATGGTCACCGGTGTGGTGGCTTCCATGACCGGAGAAAGTGCCGAACGCGCGGCTTTGGGCGCTGGAGCCATCGTGATGGACCTCATTGCCAGCAACGACAAACGCATGAACCACGAAAAGATTGAACGCATCCGCGAGCTGCGCCCAGACATGATTCTGATGGCAGGCGGCGAGGATGGCGGAACCGTGAAACACGTGGTGGAAATGGCGGAACTCGTCAGCGGTGCCGACCCCAGACCGAGGCTGGGAGCGGGCTACAAGCTTCCCGTGATTTACGCTGGAAACAAGGAAGCCCAACAGCACATCAAAGATTCACTGGCAGAAAAGGTTGACCTCATCGTGACCGACAACATCCGCCCCAAGCTGGAAAAAGAAAACCTCGGCCCCGCCCGTGACAAAATTCACGACCTTTTCATGGAACACGTGATGAAACAAGCCCCTGGCTATAACAAACTCATGGAATGGTGTCAGGGTCCAGATCATCAAAGCGTGCCCATCATGCCCACACCCGCTGCCGTTGGAAACATCATGCAAACCATTGCCAGAGAAGAAAATATCGAGGTTCTTGGCGTGGACATCGGCGGCGCCACCACTGACGTCTTTTCAGTTTTCACCGAAGAGCATATCTTCAACCGCACCGTGAGCGCGAACCTCGGCATGAGCTATAGCATCTCCAACGTTTTGGCATCCGCCGGCTTGGAAAACATCATGCGCTGGGTGCCGCTGGACATCGACGAAAGCTATCTGCGCAACATGATTAAAAACAAAATGATTCGTCCTACCACCATTCCTTCCCTTTTGGAAGAGCTGGTTTTGGAACAGGCCATCGCCATCGAGGCTCTGCGTCTGGCTTTTGAACAGCACAAGGAATTTGCCAGCAGCCTGAAGGGAATGCAGCGCCAGCGCGACATTTCCGAAGCTTTCAGCCAGTCCACTTCCGGCGACACGATTGTGGACATGATGAGCCTCGACCTTCTGGTTGGCAGTGGCGGTGTGCTTTCCCACGCTCCCCGCAGACACCAGACCGTGATGCTGCTCATCAACGCTTTCTTGCCTGAAGGCGTCACCCGTCTCGCTGTGGACAGCATTTTCATGATGCCCCATCTCGGCGTGCTTTCCGAAATCAGCACCAAGGCTGCCACCGAAGTTTTCAAAAAAGACTGCATGGTCTATATGGGCAGTTGCGTTGCCCCGGTTGGCAAGATGAAGGTTGGCAAACCCGCTTTGCATGCCAAGCTGGAGCTTCCTGACGGCAGCATCTGGGAAGAGGAAATCCCCTTTGGCGAAGTGCGCCTGGTTCCCTGCGGAGTTGGCGAAGTTGCCAAAGCCAGCCTCAAAACCCATGGCGGCCTCATTTTGGACGAAAACAAGAGCAAGGAATTGCAGGTTGATTTGCACGGCGGCATCGTCGGCATTGTTATTGACACCCGTGGCAGAAGGCCTCTGGTTATCCCAACCGAGCGCGCTGAACGCATCGCGACCCTGAAAAAGTGGATGCGCGCATTCGAAGTTTATCCAGACAAGATATTGCAATAGGAGGAAAAAATGGCACAAGCATACTCAGCCGGATTAACCGTTACCGAAAACATCATCCTCAGAAAAGAGCGAATTCTCCCCCTCAAAGGCAAGGTCTTGGTCAAAAAAGGCGACCACGTGAAAGCCGAGGACGTCGTTGCGGAAACCCTGCTTCCAGGCAAGGTTTTGCCCTTCAACCTGGCAAACAAGCTGGGCGTGACCCCTGCCCAATTGGAAAACTTCATCAAGATTGAGCCCGGACAGCAGATTGACAAAACCACCATCCTTGCTGAAACCAAAGGTTTTTTGGGAACCGGTCTTTTCAAAAATGAAGTGCGCTCTCCCGTTGAAGGCGAGGTGGAAAGCATCTCCGCCGTCACCGGACAGGTTCTTTTGCGCGAGCCCCGCGTTCCCACCCAGGTGAAAGCCTTCATCGATGGCATCGTGACCGAAGTTATTGAAGACGAGGGCGTCGTCATCGAAAATAAAAGCGCCTACATCCAGGGCATCTTTGGCATCGGCGGCGAAACCGTTGGCGAAATCAAAACCCTGGCTCCCGCGCCCGAAGCGGTTATTTCCGCTTCCGACATCGGGGAAAACTGTGCCGGAAAGGTGATTGTGACCGGAGCCTTTGCCTCGCTTGAGGTGATTGAAGCCGCCCGCGCCAACGGCGTTAAAGCCATCATCACCGGGGGCATTGATGACCAGGATATCAAACAAATCCTGGGTCACGATATCGGCGTTGCCATCACCGGCCATGAAAACATTGGGCTCACCATCCTGGTGACGGAAGGCTTTGGCAAAATCAATATGGCGCGCAAAACCTTCGACCTGCTCAAACAATTCGATGGCCACAAATGTTCCATTCATGGCAAAACCCAAATTCGCGCCGGCGTCATTCGCCCAGAAATAATCATCCCGCTCAAGTTCGATGAAAAAGAACTGGTGGTGGATGAAGCGGCAATGCCCACGCTGGAAATCGGAACCTTGATTCGTGTGATTCGCCAACCAAATTTTGGGCGCATCGCCAAAGTGACCGCCCTGCCTGAAGAACTCACCAAGGTGGAATCCGAAACCTTGGTCCGCATCCTGGAAGCCCAGTTTGAGGATGGAACAAAGATGGTGCTTCCCCGTGCCAATGTGGAAGTGATTGAAACCTGAACCATCTCCAATTGATAATCTGAAAGCCCGGAAAGCCTCCGGGCTTTCTCTTTACTCATGACAATTTCTGATATGAGCGAGCCTGTTGTTTTTAGGCGCGCAGTGCCCTAACACTTTGTATCGCCAATGATTAGCCTTTGAAACATAAGGGAGACATAAGGCGGCAAGAAGGAAGCACCAGGTTTTCCCAATATAGACGGACTTCTAAAGCCTGCCCCCAAACCTGCTCCGCTCTTGCTTCTGGCTCAACAGTAACCGCATTTCATCCCCTGAGCATCCCATCTTTTTGGCGAGTTGATAATGAGGCATGAACGAGGCACAAATGAGCCAAAGCCAAGGGCGGATTAAGGGTGCATCCTGTTTCACGATATGGGTGAACATATCAAGGGTTGAATGATAAAAGAGCGGAAAGATAAATAATCCAGTTCCCGAAATGGAATCGGGGAAATCCCCCAGCCAGATTTAGCTGTTAAGTTCCCTTATTTGAGGGCGTTACCAATCTGCATCCCCGTAATTTTTCCAGTTTACGAGACGTCAAAACGCGGATAAAAGTCTGTTAGCAGCCATGAAAACTACTTTTCATTTGACAAAATCTGCCTTTGGTGGAGTTTGGCGCAGATTGAGCGGGTTTTGCTTGCATCCCGGCGGGAACATTTCTGTGCCTGTCAAAAAAGCATTATCCGTGAAAAATCCAAAAATATCAAAGGGAGTCTCAATGCGGACATTTGACGCCATCCTTCCATATTTGAAGAAGAGCTATGGCAAAATACTGGGCGGGATAGTGTTGCTGATTTTGGTGGACGTGGTCCAGCTCATCACGCCACGTGTCATGCAGAAGGCCATCGACGGAATCCAACAGCGCACGGTTACCCAAACCGGTTTAATCTGGGTTGCTCTGATAATCGTTGGATTGGCTGTGGCGGTGATGGTTCTGCGATATTTTTGGCGCGTTTTAATCATTGGAAATTCGTATATGATTGAAAAAAATCTGCGCCAAGATTTCTACAACCACCTGCTGAGGCTCTCGCAAAACTTTTTCAACCGCAGCAAAACAGGAGATTTGATGGCGTATGCCACAAACGACCTGAACGCGGTGCGAATGCTGTTTGGCATGGGACTGATTGCCGCCATGGACATTATTCTGATGTCGGTGGCATCCTTTGCTTTCATGGGTTCAATCGACTGGCGCCTCACAGCTTTGGCGGTGATTCCAATGCCCATTTTAACCATCACCATCACGGTGTTTGGGAAAAGAATGCACAAGAGCTTTTTCCGGGTGCAAAAAAGCTTTGCCACTCTCACGGGCACCATCCAGGAAAGCATTTCCGGAATCCGCATCGTGAAAGCCTTTGGCCAGGAAAAGCCGGAATTGGAAAAAGTGGATGATGTTTCCTGGGACTATGTGCGCGAAAACATCCGCATGGCGAAAATCGCCGGGTTTTTCCACCCCTTCCAAAACCTCATCATCAGCCTTTCCATGATTATCACGCTATTTTTTGGTGGACGAGCCGCCATTCGCGGTGATATCAGCATCGGACAGTTCGTGGCATTTTTCTCCTATCTGGGCATGCTGGTTTGGCCGATGATTGCCATCGGCTGGATTGTGGACATGTATCAGCGCGGAACCGCGTCCCTGAAGCGTTTGAACGAGATTTTTGAAACCCAGCCGGAAATCAATGACGACGAGGCAGATCACAGCATCAAGACGCTGCGGGGCGAGATTGAAATTCGCGACCTCAGCTTCCGTTATGGTGAAAATCTGCCGCTCATTTTCGACGATGTGAGCACTTCCCTGGAGGAAGGAAAAACCATGGCGGTGGTTGGACCCACTGGTTGCGGAAAAACCACACTGATCGAGCTTTTAATCCGCATCTACAATCCTCCCAAAGGCAGCATCCTCATTGATGGACACCCGCTGCATCGTATTCCGCTGAATGTTTTAAGGCGCGATGTGGTTCTGGTGCCGCAGGATATTTTCCTGTTTTCAGATTCCATTTCCGATAATATCCGCCTCGGCAGCCCGCAAACCAGTGATGAGAAAGTTTATGAAGCGGCAAAGCTTGCCCAAATCTATGATGAAGTGATGGAGTTTGACCACAAATTCGATACCGTCATCGGCGAACGCGGCGTCACCCTTTCCGGTGGGCAAAAACAGCGTTTGGCGATTGCCCGTGCCCTGCTCACAGACCCGCAGATATTGATTTTGGACGACGCGCTTTCCGCAGTGGACACCAAAACTGAACGTTTTATCCTGCAAAAACTGATTGAAACACGCAAGGGGAAAACCACCATCATCATCGCCCACCGCATTTCCAGCATCCAACATGCTGACCACATCATCGTTTTGGGCGATGGCAAAATAACCGAACGCGGAACCCATAACGAACTGGTTGCCCAGGGTGGATTGTATCACGATCTCTATGAAAAACAACGCATCCGGGCCCGCCTGGAAGGAGAAGAGTTATGATGGGCGGCGGACACGGGCGCGGTGGCGGCTTCGCGGAAGACGATCTGAAGAACAGAATTTACGATAAACGCCTCTATGGCAAAATGTTGCGTTATCTGATGCCCTACCTAAAATGGGTAATCATCTCCTTTGTGATTCTGATGGTGGTGGCTGGAGCGGAACTGGTTCAGCCCCTCATCCAGCAACGTGCCATCGATGACTACATAGTTTCGGACAAAACCATCGCCATCTTCACCGATGAAGCGCGCGTTGATGCTTTCTTGGATAAATACAAGCTCTTGAAACTGAAGAAGATGGCAAGCGAAGATAAGTTTTTTGTGGTTATTCCCAGCAAAGAGATGAACAAGATAAACCGTGTGGATTTGCAGGAGCTGAGACAAGAGGGAATAATCGCGGATTCAAAAGTTTTCCTCATCAAAGACAAAGCTTCGAACATCACCATCTTGAACAAATATATCAAGGAAAACAAGCAACCACAAGGAGGCGGGGAAAAGCTGACCGGCTGGTTCAGGGTCGGGGATAAACAAATCGCGCTGGCCAGGGAAGAACTGGACAAAATACCCTCAACCGAACGCATCCAAACCCGAGCGGAAGCAGCCCACAGCCTCATTTGGCTGGCGTTGGCGTTTTTGAGCATCAGCATCCTGCGTTTTTTGGCAGGTTATTTCCAGATGGTGATTACCACCACTTTCTCCCAAAAAGCGATGAACGACATGCGCCACGACGTCTTTGCCCATCTCCAGCGCATGCCGGTGCAATATTTTGATAAAAACCCCGTGGGCAGGCTGGTCACCAGAGTCACAAACGATATTCGCGCCATCGATGAAATGCTTTCCTCAGGTGTAATCACACTGTTTCAAGACGTGGTGCTGATTATTGCCATCGTGGTTTTGATGTTGGTTTTGGATTGGCAATTGGCGTTGATTAGTTTTGCCATTTTGCCGTTGGTAATCTGGGTTATCCGGGAATTCCGCAAACGCACCAGGGTTCTCTATCGTGAAGTGCGCAAACACCTTGCGGCGCTGAACGCCACCCTGGCAGAGCATATCGGTGGCCAAAAAATCATCCAGCTTTTCAACCAATATTTCCACAAGCGGGATGAATTTTCGCGCATCAACCAGGAATATTATCTCACCTCGCTGAAGCAGATGAAACTGTTTGCCTTTTTCCGCCCGATCATCCACGTGAGTTCACAATTTGCCGTGGCACTTATCATCTGGTATGGAGGCGGCCAAATCCTGCGAAATGTGATTACAATCGGTCTTTTAATGGCCTTCACACAGTATATTTCCAAGCTGTTCCAGCCCATCAACGATTTCAGCGAAAAATTCAACATCCTCCAAGGTGCGCTGGCTGGAGCCGAACGCATCTTCGACCTGATGGACCTCGAGCCTGAAGACTATCGAGGTGAATTGGTCAGCGACGTGAAACTGCAGGGTGGGATTGAATTCAAAAATGTTTGGCTGGCCTACAATCCCGGCGAATGGGTGCTCAAAGATGTGAGCTTCAAGGTTCAGCCCGGAGAAAAGATTGCCCTGGTTGGCCACACAGGCAGCGGCAAAACCTCCATCGTGAACCTCATCCTGGGAATGTATCCCTATCAAAAAGGTGAAATCCTTTTGGATGACAAGCCGCTTTCAGACTACGCTTTGGAAGACATCCGCAAAAACGTGGGCATCGTGCAGCAGGACGTTTTCATCTTCAGCGGTAATATCCACGACAATATTGCCCTGAACAACCACGAAATGAGCCGCAAGCAAATCGTGCAGGTTTCCAAGTATGTGAACGCCGATAAATTCATCTGTAAACTGCCCCAAGGCTATGACGAGCCTGTTATGGAACGCGGCGCCACGCTTTCCACCGGTCAGAGACAGCTCATTGCTTTCGCCCGGGTTTTGGCTTATGACCCATCCATTTTTATCCTGGATGAAGCCACCTCAAACATCGACACAGAAACGGAACTCCTGATTCAGGATGCCCTGGCGAAACTCATCCAAAATCGCAGTTCCATCATCATCGCCCACAGGCTTTCCACCATCCAGCATGTGGACAGAATCATCGTTTTGCACAAAGGCAAGATTGTTGAAGAAGGCTCTCATTTCGAGCTTTTGGACCATAAAGGCCTTTATTACGATCTTTATCGTCTTCAATATACATGATGGCTAACTTTATGTCCAGCATGGTTTAACCCGCCTTGTTTTCAATGTTGGCGTGGAATGAAAATTGCTTCAAACTTTCTTGGATGAAAAAACAGATTGACAAAAAAGACATACATAGTCATGAAGGAAAAAAAGTATTAACTCTCTTGATTCATAAGGAGGATCAATGAAAAAGAACTGGCTGTTAATTCTGGCCCTTACCTTGGTCACAGCCGTGTTTGCCGCCGGCGCAGGCCGTTATGAGGTAATCGCATGGCAGGAAACCTTTGAAAACGGTGCCGATGGCTGGACTCACTTCGATGGAAGCGTCCCGCCAAACAACTGGCACATTTACAACTATGGCGGTGCCCAGGGCAACGTCTGGTGGATGGGTGACCCCGATCTTGCTCAAGGCAGCAACATTGGCGGTTATGACAACCACCAATACCTGGTTTTGGACACACCGGCCCGCAACATCACTGCGGCTAACGCCACCCTCACTTTCAAAATGGCCCTCGCTGTTGAAGATCCAGGCGTCAGCGACCAGTGGGATGGCTGGGATTCATTCAATCTCCGCATTTCCACAAATAACGGTGCCACCTGGAGCGTGCTCACAACCGTAACCCCCGCCTACGACTTTACAAACTCCTACGCCTTCGGTTCCGAACACGGTGAAGGCGAAGGCATCCCCGGCTGGGGTGGCATCCACGGTCCTTGGGAAACGGTCACCGCAGACCTTTCTGCTTTCGTTGGCCAAAGCGTGAAAATCCGCTTCGCCTTCGCTTCTGACCCGGCGTATTGCACTGCCAACGCCCCGCACCTTTTTGGCGCGATGGTGGACGACATTTCTTTTGGCGGCTACACCAACAGTGGCGTGGATGATGGCCAAATGACCTGGACCAGCATGGTCCCCGTTGGTGGAGATATTTGGCATCTGGATACCCATGCCGCTGCTCCTTCCCCCACCCACGTGATGAATTGTCAAAATGCTCAGGGAACCTACAACATCAATATGTATAACTACCTGGTGAGCCCTCCCATCGAACTTCCCACCGAAGGCGACATCCGTGCCGACTTCATGATTCGTGGTGAATTTGACGACCCGGGCACCTTCCCGAACATCGACTATTGGGGCTGGGAAATCTCCGCTGATGGCGGTGTTTCCTGGAACGCGATGAGCAACCCCTATGGCAGTGCCACTGGCACAAACTATGTCTATTCCGATGCTCCGGACACCTGGATGTCCATGGTGGGCGCCTATTCCCTCGATGGCCTCATCTCCGACTATGCCGGCTACACAGTGCAGTTCCGTTGGTATTTCTAATCCAACGACAACGCGCCCATCGGCACTGGCATCATGATTGACGACGTGACCATCTACAACGATATCTTCATCGCTCCTCCAGACAACCTGGCAGCCTCTGTTGAAGGCAACGACGTCACCCTGAATTGGGAACAGCCCGGTTCCGGTGGTGGCGGTGGCGAAGAAGGCTGGCTGCACTACGACGGCGAAAACTCCGGTAACGCCATCGGCACAAGCGGCGCGGTTGAATTCGCAGTGGCAGCGAAATGGGATCCGATTGGTGAATATGGCATCAACGACTACGTTGGCATGAACATCACCAAAATCAAATTCTATCCTGCGGAAGTAAACTGCAACTACACCCTCCGCATCTGGACTGGCGCCGCTGGCGCAATCGCCTACGAACAGGCTGTGCCAAACCCCGCCATCAACCAGTGGAACGAAATCACCCTCACCACACCCTGGACCATTCCCAGCCAAACCCAGATTATGGCTGGCTACAACGTCAACACCCAGACCGGACATCCCGCTGGCTGTGATGACGGTCCACACGTTCCCGGATATGGAAACATGATGTATTGGCAGGGAAGCTGGACCACCCTGGCAAACGTAAGCTCTTCTCTCACCTACAACTGGAACGTCCGCATTTACGTGGCAGACGCCGATGGCAAAGAATATGTCCTTGGCTATGGCCCCGTGGAATATGAAGACAATCCGATTTGCAACGACCCCTTGGTTTTGAGCCACAATGAAAACAGAAACAGAGCCTCCGGATTCAAAATCTATCGCAACAACATCGAAATCGACGAAGTTGGCGGAACCGTTCTCACCTACACCGACATGAACGTGGAAGGTGGCTTGCACACCTATTATGTCACCGCCATGTATGGCGCGAATGAATCCACCGCCTCCAACGCGGTGAGCGCTTTCGTGTTGCCCGAAATGCACGCTGAGCTCTATCATGACGATGGAACTGCCGAAGAAGGCATCAACGTTGGCTCCACCAAGCAGATGGCTGTGAAACACAATTATGACCGCGCTGCAACAGTGAAGTATGCCAAAGTCTTTGTCCACACTCTCGGCTCAGCTGGAATCATCGTTCGTGTGAATGACGACGACGGCGCCGATGGCATGCCTGGCACGCAATTGGCTCAATATCAGTTCCCCGCCTCCTCCGTTGTGGAAGGCTGGAACTGGATTCAAATTCCCCCAACCGAAACCGACGGCAGCTTCTATCTGACAATTCTCGAAACCGCGAACGCTTCCGCCATTGGATTGGACACCTCTTCAAATGGCTATAGCTTCAAGAAGATCGGCACCGACTGGGATCCTGTCACGACCGGCGAAATCATGCTCCGCGCCATTGTGGAATATTCAACCGCCAACGACGACAACGTGACTCCCGTTTACGTGCTCGACGCCGTGAACTATCCCAACCCCTTCAACCCTGAAACCACCATCGCCTACAGCATTCCCAAAGCCGGAAATGCCAGCCTGAAAATCTACAACACCAAAGGCCAGCTTGTCCGCACCTTGGTGGACGATGTGCGCGATTCCGGAAATCACAGCGTTGTGTGGAACGGATGTGACAATGAAGGCAGAAGCGTCTCCAGCGGACTGTATTTCTATCGCCTCAGCAGCGATGGCAACACTGTCACCCGCAAGATGCTGCTTGCCAAATAACTAAAAATCAACGGCTTCAAAGCCAATCAATACGGGGAGCGGCCAACCCGGTCGCTCCTCTTTTTTAATATGAAAAAATCGGGGTTGACAAATCCATGCCCCCTCCAAATGATTGAACCTTCAAAGAACACGATAGGAGATTGAGTGCAAAAACGCCTGACTTTCACCCTGCTCATCCTGCTGCTTACAAACCTGTATGCCGCCACCGTGAGCGGTTTTGTGACCCGTGCCGACAGCGGCGAACCCATCCAATTTGTGAACGTTTCCGTAAGCGGCACAAAGATTGGCACTCAAACAAATAAACAGGGTTACTATGTCATCTCGCTGAACCAAACCGGCACTTTTCAACTGAATTTTTCCCTTGTCTCCCATCAACGCGAAAGCCAAAACATCACCGTCCGCGCGCTTTCGGATGAGATAACCCTGAACGTCCAGCTCACAAAAAGCTCTGTGGAACTGGGCAAAATTGTGGTGACCGCGGAAAGCGAAAAAGGCATGGATGGTCCCGTGATTAGGGCCAGCTCCATCAACCGTGGCAGGGAGGAAATCCAAAACGTTGTCTCCACCGCGGAAGCGGACGTTTTCCGAGCCGTGCTCACCCTCCCGGGCGTGATGCCCATTTCGGATTTCTTTTCCGGGCTCTACATCCGGGGCGGTTCACCAGATGAAAACCTCATCCTGCTTGACGATATCGATGTTTACAACCCCAGCCATCTGGGCGGGCTTTTCAGCACTTTCAACACCGACGCCGTGGAAAACGTGGAACTGATTAAAGGCGGCTATCCCGCAAAATATGGCGGACGGCTTTCCTCGGTTCTGGACGTCACAAACCGCCAGGGAAACAGGGTTGAACACCACGGCGTGGGACGCCTAAGCCTGATTTCCAGTTCCGCCACCCTGGAAGGACCCTGGAAACTTGGCAGCCAAAGCGGCTCCTACATGGCATCCTTCCGCCGCACCTATCTGGAATTGCTCAAAGCCATTTACGATGCATTGCCAAATTATTATTTCTACGATGGCCACGCGAAAGTGAATTGGGATATCAACCCCGCAAACAAGCTCAGCTTCAGCGCCTATCTGGGACGTGACGACATGATCTACGATTTGGGCAGCGTCCTGGATGTCGATTGGGGAAACAAAACTGTCTCCGCCCGCTGGATGCACCTGTTTTCACCCCGGCTCTATTCAAACTTTGTGGTGGCAGGAAGCCAGTTCAACAGCAGCATGGGCCAGATTTCCGCAGATGGCGAAGAAACCATCTTTGGCAGCGACAACTTCATCAAAGACCTCACCACCCGCGGCATATTCAATTTTAAACCCAACAATAGCCACGAACTGGAAGGCGGTTTCGAACTGAAATACAACGATACTTCCCTGAAAGTGGAAACCTCCTATCAGGTTGACCCCAGCGGACTTCCAGACGCCAAAATCTCTTCGCTCACCTCCTCGGTTTTCCTGCAGGATAGCTGGGTGATAAACCCCTTGTGGACTCTGCAACCAGGCTTGAGGGCAAACTGGTATCAAACCCTGAAAATCCATCCGCCCCAGGTTCCCGCCGCTTCCTACTTCAATCTGGAGCCGCGGCTTTCCTTCAAATGGACTCTGGACGCCGGCGAAGCCATCTACCTGAATTTTGGCACCTTTAACCAATATTTGGCATTGCTGTCCATGGATATAAGCACGCCCTTCGACGTTTGGATTCCAGTGGAAGGAACCATGCCCCCAGCCAAGGCGCTGCATTATATTATTGGCTACAACAGACGTTTGGGCAGGCATCTCGCCCTGGAAACCGAAGTCTATTACAAGGACTATAAAAACTTGCTCCAGCTCGACTATAACACGTTTTTCAACTGGAACAACGAAACCGGCACCCTTTCTGACGCCATGCGTTCCGGAACCGGACATGCCCTGGGCTTCGAAGTGCTTCTGCGCAACGATTGGAACGGCCTGGAAGGCTTCGCGGGCTACACCTTCAGCCGCGCCCGCCGCAAAATCGATGGCATGAATCTTGATCCCCTCACCGGGGAACCGCTTCCTTTTTTCCCCCGTTTCGACCGCAGCCACAGCCTCACCGTGGTGGAAAACTATAACATCAGCGAAAACACCGGCTGGCAACCTTTTGGGGCGGATTTCAAACTGGGGCTGAATTTAAGCTTCAATTCCGGTCAGCCTGTGGAAATTCCGGAAAGAATCTATTTCGATGGCGAAAACTTCAGCATCATCTATAGCTATAAAGATGGTCAACGCCTGCCCAACTATTTACGTCTGGATATGAGCGCCAAACTGCAGTGGCACAATCGCTGGGGAACCATTGAACCCTATTTTGACGTGATTAACATCTTTAACCGCAAAAACGTCAGCTTCCGCAGCTACAGCCTTGAAGCTCAAGAAGATATGACCTTAAGTCTGCAAGCTCAGGATGGCAACCAGTTTCCCATCCTGCCTTTTCTGGGAGTGAACATCACATGGTGAAAAAGCTTTCCTTCGCGCTTTTCCTGTTGCTTTTTGCCCTCACGGCCTGCCAAAATACCAGCGGACCGCGCTTTGAAGGCGAAGTCCACACTCTTGCCGGCTTGCTCGTGGCAGGCAAACCCATTGGTCTGGAATACCCGGTCTATGTGACCCGCAGTTCCACCATCGAAAACTTTAATCCTTTGGAGCTTTTCGTTTGGGACGCCGAAATCACTGTCCGGGACTTGGATACCGGGCTCGAATTTGAACTCAGCCCCGCTCTTCACGATTTTAAATTCAAATATATCGACACGGCGGAAAACATCATCCAGCCTGAACACCGCTATCGCATCGAAGTCAGAATCCCCGGCTTCGATAAACTCATCAGCGCAGAAACCACAGTCCCACCCTGCATCCATGCCGAACCAAATCCCTGGAACACAAATCCGCCCGGAATCGGCTGGTCCTTGGACGCCAACACCCAAAACGAGATTCAATTAAGCCGCATCGACAGCGATTTTCCCGCCATTGTCAATACCGGCATCCATTCCGGCACCATGTATATGGCGGTGGAAACATACTGTTTGGAAGATTTTAGCACCGAGCTGGAATATACCTCACCACTTTTGGAAGATACGCAACCCTCAGCCGAAATTGAAGCTGCCTACAATGCCGGACGCCCCCCACGCCGCATCAACATGATGTATCGATTCAACTCCGCCCCGTTGCCCGACCTGCCCGACAACTACATTGTTTTAAACAACTATTCCGTTGCCTTCTTTTTCTATGGCCGCTATCGTCTCCGTCTCAGAATCGTGGACGAAAATTATTACAACTATAACTTCATGGAGGAAGGCTATTTACACGGCGGTGTGAACAACGCCCTGGGCTATTTCGGTTCCGCCAGTTCCATAGATATGTTCACCTGTATCGTGAAGTAGGATGCAACCTTAATCCGCCCTTGACCCTGGCCCATGTGTGCCACATTCATGCCTCATTATCATCCCGCCAAAAAAATGGGATGCTCAGGGGATGAAATGCAGTTACTGCTGAGCCAGAAGCAAGAGCGGAACAGGCTTGAGGGCAGGCTTTAGAAGGCCGTCTATGTTGGGGAAACCTGGTGCTTCCTGCTTGCCGCCTTATGTCTCCCTTATGTTTCAAAAGCCAAACATTGGCGATACAAAGGTTTAGGGCACTGGGCGCCTGAAATCAAGAGGCTCGTTCATATATTGATGCGAGGTAACTCTATGTTTGGAAAATCAAAAAGACATCCAGGAATTATTCCACACCGGCATCTTCGAACTTTGTGTGTTCCTTGAAGCGAGTCATTTTCAGGCGGCCGAAAAAGGAATCCACGGCGCTGTAAAGAACTGGTATCACGAACAATGTGATGAGAGTGGCAAAGCTGAGCCCAAAGGCAAAAGTCACAGCCAGAGGACGCCACACCTGAGAGGAAGGATCGGTGGAAAAAACCAGGGGCAGCATTCCAGCCACGGTGGTGGCGGTGGTCAAAATGATGGGACGCAGCCTGGCTGAACCGCTGTTGATGATTGCGTGCCAGCGATCGGCGCCCTGCTCTCTTTCCTGGTTGATAAAATCAATCAGCAGAATGGCATTGTTTACCACCACACCAGCCAGTGCCACCAGTGAAAGCATAGTGTTCAGCGAAAAGGAAAGCCGGGTGATTAGTAGCCCAATCACCACGCCGATGAAAGCAAGCGGGATGGTTGCCATCACGATCAGCGGCTGCACATAGCTGCGGAACTGTGAGGCAAGGATGGTGAAAATCGCCAGTAAAGCAATCAGGAAACCGATTCCCAGAGAGCTGTAGGATTCGTTTTGATGTTTTTGAACACCGCCGAATTCCATGGTGTAGCCTGGGAAGCGCTGTTCAAAGTTTGCCAGCGTGCCCTGTGTGGAGCGGAGTTTGCTTCCGCTCAGGATATTCACCACTTCCTGAGTGCTGCGTTTTTTGCGGGTTTTGCCTTCGTAATACTCGCCCACGGAAGCGGTTACGGAAAGAACGCGGTCTCCATTGTCGTGAGTAATGCGGGAGATGCTGCTGCCGATGTCAAAATCCGCCAGTTCGCGGATGGGAACCAGCATTCCTGTGCGGCTTCTCACTTTGAGGTCTTTCAGGGTTTCAAAATCCTGGGTATAGCGGTCGTCCAATTTCACCACAATGGGAATTTCGTCCACGCCGTTTCCGCGAAAACGGGTTACTTCACTGCCCGCGCTTGCCAAGCGGATGGCAGAGGCAACCTGGGCAACGCTGAGCCCATACATGGAGAGCCTTTCCTGGTTCATCACGATGCGGGCTTCCATCTTGCCGGGGTCGTTGCTGTCGTCAATATCTTTGACACCGGGTATCTTTTTCAGGCTGGATTTCACCACATCACTGATATAGACCAGGCGCTCCAAGTCTTTGCCTTTAATGCGGATATCCACATCCTTGCCCAAGGGCGGACCGGCTTGGGAAGTGCTGAATTTATAATTGTATAGCCCGGGGAGCGTGTCCAGATATTCGCGGATTTCATTTTTGATTTCTTCGTGGGTGGATTTCATCTTTTTAAGCGGGACAAGATCGATTCTGAGGCCCGCGTTGGAGGTTTTGTTTTCCCGTATGCCCTGGCTGCTGAGGGAACCAACGTTTGAGACCACGAATTCGATATCATCCTTGTGTTTCAGCGAAAGAATCTTTTGTTCCACGAGGCTCACCACGCGGTTTGTTTCTTCCAGCGATGTGCCCAGCGGCGTATATAATTCCAGGCTAATGGTTTGAGAGAGCGAGCCGGGGAAAAACTCGAACCGGATGGCGCCACTGAACAACACCAGAATAGAAATAAAAAGAAGTAAAAGCGTTCCGCCCAAAACCCAGCCGCGGTGTTTCAGGGCACGGGTTATCACCTTGCGATAAAATCTGTTAATAGGCCGAATCATGCGGGTGGTACGGTCTTCACCTCCAGAAATGCCGCGTCCGAACTGATATACGTTTGTGGGCAAAATCACCATGGATTGGAACCACGAAGCCAACAGCGCGACGCTGACCACGATGGGAAAAACCGATAGAAATTGACCCATGATGCCGCCTGTGAGCAGCATGGGCATAAAAGCCGCCACTGTGGTCAAAGTGGATGCAAAAACGGGGGAGATGATTTGGTCTACTCCGGACACGATGGAAGCGCGATGATCCAAGCCCATTTCCTTGTGCCGTTGGATGTTTTCCAACACCACGATGGAATTATCCACCACCATGCCCACCACGATGATGAGAGCGAAGATGGTGAAATTATTGAGGGTTACGCCAAAAAGCGGCACTATTATGAAAGTAATCAGCAGGGAAAGAGGGATGCCGGTTGAGGCAAATGCGGCATTGCGCCAGCCCAAAAAGAGCAGCAAGGCGCCAAAAACCAGCAGGATGCCCATCAGAGCGCTGTTGCTGAGAGCGCCGATGCCATTTTTGACGTCGATGGAGCCGTCATTGCGCACGCTAATTTTGGCTCCGGGATGGGATGCTTCAAATTCTGTGATGTATTCCCGAACCCGTTCCATCACTTTGATGATGTTGCTATCGCCTTTTTTATATAAGAAAACGCTGATGCCTTCCTGGCCGTTAAGCTTGGCAATGGTTTGGGATTTTGAAAGGGTATCGCGCACGGTGGCAATGTCGTTGACAACGATGGAACGCCCTGATGCGTCGGAAGTTAAAATCATCCTGCCAATCTCGTCCATGGAGTTGAATTGCCCCAAAGCGCGCACCAAAAATTCGGTGTTGCCATATTTTGCGGTGCCGCCGGGAATGTTCAGATTGCGTCCCTGCAAAACGGCGGAAACATCGGAAAGACTTAACCCGTATGCATCTATCCTGGCTTGGTCCACATCCACCCAGATTTGGTGGTCACGGGCGCCAATCAATTCTGCTTTGGAAATATCCGGCAATTTCAAGATACCATCGCGCAGCTCATTTGCCAGCTCACGCAGAGCGAGAGGTGTAAAATCCCCACTCACAACGAGTTGGGAGATGGGGTTGAGTTCGCGCATGCTGAGCCTGATGATGACGGGGTCCATCGCTTCGCTGGGCAAATCGTTTATCTTGCTCATTTCGCGGGTCACCAGGTCGTAGGCTTCTTCAGAATCCACACCTGTTTCGAAGGAAACGATAACCGTGGAGCTGCTTTCTTCGGTTATGCTTTCGATGCTGTCCAGCTTGGGAAGATTGTTGAGGCCTGTTTCCACCTTGTTTGTAACAAGTTCTTCCATCTCCTGAGGCGAAGCGCCGGGATAGACCACCACAACGATGACGCGGCCAAATTCCACAGCGGGAAACTCTTCCCGGGGCATGCGAACCATGGAAATCACGCCCATAATCACAATGGCAATCACCAGCATGTTAATCAAAACGGAGTATCTGATTGAAAGGTCAGCAATTTTCATGGTTTAGTTCCTAACCTGAACTTTAGCTCCATCCTCAAGGTTGTCCGCGCCGCTGGTGACGATGCGGTCTCCCGGTTTCAAACCGCTTTCGATGATGGCGAATTCTCCGATTATCTTGCCCAGCGTCACTTCACGTTTGTGCGCAACGTTCTTTTTATCAATCACATAGACATAGTATTTGCCAAACTCCGCCTTGAAATTTGTGATGGTGGAATAAAGCATTTCCGAGTGGGTTTCGGTGAGAATTTTGGCGGTTACCACCATGCCGGGCAAAAGTCCGCTGGGGTTGGCAAGGTCGATTTCGAGAGGATAGCTCGCGGAGCCGGGTAAAGGTGTGATGCCAAAGCCTGATACGGTGGCTGAAATGGGTTCCTTGCCGGGGTAGATAATGGTTGCTTTTTGCCCCCGGCGCAGCTTGGAAATCTGGCTTTCTCCCACTCCGGTTCTGAGGACGAGGCTGCTGGCGTTGGTGATGGTTACAACTGGCTGTCCCTGCGCAACAAACTGTCCCGTCGCGATATAAAGGTTTGTGATGGTGCCTGCTTCCGGAGCTGTGAAATATGAGCCATCCATGCTGCTGCGAGCTGCTTCCAGACCCGCTTTCGCGCCGTCCAGCGAAGCTTTCGCGCCCTCGTAGGCACTGATGGCGTTGTTGTATTCGGCTTGGGAAATGAGGTTTTTGGCGCGCGATTCCTCGGCGTAATTTTTGTTTCGTTGAGCCGTGTCGAAGGTCGCTTGGGCAGAGGAAAGCCCGGCTCTGGCTTGATCCAGTCGATATTGATAGCCTTCATTTTCCATTTTGCCGATGCGCTCTCCGATATTCACGTGGTCGCCCAGTTTTTTATAAAGTTGCAGGACGCGCCCGGAGGCGATGCTGCTCATGGTGACGTTGGAGATGCCTTCAAGTTTGCCGTGAACGGTGATAAAATCGTCCAGCGGTCTCAGGCTAAGAGTTTCCACCGTAACGGGTTGCGTTTCATCATCGGTTTTTTGGTCGCTGTTTTTGCCGCGTTTGCAGGAGGATAATCCGAGCAATGCGATGACCAGGATGATTAAAATGTATCTTTTTTTCATGGGTTTGCTCCCGAAATTATTATTGCATCAAGCTGTTGTGGGGTTTCAAAAGCCAGAACCTGCATCAGAGCGATGCGAGCCTTGTGGTAATCAAACACCGCGTTGGAATGGGAAATCCTCGCTGCGGAAAGCATCAGTTCCGCGTCCAGCAGGTCTTTGGAAGAGATGAGCTCCAGACGAAAGCGTTCCTGCAGTTGCAGATAGCTCTGTCTGGTATAGTCCAGAGCGACAGAACTTGCCCGGAATTGCTTCGCGGCTCCCACCAAGTTTAAAACCGCGGCTTCTGTGCCCAGCAAGATGGCGTCGGTGGCGGCTTTGGTTTCCAGAAGTGCTTTGCGGTGGGTTAATTGGGCTTTTTTATGTTCAGCCACGCTGCCAAGCTGGGGAAGCAGAGGCAGGGAGGCTGTCAGCATTATCTGGTTGGAATTATTGAACTTATAGCGGTCGAGTCCATTTTCATTGAAATTGCTGCTGCCAACAAGCATTATGGTGGGCAAAAACGAGCCTTTGGCAATCTGCATGCCGCGGCGGGAAAGCTCCAGACTGCCTTCCAAGGCTTTCAACGCGCTGCTGGTTTGTTTGCTCTGGTTCAGCGCGTTTTGGCTGAGGTTTGCCACTTCATCGGCTCCATAGCCGTCCAAAATCATCAGAATTGGGTCGTTGTCGATTTCAGGAAGCTCCTGTGCCAGAGGAAGATAGTCCAAGTCCAGCATGTTTTTAAGCTGAAGACGGGAAAGCTGTAGAGCTGTTGCAGATTGGAGAATCTTCACTTCCTTGGAGGCGAGCTGGCTTTTGAAAAGCAGAAAATCGGCATTTGAAAGCAGGCCGTTGTCATACTTTATCTGGGCGATTTCAAGATTCAGAGAGGCGGATTGTCTGTCCAGTTCCGCTATTTTTTGCAGGTCCTGCGCCTGGAGCAGGGTCAAAAAGAGGGTGTTGACATTGGTCATCAGGCTCAAACGTTCTGATTCGAGGCCGATTTGGGACAGTTGTTCTCCCAGTTTTGCCATCTGATATGCCTGCCAAGCTCTGCCACCCATAAAAATTGGCTGGGTGAGCGTGAGGCCAAACTGGCGCATATCCTTATTCAGGACGACGGGGCCAAAGCTGGTTTGCACGCTTTGCGCCGGGTCCATGTAAATCCATGCTCCGTCAAGCTTTAGAGAGGGCAAAAAGCTGCTCAGTGCCACGTTTGCCGTTTCGTGGGTGATTTCAGCTTCTGCGAGCTTCGCCTGCCAGGAAGGGTTGTTCTCCAAAGCCAGTTGCAGCGCCTCTTCCAGGCTGAGTTTCTGTGCCCAAAGCGGGGCCATCAGGATCAGAATCAGGATGAAGAAAAGGCGTTTAAATCCATTTATTTGCATATTAAAATCCATAATATTCAGTGTTAAGTTTGTTCACGTTTCTGATAGCGTCTATTTTGACAAGTTATTTTTCCAGAAGTTCATATTTGGAGGGTGCAGGATAATCCGCCCTCAGCTTCACTCTTGATTCCAAAAAGAGAGTTCGTTCATAGACATTTGTGAGTCCCCCGTCCCAGAATCGGGCTGTTCAGGTGGGCGCGTGAAAGGACTCATGAACTGGAAAAAAGAGCGAGGCAGGTTTGATATTATCGGGAAATGATTTTTGCCAAGCATACCAAAATAATAGGATAGCTTTGCCAGCGTGAAAAGCAACTTGACACAAATGCGGCCACGGTAGAAATTGAAAAAAATTCTGAAATTGGAAACTCGAATGGATAAAAGACCATCGTGGCAGCGTTATTTCATGGAAATGGCAAAACTAGCATCTACCCGCAGCACCTGTTTGCGCAGGCATGTGGGCGCGGTTTTGGTGAAAGACAATCAAGTGCTTTCCACGGGTTACAATGGTAGCCCCAAAGGTGTAAGGCACTGCAGTGAAGCAGGTTGCCTGCGTGCGCAAAACAATATTCCCTCCGGTCAGAAGCATGAGCTTTGCCGTGGTCTGCACGCGGAACAAAATGCCATCATCCAATCCGGACTGAACGGCGCCAGCGCCCGCGGTGCCACACTTTTTTGCACCCATCAACCCTGTAGCATCTGTGCAAAAATGATTATAAATGCTGAAATCAAAGTGGTTTACATTGCCGAGACATATCCTGATGCCCTGGCGGAGGAATTGCTGAAGGAAGCGGGTGTCCAGCTCTTCCACTTCGATATGGAGAGCGGTGCGTCAAAACGGCTGCTATAGTTTTTAGTTTCCTTTGATTAAGCTGATTTTTTTGCTGAGCACCTTATCCCCTGAAATCATTCTCACGAGATAGATTCCGGAAGATAATTCCTTGCCACTAAAGTCTTTGGCGTCAAAACTGAAGCTGTGGCTGCCGGCATTTTTTGTGTCTGAGCACAGAGTCCGGATTTTCTGTCCTTTCAGATTATAGACACTCAATTCCAATGTTCCCGGCGAAATTGTCTTGGCTTGGATTTGGATGGAAGAGCTGAAAGGATTGGGGAAAACATCCAGCGAGGAAGTAAGCGGCGGAGTGGCAACATCTTGAGTCGATGTGTTGTTCAGCATTTCGGTAACTGCGGACTGAAGAAATCCACGCACCCCATCCGGTTTCATAAAATAAAGCGGAAATCCCAGCAAGATGAAATCCATGCCGGAATCCGGGTTCAGCATCCGCAGGGCGGCGCAATTGCCATTTCCCTGAGCGGTGGGGCTCATAACTGCCGTGTAGATGGGCTGTTGTGCTCCCGAAAAGGTATAGATGTAGGGCAGCATTCCGTTCCAAATACTCAAAACTTTATCCGGATCCACTTCCAGTTCTGGATACTGCGCGGATTGAGCACTGATGAGGCTTGGCGAATTATCATATATCAGCTCGACGTTTCCTGCGAAGCGGCTTAAAAATATATCGGAAAGGACGGAAGGGGTTTTCCAACCGGAGAGGATAAGTTTCCCGCCACCAATAAGATAGCCACCCAGAACATTTTGGTGATCGATGAGCAGGTTTTGAGAAAAATCATCGGCGTGCCAAAACACAACTTTATGATTGCCAAGCACATCCAAGGGTGGAAGACCTTGGGACGCCACATCCCAATCCTGATATTGGATGGGGGAAAGCGCTGCTGCGTAAAAAGAATCCACCATGGCGTCATCTGGATTGATATTGGCGCCATTTCCGTCACGGGTTTCATCCACCACCAACAGGTTTTCTGCGAATGTAAAACCAACAGGCGTAGCTTCCATCGGCTCCGAACGCGTGCTGACCCAGCCATCCGGATCAACCGCGGAGATGGCGTAAAACCAACTCTGTCCGTTTTCCATGCTGGTATCTGTAAAGCTCAGTTCATCAAGGGGTTCGGAGTTCAGGAGTTCCCAGTCACCACCCATGGTCGCGCCAAAGCGATAGACGTTGTAACGCAGATTGGGATTATCTTGGAATCTTTCCCAGGAAAGCAGCACAGACCCATTGGAAGGCAAACATTCACTGATTACTGGTTTCAGCTCAGTGTGTGAGCGCAGCAGAGCCCAGTTGTTGTGGTTCGCGGAAAAGATGGCGGCTGGACTGATGGTGGCGTTAAAAAAGTTGTCCACGCCATCCGGGTCAGCAAAAACGAGGAGGGAATCGCTCTGCGCGCCGTTTTGGAGGCGGAAAGGCACTTCAATATGAAAGGGTGTGGTGGTGTTAGATGTGGTTTTAGCGAAAATCCGCAAGGGTTGGGCTGCTTCGTCGTGGGTCCAGATACTGTATTCAAATGCTGGAATGCCGGCGCTAAATATCCATTGGTCAAAGAATTGAGTGAGGTTTTGGCCGCTGACCTGTTCCGCCTTGGCTTGAAATTCGGCGGTGACCACATTGCCTCCGTTGTTTTCGGCAAACCATTCCTGCAAAAGCTGGAAGAAAGCATCGTTGCCAAGCTTGAGGCGGAGCATGTGCAGCACTGAAGCGGCTTTTTCATAGGATGGCGGTGCGAAATATGAATTGAAAGCTGGATCATGGATAATTTGCGGCCCGGCGCTGTTTTCCCAGCTTAGGTAATATTGATGATAACTGCTGGAAACATAGTCACATGCGGCCTGCCAGCCTTCGGTTTTGTCCACCCAGATATGCTCGGAATAGGTGGCAAAAGCTTCGGACAGCCAGACGTCGTTGAAATCCAGAAACGAGACGGCATTTCCAAACCATTGGTGGGCAAGTTCATGTGCCACAGTCAGTTCATGCGTGCCACTGCCATTTATGATGTAGCTACCCAGGGTGGTCATGGTTTGGTGTTCCATGGCGCCAAATGTGCTCATGTTCACAACGGAATTGCCATATTTTTCAAAAGGATAGGGGCCGAACAGCTCGGAAAAATAGTCTATCATCAGGGGCATTCTGGCGAGGTCAATCTGCGCGTTGTTATATTGATTCTGCATCACAAAATTCTGGATGGGGACGCCCTGAATCGGAGCGTGTTGTGTGAACTCCACATAGGGACCGCAGGTCACACAAACCAGATAGGTGGTCATGGGATCCGCGCTGTGCCAAACCGTTGTGGCAGTGCCATCTCCGTTGTTTGTGATTGATTGCCGTGTTCCGTTGGAAGCAACTTTCCAATCCTCACGCAGGGTCACATTTAAGTTCACGGTGGCTTTATCCCAGGGATGGTCATAACAGGGCCACCAATAACGCGCAGCGTCGGGATCGGAGATGGTGAAAACAGTGTTGGAGGAAAATATCATGCCAACGTTGTAAGGTGAGCCGGAGAGGATGGGGGTGCCCTGGTAAAAAACCTGTGTGGTAAATGTTTGTCCCGCAGGAATATCCACATTGATATCGATGATGCCAGCCGCGTGTGTGTATGTGGCAGGCGCGCCATTCAACAACACCGAGCTAACATCAAGCCCAACCAGGTTATAGGGAATTGAATCCAGGTTTTCCTGGGCTAACACAGTGGCAACAACGTTTCCTTCGATTTGCCTGGCAGTTTGGTCGATGCTGATGGTAATGTCATAGTGCAGCACATCAAAACCGGTGTAAAGCTCCGCTCGGTTTTGGGAACCTGATGAGAATCCAGGTCGAAAAGGTTTTCGCTGCGGTGCGATTGCGCTAAAGGCGCTGGCGGCAATAACTAATAGCATGATAATCGAAAGACTGCGCTTCATATCCATCTCCTTCAAGATAAGTCACCTATTTGAAAGCAATAAGGCTTCCAAAACGCCGGAATTTGTGTGGTGAACCGGTATTTGCGGGTATTTCAGCCCATCAATTGCCTGTTTCATTTTTACCGGGCTTCGGTTTAGTAATTAAAGTTTCAGTTCTATGAATTTGGTCTGGATTTCGTATCCTTTCAAAGCTTCAAGGCTTTCCAAGGCTTGTTTATAGCGCTCCAACTGACTTTCATCCTTCTCTTTTCCCGTTTTATAATCCAAAATCAAGGCTTTTTTGTTTTTGGTATCCAGGAGAAGGCGGTCCAAACGCTGTTCATAACCACGATGCCAAACTGTGAATTCGGTGAAAACCTTGTCGTAGCCGGAAGGGAAGATATCCTCTTGGGTGAGGTTGTTCTTCAATTTATCAAGCTTGGCACGCAGTTCGTCGAAGGTTATGATGGCGCCAAAACGAGCCAAACACTGTTTGAAAGCGTGCTTGTGTTCTGCCTGGCTGCCTTTTTTCAGATAGCTGAGATAGTGGTGAGCCAGGTCACCAAACAGGCTGCCACGGTCTTCCAGCCACACTTTTTTCCAATCCATGTGCCTGTGACCTTCATCTGGTTTCACTTCTAAAGCAGGTTTTTCAGCTTCAACAGGCAAGGCGGCGGCGAGATTATCCACGCAGACACCTTCCTCAGTTATTTTTTTATCCTTTTTGTCATCAGTGAATTCACCGCTGCCCTGCCAAACATATTTTCCCGATTCATCCGGCGTCAATTCTTTCTTTTCAAAGAAATCCATGATGGAGGCTGCCACCAAGGGCGGCAGTTTTAAACCTTCATTTATTGACTTCTGCAAATAATTATCGAAGCCATTTTTGTCCTGATATGCCAAACAGATATGTAAAGCTGATTTAGCGCGGGTTAGCGCTACGTAGAGAGTGTTTAGTTCTTCCAGTTTTTTGCGGTTATCTGCTGCTTGAACGAGATGGTCAAAATCCGATTGTTCCAGAATATTTCTGTAGTTGTAGGTGAGGGCAAAATCACGCAGGGATTGGAAATCAACAGTGGCGTAATCCACAAAGTGTTGAAAATGTCCGGAGTCTCTTCCTCCCTGAGCGCTGAGATCGTGGAAAAGGAAAACATGGTCAAACTGTAAGCCCTTGGATTTATGGATGGTTAGCAGTTCCAGAGCGCCTTCGCCTTCGACGGAAACTTGCTTCATGAAATCCTGTTGCTGGTTGTCTTCCAAAAAGTCCAAAAACGCGGGAATGGAGATATGGCCGCTGGCTTTGTTCAGCTCAAAATCACGCGCCAACGCCAGGAAGGCATGAATGTTTAAAAAGTCGCGTTCCTTCGGCGCCATCTTTTTGCACTCCAAAAGCGGGGGCAGGGAAAATTCAAGAAAAGTCCGGCAGTTTGCATGTATTGAATCGTCAACGGTGTCAGAGACTTGCATCAGTTTTTGAGCCAGGATACAATTGGAAAAATCGGGCTCTCTGTCTTCATTGAGCGCGAGTGAGATTTGGTCCACCACTTTTTTCAAGCTCGGCGCATCCAGCATGAAATAATTAGAGCGGAGTAATTCCAAGAAATCCAACCAGTTACGAAAAGCCAGCCAACGCAGCCACGCAATCAGAGGTGAAACCCAAGCATGTTCGGGTAAAATGCTGGAAGGCTGGTAGATGCTGGTGACGTCTTGTTCGTCCAGCAGTTTCTGCAGGGTTTCCAGTTCTCTTCCTGTGCGGCAAAGCAGCGCCATACTTTTGCCTGGATTATTATTCACGGTTGGAACGATGGTGTTTAGCACAAAGTCTTGATGGACAGCAGATTTGTCACGCGGGTCCCCTTTTAGGGAGTATTGCAAAGGTTTGAATTCAATTCTGGTTTGGGGGTCCAGTTTTGCCACACCTGCGCTCAGTTTGGGGTATTTCCACTCGAGACCATGTTGTTCAAGGATGCCGCTATTTCCAACCCGGTCAAACACATGGTTGATGAATTCCACCAACATGTTGCTGCTGCGCCAGGATTTATCCAATGGTTTTTCCAAAGCGTCGTGCAAGGATGGGAAAATCCCTTGCAAATTTAAAAGCAATTCGCGTTCGCCGCCTCGCCAGCCGAAAATGGATTGTTTTTCGTCGCCGACGATGATGATGCCGCCAAAATCCTTGGTGCCTTCGCCGCTAATCACTTCTGAGATAATGGGTTGCAGAATGGCAAATTGCAATAGGGAGGTGTCTTGAAATTCATCAATCAGAATGAACCTGCTGCGATGTGAGAGGAATTGATAGAATTCTGTCGCCACATTTTCAATTTGCATATCAAAATTCGGTGGTTCGCTGCTGAAGAGCGCTTCCAAGGTGAACCAGGAAACATCATCGTAAGTCATATTTTTATAAATGTATATGAGCTTGTCATATTCACTCAGAACTGCTTCCCAGACCTTGAGGATTTCATCCTGTTCTTTCAAGAAATGTGTGTGGATGAGATAGTTTGCCAGAGCTTTAGCGAGCCGGGCTTCCTGTTCGTTGATCTGTTCTTTTGCAGCGCTGAGGGCTTTTCCTCTTAATTGGTTTCCGCTTGTAATAGCGCCGCTTTTATTTTTGCTGAATAACCTGTAGCAGCCTTCGGGGTTGGAAAGCATTTTATCCGATTCTGAAATAATCTTATCCCAGCTATTCACGGAATCTCTAAAAAGATTCTTGAAGTCTTTTTTGAAATAATCCATGGGTTCTATTTTTTTATCTTTTAACGATTCGACTTCCTGTAAATGACTCAGGATTTGAGACATAGCTTGGCGTGCGTTTTCCAAAGCTTCATCACGCAGGCTGGGATTGGGGTTTTTTGCAAGGTGATGCAGGGTGCCTGGTTCGCTGTGGTCACCATGTTTCTGGATGAGAAAATGGAGCCAGCGAGCCTGGATGAGAGTGCTGAAAAACTTTTGATATTCATCCAGGGAAGGGCTGATTTTGCGCCGCAACAGGCTGTCCAATAATGGTTTGTATTTATCTGTCATCAAGTGCGCCATCAAGAATGGAAGGCGTTTTTCCACGGCTTGATTGTCAATCTCATAACTTTCAATGCTGCGCAGAGGGCGCACGATATTTCGGAAAATGCTGCCAATATAGGAGTCTATCGTCATCACCTGCAATTGCTTGCGATCGGAAGAAATCTGTCTGAGGGCGCTGTTCAGGATTTCCAATTGCGTGTCAGACAGCTCCTTATGACCATTGTTCCCAATCAGTGATTCCAGTAATCCCTGCCTGTCTTTGGCATCTTCTGCCTTGGAGGGATTGGGGTCGCAAAGCAATGATAGATGTTCATTTATGCGTTCCCTGATTTCAGCGGTAGCTTTTTTCGTGAAAGTGAGCACCAGGATGCTGTCCAAGCTGAAATCCTTGTGTTTTCCATAATGTTCCAGCAGGATGCGGATATATTCCACAGAAAGACGGTAAGTTTTACCTGTGCCGGCACTTGCGGTTATGATTTTGTTTTTGAAATTGCTCATTTTCCCCCTCCTTTTCGCGTCCGATAAAGATCAGCCCGGGAAATCTTTTTCAAATCCTGCCTGTCAGCGACCTTTTGCCCTAGGCTGTATCCTTCTGCAAGGCAATCTCTTAAAACGTCCTCCACTTGGTCTTTCCATTTTATCCGTGCTTCTGGTTTATCAGAGCTTTTCTCCATCTCATATTTGAAAAGCTGCCAAAACAACGAGACAAGTTTTCGGTTTTCCCAGTTTTCATCGAGTCGATAGTACAGCCATTCATAAAAATAGAGCTGGTCGTAGTTTAGTCCGCCAGTTTTGAAGTCGATGATTATATCCTGGTCAGTGCATTTTACGCGTAGATCCGCTCTGCCGCGGATGCGCAGGACGTAGTCTGCACCCTCCATGTTTATGCGCAGCAGCTCTTTGCCAGTATTTCCGCCCTCATTTTCATTGTCTTGTTCAGGTATGAGACGGAAAGGGGTGTTTTTTAGATTATGAGCCAGAAAGTCTTGGTAAAACTGTTTAATTGAATCCACCATGCTGCTCGAGATAATGCTGGTAAGGAATTCATAGTTATAGTTTTGCGGGATTTTATAGCGGTAGAAAAGACCACCGCCGGAAAAGAGTTTGTGCAGCACATCTGCCAGGAATATTTCATCAGTTAGATAGGGTTCGATATCCCGTAAACGCAGGTCCCGTCCAGCTAAAGGCTGCAGCACGCCAGATAGAAAGTCGTGCATGATGGCTCCCAAGAGTTTGCGGGTGATGGTTTCATCGGGCCGAAGTTCGAGCTCTGGCAGCCTGCGTAAATGTTTTATATACCATGTAAATGGGTTTTTTTGCAGTCCGTCCAATCCGTAATGGCCAGAGACGATGTCCCGGTTTTTTCCCAAATCCGAGTCGGGCAGGCTGGGAATGGTGAAAAAACGCTGAAAATCTTCTCCAAAATCTCGGCAAACCTCATTCTGCCAAGGGGTTTCTTCTTTGTCATATTTCCCCAGCCAAGCCTGATACAAGCTCGAAATGCGGGGCTCATACTTTTTGTTTTCCAACTTCACCTGGCTGAGGGCTCCATCCTGACATGCCTGGATTAATTCGGTCACAAAACTGCCGGGTTCAATGTCATTTTCCAGGTTCCGGTGGGTGAAAATAACGCAGTGTTGGCTGCTGAGAACTGTGCGCAGAAAATAGTAGCGTTCTCGTTGGCGCAAATCGGAATAGCTTTTCAGATTTAGTTTGGCTCGCTGGGCTTCGTTTAAGAGCCAGACTGGATTTGGGCTGGAAGGAAGCTCTCCCTCAATGGCGTGGAAGAAGTAAACATGATCATAGCTTAAATTGCGTAGATCCAATAGGTTACTAATCTGGAAGCGGTCTGCTTTCCTGTTTAGTCCATCAAAACTAATCCTGCACCCTCCCAAGGATTCCAAAAATAGCTGCAACACCGACACAGCCAATTTTGTTCCTTCGCAATCGAAGAGCTTCGCCCAATCCTGCACCAAGCCAAGCTTTTCCAAGCTCGCGAAATTTGCCAAACGCGAGTAAAAAACTTCCAGGATGTCGCTGTTTTGCAGTTCCACCTCGCTGCAAAGACTTTTGATTTCAATGCCGCCAGGGGTGTCGAGCAAATCCACAAGGTCTTGCGGGCTGCCAATTCCTGAAAGCTTGTTCAGCAAAGCCAGATGAGGTTCCAGTACCGATCTCAGGAGTTTGAATCCACGCGGGCTTTCGAATTTATCAAAAAGCTTTAACTTGGTATCAACGTAGAGGATATCGCTTTTCAGCAGAACTTTTATCTCTTCCAGCAGGCTGTTCTTTTGGCTATTCTGCAGCCCATAAAAGTTCAGAAACACTTCTTGCGAACAGGCATCCAGAATTAATCTCAGGGGCAGGAAAGATTCATCCAAAGTGCCGCGCATTGCATCCAGATGTTGGCGGAACATGTTGAACATCTTATAGATACCGCTGGTCTGGATGCTCTGTTTTTCAGACATGGCAAACCGTCTGGGGTCAAAAAGATGGCGGTAACTGGCACGGTTAAAATGGCTGTCCACCAGAACAGAATCAGCGGCTTCCTCTTCATTTAAGGCGTGATTTGATAAAAAATAGAGAACCGATTGATCCGCGTTTTTAAATTCCAGAACCTCAAGATTGCGAAGACGATAGGTTTCCGGTTCAAGGTCTTGCAGGTCAATCTCAGAGGGTGTCAGCCCTTTTTCAGCTGCTTCCAACATTTGGGAAATGATGATGATTTCATTTCCCGCGGCCTCCACCGCTTCAATCAAAGACTTTTCCAATTTGCTGTAATAGTATTGGTTCAAAAAAACATAACGAATTCCAGTGTGAACGATGTTGGTCTTATCTTTGTTCTGGAAAAAAATGGGGTCGCTGAAACCAAGCTTACAGAGCAGTTCCTGATAATTTGCCCGGATTTCCAAAACCTTGCTCAAATAGTTTTCCTGCCATTCCAGCAGGTTGAAGTGGTTCAAACTTTGTGAGTTACGCAAGGTTTCCACATCGAGGTTTTCGTCGCAAAGCTCTTCGAAAAACTGAAAAAACTGGTTGCCCCATTCCACAATGTCGAAAAATCCGTTGATATGGAAGTATTCCCTGTGCTCAGAACTGAGAGCTTGATAGAGGCAAAGCATTCTTCTGTCGTCACTTACCACAGGCTCAGATGGCAGCAGAAGGGATTCTTTGAATTCTTGCATGGTGATAAAATCGCACTCCTGCAAAGCCCATTTCCGCATGAATTCATGCCGTGCCCGGGACGCGGAAACATGGGTTGGAAAAACAAAAACCGTGGAGCCCTGAGCCTGTTCCAATGCAGTTTTAGTCAGATCATCACTAAAAGGAATCGTGATATATTCGCGCAAACTAAACCTCCCAAACATTTATTTTACTATACCCCTGACCCCGACAATCCTGTCAAGTTTTTTGCTCGGCAAACAGAGTTGAAACCGGTTTTGCTTTTCTGCGGGAAGGGGTGTGGACAGCCGCAGAGATGGCTGAAAACTGACACTCGCTAGGCTGCCCCCTTTAGTCTTCCTTATGTTTCAAAGGCTAACTATAAGCCAGGCATAGTGTTAGGGGCATATTTGCTTGAAATCAGCAGACTCGTTCTTATCTTATGAACGCGAGAAGTTCCTACCGATATTTTAAATTTTGGTCAGCAAAATCACACAATAAGCGCTGATGCCACCTGCCCCGGATACGCCCAAACCTTCTTCCGTGGTGGCTTTCACGCTCACAGCGCCGAGAGGGCACGCGAGATCAGAAGTGATATTTTCCCGCATTTGCAAGATGTGTGGAGCAAGTTTGGGTTGAGCAGCGCAAATTGTGCAATCCAAATTTTGCAGCTTATAGCCGCAGTTTTGTGCCAACTCCCACACTTTACGCAGAAGGACGCGGCTATCCGCGTCCTTGAAAGCGGGGTCTGAATCTGGGAAAAGGCTGCCGATATCGCCCAATGCCAGGGCACCCAAAACCGCGTCTGTAATCGCGTGTAGCAGCACATCCGCGTCTGAATGACCATCCAGGCCTTTTTCAAACGGGATTTGCACGCCTCCCAAGATTAGTTTGCGACCGCATGCGAGGCGGTGAACGTCATAACCAAAACCGACGCGCATACTTATTAATCCACGGTTATGGATTTGGAAACGTTTTTGGGTACGTCTGGATGCACACCGTGATCGGGCATGCCCAGCCTGTCCAATCTCTTCATTTTGCGCACGCTCATGCGGAACGCCAAAAGCTGAAGCACCACAGTGGCTGAAAAGCAGGTCAGAAGGCTGTCACCGGTTCGTGGCAGCATCACGTAACCCCAACCATAATAATGGCCTTCGCGGGGGATGGAACTGGCGTTTCGGAGCAGGTGCTCATCCTCTTCCGCAATCACGAAAGTATCCGCGCCACGTATTTTATGGGTGTTAATCTGTGAAACTGTGAGGTTTACGTCCCTTTCGTCCGGTCCGGTCACATAGATGAGAGGATAGTTGCGGTCCAGCGAGGCATAGAAATCGCGGTTGTGGATGGCGTCGTGGAACAGTTTTTCTGCATTGGGGGTAAGGTTGAAGGGTCGGTTGCGATAGAAAACATGATCCATCAAAGCGGCGTTCACTTCCATGATTTTTTGAGGAGGCAGACCGCGATTGTTGCCTTCAGTATCGATAAAATCCATTATCTCACGCAGGGAGCGCACAAAGTTGCGAACATGTTTGAAACCATAGACGGTGTTTTTGCCCAGAATGGTGTTTGGCCCGTGTTTGAATTCTGAGGCTTCGCGTCCCTCCGCGTGGTTTAACACGGTTTCGCGGATTTTGAGCGCGCCTTCCATGGCCACACCGCTAATTTTCGTGGCCAAAATATGCAGCGAGGGCTCCATATAAATCTTTGCCGCGATTGAATCAATCACATCTGATGTATTATCAAGGGTTTCCTTGATTAAAGACGGGATTTGCAACAGGGTTTGGCTTCTGTATTCCAACTGGGCTTTTTTCTCTTTGATTTGTTCGTCGTTCAAGCCGTCAATGTCTTCCTCCAGCTTCATTCGGGCTGTGCGGATGGCCAAATAATAGAAAAGCGCGATTTGGTTCATGAAACTTTTGGTGGCGGGAACCGCTGTCTCTGGTCCACAATAGATTGGGATGGCCAGATCGCTCTTTTCGATGCCGAGGGTGGAATTGACATTATTCACCAAAACGGCTTTGCTCACATCCAGCTTGCGCTGTGTGATGTCGTTGAAAATGTCGATCAAATCTTTCGTTTCACCGGATTGCGATACTCCGATAATGAAGTCATGATCCTTCATGCTGTGGGAATATTCACCACGAAAATCACCGGGCAGGATGGGAATGATTTCCACACCGGCGATTTCGTTGAAGAAAAGACTGCCCACTTTGGTGGCGTGATAGCTGGTTCCGCAGGCGATTGAATAGGCAATGCGGTTTTTCTGCAGGGTGATTTTCATTCTCTGCAAAAATTCCCGCACTTTTAGCTCGAAATCTTCCACGCTGTCCATTTCGGAAAGCGAATCAAAGGCTTTTGCCAAAATCATTCTGCGAACGTCGAACTCTTCGCCAATCAGGTCGATAAGTGTATTTTTATCTGCGGAAAATAGATATTTTTGTTCAAAATCCTCGCGTACGACAACGTCGAAAATGGCCTGGTAGGAAGTGCGGGCTAATTCGAAGAAAGAGGCAAATTCGCCGGAGTCAATCAAGGCATCAAAAGAATCTTTGGCTTTGTCTGGATCAGTATTATCCAGAATATCCCTCATGTTTTCGGTTAAATGTTCGCGTATGTTTTCGCTGTCCATCAGCTCCAACATGCGGCGTCCAGAATTTGAGCCGCCTTGGAATAGTTTGACCAATTTACCCACGGATTCTGGTTCAGCGTAAATCTCTTGTTCCATGAAATATTCAAATTCCGGCTGGAGCTCAACATCTTCAGCGCGCAGCTTGGAAAGAGCAGCTTTGGTTGGGATTGTGTCTCCAGGGGCATAGTTTTCGTCGTCTTTGCCAACGCTTTTAAAATGCAGGGGTTTTTGGGCGTAAACTTGGTAGTAGGATGAATCGAACTCAACGAACTCACCTTCCCGCAGATTTACCACCATTTTTGTGAAACGCAAAACCGCGGTGAGGTCTGAGGAAGCAAGACCGAAGCTCATGCCTTCCAGCTCGCCATGGCCAAAATAGAGGCTGCTGCCGGCTTTGATGGCCCACATGGTTTGGGTGACGGGATCGGTGATCACGGCGGCGTAGGAACCCACAATCCGGCTGGCGGTATTCACCACAGCGCGGCGCATGCAGGCCTTGCGAAGCTTGGGGTCTTCCGGGTTTCCAGCCTTGTCCATCTCGATGTCGAAAAAATGTTCCACACTGTGCACCAGCATTTCGCCATCGTTATCAGAAAGAATGGTGTGTCCTTCTGCCGTGAGCCAGATTTTGAGGTCATTTGTATTTGTGATGTTGCCGTTGTGGGCGCCATAGAGGTGACGTTTGCATTTCACCTCGTGGGGTTGAGCGTTTTGTTTGGTAACCGCGCCGAAAGTGGCCCAACGGACCTGTCCGCAGAACAGTTTTCCACTCTGTTTTTCGATTCCCAAAGTTTTAACCAGGGTGCTGGGCGCGCCAACGTCTTTCAGTAAAACGATATTTTGGTCCTCGCCTTGGAAGGCGGCGCCAGTGGAGTCGAACCCCCTGTATTCCAATGCTTTCAACAATCGAGACGCATATTTTCCCATATCGACGGAAACTTTTGGCAAAGCCAGCCCCAAAACTCCACAGCCCAAACCGGGCAAAAACAAGGGAACGCGAATGGTGCCAAAAAGTGCTGCAAGACGGCGCAGTGCCCTGTTGTAATTTTTTAAAATGCGTTGCATAGTCAGATATTCCCCTAAATCAAATTGTTATCCAGAATCTGTTTGGCAAAAAACAGATCCACTTCATCGGTGATTTTGATGTTCAGATCAGAACAGAATTTATAGCGCACCTTTCCTCCATGATATTCAACCAGGGAAGAGTCGTCGGTGCTGATGAAACCTTCTTGATAGGCACGCTCGTAGGCAGCCATAATCAGTTTGTATGAAAACACTTGCGGGGTGAAAGCCTGCACAAGTTTGTGGCGTGGAATTGTTTCCAGGATGCGGTCTTGCTCGATGCTTTTAATCGTGTTTTTAAGCCGGGCAACCGGAACAGCGGCCTTGTGTTTTTTTGCCATTTCAAAAAGATCACCCAGCAGCTCTTCTGTGATAAAAGGCCGCACAGCGTCGTGGATGAACACATAATCCGTTCCCGGCGGGCAGTTTTGCAGAGCGCTGAACACGCTGTCCTGCCGTTCGAAACCACCTGGCACCACCAACCAGGGCTTTTGTGAATCCTCAAAATATTCCTGCACCATGTTCTGACAATAGTCCTGTTCGTCTTCCGGCGCGGAGATAATGATATTATCAATGTAGGTGGAATTAAAAAAACGTTGCAGTGTGTGGATGATGATGGGGATGCCGCCCAAGCTGAGCCACTGTTTGCGGACGATTCCACCCATGCGGCTTCCCGAACCCGCGGCTGTGATGATGGCTGTGCTTAGTGTTTCCATGAGTAAAAAATTCCTCGCTCTTCGCGTTTGATGGATACCTTTCCTTCCAAGTTAAACTGTCGCAGGAACTTGCTGATTTCATTGATGTGTAAACCCAGGGTTTTGGAAAGGTCTTCCGCTGTGGAAGGGCGTCGCTTCAAAGTGGCTTCCATGGCTTGACCAATATCCTGCGGCACATGCGTTTCAAAGTTCTCATGGTGGGATTTTGCGATTATCTCCACTGGCACTTCCAAGCGTTCAACCAGGTATTTTTTCACCCGGTTCAAAACGGTTTCACCAGCGGCTTCAACCCATTCTTCAGAGCCAGGACGGTCCAGGGAATTAAGTTGCACGAGGTCCGGCTTAATCTTCGCAATGGCGGGCGCCAGGCATTCCAATTCTTCTGGAGTGTCGTTAATTCCCTCGATGATAAAGACTTCCAGCCAGATTTGTCCAGAAAATTCCTCGCGCAGGGCAATGAGCGCTTCCACCAGTTTTTGAGCCGTCAGGCCAGGATGGGGCTGGTTTATCTTTTCAAAGCTTTCCTGGCGGCAGGCGTCCAAAGATGGCAGAATAAGATCGCAGGGCAGGATTTCTTTTCTCAGCTCTGCGTTGCCAAGCAGAACACCATTTGTCAGCAGGGCAAGTTGATATTCAGGAAATTCCTTTTTTATGGTTCGAATAATTTGGCCGATTTGGCTGTGCAAAGTGGGTTCTCCGGCTCCTGAAAAGGTGACATAGTCAAGCTTTGGTCGCTCTGCCAGAAAGTGCCGCAATTCGGTCAGGATTTCTTCCACCGGAAAGAATTCCTGCCGGGTCAGGGTCAAATGGTCAGTGCTGTAAATCTCACAATAGACGCAATTTAGAGGGCAATATTTGAAGGGAACCAAGTCCACCCCGAGCGAAAAACCAAGACGACGGGAGTGGACGGGTCCAAAAAGGTGTTTGTATTTCATTTAAAACGTTGTTCCAAATTGAATGTGGGGCTCCCAAGTCCCCTCTTCCAGGTTGTATGCATAGTCGAATCCAATCAAGCCAAAAGGACTTTGGATGCGGATTCCGGCACCCACGCCTTTTTTAAATTTCAGGAAGTTAAAGTCCCGCAAGCGGTTGTAGCAATCGCCGGCATCCAGGAAAACCAGTCCGATGATTTGGTCGCTGCCGATAGGGTAGGCCAGTTCCGTAGAAAAGATGATTTCACGGGTTCCGCCTGTATCCATAATGCCGTCGCCATCTTCGTCAACTCCGATTCTTCGGTCTGCATAGCCGCGGATTCCATCCACTCCAGTGCCGCCCAAATAGAATTTTTCATCCGGGGGCGCGTCTTTGGAGGACCCATATGGAGCGATATAGCCAAAGCGCCATTTTGTGCGCAGAGTAAGCTGATGCCACATTTCCATATACCAGTTCACTTGGGCTATCTGTTTGAAGTAATCGAAGTTGCCGCCCAAGAGCCCGCCCGCTACCTCGGAAAATAGGGTGAGCTGGGTGCCCCGGGTGGGGAAGTAGATATTGTTTCGGGTGTCTCTGCCAATGGTGGCGCTCAACGCGCTGGTGTAGCGCCAGCCCAGGGTGTCGAGTTCCGCCAAAGTGGGGTTCGTTACCGGGTCGAAAAGGTTTCGGTTTGTGATTTCATATTTTTTGGAATACAGCGAATATCCACCCACGAGGCGAGTTCGGTTCGCAATGGGTAGATAACGCCCCAAACGCAGGCTGGCACCACGGGTGTAAATCTTGTAATAAAAAGAGCTCCAATCCTTGGTGGTATAATACAGCGAGGTTCCCAAGAGCACGTCACTGTCAAAAAGGTTGGGGTTTGTGAAACTTGCTTGGAAATCTTGGGTTTTACCGCCAAACTCCCAAGCCAAGCTGCTTGACCAGTTGTTTCCCATGATGTTGTTCATGGACAGGGAAAGCGTGCCCACAAAACCGTCCTGGCTATTGTAACCCATACCGACGTTGGCTGTACCGCTGGATTTATCAATTACATCGATCTGCAAATCAATGTCTCCATCAGAGTTTATCGGTGTGTAATCCAGCCGGATATCCGGTTCGAAAAATCCCAGGTTATATATGTTCTGCTGGCTTCGAATCACCTGGCTTTGGCGAAAATAATCTCCCGGCGCAATATCCAGCTCGCGAAGCAGCACTTTATCTTTGGTGCGTTTATTGCCAGTGATGTGTATCTGGTGGATGCGAGCGCGGTTTCCTTCGTTGATTTTCAGTGCGATATTAAGTGTTCCATCCGCGCGCTGCATATCTTGGGAAATCTCAGTATAGATGAATCCTTCATCGAAATAAAGCGAATAAACTCGTGCCAATTGTTCGTCAAATTTTGTCTGGTCGAAGGGTTCGTTATGTTTCAGGGTGAAAACTTCGCTGATTTTTTCTGTGGTGAAATGCTCGTTTCCGCTCACACTTATGCCAGAAAATGTGTATCTCTGACCCTCGCGAATCTGAAGGACCAGTTCCTGGGTGCGTTCGCCGGTGGAAATCAGCTCATGTGGTCCGATAGCCACGTCGATATAGCCGTTTTTCTTGTAGTAATCGGCCAGTTTGACAAGATCTTGGTCGAATTTATCCTGTTCGAAGCGTCCGGAACGGAAAATATTCGCGGGTTTGGTCTTCATCCTTTTAAGCAGTGTCTTGTCGTCAAAATTCTCGTTTCCCACAAAGGTCACCGCGCTAATTGCCAAACGGTTGCCTTCTTCAACGTTGACCAAAACGCGGATTTTGCCATCGCTATCAAAAGTCTCTTCCAAGCTTATTTTGGCGTTGCTGAAACCCTTGCTGTGGTATTCGGATGTGAGTTTGTTTACCAGATCGTGCTTCTGAAAATCCGACCAAAATGTTCCCACCCTCACGGTGACAAGCTCATCCAGGCGTTCTTTTTTCACGGCTTTCATGCCTTTGTATTCCACAAATGCCAAAACCGGGTTTTCCTTCACTTCCACGATCAGGTTCACGCCGGCCATATATGGTTCCGTGAAAACCCGGATGTCAGAAAACATCCGCATCTTATACAGTTGCTTGATTGAGCGGGCAACTTCTTCCGGGTCAAGCGCGTCGCCGGTGCGCAGGGTGATTGAAGTGGTCACCATCTGCGGCGAGACAGCCTTGTTTCCGCGCACAACGATCTCGTAGATCGTTTCTCCGACGGCAAACAGGCTGCCAACACCAAGTAGCAGCACCAAGCAAACCAGGAGACGAGGTCTTAAAATTTGCATTCTTCCTCCACAGTAGAGTTGGCGCCTATTTCTGCCAAGGTGCCATTTTAGTAAAGTGTTTTTTTTGTTTTTGAATTGCAAGGCTGGTAATTATGTGTCTTGTTGGTGGTTATGAAAGCTCAGGCAATGCTCAGGATTTTGTGCAATTGAAGTTGCAGTCTCGCGCCAGATCCGTCTTCCAGCATCCATTGTGCCAAGATTTTGGGTTCAAGTAAAGAAACAACAGGAGAAAAAATGAGCTGCTTGCTCTTCAGGTTGTTTTTCCTGATAAAATCCTGCGCAAAGTTGTAGTCGCTTCGATCGGCAATCACAAACTTCAGCTCGTCATGCGGCAGTAAATAAGTCAAATTTTGGATTAGGAAAGAATCACCGTGTCCGCTGCCGGGACATTTAACATCCACGATTTTAATCACTTGGGGCGGCACCTCGTCCAACATAATGGAGCCGTTGGTTTCGAGCAGCACAGTATATCCGTGTGCCCCAAGAGACCGCATCAAATCTGGGCAGCCATCCTGTAGCAGGGGCTCGCCTCCGGTGATTTCGACAAGTTTTGTGGGATAGGCGCGTATCTGATCCAGAATCTGCGGGATTCCCATGGGTGTACCGGGTTCCCAGGCATACTGTGTGTCGCACCATTTGCAGTGCAGGTTGCAGCCACTGAGACGGATGAAAATGCAGGGAAGTCCCGCAAAAGATGATTCACCCTGCAGGCTGTAAAATATCTCACAGACGTCGAGCGTTGGCGAATCTGAAAAAGCCGTCATTGCCTGTGTTCTTTCACCATTTTGGTGAGCACGGGCACAACCTCGAAAAGGTCTCCCACGATGCCCAGATCGGCAATTTTGAAAATGGGCGCGTCCGGATCTTTATTGATGGCAATAACATAGTCGGCAGATGACATTCCAGCCAGGTGTTGAATGGCACCGGAGATTCCGCAGGCAATATAGATTGTAGGTTTTACGGTTTTTCCGGTTTGACCAACCTGATGTGAATATGGAATCCATTCAGCATCCACCGCGGCACGTGATGCGCCCACCGCTCCACCCAGCGCTTCCGCCAGTTCTTCCAAAAGGGCAAAGTTTTTGGCTTCCTTCAGCCCTCTGCCGCCGGACACAATGATGTTTGCCTCAGTGATGTTCACGAGACTGGTTTTTTCGGCCTCAAAGCCGAGCCAGGCGCAGTCATCTTCTTCAAAATCAAAAATGATCTGTTTTTGGATCACGATTCCAGAGCGGCTGTCATCCCGTTCGAGCGCGTTCATCACCTTGGGGCGTACGGTTGCCATTTGGGGTCGATGATTGGAGGTGACAATCGTGGCCATGATGTTGCCTCCGAAAGCGGGGCGTGTCTGCAGCAAGTTTTGAGTTTCGGGATCATATTCCAAGCCGGTGCAATCCGCAGTAAGGCCTGTGTGGAGCTGCACTGCAACGCGTGGAATAAAGGATCTACCCACAACTGTGGCCCCAGCCAAGATAACCGCGGGCTTGTATTCGCGGGAAAGTTCGGTGAGCGCTTTGGCGTGGCGGCTGTCACGAAATCCGCTGAGTTGGGGGTCATCCACCAAAATCACCTGATCGGCGCCGTGGGCGATGAGTTCCGAGGTCAGATGCTCCACTCTTTCGCCCAGTAAAACAGCGCTGAGCTCTGTTTCCATCTGGTCTGCGAGGTCTCGGCCCTTGCCCAAAAGTTCGAAAACCACGGGAGCGATTACCCCATCTTTTTGTTCCGCATAGACCCAGATGCCTCTGTAATCGTCTTTATCGGTGGGAACTTCGCCACTTTTTCTGATTACGATGGCGTCGAAGGGACAAGCCTGGACGCAAGCGCCGCAAAGGGTGCATTTATCTTGATCAATGACCGCAATCTGGTTTTCCAGGTGGATGGCGTCGTAGGCACAGGCTTGTATGCAAGCCCCGCAACCCACGCAAATTTGTTCTATAACTTCAATCATGATTTTCTCCTAATGTAGGGAAAAAGGATTTGCAAGCCGCATTCTTGTCAAGACAGATTTTGCTTCCAACAGGACGTGTCAGTGCAAATATGGGGATTTTTGTTGACGTCTGGAGCGCCGCCGGATTTGATGCGCACATGAAGATATATGGTAAAACACGATGAAGAAATTATTGATTAGCTTGATACTCATGATTTTAGCCTTTGGCCTCGCCGCGCAGGGCGGCCTCTATGGCTTAAATTTTTTGGATGAACTTGATTTTGCTGATTCACTATTGGCGAACCAGGGCTTTTTTGCCAGCAAGGTTTTGGGCAATGCCGTTCTCTATGAAACGGAGCTTTCCCCCTGGGTGGATTTTGTGATTGTGTATGTGGATTCAGATACAGGTTTGATCCATGGTTGGAGCGTTGAATACAATGCCGAAAACTCCAAAGAACAAGATCAATCTGTGTTGGACTGGCTACATAAAATGCATGGTGATGCGGTGTATGTGGATCATGAACGTGAGATGGTGGGCTGGATTTTTGACGAAACCCACCTGGCGATTTATTCCTACAGCGAATCTGGTAGCCTGAGGGTGATGTATTACGATTTTAACCGCCCCGAACTCTTTATTTTGCCACAAGATTAGAATGCCGCAAAGAAGGCTGGTCGCTGATGCGCTTTAACCTTGATGAGCGTGCATTGTGCTTGACAAAAGGCGTGGGTTTTAAAATATGTCTTTAAAGATTAAAATCAATTAAAACAATAGATCACAGCATCTTAGGGAGTTGAAAATGAAAACTGGCGGCTGCCGTTTTGGAACACACCGTGTAATTGAGCCTCAGGGCGTTTTGCCCCAGCCGGCGCGGGTTTTGAACAATGATATGAGCGAAATCTGGGATAATGAACTGCTTATCGACGTGATTCGCCTGAATGTGGATTCCGCGTCTTTCCACCAGATTAAAAACAAACTTGCCGCGCAAGGCCACACCGACCTCGAAAAAGCCTTTGGCGAACACGCAATCGACTTGGTGAACCGCACAGGCAAACACAAAAACGAGGACACAGGTTCCGGAGGAATGCTGATTGGGCGCGTGGCTCAGATTGGCCCAAATTTCGAGATGAAAGACCAGATTAAGGTGGGAGACAAAGTCGCCAGCTTGGTCTCACTTTCACTGACGCCGTTGAAAATCGACAAAGTCAAGCGCGTCCTGCTGGATAAAGATCAAGTTGAAATCGAAGGTCAAGCCATCCTTTTCAGCAGTGGCATCTACGCAAAGCTTCCCGACGATATGGATGAAAACTTGGCGCTTTCCGTTTTGGACGTTGCTGGCGCACCTGCGCAGGTTGAGCGCTTGGCAAAACCCGGTGACACAGTTGTAATCTTGGGCGCAAATGGTAAAAGCGGAGTACTTTGCAACGCCGTGGCACGTGAAAGAGTCGGTGTTTCCGGAAAGGTGATTGGTATCGTCCGCAATCCGAATTACATCCAAACTTTGAAGGACACTGGCTGTCACGAGGTGATTTTGTCTGATGCCACCGACGCGCTCACCATCCAAAGAGAAGTTGCGCGCCTCACTGATGGCAAGATGGCGGATGTGGTGATAAACGTTGTAAACATCGAAGATACCGAGCTTCCCTGCATCATGGCCTGCAAAGACCGCGGCATCGTCTATTTCTTTTCCATGGCCACTTCCTTCACCAAAGCCGCTCTGGGCGCGGAAGGAATCGGCGCGGACGTGGATATGATTTTGGGCAATGGATATGCCCGCAGCCACGCAGCCATTTCCATCGACCTGCTGCGCCGAAACCCAGTTTTGATGCAGCTCTTCAAAGAAAGATATACCGATTTGTGAGGTAAATTATGGCGGAATTAAAAAAAATACGCTCGATCGCCACTGCCGCAGAATGGAACAACTGGCACTGGCAGCTACGTAACCGAATCACTGATTTTAAAACCCTGAAACAATACATCCAGCTCTTGCCCGAAGAGGAAGCCGTGGCAAAGTCCAAGAGTTTCTCTTTCCGTATGGCGATCACACCATATTATCTTTCGCTTATTGACCCAAAAAACCCCAATGACCCTGTGCGTCTGCAGGCCATACCACGTATTGAAGAAAGCAGACGGGATCCTTCTGATATGCCCGATCCGCTGGATGAAGATGCCGACGCGCCCGTGCCTGGAATGACTCATCGCTATCCAGACCGCGTTTTGCTTTTGCTGACAGACCAGTGTTCAATGTATTGCCGTCATTGCACACGCAGGAGAAAAGCTGGTGAAACCGACGCGCCCATGCCCCAAAAGGACGTTGACAAAGCCATAGAATACATTCGCGAACACAAAGAGGTTCGCGACGTAATTCTTTCCGGCGGCGATCCACTCACCTTGGGCGATGCGCGCATTGACGAAGTTTTGGGACGCTTGGCTGAAATTAAACACGTGGACATCGTGCGTTTGGGAACCCGCACGCCTGTGGTGATGCCGCAGCGCATTACCGATGGCTTGATCGAAGTCCTCAAAAAGTATAAGTTTGTGTGGCTGAACACGCATTTCAACCATCCCAACGAGATTACAAAAGAAGCAACGGATGCCTTGGCACGCTTGGCAGATGCCGGCGTTGTGCTGAGCAACCAATCCGTGCTGTTAAAAGGCATCAACGATCACGTTGACGTGATGAAGGAACTGGTGCATGGTTTGGTACGCAATCGCGTGCGCCCCTATTACATCTACCAGTGTGACCTGTCGGATGGAATCTCTCACTTCCGCACCCCCGTTTCGAAAGGGATTGAGATTATGGAATCCCTGCGTGGGCACACTTCTGGGCTTTGCGTTCCCACCTACGTTGTGGACGCTCCTGGCGGTGGCGGAAAAATCCCCGTGATGCCGAATTATCTCATTTCCCAGATGCCGGGTAGGGTGGTTTTGCGCAACTATGAAGGCTTCATAACCGCCTACACAGAACCGGAATTTGAAGAGCAGGACAACAAGAAATTCAAGGCGCTCAGTAAAACCGAAAGACGTTCCACTGAAGGCGTGATGGAGCTTCTGCGTGGCAAAAAAGTTTCCATTGGTCCCGCTGACACACGTCGCAACAAGCGCCGCAAAAAATAAGACCGGAAAAACTCATGGTCAAAGGAGCAGGACAGGGCCCTTTTGATTGGGCCCTGGAGCCCAACTTGCGCTCGATTGCCATTGTCGGCATCAGCAAAAACGCGGGAAAAACCACCCTGCTCAACCATCTTCTCAGCCTGCGCCAAAGCGGGACTTGGGGTGTTTTTAGCACTGGAATAGACGGTGAGGAACGCGACAGCGTTTTTAAAACTCCCAAGCCAGCGGTAAAACTGGGTCCGAATACCATTTTTTGCTGTGATACCAAGACCTTGGATGACCACGGCAGCGGTGTTGACATCATGGAAAAGCTTCCTGAAAGTTCTGCAAAACGACAGCTTTGGCTGGCAAAAAGCCTGGTTGAATTGCAGACTGAAATCACCGGACCCTCTTCGGTGAAAGATCAAATCAGGGTGCTGCAGACCATGAATTCCTTGGGCGCCGGCAAGGTGTTGATTGATGGCTCTCTGGATAGAAAATCCATCGCTCTCTCAAAAGCCGTGGACGCTGTTACAGCCGTGATTGGCGCCAGTTTTGGCAGTCTGGATTCGATCATAAATGAAATCCGGCGGCTGCGGATATTAAACGAGCTCCCCGAACCCGCAAATCCGGAACCGAAAACAGCGCTGCTGCTGGCTTCCGAAAGCATTCATCTTTTCCAGGATGGTGCCTGGCAACGAACCCAGATTAGCTCCATGTTTGGCAACGAAAAAGAGCTGAAAAAACTTCTGGAAGGCAAAGTGGAATCCATCTACATCCCCGGAGCTGTGACAGATTCGGTATATAAAACGCTGCGAACAACTTTCATTGAATCCAAAGTCCGTATTCTTCTACGCCATCCGGAATGTTTAAAACTCGGATTAACAAATCTGGAACGTTTCGTGGAAGAAAGCAATCCGGAAGTGTTGATTCCTTTCAAGATCAAGGCTTGGGCCATAAATTCCCATGCAGTTGGCAGCCGTGCCATCGACGCGGCAGATTTTCGCGCCAAACTTCGCCAAGCTTTTACAGACATGGATTTACCCGATTTACGGGAGTTGCAGGCATGAGAGATCGCGACCGTCTAACCGCCAAAACGGTGAACATCGGTCTTTTTAGCAATGTGATTCTTGCCTTGTTGAAAACCGTGTTCGGAATTTTTGGGCATTCACAGGCCCTGCTGGCGGATGGTATAAACTCCACTTCCGATGTGGTTTACTACGTTGCGGTCAAGATTTTCATGCGTCAGGCAAACAAACCCGCAGACCATGAACACCCTTATGGACACAGACAGCTCGAAAGCATTTCCGCCATCGTGGTGGGCGCTTTCATCATCACCACCGGCATCGCCATTTTCTTCGAATCCATAAACAAAATATATGGACTCGCGGTGGGGCACTCACAAATCAGAGAAGCTTCAATTTGGGTGCTGGTGATAGCAGCGATCACATTTATTCTCAAAATCCAGCTTTACATGGTCAGCAAAAAAAACTGGCGCTACACAGGAAATCCCACGCTTAAAGCTTTGACTGATGACCATTTGAATGACATCATGGCTTCCGCCGCTGTGATTGTGGGTGTGGTGGCTGCGCGTTTGGGCTGGATTTGGATGGATCCCGCGGCGGGCGCGGTTGTCGCCATTTTCATTTTCCGAACGGGTATTTCCATCATTATGGAGTCTTCCGCTGAACTGATGGACGCCGTTCCAGACAAGGAATTTGGCAATCAGGTGCGGGAAATCGCCATGTCCGTGGATGGGGTGCGCTGCATTGATGAGCTTGGCATTCATCGCTTTGGAACCACCTACACATTGGAGCTGACCATCTGTGTGGATGGCGATATCAGCGTGAATGAGGGTCATGTGATTGCTCACAAAGTTGAAAAAAAACTGATGGAACATTACGAAAGCGGGCTGCGGCGGGTGATGATTCATTTCCATCCTGAAGGGCAATAACAAAAAAGCCGGCGGCATAAAAACCACCGGCTCTCAAACAAATATGGGCTTTAATCTATAACTGGATAATCCTTCCGGCAGAACCAAGATCGTAATAATCACGGCGATTGTCGATGATGCTAACCTTTTGGCGTTCTTTAATATACCAATCATTTAGGTGATCCTGGCGAGCCTTGTCTTTGGCTTCTGAAATCAAGTTCTTTTTGTTCGTTTCCCAGATAGCATTGTCGGGCTGCTGGTGTTTTTCCACCTTCACCAAAAACCAGCGCATCGCTTCGCTGATCAGGGGTGCGAAAGTACCTTCCGGGGTGTTGAACAGTGCTTCTTCAATCTCTGCGTGTTTGCCAACGGAGCTGATATTATCACCCTTTTTGTGTCCGCTGATTTCCACCACCAGGATGCTATCCCGCTCCGCACCTTGTAGATATTGATCGGGGCTGAGTTTGGCAATGAAATCCTGAACCATGGCGTTCATGGTGTGACCTCGCTTGGCGCTGGTCGCGTTGTTCATCACTCTGTTTTTTTCTTCTTCAAAGCTGGGATAATATGTGGGATAAACGCCGGATAATTTGCAAACGAAAGCGTCTCCGGAAGGGGAATAATACAGCTCTGCCAATGCTCCCTCATCGTTTTCAAACGCGAAAGCTGTCAACGCTGAATCCCTTCCAATACCGGGAATAAAGGCATCTTTAGCTTGGAAAACGCCGGATTCCTGAACTTCCACGCCCATCTCAATCGCGGCAGTCTCCAAGCCCTTTTTTCTTGCAAGCTCATGCAGTTGAAGGCTTTCCTTTTTCATGTTTTGCGCTGTTGTTTGGCTGGCTTCGATGCGAATCAAAATATGGCGGGCAGAGACTTCCTCATTGGGTCCAGAACCACGCCGGTCCAGGGTTTCAATGATGTGCCAACCAAAGTTGGACAAAACCGGTTCCGCGATTTGCCCGGCGGGGGTTGCAAAAGCCGTTTCCTCAAAAACAGGCACCATTCTGCCGCGGCCAAACCAGCCGAGGTCACCGCCAGTAGCGCCGGAGCCTGGATCAGCAGAGTATTCTTGTGCCATCTCTGCGAAATCCGCTCCCTCAAGCAGTTCATGATAAAGCTGCCAGACCTGTTCCCGCACCTGCAGGGAATCCTGCGCGCTGGGTCCACCGGAAAACTTCACAAAACTGTAGCGCCGACAATCGTCCTTACGGTATTCTTCCATCCTTTCCTGATAGAAAAGGCGGGCTTCATCATCACTGGCGACCACATTGGCCATGCGGTTCGCGTCGAAAAAGATGATTTTGGCATCCACGGTTTCAGCGTTGTGTGCCCAGTCCTGCCGAATTTCCTCTTCTGATATGGAGGCTTCATTGCGGATGGTTTCCAAAAGCTTGGTATATTGATACAGGGCTTTCACTTCGGCGATTACCGCTTCTCGGAATTGTTTGTTTTCATCCAAAGCTTTTTCATAAAGTTTTTTATCGAATCTGCCCTTGGTTTTCAAATCTGGAATATTTTTCACCGCGGCGGGTGGGTTCTTTTTGGCTTCACGTAGCAACTCTTGATTTGTGAGCTTGATTTTTCCGGCTTTTATGGCTTTATCGTAGACATAGCGTCCCACCAATTCTTCCCAACAGCGGTTATTCAGGTCGATTTTCTCGTCGTCGGTGAGCGGTTTTCCTTTTTGATCCTGATGGTATTTAAAGTAGTTGCTCAAAATCTTCTCATATTCCGCGTAGGTGTAGGTCTTGTCATCAATCTTGCCAACAGTGGCTTTGGGGTCGGGTTTTTGAGCTGACAGCGCCACAAAACACAGCGCCAACATCAGCAAAACTATGCGTTTCATTATTATTCTCCTGAAATAGCGATATAGTTGTTAAAGCCCAAGATGGGGCTAAGTTTCCGTATATTTACCATGCGCAAATACGTCAACCGAAAAAATCATGATACATTTTCCACGAGATTTTGGAACCAGAGGGATTATCTGCAGGATTTGATAATTTGCGGAGTACAAAAAGCAGTTGACAAATATCACACCCGCCGCCAAATGTGATTTCCCGTAATGGTGAACGGGGTGTGAAATATATGGATCAAAAAAGAGGTGGAAAAATTGAGACATATTCGAGATGGCAGGATTCTGCTTTTCATTTTGCTGATGCTTGGCTTTGTCGGCACAGTTTGGGGCCAGGTTGGTTTGGATTTTGAGGAAAGCCTTTATACTGAACACGGCGTTTTAAAAATCCTCCCGGCCTATACGGACAGTCTCGAGGCTTGGAACAATCGCGAGCCAAGAAATGTTAACACAGGCTACTATATCATCATTCAAAAGAGCAAACATAAACTGCATCTATATAAAGACGGGCAACTTATGAAAACATACTCGGTGGCAAGCGGAAAAAACGCAAAGGATAAAACCCGCGAAAACGATATGGCAACACCGGAAGGACACTACTACGTTACCGGAATCTATAGTTCCAGCACTTGGCGCTTCACGTCTCCCTTCACTGGAAAACAGAGTGGACCTGGAGTTTATGGACCCTGGTTCATATCTTTGAACACAGGGCGTGGCAGCTTTTCCAAGGGAAGCTGGATTGGCATTGGCATCCATGGAACCAGCGCGCCATCAAGTGTCGGACGAAACGTGTCGCATGGATGTGTGAGGCTCACAAATAAAGACATCACGGAAATTAAAAATGAAATGGCGTGGATTGACGACTACAAACAGATAAAGGTGGATATACTAAATTGAAAAGAATTTCGACTTTGCTGGGCGGTTTTTTGGTTTTGCTGCTTTTGGGCGGCTGCTGGAAAAACGCCTCCAATGAGGGTGACCTGAGGATTGTTGTCCTGTCGCCGGAATTGGCGGAGATAATCGCCAGCTTGGATGGCGTGGAACTTATGGTTGGCGTCACCCGTGAGTGCGACTATCCTCCAGAGTTGGCGGAGCTTGCCCAGGTTGGTAATTTTGGCGCCGTTGACATGGAAAAAGTGCTGGCGTTAAAGCCAGATATGGTTTTCACGGCTGGCCTGGAACAGGAAGCCCTGGCTGCAGAGCTTGCCAAAACTGGTTTGCGGGTTCACACTTTCCATCCCCGTAAATTGGATGACCTGCCCAATATCATTGTTGAGATTGGAAGTCTGATCCAGAGGGAAAAACAAGCAGCCACGGTGGCGGACAGCCTGCGCAAGGGGTTTGCTGAAATGAGGTCCCAAACGGCGGATCTGCCCAAACCCAAGGTCTATCTGGAAATCTATCGCGATCCGTTGATGAGCGTTTCCGACGAATCTTATGTGGGAGAAGTGATTGAAAGCGCCGGTGGAGATAATATCTTCAGCGTTTTGGAGCGAGATTATGCCCGCATCAGCGCGGAAGACGTGGTGAAGGCGAATCCAGATATCATTATCTGCTATTCGGAAGTCAGTCTGGAATCCATTCTTTCCCGCAAAGGATGGCAAGATATTCCCGCCATCCAAAACAAGCGGATTTATTTTGAAAAAGACATCGACCCCGATCTGATTCTGCGCGCCACGCCGCGAGCCTTGGAAGGTTTGAGACGCCTGAATCGGCTTTTCTATCCCTGAAGCGGAGACTAATGAAGCGAAACCACCTTTTTGCCATTTTGCTCGCTTTTGCCGGCTTGCTTGTGGTTTTGCTGTATCTTTTTGGAGGTGGGGCAGATGGCAACATCGTTCTGCAACTGCGTTTGCCCCGTCTCATTCTCACAGTTTTCACCGGCATGGCGCTGGCTGGCATTGGCTCGGTCTATCAGCTCATGCTGGCAAACCCTCTGGCGGAACCCTATATCTTGGGAATCTCCTCTGGTTCTGCTTTCGGTTCCATTCTGCTGGGGGTTCTGGGTTTCAGCTTGCTGATGCCTTTGGGCGGATTTATCGGTGCGACGGCAACGCTTTTTTTGGTCTGGCATCTGGCTCAGAGAAAAGGCAGTTTCGATCGCAGCCGTTTGCTGATTGCGGGTGTGATTGCCGGGATGTTTTTCTCGGCGGGAATCTCGCTGATTATGTATCTGTTTCAAAAAGATACGATGATTATCCTGGGAACCCTGATGGGTAACTTGGGGCATGTTTTTACCCGTTCTGAATGGCAGTTTTTCCTGATATTGGCAGGGCTGTCGCTGTTGATAATGGTCTGGCTTTATTTCCGGTCCACCGCCTTGGATATCATGAGCGGAGGAGACGTATATGCCGGAAGCGTGGGCATCGATGTGGCGCGCACCCGCAAAGAGATTTTCCTGCTCACTTCCCTGCTCATCGGAATAACTGTTTCCTATGCCGGCATCATTGGTTTTGTGGGGCTGATAATCCCTCACGTTGTGCGGTTTTTCATCCCTTCCGGGCAAAAACGGGTCTATCCCTGGTCCTTGGCTGCCGGGGGCATTTTTCTACTGTTTTGCGACCTTATCGCGAAAAATATCGCCGCCATCGAACTCCCTGTGGGGGTCATCACAGCCGCTGTAGGCTGTCCCTTTTTCATCTGGCTCATGCTGAAAAAGTAAGAGCTGGCCCTCCAAACACATTTTTTTAACCGAACTTTACCATATCCAATGTGGACGTACCTGTAAAATAAGGAGTTAGCTGTTTTATGGTCACTACACCAGTTGACGTTTGGTGATTTTTCTTTTAATTGGATTAGGATTTAATTTG